>WBZP01000007.1_pt2 | contig 145051 bp, 116 predicted proteins | sample 5204301 | NCBI WGS metagenome assembly WBZP01 (sample SAMN12412401, study PRJNA552823) | activated sludge metagenome | isolation source: activated sludge from nitrification reactor of wastewater treatment plant... | place: USA: Pennsylvania | collected 2017 | reverse complement strand
CAGTTTAACCTGTTTTTTAAATATAACAGGAATCCTTGCATAACACACACCAATATCATTAATCACATACCCATCCCGCGATCCCTCCACATCTATTCATAAAATATTCCATCATTACATTTTCATGAATCTCAAATACTTTGGATAAGCGTTTCATAGAAATGCATGTTGTTATCATTACATAAACCGTTCCTACGGAACGGAAGCGCATTGGCATTTCAGGTTACCCATTAATTGTTCCGCCGGAACAATTTTGTTATGTACTTGCAGGCAATGTCTGCGGCGGAGGGGGTGCGGACCTTTTTCATATCAACTTTATTTTTAAAAAGATGTTTTTCTGCAACACCCCGTGCCGGAGACATTGCTATGAAAAAACTGCCACGAATGCACGAATAAAATAATTCGGGTATTCGTGGCAGTTACTCAATCATGTTTCTTAAGGCACGAAACATGGCATGGGTTTTTATATAACCGGCATTCCTGGTTTAGCTATCTGATGTTGGATGAAGCGGAACACGCAACGGCCAATACTACCTATCCATGCGGCGAATAACCCCTTTATTCACCGCATCAATTGCAGCAAATAACCATTTTTCAGGCAAATAATAGCCATATTCACCGCTAATTATGCGGCGAATAATAATAATTTCGGCAATATAATAGTATTTTTGCCGCATAAGTACAAAAATGCCCACTTACATACATCAACGGAAAGAATGGCCCCGCTTTACCTGGGATGAAGAAAAATGCATGCCCCTGCTGATACAAGTACGCCATAAACAGGGCAAATTGCTCGGCCACATGCAGGGCCTGGGTTTTAACCTGCAAAGCGAAGCTAACCTGCAAACCCTTACCCTGGATGTATTGAAATCGAGCGAAATTGAAGGTGTAGTGCTTGATGCAGGCCAGGTTCGTTCTTCTATAGCCAAAAGATTGGGATTGGATATAGCTGGTTTGGTTCCGGTTGACCGAAACGTGGATGGCGTTGTTGAAATGATGCTGGATGCCACACAAAATTTTAAAGAAGCACTTACAACAGAACGTATGTTTAACTGGCACGCTGCCCTGTTTCCAACAGGCAGGAGCGGTATGCAAAAAATAGTTGTGGCTAATTGGCGCAATAACGAAAAGTCAGATCCCATGCAGGTGGTTTCCGGACCAATGGGAAGGGAAACGGTTCATTTTCAAGCCCCTGATGCATCTCTTTTGCCGGATGAAATGGCGGCATTCCTTACATGGTTCAATGCAACTATACATATTGATCCTGTAATAAAAGCCGCCATAGCGCATCTGTGGTTTGTTACCATACATCCGTTTGATGATGGCAATGGCCGTATGGCAAGGGCCATCGCAGATATGCAACTGGCTCGGGCCGACAACAGCAGCAACAGGTTTTATAGCCTGTCGGCACAGATCAGAAAAGAGCGCAACGCTTATTATGATGTGCTTGAGCATACACAGAAAGATAGCCTGGATATTACTGAATGGATCCTATGGTTCCTGAACTGCCTGGATCGTGCATTATCGGCAACAGATGAAACCCTTGCCACCGTTTTGCAAAAAGCCCTTTTTTGGGAAACGCATGCTGTTGTCTCCTTAAATGAAAGGCAAAAAATGATGCTGAATAAATTATTGGATGGATTTATTGGTAAACTTAACTCTTCTACATGGGCAAAGATCACAAACTGTTCTTCGGATACGGCTGTCCGTGATATTAACGACCTTGTTCAAAAGGGTATTCTTCAAAAAGGTGAAGGCGGAGGAAGAAGTACCAGTTATTCACTGAAAATTTAATTTTTAACGACGGAGTGCCTGGCAATCTCTGCACGTTGCTCAAAAAAAGGGTTGTAAAAAAACTGCCACAAATGCCCCAATAAAACAATTCCTGCATTCGTGGCTTATATTATGGCATCATGGTTCCCCGGGCACGAAGCATGCTACATAACATTAAAATCACACAGCAGGAACTTACACTATACAGGAAATCCTTATATTAGTTGTGCTTTCTAATAATTTTTCATTTCATAAAATATCATCATGAAATACAAAATAGGCACAAAAGAAAAACCAATGCTTTTAAAAACGCCGCCATTGTCATCGGAATATACCATGCATACCGATGAAAAAGACGGCAAAGAAGTATTGGTTTGTACCGTTGGCAAAACGGTATTGTTGTACAACATGGCTTGCCTGGACGACTTACACAACATGCTTAAAAAACACGGCGACTGGATGGAACTGGGCAGCGCCGATGAACAAAAGCCGGCTAAAGAAGGTACGGTGGAAGCATGGGGACGCTCAGAAAAAAATCCTGCCGGCGGCTGGTACGGGCTTAAAAAAGGGCTCCGCGGCCGGTTTGGCATGTATATTCCGCCTTTAATGGAAGCGCTTGGCCTGGCAGAAGTAACACACGATGCCAAAGGAAACAAGATGCGGGCGAAATAGTACGACGGGTGATAAATTATTTTTTAAAGCCGGGTAGTATACTGAAATTTTTATTTGTTGCCACGAATGCACGAATTCTTTTATTCGTGCATTCGTGGCTGTTATAATATAATGGTTCTTGAGTCACGAACCATGGATTGGTTTTTCTTACCACACTGGAATGAAGATTTAAACTGGGGTATCCAGAGCCCGCCAGGTAAATTTTATTTCAAGTTAAGGTTTCCCTCTGTGATACTTTGTGAACATAACTTTGTAAACGCTGTGGTTACTGTATTTTTTTCTTATTGAGACAGCATCCGGCCTAAAACCAATAATTTCCAAATGAAAGCAATCATATACACAAAATACGGCCCGCCGGAAGTAGCCAAATTATCTGAAGTTCCTAAACCGGTACCTAAAGAAAATGAAATACTGGTTAAAGTATATGCATCTACCGTAAACAGAACCGACGCCGGCTTCCGCAGCGCTGAATATTTTATTTCCCGATTCTGGAGTGGATTGCTCCGGCCAAAACATCAAATACTGGGCTGCGAGTTTGCAGGCATGGTGGAAGAAACCGGAAAAGCCGTAACCACATTCAGCAAAAACGACAGGGTTTTTGGGTTCAACGACAAATCTTTTGGAGGCCACGGAGAATATTTGACCATTGCTGAATCGGATGCTGTTACAACCATTCCCGAAGGGATAAGTTTTGATGTTGCAGCTGCCATTACCGAAGGTTCGCATTATGCACTGTGTGATATCAGGGCAGCCAAAGTGAAACCGGGGCAACAGGTGCTGGTGTACGGGGCTACCGGAGCCATTGGTTCTGCAGCCGTGCAATTATTAAAACATTTCGGGGCAACGGTAACGGCTGTATGTAATTCTAAAAATGTAGCGCTGGTTAAAGCCCAGGGTGCCGATACGGTGATTGACTATCAAACACAGGATTTTACAAAAACAACCACCACATTTGATTTCATTTTTGATGCGGTGGGTAAAAGCTCCTTTAAACAATGCAAGCCTTTGCTTACGAATAAGGGCATTTACATTTCTACCGAACTGGGAAAAAACGGGGTGAATATTTTGCTGGCACTTACTACGCCAATTAGGGGTGGAAAAAAGCTATTATTCCCGCTTCCGGCCATTTCAAAAGAAGATGTCATCTTTTTACAAGAGCTGGTTCAATCCGGTGCATTCAAACCGGTGATTGACAGAACATATCATTTAGATCAAATTGTGGAGGCTTATAAATATGTGGAATCGGGAGAGAAAACGGGGAATGTTATTTTGAAAGTTGCAAAATAATTTTTTTTGCCACTAAGGCACGAAGACTCAAATTATATGATTCCGGTATTATTGGTATTTTTTATCCTAAATCATGTTTCGTGTGCCACCATGGCATCGGGCCTTTCAAGTGTTGAAATGAGGAAGTGCATTCCCGGATATAATAGATTAAATAAAATTTACCTTTATTAAAGTAATTTCTTCAGATCTGCGTCATCATTGTTATGGAGATGACTATAAACTCATTAATGACCGAAACAAAACAAATATCATTAACAGAAACGATCAAAAAATTTGGAAATAAACTATTTGGGTTTGTACGCGGTAAAGTAAAAACCAATGAAGATGCCGAAGATATTTTACAGGAAGTGTGGTATCAATTGAGTAATCTTACAAATTTAGATGCCATTGAAAATACCAGTGCCTGGCTTTATTCGGTTTCCCGTAATAAGATAACGGACTTCTATCGTAAAAAGAAAACTGATAACCTAGAAGACTATGTTTACGAAAATGAAGAAGGAGACTTCTTAATTAAAAATGCCTTACTGGCAGATGATAGCAATGATCCTGAACTGGCCATGTTTAAAGAATTATTCTGGGATGAGTTGAGCCTGGCTTTAGATGAACTTCCGGAAAACCAGCGGTATGTATTTATACAAAACGAAATGGAGGATAAAACCTTACAGGAAATAGCAGATGAAAGCGGAGAAAATTTAAAAACAATCATCAGCCGTAAAGGCTATGCCGTAAAACATTTAAGAAAAAAACTATTCTCTTTATATAATGAATTAAACCTTTAACATGATAAACAGGAAACCAATATTTATATTAATACCGATCGCTTTGTTTTTTGCCATTGCTTTAATTACCATGCTATTGTGGAATGCACTGATACCGGTTATTTTTGGCTTAGGTACCATCTCGTATTTACAGGCTGCGGGTTTATTTTTATTAAGCCGGATCTTATTCGGGAACTTTGGATTTGGAAAAAGAAACAGGCCGTTTTTAAATCAGAAGTTTGGTGAAAAAATAATGGATATGACACCGGAAGAACGACAAAAATTCAAAGAAGCATGGAAAAGCCGCTGCAATAAATAAGGTCAGTATACCCGAAATGAAAAAAACCTGCAAATAATTTGTTTGCAGGTTTTTTTTATCCTGCAGTACATAGGCTATCCGCATATATAAACAAAGCAGGTTTAAAAAAATAAAGAAAAAATAAAGTAACGTTCCGTTTTATTCGTCTTCTATAACATAAACAATAAAAATATAAAAATGAACAAGTCAACTTTAAAACAAATTGCAGCCGGTATCTTTTTAGGAACATTCGTTTTCTTTACAGGGCCATTGTTATTCATTGTGTTGTTATTAAAATTCATATTCACTCCGTTTGGAATGGGCAGAATGATGATGGCACAGCGGTTTTCACCCGGAAGATTGGGTTTTCCTCCCCTTGCTTTTGCTGACAAGATCAGGGGAATGAACGAGGAAGAGTTCAATTCCTTCAAAGAAAAAATGCAAAACCGATTTAATGGCAGGTGCTAAAAACAACATTCCAAAATTTTAAAAATGTATAAAATGAAAATGAAATCAGGATTTTTAACCGTAATAGCAACGGCTGTAATTACAACCGGAATATTATTCGCCGCTATTGGAAAGCCAAAATACTTTAGCAAGTCATATTTTAAAGCGGAATGCAACAAAGTATGCAACACTGAAAATAAAAGTAAATAACAAAATAGAAGTTAACACAAATTGCAGCTGCTTACAACTATGTTGAACCGGAACAGCAAACGGGGAATGTAATTCTAAAAGTAGCAAAAAATGATGCTTTATTACCTCTAGCGCAGGTCTCCTGACCTGTGCTACTTCTTTACTTGTAACAGCTAAGTGACGGGAAGGCAACAGGTCAGGAGACCTGCGCCAGGAGGGGTTTATTTTAGTTCAATGTAACCCATTCAATGCATATTTTGGTTTTACTTTAAAATTCTTAACAACTGGATTGTAATCCACAATTTTATATAAATTCTGGGATTATAATCCAAGGAATAATAGAAAATGTAATTCAAAATAACCTGTTTAAGGGTACATCATATATTGTTACCAAAATAAAAGCCTGTAAACTTGATCGCTTACAGGCTTTTTTATGAATTTACTTTACTGCTTTATTATAGTATGATCAGCTGTTTTACCGTTACCGTGCCATCACTGGCCGTTAACTTCAACCGGTAATTTCCTGCAGCAATTGTTGTTGCCAGTTGTATTGAATAAACTGCATTGTTGCCTGCTATTTTCAAGGCTGCCGTATGAACAGTTTGTCCGGCAGTATTAATGATCTGTGCCTGGTATGTTCCCGCCGCCACATTGCTGAATAGCATATTGATCCTTTTTCCTTCTACAGGGTTTGGATATACCGTGATGTCGCTTGTTGTTTTTGTACCCGCCACTTTTACAATGGAACTGTACTGCAACCTGCCATCGGCATTAATGGCTTTGATGCGATAGAAATTATCGCCTGCTGCAGCCTGGTTGTCAATGATACGGTAAGATGCATTACCACCGTTGTTCATTACCGGTGTTTTCTCCGTGATGGTTGCAAAGTTTCTTCCTTCGTAGCTGCGCTCTGCTTCATACCTGGAGATATTGGTTTCCGTTTCAACATTCCAGCTAACCGTTACCGTAGTTTTGTTGTTACGAACGGCTTCAATTTTTGTAATGGTTACCGGCAACACCACAGCCGGTTTAAATATTACCATGAACCTGTCGGCAGCATATGAGCCCGCAGCTGCTGCTGTAACACTGAATGTTATGGTTGTACTGTCGGCCAGGCTGATACCGGTTACCGTTTGCAGGTGTTTATCTACCAGCAAAGCGGAAAGGTTTGTATTTGCCATATTCACAGGTGCAAACTTTAATGTATAATTTCCGGCACGCATGTTACCGATGTTGTAGTAAATGGTATCTTCCGCCTGCACCGTATGCCTGGCTTCCAGCGCCAGCGCCTTGCCAAACCGTTTGATTCCGAAGTTTTCACTGCTGTTGGCAATCTTCACCGCATCGGTTGCATCCAGCTCATTGCTGTAAGCATCGTCAAATGTTACTACATTACCGTCAGACATCGCACCGGTTGCATTGGCCATGCTTGCCCGGAAGAATTGTTTCACATCCGGAGCATCACCGGGCCTGTACGCTGAACCCTGTGCTTCTTCTTTTGCCGATTCTGTAAAACTGATCGTTCCTGTACCGCCGGCACTGCTTACCATGAATGCCTGCCCGGATTGTATAAACGGACTTGGCGTGGATGCGTCATAGTTAGTTGTACCTCCGGGTATCGGTTTCCAGCCATTGGCTGCGCTGATTGTTTGATATCCGCCAAGGCCATTGTACGTATTGGTAAGCAACGGATCCCATACATAGAAAATGTCTGCTACATCGGGCGCTGCACTTTTGGTGAGCTTCCTGAAATCAATGGCCGATGCATAAGGATTACCAACAGACTCAAACTTACCTGCCGGTACAGTGATGGTTGCCGGTGCATTGCTACCCTTTGTATACAGTTGGCCGCTGGTTCTTAAGGTTACCGCTGTTGCCGGTGCAGCTGATGTTGTTACTGTTCTGTCTCCCCTTACAAAGAACATATATCCTTTGGTATTGGCTATTGGCATACTTGTATTGGCCACACCGTCCCACCCGTTTGTAGCCGAGTTATATGATTTCATGGAAGGACCGGCCGGGGTATAGATATCAAAACCCAAACCAACAGCTCCGGAAATATTGCTTGTTATGATTGAGCCATAACCCGGGTGAATGTTAGATGCCAGCGTGGAATTATTTTCCTGCCATGCCTCACGTATGGTTGAACCACTGGTTGGAACGGCAAGGAATTGCCATGCTTTGGGGTGACCAGGGATATAACGTTCTACAGTTACATTTCCGATAATATCGTTCCCGCTGTTGAGCCCGTTATTGGTAAGATCGGCAACATAGCCGGTACCTGCTGCATTGGATACAATGGTTAAGTTTCCATTGGTTGTTAATACCGCATTGCTTGTTCCAAAGCCAACCCTGCCGGTTAATTTAAGGGTGTCGTTTGTTCCGGTTAATCCAACACCATTAGAATTACTTATAATAAGATTTTTTATGCTATTATTTAAAAATGTACTGCCGGAAATTGACTGAGCGGCAACTGTTCCATTGAGTTCAAGGGTGCCGTTTGTTATATCCAGCGTGCCGTTGTTGGTTATGCTTCCTGCAACCTGCAGTGTTGCATTGGTTACACTTAATGTAGACAATGGGTAGATCACCAGGTTATTAACCGAAACAGTACCTGAAGTTACCTGCGGGTAAACATTTGGCAATGTAAGAACCGGGATGGTGACTTCCGGGCATGATGCATTTGGCAATTGCCCGTCTGACCAGTTGGCCGGCGTATTCCAGTCACTGCTCACAGCACCCGTCCATAAGTTGTGTATGGCTACTTTTGCATTGTTTGAATATAGCTGTAAACCGCAACCGCTGTTTTGTACCAGCGCCCTGTAGAGGGTTGTTGTTGTGATGCCGGAATATGAAAGTGATGTGCTGCTGTTGGCAATATTTGTCCAGGTGCTTCCGCCGTCTGCAGAACTTTCCCAACGGATCACATTGCCGGTATTACCGGTAAGATTCAATGTTCCGCTGCCACCAAAACATATTACAGCATCATTTACTGTGCCTGCAATGGTTGCTGCGCTGATGGTAATTGTTCCGTTTGCACTGTTATTGATACAGGCACCAGTTGTAGTAACTGTATAATTAAAAGTGCCATTTACTAAAGGTGATCCCGAAATAGTAAATATGCCTGCTGTGTAAATTCCTGTTACACCTGCAGGTAATCCGCTTGCTGTTGCCCCTGTACCACCGCCGCCAATGCTGTAAGTGATATTTGTAATGGCTGTGTTAATACAGGTTGCCTGGTTGTTTGTTCCAACCGCAGACGTGAGTGAAATAGTTGAAGCGGTGGTTACATTTACCACTGATGTAGTGGCTGCGCAACCTGTTGAGGTTTGTGTGAATGTAAACGTTACCGCTCCTGCTGATACGCCTGTTATTACACCTGCATTGGTAACAGTAGCCCTTGTGTTATTGCTGCTCGTCCAGGTACCGCCTGTTGTTGGCGACAATGTGGCTGTGCTTCCGATACATACGGTTGCCGGAGCTGTTACAACAGGTAATGCATTTATTGTTACAGCTGTCGTTGTTCTGCTGCAACCCGTAGAAGTTTGTGTAAAAGTAAAAGTAGCAGTGCCGCCGGATACGCCGGTTACAACACCTGCATTGGTTACAGTAGCTATTGAATTGTCACTGCTTGCCCAGGTTCCGCCTGTTGTGGGCGATAATGTGGTGGTAAAGCCTGCACATATTGTTGAGCTACCGGTAACGCTTACCGTTGGTAAAGCATTCACCGTTACGGTTGCTGTTGTTCTGGTACAACCGGTTGATGTTTGTGTAAAAGTAAAGGTAACGGTACCTGCTGCCACGCCGGTTATCACACCTGCGTTTGTAACCGTTGCTCTTGCATTATTGCTGCTAGTCCAGGTGCCGCCTGTTGTTGGCGACAATGTGGCGGTACTTCCAATACATACTGTTGCCGGTGCCGTTACTACTGGTAAGGCGTTAACCGTAACTGCTGATGTTGTGGCACTGCAACCTGTTGAAGTGCGTGTATAGGTAAATGTTACTATACCGCCGGATATACCTGTTACAACACCTGCATTGGTAACCGTTGCTATGGAGTTATCGCTGCTTACCCAGGTGCCATTGTTTGTTGGTGACAGTGTGGTTGTAAAGCCCGCGCAAATGGCTGCGCTACCGGTAATGCTTACTGTTGGTAAAGCATTTACTGTAACAGAAGATGTTGTTCTGCTGCAGCCGGTTGAGGTTTGCGTAAATGTAAAGGTTACAGATCCTGCTGCCACACCGGTTATTACTCCGGCGTTGGTTACGGTTGCAATAGCGTTATTACTGCTTGCCCAGGTGCCGCCTGTTGTGGGAGATAATGTGGCTGTGCTTCCTGCACAAACTGTTGATGGTGCAGTTACTGTTGGTAATGCGTTCACCGTTACAGCTGATGTAGTGGCAGCGCAACCTGTTGATGTTTGTGTAAAAGTAAAAGTGGCGGTGCCAGCAGCCACAGCGGTTGCAACACCTGCATTTGTTACCGTTGCTATGGCATTACTACTGCTCACCCAGGTGCCTCCTGTTGTTGGCGACAAGGTTGTTGTAAAGCCAACACATACTGATGCACTGCCGGTAATGCTTACTGTTGGTAAAGCATTCACTGTTACAGTAGCAGTATTCGTTAATGGAAAATTACATCCTGTGACCGTATTGGTGGCAAGTATATTAAATGTGGTTGTTGATGATAATGGTCCGGTTGGTAAACTGATGGTTCCGCCGGTACCATTTACAGGGCTTCCGATATTGTTATAGCTTGCATCCCTCAGCTGGTACCTGATACCATTTTCTGATAACGCAATATTAATGTTTGAACTGCTGCCTGCACAAATGGTAGCAGGAACTGCGGTAACTGTTTTACCAATTGATGCGGGGTTTAATGAAACCGTAACAGTGAAAGAACAGCTGGAGCTGTTTCCTGCTGCATCAGTACCTGAATATGAAACCGTACTTGTTCCCAGCGGGAAAGAACTTCCACTGGAAAGGCCTGCTGTTAACACGGGCGTAATGCAACTTTTTTTAAGGATAAAGTTACCACTTGATCCTGCACCGATATCGTTCCATAAACCGGATGCGTACACCTGTACATAATCTTCATTCCCTATATTATTGGGCTCACCGCTGTTCCAGTTGAAATAACTGATGGCTTCACCTGAACCGCCAACAAATGTTCCCTCCAAAGCCACATCATTCACACCAATGATATAATTGCCGGTAAAACCATTTGTATTAGCAGCACTTCTTACAAAACTGTTTTCAGCAGCGCTATTGATCGTTGCCACCTGTCCGCCAGATGCAGATGCTGCTGTAAAAGCTGCAGACGCAGTGGTTGTTGAATTTGAAATATAATATGCAAAGCCGTTATAAACTCCCAATACAGTGTAACCTGTTATGGGAGCTGCCGTTGTACAGGTGCTGCAATTATCCAAAACCATTGGTAAATTATAATTAACCACGGCATTGCATACTCCTGCATTGGCATTTACAGCAATGTTTGCCGGGCATATAATTGTTGGTGCGGTAACATCATTCACTGTAACAGTGAATGAACAGCTGCTGCTATTGCCTGAATTATCTGTAGCTGTATAACTTACCGTTGTTGTACCAACAGGAAACAATGATCCGCTTTCATAGCCTGCTGTCATTGATGTGCTCACACAATCAAACTCTATTATGGCAGGATAATTACCCGTACCTGCTATATCATTCCATCCGCCAGCAACACTATAGTTCACATGCATATAATCTTCGTTGCCTGAATTATTGGGTTCACCAGCATTCCAGTTAGTATAGGTTACCGGTTCACCATTCAGCCAAACCCATGTTCCTTCTGTTGCCGCATCCGACATATTTGTCCATGAAACACCTGCCGTGCTGAGAAAAGAATTTTCAGCAGCACTGGTTATGGTTACCAGGTGAGCGCCCAGTGCCAGTGCGTTGGTATTTGCCGTAGTCCAGTTGGTACTGGTATTTGAACGAAAATAGGTATGACCATTGAGTGTACCGAGCAATGTGTAGCCTGGGATAGAAACAGGAGCACAAAAACTGGAGCAGTTATCCGTTGCTGTTACTGTGTAATTTACTACAGCACCGCATGTTGCCGGATTTGCATTTACCGTAATATTTGCCGGGCATGAAATTACCGGTCCGGTTACATCTGCCTTGGTTAAAGTAAAATTACAATTTGCAGCATTTCCTGATGCATCAGTTGCTGTAATAGTGACTGTTATATTACCGGGTGTGTTGAGCGCAGATCCTGCAGCAGGTGACTGCACCAGTACAATAGATCCTGCCGGAGTGCAATTATCGCTCACCGTTACCATGGTAGTATAATCAGGCATAACTGCATTGCAGGAAACATCCAGGTTAACAGTGGCATTGCCTGGGCAGGTAATCAGCGGGGCAATATTGTCCATTGATACCGTTACCAAAGAGGTTAACTGGCGGGTACAGCCTGCTGTACTTGTTGCAAGAATATTAAATGTAGTTGTAGCTGTTAAATTTCCTGTGGGCAAATTGATCGTGCCGCCGGTGCCTGCAACAGGGCTCCCTATCAGCACGTTACCGCTGTTATTTCTGAGTTGATAATCTACCCCGGATTGTGAACTGGCTATTACAATATTTGTAGATGATCCTGAACAAACCGTTGCTGATGCAGCTGATGCAGCAACATTGTTTGGCAAAGGACTAACTGTAACAGATGCAGTTGCCCTGCTACAGCCGGTTGATGTTTGTGTGAATGTAAATGTTACTGTTCCTATTGCCACACCTGTTACAACACCTGCATTGGTTACCGTAGCAATGGATGCATTGCTGCTTACCCAGGTGCCGCCACTTGTTGGTGAAAGTGTTGCAGTACTTCCAACACATACATTAGATGGAGCGGTTACAACAGGTAAAGGATTTACGGTTACAGTGGCAGTATTGGTTAATGGATAATTACATCCGGTAACGGTATTGGTGGCAAGTATATTAAATGTGGTTGTTGATGTTAATGTACCAGTTGGTAAACTGATGGTTCCGCCGGTACCAAAAACCGGGCTTCCTATATTGTTGTAACCTGCATCCCTCAGCTGGTACCTGATGCCGTTTTCCGACAATGCAATATTAATATTTGAACTGCTGCCTGCACAAATGGTTGCAGGAGATGCGGTAACCGTTTTACCAATAGATGCGGGATTTAATGAAACTGTTACCGTAAAGGAACAGTTTGAGCTATTGCCTGCTAAATCTGTTGCCGTGTAAGTTACAGTAGTTGTTCCAATCGGAAAAGCGCTTCCACTTGCCAGTCCGGCTGTGAGAACAGGAGTTATACAGCTCTTTTTCAATATATAATTACCGGTTGAACCGGCACCGATATCATTCCATGCACCTGATGTATACACATGTACATAATCTTCATTGCCTGAATTATTAGGTTCTCCGCCGTTCCAGTTAAAATAACTGATGGCCTCACCAGATCCGCCAACAAATGCTCCTTCCACAGCCAAATCATTGATCCCGATATAGTAGCTTACTCCATACCCCGCTGCAGTAGCTGCTGTTCTTACAAAACTATTTTCGGCTGCACTTTTAATGGTTGCAACCTGGCCGCCCAACGCAGCGGCTGCTGTAAATGCAGCAGCAGGTGACATAGTTGCATTCGAAATATAATAAGCAAAACCACCGTATACCCCTAATGAAGTATAACCAGCTATAGCCGGTGCTGTTGCGCATCCGCTGCAATTATCAGTTACCATCGTTAACCCATAATTTACGATTGCGCTGCATTCAGATGCGTTTGCCGCAACAACAATATTTGAAGTGCAGGTAATTGTTGGCGGGGTTATATCCGGCGAACATTGGGCATGTAACTCACTCAATATACCTGTAAAAACAAATAATAAAGTGATTTGGAGTGACTGAAAGAAATTTTGCCGTGGAAAACAGGATATTCGATGATGCTTTGTTTTAGCGGATTGTTTTGCAGAAATGCAAATTATTGCTGGTAAAATACGCCATGTAGTACAAAGCTTTTGTTTTAGCCTGGACATGTTTACGATTATTGGATTGAGATACTATAACGGTAAGTATTTGATAATTATTATGTTACTACCAGTATTTTTTTAAAATATTTTCTCCTTTGATTTAGTATTAAAAAAATTCAAAAAGTAATAGTAGGTAAAAACCAATATCTGCAGGTATTTTTTAGGATCCTTTGTAGTAAGCGGTTCCTCCCGAATTATGGAGAAAATGCTTCCAACAAATGAGCTATAGGAGGAAATGATTTGATTAATCTGCGTGTTTCCGGAGGTTCAAAACCTGGCATCAGTTATTGAAAATAAAAAAAGCCAACATATATGTTGACTTTTTCTGCTCCCCGAAGGAAATTATTATCAAACCAGTTCTTCTTAGATATTAAGCTCCTGTCGGACGCTTACCTATTGATTATAAGCGAATTATAAAAAAGAGTCCTTGGGAAAGGAGAATAATAAATGCTAAAGCTATTGGGCCTGATTGGTAAATGTATTAAGTCTAGTCAGTTCTAATCAAAGTTAAGATTGATGCGATTTTTGAAAATGGCTACTCAATTTAATTAACCTCAGTCATTTGTCTATTTTGCTTTTGCAGTTTGCCTCCAAGCATCTGAATTTTTTTCTCGAGCTTAAGAAATTTACTGTTTCGCAAATCAATGGTATTCGTCCTTGTTAATACTATTCTTGCATTTACAGTAAATCCGCCCAACTCTCTTGCAAGAACATCTATAGAACGGTCAATTTGTTCAACTGCTCTTATTAAGTCGGAACCTTTCAACTCGATAAAATAAGCGACTTCTTTATCGCAATTTAAAAGCAAGTAATCACATTTTACTCCAGCATCAGCAATTAAACATCCATCGATTCGGTACCTTGATAGATAATTTAAAGAAGTATTGTCGTAAACAAATCTAGTGGAGGATTTGGCATCGGTGAACGTAACTGTTCTTCGTTGTTCTCGAATAAAATCAAAACAGGTAGTAAAAGGTTTACAAGCCATATAGTTATCACGCTTCTAGCTGAAATAAAAAATCAAATTCTTCATTAATTTGGCTTGAAGCAGTATCAATGTATTCTTGTTGAATTATACCCAATTCAGAATCCATGATATCCTTAACATCTCCAGACTTGACAAGCCCTGTGTATATCTTGTTTAAGTCTAGCCACAACTGTTTATCAATTTTACTATTCACCTCTTTAAAGTGTTTTTGCCCAACTTTATGGGCTAATATCAAATTATTTATTGATGCTAAAATATATGGACTATGAGTAGTAATAATAACCTGAGAATCTTTAAAATTAGACATCAGTGCTATTAAACTTGAAATCTCCTTTTGTGCTTCAGGAAATAAATGTGCTTCAGGCTCCTCTATAACAATAAAAACATTTTGATTTTCGAGGATAATAATGAATAATAATAGCAAAATCCATAAAGACTCCTGTTGTCCAGAAGACGAAAAGCTAAGTTTTACATAGTTTTTGTCATCGTAGAAAATCTTCTCCCCATCTTTATCGTATTGGTACTTTCCTCGTAAAATTTTAGTAATAATTTCTTCGGCAGCTTTTGTTCTTTTATAATCTATATCTAATTGTGTAAGCAGTCTCCGTTCTGTAATAATATCTATTAGTGATTTATTAAAAATTGGCCTAACAAGATTTATTTTGTCAACAAAGGTTCTCATTAAAAAGTCCAATCTTCTTGGATTTATTAATTGAAGTTGGTCTGCTAATGTGGCCAATAAACTTCTTCCAGCTGGGATAAAAACCAACTCCCTGTCTTCCTGAAAAAGCTCATTACACCTGCTTTTGATATAATTTATAAACTTCCGTTTATTATTATCCAATTGTAATAAATCTTTGCTAGTTAGCATTGCAGGGTTTCGCCCCTTGTTTTGACTACAAAAGTCAACTGCCTCTGCAACAAGAGTTTTTAATGATTGCTGGAAATTATCGCTGAAAGTAGGAGTGATATACTTATGATTACCTTCTAAAGTAATGGTTATCCAAGTGTCATTTGTATAGCTGTATCTTAATTCGAGTCCATTAAGTCGGTTGGTAGCTCCAAAGTAATCAAGAAATTTTTGCCTTATGGCTTTTGCGTAGGTGCCTGCTGGTTTTGAAAATTCATTTCTATCAATTGAATCAATAAAATACTTAACTAAATCATCGTTAAGTGATTTAAAGAAAAATATAGTTTTTGCAATTGTGCTTTTACCACTTGCTTGTGGGCCAATAAATAACATGAAGTCTTTTATGTCAAGATTTAATTGTTTTATTGGACCAAAATTCTTGATTTCAAGTTTCTGCATTGTTAGACAAGTAGTTATTTTCAAATTTAGTCATTTTACACCAAGATATTGGAGTTCTATTGTGAAACCTATTACTGGCGACGTATCACACATAATCTTTAAAGTAGTTGTAGTAATTACATTCGCTGCAAGTGATAATACTAGGAACTAACTAGTCCAAGCTTCTTAATCTTAGTGACCGTATTCAAATGCACCCCAGCCAACTTAGCCGCCTCAACACCCTTATACCCCTTCTTTAAGTACTCTAGAACCTTCTTATTCTTCTCCTTGGAAAGGAAAGCCAAAGTATCCTCACTACTACCTACCACTCGCCCCTTATAGACGCCACGAAGTTTGGCCAGTTTGATACCTTCAATCTGCCGCTCCCGAATCTGGGTGCGCTCCATCTCACCAACCACCCCAAGGATGCTTATCATCATTTTGCTTATTGGGTTCTCTTTACCATTTTCGTCCAGTGTAGATAGCCCCTGTGATATAAAATGAATGCAAATGCCTTTTTCATTAAAATAATGGATGGCATTAATGATATCCCGAAGGTCACGACCAAGGCGGTCGATGGAAAGAGCTGAAAGGGATTTAATAGCACCCTTTTCAACGAGCCCCCGAATTTCTATACCACCTGGTCTTTCGAAAAACGGGATGGCTCCAGAGCATTTATCCTCTATTACCAACTTGAAATCCTGTTCATTGACTTTTTGGCGGTCTGTCTTTTGGTCTAATGACGAAACACGGCAGTATAACACTTTCATATTTCACTATTTTAGGTTAATTGCTATCTTACCCTAAAATTATGAATTTCTGACCAATTTACCAAGGATTTGGGTGGAAAATCACAAAAAATGATTTCACATTTTGGGGTGTACCCCTAAAATGTGATGCAACAATTGAAACAAGTTAAAAAGCTAACTCTCTGAACAGTGTTCGTTTTTAAAAAGCAGGCGCCCCTCCCTAATTTTGATAACAATTACTTAATGCAAAAACATTAAAAATTCAAACACCTGAATATCAATTATTTACAAGGATAAAAAGCTTAGCTAAGACTATTCTCATGAATATAGTCTTATTTTAATGTGTTGAGTGTCCGCTCAGTTGCATTCACCATAATCAATGTGTAGCTTTGTATAAATATTTGCAAAAAAGGCCTTAGAAAGCGATTATTGAAACCTATTATTAAATTAAAAAACAATTAGTTATGTAAAAAAGACAAATGCCGCTTAGTATAAAAGCAAAAATTCAGACCACCTCCTTCTGCCGATTCTGGCAGATATAAATCAATAATATTTACTGGCAAAAAAAATCGGGAAACACCCGACATGGAAATCTTTTGCCCCAAAAAAAACTAAATGGGAAACAGCATATCTGAATACAAATAATATGAAAATTAAATTTAATAGTGTTATTACCCACTCACAAAACGAACCCTATACACAGCAACAATTTGAAGAATGGAAGGCATTACTGCAAGAAACCGACGCAAGGAAAGTGTTGAAAGAAAATGAACTGCTTGAAATAATGGCAATTATATTAGGCGAAGACTGTATACGACTAATGACATTAGCTAATCATGTAGAATTTATACCAACCATTCAATCAAAGTTGGAAAAGTATAAAAGCCTTATCGATAGTGCATCTATTGAGGTTAATGGGTTTTCTGTTAACATGGATACTTTACAAGATTATGAAAATAGACGGCACGACTACTTTCAATACGGAAGAAGCTACGTTGAGCTTGACTTTGAATTAACTATTTCTGGTCTAACGCTTAGCGATATCGAGATAATCAGCCGAAATAGTGGCTGCTATTCAATAAACAATGGATTGGGTTTTATTTCGGAGGTTCAAACACCTGCTGCTTTAACTAAAAATGGACAAATATGAAAAAAACAGCACCAAAGTCCACAATAGAATGGACAGAAACAACATGGAATCCAACAACTGGATGCACCAAGATTTCAGCAGGATGCAAAAACTGCTATGCCGAGGTATTGTCAAAACGCCTAATGGCAATGGGACAGGAGAAATATAGAAACAACTTTAAAGTCACCGTCCATCCTCAAACCCTCAACGAGCCAAACAACTGGAAGAAACCCAAAGTGATTTTCGTTAATTCTATGTCAGACCTGTTTCATCACGATGTGCCAGTAGATTTCATTCAGAAGGTTTTCCATACCATGAATGAAACCCCTCACCACACCTATCAAGTGTTAACTAAGCGGGCCGATAGGCTGGCCGAGATAAGCCACCTGCTTAAGTGGACACCAAACATATGGATGGGAACCTCAATTGAGGATGAAAGGGTTCTTGGTCGATTGGATTACCTCAAGCAATGTGGAGCCAAGTTCAAATTCCTTTCTCTGGAGCCTTTGTTAGGGCCATTACCGAATATTGAATTATCTGGAATTGACTGGGTAATTGTTGGAGGGGAATCTGGAAAGAAAGCCCGTCCGATTGAAGAGGAATGGGTATTGGATATGCGTGACCAGTGTGAAGCCCAACAGGTAAAGTTCTTCTTCAAGCAATGGGGCGGCAAGAATAAAAAGAAAAGCGGCAGACTACTTCAGGGAAAGGAGTATAATGATATGCCAACGTTGCAATCTCAATCCATAATATCGGATAAAATCGGACTAAGAAAAACAAAGGAAAACCATCCAGAGGTTTATCCCAAAAGCAACGCTGCTTAATTAAAAAAGTTGCTCAGGAATACACTCCTGGGCAATTTTCTATTAACTATACAACAGAGCTCATGTATTTATCAAGACGAGCCATGTCTTTAAAGAAGCTCTTATCTTTCAGGAAGATTCTCCATAAATCGTTGTTGCATCCAATTTTTGACTGTCTTTCATACTGACTTTCGAGTGCTAATACAAGTTGTTTGACCAGTATGCGTCGACAAACTAGGGGAAGTTTTCCAAATAATGACTCATTGAATATTATACAATACTCGTAATCACAGCTTTCAAATTGAGATGAATTCAATGTTACAACCTTGCCAATATAAGTTAAAGAATCGTCGGAAAGTAAAAGAACTTTTAATTTCCTGGCAGTTGAGTTTGCCTTTAGGTACTTTAAGAACAGCTCAGAATTTATATGGGATGGCTCTTGAAAACGCATACTGATAGTTCATATCAATTAATACAGTTAAGCACTCATCGCAATATTCGCAAACTCATCCATGTTACTCACATAAACAAGCTTCACATTACTACTGGTCGCTTTTGCCAATTCTCTGAAGTGAGCTTTACCACATTCAATCTTTCCTTGTTCCGCAGGACGAAGGAATTCGAGTCCCATTGAACCCTTGCTTTCAACCACAAAGAACAATTGCTCTTCCCCTTGCACTTCAAATAATACCGCCCAATCTGGTATGTATTTACCCAAGGGCGTATCAATTTCAAACCAACGAGGTAGCTTGGCATAGACTTTCACATGGATGTTCTTTTCGAACTCTTTCGCTAGCTCCGATTCAATTCCGCTGTCAAAAACAACATATTCATAGGGAGACTTCGTACTTGTAATCATATTCGATTTTAAGTACCCTGTAAGCTCTTCGGTTTTGAATAGCTCTTGACTATAAAAAGCATTCTCCCCAATCTTACGATAGACAATTCCATCGACAATGTGTAACCGCATCTGCTCATTGATGATGTCGATGCAGCCTTCGATGAATTTCTGAGGGTTAATCTTAAAGAAATTAAGATTCGTACACCCTTGAAGTATCCGAACTATTGACCGTCTTGTTAACTGCGTCTCATTTTGCAAGTAGGTCACAATGTCTGGCAATACCGCTACTTCCTGAGTTACCCTGCCATATTCTTCCTTAGGGTCTGACACCTCCAACCCGCCCTTGGTTAGGTCCAGGTTCACCTTGTTGTAAATAAGTTTACCACTACTTACTACCAGACGAGCACTAATTTGTTTTATACAAGCGTCAATCAATTTCTCTGGGTCAAACTGAACCGAGTAGGTGGTTTTGTATTTAATTCTGTCCCAAAGTTTCTTGAATTCAGGGTCATCGAGAACAGCTTCTTTTACCTTAACAGTCTTCTTATCGTCCTGCTTTTTTATTTCGAGTTTACCTGCCGTTTGTTTGAGGGTGTTTAAAATCTGACTGGTTATATGTGGTTCAAAATCTTGACCAAGGTCAACAGTACCATGCTTCAAATCTTCTCGAAGCAGGTTTTGTATTTTACCTCTTGAGTCGATATAATGTTTAAGCAACAAATGATTGAATAAGTCCTCTGATTTATCCTGTCCCAGAAAGACAGGTTCGCTTCCGTTCATCGCTACCACAACATTATTGAAGCTATGCGTTTGTAATTGGCCGAAGATGATACCCGTTTCCTTCTCCATTTCCTTCTGGAGTCCATCTACAAAATCTTCATACGATTCAGAAGCCATGACAGTGAGCTTATTGACTTCAAAGCCATATACACGTTCACCTGATTGATTCACCGCCAAACGCAATCCACGGCCTATTTCCTGCCTTCTTCTGATTTCGGAATTGCCAGCTTCTTTTAGGGTACATATCTGGAATACATTGGGATTATCCCAACCTTCTTTCAAAGCCGAGTGTGAGAAAATGAAACGAAGTTTTGACTCAAAACCCAACAACTTCTCTTTATCTCTCATAATGAGGTTATAGGTATCCTCATCAGCACCAGCAGAACCTGTAGTATCCTTAAAATATTCAAACTTCTCTTTGGCGTTACTCTTTTTGGATTTTTTATCGGAAGAAAAATAGCCATTGTGAATTTCAGAAACCTCCGCATCTAAATGCCTTATCCCCTCAAACAGAGAGGAATACTTGGGGAGACGAATAGCCTTTTTATATTCTTCCTCAAACATCTGGGCATAATCCCCATTGGCAGGATTACCCTCTTCGTCATAAACACGATAATGCTTCACTGCATCTATAAAGAAAAGCGAAAGTACCTTTATACCCTTGGGATTTAAAACGAGTTCTTTATCCAGATGTTCTTCAATGGTTTTCCTGATTTGCATGCGCTTGATAGCAGAATCATCCACTGAGCCAATGGCTTCACCAAGCTTCAAAATGGTCTCTTGGGTATCGCTCAACTGAATGTACTCTTGCCCTTCGGCTACACCCATGTTTCGGATAAATAAATCCACGTACTGTGGTAGTTTGGAGACTTGCAGCAGGTCTTGATTAGGCTTCACTTCCTTGGTAATTCTTTTAGCCTTGCCATCATTATCCTTAACATCCAATTCAATCTTTGCCTTGAATCCATTCTTGTTGCTAACTGATAGTAAGCGGATGTATGCTGTACTTACCGCAGAGTTCTCCACTTTTACTGAGGCCACCTCAATTTGCTTAACCAATTGTTTGGTATAGGCATCCACAGCATCCAACTTGTACATCAGGTTGATATGCTCTTTATGGGTTGCTGAGTACCGCAACAGTGCCAATGGATTCAGGTTCTTAACTGAACGCATGGCAAGGTCGGTACTAATGGTACTTTGAGGCTCGTCTACTATTACAACAGGTCTTGTGTTTTGAAGTAAAGTGATGGGGGTATAGCCCAACTTATCGTTATAGTCCAGCAATATCCTACTCGCCTTCTTGGTACCCGATTCCAGGTCTTTGTTGAAGGCCTGTATATTAATGACCATGATTTGCAACTTATCATTGATAGCAAAATCACGAATCTCATTCAATCGGGAACTGTCGTAAATAAAGAAGCTGTAGTCTATACCATCGTAATGTTCTTTGAAGTGCTTTTTGGTAATCTCCAAGGTTTTAAAAACCCCCTCTTTGATGGGAATGGAAGGAACAACAATGATAAACTTGGTAAAGCCGTATTTACGGTTCATTTCCATAATGGAACGGAGATAAACATAGGTCTTACCCGTACCTGTCTCCATTTCAACGGAGAAGTCATACAACTCCTTATTGACATCTTTACCTGTAGAAGGCTTTAATCCATTGCGTAACTGAATTCGCTGAACATTTTCTAGAACTTGCGCCTCTGTTAGCTGAAGCTTATTAGCGAAACCAATATCATTTAATTCAATATTGCGTTGCTTGGAAAGGTATTCAGGTGAGTAGACCGTAAAATTACTTTTACAGATTTCCTGACCCGAAAAAATATCCACTATGCTATTGATGGCATCCCGCTGGTACTCTAAGCTGTTCTCAAATTTTATCTCCATGATTACAAGCTGTTGATTTCGTTAATGCCATAACGTTTCAGAATCTGGATACTATTGGTTTTGGCCACATCATCCTTAAATCCGTTGTCACGGAATAATACCCTGCATGTGGTTGGATTTAGTTCTTCCTTCCGCTTTCCAATCCCTTCAGCAACTTCAGTGGTAATATGCTCTGCTACACAAACAAACAAAGCTCCCAGACCAACGGAATAAACGGTTTGGCCATCTATGACCTTTTCTTCTATCGGTACGCTTAAATCCAAACCATACTTTAGTAGCACCTCATACAGCACATCTTCGGCTGTACGGTCTGCTTTAATGTTTGTAGATGCAGTGAATAAGTTATTATCAAAGTTTTCTACGCTGCCATCCCATGCAGCTATATTACTCGTATCGAGTTTAAACGCCTTATAGCCAATGTCTAGCGATTTTCCATTTTCAGAAAACAAATTATTCGGAAGCTCCGCTTTGATTTTATCACCAGCTCTACGTATACGTTCCTTAGTTATTTGGGCAATTGTCTTATAACCTGCTTTATATGAATCACTATCTATTGCAGTGGGTTCTGGTAATTGAACTAAAATAAACTTGCGCTTGCCACCATCCTTATTCATTTCCATGATTGCATGAGCGGTTGTGCCCGAGCCAGCAAAAAAGTCGAGTACTATTTCATCCTCCTTGAGAGCGATTGAAGCCAGTCTCTTAATTAAGTCAATTGGTTTAGGATTTGAAAAATAGGTTGTAGACCCAAGAATACTCTTTGCTTCGATAGCAGCATTAGTGTTTAAAACTCCAAGTATTAGATTTTTGTATGGAGAGGTTCTCTGTATAGGATTTCCTTCATTATCGACATTTAAGTATATTTTGTAGTACACACCCCATTTACAATCCTTTGAATCTGATTTCTGCACCTCAATAAACCCGTTTTTCATTCCCCATTCTAATTTTTCTTTACCCCATTTCCAACGCCAACCATCATTAAATTTTCTTTTCCTTCCATTTGGAAAAGCCAAAGTGCCATCTGGCGTAGGCACACCATAATCCAAGCTTTCGTGATAACCAAGAGTTCCTCTATCTAAGTTATCCAAATAAAAAGGTCCCCGCTCTGCGAAATATTCATCATGAAATTTATATCTATTAAGGTCATGAGCATCCTTATCTCTGTTCAGGCTAAGGATTGTTGAGTTTTTCGAATAAAGGAGAATAGATTCAGTAATTGTTGCTATATGAATAGAATCTGAGGAGCCTGTCTTCTTCTGCCACACAAAATCACAGATAAAGTTTTCCTCGCCGAATATTTCATCGCATATTTTTTTCAAATTATAGACTTCATTGTCATCAATGCTAATAAAAATTGCGCCGTCATCTGATAGTATATTTCTAGCAAGTTTCAATCGGGGATACATCATGCTTAACCAGTTGCTATGAAAACGACCATCGCTTTCTGTATTGGTTCCCACACGCTTTCCTGTATCGTCTAACTGACCAGTAATTGTTAGGTAGTTGCTGAGATTGTCACTATAATTGTCTTTATATACAAAGTCCTTACCTGTGTTATAAGGCGGGTCTATGTATATCATTTTTATTTTACTGGAATAACTCTTTTGCAGCAGCTTTAATACTTCTAAGTTGTCCCCTTCAATAAAAATATTTTGAGTGGTATCCCAATCTTTACTGCTCGGTTTATCGGGTCTTAGTGTCGCTGTGCTCGGTTTATTCGCTTCTCTACGTGCCTCACTTTTACCTGCCCAAGTGAAGCGGTAATATTCATCTCCGTGTTCCACTTCATCACTCAAAAGTGCCTCCAGTTCTTTTATGTCAATTTTTCCCTCCTTAACAATTGTTGGGAAAAGTTGCTTGAGAGTTTCAATATTAGATTTCAGTATATCCTCACTCATGCTGAGCGGATGTCCTTTCGTGATTTTTTCCATGTTTTATCAAATTCGCTTTTAACGTTTCAATTTTCTTTCTCCTGAGTTGCACCTCGGTGTTGAGTTGCACTTGTGCATTGAGTTGGGTTTCCTTTTTGGCCTGATTGGCTAATTGGATGATTTCCGCCTCCATCCTACTTATTACCTCCATGAGCTTTACATCCGCCTCAATTCGTTCAATAGGCCTATTGTCAAACTCACCAGTCAGTTTAGCCGCTTGAAGCGAAGCTATCGAAGCGGTATAGGAAAGGTATAGGGCTTGCAGATTGCCTTTCTCCAGTTTTTCGAATGCACAACTGTTCAAAAATGCCTGTTGTTCGGCTGTTGGGTTTTCCAATCGGATAATATCCGTACTTAAACTCTTCTCTGAGGTTCTTTTGGTAGCGTCATTTAAGTTGATTCGCTTTTCGGTGGTATTGAATACGGCACATTCTTCATTTAATACAACCATGAATACCGCATAGGGTATATACTTCTGAATGAGTTCAATAACTCTTGGCGCATATTTCGATAATTCTGATTTACCACCAATTGTTACGCTAATCACTTGAACTTCTTCAAAGCTTCTGAACTCATCGGAATAGCTGGAGATATTGGAGTTTTGTGGCTTTATGGAAGCAATCCAATCTATTTGCTGAATGATATCAGCATCCTCTAATAATTTCCTCTCAGATAAGGTTAAATCAAAATTACGCTTAAAGAATGCCTTGGTGATTTTCTTGTTCACAAGGCACCCCTCAGGTAGTTGTAATATAGGATTAATTATACTCATCTTACTTTACCACCAAATAGGATATCAGTTCGAATGGAGCTTGAATATCTTTCTTTCGTATGGCTGTTCCACCTGGGGTTGCCAATGAATCTAAACCAACCTCATCTTCTGCACCACGAATGTCACCAAGTGCCTTGTTGAGCAATTCAACATATTTGTCCATTGCTTTTCCATGCCTAGTTTCTTTGGTAAATTCTGCCAGAAGAGAAGGAAGCTGCTCCGTATTTCCCAAACATAGCTTCTTGAAATAATCCAAACACTTTTTGGGGTTGTTGGCAGGAATAAAGACCTCACCAATTTCACTCACGTAGCAGAGAGCGTATGGATAAATGGCATTGATAATGTAGATGTCATCCTGCGCTGCATTGAGCTCTTTAAGGCAAAAGATAACACCTCGTTGTCCATCCCTTACATTGTTGGCCGTAACGGAGAAAATACCATTCGGCATACAGGCTAGTCGTTCTTTCTCTTCAAATGTTAAACGGTCGGCATCGATTTTAAAATCATTGAAGGTTAAATCAGTGATAGAGATACCGCCTTCAATATCTTCCAAATCCAGAATCTGGTTTTGTAATTGTTTTAACTGCATTTTACGGTATTCCAAATCCTGATTTTGGGTCGCTGTTTCATCAATTATGTTATCATCCCCCGTAGCACTAACGTCCAGAATTTGCATACGTCCTTTTACACGCCCAATCAAATCGATATAGCTATCAAGGTCAAGATTCGGAAAGAAGTTAACCAACTGTATCTGGTCGTTAATGGAACCGATACGGTCTATTCGACCAAATCGTTGGATAATCCTCACGGGGTTCCAGTGAATATCATAGTTGATGAGGAAGTCGCAATCTTGTAAGTTCTGGCCTTCTGAAATACAGTCGGTACAAAACAACACATCAATCTGGTTTTTCTCATCGGGGTAAACAATCTCCCTCCGCTTGGAACGAGGGGAAAAATTGATAAGAATAGAACTTAGGTTGGAGTTACAGCCTGGCATATTGGTTTTGTTAGTATCGCCACCTGTTACCTGTGCTGAATATAAATTCTGCTCCCGCAACCAAGGACTGAGTTCGGAATAAAGATATTTTACCGTATCAGCAAAAGCCGAAAAGACGATAACCTTTCGATTTCCTTTGTTGATGGGGTTATTAACCTTTTGAAGAATAACCTCTTTTAAATCGCTAAGCTTCGCATCACGGGAGGCGTCTACCACCAAGGTTTGCGCCAAGAGGTTTTGTAGTCGCCTTTTGTCATCCAGTAAATCCTCACGGCACTTTATCAGGTCGATATCTTGTAGGAGAACTTTGACCTTGCCTCCAACTAGCATGTCTTCGAGGTTGTCATCATCAAAATCAATAGAATTTATGTCGAGGTCACTATTGAAGAATTCCTTGTTTTTTGCATGCTCTACTTTTTCAAGTAGTTCGTCTACCTGTTCAAGCAGGGATTTCAGCGTTAAGCGAAATGAATGGATGGAACTTTCAAGTCGTTTCAATAAGTTGACCCGCATGAGGTGAATCAAGCTTTCTTCCCGATTCTGCTGCTTAAATACCCCTTTAGAGGTCATAGTATCATACCTCGCTTCATAGCTAGCCTTCTTGTCATCTCTTACGTAAGAAAGCGGAGCGTAGAACTTGAGGTTAAGGGCATTTAAGTCATTATTCACCCTATCAATAGTGGGGAATGACTTAGCCGTATCAAAATCTGAATACTTGCTGATGGGTTTCAATCGGGTTGGGAACTTGCCGATGTCAGAAACGTTGTAGTATTTCTCAATATGCTTTCTGGAACGTGCAATGGTTAGCAGGTCAAGTAGCTTAAAGTAATCGCCGCTTAGGCTACTCACCAACTCATCACGGCCAGCATTTGTTTTTAACCAGTGATTGAATTTTTGCTGAGCTTTTCTGAGGGTTTGTTCAATACTGTTTATGCCGTATGGTTTTAGAGCTTTATCGTTCTGCTCAGTAATGAATGCAATTTGGTTCTTGATGTCATTCATCCTTGTGTTCACAGGGGTAGCTGATAACATCAAAACTTTTGTCTTTACACCCGTAAGGATGATATCATTCATCAAACGCTGATAGCGGGTTATTGTGTCCTTATAAGGGTCGTTATTTCTGAAATTGTGCGATTCATCAATTACCACTAAATCATAGTTGCCCCAGTTAACAGACTCCAAATTGATATCACCAGACATACCTCTTTCACGGTTGAGGTCGGTGTGGTTTAAAACATCAAAATTCATTCTGTCTTTCGAGAGAATATTACGAACGTCATTTTGTGAATAGATAAGCCAATTATCACGTAGTTTTTTAGGGCACAGCACCAATATCCTATCATTACGAAGTTGATAGTACTTCATTATCGCAAGTGCTTCTAATGTCTTTCCAAGTCCAACCGAATCAGCAATGATACACCCACTGTATGTTTCAATCTTGTCAATTGCCCCCAACACAGCGTCCTGTTGAAAGTTATACAGCATTTTCCAGACGACAGTATCCTTAAAGCCTGTTTTCAATAGACGTTGTTCAGAAACTTCATTGATGATTTTATTCTGGAAAATGTGGTTGAGGGTGAACTTATAAATGAGTTCAGGTGAATAGGAATGATGCCCCTGTTGTATTAGCAGGATGATTTGGTTCGTAACATCCATGTTGCTTTTATTCCAAGCTGATTTGAAGATTGCTTCATACTGATTGGCTTCATCGGCAAATTCGCTTAGATAGATGGTGTTTTCAGGTTGAATAATACCAAGGGTTACTAGGTTCAGGTCATTGGGCACGATAGAGAAGCAGGTGCTCTTATCTCCATTCTTAACCAGAATAAACTTTTGCCCCCCGACTTTACCTGTACGAAACTGACACTTTTCCTGAATAAACTGACTCACTTCGAATGACTTCACATGACCCTTCAAATCGAAATAGGCCTTTGATTCAGCTTCGTCATAAGCAAATCGGATATCGCTTTCAGCAACGGGATTATCAATAAGTATCTGAATAGATTTACATTTTCTAAGGCTTTCATGAAGTTCAAACAACGCCAACGTAGACAAGTAATTTACGGCTATGAACACCTCCGAACTGTCATTAATCACTTGAGCAAGACGACCGTGTAATTTTTTATCGATATTGTTAATAATCAGCATGATTGGATGGGTATTATTTAGCTCTTTTGTTTTCCTTTTTTGCCATCTGTTCTGTTGAAGAGTTGACTTCAATTAGTAAATCCCTCGGTTGTACATCCAATAATCGAGCGATTTCGAATAACTGCTGGATGGAGGGTTGTCTGCGATTTTGAACATAGGAATTTACCATGTTGTAACTTTTTCCCAATTGTTCACAAACCCAAATCTGTGTGAGGTGTTTGGCCGACAATAACTCTTTTATCCTGTTCATTTGTGTAAATGATGCAGACATGTTTCAAATATATCACGAAATGAGATACAAAATCTAGTTTATGAAACCAGAAGAACCTTGGATTCAAACATTTTTTCCAAGAGAACCTAAATTTTAAAATGCAAGTATTTATGGTTATGGAAAATAATTTAAACAGAGACACAGCACAATACCTTTTATCTGAATACTACTATCTGATTGGACAAGCAATGTCTTACCCTTGTTACGAACTTCCCATTACAACTATCAGCATCGAAAAGGATAAAAACACAGAAGACTATAGTGTTGTGCTCTCGCATGAAGCATTTGAAGGGGATTTACCTGATGACAGGGTTAAAAGCATATGCAAACCGACTTGATTTCCTACCTCAGTATACCAGAATACCTCTAAAGCACAAGATTTGATGTTTTTAGCCCCTTTAGCCATTTTAGGGTCGAGTTAAAGACAAGTAAGCTCCCATTATTTTACATACATTTCAGATGCTTGATATTTATTATTAAAGATGAAAAATTATTATTTCAATCAAGAATCAGCAAGTAAATACGCTGACCAATACGAATTCCTTATTGGTTATCCAATGCCAGCCCCATTCCAAGGATGCAAAATCGATACCATCGATGTTCGGCCATTAGCAGATGGAACATACGACGTGATATTGATTCACGATGTTTTTAAAAAGCCAGCCATTCCAGAAATATTTGGATTCAAGAACCTAGAAATTCCACTTATCCCATATCTTGAAGCAACTGGAATCGATTACATTTAATAATCTGGATAAGCCTTGTGTCGATTGGAACAACCCTACATTTTTTTAAAGCGATTTTAAGCCGTTTTAAGCCCCGTTTTTATTCGGACAAGGCGTTCTATCATCCCGTGTGAAGAAAATCGAATCCTGGGCCCAGGAAATGCGTAAAACCAGACATGGCCTGGGTTTCATGGATATGGGATGTACACTTTTGGGTACAAATAGTCCCAAAATTCGAATCATCTGAATGTCGTTACTTTGCCAAATATCCCCTAGCCATGATTCGCATTTTTCACTTAGATGACCATCGTATTTTCCAATCAGGTGTGAAAACAGCTGTTCAGAAATACATCAATGATGTTGAAGTTAAGAATGCTCCTGATAACCAAACGGCATTGGAATATCTCAGGAATTGTTTGGAACGAAATGAATTACCAGATATCATCATCACGGATTATAACCACCCAAATGGAAATGGATTGGAATTCATAAATGAATATCGAAAATTAGAAACCGATTTTAACGTAAGGATTCCAATTCTGATGATAACGATGATAGGATATACCACTCTTATTCAAGAGTACATTTCAGATGGGCTATTGGATTATTATCTGAACAAAACAGCAAGTGAACATAGAATACTTAGTGCAGTACATAGCTTGTTATGCTTATCAGATGGGTATCACGAAAACATGAAATAAACATATGTCAAAGATTAGACAAAAAATCAAGGTAGGGGTCTTTGAAGTTGTCATCATCAACATGGAAGCCCAAGGGAAGGTTATTGTGACGGTTGTTGACAAGAAGGGTAAACCCCTAGGCCAACTCAGGATTGGGAGTGATTCTGGTTGGTTTGAGAACGAGAAAATAGACCTGCCAATAAACTTGAACTAGCCCCCTGAACGGAGGACCCCCTCAGTTACCTCCCTCCCGTATAGGGTTTACACCCCCTGCCTATCTTGGTTACGATAGGAGATTTAAATTCCTGGACAAAAATTTCGACTTAAAATATTGAGGTACCCCCTTTTTTGAAAAAATTTCTACTCAATTTTTGGGTTCCATTTTTTGCCTTCATAGATATCCACCTTTCAATTTGATATCTCTATTTCACTTGAGTTGAATCTTATAAACTAAATCAACAAATACTCCAATAAATACCAAGGCCCCCCGAAGCTGCCTTCGGCATATTGAGATGATTTTTAATGAGGATGTTTAGGGGTTCGCTTCGCTCACGTTTGACTTGAGGTAACCTTCTCAATTGTATTGAGTCTATTTGATTATAATTGCCTACAGCAACATTTCGTAGAAACTGGTTGAGGTTTGGTCTTGTTCCACATTACAACAGAAGAACGCTGATGCGTTCTTCCATGTGATTTCCTTTTACTATTCAATTGTTATTTGAAATGGAAGCTTATACTTCCATTTCCAATACTCTTTAAAATATATAATCTGGTATTATATTAGGTAGTGTTTATCGAGTTTCGTCAAAACCGACATCGTGAGAAATATCTTAAAAAAGGAGGTTAAACCCATCTCAATTCAAAGGAAATGGATACTATTAATACGATGTGAATTAATAAACAGAAAATAATACTTCAACTTTTTTAAAGATTTTTCTTAAAACCACTTGACATATCGGAAAACAATGGGTATGGTTGTAAATATTGAGATAGTTCTCAGGTGGGTTCCAGTAGATAGCTTCTGCTGGTTCACTTCCCACCTAAATAAAAAAGTGAACATAACAACGTAGCAAAAAGTGAATAACTATGAAAACCAACAACACGATTATTCGTGTTCCACTCTCCAAGGGCGATTACGCCACCCTATCCAACAGGATACTACATCATGATAAAATCTCAAGCAATGCAAAAGTATTGCTACAAATCCTGCTAAATAACACTCCAGAATGGGAAATCAATCTGGACTACTATTCTAAACGCTTTGGCTGGGGAAAGGAAAAACAAGCCAGCATTATCAAAGAACTTAAAGAGAACGGATTCATTAATATCAATAAATATTCTTTGGGCCAAGGTAAAGGTTTTAAGTATTTGTATATGATTTCAGAATACGGTGACATAGCGTCAACTGAAGATTTAGAGCCGAACATTAATGAAGCAGTTATTGACAACGCCCAAGATGAAATTGATGAAAAGGAATCAATTTTGATAACAAATATATTAACCAGTACGTTTTCTGATTGGGATTTAAATGACAACTATATAAATAATGTCTGGGAAAGATTAATGGATGCCATCAAAAAAGGAGCCATCAAAAAATCTAATTTCAACTCAGAAAAATACAGGGTTGGTATTTGGAAAAATGCTTCAAAACAAAAGCTCAAAGAAGTCGATTCCTACATTGAAACCAATCTATTAATCGGAACAATAGCTCAACGTAAGGTTATCAAGGCAAAGGTTATGGAATGGTGCAAATCTCAACTGGATAATGGAGTTAAAGTAAACACCCCAATGATAAGACATCGCTTATTGGTTACCCAAACTTCAGTTATCGGGGCAAACAGAATTCTGCCAGACTATATGGATTAGTAAGAAGCCCACTTCCTGGGGGGTAAAAACATATTTTAAACGGGTTTAAAGTTCCTTAAAGGAATACGAACGACACGTTTTTACTAATAAAGTCAGTTTGCAGAGACGTTGTATTTGGGATGGAATTGAAGAATAACATTATGGTGTTTAAAAGACAATTTGAATTTCTAAAGAGTTTTTGATTCCAGTATACTTTTAGATATAAAATCAATTGCTGCAAATTTATTTCGACAACCACTTAATTCATTTATCTACAAATGTTTAAGTGAAGTCCAATAAATATTTTCGCTCCTGTACTTGGCACTCATCAATTTCGTTTCGTATATTTGTATGTGTTTCGGCGCCGAAATACATCATCTTGTGTGTGCTCCTAAAAGATGATTCCAGCATAATCTGCTACTAAATCAATTAACAGTTTACTGTTTTTAACCTTCGTCCAGGTCATTGGTATGGCTTGCTCATGGCCAAAGTGTGTCCATACCAAAAAGAACGGGTCTTGTCATGACCTTAAAAGAATAATTCTCTACTCCGCAAAACAAATGAGAACAGGAGTGGTGAAAATATGGTTTCACTTGAAACTGCAAAAAGCATATTGAACAAAAACGGTAAGACCTATACCGATGAACAGGTCAAAAAAATTATGGAACTCTTTGAGTTCTGGGCAAAGTTGGAATACAACATTTATTTAAAAAACAAACAACATGAAAAACGTAGTAATTTATAAAAGAGTAAGCACTGATGAACAAGCTGAACATGGCTTCAGTTTGGATGCACAAGAAGAAAAATTGACGAAATACTGTTCAACAAATGGAATTAGAATTTTAAAGGTCTTTTCAGAAGACTTTTCAGCGTGGAAGGGGTTTGACCGTCCCGCTTATATTCAGCTAAAACAATTCCTGAAATCCAATAAGGGAAAAGTAGATGGTATTCTATTTACTCAGTGGTCTAGATTTTCAAGAGATATAACAGAGTCCTATAACGAAATAAAAAGGCTAAAGGAAATGGGCGTACAACCCAACGCTATTGAACAGTGGATTAATTTTTCAATACCAGAAAACCAATATCTATTGGCAATCTATTTGGCAGCTCCACAGGTTGAAAACGACAGGCTGTCCGACAGAACAAGAGTTGGAATGAATCAGGCCCTTAAGCAAGGCAGGTGGCTTTGGAAAGCTCCTTACGGATACATCAACAATAAAGTTACCAAGCTTATTGAGATTGATGAGCCAGCTGCCATATTGGTTCGTGAGGCATTTACCCTAATGGAGACGGGTTTAACGACTGCGGAAGAGGTAAGAAAAAAGCTTCAGCAAAAAGGAATGCCTTTAACCAAACAAGCTTTTTTATCTATGCTGCAAAACAGAATCTACATTGGAAAAATTGTTATTCCTTTATTTAAAGATGAGCCTGAACAAATCGTTAGCGGGTTACATAAAGCCATTATTAACCCCGAAACATTTGAAAAAGTTCAGTATATCATGAATGGTAAAAAAAAATCCTATAAGGGAATAACAAAATGTACCGAAACTCCATTAGTGGGTCTGTTGTATTGTCCAATGTGCAACAGACCCATGACAGGGAGTGGCTCAAAAGGTAATGGTGGCGTCTACCATTATTATCATTGCCAGAGGGCATATGGATGTACAAACTCCATTTCCGCACAAATCGCAAACCCGATTTTCACCAACTATATTGAAACCTTCCAGCCTCAATCTGAAGAAATTGAATTATACCTTATGGTATTAGAGGAAGAGTTTAAAAACGGAGGGGCTGACCGTGAAGCCGAAAAAATAAGACTCCGAAACGAAATTGGTCGTTTGGAGGAAAGCCTGAATAACGCTGCCGTTAAAAATATAAATGGAGTTATTGATGATGGCAGATACATCAAAGTCAAAAATGATTTAGAAGCAAAAAAAACAGAGTTTCAGGTAAGGCTGGATAGCTTAAATGGCTTTCCACCTGAATTTTCGAATTATGTCCAAAATTCAACCGCTTTAGCGTCCAATCTTATTGGTTATTACGAAGGAGTGACTTCAGACATTCAAAAAAAGCTGGCTGGTTCGATAATTACTGGAAAACTTTACTTCGAGAATAAAACTTATCGAACCACAAAAATCAATGAGGCAATTGAGGCAATGCTCAGTATGGGTAAGGGTTTTAATGAAAACTGCCCCGCAAAAAATGCGAGGCAGTCCAGTATGGCTCCCCCTGCTGGACTTGAACCAGCGACCCTCTGATTAACAGTCAGATGCTCTAACCAACTGAGCTAAGGAGGAATACACCCCAAAGGGGACGCAAAAATAAGGGTTTTTACTTTTTAGCGGAAAAATTAATGGAATTATTTTACACAATACCCTGATTTTGAATTCCCGCAACTATAACCCAACATACACACCGTTTTCGCGTATCTCTACCGGGTAAGTGCGCAAAAAATAACCTTCCCCGCTGGTATTGCGGCCGTTTTGCAGGCTGAATTTATAGCGGTGTACCGGGCACACAATATTACCCAACGCATCTATATATCCCTGTGCCATTGTTCCGCCGGCATGCGGGCATTTGGCACTGCAGGCAAATAACTTTTCATTATGTTGGATAATACATAGCTTTTTACCCTGTACTTCCACCGATGCAATACAATCTGCCGAAAACTCAAAGGACCTGGCCGACTCTCCAATCTTATGCCAGTTATATTGTTTTTCTATCATATGGTAATTGCCGCTCTTTGTATGAAATGCGGTTTAGGCCATGTTGGCAAAAAAAGAAAATATGCCTGTTATCCCATTTCTCAGTAAAAAAATTCTGCCTTGTAAGGATACCGTATCCGGTACATATCACGCACTTTATACAGGATCGTTTGCCGTAAGCCGTCGAGATTGCGTTTTTCCGTTGCCGAAACAAAAACACAGTTCCCCTTAGTCTCTTCCTGCCAGCGCTCCTTCAATTCCCTGAGTATATCCTGTTTCACATCGTCTTCCAGCCATTCGTCGAACACATGCTTTTCATACAGGTCCATCTTGTTGAAAATAGTAATAGTAGGCTTTTCGGCAGACCCAAGTTCAGCCAGCGTCTTATTAACCACGGTAAGCTGCTCTTCGTATTGCGGATGGGAGATATCTACAACATGTAATAAGATATCGGCTTCCCTCACTTCATCCAGCGTACTCTTGAAACTCTCTACCAGGTGATGCGGCAGCTTGCGGATAAAACCAACCGTGTCGCTTAACAGGAAGGGTGTTTGCTCAAACACCACTTTACGTGTGGTGGTATCCAGCGTGGCAAACAGCTTGTTTTCGGCAAACACATCGCTCTTGCTCAGGATGTTCATCAGGGTAGACTTCCCCACATTCGTATATCCAACCAGGGCAACCCGTATGAACTCGCCCCGCTCTTTACGCTGGGTAAACGCCTGCTTGTCAATTTCGGCTAACCGTTTACGTAATAAGCTGATCTTATCTTTCACGATACGCCTGTCGGTTTCTATTTCCGTTTCACCGGGGCCCCTTGTTCCCACGCCGCCACCCTGCCTTTCCAGGTGCTTCCACATGCCTTTCAGCCGGGGCAGTATGTACTGGTATTGCGCCAGTTCAACCTGCGTTTTTGCCTGTGCCGTTTTGGCCCGGCGTGCGAAAATATCCAGTATCAGGTCACTGCGGTCGATGGTTTTAATACCCAGCTCCTTTTCTATATTAATGATCTGTGAACCGGTTAACTCGTCATCAAATATTACAATGCTGATATTTCCCTTCAGTTGGATAAACTTCCTTATCTCTTCCAGCTTGCCCTTACCTACAAAGGTCTTGCTATCCGGGTGCTGCATCTTCTGCATATAACGTTTAACCGTAACCGCCCCGGCTGTTTCTGCCAGGAACGCCAGTTCGTCCAGGTATTCATTCACCTGTTCCTCTGTCTGGTCTTTCTGTATTAACCCTACAAGCACCGCCTGCTCATCACCGGCAATCTGGTTCTTTTTTTCTATCATAATTCACTATACTTCGCTGCATACATGCCATATGCGCTTATCAACAACAAAGCGGATGTATCATAACATCCGCCTGCCAAATTAACTCATTTTACCGAATCATTTTTTTCCGGTTGAATTGGATGCTTCAATCCATTTCTGCATCACTTTGCAATCTTTGTACTCATCGTCAACCTGTATATGGTAGGTCTTTATTTTATTGTTGAACCATTTTTCCAGCACGTCTTCTTTCTTTTCTTCCAGTGCCCGCTGTGCTATTTTACTGTAATCGTCTTTCAGGTTTTCGCGGTGCGGTTCGGTACGGGTTTTCAGGTATACGATGCGTACAGCCCGCTTACCCCTTTCATCGGTATATTCAACCGGTTTGGAAAATTCTCCCACTTTCAGGTTTTGCATCATGGCCACCATGTCTTTATCCAGCTGGTCGATGGTTAAAAACGTTCCGTTTCTTCCCTGTATCATACCTGCCGTGAACTTACTGCCTTCGTCTTCACTGTATTTTGCCACTGCCGTACCAAATACCAATGTACCTGCAATCAGCTTTGCCCGTACCGAATCCAGCTTGTCAAATCCATCCTTCATTTCATACTGAGTAACCTGGGGTATCTTTAAGATATGGCGCACTACAGCGTCATCGCCTGCACGGCTTACCAGTTGTATGATATGGTACCCGAATTTTGATTTAAACGGATTTGACACCTGGCCTTCCTTCAGGGTAAATGCCTTGGATAACCAGGTTGGATCAAGGTCTTTCTGGTTCCTGTTTATTTCATACTGGCCGCCCCTGTCCTTGCTTCCCGGATCTTCGGAACCGATGGCAGCCAGGTTGGCGAAACTTTTTTTCCCTGATTCTATCTGCCGCTTATATTCATTTAATTGTTCAATGCAGTATTCTTCTGCATCACGGCTGGCTTTTGGATACACTACAATTTGCCCCACTTCCACTTCTGATTCGTATAACAAGAGGCTGTCGGTTGGTATTTTTTCAAAAAAATGCTTTACTTCGTTCGGGGTGATCTTTACATCTTCCACAATCTTGTTTCGCATGGCCGATGCCAGTTTACGGTCGCGGAATCCCTCTTTAAAATCTTCCTTTAACTGGTAAACAGATTTGCCGGCCACTTTTTCCAGTTCATCCTTAGATCCATACTGGCTTATGAAATAACGTATCTGGTTGTCAATATCGGTTTCCACTTCTTCATCGGTAACGGGTATGGAATCCTTTTCAGCCTGCAACACCAGCGCTTTAACGCCCATGCTTTGTTCAAGGGTAAGGCAATGGGCATCCGGCGGAAGTTCCATGCCCTGGCGCTGCATGTCTAACAAGCTGTTTTCAATATCGCTTTTCAGCACCACTTTATTACCAACAACCCCAACAATCTTATCGGCTAACACTTTTTTGGGTTGTGCCCACGCTGCAGTAAAAAAAATGGTTGAAACAATGACCGGTAAAAATATTTTCTTCATCTTGATTATCCTTCTGAGATCCTTAATAACAGTTGTATGGCAGTAAAATTAAACCTTGTATATTCAAGAGCCTGTTTTGTTATTTCATTTAACAAAATATTGTAGGGCAGCGGTTGAAGGGTTTAAAGGTTTATGTATAAGAAGCAAGCTTCCCAACCCTTAAACCTTTAAACCATTAAACTATTTTATAACGTCCTCTTCACCTCCGTTTCTTCAAATGCTTCTACAATATCTCCTGGTTTAATGTCATTATAGTTCCTTATCACGAGGCCGCATTCCATATTGGATGAAACTTCTTTTGCATCGTCCCTGTAACGCTTCAGGCTTGCCAGCTCACCGGTGAAGATCACAATACCGTCCCTTACCAGCCTGATGCGGTTGTTGCGGGCAATTTTTCCGTCAAGCACATAACAACCTGCCACCGTGGCTTTGTCAAACTTGTATGTTTCCCTTATCTCCACATTGGCCAGTATCTTATCTTCCACACCCGGTTCAAGCATACCTTCCATGGCGCTCTTGATTTCTTCAATGGCATTATAGATGATGGAGTATAGTTTTATTTCGATTGACTCCGCTTCTGCCAGCCTGTTTGCCTGCATAGACGGACGAACATTGAAACCGATGATGATCGCATCAGAAGCGTTGGCAAGTGTTACATCACTTTCCGTGATGGCACCAACAGCCTTGTGTATCACTTTTATCACAATCTCTTCCGTACTCAGTTTCTGCAATGAATCGCTCAAAGCTTCCACAGAGCCATCCACATCGCCCTTGATAATCACATTGAGTTCTTTAAAGTTACCCAGTGCCAGCCTGCGTCCGATTTCATCAAGTGTAATATGCTTCTTGGCGCGTATACCCTGTTCACGCAATATCTGGCCGCGTTTATTTGCCATGGCCCTTGCATCTGATTCATTTTCAAATACCCTGAAAGTTTCACCGGCCTGTGGCGCACCGCTTAAACCAAGTATCAAAACCGGTGTTGACGGCGGCGCTATATCTACACGCTGGTTACGTTCGTTGTACATGGCTTTCACCTTACCGAAGTACTGGCCGGAAACGATCATGTCGCCCTGGCGCAGGGTTCCGTTCTGAACTAAAATGGTTGCCACATATCCGCGGCCCTTATCAAGCGAGGCTTCAATAACGGTACCGCTTGCATGCTTGTCGGGATTTGCCTTCAGTTCCAGAATATCTGTTTCCAGCAAAATCTTTTCCAGCAGCAGGTCAACGTTCATCCCTTTCTTGGCGCTTATTTCCTGGCTTTGGTATTTACCTCCCCAGCTCTCCACCAATATGTTCATACCGGCAAGCTGTTCTTTAATTTTTTCCGGGTTTGCACCATCTTTATCCATTTTGTTGATGGCAAATATCATGGGAACACTGGCCGCCTGCGAGTGAGAAATGGCTTCCCTTGTTTGCGGCATCACCGCATCGTCAGCCGCCACCACAATCACAGCAATGTCAGTTACCTTGGCACCACGGGCACGCATAGCTGTAAACGCTTCGTGTCCAGGTGTGTCCAAAAATGTAATGGCCCGTCCGTCTTTGGTGGTAACTTCATAAGCGCCGATATGCTGGGTAATACCGCCCGCTTCACCCGCAATCACGTTTGTATGCCTGATATAATCAAGTAACGATGTTTTACCGTGATCTACGTGGCCCATAATGGTAACGATGGGCGCCCTTGGCTTCAGGTGTTCGGGTGCGTCTTCATCATCTTCTTCCTCCATTTCTGCCGCATCATCCACGCCAATAAATTCCACTTCATAATCAAATTCCCCGGCAACCAGTTCAATCACATCCGCCTCCAGGCGCTGGTTAATAGAAACCATGATGCCCAGGCTCATACATTTACTGATAACATCGGCAAAGCTAACATCCATCAAACCCGCCAGTTCACTCACAGATATATATTCCGTTACCTGCAGTTTATTGCTTTCCTGCCCTTCTGCTCCCTGTTGTTCGGCCATTTCCTCACGCTTGGCCTTACGGTATTTGGCTTTAAGGCTTTTACCACGGCCTCCCGCTCCGGCCAGTTTAGCCTGTGTCTGCTTCAGCTTTTCCTGTATCTCTTTGGCATCAATTATTTTTTCTTCCCGCTTCTGAGAAGCTCCGTGTGCGGGTTTTGCAAAACGGCCTGCACCCTGGGATGGGCGTCCCTGGCCACCTGTGTGCCGGTTATCCGGTATGGCACGGTTACCACGGGGAGGCATAGACGTTCCCTGTGCCGGCGACCCCGGTTTCTTTTCTATAGGGATACGCTTACGCTTGCGCTTGTCTTCATTCGATTCTTTCCTTGGCCTGGTATCATTATCAACCGGCAGCTCTATCTTTCCAAGTATTTTGGGGCCGGTAAGTTTCTGCGCCTGTATATTTTCAATCATCGGCGGTTCAACAATAGCCGGACCTTCCGCAGATACTTCGCCAGCGGGTGCCGGTGCTGATTCTTCCGCAGCCGGTTGTACTACAGGCGCTTCTTTTTCTTCCTTACCGGTTTTCTTTGCTTTCTCGGTTGTGCCTGTATCTTTTTTGGATGATTTTTTCGGGCGTGTTGATGAATCAATGGCATCCAGGTCTATCTTGTCGAGCACTTTAGGCGCTTCCAGTTCCGGTGCATCAATATTACTGATAGATACTTCTGTTTCCTTACCAGCCTGTTTTGTTTCTTTCGGTTGTTCAGGCTGTTCTTTTATTTCTGCTACTTCAGGTTTCACTTCAGCTACCGGTTCTACCTCTTTTGCCTTTACTTTTTCTTCTTTCTTTTTAATGGAAAGGTCTTCTTCGTCTCTTTTTTTCTTGGGTTCACCGGCTCCGGCTCCTTTGGGAAGATCAATCTGTTCCGCTTTCTGTTTGGCAGCTTTGTCCTGCTGGAACTCCGACTGCAATACACGGTACATCTCTTCCGTAAGTTTAGTGGTGGGTTTCAGGTCGTCACCATTAAAATTTTTGGATTTAAGAAAGTCTATCAAGGTGTGTGCACCTATATTAAATTCTTTGGCTGCCGCCATCAACCTTGGTGTGTTTACTTCTGCCATTCTTAGTTGTTACAGCCCCCGGGGGGACAAAATTTTCTTTAATTATTCGTATTATATTACCTCAAATGCAAATGCCTGATCTCTGCCTGTTTCCCATTGAGACTTATCTCATAAAACATCAATCATACATTGTACATTAACATAGATTATTCCCTTTCAAATTCTTCTTTCAGTATCCTCCGTACATCTTCAATTGTTTCTTTTTCCAGGTCGGTCCTGCGCTCCAGTTCCTCAGCCGTGAGGTCGAGCACCGAACGGGCGGTATCGCAACCAACACGCTTGAGTTCATCTATCACCCATCCTTCAATCTCATCTGTAAACTCTTCCAGGTTGATATCAAAATCTTCTTCTTCCCCTTCATTATCGCGGAACACATCTATCTCATAACCGGTAAGTTCACAGGCAAGTTTGATGTTAACACCACGCCTTCCGATAGCCAGTGACACCTGGTCGGGCTTGAGGTACACATTAGCATGCATTTTTTCTGTATCCAGGTCTATGCTCGTTATCTTGGCCGGTGTTAATGACCGTTGAATGAGTAATTGAGTATTTGATGTCCAGTTGATCACATCTATATTTTCATTTTTCAGTTCGCGGACGATGCCATGGATACGGCTTCCTTTCATACCTACACAGGCGCCAACCGGGTCAATCCTGTCGTCGTAACTTTCAACAGCCACTTTGGCCCTTTCTCCGGGGTCACGTACAATCTTTTTAACCACTATCAGGCCGTCAAATATTTCAGGTACTTCAATTTCAAGCAGTTTTTCCAGGAATGACGGGCTGGTACGTGATAATATGATAACAGCCTGGCTGTTCTTCAGTTCCACTTTTTTTACAACCGCCCTCACATTTTCGCCCTTCTTGAAATAATCTGTTGGAATCTGTTCAGATTTTGGCAGGAGCATTTCATTTCCGTCTTCATCAAGTATCAGCACTTCCTTTTTCCATACCTGGTACACTTCACCACTAACGATTTCGCCTACACGATCTTCGTATTTTTTAACCAGTATATTCTTTTTCAGGTCGTTGATCCTGGCAGCCAGTGTTTGTTTACCGGCCAGTATTGCCCTGCGGCCAAATTCTTTCTGGATATCCACCTCTTCATATAATTCTTCCCCAACCTGGTAATCCGGCTCAATCTTGATTGCATCCTTGTATTCTATTTCCGTAAGCGTATTATACAGGTCGTCATCTTCAACAATGGTACGGCGCCGGAATATTTCCAGGTCACCTTTCTGGTCGTTTACGATTACGTCGAAGCATTCGTCGCTGCCGTATTTTTTACGGATCAGTGTTTTGAATACATCTTCCATCACCTTCATTAAGGTAGGGCGATCGATGTTCTCTGCTTCTTTAAATTCCTGGAAGGAGTCAATTAAATTAATGCTTGCCATATTCCACCCCGGCCATTTCCTTTCCCCGCCGGATGGGGATTTTTATTTGTTATTAAAATTTTATAAGAACAATTGCCTGTTTTATATCAGCCAATGGTATTGCCAGTTGTTTGGTGACCGCTTTCTTATTTTTCCCTTCGGTAAATGATAATTCTATTTGCTGTTCATTTACTGAAACCAGTTTGCCTGCCTGTTTATTTCCGTCGTTCAGGGTTACTTCAATATCCCTGCCGGTATTTTTAACATACTGGCGGTGCATTTTCAGCGGTTCGCCGATACCAGGGCTGGATACCTCCAGCGAAAAATCACCATCGGGGTAAATGGCCATTTCCTCCATTATCTTATATAGTGCCCTGTTTATACGGATACACTTTTCAATGCCTAAGCCACTGTCTGCATCCAGGAAAATCTTGATATTGTTAACCGGCTTTATCTTTATTTCTACCAGGAAAATATCATCCGTAAGCAATGGTTGCAATAACTTTTCTATGGTTTCTATTTGATGATCCTTTATCATGGTGCTTATAAAAGAAGAAGGGAACACCCCGGTTCCCTTCTTTTTCATTCTTTTCCAGTGCAAATATAGGTATAAACCCGTTCACAGCCAAATTGAACCCATTCTGCCATGCAAAAAATTAACAGGAAGATATTTTACCGGCTGCATACCTTTGCTAAATGAATATCATTAAGTTAGTTTTTCAACTGTTTGTCATATATATATTGTATAAATTCATTTTCGAATTTATCATTCCTGTTTACAAAACCACCAAACAGGTTAAACAAAAAATGAATGCCATGCAGGAACGGATGGACCAGCAAAACCAGTCGCCTGCACCAGAGCAGCCTTACTCCGGAAGGCAGCAGGCAAATACCGCGGCCAGGCGGCCTGCAGCTGAGGACTACATTGATTATGAAGAAGTTAAATAACTAAATACTTTCTATAAATACTGCTGGTTTTCAATAATACATAAGGTTTTCAATTCTTTCTTCGGGCAATAACAAGTGGGTTTTAAAGCCCAGCCTGGCTGCTGTTTCAATATTGGGCAGCAGGTCGTCTATAAAAAGTGATTCTGCTGCCAGGATGCCGGCATCCTGCAAAACGAATTCAAATATGCCAGCATCGGGTTTTCGTAAACCCACCTGCTGCGAAAAATAAGCTTTGTCAAAATAGTTTTCCAGTCCGGCTACACCTGTTTGTTCATTCAATGTACGGTCAAATGCCTTTTTATGGATGGCGTTGGTATTGCTTAACAGGAAAATGCGGTAATCTTTCCTTAGTTTCTTCAAATGTTGCAGGCTCTCTGCCCTGAAATCGAGTAACATGGCATTCCAGGCATCCTGTACCTGCCGGTTGGTTATGTTGCCGTTGGCAGCAGCAGTCATGTACTGATAAAACTCATCTTCGGAAATATGACCTGTTTCCAGGTTGTCAAAAACGTTGTTCCCCTTTAACATAGAGTACATATTCCCGAAATCTGTGTAACCAAGTTCCTTAAAGGCATGTTTGGTCCTGTTGTAATCGATATTTAGGAGAACGCCGCCCAGGTCGAAAATCAGGTTTTTTATTTCAGTCATGTACAGGTATATTCAATTTCAAAATAAGGGTAAAAATACAACTTAAACTGCAGGGGCAATGAGGCGCTGTTACAGAAACCCATTTGCATAACCCTTTTCTCCTTTGCTGTTTACAAACTACAGTTAGCCCTTACCGGTATTGTGCAAATAACCAGTCCGGTAACCCTGGTTCTGCAAATGCCCGATCCCAGCTATTATGATTTGCTTCCGGGTAAACGGTGAACCTGACTTCAGCCTTTTCTTTCTTTAACGCTTCTGCCATTTTTCGTGAGAAAGACATATCAACCACATCATCTTTCCCTCCATGAAATATCCACCATTTTACTCCATTCATTGCTTTCGCTGTAGAAGGCACTGCGCCGCCGCAGATGGGAAACGCTGCTGCGAATATCCCGGGCATCCTGCGAACCAGTTCGAACGTTCCCATACCGCCCATTGATAAACCACCAACATAAACCTGGCTGCCTTTTACCCGGTAGGTATATAAAATATATTTTACCAGTTGCTGCAACAGCCGCATATCGGCAGTTGGTTCTCCGGCTGCTACAAAATTGTATGTTATTTTTTGGGTTGAATCAAACGTTCTTAACACATTACTCCAATAACCGTCAATGGCGCATTGCGGAAAGACAACGATGGCAGGGTATTTTTCACGCAGTTCGGGTTTCAAAAAAAGCGCCGCCCCGTGTGTAAGCTGTTTTTCATTGTCATTCCCCCTTTCACCTGAGCCATGAAGAAAAAATATTACAGGATAGGTTTTTGCCACATCATAATTTTCGGGTAACAGTAACCGGTAGGGCATAGTGTCCTTACCCTGTACGATCCATTTTTTCTGATACATGGACATATCCTGGGCATGAGCAGCGAATCCTATGAAAATAAAAAATAAACAAGTTGTTATTTTTTTCATGCGCCTAAATAAACCTGCGTTGGGGGGTTATGTTATAATTATTTAACCCAGTTGATGGTTGTTTTCTTAACATCACCTGAATTTGTTCCGATCATAATCTCAAAGTCACCGGATTCCCAGTCATATTTCAGGTCGCTGTTATGAAACTTAAGGAGTTCGGGCGTTATACTGAAAGAAACCGTTTTTGTTTCACCGGCATTTATTTCCACTTTTTTAAATCCTTTCAGTTCTTTTACGGGCCTGGTTATACTGCCAACCAGATCACGTATATATAACTGAACCACTTCTTTACCATTTCTTTTCCCGGTATTGGCAATACTAACGGATGCGGTTAGGGTTTGATTGCCTTTCAGGTTTTTGCTGCTTACACTGATGTTGCCATAAACAAAATTCGTATAGCTTAACCCATATCCAAAAGGATAAAGCGGATCATTGGACACATCAATATAATTGGACCGGAATTTTTCAAACCATTTTCCGGCGCCCAATGGCCGGCCGGTATTTTTTTGTGCGTAATACATGGGAACCTGTCCAACGTTTTGCGGAAATGTAGTGGTTAGTTTACCGGATGGGTTAACGTCGCCAAACAACACATCGGCGATGGCATTTCCTGCTTCAGACCCCCCAAACCATACGTTCAGGATAGCCGGAACATGTTCGCTTTCCCATTTGATGGTCATGGGCCTTCCGGCAAATAACAACAATACAACCGGCTTACCCGTATTGAGCAGGGCGGCCAGTAATTCCTTTTGTGCATCCGGTATGCCGATATCTGACCTGCTTGAACTTTCGCCGCTCATTTCTGATGCTTCGCCCAATGCAGCTACAATCACATCTGCCTGCTCAGCAACAGCCAGCGCTTCATTCAACAACTGGGCTGCCGTACGTGAATCACGGTTGAGCGACCTGCCGAACATGGTTGCCCTTAGTTCATAAGCACTATCATGCATCAGGTTAGAGCCTTTTGCATACAATACCTTTGCATTATTTCCCAATGCATTTTGTAAGCCGGTCCGCACAGAAACTGCCGTGTTTAGGTCTGTGGCCACACTCCAGGTGCCCGGCATGTTTTCTTTTGAGTCAGCGAGCGGGCCAATTAAAGCAATGGTTCCCGTTTTTTTCAGTGGCAGTAAATTATCCTCGTTCTTCAGCAGCACAAAACTTTCCCCGGCAATTTTCCTGGCTACTTCAATATTTTCAACAGTATATATATCTCTTTTTGCCCTTTCTTCATCGCAGTAGCGATACGGATCATCAAACAAACCCAGTTTATATTTCGCTTCCAGCACCAGGCGGCATGCATCTTCTATTTCCTTTAAAGTAACCTTCCCTTCCTGCAATGATTTTTTCAGCGTTGTTAAAAATCCTTCGCCAACCATATCCATATGGATACCGGCTTTTAGAGCCAACGCAGATACAGCCTGCAGGTTACCCATCCCATGGTCTGTCATTTCGTTTATACCGGTATAATCAGTAACAACAAATCCTTTAAATCCCCATTGTTTGCGCAATACATCGGTCATCAGGTATTTATTGCCGGTTGCAGGTATTGCATCAACTTCATTGAAAGAAGCCATTACAGATCCGGCGCCTGCATCAATGGCTGCTTTATAAGGAGGGAGGTAGTCATTAAACATTCGCACCCTTCCCATGTCTGTAGTGTTATAATCCCTTCCTGCTTCTGCAGCGCCATACATGGCATAATGCTTTACACATGCCATAATGGTATTCTCCTGTTTCAGATCATTTCCCTGGTATCCCTTTACCATGGCTTTTGCAACAGCAGATCCCAGAAAAGGGTCTTCGCCGCTTCCTTCTGCAATGCGTCCCCAGCGGGCGTCGCGGGCAATATCCACCATGGGAGAAAATGTCCAGTTGATACCGTCAGCGCTCGCTTCCGTTGCAGCAATCCTGGCAGATTGTTCTATCAGGCCCATGTCCCATGTACAGGCTAAAGCCAATGGAATCGGGAAAGTTGTCTGGTACCCATGTATCACATCCATTCCAAAAATCATTGGAATCTTTAACCTGGATTGTTCTACGGCCACTTTTTGAACATCCCGTATTTTGGCAACCGATTTTATGTTAAACAATCCGCCAACGGCACCATCTTTAATTTTTTTCGCAATATCGGAATTGCTCGCCTGCCCGGTTACAATATCGCCTGAACCCGGTAGGTTTAACTGGCCAATTTTTTCTTCCAGTGTCATCTTTTTCATCAGGGTGCTGATGAACAGGTTCATTTTTGAATCGGCAGGTTTCGCCTTATCCTGTGCAAACAGGGCTGTTGAACTCATCAAAGCGATCAATAAAAGGAATCTCTTCATGTTGGTTTGTTTAATCTTTCAATAATAATGGTTTTATGGCTTTTTGCCATATAGAATATCCGGTTTCATTCATGTGTAAACTATCTGCCAGGAACAAACTGCCTATCGGTTGCCCGTCTTTTCCTACCATATTCCGGTATACGTCTGCATAGGCTGTTCTTTGCTGCCTGCTCAAAAAACCCTTTATCCTGCTATTAGCTTCTTTAATTCGCGGGATAAGCAGTTTCCTGCTTGGGCTGGGTTTTATGGAAACAAAAACCACCGGAAGGCCCGGGTACCTGTTTCTTACTAACGTAAATAAATATACGAATTTATCTGCCAGCATTTTTGCCGTAACGGTATCGGATGATGCCAGGTCGTTCTCCCCGCAATATATAACCAGTTGCCTGGGCTCATAGGGAAATATTATATCGGGCGCATAGTAGATAAGGTCTGAAAGCGTGGCCCCGCCAAATCCCCGGTTGATTACTGTATATCCCTTAAAATAATCAGTCAAATTGTTCCACATCCTGAAGGAAGAACTGCCGGTGAACAGGATAGCGCCTTTAGCAGGAAACGTTGTACTGTCCTGCTTCCTGAAGGCTTCAATCTCATCATGAAATGGTGGTTTTTGGGCCTGTATATTCCATGTGCTGATTGCCGGCAACAGTCCTAATAAAAAAATAAATTTCTTCAACCTGCTTTTAATTTAACATGTTCGTTTTTGCAGTTTTAACCATTACTGCTATCAGTCTTTTCCCTGTATACGGTGCCGGTTAGTCGGCCCTGCTAACTTTCGTTTTTTCAGAAACGCCATTTTCATTCACCGCTTCAATGGAAAAATAATAAGGTTTGTTCCTGTCCATGGCCTTGAACCAGTATTCATTAAAATCGTGTACCATGATACAGGAATAAAGCTTATCGGGCTCCGTTCCATAATAAATATTGTAAGCATACGCATTGTCTACCGGTTTCCATTTGATATAAGCACTGCGTTTATCCTTTTCCGTACGTAACACGATGAAGCCTTCTACAGCCTGCGGTAGGGCGCCATTACCGTTGCCAAATACCCTGAGCCCGCTGATTGCGAATTTCCCGGTAGGCATCTGAATATTTTCCAGCTTAATATACCTGGCCATAACGGGTTCTTTCAGTTCCACATAATCATGCGGTACATCTGTTTTGTTTTTGCTTTTGTCTGCCAGCATGTTCCATTTTTTCCCGTCGGCTGAATAAAGCAGTTTGTATTGATGGTATACTCCCTGAGATTTACCAAGGAAAGCGGCATCCTGGTCGGCATAATTAACCTGTATGGCGTTAACGGTACACAGGTTTCCCAAATCGCTCTGTATCCATTCGCCGGCATTGGAAGTAGCGGCGCTCCAATAGGTTTTAATATTCTCATCAACGGCATTGTTTGCAAAATAGCTTCCCCATGTGGAGGAAACGGTTACGGGTTTCTTGTAATTGAGCAGCATCCATCCCGGCCCGGTAGCCGTTTTGTTTCTGGCAGCAGGAAGATATTGCGGATAATCGCCAAAAGCCGTATTGCAATACATGGTTCCCTGGCTGTCGAAACCGGCAGGCCAGATACCAATCCTTCTTTCAAAAGTGTTTTTAACACATACGATACTGGTAGATACATGCCACCAGTTATTGCTGTTATCTGTAAAAGTAGCCCCGTGGCCTGCACCCCTGGAAAAACCACCGGGTTTAAAGCTGAGCGGGTCTGACTGTGGCGTAAACGGCCCCAGGGGCGAATCACCAACTACCACACCATCGGCATAACCACTGAACTCGGTACCCGGTGCGCCATACTGCAGGTAATATTTACCGTTATGTTTAGTCATATGCGCTCCCTCTATAAACGGATCGAGAAATGTATTGTCCATGTTTTCGCCGAAACGCTGCCAGCCATAGCGCTCCTGTTCCAGCAGGTACATCTCTTTTCGGGTACCTACCGGCAGGAGGGTTTTCCTGTTGAGTTCAATGCCATAGAGCGGAAACCGGTTACTGCTGCCATTATACATATATAACTTTCCGTCATCATCGGTAAAGAAGGACGGGTCCCATCCGCCGATATCGAATGAATCTACCAGTGGTTTCCAGTCGTTGGCTTTGGGATTGGTGCTCATCCATACGGTGAATTTACCGGTATAGGTAGATCCAAATACAATCATGGTATCGCCGATAATGCCAACTGCCGGTGCGCACAATTCATCGTAACCTTCATTCCAGGGACGAAGGAATTTTCTGGATATAAAATTCCACCTGTTCATATCATTGCTCCACCAGTAACCCCATTGGTTTGTAGAGAACAAATAAAAATCACCTTTGTAATTAACAATTACCGGATCGGCCGTAGCACGGTGTTTACCCCATTGGCTGAAGTTTGGGATGGGTGTGTACCCATAATCGATATTTACCGGGTTACAATAGGTCTTTTGCTGACCGTTCATTTCATGGCTACTTGCAAACAGCAGCCATGCAAGAATTATGTAAATCTTACTATTCATATCATCTGATTATAAGCGTGGCTAAAATGGGAAAATGGTCAGAAGGGTATTTTCGTTCATACGAATCCGTTATAGTTGCGAATTTCTTCACTTTAATCTTGTCGTTCCTGCCTATAAAAATGTGGTCGATACAGCCGGAAGGTGTTTTATCAAATTCAAACCCGTTCCAGGTATCCGAAGGCCCGTAAGGTGGCTGCTCGCTTGTTGCCCTGCAGTTAAGGAACTTTTTTTCAAGATATTGTACCGGGGCATCTTCCGGCTTTGAATTGAAATCTCCCATCAATATCACCGGGTATTGCTTCGAACCTGTTAACGCTTCGATCCTGGAAGCAATCAGGCGTGCCGATTCAATCCTGGCAGTAACACCCATATGATCAAAGTGTGTGTTAAATACCCAGACCAATTGCTTACCCTGCTTCATCCTGAATAACCCGTATGTGCAAACGCGGTTACAGGCAGCATCCCAACCCATTGAAACAGAATCCGGGGTTTGCGACAACCAGAACGTTGATTGTTTAACCACTTCAAATTTATCCTTGTTATAAAAGATACATGAATATTCACCGGCTTCTTTGCCATCGTCGCGGCCTACTCCGATATAACCATACGATTCCAGTTTTTCCTGCAGGAACTGCAACTGGTGATGCTGCACTTCCTGCGCCCCTATGAAATCGGCTTCATAGTAATTCATCAGGGAAGCTACTTTTTCTTTTCGCTTATCCCACTGGTTTTCGCCATCAGACTTTACATCGAGGCGGATATTAAAACTCATCACTTTTACCGCCTGTTGTGAAAACAGGAATAACGGGATAAACATTAAACAGGTAGCCAGTACTTTTATTTTTATCATATCAGTCTTTTTTGAGCCAGGGGCTTTCAAAACCCAGTTTGGTTAAACCGCTTTTTATTTCGGGGCAACTCATAAATAATTTCCACAGTAAACCGCTCCGGTGATTTTCAATCATAACAATGATAGGGCCCTGGTCGATGGCCAGGTGGCTGCCGGCATACCAGTTCTGTGTTTCATTGAATGCATCCACAAACCCGTATTCACTCCATATCTTATCGCCCAGGTCATTATAAAAATGCTTCAATGCTTTCATGGAGAATTCCGGCGTGTATGGAAATGCAGACAATGCGGCCGTTGGTGTTATGGTGCCTTCGTCGTTGGTTGGAGAAAATGCATTGTACCCATTATAGGTGTCGCTTGCCGTTAACCCCCAGCAGTCTTCCCCGTATCCTTTGAATTTTTTAGGGTTATCTATGCAATATGCGTGATTGATGAGCGTATGGTTCCGGTTCTGTTCCCAATAATCGGCATACCTGTCTTTAAGGCCACGCGGATCGAGCCCTAAAAAAGAATAATGTGAAAAGAACAGCGGGCCGCCGTAATCAAATCCTAACGGCAACGTATAATTGTAAAATGTTTTTCCGTTCTTAAAAAAATTGCTTTCGGCCCATCCACGGTGATACACGTCTTTACTAACAGGATACCTTTCCCCGCTGGCAGCCAGTACATAAACGATCAGGCATTCATTAAAACCCCTGATGGGGAAATTCATGGCCCAGCCATTATTGGGGCTCCAGTGCCAGTACAGCACTTCTTCGCCACCCTTGGTAAACCAATTCCATTCAATGCCTTCCCATAACCAGCCGATACGGTTCCTTAACTCCTCTTCTGTGCGGTTATCAGCATTAAAATATTGCCGGGCGCAAAGCAGTCCCTGGAATAAATAGGAAGTTTCCACCAGGTCGGCGCCATCATCTTTACGGCTAAAAGGTATGGTCTTTCCTGTTTCTCCATTTAGCCAGTGCGGAAATACACCATGGTAGCTGTCTGCCTTCAACAGGAAATTAACCATCTTCAATAAAAATTTGGCAGCCGTATCCCTTGAAATCCATTTTCTTTCTGTAGCTACAATTACGCTCATGATACCGAAACCGGTGCCTCCTGAAGTAACTGTTTCATGGCCATATCCGAAGTTGCTGTTGCTCCGTTCCCTTGCCATTCCGCTTACCGGGTGGGCAAAATCCCAGAAATACCGGAAGGTCTGTTTCTGAACCAGGTCAAGCAATGCATCATCAGTTACATTCACCGGCCGCTGAATTGGTTTGCCCGGTTGCTTTTGCTGTGCTTCCGATATTAAACAAGCCCCGGTAAATAACAACAGTGCTACTATTTTTCTCATGTACAATTCTTTAAACATTTATAAATAAGGTGCTGTAAATCCAAGATTTCGCATCCCTGCTTTCACTTCCGGTGCGCTTGTAAACAGGTTCCACAACAAACCCGTTCGGTAGTTTTCAATCATCACGATGATGGGCCCCTGGTCAATGGCCAGTGTTGAAGATGCAAACCAGGGGTTCTTTAACGAGAATGCATCCACAAAACCATAGTTGCCCCAGATCTTATCCCCCAGTTTATAATAAAAAAACTTAAGTGCATTCATCGATTCCGCCGGTGTATAGGGAAAGGAGGAAAGCGCTGCTGTAGGCGCAATGTAACCACGGTCATTTGCAGGCGAACTTGCTGTATAATCATTTTCTATATCACTGGCCGTTAAGCCCCAGCACTGGTTGCTGTAACCATAGTTTCCGTTGGGGTTGGTTACACAATGATTGTAATTGATCAGTGTATGGTTTTTATTTTGCGTGAAATAATTGGCATAGGCATCATTCAGGCCATTGGGGTTTATTCCAAGGAATGAATAATGGGCAAAGAATAACGGTCCGCCATAAGCCGGACCTAACGGTAATGGTAAACCGTAATATGTATTGTTATTCTGCATAGCGCCATTTTGCGCCCATCCGTTGTCGTAAACAGCCCTTGGAATTGAATATGCCTGTGAAGAAGCCGCCAGCACATAGGTGATCAAACATTCGTTCCAGCCCCTTACCTGCATATTCATTTCCCAGTTATAATTTGGGCTCCAGTGCCAGTACAGTACCTGCTGGCCGCCCTGCCTGAACCAGTTCCATTCAACCCTGTTACAGATGGTATTGATATCATCCCGCAGCGCTGTTTCTGCTGCATCTGCACGGTTAAAATATTCACGGGCGCATATCAGCCCCTGTACCAGGTAACTGGTTTCCACCAGGTCGGCGCCATTATCTTTAGTGCTGAAAGGAATAACGGCTCCTGTTGTTCCGTTCAGCCAGTGCGGAAAAGCTCCGTGGAATGTCTGTGCTGTGTTTTTCAGGAAACTAACGATCGTCTGCATGCGGGTTAGTCCCTGCGCCCTGGTTATGAAAGATCGGTTAATGGCAACCGGGATGGCCATTATGCCAAAACCAGAACCGCCGGAAGTAACCGTTTCCCCTGAATTATTTCTTTCCCTGGCAAGACCGCTCACCGGGTGTGCAAAATCCCAGAAATACCGGAATGTTTGCTGCTGAACCAGTGTAAGAAGTTCATCGTCGGTTATTACAGGGAATTTGTTTGATGAATCAATATGGGTTACCATAATGATATTGCTGTTGCTGTTGAGGTATCCGCCGTTTACCGACTTTAATCCGGTGCCGGCACTTACCGTATATTTTGTAATTGGCTTTAGTGCTGATGACGCTGTAACTACAAGTGTGCTGTCATTGTTGTCATAACTAACGTTAACGGGCAACGAAACACTCCCGTTCTCCTTTACAAATACAGAAGACGCCACGGAACTGCGGTCTATGGCATTGTTGAAAGAAAGCCTTACAGAAACATTTGGCGGGATATTATAATTTACCGCAGTTGTTAACGCTGTATTGTTGTTTAGTTTAGCCTGTACCAATACCAGCGCCGATGGTGGTATTGGCGAGGGTTGGGGATCCTCCTTTTTACTGCAGCCCGTTGCCATAACAACCAGTGCTGTTATGATCAACAACGTATTTCTATTGTTCCGGATACGCATTTGCCTATAATATTATCGTGGCTATTGAATGGGGCAATGCAGTTATTTCAACCGCTTTGCCATTTATCCATAGAAAGTATGGTGTTTTGATATTGCTTTGGTTCATTACAATCACCACAACCGTTCCATCCTCATTTTTAAATGCAGTAGTAAGCAACTGGCTGCGGCTGGCGCTGCTGATGATCCGTTTTGCACCCGGTTTTATGAATTTTGAAAAATGCCCGATATAATAATAAGCGTTGGTAAAAATCAGCTGGCCTGTTTTTGTGTCGCCATGAACCGGTGCGAAACAAAAATTCTGTACATGATTGGGCCCGCCTGTTTCATCCAGGATAATATTCCAGTCTGTAAATCCCACCATACCATTATTAAAATCATTGATCATGGAACGACCATATTCTTCCCCTAAACTCCAGGCATTGTACCTGGTTGCATTAAAACTTTCTGCACAACCTTCTGTGAAAAAGATATGTTTATCCGGAAATGCCTCATATACTTTTCTAAGATTATCATACATGGGTGTGCCGCCACTCCAGTCTTCATACCAGTGAAAACCGATCCCCCAGATATATTTTGCTGCTTCGGGATCATTGAAATAGGTTTGTGCCCGCTGGTAAATCAGGTCACGGTTATGGTCCCACACGATGATCTTCTTTTCTTTTAACCCTTCTTTCTCCATGATTGGTCCCAGGCTCTTTTTCAGGAAATCCCTTTCTTCTTCGGCAGTGTAGATACAGCTTTCCCAGCGTTGTTTTGCCATCGGTTCATTCTGAACCGAAATTCCCCAAACAGGCACGCCTTCTTTTTCGTATGCTTTTATGAATTTGGTAAAATAGGTAGCCCAGCTATCGTAAAATTCAGGTTTCAGTTTACCGCCCTGAAGCATGTCGTTATTGTCTTTCATAAATGCGGGCGGGCTCCAGGGGCTTGCAAACAAGTTTAGTTTACCCCCGGCGGCCTGCATAGCTGCTTTAATAAACGGAATCTTGAATTTCTTATCATGTTCAATATTGAACGTTTTCAACTCCTTATCTCCTTCGGCTATATAGGTATACATGTCGCTGCTAAAATCGCAACTGTTTATGTTGGTTCGGGCAACCGTATAACCGATACCGTTATCCTTATCAAAATAGGCTTTCAGCAGAGCATCCTGTTTGTCTTTCGGCATTTTATAGAACGTTTCTGCCGATGCATCGGTTAGCGCCGCTCCGATACCGAAATATGTCTGGAATGATTTGGAAGGGTCAACAAAAACAGTCACTTCATTCTCAAAGGGCTGCCCTTTGTCTTTAAATAAAAGTGTATCCGTTGGCGATAACCGGAGGTTTGTACTGTCTGCCGTGCTGAATACAAGCACTTTTTTCCCGTCTGTTGAAAATGTGCCGGAAACGGGGGTTACAGGTTCAACCTTGTTTTCCTTATTAGAACAGGATAACAGCACAGCCGTTGTAAAAAGCGCCAGGCTTATGTTTTTCATCTTATAGTATTTAAATTTTTACCAAATATATGTTCCGGCAGAACCGGCAGGCAAACCGGTAACAGCCCATTTTCCCTTGTACTTAATGTTGAATACGATATCTGAAGGGCCGTCATTCAAAACAAGCAATACCTTTTTCCCGTCTGGCCTTACAAAAGCAACCGAGCCGAGGCCGCTGCTTTCGGTACTGGCTATGCGCACCGAACCCTGCGGTACGAATTTTGAAACCTGTGCCACAATATAATAACCTACGTTTCGGGTTATGCTCCCGCCGATGGTTAATGCACCTTTGCATTCGGTGCATCCGCCCGGAGTATGCGGGCCATAGGTGAGGTCATTTGCCAGGTTCCATTCCAGCGCAATTTTGCTATGATTGCGCATCGCCCCGATGATTACATTGCGTATATGCCATTTGAAATCGCCGTCAAATGACCCGTTGGCACCAGTCCATTGTTCGGTAAAATACAGGTTCCTGTCGGGATGAGCAGCGTATACCGTTGACAAAGCCCCGATACTTCCTGCGTAGAGGTGAAAAGCGGAGCCGTCTATGAATTGCTTTGCAGCTGCATCATTCAGTATCGTGATGGGATATGTGGGATTATCGCAATTATGGTCCCATACAATGATCTTTGTTGTAATGCCTGCTGACTGGAATGCCGGGCCCAGATGGTTTTTTATAAATGTTGCCTGTTCGTTTGCCGACATCAGCATGCTGGGATTATTGCCGCCGTGTTGTGGTTCGTTCTGGATGGTTATGGCGTCAATCCTAATTCCCTTTGCAGCCATGGCCTGGATATACTTAACGAAGTATTGTGCATATACGCTGTAATACTGAGGCAGCAGGCTTCCTCCGATACTGCTGCCATTGTCTTTCATCCAAACAGGCGGGCTCCAGGGCGAACCCATGATCTTTATGTTTGGGTTGATGCTGAGTATCTGCTGTAAAACAGGCAGCAGGTCAACCGTATCTTTCGACAGGCTGAAATTAGACAACGTTACATCCGTTTGTCCCGCAGGCAAATCATTATAACTGAATACTTCGCTGCTGAGGTCTGATGCACCGATGCTCACCCGCAGGTAACTGATGCCGATGGCATTACTGCCGCTGCCAAACAGTTCATTCAATAAAGAAGCCTTTTCATTTACTGAAAGCCGGTTTATGAGGTAGGCACTTCCTCCCGTTAATGTATACCCGAAACCATCAACCCGCTGAAATCCTGCTGCAGAATCCACTTCAATGTTAGCGTATGGGTTGGAAGTTGTGCCAAATGAAATTACGGCGCTTTGCTTGCTGAGCAATACGGATTGATTAGCCTTTGTAAGCCAGAAATCCACTTCGTTTACAGGAGTGGGCACTGGCGTGGAAGGGTTATTATTGGAGCTTTTTTTGCAAACCCCAAATAAAAACAGGGTGGCGCAGCAAATTAATAATACTGGAATTTTCCTATTGATCATACATAATTTTTAAAAATTTATCGTAATACCAGCATTCAGGGAATAATCGGCAAAAGCAGCATCCCCCTGTGTATAGATACCGGTTGCTGTTGTTTGTAATTTATCGGCATAACTTTGTACGCGGTTACGCTGAATAGCAACAGGAACAGCCACATAAAAATCAAGTTTTTTAGCCCGGTAGCTTATTACCGGTTCAACTGCTATCACGTAACCGGGCCTTCTGAAACCCTTATTGCCACCAACCAGGTCTTCTGCCGGTATGCCTTCAAGCCTGATCCCTGAAGTAAATTCAAATCGTTTAACCGTATATGTTAATCCCGCTCTTACCATATACTGGTCTGGCACGCTCATATATGCTGTAAAGTATTTCATAGAGTTGCTGCCGGGTGTTCCGCCCCTGGCAGTTGACACACCGTTCTGTTCCCTTGGATTTACCAGGTAATAAGCATCCGCATATACCGATATTTTTTTTGCGGGCTTGTAATATGCTTTTATTTCAGAAGCGATGCCGGTTCCTCCATCACCTAACTGTATAGATTGGTCTACCGGGCCGAAAGTGGAAGTGGTATCATTTTTCCGGAAATAATCCTGGTACCTGTAATCCCCGGTCGGGAGCTTCAGGCCCAGCCCGATTTGCAGGTTTCCCTTTTTATTTTTTTCGGGATCAAACATCCAGCGATAAAACATCAGCCGGGCATCTCCAATGCCAAATGAATGGGTTGCCTGCCTGGCGTGTTCGCTTTTGCTGCTATTTCCATAATGTTCATATTTGGAAGACCGTGTATTGGAAATTACCGGAACCGTTATAGCTGCAGACCAACGTGCATTGAATGTTCTGGTAAGCGTAATATCTAAAGAATATGAATGGTTGATAACCTCCGTGTTACTGTCTACCCGGTGCTTTTGTTCTTCCTTTCCCACAAAATGCCTGTATGACCTGAAATACCGGTTATTCAGGTTCAGTTTCCATCCTTTATTGTCTCCTGCATGGTTCATGCTGCAGGAGTTACCCGTACTCCTGATAGCCACACATCCTTGTGCTGTTGCCGTTTTATTCGCTAATATTATTACTATTATTGCCAATATCTTTTTCATTGCTTTTAGATTGATGTAATTAATAAACAGGCAAGTTTGATGCAAATTCAAACTTCTCCCTACTTCGGAATCTCTAAAACGGGTTCCTGTTATTTCATCAGTGAGTATCCTGATGAGTTTTCTATTAAACAATCAAAAGCTTTCAACAATTGAATCACTACATTATTTTACTCAGGAAATAACAGGAAGGGCTTCAACCGGAGGCCTTTCTGCCGTTTCCTTTGCGCAAAAGGATAATGCTGTAACTATATGATGCTGTGCTGCTGGTAAATAAACAATTTCGTTTTGAATGCCCGGAAGGTTAACCAGGTCATCAAAATCTGTTCCGGATGACTTTTTTTCCTGGCCATGTTCAGCGGTGTTTTTATTCTTTGCCGCAACATCCAATCCAAGAACATCCAATAAGAAGTTAGACCCCGAGGCGTTCAGATCAGATTTTTCACGGTTTGCCATGCATAACAGGTAAACGGTATCGTTAACTACTTTACGCATCACATAGTTCAAGAAACGCCCATCAAGTTCTATATCTCCATAATAGCGTTCGTAGGAAATATTGCTTGAATAATAGGGTACGTTCAACGGTAATTTCACTTCCAGCAGGTCATCATCCGTATATTGTCCCAGGTCTATTGTACGGTTCAATGCATCATCGCACTGTTGCATAAGGTATTCGTAAAAAAGCCTGCCCCCGGTTATATTAACCAGGTGTATCGTAATTAAACATATGGCAAACAGCTTTTTCGTAATTATGTTTTTACCTATTTCTTCATTTTAAGCCTTTCATTAACCAGTGTGCCCACTTTTCTTCCATATTCTGTGCTCACCAGGCAAGAGTTATGAAAGTGTATCCCTCCGTAAAAACGGGCCCAGTTATTCTCAATGGCTGCATCACGAAACGACTTGAACGACCGGTTCTTTATCCCGAATTCCAGTTCAGATGTGTCGGTATAGGCAAAATGATCGCCAAACACATCTGTCAGCGCTTCTGCTGCTGCCGAAGATACGGTGCTGTGTCCGCAGGTATACTCGGGAAACGGAGGTGTTTGAAGGTATGGGCGCCATTCCTGGTCTATATATTTGTTTATCACCGATTCCGGCCGGATGGTATTGCTCCGGAATTTTTCATCCCAGCACTGGATGAATGCATCGAAAACGGCAATGGCTGTTTTCGTATATGCATATACGGTAGTTGAAAAATCCGCCTTCGATTTTTCTGCTGCAATACCCACGATGTTCATCCAGTGCCCGGGAGGAGAGAATTTTTTGGTTACAAACATCACATGCCCTTCTACGTTCATCCGGGTTCCGAGGTCGTCCCAGAATTCGGCGATATGTTTTTGCTCATCAGTGAGGCTGTCGCCGGCGTTCTTTACAGCCATTACTTCACGGTAATATTTACTGGTCTTGTTTTTAATGTCGAAAACCGGCGGCAGCGGGGGAACAAACTGGCTGGCACTATCCATCACCATGGTTCGTATCTCTCTCCAGTGCGGCTCCAGCGCCTGGGTATATGCCGGAGGTGTGGGAACCCACCTGCCTTCTTCGGATGTTATATTGTATTTTTCAGCTGTTCGTGTTTGTGCATAATTGTCTTTCTTGCTCCAGCGCAAAATGTGGTTTGCCACAGAATCGGCCAGTTTGCTGCTTGCCTGTTTCATCTCTTTGGTCATGCCATGTGCCATAGCCAGCGAATCAAGGGTTAACACATAGGCTTTCATACTTCCTTCCGGAAAGGTTACGGCCTGCCCTACTTTACAAAATGCGAGCAATGATGCATACTGAAAATTTACCCTGGCGGTGTCCTGTGCTGGAACAGCGGTCAATTCTTTCAGTTGCCCAGCCAGTGATTGAAACCGCGGATCGCCGATAACCATCACTTCATAAGCTGCTATATTGGCATAAACATAATTCCTGCTGGCGATGATGGGAGGAAAATTATTCTCCATCACCACATTGTTAAGCTCCTTCACCGTTTTTGCATACACAATGGCATCATTGAACGGGTTGCTGTATACTGCCGTATTTTGTTTACAGGCAATAAACATACAAGCCAGCAATGTAACCGTTACAAAAATTCTAATCATTTCTTGTTTTTTTATCTTCTACTTACCAGTTTGTTTCAATATTATGGGGCTGCTATTGTTGCGCGCCACCACAAGAACCTGTTTTCCCCCGGCAGCTTTCACCCACTTCATATCCCTTGTTTCTCCGTCTGCTTCCGGGATTATGGTGCCGGAAACAAAGCTGTTTTTGACGCTATTGAATGAAAAGACAGTTGGCATTAACGCATCATATCTCCCTTCATACGGTATGGTACCATAAAAATTACCACCTGCTATATATTCATTATTTCGGCTACCCGATAGCGTTACAAAAGAAAATACCGGTGCAAACTGGCATGATGCCGGCAGGTCTGTTCTTTTAAAGTTCCCTTTGCCATCATTAATAAAGCAACTGGAAGAAAGTGTTTCCGCTTTCAGCGCCAGGTAATCTTTAAAGAGATCATAAAACATATAATCCACCGTTTTCCCTGCCACGTCGCTGTATTTAAGATACGCTTTCTTCAAAACGGGCAATGGCCTTTCCAGTTCGTCTTTTGCCAGGAACGTGTATTCTTTTCCGTCAACGGTATAGCACATTACCTGTTCAACTGAACCGTTCCTGTCAAAGTCTTTTACATATAATTTCAACGGGCCGTTTTTACCTGCAAACAGTTTTGTATTATGGCCCCAGTTTCCTGCCAGTATATCTGTAAATCCGTCTGCGTTAACATCGGCTGTAAATACTGTTTGCCAAAGGCCTGTGGATGCTGCAATGTCTGATTCCGTAAACCTTCCCCTGTTATTGAGGAATATTTTTACCGGCATCCATTCTCCTGCCACAACCAGGTCATCCCAACCGTCTTTGTTGATATCTGCAAACGAGGATGATGTAACCATCCCCAGGTTATCAGCTTTTATCACTGTTGCATCCGCCTGTTTAAAATTCCCTTTGCCGTCGTTCAATAACAAATATGAAGGCTGGGCTATTCCAAATTGCTTTGCATCTGCCAGTCCGCCAACAAACAGATCGGCATCACCATCCTTGTCTATATCTGCCGTGCTTACGCAGGACTTATTCTTCAGCATCTGCGGGATTGAGCTATCTGCAGAAATAAAATGCCCCCTGCCATCATTCATATACAGGTGGTCTGTAAGGATCGGGTTGCCATTATCCTGCTGGTTTCCGCCACTAACCACATATAAGTCAGGGTAAGCGTCACTGTTAGCATCAAAGAAAAGCGCATCCACATCTTCGCTTGCTGCAGCGCGTGCAAATACAGCCGTGTCTGTACTGTTAAATGTACCATTAGCCGCCTGAATCATCAGTTGGCCCGGAAACCCGGCCGCACCACAAATGAACATATCTTCCAGCCCGTCCTTGTTAACATCGGCCACTGCAATTTTAGGTCCGCGGGTAGACTGCATATGCGGGATAAGGTATTGTTTGTTATAATCAAGGAATTCGTTCTCTGTGTGGGTCCAGCTCCAGTTTATCTGCCTGTTTATCGTTTCAAAACCCGATGACAAGGCAGGAAAGAAATTGTTGTAATCAAAAACACCGCCTGCAGCCTGCTGGCTTATTTCTGTTTTACCATATACCGGCACGGTTTTCAACAGTTGATATTTCTGGTTGGGCCAAACAACCAGCATACTGTCTATATTGCGTATCTCCTCTAATCCGAAATGCATCCTGTAATCGCTGGATGACTGAAAGCCCCTTGTTGGCATCAATTGCTGGTATTGCATGTTGCCTTTTGCGTACAACCAAACCTTAACCCCGATTCCGTGTGTGTTCATATCGTTTCCTTTGAATGAAATATCCAGGGTATTCTTATGCGGGGCATTATTCTTGAGGATTACAGCGGGTGCATTTATGCAGTTGATTACCATATCGAGGTTACCGTCATTATCCAGGTCGGCATAAGCGGCGCCATTGAAGAACCCTTTCATGGATGCGGTTCCCCAAGCTTTGCTTACGTCTGTAAAATTAATTTCGCCATCTCCTTTATAAAAATAAGGATGCGAACTTCCGTCGGGCATATTGTCTATCGCTTCGTTATCAAACTGGTTTGTCTTATCAATATCCATCTTCATCACCAGGTCTGATACGAACCTTACATAATCCAGGTCAACAGGCCTCTTTACAATTCCGCTGGAGATGAACAGGTCTTTGTTGCCATCATTGTCAAAATCGGCGAATAAAGGCGCCCAACTCCAGTCGGTGGCGGAAATACCACTTTGCAAAGCGGTTTCACTGAAGCTGTTTCCGTTCCCGTTGTTCCGCTGCAGGCAGTTTCTTGAATACTGGTTTTGGTATCCATGGCCCATCAGTTTGAATTTATACGTATCCGGATTTTCATCACTGCCGTATGTTTTCAGTACTTTTTCATCGGGAGGCAGCATGTCTACCGTTACAATATCCAGCTGGCCATCGTTATTATAATCGGCAATGTCGTTACCCATGCTGAAGCGGCTGTAGTGTTTAAAATGTGCTGCGCCGCTTTCAGAAAAAGTACCGTTTCCGTTATTGATATAGTAATAATCGTTCTCATGAAAATCGTTTCCTACATAAATGTCATCCCAGCCATCATTATTGATATCGGCGATGGCAAGCCCCAGGCCGTAGCCCAGTGTACTCTGGTATATACCTGCTTCTGCGGAAACATCTGTGAATTTTCCGGTAGTGCTGATGTCATTGCGGTAAAGCCGGTCGCCGGTGAGCGGGTCGGGTCTTCTGCGATTAGCCGTATCTGTTATATTTGAATTCGGTTTCTGCGAATGGTTCAGCAGGTAGCAATCCAGGTCGCCATCCCGGTCATAATCAAAAAAGGCGGCCTGTGTGCCAAAGCCGGAAAAATCCAGGTTATATTTTGCTGCACTTTCTGTGAAGCTGTTATTCTTATTGTTGATGTAAAGCTGGTTGTTACCTTTTAAGCCATGATGCTGGCTGCTTGCAGAAACATAAATATCCAGGAAACCGTCGCCGTTCACATCAGCCATGGTAACACCTGAACACCAGTCGGCATTGCCAGCCACACCCGCTTTTGCTGTTATGTCTTCAAAAACGAAACCGCCTTTGTTAAGATATAACTTGTTATTGCCTTTACTGTTGGCAGTAAAATAAATATCGGGTAGCCCGTCATTATTGATATCTCCTGTTGCCACACCGCCGCCATTATAGAAATACAGGTAATACAGGATATTGAACATATCCTTATTCTCCAGTTTATTGTTAAAATGGATATTTGTTTTTGAAGCAGGCATGGTTTCAAACATACCCGTTTCCTTTTGTTTACAGGATGCGAATAGCAGGGTGATTGCAAAAAAGGAAAAATATATTGCTGATTTTACGGGCATGAACAGGTAGATTAAGAATGCTTAGAAGTTCAAAAGGGCTGAAACAAATTACTTGTTCAGCCCTTTTTGATTGCTTATAGTGCTTGCTTTATGAGAACAGCGTTTATTATAATTTTCCGTTGTACAAGGCTTGTATATCGGAGGCTGATAATGCTTTATTGTATAACCTGAACTGGTCAAGCGATCCGGTGAAACTCTTGATCCAGTCGTCTGTTGGTCCAGATGCACCTCCATGCTTGTTCCATCCGCCCAGGATCAGCTTTTTGCAGGTTGTAAGATCCAGTGCGCCTCTTGGGCTTCCTCCGTTCTTAACATCTGTAGCTGAAGCAGGAGCGCCGGTAACTTCTCCGCCATCAAAATAGTATGTCATTTTGGATGTACCTTCATCATATACCATAGCGAGGTGGTGCCAGTTACCATCCATCAATGGCCTTGGGAATTTGTTTCCATCCGGGAATTCAAGCCACTGATCCATTAAGCCAAGCTTAAAAGTGGTAGATGTTGGGCTTCCGTGTTCCAGCAACAGGAAGATGGCGCTGTTTGACCAGCCATACTTGGCATCCACCAGTGAAAATACAAACTCGGTTCTTCCCGCATCTGTATTCCTCATCCAGAAAGAAATGGTCATACTGGTAGCTTTTGTAATATCATTGGCTGATGCGAATACGATAGACGTACCATCTGCACCCTGCATACCTTTGCTGTTGATACCATCAATAGAAGTCATCGTATTGGCAGATGGGAAATTTGCCTTGATACTATCAACCGCATTACGAAGCATATCCGAACCCGATCCGTTCATGGCTGCATAAAAGCGCAGGGGGCCATTAGGAGGATTTGAATCTTCAATATAATCACCTAATGCAGGCCTGTCCATTTTCTGGCAACTACCAAATACCAGCACCATGAGGGCTGCTACGAGGTATAAATTGGTCTTTATTTTCATTTTTTTAATTTTATTATTAAAGAATTTTATGGCCACTCCGGATTTTGTACGAGGTTGGGGTTAGCATTCAATGCAGAGGACGGTATAGGATAATAGCGGTGTTTATGCTGATACCCATTGCCTCCCAATACGGTTACGGCATCGCCCCACCTAACCAGGTCGAAGAATCTTTCGTATTCCATGGCGAACTCCATCCTTCTTTCGTGTTTAATGATGTCTTTCATGGTTGGTTTATCTACAAAAGTTACATCAGGCAGTCCCGCCCTATTCCTGATAAGGTTCACCCAGTTTTCAATATCGCTGTTATAGGTGTTGCCAGGCAGTTCATTGGCGGCTTCGGCAGCCATCAGCAATACATCTGCAAACCTGAGCACCCGGTGGTTTACCCAGGTGTTTTGCGCTTCGTTGTTAGGTGTTCCCAGTCCGGCAGCTAGGTAATCGCTGTATTGACTGTACACTTTTTTATTCCAGTAAAGGGCGTTTGTAAGATTAGGTAACGTTAAGCCATAACCGCCTGTGCTGGTACCGCCGTCTGACTGTCCGGAATATAGGATGGTGGCATCTTTTCTGGCATCGCCTGATTCATAAGAAGCTACCAGAGCTGGTGATGGCGTATTCCAGCCCCAACCAAGGTCCCATGTTCCTGAACCCCTTACACCCTGGCATTGGCCCAGGCGGCTCCAGTAGATATTACCATCACCGGCTGTTTTGTGTGCTTGTATTTCAAATATGGATTCCTCATTCAATTCGCCTTCCCTTTTGAAAATCTTCCAGTAATCTGTAGCCAGTGTATACGGGCCGAAATCTATGATATCCTTACACAGGTTAAATGCCGGGCCATATTGCCCCTGATATAATAATGTTTTTGCATGAAGCGCTTTTGCTGCCCATACGGTGAGCCTTCCTTTAAATTTTACTTCCCATTCGGTAGGTAGGTATTGTTCTGCATAAGTCAGGTCAGCATCAATCAATGCATAAATTTCTGCTGCCGGTGATTTTGCTTTATGGGCATCTGTTGGGGTATTGATTTTGAAATCAATCTTAGGCACATCTCCATAGGTACGTACCAGGTCAAAATAAGCATATGCCCTGAAGAACCTGGCTTCTGCAATATTTATCAAAGAAGCCGGATCATTATAGTTCTGAGTAGCAGCCAGGTCTAAAGCATCATTGCAAAGGCCAATGAATACATAGTGCTTATCCCAATACAAACCGGCTCCCCAATCATCTTTCGTGTATTGAAAGTTATCATAAGTCTGGTGCCAGGCTGTTGCGCCGGGGTCGGCAACAATTTCGGCATCATCAGAACGGAAGCCGTTCATGGCAACCCAGGGGATGTTTTCAAAGCCGTCGCCGCAATAAGGCTGGTCTGCAGAGTTTCGAATAGCGCCGTACAAACCTTGAGTTTTTCCTTCAAGGGCACCTATTTTAATATCATCTGATGTTATTATGAGCGGTTCCCTGTCGAGAAATTTTTTACACCCGGTAAAGAGGGTGATTGTTGCTGTGGCAATAATTGCCAGCATCATTATTTTCTTAATATTTATCATTTTCAAATATTTAATCTTATTAAATTAAAAGTTTGCGTTTAACCCGAAAGTTATGATACGTGGCAACGCACTTCCCGCTCCACCAAAATCCATACCATAAGAAAGCGCATCCCCTGCGAATTCAGGAGAATATCCTTCGTTATGCTTCCATGTTTTCAGGTTTTGTACATTGAAAGTAAGTTTCAGGTTTTTGATAAAATTCTGTTTGGGAATTTTGGCAAAATTGTATCCCAGGCTCAGGTTCCTGATCCGGATAAAGCTGCCGTCTTCAATACCATAAGTGGAAGGAGCACGGTTTACCAGGTGGTTCTGATTTACAATCGGAACCCAGTTTGAAGTTCCGGCTGCAGTCCAGCCTTCAGTATAATATTGTGGGTAGTTGTATACCGAGTTCTTTTGTTCGGATGTGCCCCATACCCTATAGATTTCATTTCCGTATACACCGGCAAAATCTATCCCCAGGTCAAATCCTTTATACTTCAGCCCGATATTAAATCCATACGTGAAATCGGGATTAGGGTTGCCTATGATTGTCCTGTCTTTATCGTCAATAACCCCATTACCATCCAGGTCTTTGTATTTCAGGTCGCCAGGTTTAACACCGCCACCATTAATAGTATTTACAGGAGAAGCCAGGATATCGGCATATGACTGATAGATACCATCAGCTATCAACCCGTAAAAATACCCGATTGGGTAGCCTGTTTCCGCCTGGTTAGGTGTTTGTTCGCTGGAGGAGATTGTTTTCCTAGCAGGGAATTCAAGGTGCAATACTTTATTCTTATAAGTAGTTAAATTACCTCCCACTGTTAGTAACAGGTCTTTGGTAAGGTTATGCTCCCAGTTTGCAGTGAATTCAAATCCTTTATTTTCGATAGAACCGTTATTGGTAAGCGTAGGCAGTAATCCTGATGGTTCCAGCAACACAATCAGGTCGTTGGTTTTCTTATGGAAATAATCAATTTCTACATGCAGCTTGCCTTTTAAGAGGTCTGCTTCAATGCCCACTTCGGTTGAGTTAACTGTTTCCCAGTGCAGGTTTGGATCATACAGGTAATCTGGAACGTAAACAGGAACCAGGTTGTCTCCAAATACAGCAGAAGAAGTGCTGGAAATGGTTGAATATGCCGGGTAGTTCCTCCCTTGTGCTGTGAAGTTACCCAGCAACCCTGTTGATGCTTTCAGTTTCAGGTAATTAAATATTTTCTGGTTTTCCATGAATTTCTCTTTAGAGATTTCCCAAGCTGCTCCAATGGCCCAGAAATTCTGGAATTTGTTAGAGTAATTCCTGCTGATCTGGCTTGATCCATCCCTCCTGAAACTGGCGTTCAGGAAATACTTATTCTTGTAATTATACATCAACCTGGCAAGCCCTGAAACGGTTGAATACTCATATTGGTTAGTTGGTATAATGCTTTTCACATCCCCGAAGCCTGTATTCAGGTAATAAAAACGCCTGCTATCAGGAATGATGTTCACTCCCGGTGTTTTCTGACTAACGGTGCCGCTTATCTGCTCATATTTGTTATAATATGTTGTTACGCCACCTGTAAGTGTAATAGAGTGGCTACCTATCTTCTTTTTATAAGTAGCAATGTAATCCTGCTGGAATGCCTTTGTGTTTATCAGGTCTTGCCTTACCGCAGTGAGGCTGTTCCTGGCGATGACCTGGTTCCCTGTTGCGGTTGGGTCATACAGGTCATATAAAGGAGTATACTCCCTGTTGTTACGGAAACTCATATCCGCATACCAGGTACTCCTGAAGTTCAGGTCTTTGAAAATGTTTACATCAATATATGCATTTCCTACAAACCTGAACCTGTCATCTATTTTTTTGTCCCAGTTGTTTTCCAACGTAGCCAAAGGGTTTGTTTCTGAATTTTGTATGACTGGTGTATTAGAATATAGGTTGAAATAACCAGAGTCTACACCATACGGATTCTTTGTATAAAAAGATTTCGTATCAGCAGAAATGATTGGCAAAGCCCTTCTTGCATTTTCAAGCGCTCCGCTGTTATATGGCAACCTTTCCTTAGAACTGATCAGGTTAAAACCAAGTTTCCAGTTTTTGCTTACTTTGAATTCATCGGCCAGGTTCAGGGTAAGCCTATCGTAGCGTACGTGTTTTACAAGGCCTTCATCATAAGTATATCCTAGCCCCATATGAAACCTGTTTTTATCTGTTCCTGCATCTATACTGAGGTTGGTTGTTGAGAATTTAGCATTGCGGGTAACGGCATCAATCCAATCTGTATTGCCGGTGTATGCGGACATGCCAGGTAATCCAACATTATTTACAAAACTAAGCAATGAACCGGCTGAAGGGTCGTCTTCTACCCAGTTGTTAGCTTCAAAAGCCAGCAGGCTGCGGAATTCATCTCCATTGGCAAGCTTTATTTTATCAACCAGTGTTTTAATACCATAAGATGTGTTGAAGTTAATATTTACCTGTCCGGCTTTTGCCTTTTTGGTAGTTACCAGTATGGCTCCGGCCGCACCTTTGATACCGAAAATAGCCAGAGAAGATGGATCTTTTAAGATTTCCACACTTTCAATCTCGCTCGGGTTAACAAAATCCATATTATCATTGAAAATACCGTCAATGATATAAACCGGCCTGATTGAACCAACGCTGATAGTACCCCTGATCCTTACATCCGGTGTTGAACCAGGTACCGCGCTGTTAACGATCTGTAAGCCGGCAACTTTCGCCTGGAGTGAAGAGATTGGGTTCGCATTTGGCTGAGAAGCGATTTCTGAGCCTTTTACTTTTGCAATGCTACCAGTAAGGTCTCTTTTTGCAGCAGTACCATAACCGATTACAACCACTTCATCTGCCTTTTTAAATGACAACTGAAGCTTTATATCAATTACTGAGCGCCCATTAACCTTTACTTCCTGTGGTTCATAGCCGATATAACTTACAACCAGGGTGGCATTCTCGTCAACAGTAATGGTATAATTCCCATTGTTATCAGTACTGGTTCCGGCTTTTCCGCCTTTTTCCTGAACTGATGCACCTGACAAAGCAACACCGTTCTCTCCGGTAACTTTCCCGGTAACACGGATGGCCTGGTTTTCTGAAGCATCGGTTGACATAACAACCACCAGGTTGTTATTCAATAATTTGTAGGTAAGATTCGTACCGGAAAACAACAGGTCGAGTGATTTGTTTACAGGAAGGTCGTTAACCGTAAAGTTTACTTTCTTCCTGATATCTTTCAAGTCGGAATTGAATAAAAAGCGGAAATTTCCATCCCTTTCAATGGTTTTTAATACTTTCTTGATTTCAGCATTATTTACCGATACGCTGATGTGCTGCCCGGATGTGGGATTTGCTTTCACCTGTAAGGCGGTAAATAGGATGATAAAAATGGCAAGCTTCATAACGAGCAGTGTTTTAAGAAGCGCCCGCGGCCAAAGATTGGCACAGCCAAGTGCACTTTTTTGCATAATTTTGGTTTTGACGTTAGTAATTACATTTCCACGCGTTAACAACCACATGGAATATGTATATTTAAGCTTCGTTCAGGGGAAATGTTAGCGCATTTTCCCTTTTTAAATATCCTTAAATCAGCCGGGCTGATTTTATTTCCTGTTAATAATCACTTCTTTTCCATTCAGCTTGTAACTGAAAGAAACCAGGTACTGCAATTCTTTCAATGCTTCCTCAATCGTTTCATCCTGGAAAGAACCGGTTAACCTGTATGTTTTAATGCTTTCATTATTAAGCGTGATATTCACATTAAACCATCTTTCCATTTTTACGGCCAGGTCTTCCAGTTTTTCTTCTTCAAAAGAAAGCCTGTTATATACCCAGGATGTTTCTATAATAGCAGAATCTGCAATAGACTTGGGTAAGGGGGCAATGATGATTGCCGGGCGTGCATTTTCTAGCAACAGGGCATTTCTGTCTGTTACCCGCAGCTCTTTTTCTTCATTTTTACCAACCGCATATTTGTTGAAAATCAGTTTTTCATGCGGTTTTAATATCACTTTGGAAGCATTGGGTTGATTCACCTTACTAACTTCAATCATGCCGTGCACCAGGGTTGCTTCAATAGTTGGTTCCGATTCATACGCTTTTACATTGAATGCGGTACCTAACACTTTCACATCTATGCCGGAAGTGTGAACAATGAATGGATGGGATGGGTCCCTGATGATATCAAAATAGGCTTCCCCTTCCAGGAACACTTCGCGGGTGTTTCCCTGGAATGTTTCAGGGTATGATAACCGGCTGCCTGAATTTACCCAAACCTTTGAACCATCCGGAAGTTTAAGGCTTGTTTTGGCACCCGGATTAACACTAATTTCATTGATGGGTTTTTGGCTGGCTACAACGGCATGGGCTGGCTGGTTTGAAAAAAACTGAAAAGCAAATGCTGCCAAACCAATCATGATAATGGCTGCAGCATATACCTGCCATTTTTTGTACCAGCTTTTTACGGGATATAATTGAAAATCTTCATTTGAAGCAGCTGCATAATCAGCCGTTTCTTCAAAATCTTTCGCCTGGTCTTTCAGCCTGCCCAGGTGCAGCAGGTAAGATTCTTCCGTAGCAAAATAATTGGAGTGATGTTCCGGGTTGGTGTTCCATAACTCTTCCATATTTAGGAATACTTCTTTCCAATCCGGATCTTCAGATATAAGTGTCTGAAAATCAACCACTTCCTCAGTCGAGGCTTCCCCGCTTAGTATTTTAGCTGCCAGAATATGGAATTTCTCCAGGCTCATGTAAAGCATTTCGTTACCAGCAAAAGACAGCTGAAAAACGAAAAACCCCTAAAGTATCGTTAATTATTTTTTTCCTGATAAAATGGAATGCAGCTCGGGAAAGTGTGATTTGAAGTTGTGGCTTTTACTGATGCGCTTAACGGCAATGGCCATTTGTGCCTCTACTGTTTTTACTGATATATTCAGCAGGGTAGCCACATCGGCATATTTTAGCCCGTCTTCTTTGATTAACCTGAAAATAAGCTTGCATTTGGGAGGCAACTCATTGATGGCTTCCATGATCTTGCCAACCGCTTCCCTGGAAAGCAACAGTTCCCTTGGATTGAAAAAGGGGCTTTTAAAATGCACCAGGTATTCTTCATTGAACGAGGTATTGTGCTTTTTCCGGGCACTTAACTTATTGATGGAGAGGTTCTTTATGGTTGTAAAAAAGTAAAGTTTTGGATTATTGATATCCTGCAGGCTCTCTTTTTTCAGCCAAAGCGTAATAAAAAAATCAGACACTATTTCTTCTGCATCCTCTTTCGATTTTACAATGGAAAAGGCAAACCGGTGCAATATTTCATGGATGGATATAAATAGCTCCTTATACGCTTTGGCGTCTTTATTAACAGCTATTTCCGTCAATAATATTTTTATTTTCTCATTATCCATCGCAATCGTTCTCTTACAAAAATAGAATTAAGTTTTAATTGTGTTCAAAACTTTCTTTTACAGCATGATATGATTGTTATCACCCGCCCGGTCTGCTATTATAAGCCTCCCGGCTCCATTTACCCGCACCCTGTAATGAGGCCTCGCCCGGGATTACCTGGTTAAACCATTTAAACCGGGCGATATCCCTGGCTGGTTTAAAATGAAAAAGTATTTACCCTGTAAAGACATTCTTATCAAAAAAATTGAATCCTGATTTTTTCAATACCTGATTTTACTTACTTTTGCAGCCTGTTATTTAAAAAAGTAACAGGGCCTATAGCTCAGCTGGTTAGAGCACCTGACTCATAATCAGGGGGTCCCTGGTTCGAGCCCAGGTGGGCCCACTTAGAAATCAAGCAGTTACATTATAAATGATGTAACTGCTTTTTTGTTTGCACAGGATTTGCACAAGCTAATAAATTTAGATTGCTAATACTTGTGTTGGGCGGTTCTATCCATCCACAACACCACGAAAAAAATGAAGCAGTTATAATGAAGTTGTAACCGCTTCATTTGTGCAACTATAACACTGCTACGACATCAAATCTGGACTTACCCAGTCAATAATAGTTCCATTACATTTTGGAGCATTTGGACAACAAATGTATTCTTCGCTATCTATTTTAAATACTTTGTAATCACCAACTGTAACTATTTCACCGCAATGAAGGCAGCGTACTTTGTCAGATAGCTTTGGTTTATCTTCAAATGGGTATTCATCATTAAGATATTTCTGCTTGTCCTTTATAAATACCTCTATCATTGCCTGTGAATCCTCAGGGTTCCTACTGACGGAATTTTGGTCAATGCCGTCATCTTTCGTTAGTCTCTCTGTTTGTTGATGTAGACGATAATCCGGGAAAGTGTTGACATGTCCGTCAACGTTTACAAAAACTTGCTTGAAAATTTCCAGTCGGGTATCAGGGTCAAAGGCCATTTTATTATCATGTTCAGTGCCATGAATATACATTTCCCAATCTTCGGCGGAAATTTTATCTTGATTGTCAAATAACAACTTTGCAAGTTCTAGTTCCGGTTGAGAAGCCTTCAACATATCTGTCCATTTTTTGAATCCAACAATTTGTGCAATGATATGTTGAGCTTTCATTAAGCTAAAGTCGTCTTCATCAATATCGAAATAAAGTATGATGCTGTGAATATCGAAGTACTTTGGATAATACACATAGTCACCAATAGGTGATTCAGAAGACCTTTTTTTGGTTTGATAATCCTTGAATAGATTTTTTGCCTGGAGTTTAAAAAAATCAATGTAGTTCATAATATAATCCTTTAGAGGTTATCCAAGCTTGTTATCTAAAAGATTTTGCGTTCGTAAACTTTGATTAGATAAAAGCCTGGGAAAAAGGTTATATTATCTAGCTATTGGCTGATGAAATCTTTGCACGAACGAGCAGGCTTGCCAACAAGCACATTTGCTATAAAGGTATAAGATATTTAAGTTAGAATTAGAATTTTCATCAAAAATCTCAGAGAAAATCTTGTGTCAGCAGTTCGATGTCGCTACCACCACAAAGAAAATCAAGCGATTATAACGAAGACGGTGTAATCGCTTTTTTATTTGGTAAAACCGTGATATAACAAATTCGTTTTTCAATAAAAAGAAGCAAAAGTTTGAATTAACTATATTGATAGGTATATTTATTTGAATTCATCAAATTTAAATCAACCAGATATGCATATTTCGAAAGTTAGAATTGAAAATTTCAAGTCATTCCGAAAACCTTTTTCAATGGATTTCACCGACAAATTAAATATCATTGTCGGAAATAATGAAGAGGGCAAATCAACAATTCTTGAGGCAATCCATTTAAGTCTTTCTGGTTTATATAATGGCAAATATTTACGGAATGAACTATCCGAATATTTATTTAATAACGAGGCCGTAGAAGAATATAAAAAAAGTTTGGAGGGTGAAACTCCCTTACCGCCGCCTCAAATTACTATCGAAATTTTTATTGGAGGGGGGGATTTACCTGCTTTTACAGGAGATAAAAATAGTACCAAGGGTGATGCATGCGGTTTTACATTAAAAATATTATTGGATGAAAGATATCATGATGAATACGAAGAGTATGTAAAAAATAACTTTTCTGGCGTTCCAATTGAATTTTATGAATGTATCTGGGAAAACTTTGGACGAGAAATAATAACTCCAAAAAAAATACCTGTAAAATCAGCCCTAATAGACTCATCAAGTAATAGATACAATAATGGCTCTGATATTTATATAAATCATATCATTAAAAATCATCTTGATACTTCGCAAAAAAACAGCCTCACACAGGCACATAGAAAACTTCAAACTACTTTTGTAACTGAAGAAGCCGTAATAAAAGTAAATGATGTTATTAAAGCTATATCGAAGCAAAAGGCGAAAGATAAACAAGTCACAATTTCTGTTGATCTTTCCTCCAGAAACGCATGGGAAAATAGTATATTAACGTATGTAGAAGATGTTCCCTTTCATCATATTGGTAAAGGGCAACAATCCATAGTCAAAACCAAATTAGCGCTTCAACATAAGAAAGCACAAGAAGCTAATCTTATACTATTGGAAGAGCCAGAAAATCATCTATCACATAGCAGACTTAATTATCTAATTGAAGAAATAAAAAGTAAGCATTTAGAAAAACAAATAATTATATCTACTCATAGTAGTTTTGTTTCAAACAAGCTTGGCTTAGATAACCTAATTATCTTAAACGAAAAGAAAAACATTCCCCTAACTGCCTTAGAAACTTCAACGAGAGACTTTTTTAAAAAAATACCAGGCTATGACACTTTACGATTAATACTTTGCAAAAAAGCAATTTTAGTTGAGGGAGATTCAGATGAATTAATTGTTCAGAAAGCTTATCTAACAAAGTATGGTTGCTTACCAATAGAAAATGAAATTGATGTTATTTCAGTTGGCACTTCATTTCTTAGATTTTTACAAATAGCAGAAAAAATTGGAAAAAAGGTGGCAGTTGTTACTGACAATGATTCAGATATAGAAGCGTTAGAAAACAAGTATAAAGATTATCTTGGAGAAAATGCTAAACCCAATATTAAAATTTGTTACGATAAAGTTGTTGATGTCGGCGACCTAATAATAAAAGGAAAAGCTTTCAACTATAATACCCTTGAGCCGAAGATGATAAAAGCAAACACACATGAATCTATTGCCGAAATTTTAGAAGTGAATAAGAATGGAGATGATCTTTTGATTTATATGAATTCAAACAAAACTGAATGTGCATTAAAAATTTTTGATACCGGGAAAGCAATTAGCTTCCCGGAATATATTATAGATTCAATCAATGAATAACAAACTTATTATTGCTTGCGCTGGCTCAGGGAAAACAACTTTTTTAGTCAAAGAGGCTTTGAAACAAAAAACTAATGTACTTATCACCACTTTTACTGAGGCGAATGAGGTTGAAATAAAAAAGAAAATTATTCAATTAAATAAAGCTATTCCTTCAAATATTACTGTCCAAACCTGGTTTTCATTTTTAATTCAACATGGCGCAAAACCGTATCAAGGGTCATTTTTTGATGAAAAGATAAGGGGTTTTATTTTAGTAAGTCAATCCTCAGTTCCATACATCCCTGAAGCCCAAACTAAAAAACACTTTTTTACGGATGATAATAAGATATTTTCAGATAAGGTTTCAAAGTTTGTTATTAGATGCAATGAAAAAAGTAATGGTAATGTTATTAAACGATTGTGTCGTATATATCAAAATATCTATATTGATGAAGTCCAGGATTTAGCTGGATGGGACTTGGATGTCTTAAAATTACTGTTTGAATCTCGATCAACCATTTTGTTAGTAGGCGATCCTAGACAGGTAACTTATTTAACCCATCCTGATAAAAAATATTCTCAATATAAAAAAGGGAAACTTGAAGATTTTATTATCAAAGAATGCAAAGATTTAAATTGCGAAATTGATAAAATAACTTTAAATGCATCTCATAGAAATAATGCGGACGTATGCAGTTTTTCCTCTCTGCTTTATCCGCAATATCCTGTAAGCACACCATGCGAATGTCCAGAATGTAGAAGTTTTATCACGAGTCACTCAGGCGTATTCTTAATAAAGAAAACTGAAATTGAAAAATATATTCAATTTTATTCTCCAACAATTTTAAAATATAAGGAAGCTAGGGAAGATCAATGGAACTTTGGGAAATCAAAAGGGCTGGGTTTTCCTAGAGTTTTAATATACCCTACAAAAGACTTTGAAAAATTTTTAAGAACAGGCGCATTAAAAAAAATAGTGAAGGGCGAAGAAAAAGACGCTTTTGATATTGCGAAATTTTATGTTGCCTTAACACGAGCATACCACAGTGTCGCAGTTATAAGTGATTACGAGGATGATGAGATTTTTATTAATGGTATAAAAAAATTACCTGATATACTATTGAAATAATCTGATTTGTAATGCCCACTAATCACACTACTCCTTTTCAATTATTGACTTCTCTGCTGCATTTATCATCGCTTTCATTGCTGTCTCAATTGATTTTCTTACAGGGTCAATATTAAGTCTTGCATAAACCTCTGTAGCTTTTTGAGATTTATGCCCCAAAGATTTTCCGATCACCAGAGTACTACTCCCCATGATTGCTTGCCAACTACCAAGTGTTCGCCGAAGGTCATGCAAGCGCAGGTTTTCAATTCCAGCTTTTTCCAGGATTCTTTTCCATCCCTTTTTGGGATCAATTAAATGTCCGCAGTCACTTGTTCCTGGTAAAACAAATGGGCTTCTATTGCCCTTGCGTCTGTTTAATATTTCTATAGCTTCTTCGATGAGTGGAACGACTACTGGTTCATCATTTTTGGTTTGTGGTATTCGCCAAACTTTATGTTGAAGTGAAATATCATCCCATCGCATTGAAACAACATTTGACCTTCTTGCCCCTGTATAGAGAGAAAGTAAAACGTAATCGCGGATAGTTTCATTGGGATCATTTTGAACAGCTTTAAAGAAATTTGACAATTCCTCTGGCTGCAAAAATCTGTCCCGGCTTCTTTCTTTATTTTTTTCAATTCCTTTTATAGGATTATCTTGGCATTTACCATTCTTTACACCCCAATTAAAAACAGATGATATTAAAGCTAGGACACGATTAGCTGTCGTGGTTTTATATTGCGGAATATCGCCCTTATTCTTCGTTGCCTTAACCTGCCTAGAAATATACAAATGAAGGCTGGCAATATCAGCCCTTTTTATTTGTGATAGTTTTTTATGACCGATTGATTTTTCAAGATATAAATCGAACTGACTTTTATCATTCTTCCATGACCTCTTTTTGTGTTTTGAATGCTTTTCTTGGTATTCATAGTATAGCTCAGTAAAAGTCATTTCAGCCTTATGTGCCCTTTTTACTTCGGCAGGGTTATCACCTACAGCAATAGCAGCATTTACCTTTGCTGCATTTATTCGAGCCTGCTCTATCGACATTTGAGGAAACTTACCCAATGTCACCCTTTCAGCCGCATATCCCTTCATTCTCTTATAGATGCTGAAGGTAATATTGCCGGTGTGAGAAATCCTACATTGAAGCCCAGGTGTTTTTGCGTCCCACAAAACCAACCTTTCTTTATTTGAAGATGGTCTTGATTCCAAAAGCAGCGCCTTAGTGAAATTGACTTTTTGTGACATTATTAGACCCTCTCATTTTCTATCAGTGGGTCGAGTAAAATTGATACTCGGGGTTACACCGGGGTTACATTTTAGGTATATTTCTATCATATACCATAAATTAAAAAAGTCACGATTATTCTTTTGAATCAATAGTATAATAACGTCCATCTATGACCGTTAATATCCATAAACGTACCTAAAGCAGACTTTTAATCAGAGGGTCGTGGGTTCAAATCCCACCGGGATCACCATTTTTCCAAGCAATTTCAAACACTTACCACAACAATAAATCAGACGGTCAACCTAAATGTTGGTTTCGGGTTACACCGGGGTTACATGCTTTGTTAATTTCCATCAATCAGAATCAATGTTGAATAAACGATGTTCAAAAGAAAAAGGGAGACATTCATTTGAATATCTCCCTTTAAAGACCTTTAGAATCGAGGCTTAAAAAGTATCGCTTCTACTCGCTTAAGGATTACCTGCATACGAGCATATTCATCTGCAACTTGTTTGCGGATCGCCACTTCATTAAAAAGCTGGCAATAGATTAAACGCAATTCCTGTTCATCCATTTTTTCAAAGTCTGATTCATTGTCGAATGTGATCATGTAAGCCTCCACTTAGTCAGACTGTGACCGCCACAGCCTTTGTGACCCCTCTCAAAAAAATCGAGGGGAAAGGATGTGAGGGCGCAGAATGCTTGGAGTGAGCGAGGCAAAAGATATTCAGCGACAGTAATTTTGATCAGAAAAGAATCAACGGGAATTTCTATGCAGAATGGTAACAAGAAGCTTAAAAGCGTCTTTATAGAAAAGATTTGTATTTGACCTTCATTAATAGACATAGTTTGTTATTTACAACCCTAACTTGTCACTCACGAATGCATAATTCGGCATATACTGGATTATGAAGCTATGGTCACGGGAGCCATAGCTCATCGAAGGGGAGGTAATCATAAAATGAGCACAAATGATTTTGAACCATTGCTTGATCGAAAAAGTGCCGCGAAATATTTATCCGTTGCACCTGGTACACTTGCGATTTGGGATTGCACCAAGAGATATGATCTAAAGCCTATCAAAGTAGGACGAGCTGTTCGTTATCGTCGTTCCGACCTAGATCGTTTTCTTGAAGACCGACTACGACCCTAAAGCCGACTAGAAGCTTTTTTTAAATATTACCAATCAATTCATCCAACAAATTTCATTGTATGGAAAGGAAGACCCATGAATTCGGAACAGGCAAATAATATCAGTCTAATTTCCATACTTGACATAATCGGCTTAAAGGCTGAGAAGAAAAAGAATAACGAATATTGGTATCTCTCCCCGTTCCGAAAAGAAAACACGGCAAGTTTTCATGTGAACGTTGCAAAAAATATCTGGTACGACCACGGCGAAGCAAAAGGCGGCAGCGTCATAGATTTTGTATGTCTCTATTTGGAAAGCCATCGGGAAAGTCACACAGTCATTGATGCTTTGCGCTGGTTAAAAAATATGCACCCCTCTTCTACAAGCCAATCGTTTCCAAACGATGAAGAGTCAGAACAAGAAGATCCGGCTTTAGATTTGAAAAAAACATCTGCGTTACAAAATCCCCTTTTTATTTCTTATTTGAACACAAGAGGCATTCATTTCCAGCTTGCCAAAAAATATCTCAAAGAAGCTGCTGTCTATAATAAAAATACCGGCAAAACATTTCAGGCTCTTTGCCTTCGCAATGAGAACGGAGGCTTTGAATTAAGAAATAAATTTTTTAAAGGCTGCATAGCACCGAAGGGAATCTCATTTATTCGCGGTTCAAAATTCTTACCGGAAGAAATTCATGTCTTTGAAGGATTGATGGATTTTCTATCTGCATTAATGCACGAGAAAAAAAGTCAGTTTGAAGGCGATGTCATTATTTTAAATTCTATCTCCTGTTTAAAAGAGTCGTTTATATACATCGGAAACTACAGTTACAAAACCATTTATACATGGCTTGATAATGACCTTGCAGGTAAAACAGCAACTAAAGCTCTGTCTGAATTTGCAAAGCATCACGGCGATCTAAAGTTTATGCCGATGAATAAAATTTATACAAAGCATAAAGACGTTAATGACTGGTTGACTAACAAACCCAAAACCCCAAGCAATTAATTTAGAAAGGCGCAAGCATGTTTCAAGTAAACACAAGAGAAGCAAATCATTCAAACGACAATTTCAAAGTCACAGAAGTTGAACTTATCTATCGCAGTAAAACAAAAGCCTCCGAACGCCCGGTTGTAAGAATATCCAATGATGCCTACGACATTTTATACAAATCCTGGGACATGGATAAAATTGAATTGCAGGAACAGTTCAAAATTATGCTGCTTGATAGAAAAAATAGTTGCATTGGAATTTCAACCTTAGCCACCGGGGGAATTTCCGGTTGTCTTGTTGATCTTAAATTAGCTTTTGCAACAGCATTAAAGTCCAGAGCATCCTGCATTATCCTTGCCCACAATCACCCCTCTGGAAATACGACTCCCAGCGAGGCCGATAAAAGCATTACACAAAAATTTACCGAAGCAGGAAGGCTATTAGACCTCAACGTTCTTGATCACCTAATCATTACTAAGGAAGGTTACACATCTTTTGCAGATGAAGGGCTTATTACAAGGTCGCCTAAGCCTTAAGACATTTGTGTTTTATCTGAAATTATCTAAGGAGTTTACAATGACCTCTCTCGTGCAATCTTTGCTTCTTGCCATCCGCGTTCGCTTCTTTGGGTCAACAGGAAAATCGGTTCCCCCTGAAGGTCGCCCCCAATTTTCAAGTATGACCCCGCGCCCGGCTTCTGGCGTTAAAAGAAGCATCGCCCGAAAGGGTAACATTAAACAAAGGAGATAATATCATGACTACAACAACTGAAAAACCTACGGCTGAAAAACGAGAACGTATCATTCCAGACTTCTACATTTTTGAAAAAGATGATGAAGGTAATTCCAAACGAATCGGTGCTGCATTCAAACACGTTAAGGGCAAAGGCTTAAGTATCCTGATTGATAAACAACGTTACTCAGCATTCCCGCCAAAACCAAAAGTCTAAATTAATGGGGAGTGCTTCGGCACTCCCTCTTTTTTTCTGCATGGAGTATAAACAATGCTAAAATCAAATGATATTTATTCAAGCATCACGCAAAAAATTATCAACGATCTTGAAAAAGGTGAACTCACCTGGCGCAAACCCTGGAATTCAGAGAATCTTACCGGAAACGTTATGCTTCCTTTACGTTGGAACAAAATTCCTTATACCGGAATTAACACGATTATGCTTTGGGCAACAGCCGCCGACAAAGGATATTCATCACCTTATTGGATGACCTTTAAACAAGCCATAGATTTGAAAGCGCATGTTCGTAAAGGTGAAAAAGGAACTACTGTTGTTTATGCCGATAAAATTATCAAAGACGAAACAAAGGAAGATGGTACTTCCACAATTAATCGTATTCCCTTTCTCAAACTGTACACTGTTTTTAACGCCAGCCAGCTTGAAGGCTTGCCGGAACACTTTAATAAACTACCAGAGACTACAATTGTTAATCCTGAAAAACGTATTGAAGAAACTGAACAATTTTTCAAAGAAACAAAAGCTGAAATATTTACCGGCGTTAAGGCTGCCTATTATGAACACGCAGATCGAATTGAAATGCCTCCCTTTGAATGCTTCAACAATGCAGCCAGCTACTATGGTACACTCGCTCATGAAGTTACTCACTGGACAAAACATACATCACGTTTGAATCGTGATTTCAATCGCAAGAAATGGGGCGATGAAGGATATGCTAAAGAAGAACTGGTAGCTGAATTAGGCGCATGTTTCTTAGGCGCAGTTTTAGGCTTTGAACCTGTTACAAAAGAAGATCACGCCGCTTATATTCAATCATGGCTGAAAGTGCTAAAGAATGATAACCGCTTTATTATTCACGCTGCATCACAGGCGCAAAAGGCCGTAGAGTATATGAACGAACTTCAAAATAAAGAAGTATCTGGTCAAAAGCGAGTGGCTGAATTTGAATTAATTTAAACCTATACCTGTTTAATACTAATCTCAGTTACTGAAGCTTTGGTTTCCGGCAATGTTTCTACATATCTTTTATCTACGCACTTAATCTGCTTTAAGTTGTAGGTTTTCAAATCTTCGTAAAGGTCTGCCAGGCCGTTTCCTTTTAATGTTACTGTATGAGATGTAAAGAATAAAACTATCTTATTATCCTCTGGCGAAAATTCTGCTGACGTTAGATACGCATAACTCAAAAATGTTTGTTTACCGCTTAACTCAACAAAACAAATATTACGAACCTGCCCAACCGTATCATATCGTTCAATATCCTTTTCAGCACCGGGCATAGGTTTATTATCCCCTTTATCCGGGTTGTTTTCGTTTGATTTGTCGAACTTAAATGTCAGGCTCATATTCCTCGCGTTGCTTTGTTTTGTTAATTGTTTTGTTTTCTTTATTTATTTCAGCGTTTTTATTTCCACGCTGCATCTGCAAAATAAAATCTTTATGCGTTTTGTGATTTCCGACAAGCTCTAAAGCTGATTGCCTTTCTCCCATTTCTTTGGCGTATTGAAGTAAGGCTTCTTTATCATCTGTATAAATCCTCGCCCGTTCTCTCCCTCGTGATACAGAAACGTAAAATTGTTTAGCATCCGTTGCCGGAAAAGTTGCCGCCGGCTGAGATATAAAAACTTCATCAACAGTTTTTCCCTGAGAGGCATAAGATGTAACACAATGAGCATGTGCAATATGCCCAAACTCTTTATTAATTTTATAAGTTGAACTACTTAGATCATTGCGTAAAACAATGCTTCCTTTTTTAGAAACAGATACAACTTCTAATATCTGACCGTTATTAAGCCTTCTTTTGTCTGCATCAAATCCGTTCCTGTTTATGCGGATATGGTCGCCCTTAGATAAATTTATTTCTTTCTGAGCATAAACATCATAACTATTGCTTTTCTTAACAGGGATGGGCTTAGTTTCGCCTTTTGAATTTTTAAGCTGTACGCCTTTTTCATCAGTGGCTTCTACATTCCAAACGCTACCCCGTGTATAGCCGGGAACATTTTGATTGAACTGAACAATTTGCCCTGGCTGGAAATTTCTGATGTCAGATTTTTGTGCTTCGGTTAAATTCAGGTTGCTGAATTGTGTGGCCTTTATTTCTTTCTTACCGATGATTCCTTCGCCCTGCAGCCGGGCACGAATTTCTTTTGTTACGGCTTCCCCCTGTGCATGGGTAGGAGAAATAATAATTGCCGATTTACCTTTTTTAATTGTTTCAATGTAATCATCGACTAAAGGCTTATTCAAATTAATAGGGTCAACAGTCTGGATGGAATTCATGGCATCCAGCTTTTCAAAGGCAGAAGAAACATTTCCTTTTGAAAGGTCTTCTACCGCAGAACGATATTTTTCGTTTTTTTGACGATAGATTTTACTGACTTCTGCCGTTTTGATTCCGGCTACTGTATTGAGAACACGAAGGGCATCGCCACGAACAACGCTTGCGTGTTGGCGCGTATCGCCACCGAGGATTAATTGAGTATTGTTCCGGGTTGTAATATCAAGTAATGCCGCCATATCCTTTGTTCCCAACAACCCCGCTTCGTCAACCCATAGAACCTGTCCTTTCAAAGTTTGTTGCATCTTTTGATCAGTCAGGAGCTTGGCAACTGTATCAGCATTTTTAAAGCCTTCATCTTTTAGTACGCCCCTTGAAGCCTGTGCCGTAGGTGCTACTACCATTACCTGTTTTCCGGCTTCCTCTATTTTTCCAATCGCCTCTTTCATCAGTGTTGTCTTTCCTGTACCCGCCGCACCCCGGATAATAGACACACGGTTACTTGTCGTCAGGACATGTGCGACCGCTGCCGCCTGTTGACCCTTCAATTTGAGTTCGGGGGCTTCAGGATAAAGCGGAATGAGTTTGCCTTGACCATGCCGCGCCAATTCAACCATATGCTTTTCTTCGCTCAACACTTCTTTTGTTGTGCAAAGAGTCCTTGAATTTTCCTGGACGTGGACAATGCGTTCATCTTTATTAAACTGGTTGGTAATTTCTTTAACTGAAACAGAACTATTGCCGATTCCGTGACGATAAGCAGCTTCAAGAACCCGGCGGTCAGCCATGACGGAGGCACGTTCAAAACAATGCAATAAAGCATGATCAACACATTGCTTATTGGTCAATTCCTGGGCTTCTTTTTGGGAAGCAAAACGGACGGTCGTTTCAGACTCCCCCTTGTCCGTTACCGGGAGCTTTTGAATTTGTTCAGTCCATTGTTGTTTTAATTCGGACATGCTCGTACCCTTTTGCTTCTTTGACCGGCTACGTGCCCCAAGATCGCCCAACTCCTTTGCATCAGTAATCCCTTTTTCTTTGGCAATACGCCCGATTTCATCAGTACGTTTGGAAAACAGGTCAACAACCTGTTTAGGTACGCCTTTCACCTCAAAAGATTTGTCGGTCTTTTCTATCTGGTAGCCAAGATCAATTAATTTATCCGATAACCTTTTGTGGAAGATTGCCTGGTAATACGGCATGTCGCGTTTAATATCCCGAAACTGCCCAGCCTTTACCCTTTGTTCTTTTTCATCCCATGTCGCATTGAAAACAAAGCAGTGACTATGGAGGTGAGGGTCGGGAGAAAACCCCTCAACAGGTCGCGCCGTTTGGTGGACAAAGTTAGCCCAGACCAACTCCCCTGTAGGACGGTCATCATAAACCCCATCCTTCCTCACCCGTGTTTTACTATCCGCTTCCACATCCTTCATCGTTTCGGTGACGCTTTGTTGAAAGGCATCCAAAATGTGATTATCGCCAGACATCACATGCAAGACCGAAACTGATTTTGGGCAGTGAAAATTTATGTCGTACCCGGTTGTTCTTTCTTCCTTTGTCCGAGGTGTTAAATGCTCGCCAGTTTCCGGGTGTTTGTTTTCGCAAAGAGCAAAAAAAGATTCCTTTGTTGTTATTCCTTCTAACCCCAAACGATCTGCAAGACGACCCTGCCAATAGCCTGCAAGTTCCTGATCACTGACATAGTAATCGGACTTCGACAGGGCATCCGAAAAGTACGCTTTTGCGTGCCCGGCTGAACGGCTTTGAATCATGCGGATCATGTAAAATTATTTTACACTGTTTTTGAAATGCAGCCGGGCTATTCTGTTTTGGTATATAACAAATAATGCCGTTTACACAGCTTGGGCTGTGCTTACCGATCCATTAATGCCCATTAAATAAAAACCATCAGACATCTTCCCTAAGCACAGCTTAGGAGTCTATTTTGCGTCTAAAGCTTCATCATCTTCGAGAATTAAGGGCATCAATTTTTCCCGCATTTCCTTGCTTTCAGGCCTGCGCCCAATGAACTGAAAGCCTCTGGTTTCATCTTGACCTGCATCATCCACAAAGCTCTTTTTGAGTTCCTCATTACAGATAATTTCGTCAATTTTATCCATGACAAAATTGTCGCCATTATGATACGCCAGTTGGTAGCTAAAACTGTAAAATATGCTGCAAACCGTCAACAGTATTCCCACCTTTTGACCAATTAACCAGAGGACAATTCCCAAGACAAAAAACAGTCCCGGCTCCAACAAAATTTCAATATTCCTGCGGTCGGGTTTGATCCCCGGTATCTGAACTTTAAAGAATTGAGGGTGGAATTGACCACTGCTTAAACTATACCTGGCAAAGTCAAATACCGAAGGGCTGCGTTTCATTGCCTGATAGTGCTGGAAACTTTTGAGTAAAAACAGCACAAGGAAAATGTACCAAGTAGCATAGTGCCACCAGAAAGAAGAAGGTTCGTCATCACTAAAATACCTCATAAAACCTTTAGCGACTAAGGGTAAAGCTGCCGTGAAAAGGGCAAAATAAATCGCTGAGGCAAGGTTAAAATAACGTTCCCCAAAGTCCTTTCTGATAAAAACTTCAAGTAACATCCGGGGGTAAGAAGCGATTGACCCAAATAGGCCAAGAATAAATTTTTTAATTAAGTTTTCGCGCCGTAGCACTGAACGGAAATAAAGATTCTTTTGCATACAGTTAGGGGTTTAATGGTTGGTGAAATTTTGATTGAATTGTATTTTCAAATGGTTAAAGCCATTTTTAAGTGTACTCCCTTGTACATGCAAATACCCATCTACACGAAAATTGTTTTGTGATCCCCCTGTCCTAAGCCGGACGAAATCTTCTGGCCGGACGATACGCTGTATTTTAATAGATTTTGTTTGTGATGCGGAGAATTGACCGGCGGCGGTTGCAGTTTCCGATTTTTCTTCAAATAAACCATCCCCAATAAGTTCTGATGCATACTTATTTGTTTCAATATCCGCATTGGCATGAAATATCTTTGTGCCGAGTGTTCCTAAAAAACTTTTAACCCTAAACTCGGATTTTGAACCTCCCATATTAGCAAGGTAATTTGGCAGGTTTTGAGAAATATAAACCGTAGCAATACGACTGCTTCGGGCTGTTGCTTGATATTCCGGGTCATATTCATGAAGAAAATGTTGGGCTTCATCTGCCCAAAGAAACACAGGGCGGCCATTTTCTTTTACCTGCCTTTTCTCCATAGCCCTCTGCCAGACATATTTAAAAAGTATTTGACTATCTCGCCCGACTTTATGATGAAACTTAACTGGTAGGTCTATTAAGATTATTTTACCATTTATGCAATCGTCAGGGGTGAATGTTGAAGGGTATCGGCAGAAAAGTGAAAAGATTGGTTCTCGCAATAAACTGAATAAAAACCCAGAAAAGGAAAAGTCGATAATAGACCTCGTTTTTTCACTGAGGTTCATAAAACTTTCTGTGAAAAATTGATCAACAAACTTTAATGTCTGTGCATCAGGAATAATGTTACAAAGTTCAGCATCGTAAGATTCGTTATTATATAACTTTTCTCTTTCAAGATGTGTTAGCCCTGACTCATAAACTGCAATTTGTTTGGTTACATTTTCAACAGCAGCGACAAAAGCTTTATCAAAGGCATTTTTAGTTTTTTGCTCACCTGTCTCTATGCGATCTTTTCTAGGAACTGATTGAGCAATATCATAAAGATGTCTAACCGAAACTGTGCTATACGCAAGAAGGCACAAATCAATAATATTCGATATAAGCATATCCAGTGCTGTTTCCCAAAATGGATCATCACTTTTGCCACCGGACTTTTCTTCACTTGCCCGAATTACAGTTTTAAGCACTTGTACAATATTTACAGCACTTGATTTTTTTTCACTGATGGCGGCAGACTCATATTCGAGGAAGTTAAAAGTATTTTTACCGCCTGGCGCAACAATAATGAGATCGTTTTCGCGGCCTGTCATACGACAGTATTCTTGCCACACTTCTTTTTCGTCAGGTTTAACGGTTAATACCAAGCCGCCAAAACCGGCAGATAAATATTTGAGTGCTAGCATTCGGCCAGACCCGGATGTTTTACCTGAACCAATACCACCAAAGATTTGAACACCTTCGACAGCATCACGGATTGTCCAACTTTCACTTCCTTCTTTTGTAGGAAATTCCATCAAAGGGCGATCAAGATTAAATTCAGGTGCGTACATATATTACTTATGTAACAAGTGTACTGAAAAAAACTGAGATTAAACACGTGGTTTATCCGGTATTTTATACCGTGTTTTCAACAATTCTTTGAAAACCAACCAATGGGGACTTATCAGCAGCTTCCTGCCCTTCGTTCAAAAGAACTTCCCGGTACTTTACTATAGTCATAGCCCGCAGATCGTAGGCGGTTATTGTTTCCTTTGAAATGAGATTGTCATCTGCAAGGTAATAGCGCAGGAAAAGTTCTGCTTCCAATGAATATTTTAATTCAGGATAATAGCCTAAATAATGTGCAAGCCGATCTCTTGCAATCTGGCTGTAGGGGATTAGGCCGGTGCTTGTATAGGCTCTCATATCCCTTTCATCATATTCTAACCTGCAAAAGTTATCTATTTTCATGTCTTCGTTGCGCATGATTGTTGCGATGGCATAAACTTCATCAAAATGCTTTTGCTCGCTGTATTTTTCAACATTGTAACGTTCGATAGCTTTACGAATTTTGGCTTCATTATAAAAGAAAGTACCAGCTTCGGGTGGCATATAACCTAAACAAATGCGGATGAGTTGCTCTGCTCTCTCCTTATGCTCTGGATAAAGACTGTCGTATTCAACAAGTTCCTGCCAATTAATGATATTGCGACTGCGCTGTTCTGTATCGGCACGATACTTTACAACATCACCGTTGAAATATTTCTCAATGAATTGTTGTCGGTTCTTATCTCCCTCCTTTTTTATATCTATTTTCGGAGGCATGGGTTCATCGGTTTCAATCAACCCAAATTTTGAATCTTCATAAATTGCCATTGAACTGCCCTCCTCTTTTAAAGTTTTATTATTTTCATATATTAGCATAAATACCCTGATTATTCAATAAAAAATTGGCTTGTGGATGATAATAAAAGACTTTCACCGGAAGAAATTCAGGTGAATAAAATAGTTAAAGAGGCAACAGAAAGCATTACTAAACTTGAAAATGACATCAAGAAATTAGAAGGCAGGGGGACGATCCGGCTTAACTATAACCCGCCTGGAATGCCGAATATTGATCATCGCCAAAACGCTATTGATAAAGAAAAAATAGAAACCAGCATTGAACGTATCAAAGCAGATACCATCAAAACGACCGATAAGATTACTCATACTATGCCCATAGAAGAGCAACAGAAGGTTAGAAAAGACGTAATCAAAGAACTTTATAAAGAAGTGGATCAGAAGCAACTCGATGCGATGGGAAAAGAAAGAAAGGATATTTCCGAGTCACAAAAATACTTAAATCAACTTCAAGCTGACCATGCGAGAGGAAAAGCACCTGAGTCTGTAACTCGAAAAGAACAGCCTTCCCAAACAGTTTCAACAAGATTTGCAGAGTCGTTAAATCACTCGAAATTTTTATCAAAAGAACAAAACCAGCAGCTACAAGAAAAAAGTAAAGGAGTTGATAAGGATGAGAGATAGCAACAAAAAATTAAACTTTATCTAAATCGTCTTTATTATTTTTTTCTTTAGGTTCTATTGTTCTATCATTCTCTTTAGAAATGTCAGTTTTCAAAAAGCTATTCATACGCTCTTTTGCTTTTTCCTGAAAGTATTCATTCCTTCCGTCCTTAAATCCGTCGATACGTGGCGTCTCATTTTTTATCTGCGATAGCTGATCGGAAAGTTCAGGCAGGTGCTTCGTAATGATATAGCCTTCGTTAAAGCCCTTTTTATAATTCAATTCAGATGTTTGATCTTCTGGCATAATTAAAATGTATTACGTGCATTTTTTTCAAGGTACTCGCTAATAGAGTCACTGTCGTAAAGAATAATTTTTTTCTGTGGCTGCGAAAAACGGATTTTTCCTTCATCCCGAAGTTTTTGAAGGGTTGTTTTCGATTTGATGTTTAAAAGCTCCATCGCTTCTTCATCTGAAATCCATTTATCTTTTTTGCCTCCCTGAGAACCCTTAAGGCGTTCGACCACCTGCTCAACGAGCTTGTAAAAGGCGGCTTCTTCAAGACAGATTATTTCCATTCACTCAAATATAAATGAACATAATAGAACGGCAAAATCCGGTTACATCACCGAATAATATCAATCCGTATGCGCATTATTTATGTGAATGTGTCAATTAAAATAAACTGGAAAATAGATAGGAAATAATTGTACAGTACATTAATAAATCTCTATAACTTCAAACATGTATATTTGTCCTTTGCAGGACAAGACCAAAACTGGTAAAAATGCTCGGTGAAAAACTGAAAAAATTAAGAGAAGCAAAAGGGCTTGTCCAAAGACAGGTTGCGGCTGATTTACAAGTGGACACTGCATATATCAGCAAGATGGAGCATAACGAAAAACCAGTAAGCCGAACACACCTGACAAAACTATCAAAGCTTTATGGTGTGCCCGAAAATGAACTCGTGCCCATTTGGTTAGCAGATAAGATATTACAGTTAGTAGAGAATGAAAAACATTCAGTGCAAGCCTTAGAAATGGCGTTAAATAAAGTGATAAAAAAGTGACAGATTTGACACCATACCAGGCAAAATATATTGCTTATGAACTTACAAGGCGATTTCCTTCGGGGAGTAGCGAGAAGTTTAACGTCGCATTGATGGACGCACAGGTTGATTTAAACCCTCATCAGGTAGAAGCAGCACTCTTTGCATTCAAATCTCCCCTTTCTAAAGGGGCAATCCTAGCAGACGAAGTTGGGCTGGGAAAAACCATCGAGGCTGGCATTTTACTATCTCAATTATGGGCTGAACGCAGAAAAAAACTTTTAATTATTTGTCCGGCGAATTTGCGCAAACAATGGAGTCAGGAACTACAAGAAAAGTTTTTTCTTGATTCAATTATTTTAGAAAATAAAAATTTTAATGACTTAAAGAAGTCCGGTAATAAGAACCCGTTTGAGCAGGATAAAATAGTTATCTGCTCTTATCAGTTTGCAAGAGCCAAAGCTGATTTAATGCAATTAGTTTCTTGGGATTTAGCAGTAATTGATGAAGCGCATCGTTTGCGCAATGTTTATAAACCTACCAATAAAATAGGTAATGCAATAAAGGAAGCATTATCGCATTCAAGAAAAGCTTTACTCACAGCCACGCCTCTACAAAACTCCTTACTTGAGTTATACGGCTTAGTAAGCATTATTGATGAACATACTTTTGGCGATATAAAAAGTTTTAGAAGCCAGTTCCTCAGAACTGTCGATGGAGAAAATTACCAGGATTTAAGAGAAAGGCTAAAATCTATTTGCATTCGCAACCTTCGCAGACAAGTTCAGGAATATATTCGTTATACCAATAGAATTCCCATTACAATAAAGTTTGAGCCATCAGAAAATGAACAAAAACTTTATGAAGATGTAAGTGACTATCTGCAAAGAGAATTATTATACGCTTTGCCAGCAGGTCAAAGACATTTAATGACTTTGATTTTGAGAAAGCTTCTGGCCTCTTCATCATTCGCTATTGCTGGGACATTAAATAGCTTAATCAAAAAATTAAATCAGGTAATTCATGATAATGAAAGAGTGGATGTATCAGAAGATATTTCTGAAGACTATGAATTGCTAGATGAGCAAGCAGAGGAATGGGATGAAGAACAAGTAGCAGAAGATGATAAGCTAACCGAAGCGGATTTTGAAGCTATTCGCAAAGAAATAATTGAGTTAGAAAAATATAGAGATTTAGCTGAATCCATTAAGCACAATACTAAAGGCGATAAATTATTGACCGCCTTGAAAGAAGGCTTTGCCAAAATGGATAAGCAAGCAAATCAAAAGGCGATTATTTTTACTGAGTCTACAAGAACCCAAAATTATTTATTCAATTTATTGAATGAATATTATCCGAATAAAATAGTATTGTTTAACGGCTCAAACACTGACGAAACTTCTAATAAAATTTATAAAACATGGTTAAGCCAGAATAAAGGCACCGATAAAGTAACTGGTTCTCCAACCGCTGACAAAAGAGCCGCACTGGTTGAGCATTTTAGAAACGATGCAACTATTATGATCGCAACAGAAGCTGCTGCGGAAGGCATCAACTTACAATTTTGCTCTTTGCTTATTAATTTCGACTTACCCTGGAATCCTCAACGTATAGAACAGCGCATTGGTCGTTGCCATCGCTACGGACAAAAGTTTGATGTCGTTGTCGTAAATTTTTTGAACGTAAAAAATGCCGCTGACATTCGTGTTTTTCAATTGCTCGATGAAAAATTCAAATTATTTAGCGGTGTTTTTGGTGCAAGCGATGATGTATTAGGTAGCATTGAATCAGGGGTAGACTTTGAAAAACGCATTGCTGAGATTTATCAAAAATATAGAACTGAAAAGGAAATTATTGATCAGTTTGACTTGCTGCAAAAGGAATTAGACGAGCAGATCAGTAATAAGATGCTTTCAACACGAGAAACTCTATTGGCGAATTTCGATGATGAAGTATTGGATAAATTAAAAATCAGACTTTCCGAGAGTAAGGAATACATCAACAAATACGAACAATGGTTATGGGCTGTTACTAAGTTTGAATTGAATGGTGCTGCAAAATTCAATAATAAGGATTTAAGCTTTCAACTCACCAAACAGCCTTACCCGGAAGAAAGCTTTCCCACGGAACCTTTTAAACTTGGAAAGCCAAACACCGAAGCCCACGTTTACAGAATGGGGCATCCTTTGGCGCAAGCTGTTCTAGAAAAATTAAAATCAAAGGAACTACCCCCATCGACCCTAACATTCGACTTAACAAACTATCAAGGCAATGTGGCTATTTTGGACGAATTGAAAGGCCAAAGCGGTTGGATAAGTGTAATGGCCGTGAGTGTGGATTCATTTGAATCCTCGGATTACTTAATGGCCTTCGGCATTGCTAATAATGGAACCAAATTAACCGAAGACCAGGCTAAGAGATTGCTTACTTTGCCAAGTATAAATATAACTGAAAATGAAAATGCAGTTGATAAGGGATTAGTGAGTAAAACGGGGGAGACTTATTTAGAATCTTTACTGAAATCCTTATCAGAAAAAGACAGTAACTACATGAAGTTTGAGACGGAGAAGCTAACTAAATGGGCTGAGGATAGAATGAATGCTGCTGAATTAGCCATTAAAGAAACGAAAGCTAAAATAAAAGAGCTAAACCGTGAATCTCAAAAAACAACAGACCCTGTTTTACTACTAAAAATGCAAGAGCAATTACAGGATGAATCAAGAAAACAGAAAAAGCAGCGGCAGGAAATATTTATTGTGGAAGATGAAATCGCGGAAATGAGAGACAAGATGATTGCTGATATTCAAAAACGAATGAAGCAAGAAATAAGCAAGACCCATTTATTTACTATCAACTGGAAAATAGTATAAGCATGACAAACTACGACAAACTCATTAATACACTCAAAGAAGTGTTCATGCTCGATAAAGCAGAGCTTGATTTTGGTATCTACCGCATCATGAACCAAAAACGAAAAGATATTGAACAGTTTTTGGAAGTGGATTTAGTGCCGCAAGTGCAAAAGGTTTTATCGGAAAGCCTTTCCGTTGATAAACAATCCTTACAAAAGGAATTGGACGACGCCATTAAATCGGCACAAGCTTTAGGCGCCGACCCAAACACCTTACCTAAAGTTCAAGACCTGAAAAAGCGCTTGGGTGAAGCTGCGGATATGGTTGGTATTGAAAATGAAGTTTTCTCATTACTGGCTAATTTCTTTAAACGCTATTTCGACAATGGCGATTTTATATCAATGCGCAGGTACAAAAAAGACGTATATGCCATCCCGTATGAAGGTGAAGAAGTAAAACTCCATTGGGCGAATGCCGATCAGTATTATATTAAAACAAGTGAGTATTTTAAAGTTTACCGTTTTAAACTTAGCAATGGAAAAACCGTAGCTTTTGAATTGATAGAAGCCAGCACCGAACAAAACAATAATAAAGCGCAAGGAGATAAAGAAAGACGGTTTGCAATTTATTTAGATAAGGTTTGTGAAACGGTTGCTGATGAATTCAAAATATATTTCACTTACGAGCCTACAGATAAAAAAGTAAAGCAAAGCGATTTGCTTGATGATGCTTTCGATGCAGTTAAAAACCAAATACCAGAAGGTTTTACTGAACTGTTAAGTTTGCGTCCTACAGAAAAGGATAAACAACGCACCCTCCTACAAAAGCATTTGTTAGACTACACAGCCAGAAATACTTTTGATTATTTTATACACAAAGATTTGGGCGGTTTTCTTGGGCGAGAACTCGATTTTTACATTAAAAATGAAGTGTTGTTTATTGATGACCTGAACACCCGCGATGAACAAGAATTTCTAAAGCAACTGAGCAAGATTAAAGCCATTAAAAAAATTGGCGAAAAAATTATCACTTTCCTTGCCCAGTTAGAGAACTTTCAGAAAAAATTATGGCTGAAAAAGAAATTGGTGGTCGAATGCAATTACTGCATTACGCTTGACCGCATACCGAAAGAGCTATATCCCGAAATACTTGTAAACCAGGCTCAGATACAAGAATGGATAAATTTATTCTGTATTGATGATATAAAAAAGCAAAAAGCGGGCGGCTTATTTCCCGATGATAAAGTTGGCTTCTCAAATCCTTTAACGCTTGAGTTTCTAAATCAAAATCAATTTTTGCTTTTAAATACAGCATTATTTCCGGACAGCTTTAAATGGAAACTACTTGGTAGTTTTGAAATGTTTGACACGCAATGTGATGGCCTATTAATCAACTCTGATAATTTTCAGGCATTAGGCTTATTAGATAAGCGTTATCATAAAATGATAGATGTTACTTACATTGATCCTCCCTACAATACAGATGCAACACCAATTCTTTATAAAAATAATTTTAAAGACTCTAGTTGGCTATCGCTAATCGAAAATAGAATTTCAAAATCTTTATCTTTTCTTAATGAGAGCCACGGCACATTGAGTGTTGCAATTGATGATATAGAAGTTGATTATCTAACAAATCTGATTAAGCAATCTTATAACCAATATGAAATCCACAGAGTAATTGTAAATCACTACCCTGGCTCAGGCACAGGTCGCTCGAACGTGTCTCGCACACATGAGTACAATATCTTTGCGATACCCAAAGATGGAGACATACTAAGGGGTGCTGAAAAGGAAGATGGTGAAAGAGAACGAAGTTTTCGTAGAGCTGGTACTGGCGAAAATAACTATAGAAAAGGACGACCGAATAGTTTTTTTGCGATTGTAGTAGATAAACACAACTTCAAAATAGTTAGATTAGAAGAACCGCCGGTTGATGATAATTATTCTAAGGCTGATACAGATGATGGCTTTAAAAGAATTTACCCAATTGGTGAAGATGGCTCCGAAAGGGTCTGGAGTTTAAGCTATGAAGGTGCACTTAAAGCGTTAGACGATAAAATGCTTGTTTGTAGTAAAAGTTTTACAATAATTAGAAAATATAATGATGAGAAGGCTAGAGATTTACTTCAAAGTGTATGGCTAAGTAATAAATTTAACGCCACGAGTAATGGAACAAATTTGTTAACTGACATTTTAGGAAAGTCAGGGTTATTTTCGTACCCTAAATCTGTACATACAATTTTCACTGCTATTGATTCTGTTTTGCAAAATACAACTAATGGAATCGTTCTTGATTATTTTGGAGGTTCTGGAACAACGGCACATGCGGTTATTCTCAGAAATAGAATTGGTTATGATAGTACTAAATATGTGCTAGTTGAAATGGGAGAGTATTTCGACACCGTTACAAAACCAAGAATTCAAAAGATAATTTACAGTAAGGATTGGAAAGATGGAAAACCTGTTAGTCGAGAAGGTGTTAGCCATTGCTTTAAATATATGCGCTTAGAGAGTTATGAAGATACACTCAACAATTTATCCTTGAAGCAATCTGAAATACAGCAGCAGACCTTAGCTATCAATCCAGCATTTAAGGAAGGCTATATGCTCGACTATATGTTGGATGTAGAGACACAAGGCAGCTTGCTCAATTTAGAATGGTTTGCTAATCCATTTAACTGCTTCCTAAACGTTACCAGGAATAATGAACTACAGCCTACAAAAGTGGATTTAGTAGAAACTTTTAACTACCTGATTGGTCTGGTTGTAGAAAGTTATGCCGTACCCAAAGAAGGATATGTGGTTGTTACAGGCAAAAACCTTGCTGGTGAAAGTATTTTAGTTGTTTGGCGTGATTGCACACAACACAACAGCACTGCTCTCAACCAATTCCTTGAAAAGAGTAAATACAATCCTTTAGACAGCGAGTATGACCGCATCTATGTGAATGGCGATAACAATGTAGAAAACCTGAAAACAGGTGACGAACGATGGAAGGTAGTATTGATTGAGGAAGAATTTAAGAAAAAAATGTTTGAAACTATTTAAATAAGTACGCAAATGGCAAAACTCAGTTCATCACTCGTACTTAATAAATATATTTTAAATCTGTTTGGTGTAACAGATTTGGAAGCTCTGTCTTTGGACTTAAAGGATTCCTCACTTGAAGGATATGATGAAAACAATATTTCTCATTTCCACCATGCTTTAGTCGCAAGGTTTTACAGCAATGCAAATTTGCCCAAAGAATTGTTGTTGCAGTACGATCAAAACATTTTTTCTCACACACAAGCTATTTCCGAGAAAAGAAACGAACCTATTAAATGGAAATACTTCCAATACATCGCCCTGCTGTTTACAGAGATTTATTTAGATAAATATTTTTCTGATCCTGCTGTTTTACAAACTGAATTAAACACATTTCTTGAATTCAATCATGGAAAAAACGGAAACGATTTTAAATCTATTTCTGAATTTCGGTTAGATTCATCTGCAAACGATCTAAATAAACTTGCCTATTGGAATGCAACAGGCTCAGGCAAAACCTTACTGATGCACATTAATATTTTGCAGTATCGGTATTATCTGAAATTGCACAATATTGAAAAAGGCTTAAACCGGATAATTGTACTCACTCCCAACGAAGGTTTATCAAAACAACACTTGAAAGAATTTGCGCAGTCGGGGATGGAAGCCGAATTGTTTGATAAAAACGGAGGTGCTTTATTTGTCGGTCAAAAAATCGAAATTATAGACATTCATAAACTTGAAGAAACCAGCGGAAATAAAACGGTTGCTGTGGAAGCCTTTGAAGGAAACAATTTGGTATTGGTTGATGAAGGGCACAGAGGCGCAGGTGGTACTGAATGGAAGGACAAAAGAAATCGTTTGTGCGAAGAAGGTTTTTCCTTTGAATATTCTGCAACCTTTGGTCAGGCCGTTCACGCTTTGTCAGGTGCTAAACAAAAAGTATTGATTGATGAATACGGCAAAGCCACATTGTTTGATTATTCCTACCGTTATTTTTACAACGATGGATACGGTAAAGATTACCAGATATTAAATCTTAACCAAAATTGGCAGGAAGGATATGTCTCGCTTTACCTTACAGCATGTATCCTTTCATTCTATGAGCAGTTATTGGTGTTTAAAGAAAATGGGAAAGAGATTGAACCATTTTTAATTGATAAGCCCCTGGCGATTTTTGTTGGCGGAAAAGTTACCAAAAGCATCAGTAAAGAGACTGCTTCTGATGTTGTCGAAGTGTTGAAGTTTTTGGAAGCCTTTGTAAAAGACGACCGCCAATCAATAGAGAGAATTAAATTACTTCTGGATGCCAAAGATGGTTTGAATAACGAAACCGGGCATTCCATTTTTAGAAATGCCTTCAAAGAAATTCGCAAGTCAGGAAAAAATGCACAGGCTGTTTTCCATGATGTATTAAAAGAAGTGTTTAATTCTGAAGTCGCTGGTGCGTCACTACATATAGATAATCTAAAAGGACAAGATGGTGAAATCGGTTTACGAATTGGCAATGCCGATTATTTTGGCGTAATCAATGTTGGAGACGATAAAGGTCTATTGAAGATTTGCGAAGCTAATAAGATGTTGGTAGATGAAAAAGACTTTTCGACATCCCTCTTCCACGACATCAATAGCAAGAGCAGTAAAGTAAATGTATTGATTGGCTCAAAAAAATTCTCCGAGGGTTGGAGTAGTTGGCGAGTTAGCACAATGGGCTTATTGAACATTGGGCGTGGCGAAGGCTCCGAGATCATTCAATTGTTTGGAAGAGGCGTTCGCTTAAAAGGGTATAAGTTCTCACTCAAACGCAGCACAGCTTTAGATGCAAGTTTACGACCTGCATTTATCCCAGGCGTTTTACCAATACTTGAAACCCTGAATATTTTTGGGTTACGTGCTGACTACATGCAGCAGTTTAAAGACTACCTGGAAGAAGAAGGCTTGCCTACTGACTCAGACTTTGAAAAAATCACAGTTGATATTTTGCCAACAATCACTGACTTATCAGAAAAGAAGTTGAAATATATCCGGGTTAAAGACGGATCAAACTTCAAACGTGATGTTTTGGTCGATGCCGTTATTTCTGAAAAAGTGCCACCGGTCTTAATAGATTGGTATCCCAAAGTGCAAGTATTGAAAAGTTCAAAACTTACAAATGTCTCAACCGTTGTAACGATTGAAGAAGGTAAACTTGATCGCATTCACACAGCATTTTTGGATTGGAACAGAATCTATTTTGAAATTCAGAAGTTCAAAAATGAAAGAAGCTGGTATAACGTAAACTTATCAATTGAGGCATTAGAAGATATTTTATTAAGCCCGGATTGGTACACGCTTCAAATTCCATCGACCGAACTTGAACCAAGCGATTACAGCAAAGTAAAGCTATGGCATGAATTGTCTCTTACATTGCTTAAGTCATTTATTGAAAGGCTTTATAATTATCAAAAGAGCAAGTTTTATAGTGACAAGATAGAAGTTGCTATACTAGACATTCACAACCCGAATTTTGAATCTGAGTATAATTTTTTGGTGAAGAAAACCGAAGACAGGTTAATTGGAAAAATAAAAGAGCTTAAAGAAATTGTTCGCAAGAAGGAATTTCAGGAAAATTTCAAAATAGATACAGACTTTGAAGCTCTATATGCAGGACTCCATCTTTATCAACCATTAATCTACATTGATAAAGGACGTTATGAAGAAGTAATCAAGATTCAGCCAGTACCTTTAAACATAGGTGAACGGAACCTGGTGGAGGATCTGAAATTGTACTTCCACAACAATGCAGATTTTTTCAAAGACAAACAATTTTACCTGCTTCGCAACATGAGTAAGAAAGGAATTGGCTTTTTTGAAGCGAATAATTTCTTTCCCGATTTTATTCTATGGTTAGTAATTAGCGAGAAGCAGTATGTATCATTTGTTGATCCTAAAGGACTAAGACAAATTCAAGGTTTAACAGACCCTAAAATTCAATTACACAAGTCTATCAAGACAACTATTCAACCTAAATTAAACGATCCTAATATCGAATTAAACTCCTTCATTATTTCCAATACCCCTTTCACCGAACTGACACATTGGAAAGGTCAAGAAAGTATGGACGATTTTAATAAGAATCATGTCTTGTTTCAAAAAGAACAACGTCAATCCTATATTCAAAAAATTATTGACATTGTAATACGATAAGAGAATTCAACAGAACCTTCATAAATGAACTACGTTGAAAATAAAATATTCCTAAAAACATTCTATGACCAAAATGGGCTTTCGGACAAGTTTGCCAAAGACAGCATCTATCTAGAAACGGCATTTAGTAACATTTACAAAATTTGGCTTAATAACCTTAACCAAATTAAGGTCGTAAATTATTTAATGATTGCAGAAGCACCGCTTTGGGGGAAAGCAAAAAAATATATCTACAATCCAGAAATTAACAACTCTCAGTTTTTCTATCGTAGCGATTTGGGCGACATACTAAACAGGCATATACCCGATAAAAAAGAATTTATTAAAGTTTGTAATGAAATTGGTTTATTGGTGGTCGACATTTCACCCTTTCCACTTAACCCATACGACACTGCAATAAACTATCGTAGCCTGACGACAGCACAGTATCGAAAATTGGTTAGTTTGACAGTTCCAACATTCTTTGAGAAAAAAATCAAAGCGATTGCAGAGAAAAAATCAGCAAACATCAAAACTTTTTTTCGGTACGCACGAGTAAAAAAGAACTTTGAAGACCTTATTTCAAAAGTTCTTATTGATAATAAAATTATAAAAACTCTAAACGACATTGGTGACATTTCACAAAATGGCGGCGGTATTGATAAAGCGAAACTTGGGCAGATAATTAGAAATTGATTTAAACAACTTTTTAGATGATAACCATCATTGAAAAATACTTATTGGGAATTACTTCCGATCCGTTCCATAGATACAGGTCATGGGATAATTGTCATCAAGCTTTTTTAGGAGATACCCCTACAGATAAGCATTGCCTGGAATTGGCGTTTTATTTGGCAAGCTGGGGTATGTACAGAGGGTCAAGCGGCTTATTACAAAAGAACCATTTGATACATCAAGGGGCTGTCGAAATACTTTTTTCAAAAGATAATCAGCCTTTAAAATGCAATTCTAAACAAGAAGTCTCGCCGGAAAAAATTCCACATATTTTGCAAATTCAAAAACAGCTAGCTACTCATTACAGCAATATTTTATTTACTCGCGGCTCTACATTGCAGAAGCCAATTACGCCTACAGATACTTTAATAAGTAAGATACTTTTAGGGACTTTTGCCTGTGTCCCTGCCTATGACCGATACTTTATTAATGGCCTGAATGAAGCTGGTTTGAAGCACTCGAAGTTTAATGCCGACTCATTAAAGGAACTCTTTACTTTTATAAATGACAACAAAACCGAAATAAACAAATGCCAAACACTTATTCAACAAAAAATACAAAAGCATTATCCGGTTATGAAAGTGCTGGATATGTATTTTTGGCAAGTCGGCTATGATAAAGACATTCAAAGAAAAGATTTATAAAAGACAAAATAAAAGATGGCTGTTGAAATTGCAGCCATCTTTTTTTGATTACTTTTTCTTGCTCTCTGTTGGTAATTTTTGTGATCCCGCTTTAGCGGTGATTGCCGGAGTATTCATCTGAACAGATCGATTGTCTGTCGCCGCTTTGAAAGCAACATTGTTCGGGTTTTTTACGTTAGCCCGTTGATTAGAGTTTTTTCCCATTTGTAAAATGTTTGTTGAACCCTAAAAATAAATTACCCGTCAATCCCAATTGAATACTTGTAACCAATTACCTTTTTTTGTAACAAAACCCTGTAATTGTACGCCTCTTTAATTTTGGTGAAATTTTCACGGTGGATTTTGGAATCTGAAACAGCAATTGTTTTTACTGCCTCTGGAAGTTCATCAGTCAGGTTCACTTTTAATTCATTGTTTTGGATTTGGTCATAGAACTTCACATTAACTATAGAATTTTTTGAGACAACAATTAAAAAATGGGATAGTGGGTCAAGCTGATTGCAAAGCTTTTTAAAGTTCAAAGCATTGTTATTTAGGGTGTATGTTCTGACCTTGTTATCGCTACCTATAGAAACATCTTTAACGAAAAGCTGTTTTTTTCTCCTGTTATTCCCTTTTACGTCTGGGTTTTTGTCTGTGATAACACAAATTAAATCTTTGGGGCTTATTGTAATTGTCCGGCTAACTTCAAAGTCATTGTCGAACACGCTTAGTTCTAAATTGTCCGAGTGGTAAAAGCCTTTGTCTTTTTCAAGAATGTCTTCTAACGCTAACCACAGCCGTAACGAGAAATCTATCTCGTTTTCTTCAAGTATTTTTATTCGCTCTTTAGCAAGCCTTAATTCTTCCTCGCAATTAGTCATTGTCAATGTTGATTAAATTAAACGCTAAGGTTCATATCACTTATCAAGTTTGGGATTCTGCAGGTGGTGGAAACAGTTTTTGTTTCAACGCTTCAAACAACTTTGCGTGTTTTTCTGGATTGTTGTCTTTTAACTTTTGCAAGTTCTCCAGTTTCCAGGCGATACCGGGAAAACGTTCAAAATCATATACTGTCCAGTCAGGTGCAAGGTTTTTGAGACTTAACAGGAAATTCCTATCCGCATCAGTCAAAGTTTCATGAAGTGCTTTTAGCAGGGCAACTCTTGTTTGCTCGTAATCTTCATAAGTAAAATTGTCAACGGACATTCCTGCAAACTGCGTTTCCATTGCCTGTGTCTGATCTTTCCAATTTGGTGCAAGTACTTCATTAATTGGTCTGCCATGTCCTAACAAATAAAATAAAAACCCTTCTTTTACTTCCTTTGTTATTCCTTCATTTTTTAGAAGGTAATCTACATCAAACAAATCTCTTGGATGCTGCCTGTCTAATGCAGCACATATCTTACTTCCGAATATTTGACCCTGCGGCAGAAGCCTCATACTTACAAATGCGTCAAATTCTTCCTGCGCCTTTTGGCACAAGTCCATCATTACAGGAGCATGAAGGCTACCCCTTCCTGTTAGGTTTACTTCCACCTTTACAAGAACACCTTTAGCATTGATATAAAGTTTGGAATTCTTTTCTTCATAAGTAATCTTTACATCCGGCAATACCTTTTTAATGTTGCCCATTATTCTTTGCAGGGCGGCATTGATATTTACACGCGATGTTTCAAAATCTTCTAGCGGTAAATAGGTGAGATCAATATCAACGGAAAGCCTGGGCATGTTACGGATGAACAGGTTAATAGCTGTCCCCCCGTGAAGCGCAAAGCAATCTTCTTTTACTACCTCCGGCATAACAGCTAACAAAAGCTGCACCTGCTTTCTATATTCTTCTTTGATCATCTTGTTCGAGTTCTTTTGATACGGTTATTTGATACTTTGAATTATAAGCACCATTTTTTATGATGCTTCTTTTACCCTTTCCTAAATCTATTTTTTCAAGATCAAGGCGAGTAAACCAATCATGTTTTACTTTTTCAGCAAGATAGAGAAACAAACGCTTCACTTTTATTGACTCGCATTTTTCAAGCAATCCCTGAACAAGAGTCGGCCTGATATTATTCATGCTTTCCATGAGATGAAAACATTCCATCAGGTCTTGTTCATCCGGTACGAGGTATAAGCACTCCATGAGTGCCCTCGGTGCATTCGATATTTTGATTGAAAAGTTTTTAAGTTCTTTTTCTGTCAAACCCATGTCGGACGGTAAGAAGGATGTCTTGTAATAATTAACTTTTGTTCCCCAATCATATTTTCTGAACCATTGGGGGAGGTTTTCGGTTTTCCCGCCAAAAACTGTCACGCTTTGCGGCGAAAGCTCTAAATAGTGGGACATGCCCAGAAAGGCCATTGCCGTCTTGCCCCCAGGATGCACTGTAGAGCCACTCTCTCGCTGTAAGGCATAGATTGCGCCTTCATATCCAACCTGATCCCCGGCACGTATTAACGCCCCTGTACCTATGGATTGTAGCCACTTGCTCTTTTTATAACGTTTCTGAAGGTCGAGGCTATATCCCTGCTCCACTAACCAAAAAGATTGCATCACCACACCGGGAGGCTGTGAACTAAGTAATTGGTTTATTTTTGATGTGTTTTCGGAACTCATAGTACCAAGATAGCATCTTTTTTAAACTATTGCAAATAAATAGTTTAAATATGTACGTTTTAAGGTACTCACAGTACCTATATAGTAATAATTATAAACTTAGGTGTTTTAGGCGAATAGTTATGATTTATAGGGCGTTACCCATCACAAATTAGGCTGGATGGGTCGTGCTTTTCGTTTCAATCTTTGCCTGTATAGCCCTTAAAAGGATTTCCACTGCAATCACTAACGCAGGGATTTTTGCTGGCAAAAGAAAAATATTTGCTTCTTTAATCTATTCATCGTAATATTGCGATAGAAAGGATTTAATATGGGCTTAACCAAAACAGATTTATTTACAAAGCAGCAAAATGAAATTGCAGACATGGCTAAGGCAATTGGTCACCCTGCCCGTATTGCTATTCTTCAATACCTGATCAAAAAAAATGCTTGCGTATGCGGTGACCTCGTTGAGGAAATCGGGCTTGCCCAGGCGACCATTTCACAACACCTGAAAGAATTAAAAAACGTAGGACTCATTCAGGGGACAATAGAAGGGGTAAATACCTGCTACTGCATTGAACCTAAAAAGTGGGAGCAGTATCAAAAAATGTTTTCAGTATTTTTTAAAGAGGTAGAACCACAGACAAACTGTTGTTGATTTTTTTTGCCTCAATCAATCGTAATATTACAATAAATTAAAAGGATAACATCATGCAAACAGAAAACGAAATCAAAGAACTCGTAAAACAGAAATACAGTGAAATCGCTTTGCAGGAAAAAGAAGTAAACCAGGCTTCCTGCTGTGGCTCCGGTGGCTGCTCTACCGAAGTATATAATATCATGAGCGAAAGCTATGAAGAACTTGGAGGCTATAATCCAGAAGCCGATCTTGGGCTTGGTTGCGGATTGCCGACACAATTTGCAAAAATTAAGAAAGGCGATACCGTCATTGATCTTGGAAGCGGCGCAGGAAATGATTGCTTTATCGCAAGGGCAGAAACAGGCGAAACAGGAAAAGTAATCGGCATTGACTTTACACCGGCTATGATTGAGAAAGCAAAACTCAATGCGGGAAAACTCGGATTTACAAATATTGAATTCAGGCAGGGCGATATTGATAACATGCCTGTTGCCGGTAATACGGCTGATGTTGTGGTAAGCAATTGCGTTTTAAATCTTGTACCTAACAAAGATGCCGTTATCAAAGAAATTTACAGAGTGCTTAAACCACAGGGGCATTTTAGCATTTCAGATATTGTTCTTGTTGGTAACCTTCCCAAAGCATTGCAGGAAGCCGCCGAAATGTATGCCGGTTGCGTTTCGGGAGCAATTCAAAAGGATGTTTATTTAGAGCTTATCAAAAGCAACGGTTTTTCAAACATCACCCTCCAAAAAGAAAAAGCCATTACCATTCCTGATGATATTTTAAAAAACTATCTCAACAGCGAACAACTGGAAGCTTTTAAAACAGGAAGTACCGGAATATTCAGCGTTACAGTTTATGCAGAAAAACCTTTAGAACAAAAAGCTTGCTGCGGCACGGATTGTTGCAAATAAACTTAAAGGTATTTTAATGAGAAAATATGTAGCAGAAGTAACAGGAACATTTGCATTGGTGTTTTGCGGCACAGGAGCAGTTATTATTAATGAGCAAACGAATGGCTCTGTTACGCATGTAGGTATTGCAATTACCTTCGGTTTGATTGTTATGGCGATGATTTATGCGCTGGGCAATATTTCAGGAGCGCATTTTAACCCAGCGGTGACGATTGCTTTCAGCGTTGCAAAACGATTTCCTCTCAAAGAAGTTTTACCCTACATCATGAGCCAGGTCATGGGAGCATTGATCGCAAGCATCATTTTAAAATTTCTTTTTCCTACGAATGAACTGCTTGGAACTACCCTTCCACAAGGGAGCGAAATGCAGTCCTTTGTTTTGGAGTTCCTGCTAACTTTCTTTTTGATGCTTGTCATTATCAATGTAGCGACCGGCAGTAAAGAGCAAGGCATGTTTGCCGGACTTGCAATCGGTTCTACTGTATTATTGGAAGCTATGTTTGCAGGCTCTATTTGCGGAGCTTCTATGAACCCTGCCCGTTCTCTTGCTCCGGCACTGATCTCAGGACATTTGGAACATCTATGGATTTATATAATAGCCACAACTGCCGGAGCAGTTACCGCCATTCCGCTTTGGAAATACTTATCAACCAACACAACAAAAGATTAAGCCATGAAAATTGTATTATTCTCTGACGTTCACGCTAACCTCCCGGCTTTGGAAGCCTTCTTTACGGACATGGATAAACGCAAACCGGATATGGTGTACTGCCTGGGCGACCTGGTAGGTTATAATATCTGGCCTAATGAAGTCGTAAATGAAGTTCGCAAACGCAATATTCCCACCATCGCCGGGAATTATGATTTTGGTATTGGTCGCATGAGCAATGATTGCGGCTGCGCCTATAAAACCGAGCCTGAAAAAGACATGGGCAAAATCTCTATCTCCTTTACTAACTCCATTATGAAGGAAGAAGAAAGGCAATACCTGAGAACACTCCCGGCACATATCAAAGTAGAATTTCAACTTAACGAGGATAAGCTGAACCTATTACTTGTTCACGGAAGTCCACGAAAGATTAATGAGTATCTGTTTGAAGACCGGGATGAAAAAAGTATGCTCCGTATCATGGAACAGGCTGACGCTGATATTATGTGCTTTGGTCACACGCACAAACCATATCACCGCATAATGAATTCAGCGCAGGAAGGAGCAAGCCCCCACTACAGACATGCAGTAAATATTGGTTCAGTGGGCAAGCCGAAAGATGGCAACCCGCAAGGAGGCTATGTAATGCTGACGATTAAAGACAATAGCAGCATCACCGATAAGGGCAGTATTGCCGTTGAGTTTATACGATTTGATTATGATGTCGAAAAGGCGGCAAAAGCTGTAGAAGATAGCCCATTGCCCAATGAATATGCCACCATGTTAAGACAAGGATGCTAATTCTTTGCTGGCAAAAGAAAAAATATCACTTTTTCACAGATGCTTTTGATTTATCCTTGCCTTTCTTTGTGTCTTTGGATGCAAGTAAAATCTTATCGTTATAATCATCAAGGATATTGTTCGGAAGGCTTTTAAGGTATATTTCAGTTGTCTTCAAACTTGAATGCCCAAGCATTGAGCTAATCGCATTTAACGGCACTTGCTGAAGCATTGCCTGGGTTGCAAAAGAATGTCGGCTTACATAGCTGGTCAGGTTCTGTTCGATGCCACAAAGACCTGCCAATATCCTTAGCTTCTTATTGTATCGCTTCCGATCCCATTCAATGTCTCTAAATTGATTAGCCAGCCCTTCCCTTTTTAAAATAGGAAATACAAACTCGCTATCCGGGTTTTTGGCTATATAGAAGTCCAGAATAGTTTTAAGGTTGTCCGTGATTTTAATATCGTACAGCTTGCTTGTCTTGCGGCGGCGGTACTGGATGCGTCCGTCAACAATGTCGGCTTTTTTCAAAAATGCCATATCGGTAAAGTTCATGCCGTACATCATGTAGCTGGCGACAAAGTAATTCCGGGCATTAAAGCATTTATGATTTTGGGGAAGGCTTTTAGTAATGATTGCTTTAAGTAATTCAATTTCCAACGCCCGCTTTTCAGTAGGAACGGTTTTAATCTTGTAGTCTGCAAACGGGTAAAATTCTTTCTCAACAACCCCAGCTTTTACCGCTTTATTGAAGATTGCCCGGATGGTTCGCATATAAACCGCCAGCCCGTTATAGGAGTTCCCCTTCCCCAAATGCGTCCCTTCCAGTTTAATAAGGAACTTATAATTTACATCTTTGAAGGATAAGTCCTTTTTGTCATTGAAGTTGCTAAGGACATTAAAAACATCCTGATATGACCGCGCAGTTCCGATCCGGTTAGCTGATTTAAGGTCTTTTATTATCTCTTTGGCATACTCAAAAAATGAGGCTTCATTATTTTTCTTTACTATTTTGTCACGGAGTTCAACCACAGATAAGCCGTCAAGTTTTCCGGCTTCATTAAGTTTAAGGATAATATCCATCGCATCCGCTTTACTCTTCTGAATGCGGTTATTCACCCAGGTAACGGAATTTGTACCCTTGTATGTGTTTTTTACGACCCTTTCGTTTTCATTCCAGTCCTTTTCAAGCAGGCTGATATTAAGGGGGATGGAAGTCGTTCGCTCATTGTGACCAAGCCGCATGACAAGCGGATATGAGCCGTCCTTCTTTGACCGCCGGGTATCAAGTGATATGACGATGTTTGTATTCATTGCCGAATCCAATTTACAAAAATTTGCACAGGAACGCTTATTTAATGATACTCGGCTTCATCTCTTTTTGCGGAATAAGAGCAGCTATTAAAGAAAAATAATCTCCATTAACAATTGTTTGAAGTGCTTGTCTGGTAAGGGTTACGCAGATGAAGTTCTATTTTGAAAGTTCTATCTTGAAATGCCTATCTTTGTGCCCGTGAAGCTCTTAAATTATTAAAGAAAAATTTGCACAGGATTTGCACAAGAAACATGGTTTTTTGTGTTGTCATGTGGTTTATTTGTTTTGAAAAAAGCCCGTCTTTATTGACTTTCAGCCCATATCAATACATATAAAACCAGATTTTCCTAGACTCATAATCAGGGGGTCCCTGGTTCGAGCCCAGGTGGGCCCACCGAAAATAGCCCGATTCATTTCGGGTTATTTTTTTAATGCCATTTAACCTTTCATTAACCCTGCGGGCAAGTATTTTTGCCGCACAAGCATTCATTATGAGGAAATTATCTTTCGTACTGTTGGTTCTTCTGGCCGGCATTCCCGCCTTTGCCCAATCAGCCAAAGAAAAGAAGAAAAAAGAAGTGCTAAACCGTTCGGGCGACCACCTGATGTTCCAGATAAGTTCTGACCACTGGCTGGGTGAACCCGACAGCATCGGCAGCCATATCAACGGTTTTAACCGCGGCGTTAATGTGTATGTGATGTATAACCTTCCTTTTAAATCTGATCCGCGTTTCAGTGTTGCCGCTGGTATTGGTGTTGGGTCGAGCAATATTTATTTCAAGAAAATGAATGTTGAAATAGGTTCAACCAGCAATGTGCTGCCGTTTGTAGCAACAGATTCTGCCAACAATTATAAGAAATTTAAACTGTCTACTTCCTTCCTTGAAGTGCCTATTGAATTCAGGTTCAGTTCCAGGCCGGAAACACCGGGCAAGTCGGTAAAAGTTGCCCTGGGAGTAAAACTGGGAACCATGCTGAATGCGCATACAAAGGGAAAGGTATTGCGTGATGTGAATGGAAAAACCCTATTCAATTCTACCGATAAGGTATCTGACCGGAGTTATTTCAACAGCACCCGGATGGCAGGAACACTCCGGATTGGTTATGGAAATTTCAGTGTGTTCGGGGCTTATAACTTTTCTTCCATGTTTAAAGACGGGGTAGCTGCAGATGTGAAACTGCTGCAGGTTGGGCTTACCATCAGCGGTTTATAATACTAACGGGCATATTTATATAATTCTATCCCGGCTTAGTACCGGGATTTTTTATTTGCCTGAATATTACGCTACCTTTGCCGCTCACTTCATCTCATGAGCGACCAAATCAAACACGAATGCGGGCTTGCCTTCATTCGCCTGCGCAAACCTTTCAGTTATTACCAGCAAAAATACAATTCAGTTTTATATGGTTTAAACAAGCTGTACCTGCTGATGGAAAAACAGCATAACCGGGGCCAGGACGGTGCCGGCTTAGCCACCGTAAAACTGAATACGGAACCCGGTTACCCGTTTCTCTACCGTTTACGCAGCAGCGCTAATCAGCCAATCGCCGACCTTTTCTCCACCATATGGAAAGAAATAAATGAAGTACAAAAATACCAGCCGGATATAACCAGCCACCCGGGCCTTATGAAAGGCCATATCAACACAATGGGTGAACTGCTTTTGGGCCACCTGCGTTACGGCACCCAGGGAAAAAACAACGTAGAATTCTGCCATCCTTTTATAAAAAGAAACACGATACCTGCCAGGAACCTGGCATTAGCCGGCAATTTCAACCTGGTAAATACGGAAGAGCTGTTCAGGCTGGCGGATATTACACCCGGTGAATTTCAAAGCCAGAGCGACCTGGCCGCCATGATGGAAATACTGCACCATTACCTGGTAAAAGCAGATGAAGAATCCCCGGGCCAACTGGATATTGTTAGTATTCTGAAAAAAGTAACCCCGCTTTTTGACGGGGGGTATCATTATGCCGGACTGGTTGGTAACGGAGATGCTTTTGTAATGAGGGACCCGCACGGCATCCGGCCTTCTTATTATTATATCAATGATGACGTGATTGTGGCTGCCAGTGAACGGGCCGCTATCCGCACCGCTTTTAACCTGGAAGAAAATGAAGTGATGGAGCTGATGCCCGGTTCTGCACTCATTGTAAAAGCTTCCGGCCATTTCTCGGTAGAACAAATTGTGGCAGCCAAAGAACGGAAGGCATGCAGTTTTGAGCGCATCTATTTCAGCCGCGGCAGCGATGAAAAAATATACCGTGAACGCCTGGCCCTTGGTTATAACTTAAGCAGCACCGTACTTAAAGCGGTAGATTACGACCTGAAGAACACCCTCTTTTCGTTTATTCCCAATACGGCTGAAACCGCTTTCTACGGCCTCATTAAAGGCGCGGAAGATTACCTGAACAGGATAAAGATAGAAAGGATCATGGGCTGGGGCAAGGATTTTGATGAAGAGAAACTATCGGAGATGATTAACCGAAAAATCCGGATAGAAAAAATCGCCATTAAGGACGTTAAACTGCGTACATTCATAACCGAAGACAATAGCCGAAATGAAATGGTGCAGCACGTTTACGACATCACGTATGGCACCGTAAGGAAAGACATTGATACGCTGGTGGTGATAGATGACAGCATCGTACGGGGCACCACGCTCAGGGAGAGTATCATACGCATGCTTAGCCGGCTGAAACCGAAACGCATCATCATCGTATCTTCCGCCCCGCAAATACGGTACCCGGATTGCTATGGCATAGATATGAGCAAGATGGGCGATTTCATTGCCTTTAAAGCCGCCATTGAATTATTGAAGGAATCCGGTAGGGCTGGTCTGCTCACCGAACTGTACGACAAATGCAGGGAATGGCACGAAAGCAATATGCTGCACACCGAAAACCTGGTGAGGATGCTGTACAAACCATTTACACCGGAAGAAATTTCTGTAAAGATCGCTTCATTAATAACGCCAGACGACATCCACATTCCCGTAGATGTTATCTACCAGAAAATAGAAACCCTGCATGAAGCATGCCCCGGCAATAAAGGCGACTGGTATTTTACAGGAAATTATCCTACACCCGGCGGCAACAGGGTTTGTAACAAGGCTTTCATGAATTATATGGAAGGGAAGAATGTACGTGGTTATTAACCGTTGTTACTGCAATTATTTTTCTGCCCGGAATAACTGTATATAACAAATACAAATAAACGGATTTAAGAAAATTCCTTCAGCATGAAAACATTATATATCATCCGGCATGCCAAAAGCGGCTGGGGCGATTTAAGTTTGCCCGATTTTGACCGGCCCCTGAACGACCGCGGAAAAAAAGACGCACCGGAAATGGCCCGCCGGCTGAAAGGAAATAAAATAATCATTGATTCTTTTGTAAGCAGCCCTGCCAAACGAGCCAGGAAAACCTGTAAACTGTTTTGCGAAGTATATGCTTACCCGGAAGATGATATCAGGTATGTTGACGCACTTTACCTGGCGCCTGCAGAAACAATTTTTGAAGTAACGTCAGCCCTTGATAACCGGTACATCCATGTGGCTATTTTTGCCCATAACCCTGGTGTTACCGATTTTGCAAACCGATTAACCAGCCGGGTGCATATTGATGAAATGCCCACCTGTGGCATCTTTGCCGTGGAGGCGGCCATTGATAACTGGCAGCACTTCAGGAATGCAGAAAAGAAATTCCTCTTTTTCGATTATCCAAAAAAGGAAACACATCCCTGACTTTTACCATGTTTATCCGGGATGATCATTCAGCCGGTACTAGTTGCTTTTCAAGGTATATAACCGATTTTTCCGGGTTATGATAATAGGCCGGAATGTCATAAAAACCATATTGCCTGTATAATGTGATGGCTGGCACCAGTCGGCTGAGTGTATCAAGCCTCACTTTTTTATACTGCAGGTTTTGGGCCAGCTCCAGTGATTCCTGTAGCAGGGCTTTGCCGATTCCCCGTTGCTGAAAAGCGGGCTTCACATACATCCTTTTTAGTTCAGCTACCGAATCATCTATTCTTCTGATGCCGGCACAACCGATATATACATCCGCGGCTTTTGCAAGAATAATTCCCCCCGAAGGCGGGGCATATATGTTGTTTATTTGGGCCAGTTCATCCGAAAAATGCTGAAAACACAGATCAATATTCAGCCAGCTGGCATATTCTTCAAACAGGGATACCGCTGCATCATATTCCGCTTTTGTGGCTGCTTTTACATATTCAGGCATTGCTGTTAGATTTATTAGCCAAATATACACCGGTAAATATCAGGAGGGCCGCTACCAGTTTATACATTGAAACCTGTTCACCGAAAAACAATACTGCTATGATAGCTGCAAAAACCGGTTGTGCATAAATATAGGCGCCTGCCCTGGAAGCACCTAGCGTCTTTATTCCATATACATTGAATAAATATGCCAGGAATGTTCCGCCAATTACAATCAAAGCCAGTAACCCAACCGATTGCATAGAATATTGTTCCCAGGGTATTTCCCTGAACTCCTGCCAGCAAAAAGGAAGTATCATGAAAAAACCAATGGTAAAAACAGCCCTGATTACAAAAACCGGTTCATATTCTTTCATCAGTGGTCTTACCAGTATAAAGTAAAACGTGTATGAAACCGCATTCAGCAGGATCAGGATATCGCCCAATAACACTTCTGATGCCGTACTGCTGCTGTCCCGGGAAGTAACCAGCACCGTTGCACCGGCAATACCAAGCAATAACCCCGAAACCTTGAAGCCGGAAACCGGCTCCTTCAATAACCAGGCAGCTATTACGGTGATCAATATGGGTGTAGTAAGCATTAGTAACGATGCATGTATGGGATATGTAAGCGACAACCCTTTTATGAACAGTAACTGGTTGATGGCTATGCCGGTAAGAGCACATAACATGAATCTCCCCAGGTGCCTGCGCCGCAATACCGGCTTTTTTTTGCTGAACAGGAAAAGGGTCCATAATAAAATGGCGCTTATGCCTACCCGTAATAGATTAAGCCCGAACGGCTTCACCAGCCCCTGGTTAATCAGTTGCTTAACGGCCGTAAAGTTGATAGCAAAAAATAAATTGGTAAACAATAATGCCAGGTGCGCCTTTGTTCTCTGTTTCAATATGCCTGATTTAACAAAGCAAAACTATACAATCCGGCAGTAAGGTTATATAAAACACATGATATAAAAAACCGCTCTGCCAGAAGCAGAACGGCCTTACTTACAAACCCAGCTGTACTTTCCTTTGAACCGGAATTATTCTCCCTGGTTCTCTTTTATCTTTTCCCTGATCTTGGTTTCAATTTCTGTTGCCAGTTCGGGGTTATCTATCATGAGTTGTTTAACCGCCTCACGCCCTTGCCCCAGTTTGTCGTTGTTGTAACTGAACCAGCTACCGCTTTTTTGTACAATACCCAGTTCAACGCCCATATCTATGATCTCACCGGCTTTGGAGATTCCTTCGCCATAAATGATATCAAATTCTGCTGTACGGAAAGGTGGCGCCACTTTGTTTTTTACAACCTTCACTTTTATATGGTTCCCGGTAATTTCTTCCCCGTCTTTTATCTGTGCCTGGCGGCGGATATCGAGCCTCACAGATGCATAGAACTTGAGCGCATTACCCCCGGTGGTGGTTTCGGGGTTGCCAAACATTACCCCGATTTTTTCACGCAACTGGTTAATAAAAATACAGCAGCTGTTTGTTTTGGAGATGGTTGCGGTAAGTTTCCGCAAAGCCTGGCTCATCAGCCTGGCGTGCAAGCCCATTTTGCTGTCGCCCATTTCACCTTCCAGTTCGCTTTTAGGAACCAGGGCAGCTACCGAATCAATCACCACTACATCCAATGCTCCTGACAGTATCAGCCTGTCGGCAATTTCCAGCGCCTGTTCACCATAGTCAGGCTGTGATATCAGCAGGTTGTCTATATCAACGCCCAGTTTTTGTGCATAATTACTATCAAATGCATGCTCGGCATCAATAATGGCGCACATGCCTCCCTTTTTCTGCGCTTCCGCAATAACATGTATGGCCAGTGTTGTTTTACCGGAAGACTCCGGTCCGTAAATTTCAATGACCCTTCCCTTTGGTAAACCACCAATACCCAATGCCACATCTAACCCTATTGAACCGGTGGAAATCACTCCTTGTTCAACGGTTGCTTTTTCATTCATCATCATGACAGAGCCTTTTCCAAAGTCCTTGTCAATCTTGTCCATCGTTAATTTTAGTGCCTTTAATTTTTCTGCGTTGCTCATTGTTTCTGTTTTTATAATTGATGTATCTGGTTTTGCCTGTAAAAGTATACCTGGAACCAAAGGTAATGGTTTTATTTTATCAACACTAATTTATTTAGTATTTTTTTGATAATTTTTTTAGCCGGGTTTCAGGTAATATATTCTAACACATAAAAAACCGGGTAATATGTTGCATAGTTCTGATTAAATTGGTTTTTTTGCCTTTATCAGCCATTTTGCGGATATAAAACTGTTAAATCTGGCACTTATGGTTGCAACCATTTGGTTAACAAGTTTAAAAACGGTTATTTTGCTGCACTTGCCATGAAAAGGAACAGAAAAAAATATGGTTTTTTACACAGGGCCTCTGCCGTCTTTATGATAGCAACCTTGTGCTGGTTAACGGTAAGCATGCCCTTTATCATCGACTTCCGGGAAAAAACAGCCAGGTTACAGCAAATGGAAAAAACCGGTTCGATCCCCGGCAGCCAGGATGAAGACAGCCGTCCTATTAGCAGTAACACCGAGGAAAAAGTACCTGGCAGCAATAATGGTTTTTCAGAAGAATATATGCATCACCAGCATATTACCCATCACTATATCTTTTCAGAATCTTCAGAATATCACAAGAGTGAAAACACCGGAACCTACACGGCTTTTCATGGCGAACTGCATGTTCCTCCGCCAAACGCATCCTGAGCCTGCTTCTCCCTTTACAGCAACATACATATTGCCCATCGGGTATTAAAACAACCGTACCAAACCAATAAACAGGCTACCTGTTTACTAAACCATACGGTTAGGCATACCCGATAATGAAACCTGGCAGCTTGTTATATGCAGCAGAAAAATTATCCCTAACACACAGCGGTACGCTTGCCCGGTTCATTTTGCTGAATAAAAAGCCATGGCAGCGCTGATTGATGATGTACCATTATAAAATATAAATGAAACTGTTCAAATGAAATTTACATTTAAGTATTTAAAGTCAGACCTGTTATCCGGAATGGTCGTATTCCTGGTGGCCCTGCCCCTTTGCCTCGGCATAGCTGTTGCCAGCGGCGCTCCGCCTTTTGCAGGAATCATTTGCGGCGTAATTGCCGGTATAGTTGTGGGTATGCTCAGCGGTTCAAACGTGAGCGTTTCCGGACCGGCAGCCGGGCTTATCGCCATCGTACTGGTGGCCATCACAGACCTGGGTTATGAACCATTCCTGGTGGCAGTTATCATTGCCGGTCTTATTCAGCTAACCCTGGGTTTTGCCAAAGCCGGAACCATTTCTTCTTATTTCCCAACCAGTGTAATTGAAGGGATGCTGGTGGCTATCGGCATCATCATCATTAAGAAAGAAATACCGCATGCTATCGGTTACGATAAGGCGCATGAAGGAGATTGGTTTGCGCTGGAAGCAGGCTCCGAAACGGGCTTTTTTACAGAACTGATCAACTCCATCAACTATGCACATGTTGGTGCTATCCTGATCACGGTCATTTCCATCATCATCCTGATTTCATTTAACAAACTGCCTTTCCTTAAAAAGATGAAGGCTGTTCCCGGTGCGCTGGTTGTTGTAATTACCGGCATCATCATCAATGAAATTTTTAAATCAACCGGATCTAAACTTACCATTTCACAGGACCACCTGGTTACATTACCTACCGCTTCTTCATTCAATGAATTTATCGGACAGTTTACAACGCCCGACTTTTCATCATTCAGCAATGTAAAGGTTTGGATCGTGGGAATTACCATCGCCATCGTGGCTAGTATAGAAACCCTGTTATGCCTGGAAGCGGGCGACAAGATGGACCCGCAAAAAAGGTTTTCCAGCGCCAATACTGAACTGAAAGCCCAGGGTGTAGGAAATATCCTGTCGGGCCTGGTTGGTGGATTACCCATGACCTCGGTTATTGTAAGAACAACAGCTAATGTGAATGCCGGTGCCAGAACAAAATTATCTGCCATGGCGCACGGTGTTTTCCTCCTTATTTCGGTTGTTAGCATACCCGGGCTGCTTAACAAGATTCCGATGGCCAGCCTGGCTGCCATCCTCATCATGATCGGCTGGAAACTGGCAAACCCGAAAGTATTTATGCATATGTGGAAAACCGGCAAATATCAGTTCATCCCTTTCATCATAACCGTTGTTGCCGTTGTGCTTACCGACCTGCTTAAAGGTGTTGGCATCGGTTTGGCAGCCGGCATCATTTTCATCTTACGCGGAAACATGAAACTGGCCTACTTCTTTAAAAAAGAAAAACATCATCTGGGTGAAACCATACACATGGACCTTGCACAGGAAGTATCGTTTTTAAACAAGGCCGCCATCAAGCAAACCCTTGCCCATCTTCCCGAAAACAGCAAACTGGTAATCAATGCAGCCAATACAGTATATATTGATTATGATGTATTGGAACTGATACGCGACTTTATGAATTTTGGATCAAAAGACAAGAATATCGCCGTTTCCCTGGTAAACTTTAAAAAGGAATACAAGATGGAAGATGCGATTCATGTTCATTCTGAAGCTTCCTGATAACAGGAATACTATTTTTTAAACCAGCTGCCAACAAGCAGTACTAAAAAACGAATTATAATGAGAGTGCATACAAAAGAGACACAAAGCAACCTTACGCCCCGGATGGCCCTGGAAATTTTAAAAGAAGGCAACAACCGGTTCATTAAAAACCTGAAAGCACAGCGTAACCTGCTTGAACAGGTGAATGCCACCAGGGACGGACAATGGCCATTTGCAACCATCCTAAGCTGTATAGACAGCCGCACATCGGCCGAACTGATCTTTGACCAGGGGCTGGGCGACATATTTTCTGTACGGATTGCCGGAAATATCGTAAACACCGATATCCTGGGCAGTATGGAATTTGCCTGCAAAGTGGCCGGCTCAAAACTCATCGTGGTGCTCGGACATACAAAATGCGGTGCCGTAAAAGGCGCCTGCGACCATGTGGAAATGGGTAACCTCACCGAATTGCTGTCGAAATTGCAACCATCCGTTTATGCCGAATCAGAAACAACGGATATGGATAAACGAAATTCAAAGAACAGCCTTTTCGTTGAAAATGTTTCCATGATAAATGTTAAACGCAGTGTGAAAAGCATCATTGAACGCAGTTTCATACTGGAACAAATGGTAGAAAACGGCGAAATTGGCGTAGTTGGCGCCATGTATAACATTGATTCAGGGCTGGTAGAATTCTATGATGACGTACAATATATAAGGGACGAAAAAAACCCGGAATTCAGCGTTGCGGAACTGAGGCACTAATCCATTTGCCGGGCCAGGTGATGCAACATGCCCGTTTTTAATCTGTTTATATGTTTTACCAGTCATTCAATGAATCGCATGTAATAGAAGAACTGAAACACCTGCTGCCATCACAGCAGGCGTTGAAAGATTTCATACATCACAATTCATTGCATGCTTTCCAGCACATGAAATTCTATGACGCCATTTTCAAGGCATCAACAATTTTCGGCTTCCAGGTGCATTTGCAGTTATCTGAATACCGCGACATGTATAAAACAGGCCGTATCAGGGAAGATATCCTGCAAATGATCATCAAAAACAAGAAGGGTGCCGAAAGCATGCAGGACTGGCATGAACGGCTCCTGCTAAAAGAATATGATACCATCAACCATCCCCGTATCGGCCAATTAAGGAAATATTGGAAAGAATCCTATCACCTGGACCTGGATAACAAAGTTCACCCGCTTTTATTCCGAATCCTTTGCGCTTTTTTAGACCAGGGAATTGCTTTAGACGGATTCCCTGTTGTTAACCGGAGCTTTACAAATAGCATCCGTGAATTGGAACAACGCAGTTTGGTAAGTTTTTTCAGAACAAAAGCCATCAGGCAAAAATTCCTGGCGGGAGATTATTCCATAACAGAACTGCTTATAAAAATAGTTGGCAACCCAGATTATTTTGAACAATACCTGTTTGATCAGCAATTTGCCCATCATGGCTGGAGCGGTTTTGTAAGTGCGGTGGAAGACAACCCGCAAACCCTCCTCGACAAGAAACAGATCTCCCTTAAACAACTGGTTGAATTTGAATTGCTGCTTGAACTGGATGCATTACATCATCACCTGGGAAACAACTGGAAACCGTTAGCTGAAAATGTTACAGATTCTTCTGTAAATCTCCTGGCAGATGTCCCTAAGACCGAATTGGCTGAAGCAATAGAAATATGGCAGGATGCTTTTGAATGGAGTTATTACGATTCTGTACTGAAAGGGGTGTTGCTGGCAAATGAAAAAATGCATACCGGTACACAAACCCATCCGCTTACATCAGCAACCGGCAGTAAAAACACCGCATCGTTCCAGGCCATTTTCTGTATAGATGAAAGGGAAGATTCTTTGCGCCGGCATATTGAAGCGGTTGATAAACGGGCCGAAACGTTCGGCGCTCCCGGTTTCTTTGGGGTAGAATTTTACTTTTTACAGGAAGGCGGAAAATTTTATGATAAACTTTGCCCGGCGCCGGTTACACCCAAATACCTCATAAAGGAAACGGGTGCAAAAACATCGCAAAAAGATGAACCCATCTATACCAAATTAACGCATGGCCTGGTTTCCGGTTTCCTGCTTAGTATCAGTTTCGGCTTCTGGGCTTTCCTTAAAAAAATACAATTGCTGTTCAGGCCCAAAATGAGCCCCGCCATTTCCAATGCGTACGGACATATGGATAAGCATTCCATACTCAGCATCGAAAACCGGCAACTCACTGATATGGAAAACGGTTTGCAAATAGGATACACAATTGAAGAAATGGCAACCAGGGGTGAAAATTTTTTACGGGGAATTGGCCTGGTTAAGGATTTTGCCCCTTTAATATACTTTATAGCCCATGGAAGCAGCAGCGCCAACAATCCGCATCATGGTGCGCATGATTGCGGGGCTTGCAGCGGAAGGCCGGGCGCCACCAATGCAAGGGTTCAATCTTATATACTTAACCATAAAAAAGTACGGGAAATCCTGGCAACAAAGGGCATTGTCATTCCCGATGATACGCAGTTTATAGGAAGCATGCATGATACTGCTGCCGATATCATGGGTTATTACGATGAAGATGTGCTTAGTCCCGAAAACAGGAATAGGCATGAAGAGAATATCCGGAACTTTGAAACCGCCCTTAACCTGAATGCCAAAGAAAGAAGCCGCCGTTTTGCTTCTATCAACACCAGGCAGCAACTGGAACAGGTTAGAAAAGCCATTCACAACCGATCGGTTTCACTGTTTGAACCCAGGCCCGAACTGGGGCATGGAACCAACACGCTGGCCATCATCGGCCGCAGGCAAACAAGCAAAGGGCTGTTTCTAGACAGGCGGGCGTTTCTTAACAGCTATGATTACACAACCGACCCCGACGGAACCATCCTTACCGCGGTAATGAAACCGATCGGGCTGGTATGCGGCGGCATCAACCTGGAATATTATTTTTCAAGGGTAGACAATATAAAGATGGGCGCCGGTACCAAGTTGCCGCATAACGTGATGGGGCTTTTTGGCGTTGCCAACAGCAGCGACGGCGACCTGAGGCCCGGATTACCCTGGCAGATGATTGAAGTGCACGACCCGGTTCGTTTACTCGTAATCGTTGAACATACACCCGAAGTGGTGCTTAAGGCCATACAGTCGAGCCCGGATGTGTATGAATGGTACTTTAATGAATGGGTACACATCGTTTCCTTTCATCCCGATGAGAAGCAGTTCTACTATTTTAAAAACGGGCTGTTTGAAAAGTATGAACCCATTACCGATAAAAGCGCCATCGGGACCATCCATAATATGGAAAAACTTTTTGAAGAAGCGAGGGAGATGGAGACAAACCATATTGTACATGCAACGGAAGAAAACCTGCCGGTATACCTGCTTGATTAATAGATAACAGGAAGTAAAGAACAACTATGAACCAACTGCTGATTTTATTTATTGCCATTCCGATGGTATCTTTTTTAGCCTCCCTGCTTTGGCAGAACAAAAGCGAAAAAGCGATCGGTACCATTGTGCGGGTGGCAAAACTATCGAACCTGTTTATAGCATGTTCCTTTTTTGCCTGCTGGCTGATTAACGGCCTGGAAGCGGTAAGTTATACAGCAGCAACCCTGTACGAAACAGACCATTTTGTATTTGCCCTGCAGTTATATTATGATGAGATAAGTGCCGTGTTTAGTATTGTTGGCTCCTTATTGTTTTTCCTGGTAGCCACATTCAGCAAATATTACATGCACCGCGACGAAGGGTATAAACGCTTTTTCAACACCATCCTGCTGTTTGCAACGGCCTTTAATTTCATCATCCTGGCAGGCAATTTTGAAACGCTTTTCATTGGATGGGAAATAAAGGGTATCTGCTCCTTCATCCTGATAGCGTTTTACCGTAACCGTTATTTGCCGGTGAAGAATGCATTCAAGGCGGTTTCCAACTACCGTATCAGCGATGTGTCGCTTATGCTGGCCATGTGGATGATGCATCATCTTACCCACAGGAATATCAGCTTTTCCCGGTTGGGCGAAGCAAAGGAAATGGCAGTTTCGGGCGAACAATCGCTTATGGCAGTATTTATCGTTTGTATGATCATACTTCCCGCCGTTATCAAGTCGGCACAGTTTCCGTTTACCACCTGGTTGCCCAGGGCTATGGAAGGGCCTACCGCATCTTCTGCCATCTTTTATGGTTCGGTAAGTGTGCATATAGGCATATTCCTTTTATTGCGCACACACCCTTTCTGGGAAGACATGCTTTGGGCCAAAATCGTCATCATATGTATCGGGGCGCTTACCGCTATCATATCTACCCTCATCGCCCGCGTACAACCAACCGTAAAAACGCAGATCGCCTATTCTTCTGCTGCACAAATCGGTATCATGTTCATAGAAGTTGCCCTCGGTTTCCATTGGCTGGTACTGGTGCATTTTGCCGGTAATGCCTTCCTGAGGACTTACCAGCTGCTGGTTTCTCCTTCTGTTTTAAACTACCAGGTTCATCACCAGTATTTCCATTATGTACAGCCCAGGCAAAAAGCCATATCTGCATTAAAGGCAAGTATTTATATGCTTGGAATCAAAGAATGGAATTTAGACAGTATCATGTTCGCCTACTTATGGAGCCCGTTCAAATGGATTGGAAAAAAAATGCAGTTCATAGGCTCCGGGCTTATGGCTAGCACATTGGCAATTGCCGGATTAGCCCTGATAATCTTTGGCATAACCAACAGGCAACTTATTCCCGATAATGCCGGTTTTATGCCTTTGTTGCTGATGGCAGCAGCACTCGTTGTCATCCTGTTTGCGTTTTCTTTCCGAAAATCGGCTATGCTTGCCTGGCAATACCTGTTAACAGGTCATTTGTTCATCATGGCTGCTATCATTTTCAATACTGCGCATATTAAGTCAATAGAGATTTTATTTTATGCAAGCGGTATTATTCTCGCATACCTGCTTGGATATTTCTGTTTACAAAAAATTAAAGCTATTGATCATGATATAGCACTTAACCGGTTTCACGGCTATATATATGAACAGGAAACAACCGGCTTTTTCTTTCTGCTCGCTGCCATGGGAATGCTTGGTTTTCCGATGACCGCATCATTTATCGGTATCGATGTATTTTTCACTTATGTGGGCAGTGAACAGGGATTTCTCGTGTTTTTACTGGCAATGTGTTTTATTTTCATTGAACTATCCGCATTTCGTATCCTGCTGAGGATTTTCATGGGCCCGCACAAAAAACTGTATCACCCGGTTGCATTCAGGTCAACCTAAATTGTATGGCAAAAAAAAGCAGCCAGAGAAGTTAGCTGCTTACACATATTCTTATAAATTTCTTACATCAGATATTCAATCCGCCACATGCGCTGATAACCTGCCCGGTAAGGTAATTCCCCATGTCGCTGGCCAGGAACAAAGCTACATTGGCAATATCTTCTCCGCTGGCAAACCGGCCCAGCGGGATATCTGCCTTGTATTTTTCAGCGCCCTCTCCATCTTTCAGATAGCTGGTCATGTCTGTTTCCACAAAGCCCGGTGCAATGGCGTTGCTCCTAATATTGCGACTGCCCAGTTCTTTGGCAATGCTTTTGGTAAAGCCGATGATACCGGCTTTGCTGGCTGCATAACTGCTCTGGCCGGCATTGCCCATTTCACCGATCACACTGCTCATGTTGATGATGCTGCCGCTTTTTGCCTTCATCATAGGCCTGATAACCTGTTTGGTCATATTAAACACGCTTTTCAGGTTCACCTGCATCACTTCATCCCATTGATCTGCTGTCATGCGAAGCAGGAGGTTGTCTTTAGAAATGCCGGCGTTGTTCACACAGATATCTACCTGGCCAAACACAGCCATAACATCATTCACGAGATGTTCACAGGCCGAAAAATCAGCAGCATTGCTTTGGTACGCTTTTGCCTTAACGCCCATGCTTACCAGCTTTGATTCCAGCGCTATCGCTTTTTCCCTGCTGCTATCACTTACATATGTAAAGGCAACATGCGCACCATGTGCAGCAAACTTAAGTGCGATGGCTTCGCCTATTCCGCGGGCGGCACCGGTTACAATAGCAACTTTTCCTTCTAATAATTTCATCTGTTGTTTTATTATGTAAGCAAATGTAAATAATTCAGCAATCTGATGTTGTAATGAACCCTTTAGTATGCCCGAATATAGCCGGGAACCTGCATGATATATTTATTCACTAACTGTTTGTAAGAGCCAGGATTTCTTCCAGGATGTTCCTGTCGTTACTAAGCCTTGGCACTTTATGCTGCCCGCCCACTTTGTTTTTACTGTGCAGCCATTTTGAAAACGATCCCCTGGGCAATATCCTAATGATGGGTTTCCTCAGTGCAATATCCTTGTGGCGTTTGGCTTCGTAATCGCTGTTTGCATTTTTAAGTGCCCTGTCAAGTTCATTGGTAAACGCTTCCTGGCTGTGCGGATGTTTGTCAAATTCAATCAGCCATTCATGTGCACCGTTGCTTTGTTCAGAAAAATAAACGGGTGCGGCTGTATAATCCGAAACGATGGCCCCGGTATTGTGCGCTGCTTCTGCAATGGCCCTGTCTGCATTATCAACAATCACCTCTTCTCCAAAAGCATTCATGTAATGTTTCAGCCTTCCGGTGATCTTTATTTTATACGGGTTAAGGGACGTGAATTTAACGGTATCGCCAACCAGGTAACGCCAAAGGCCGCCTGTTGTGCTTATCACCAGGGCATAATTCCTGTTGAGTTGCACATCGTTTAACCCAACTGTTTGCGGTTCGGGTTTTCCGTATTCTTCCACCGGCATAAATTCATAAAATATGCCGTGTTCGGTAAACAGGGTCATGCCGTCGTCGTCGGGTTTTTCCTGGGCAGCAAAAAACCCCTCGCTGGCATTGTATATCTCCAGGTAATTGATGGGAGCGCCGATGATCTTTTCAAACTGTTCACGGTAAGGAACAAACGAAACACCTCCGTTTATGTACAGTTCCAGGTTTGGCCATACCTCTTTGATTACTTTCTTTCCTTTAATTTCAAGGATCCGTTTAAGCAGCAGGAGCGTCCAGGTTGGTACACCGGCCAATGATGTTACATTTTCCTCCGCCGTGGTTATCGCCAGTTTCTCTATCTTTTCTTCCCACTCATCCAGTAATGCAATGCTTAGTTCCGGGGTGCGTAACCAATGTCCCCAGAACGGTGAATTCTGCATCAATACGGCACTCAGGTCGCCATACTGTATTTCATCACTTACCTGGCTTAACTGGTGCGAACCGCCAACCACCAGGCTTTTACCGGTAAGCAGGTCGCTGGAAGGAAAATTGTTGTAATAGTTGGTCAATACATCTTTACTGGCCTGGTAATGATTGTCCTGCAGGCTTTCATCACTTACCGGTATGAATTTGCTTTTATCATTTGTAGTTCCGCTGCTTTTGGCAAACCACTTTACCGGCGTGTTCCACAAGAGGTTATCTTCTCCTTCCATCATGCGCAAAATATAAGGCTGCAGTTGCTGATATTCGTGTATGGGAACATGCTGTTTGAATTTTTTTACCGTAAACAGCGTAGAAAAATTGAATTTTTTTCCGAATTCGGTGTATTGTGCAGAAGTTACCAGGTGCTGCAATACCGCCCGTTGAGAGACGTCCGGATGGTTTATCCAGTTTTGTATACGCCAGAGGCGCATACGTGCCAAACGCGATATAGCAGGTGACAACAGTTTCATTTACGGAAAGATAAAAAATATTGGATAGATTATTTATAATTATACCTGCTTGGATATATGTGCCGTGTGATTCTACTTTGCCGCCTGTTCATGCAGGTAGTCCTTTCGTTTCAGTTCAAAGTTCCTTCCCAGGTATAGCCTTCTTACCTGTTCGTCGCCGGCAAGTTCTTCTGCGGTGCCGTGTTTAAAAATGGAACCGTCAATAAGCAGGTAAGCCCTGTCGCATATTGACAGGGTTTCATTCACATTATGGTCGGTAATAAGCACGCCTATGTTCTTATATTTGAGTTTGGCAATGATCTCCTGTATATCTTCCACTGCAATGGGGTCAACACCGGCAAAGGGTTCGTCTAGCAGGATGAATTTAGGGTCAACGGCCAGCGCCCTCGCAATTTCGGTACGGCGCCGTTCACCGCCGCTGAGGGTATCACCATTATTTTTCCTAACATGTTGCAGCCTGAGTTCATTCAGCAGCGATTCCTGCTTTTCCTTTCGTGCCGCCTTGCTTAATTTTGTCATTTCCAGTACAGCCATGATATTATCTTCTACACTAAGCTTCCTGAAAACGCTGGCTTCCTGTGGCAGGTAACCGATGCCCATTTGCGCCCGTTTATACATGGGCAGTTTGGTAATGTTTTCTTCATTTAAAAAAACCTCTCCCGAATCGGGTTTTATTAACCCTACTACCTGGTAAAAAGAAGTGGTTTTTCCTGCTCCGTTTGGACCAAGCAGCCCCACAATTTCTCCCTGGCTTACAGAAAACGATACGTTATTCACCACCGTGCGGCTGCCATAAATCTTTACGAGGTTCCTGGTATGAATGGTTAGGTTCAACTGAAAACATTTATTTATCCAAAAATAATGTAAATGGAGCAATAAGGAGGTTATGGGGTTTATCGCTCTGTTAAAACCGGATAATAACTTTACCGGTTTTAACCGGAACCCTACGGAAGGGGTGTTTTTGTCCTTTTTTATTTACATACTATTGTTATGTTATTACACATGTTTAAGTTTGCAGCAATTTAGCAGCAATGAAAGTAATAGACCATATCAAGCAGGCAAAAGACACGCTGATTTCGTTTGAAATATTGCCCCCATTAAAAGGAAAGGGCATCCAGTCGCTATACCAGCATCTCGATCCGCTGATGGAATTCAAGCCCTCGTTTATCAATGTAACTTACCACCGTAGCGAACATGTATTCAAGAAAAAGGCGGATGGAACATTTGAAAAAGTAGTTGTACGTAAACGGCCGGGCACCGAATCTATCTGCGCCGCCATCATGAATAAATATAATGTTGATACCGTACCGCACCTTATCTGTGGCGGGTTCGGTGTGAATGAAACGGAAGATGCCCTGATTAACCTGAATTACCTGGGCATTGATAATGTATTGGTTTTAAGAGGCGATGCCGCAAAGAACGAGTCGTCGTTTGAAGCTGAACCCGGCGGCCACCAGTATGCCATCGACCTGCTGAAACAGGTACGAAACCTGAATGCTGGCATATACCTGGAAGAAGACCTGAAAAATACCACCCAAACAAGGTTCTGTATTGGTGTTGCCGGATACCCGGAAAAACATTTTGAAGCCCCCAATATGGATAGCGACCTTAAATACCTGAAAGAAAAAGTAGATGCCGGCGCCGATTATATTGTTACGCAAATGTTCTTCGACAATGCAAAATATTTTTCATTTGTAGATGCTTGCAGAAAAATCGGAATCACGGTACCCATCATCCCGGGGTTAAAACCGGTTTATACCAGGAAACAAATGACAACCCTGCCTAAAACATTCCATATTGACCTGCCGGCCGACCTGTCTGATGCCATGTCTAAATGCAATTCAGACCTGGAGGTTGAAAAAGTTGGAACAGCATGGCTCCTGCAACAATCCCGTGAATTAAAAAAGGCCGGTGTGCCGGTTTTGCATTATTACACACTGGGCAGGCCCAATATTGTGGCAAATGTGGTTAAAGAATTGAGATAAACCGGTCTAATTAATTAATTGTTTAACAACCGGTTCATTAATTTTAACCGGGTATCGTTTACGTAGTTCTTCCAGCCATTTCTTTTCCAGAATAGCCTGGTAATCGTTTATAACAAGGCCCCTTGCTTCATCAAAACTCCTTTGCTGATCAGGAGGATAAACGGTAATGTATTTTACAAATGTTGCTGTACCATCGGCGTTTTTTAACACGGATGAATAGCTGTTATTGACTGGCGTTGCTAAAACAGCCGGATCGGTTATCTGTGTTAATTCATACCTTCCACTATCTGCCTGTACAGCTCCGTCGGCATTTTCAGTTATCTGTTTCCAGTATTTTCCTCCCTTAACATCCCGAAGCGTTTCATTGGCAAGTTTTTCATTGGCGCAACTAAAAATGATTACGTCGGCACTGGCGGCCCACTTGTATTTTGATTTCTCTGCTTCATATAATTGCTTTAAGCCGGCAGAATCTGCAGCCGCCTTTCCCCAAACATTGCGTTCCATAATTTCAAAAAGCATGTTTCCTTCCCTGAATTCCTTCATCTGGTATTGGAAATCGGCATTATATTCTTCCAGGTGTTTCTTATAGTACTCAAGGGCCGAATAGGTTTCAAACCGTTTCCATATTTCCTGGTTGGATTCTCCTTTATACTGTTCGTTGTTTGATTTAAAATCCCTTACATATGATAACCATTCTTTCCCGCTAACCGAACCTTTTTTAAATGAAATAATTACTTTCTTGCTTACCGGGTATATTCCCGGGTCGGGCGAAGCAGAGCGGGCAATGCTGTCAGCATCCCTGAATAATTCTGCATCCTTTACCAATGCAGATCTTTTAAACCCGATCTGGCTGATTACAGACCTTGCAAAAGCTTCTTTTGATTCATTGATTCTTGAATCCTGCATCAGTTTCTGCTTTAATTCAAACTGAAGGCTGTTGCTTTCCTTTTCGGTAGGGGTGGCTGCAAAAGCAATCCTTTTTACAATATGCACCCCAAACGCAGTTGAAAAAGGCCTCGTTATTTCATTATCAGATTGTAACCTGAAAACTTCCTTTTCAAATTCGGGCCTGTACCTGCCTGTGCCAAATTCAGGCATTTCTCCGCCTTTCATATAGGTGAGTTTGTCATCGCTCAGCTCTTTGGCCAACCGCGAAAAATCAGCTCCATTCTGTAACAGGTTGTAAACCGAATCTGCTTTCTTCACTATTGATGCCCTTATATCCTCGCCTGCGTCTGGTGGAAATGAGAACAGGATCTGGGCCACTTTCCATTTGCCGGCACTTTTCCTTTCTTCAACCAGCTTAAATACATGCCATGATTTTTTTGACCGGTACAGTTTGCTAACCTGGCCCGGTTTTAAAGCATAGATGATGTTTTCAAATTCATACGGAACAGAAAAAATAGTAAGGAACCCAAGGTCTCCGTATTTCACATCATTTTTTTCAGCAATCATCCTGTAGTCGGTTTCATTTGCATTCAAAGCGGCATAAACGGCTTCCATCCGCCGGATAGCCAGGAGGCTGTCTGCCGTCAGTGCCGGAACTGCTGTGGAAAAATGTAACACATGCAGGTCTTTCTGGCTTCTGTAAAAAGCTTCGTCCAGCAACCTGGCCGTTCCTTTTTCATCACTCATATAATTTTCCTCCACCTGGTGCCTGAAATTGGCAATATCATATTGAATCTGTGGAAGCGTATCCAGGCGTAACTCTTCTGCGGCCCTTACTTTCAATTTAAAATTGCTGTATAATTCCAGGTATTCCTTCACAGATGTTTCTTTGTCTGAAACAGGGCTGTTATTCTTATTATAAGCCCGCATAAATTCATCCTTGCTTACAACATAAGGCCCGTACGTAAAAACTGCCTGGGCATATCCCGTTGTATATCCGATTGCCAATACCAGCAACAGGTAGATTTTTTTCATCTGAAAAATTATTTAGTCGGTTGTTTCTTTTCGTTATTCATTTTTACCTGCAGCAGGTCGTGCAATTGTTTCCAGGTAAGTTTTTTGCCGATGATCCTTTTTTCGCTATCAAGCAAATACAGGGTTGGGGTACTGATTACATCGTATAATTGTTTATAGCCGGGTTTTTGTGAGGCGGTTATAGCTTCTCCCATTTCTTTGGTCTGGTAAACATGCACCCAGTCTTCTATATGATGTTCCCTGATATACTTTAGCCATTCGGGTTTCTGGTCCTCCGCCAGCACGGCATAAATTTTTACCTGGCTTGCTTTCCAGGATGCCCTGTATACAGAATCAATCCGCGGAAGTTCTTCCTTGCAATGGCCGCAGGTGGGGTCCCAGAATACCACTACGGTATAAGGAGCCTTTACATTATATAAAGGCATCATTTTTCCGGCCGTGTCAAGCATTTCGAGGTTGGCTGCTTTTTCGCCGATTAGGTTCGACATCTGCATATATGCTCTCCGGGTGATGGTTTCCATCTGCTTTTCATTCAGCCAAGGGCTGGCTCCCTTACTATGATATTTATTAAACAAGTGTACAAATACCGCATCAAGCCCCATGTATTTCGGGTTTATATATTCATCTGTAAGCCAGTTAAGCATATACTTATACATTTCCGGGGCATTTCTTGCCAGCAGCAGTTTGTAATCAATATCCCGGATGATACTGTCTGCCGATTGCGGCATTACTTCCCGGTAATACCTTTCCAGCTTGGGTAAAAAAAACGGTGTGCGGATGATGCGTTCATCCATAAACGTGATGCCATCCCAATAATGGGCCTTGTAATAGTTATAATTATCAACCGAATCCTGGTGTGTTACAGGTACCTTGGTGAAGTAAGGAGGCTCTTTCATGGCATTGAGCAGGGCCGCCATCATTGATTGGGGGAAATGTTGTATGATGCTGTCCCTGTAACTGTTCAGCTCTTTATTATAACGGGCATAACCGGTTTCGTGTTTTACAGAATCTGCTTTGGTCTTTGCCTGGTTATACGCCTCTTTTTCCTGCTGTAACTGCCTGCCCTTAACAGCCACGTATTTCTGGTACTGTTGAAAAAGAACATGTTCTTTTGAGCCTTTTACTACGAAATTCGACAGGTCATTGATATCCGCTTTAATGGTAATAACCTGTTCTTTGTCTATGAAAAAATCAACAGAATATGTTTTCCCGGGAAAAACGATGGCATAAATACCGCCTGGTAAAACAGTCCAGCCCTTGAAAACAGCTTCGCCTGTGTTGCTTACCATGGCAGAGTCTACAATATTCAGGTTCTTACCCATATGGTATGTGAGATACGCGATACCGGAAGTAAAACTGGGCGTTTGCAGGGTAACTTCATAACCCTGCGCAGCAATATTTTTAACAGCAAAAAGCGATATAAGCAGTGTAAAAATTCCTTTCATAGTGTAAAATAAGGTGAACAAATGTATTTAAAAACCGCCTAGTTTGCTACATATATGGCAAGGGTACATCATAAAAATTACAATTCATTAACAATCATTTAGGTTGATGGTATCTCAAAACAGGCGCACGCTTCGTTAAAAGTTTGATTCCGGCCTATTTTAAAATAAATTGGTTATGACCGGCTTGCCTCATTTAGACTAATTTTACGGCCGTGAAAAAAAAGCAAAAGCACCCGGTTCTGGAGCATGTTGAAGTAACAGATTATGCCGCTGAAGGTAAATCCATCGCCAGGGTGGATGGCAAAGTAATATTCATTTCGGGTGCTGTGCCCGGTGATACGGCCAATATACAGGTTACCAAAAACAAGAAAGACTGGGCAGAAGCAAGGGCGGTAAAGATCACCAGGCCTTCAGCAGAAAGAGTTACTCCATTCTGCAGGCACTTTGGCACCTGCGGTGGCTGCAAATGGCAAATGCTCCCTTATAAAAAGCAGTTGCAGTACAAGCAACAGGAGGCAGAACAAAACCTGAAACGCATCGGTAAGGTTGAACTGCCGGAAATAATGCCCATTATTGGCTGTGAAAAAAGTGAATATTACCGCAATAAACTGGAGTTCACATTCAGTAATAAACGGTTTTTAACAAGTGAAGAGATTGGTTCTGCCGGTTTGGTAGCACAACAGGATGCGCTGGGCTTCCACGTGCCCAGGATTTTTGATAAGGTAATCGACATTTCGGAATGCTTCCTGATGGATGGGGTAAATAATGACATCAGGAACAGTATCCGCGATTTTGCCAAAAAGCAGGGTTTTACTTTCTATGATATCAGGGAGCATACCGGCTGGTTACGCAATATCATCATACGGTTAAGCAGTACCGGTGAACTCATGGTTAATATTTGCCTGAATTTTGAAGATGAGGCAAACCGGGTAATGCTACTTGATCATATTTTACAGACAGTACCGGGCATAAGCACCTTACTGTATACCATCAACCCTAAATGGAACGACAGCATATATGACCTTGCCCCACAGGTGTATTCGGGCAAAGGCTATATAACGGAAAAGCTGGAAGACTTTGAATTCATCATCAGTCCGAAATCTTTTTTCCAAACCAATACCAAACAAGCTGAAAAATTATATTCGGTAGCCAGGGATTTTGCCGGACTTACCTGCACAGAAACCGTTTACGACCTTTATTGCGGTACCGGCAGCATCGGTATTTTTATTAGCAGGATGGCTAAAAAAATCATCGGGGTGGAAGTGATTGAAGATGCCATTGCAGACGCAAAAAAGAATGCCGCACTGAATAATATTGAACACGCCGTCTTTTTTGCCGGTGATGTGATAAAAATATGCGATGACCAGTTTTTTGAAACACACGGCAGGCCCGATGTGATCATTACCGATCCGCCACGGGCAGGCATGCACGAAAAACTGGTCATTAAATTACTCGAAATGGCTGCCCCGAAAATCGTATACGTCAGTTGCAATACCGCTACACAGGCAAGGGATATTAATTTACTAAGTGAAAAATATACTGTTGAAAAAGTACAGCCCGTGGATATGTTCCCGCATACCCATCATATTGAATGTGTTGTATTGTTAACCCTGAAATAAAGATGCTTTGTTTTTAAGCACCATTTTTATTAACAAACGGCATATCCCCATCTACAACCCCATAATATAGAAGGGTAGGTCATTATCTCCTAACTTTGCCCCATGTCATACGGAAACAGTTTTCAAAGAACGACACCCATCGTTTTAAACCTGATCATCATCAATGCATTGGTTTTTCTGGCCCAAAGCGCTTCAGGAGATATGGACCAGCTGAACCGGGTAAACGACCTGTTTGCCCTGCACCATTATAAATCAACCGAATTCAGGCCTTACCAGCTCGTTACCCATATGTTCATGCATGGCGGCCTTTTTCACCTGTTATTTAATATGCTGGCACTGTGGATGTTTGGCAGCATGATTGAACGCATCTGGGGGCCCAAACGGTTCCTTATCTTTTACCTCGTTTGTGGCCTGGGGGCTGCTTTGGCCCAACTGGGTTCTTACACGTATGACTTTTGGAAGATAGGCCATTCAACCCTGAGTGCAGACCTTTATGACCAGTACCAGACAGCGCTCCGGCTCAATTGTACCGTTGGCGCTTCCGGTGCCATCATGGGCGTGCTGGCTGCTTTTGGTTACCTGTTTCCCAATACCAAACTCTTCATCATGCCCATTCCTTTCCCTGTAAAAGCAAAATGGGCCATTATGGGTATCATTGCCCTTGATGTTTTTGGCGGCGTGTCAAGCACACCCAATGATAATATTGCACATTTTGCACATGTTGGCGGTGCGCTGATCGGTTTCCTGATCGTTTTGTACTGGAATAAAACCAATAAACAGACATTCTATTGAATGTTAACAGCAATTTGTTCTTTTGCTTTGTATTTTTACAGGAATCATATTTTTTGCAATGGGCGAAACAGACAGGTATTCGGAATATAAGAAGCTAAAGCGCAACCGGTTTAGCCTGGGGCATGATGGCAATGCGCTGATGGCCCTTTTTACCCTGAACGTGATCTTTTTCCTGGTATTGCTAACCGCCCAGGTTGCCTATTTCTTTTACCAGCAAACACCCCAGATTTATAATGCACAGGTGGTACAATGGTTTGAACTACCGGCCAGCCTTACCAAACTGAGCGAACGCCCCTGGACCTTGTTAACCTATGTGTTCAGCGATACCGGCAACAACCTGGTACGCATACTCAGCAATATGCTTTGGTTGTGGGCCTTTGGTTATGTGCTACAGGAAATGACCGGAAACGACAAGATCATCCCTGTTTATATTTATGGCGGCGTGCTGGGTGGCATCTTTTTTATTGCAGCCAATTACCTGGTTCCTCCCATAACCAATCAATTGAACAACGCCGCTTTACTGGGCGCCAACACAGGTACCATGGCTGTTGCTATGGCAACTACAACCCTGTCTCCCAACCACAAATTTTTCACGATGATCCGTGGCGGTATCCCCATATGGGTGCTAATGGGTGTTTACCTGCTGATTGACCTTGTTGGCATATCCATCATGAGCGCAGCTTACAGCCTTAGCCATATTGGCGGTGCACTGGCCGGGTTCCTGTTTGTACTTTTCCTGCAAAAAGGAAAAGACGGCAGCGTGTGGATGAATACGTTATATGACTGGTTCATAAACCTGTTTAACCCGAACAAAAAAAAGAAAAAACCATCCGTTAAAGAAAAGGTTTTTTATAATACCGGCAACAGGAGCCCTTATAACAAAAAAGCCATTGTAACACAGCAACGGATAGACGAAATCCTGGACAAGATCAACCAGCGGGGCTACCAGTTTTTAACCGATGAGGAAAAACAGATACTGAAAAAAGCTTCTGAAGAAGATTTATAAAGCCTGTTACCATCTGATGTGTTTTCATCAATTGTTTTTCATTCCAATGTATCTTTAATACATGTCAACCAGTTTTATCAGGCGCATTACCAAACGTACGTTCATCTGGATAAACATCGCCATCGGCATACTATTGCTGCTGGGATGCTATGGCAGCTGGCTGGAACCCGGGCAATTCTGGTTCACCGGCTTATTGACACTTTCTTCCTTTTACCTGGTATTGCTGCTGATTGCATTTATCATTTTCTGGCTGTTCACCAAACCGGGCCTGGTAATGATCAGCATCATCAGTTTACTGCTGGTTTATACTCCATTGAAACACCTGGTAAAAATCAGACTCTCAAACAACTTTACTATCAGCAAAGCAAATAACAACATTCGGGTGATGAGCTGGAATGTAGAGCATTTCGACATCCTGGAGCATAAGACACACCCGGAAAGAAAACTGGAAATGATTGCACTGATTAACAACTACCAGCCGGATATTGCCTGTTTCCAGGAAATGGTGGGCAGCGACAGTAACCCGAAAGCCATTAATTATATACCCGATTTCCTGAAAAGAATGGATATGCCTGATTATTATTACTCCTACAACAGAAAACTGGATTTTGACCAAAACCATCATTTCGGGCTGATCACTTTCAGCAAATATCCTATCATCAATAAAAAAACAATCAGTTATCCCCCCCACGATTACAATTCCATATTTCAGTATACAGATATACTGAAGGCGGGAGACACATTCCGGGTATTCAATATCCACCTACAGTCGCTCAAGTTCAGCGGAAATAACCTCCAATATATTAAAGACCCTTCCATGAATGACGAAACCGACCTGGAAAACTCAAAAAACATCCTGTCAAAATTCAAACGCGGATTTCTGAAACGTGAAATACAAAGCAAACGCATCAGGAATGAAATTGAAAAAAGCCCTTACCCGGTTATTGTGTGCGGAGATTTTAATGATGTACCCAACAGTTATGCATACAATACCATCGGGAAAGGATTACAAAACGCATTTGCAGAAAAAGGGGCCGGAATAGGCCGTACCTATAATGGCATTTCACCTACTTTGCGAATAGACAACATCTTTGCCGGAAAGCGCTTTGAAGTAACCCAGTTTACCAGGCTGCAAAAAAAACTCAGCGACCATTTTCCCATTTTTGCCGATTTATATCTTAAAAAACAGTAACTTGCCGTATGAACATTTTTTCTTCCACCTATTATTTTTCCTCCTGCTGTTGCCGTTTGGCATAGCTTAATATCTTTGCACCCGTAACGGGACTTTTCATTTTTTCATTTCATTTTCATTAACCAGGCTGTTAACCATCCGTTGCTAATAAGCCATTTTAACTTTCAACTGCGGATGTTCATCGCTTATAAACTATTACCATATGTCTTTAAAAATATATAATTCATTTACCCGGCAAAAAGAACTGTTCAACCCCATAACGCCCGGCCATGTGGGTATGTATGTATGCGGACCAACCGTTAGCGGCGAAAGCCACCTTGGCCATGCCCGGCCTTACATCACATTCGATATTGTTTACCGTTACCTTACATATAAGGGTAATAAAGTGCGGTATGTGCGTAACATCACCGATGCCGGCCATTTTGAAGAAGAGGGAAGGGAGGCGGAAGATAAGATTTCAAAAAAGGCCGTTTTGGAAAGGCTGGAACCCATGGAACTGGTACAGAAATATACCAATCTTTTCCACTGGGCCATGAAACAGTTCAATTGCACAGAACCCAGCATTGAACCCACCGCTACCGGGCATATCATAGAACAGATCGGCATGATTCAAAAGATAATAAACGAAGGTTATGCCTATGAAGTAAACGGCTCTGTTTATTTTGATGTGAAAAAATATGCCGCTTCTCATGATTACGGAAAACTGAGCGGACGGGTGATTGATGAACTGCTGGAAACCACCCGGGAACTGGAAGGGCAGGAGGAAAAAAGAGACCGGGCTGATTTCGCTTTGTGGAAATCGGCTGCCCCGGAACATATCATGCGCTGGCAAAGCCCCTGGGGCGAGGGTTTTCCCGGCTGGCATATTGAATGCTCTGCCATGGCAACTAAATACCTGGGAACAACCTTCGATATCCACGGTGGCGGAATGGACCTCCAGTTTCCCCATCATGAAAGCGAAATCGCTCAAAGCACCATCTGCAACCATGCGGCCCCGGTAAAATACTGGATGCACAACAACATGATTACCATCAACGGAAAGAAGATGGGAAAAAGTTATAATAATGTGATTAAACTAACGGAGATGTTTAGTGGCAATCACCCCCTGCTTACACAGGCATTTCACCCGATGACTATCCGCTTTTTTATTTTACAGAGCCACTACCGCAGCACGCTTGATTTCAGCAGCGAAGCGCTGTTTGCCAGCGAAAAGGCTTTTAAAAGGCTATGGGAAGCCTATGAAGCGCTTAAAAAACTGCAACACTCCGGTACAGGCCCGGCAACAGACCCTGAACTGGACGCCAGGATCTTAAAATGGCTGGATGAGTTTGAAGAATTTACTGACGACGATTTCAGCACCCCGAAAGTGCTGGCAAACATGTTTGAAATGGCTCCTGTGATCAATTCCATAAAAGACGGATTGATAGCCCCCGCAGCTATTGCTGCATCCACTTTACAGTTGATGAAAGAAAAATTCAGGGTTTTCCTGGAAGATATTTTTGGTTTACAGCCCGTTTCCGAATCAAACAACAACACATTGAAAGCAGTGATGCAATTGCTGATTGATATAAGAAAAGAGGCCAAATCAAAAAAGGACTTTGCCCTGTCTGATAAGATCAGAAACCAGTTAAACCTGGCGGGTGTACTGATAAAAGACGAAAAAGACGGTGGAATGAGCTGGAGCCTCTGATGATTATTCCGGTATAATAATCATTTAATTATTCCCGAATACGGGCTAACCCATTAAGCCATGTTTACAGTTAAATCCATATTGTAAACATGGTTTCTCTTTTAAACAGCAAACCTGAACGGAACCCTGTAAGTATTTTCACACCCCAAAATATACAGTTCACTCCTTTTTTACAGCTTTTAATCTCTATTCCTTTTACTCTTTTCCCCGGATAATGTTGAATGGTTATATAAAATTAAAAACATGAAAAAATTATTCAACTTACACAGCCTGATGTTGCTGCTGTCATTTGGTTTATTAGCAACCACTATCACTTCCTGCGACAAGGATGATGATCCGGCACCTGCTGAAAAGAATATTGTACAAACGGCCCAGTCAGACCCCAACTTCAGTATTCTTGTTGCTGCCGTAGTTAAAACCGGCCTTACCGATGCATTGGCCAATACGCCTAACCTTACGGTGTTTGCCCCGGTAAACAGCGCATTCACCGCCATCGGTTATACAGAGGCAAGCATCAATGCACTCACAAACCCGGCTGACATTGCAGCGCTAAAATCTGTACTGCAATACCATGTACTGGCAGAAAGGATTCCGGCCAGTGCCATCACTACAGCCAATATTGAAAAAACAACGCTTAATACAAAAAAGTTATACGCCACTAAAACAGCTTCGGGTGTTTTTATAAACGGTGTTAATGTGGTTGCTGCAGATGTAAGTGCCTCAAACGGTGTAATACATGCAGTTAGCAAAGTGCTGCTTCCTCCGGCCGGAAACCTGAGGGAAACAGCCATTGCAACACCCGGATTCAGCCTCCTGGTTGCCGCAGTACTAAGGGCTGATGCAGGAACGCCAGCCAATGAAGTGAGCAACGCCTTAACCAGTGCTGGCCCGCTTACTGTGTTTGCCCCAACAGATGCCGCTTTCATAGCTGCCGGTTTCCCGGATGTTGCCGCCATCAACGCAGCAGATCCGGCCGTGCTGAAAAAGATCCTGTTTTATCATGTTATTCCGGCCAGGGTATTTTCCTGCGACCTGGTTAACAACAGCATGCCTGTAACAGCTCTGGGCGGCACTCAAACAGTAAAAATTACGCTGCCACCTGCCAGGGTTACCGGCTTGTCAAACGGGTCAAACGCATCAAATATCACAGCAACCGACATCGTTGCCACCAATGGAACCATTCATGTGATAGACAGGGTACTCCTGCCACAATAATTAATCCTATTATAAATCAATAATAAAAATGCATCAGCGGTGAACAAAATGTTCTAAAAAACCGTTGATGCATTTTTAATACCAGCACTATGTTCAGTCATCGGTACAGATACTTGTTCATAATAGCATTATCATTATATACTTACATAAACACCGTTTTATGTGATGTATATTATTACTTTAAACTTGATATTGAATGGTATTATGCTTTAGGAACCATCACAGCCATTACGCTGGGTGTTTGGGAGAGCAACCGTTTACTGCAAGGGCTTTTCAATAAAAAGCTGCACGGCCAAAAAAATAAAATTAAAGGACTGGCCCTGTTCTTTGCCTCGGGATGCCTGGCAACAACCCTCATCGGCGCCGCCATAATTTTCCCGGTGAGCATGCTGTTGCATAATCATAGTTTTGAGGAAACGGTAATTCCGTTGAAACTGAACCTGATATATGCCTGGCTGGCAAACCTGCTGTTTCACCTCATCAACGCCATTTTCTTTTATTTCAGGGAATACAAAACAACCTGGATGGAGGCGGAGGAACTAAAGATGATGACGGCACAGGCAGAATTACAACTGGTGAAAAGCCAGGTGAATCCCCATTTTCTTTTCAACAACCTGAATGTGCTTTCTGCATTAGTAATGAAAAACAACAGTGAGGCCAACCAGTTTATTGAAGCATTTTCCAAAGTATACCGCTATATCCTGAATAACCATGACAAGGAACTGGTAGACATAGAAACAGAAATTGAACATACAAAGCCTTACATATTTCTTTTGCAGAAGCGGTTTCCGGATGGGCTTGTTATTAACATGAACATACCGGAAAATTATAACCGGCTATATGTTATTCCGGCATCTATGCAGATGCTAATTGAAAATGCCGTAAAACACAACGTTGTAAGCCGGAACAAGCCTTTATATATTGATGTGCATGCCAACGGAAATAATAGTATTGTAGTATCCAATAACATGCAATCCAGGAAACCGGATGAAGCCTCAACCGGGATCGGCCTTTCCAATATCATAAAACGTTACCTGCTGGTAAGCGGCAGGGAAGTGTCTATTGAAAAAACCACGGATTCGTTTGCGGTAACCATCCCGTTGATAACTTTAAATTAATCATCATGAACATTTTGATAATTGAAGATGAACGGCTGGCAGCAGAGAAACTACAAATGCTCGTGAAGCAATATGACCCTTCCATCCGTGTAATGGCATGCCTGGAAAGTGTGGAAGAAACCGTAGATTGGCTGAATAACAAGCCGGCGCCCGACCTGATGCTGATGGACATCCATTTATCAGACGGGCACAGTTTTGAAATATTGCAGAAAACGCCCGTTCGCAAACCCATCATCTTTACAACCGCTTATGATAATTATGCCATTGATGCATTCCAGCACCTGAGCATAGATTACCTGTTGAAACCAATATCCGCGGAAGCTATCGCCAAAGCGCTTAATAAATACCAAACCCTTGCTTCTTCCTTCATTCCCCGCGATTACAACATACTGGTTGATTCATTTAAAGACGGAGTAATGGCTTCACGTTATAAAACAAGGTTCCTGGCTAAAGTGGGGCAGCGCATGTTTTTCATACAGGAAAACGAAGTGGCGTATTTTGCGGCAGACAATAAAATTGTATTCCTCATTGACCGGGAGGGAAACAGGTTTGTGATAAACTATACCATGGAAAAACTGGAGCTTATATTAAACCCAAAATACTTTTTCAGGCTCAACAGGAAATTTATCATTCATTCCGATATGGTTGAACAGGTGAAACCATACCACAATAACAGGTTAAAGGTAATTTTAAGGGGAATCAGCACCCCGGAAGATTTGGTGATAAGCCGTGAAAAAATAGGGGCTTTCAAGGCCTGGGCAGAATCGTAAAATAACGCTGCTGCTTTATGCTTTATTTAATGCAACGGTGAATTTGCTTCCGGCCCCAAAATCACTTTCCACCGTAATGCTGCCGCCCTGCGCTTCTATAAATTCTTTGCTTATTGAAAGCCCTAATCCGGTTCCTTCTTTTTTAGTGCCGGGCACCCGGAAATAGCGATCAAATATTTTATCCCGGTATTGCGGCTCTATCCCTTGTCCTGTATCGGTTACAGTAAACAATATTTTGTTGTTGATTTCTGATATGTTCAGGAAGATTACCGAGTTTTCATATGAATAACGGATAGCATTGGAAATAAGGTTGGTTAATACCCATGCTGTTTTTTCAGTGTCGGCCATCACTTTTGAAACCTTTTCGGGGGAGGATACCTTAAAGGTTATTTTCTTTTCTTCCGCCTGCGTTTTATTGGCTCTAACCGCATAATCAAGTATCTCTGCCGGTTCAACCGGAATGATTCCCAGTTCAATTTTACCACTTTCCACCTGTGTCATATTAAGCAATTCACCGGTTATTTTCAGGAGCCTCGCTGTGTCTTCCTTTATACTCTCTACCAGGTTCCGTTGTTCCTCGTTAATTGTTCCTGTTTGCTCGTTTTCTAAAAGCTGCAGGCTCATTTTTATGGATGAGATAGGCGTTTTCAATTCATGGGAAACCGTGGCAATAAAATTGGTTTTTGCAAAATCAAGTTCTTTGTATGGTGTTATATTTTGAAGCAGGATGACGTTGCCGATGAGTTTTTCCTCCGTTTCCCCGGTTGGGGTTATCTTAATGGGTATGGTTTCTTTTTCGAAATAACTTTCTTTATTATCTGCATAGATTTTTATCGGTGCCTTTTTATTCGCAGCTGTATTATTCGCCGGTGTAAAAAGATCCTGTATCAATGCAAGCAGCAGATCGTTATTTACCGCTATATCCTGCACCGGCTTACCTATTACATCTTCTTTGTGCAACCCGGTTATTTTGTAGGCATTGTCATTCATAAATATTACCTGCATAGTTTCATTTAAACCAATTACCGGGTCCTTCATATTATTGATCAGTGTTTCTATGCGCCGCTTTTCTATCAACAGCTTTTCCAGGTTACCCGCTTTGTATTCTTCCAGTTTTTGCGCCATGCTGTTAAAGGCTGCTGCCAGTTCTCCAAATTCGTTGTGTTTTTCAAAATGCACCCGTTGTGAATAGTTTTGGGCCGCTATTTGTTTTATACTGACGGTAAGTTCTTTTACAGGATTGGCAATATTGCCGGGCAGGTTTACCCATAAGATAAAGGATATGAGAAAGCAAATGGTGCCCACCAGCGTAACCCAGAATATGGAGCTTTCTGCCGTACTTTGTGCAATGCTGCTTTTTCTTTGTATTGCCTGCATATTCAGGTGCATGATATCTGTAATGTCTTTCTGAACCATCCTTTGCAGCGTATTATCAGAAGGGGTTTGTTTTAACTTCTCAAAATCCACAACCAGTTTGCCGGTCAATTCTTTTTCGCCTGTTTCTGTTATGTTTTTCTGCTGATCTGAGAGATTTTCCAGGAACAGTTTTTGCGCTTCCGGGTTTTCTATTCCATTGTTCAGCGCTATGAGCATTTGCCTGGAATAGTCGAGCGTATTATAATTTGCCACTAATATGTTCCTGGTTTCACCAGAAAGTTTATTGATGAACAGGCTGCTCAATACAATCAGCAATGCAATCATTGCAAACAGCAACCCTATTCCCAATAACAGTTTTGCTTTTATTTTCACTTTGCAGATTATTGTAATTATGAATACCCGGGTTTAATTCATTAACTCAGGATAACCAGGTCGATGTCGTTTGTTGATAATTTTTTAAGCAATTCACTAAATACATTCGTGGCCATTATAACTTTAAATAAGTTCAAATGCGGTTTGCCGATACAAATCGTGGTGATTTGCCTTTCTTCACATTGGTCCATGATGGCTTTGGCTACCTGGTTGTTTTTAACTTTTATGATCTCCGCCCCCAGTTCTGTTGCCAGTTTAAAATTATTGATCAAATGCCTTTGTTTGTCCAGCGCTATCTTATCGGCAGACTCTGAAGATGTTTGAACATACAAAACGTACCAATTGCTATTGTAATAGGATGCAAGCCTGGCCGTTTTACGGATCACTTTTTTTGCAATGTCATGGTTGCTGCTGATACAGGCAAGAAACCGCTCTTGCCTTAGATGTGCGTTTCGTGGCAGTTCATTTTCAATTTTCCTTTCTACCTGAGAAGCCACTTCTTTTAGGGCCAGTTCGCGTAACTGTAATATTTTTTCTCCCTGGAAAAAATTTCTCAGGGCCAGTTCAATTTTGTCTGGCGTATAAATTTTACCCTCTTTTAACCTGGTTACCAGTTCGTCTGCCGTTAAGTCTATATTCACCACTTCGTCTGCCTGTTGCAGCACGCTGTCTGGTATGCGTTCCGCTACATCAATACCGGTTATCTCTTTTACATACTGGTGCAGGCTTTCTATATGCTGAATATTAACAGCGCTTATTACGCTGATGCCGGTATCCAGGATGTCTGTAACGTCCTGCCAGCGTTTGGCATTTTTACTGCCTTCAATATTGGTATGGGCCAGTTCATCTATGATTACCACCTCGGGGTGCAGGTTAATTACAGCCTGCACATCAAGTTCTTCCAGTTCCTTTCCTTTGTAGAATAGTTTTCTCCTGGGAATTACCGGCAGCCCTTCCACCAATGCCTGGGTTTCTTTGCGGCCATGTGTTTCTATATAACCAATTTTAATATCAACCCCGTTTCGCAGCAAGGTTTGGGCTTCCTGCAGCATTCTATATGTTTTGCCTACGCCGGCGCTCATGCCAATGTAAATCTTAAACTTTCCGCGCCTGTTTTTGCGTATCAGGTTTAAAAAATGTTCTGCGTTTTTTTCCGGCTCGGGCATAGTTAAAAACTTACTGAAATAGAAGAAGTAATAAAGGTATTATTATTTGTTACACCGCTTCCTTTTCTGAAAACATTGTCCTTACTGTTATATGACCTTACTTCCACCCTGATTACCGCATTTGATATTGGTGCATAATCTACATTTACAGAATAACCGGTTGTTTTAAATCCGTTTGCTGTGCCGCTGGCGATAATTACACCATACTTATCATCATAATATTCACCTCTTGTTGCAATTGTCCATTTTGAGTTTAATGCATATCTTAAGATCAAGACGGGAGAATACCAGGAATTAAAATGATTGCTTCCTTTATTTTTTTGTTCTGAGCCAATATCAAACCCTGCAATAATACCAAACTTACTGGTTACATTAAAAATGCCATACACATTGTGAAAGTAGCGCCATAAGCGGGCACTATCAGGTTTATCGGTACCAATAAATGTGCTGTAATTGAATGTGGCCCTGGCATTGGGCTTGTACTGCAATTGTGTACCATAGCTCATCAGCGAATTGCCATCCACTCTTTTAATGCGCTGCCAGCCGTTTAATACCAATCCGCTTATTACCCATTTATTATTATCGCTGGTATAAGTAAGTTTTGCACCACTTTCAAAATAAGGTGAATTGTCTGCCAGTATACTCCTGGTGAGAACCCAGCAATCTTTTGACACAGCACTTTCAAAACCAATATGTGATGAAAATATACCTGCATCTATCCAAAGGTTTTTCCTTTTGGATATTTTTACTCCGGCATTGGCTTCATACACATTTTTCAATACACCTGTTTCTGCTGCGTAATTTGCATTCATGTATGTACCGGCTGCAATTGCAAGATTAGCCCTTACCCTCTCTGCATTGTAACTGCCTTTTAAAAAGCCGAGATTTAAATTAAATTCATTGTGGCGATTATGGCTGTAAATAAAACCCGGCCTGTTGTTATCAGTGGGCTTATTAAAATCGTATTGGTAAAAGGCCTCCATATAACCACTGAAACTGAAGGGGTTGATCTTTGGATCTGTTACTATTACAGAATCCTGTGCAATTAAAGTTGTGCCTGCAAGCAACATAACTCCCAATAAAATCATTTTCATCGTACTTAATTTTTTCTGTTGTTATTTTATTTTATCTAATTCAATATTTAATTTCAATACATTAACCCTGGCCGGACCCATAAAACCCAGCAATGGCTTTTCAGTTTGTTTATCAATCAGGCTAATGATCGTTGCTTCTTCTATATTACGAATAGCAGCAATGCGCTTTACCTGCACTTTAGCGCCGGCTGGTGATAGGTCAGGATCCAGTCCACTGCCAGATGCGGTTACCAGTTCAGCGGGTATTTCTTCTTTTTTAATCCCTGGATTATGCATTAAAAAACGATCAATCCGCTGCTGCACCTGTGTTAAATAATCCGGGTTTGAAGGCCCTTTGTTTGAGCCTCCTGAACCGGCTGCATTATAACCAACCGCCGATGGGCGGCCCCAGAAATATTTATCTTCTGAAAATTCCTGGCCTATATTGGCATACCCTGCTACCTTACCGTTTACGGTAACTGTTTCGCCCATACCGCCGCCGGGCGACAGTTTTGCTACAGCTGCAATAAACAATGGATATAAAACCGAACACAATATGATTAATGCAAGCGTAAGTTTTAAAGATGGCCAAACATATTTTTTCATGTGAAATATTTTTACTGATATTATACAAAGAATGCTACAAAAAGGTCGATGACTTTGATTCCTATGAATGGAACAATTACTCCACCCAACCCATATATCAACAGGTTCCTCCTTAACAATGCACTGGCGCCAATGGGTTTATACATTACTCCTTTTAAAGCCAGTGGTATCAGTAATGGAATTATGATGGCATTGAATATTACGGCTGACAGTATTGCACTTTCGGGGCTGTGAAGCTGCATAATATTTAACGCCTGCAGCGCCGGAATAGAACCAATGAATAAGGCCGGTACAATGGCAAAGTACTTGGCAACATCATTGGCAATTGAGAATGTTGTAAGGGTTCCCCTTGTCATCAATAACTGTTTGCCGATCTCTACAATTTCTATCAGTTTGGTTGGGTCGTTATCCAGGTCAACCATATTGCCAGCTTCTTTGGCTGCGGCAGTACCACTATTCATAGCCACACCAACATCTGCCTGGGCCAGTGCCGGGGCGTCGTTGGTACCATCGCCCATCATTGCAACGAGTTTACCTCCCTGCTGTTCCTGCTTAATATAATTCATTTTATCCTCCGGCTTGGCTTCTGCAATAAAATCGTCTACGCCGGCTTTGTCTGCAATAAATTTTGCTGTTAATGGATTGTCTCCGGTAACCATCACTGTCTTAACTCCCATCTTCCGGAGCCGTTCAAACCGTTCCTGTATGCCCGGTTTTATGATATCCTGCAGTTCAATCACTCCTTGCACAACAGCATTGAATGGTGCACTGTTGCTGCCGGCACCGGAACACAGCACCAGCGGGGTGCCGCCATTTAAGGAAATAGACCTGACTTTTTCTGCAATATCTTCCGGGAATGTATTGCCCGCTTTTGTTACCAGGTTTTTTATTGAATCAAACGCCCCTTTCCGTATCTTGATTCCTGATGGAAGGTCAATGCCGCTGCTTCTGGTTTCTGCAGTGAATTGTATGAATTTTATGCCGGGTTCTGTTCCCTGGTAAACAGGGATTTTTATTCCGCTATTCATTGCCAATTCAATGATGGATTTTCCTTCCGGCGTTTCATCGGCCAATGATGACATGGCACAAGCTTCAATGAATACCTTTTCGTCTATACCTTTTGCTGCGTAAAATCCGGTTGCCTTCCTGTTACCAATCGTAATGGTGCCGGTTTTATCAAGTAATAATGTATCCAGGTCGCCGGCAGTTTCTACAGCCTTGCCGCTTTTTGTTATAACATTCGCCCGCAGTGCCCGGTCCATGCCCGCTATTCCGATAGCACTTAATAAACCGCCAATGGTTGTTGGGATTAAACAAACATATAGAGAAACAAATGCCGCAACGGTTATGGGTGTGTTTGCATAATCGGCAAATGGCTTTAAGGTTACCACAACAATCAGGAAAATAATGGTAAAGCTCGCCAGCAGGATGGTAAGCGCAATTTCATTCGGTGTTTTTTGCCTGGATGCCCCTTCTACCAGGGCTATCATTTTATCTAAGAAACTTTCTCCCGGCCCGGTTGTAACCCTTACGGTGATCTTATCGCTCAATACTTTTGTGCCGCCGGTTACAGATGACTTATCGCCACCGCTTTCCCTAATCACTGGCGCACTTTCCCCGGTTATGGCACTCTCATCAATAGTGGCGATTCCTTTAATGATCTCTCCATCCATTGGTATCGTATCTCCTGCTTCGCAAATAAAAAGGTCTCCTTTTGCCAATTGGGAAGAGGGAACAACCTTTACTTCGTCAACATACATATCCCCTACCGGAAATACCTTTTTTGCCGGTGTATCTTCCCTTGTTTTCCGTAAACTGTCTGCCTGGGCCTTTCCCCTTGCCTCTGCAATAGCTTCTGCAAAATTGGCAAACAGCAGGGTTATTAATAAAATGGCTGTTACAGTAATATTATAGGGAAGGGAACCCTGAGTGGTTTCGCCTGTTGCAATCCAGATACACACACCCATCATAATGATGGTTCCGATATATACTGTAAACATCACCGGGTTCCTCAGCATTACTCCCGGTTTTAATTTTACAAAAGACTGTTTTAAGGCAGCTGCTACCAATGCACCCTCAAACAGTTTGGTTATTTTCTTGTGCTTTGACATATTATTATTTTTATCTGCTGATTGATTCTGTCATACGATTATTAACGCATTCCTAAAAATTCTGCTATCGGTCCCAGCACCAACGGAGGGAAATAAGACAATGCGGTGATGATGATGATGATAGCGAAAGTGAGCATCCCGAATGTGAGGGAATCCACTTTTAATGTACCGGGTGTTTCCGGTATATATTTTTTCTTTGCCAGCAACCCAATGATGGCAATAGGCCCGATGATGGGGATGAACCTGCCGAATAACAAAACAAAGCCGGTAGTAACATTCCAGAAAATATTATTATCACCCAGGCCCTCATATCCACTGCCGTTATTGGCATTGGCTGATGTGAACTCATAAAACATTTCGGAAAATCCATGGTTACCGGGATTGTTTAACCAGTTGGCGGGCTGCACCGCCCAATCGGCATTGCCGTGCTTCACGAAATAATAAGCTGCCAATGCTGTTCCGCCTTTAATTAGAAAAGCTGACAATAAAGTTACCAGGGCTGCTATCTTAACTTCCCGCGCTTCCACTTTATGGCCCATGAATTCGGGGGTTCTGCCAACCATGAGGCCGCCTATAAATACAGCAATGATGATGTATATAAAATAGTTAAGTATGCCCACGCCACAACCTCCATAAAATGCATTGATGAGCATGCCCAACATTTGCATCATGCCCGATAAAGGCATTGAACTGTCATGCATACTGTTAACCGAACCGGTAGAAATGATCGTTGTTATAATGCTCCAGTAACCCGAAGCTGCCGGACCAAACCTTACCTCCTTGCCTTCCATGGCACCGGTTGCCTGCATGATGCCCATTTTTTCAATGGCCGGGCTGCCCTGCATTTCCCAATGAATGGTTGGAATAACCAGGAATAACATCCCCGCTGTCATGATAGCAAAGATCATCCAGGCAAATTTTTTCCTGTTTATATATAATCCCAGTGCAAAAAGCAAGGCTATGGGTATAAGCACCTGTGCAATTAATTGAAGCATATTGGTGAAGTAATTGGGGTTTTCCAGCGGGTGTGCTGAATTAGCGCCAAACCAACCACCTCCGTTTGTACCTATGTGTTTTATGGCAATCATGCCTGCGGCCGGACCACGGGAAACAGACACCGTATCTCCCTGTAAGGTTACAATGGTATCTTTTCCTTCAAAACCTGCCGGCGTACCGTTGAAGGCAAGCAATATAGCCATCACAATACAAAGCGGCAATAATATCCTGGTGATGGATTTTGTAAAAATGCCCCAGAAGTTTCCCAGGTTATCTGTTGTTTTGTGTTTTAATCCATTAAACAAAGCAACAGCAGCCGCAATACCTGTAGCTGCACTTACAAATTGGAGGAACGTAATTACAAATAATTGCGTGAGATATGTAAGCCCGCTTTCACCGGAATAGTGCTGCAGGTTGCAGTTCACTAAAAAACTAATGGCCGTATTAAAACTCAGGTCGGGTGTCATATTTCCGTTCCCGTCAGGATTTAATGGCAACCTTGCCTGGAACAATAACAGAAAAAAAGCATAGAAAAGCCAAACCATGTTAATTGACAACATCGCTTTTAAAAATTCTTTCCAGTTCATTTGCTTACCGGGATCTACCCCTGCAAAACGAAATACAAGCCGTTCGAGCGGCTTCATAAAATCTGTCGCCGTTTTTTCTCCGGCAAATACCTTCGCCATGTATATTCCCAGGGGATATGCAAGGAGAACGGTAATAAGAAATGTAACTATTACACCTGTTAATTCAGTGTTCATTGTTGTACATTTTTGGGTTTAAAATTTTTCTGGTTTTATCAAAACATACAACAGGTAAATAAAAATCAGTACCGAGATAATAAATAGTGTTGGTATCATGGCCGTTATATTTTTTCGAAGAAACCGATCGATTTGAAAAAAATGACAAAGCACAGAAGCATTGCCAGTAAAAGCAGGATCGTGTTGAGCATCTGTTTACTTTTTTAATTGATTATGTATTGTATTAGTATTTTCATCTTTACCACTACGATATAAACCAGGGCAATTGCGATTAACCATAGTACTATGACCGCTGTAATTTCTTTACTCGTTTTTCCCTTTCTCATGATTTAGTTTAAAGCTAAACCAGCAAGCATACATGTTATATGACTCCGATTAGCATGTATGCTTACAATTGTCACATCCAGCGTCACCACTCCTTAAACAGGTAAATCAGCAATATGCTCAGTACATATAATGCCGGAATAATGATGTGCAGCTTTAATCGCCTGCCAAGGCCTTGCAAGGGTTCTTTTTTCATTGTTTGTTTGTTTATAGACACAGTATGCCA
>WBZP01000063.1_pt1 | contig 145546 bp, 111 predicted proteins | sample 5204301 | NCBI WGS metagenome assembly WBZP01 (sample SAMN12412401, study PRJNA552823) | activated sludge metagenome | isolation source: activated sludge from nitrification reactor of wastewater treatment plant... | place: USA: Pennsylvania | collected 2017 | reverse complement strand
GCTGGTCTCGCAGACCGCTGCGAGCGTTTCGCCCTTGTGCAACTGTACCAGCGCTTGCGCACGCCGCACCACATTCGCATGCTCGTCCTCACGCAGCGCCGTCAGCAACTCTTCATACCGCGTAGCACTCAGTTCATAGTGATTGAGTCTGCTCATTCCGACAGCTTATCACAACTTCACTGTTGCCTCACTTCTTGCGGATTACTGTGTACTTCTGGGGCTGTTCCTTCTCCCCTTGCAGGGCACAGGAGTGCGGGCTATACTCAAGCCATCCCATCTTTGCGCGCCCGCGCCTGCCCCGTCCCCTTGCTCCTAATCGCCACCTCTGCCCGAGGCGGTCCATGAACTACGGCTTCTTGATCGACAACCGCAAATGTATTGGCTGCCACGCGTGCTCCACCGCCTGCAAGATGGAGAACGAGGTGCCACTGGGCGTCAACCGCACCTGGGTCAAGAGCGTCGAAGTGGGCGCCTACCCCGACGTGCGCCGCCACTTCCAGGTCACGCGCTGCAACCACTGCGCCAACCCGCCCTGCGTGCGCATCTGTCCCGTCACGGCCATGTACCAGCGCACCGACGGCATCGTCGAGTTCGACCCGTCGGTCTGCATTGGCTGCAAGGCGTGCATGCAGGCCTGCCCCTACGACGCTATTTACATCGACCCCGAGAGCCACACGGCAGCCAAGTGCCACTTCTGCGCCCACCGCACCGAGCTTGGGCTGGAACCGGCCTGCGTAATCGTCTGCCCCGAGCATGCAATTGTGGCGGGTGATATGGATGACCCCGCCAGCGAGCTCAGCCGCCTGCTGGCAACCGAGAAGGTAACGGTGCGCAAGCCCGAGCAGGGCACCGTGCCCAAGCTCTTCTACATCAACGGCAACGAGATCGCGCTGCACCCCACCGCCACCGAGCGCACACCCACCACCTTTGCCTTTGCCGACGTGATCCCGCTGCACGCTGCGCCGCGCCCGGCGGCGGCGCACGCTGCTGCACCCCACGCCGCGCCGGGCGCCCGCCCCGAACCGCCGCGCGCGGCGTCGGGGGCGGCGATTCGCACGCCGGCGGCACAGGGGGTGGGTTGGGGCGGGCCGATCCACATTGGGCGTGGGCGCATGGCCGGGCAGATGGTGGGCCAGTTAGCCGAGCAGATGGCGCAGGTGCACTGGAACGCCCAGCACGAGATTCCGTGGCACTGGCCGGTGCCCACCTATCTGGTGACGAAGGCGGTCGGCGCCGGCCTCTTCTCGTTGCTCTGCCTCTTTGTGCTCTGGCGGCCGCTGCCTGCCGGGCTGCTCGCCGGGCTGGGCGCGCTGGCGCTGGCCGCCGTCGCCCTTACCGCCGCGCTGCTCGTCTACGACCTCGAGCGTCCCGAGCGTTTCCTGCTGATCCTCACCCGCCCACAGTGGAAGAGCTGGCTGACGCGCGGCACCTTCCTGCTGATCGGATTCAGCGCTGTCGCCGGGCTCTGGTGGCTGGCGCAGTTGGGCGCGGCGCTGGGCTGGTGGGGCGGCGCCTTTGTGGTCGGCGTGCAGTGGCTGGCCTCAACACTGGGTGTGGCGCTGGCGCTGGGCGTGGCGTGCTACACAGCCTTCCTCTTTGGCCAGGCCGAAGGGCGCGACCTTTGGCAGAGCCCGCTGCTGCCTCTGCACCTGCTTGTGCAGGCCGCCGCTGCCGGCAGCGCCGCACTGCTGCTGGCCGCCCCGTTGCTCACCCTCTTTACGCCGCTCGACCCGGCGCTGCTGGCCGTGGCGCGCTGGACGCTGGTCGCCGCGCTGCTGATTGACCTCTTCCTGCTCCTGGCCGGCGAGTTTGCCATGCCCCACGCCAGCGAGGTGGCCGCACGCGCTGCCCACGCCATCAGCCACGGCCGCTATGCCCGCCTCTTTTGGGGCGGGGCGATTGTGCTGGGCCATCTGCTGCCGCTGGCGCTGCTGGCGGCCGGTGGCTGGCTGCCGGCGGCGGCGCTGGCGGGGGCGGCGGCGCTGGCCGGCCTGTGGATCTATGAGCATCTGTTTGTGCGCGCGCCGCAGGAGATTCCGAACAGTTAGTTCCATCGAGAAGCGAGAAGCGAGAAGCGAGAGGGTGCGCCGCCTGCCTAGCCTCTCTCAGGTGAAGTTGTTTGGAAGGAGCGCCATGGGTTCGGAGCGAACGCTGCACCTGCGCCGATGGGTTGCGCTGCTGCTGATGGCGGTGAGCCTGCTGCCGGCCGCAGCGCTGGGCGCGCCGCCCGCCACACGAATTGGGCCGGAGGTGCCGCGGCCGCCGCGCCCCGCAGCCGTTGCACCCGCCGGCGCGACGCTCGATCTTGGTGTGCCGCTGAGTGACTGGTTGGCCGTTGTGGCCGACACTGACTTTTCGCGGCGATTCCTCAGCTTTGGCGACATGCAAGCGTGGTTCGAGGAGTCGGGCATTGAGCGCCCCCTCACGGCCGACGCAGTCGATGCACTTTCCGAGGAGGACTTTAAGGCCGTCTCCTTCACCCTCACCAGCCAGGCCGAGGCGCCCCCGGCGCTTGGCATGGAATATCTGTTTGTAGAAGACCAGGCGCAGCGTGTGGGCTTCAGTTTCTTCAACGCCAACCAGTACCTCTGGTCCATGGGCGCCGGCAACATGCTGAGCCTTGTGCGCGTGCAGAACGACGCCGCAGCCATCGAGGCGGCGCTGCTGGGCAGCGGTTATCTGCCGACTCCCATCAGCGGCGGCACCTTGTGGGCCAAGGGCGAAGACAACGCCTTCCACATGGACTCCGACTTCCCTACCGAGCAGTTGGGCATGCACAACCGCGTCGCCGTGTTTGCGCGCGGTGACGGCGAGAGCGATGTACTTGTGGCACGCGAGACGGACGTCCTGACCACTGCGGTTGCCGCCGCGATGGGCGAAGTGGATTCACTGGCCGACGACATGGGCTACCGCACGCTGGGCGGCGCCGTTGACGCGCAGCTGGTGCCCGGCCAGTTGGTGGGCCTCACCATGTTGAGCGCCGCAATCCCGATGCCCTTGCCCGCCGACGTGGACGACTGGGACGCGCGCATGGCCAAGTATGCGCGAGAGCCGCTACCTCCCTACCGCATTGCCGCTTTTGCCACCTATCGCGACGGCGACGACACCTTGCTGACGCTCTATCTGGTGCTCGCGCCGGGTGAGGACGCCAATTCCACGGCCACAATCCTGCGCGACCGACTCGAGGATTACGTCACCACCGTCTCGGATTTGCCGCTGGCCGACGAATTTGAGGTGACGGAGCGCGGCTCCTACATCAGCGAACTCGAAGTGGCCTACGTGACGCTGCGCGTGCTGGAGGGTGAGGGGCAGCCGTTTGGCTGGTCTCGCCTGATCAACCAGCGCGATGTGCTTTTCCTGGCTCCCGGTGACGAACCATGACGCGCAAGAGACGCACCCTCAACCAGTTCTTCACCGCCCTGCTGGGCAGCGAACCCGAACTGCCGCGGCCGCAGGGCATCACAAACGTGGCCGGCACGGCGCTGCCCCACTTCGATACCAGCGACCTGCAGCCAACCCCCGCACCAATGACGCAGGTGCAGCAGGCCGACGGCCGCCTGAGCCAGTATCCACCCGCCGACCGCTGGGATGACTGGGTGGAGTGGGACGGCGCCGCCTGGCCAAAGAAGGTCGCGCGCCGCTATATGCTCATCCCCACGATCTGCTTCAACTGCGAGAGCGCGTGCGGGCTGCTCGCCTACGTCGACCGCACCACGCTCGAGGTGAAGAAGTTCGAGGGCAACCCGGCGCACCCCGGCTCGCGCGGCCGCAACTGCGCCAAGGGGCCCGCCACGCTCAACCAGACCTACGACCCCGAGCGAGTGCTCTATCCGCTCAAACGGGTGGGCAAGCGCGGCGAAGGGCTGTGGAAGCGCATTAGCTGGGACGAAGCGCTGGACGAGATCGGCGCCAAGATGCGCGCCAGCCGCGAGCAGCGGCGCGACGGCATCATGTATCACGTGGGCCGCCCCGGCGAGGACGGCTACACCACGCGCGTGATCCAGGCCTGGGGCGTGGATGGCCACAACAGCCACACCAACATCTGCTCGTCCAGCGCACGCGTCGGCTACACGCTTTGGGCCGGCTTCGACCGCCCCAGCCCCGACCACGCCAACGCGCGCGTGATCCTGCTCATCTCGAGCCACCTGGAGACCGGCCACTACTTCAACCCCCACGCCCAGCGCATCATCGACGGCAAGATGGCCGGCGCCAAGCTGATCACGCTCGACCCGCGCCTGAGCAACACCGCCAGCCTGAGCGACCTGTGGCTGCCCACCTGGCCCGGCTCCGAGCCGACCGTGCTGCTCGCGATCGCCAATTACCTGATCCAGAACAACCTCTACGACCGCGACTTTGTGCGCCGTTGGGTGAACTGGGAGCAGACGCTCGAGGCGATCGCCGCTGGGCAGCTTGCTACCGGCGACGCCGCGCTGGAGGCCGAGCTGCGCGCCGCTGCCGGCGGCGTGGAGAGCCCCGCACCCCGCTTCCGCTTCGAACAGTTCGACCGCGCGCTGAAGGCGATCTACCGCGCCTTCAGCTTCGAACGCGCCGCCGAGGAGGCGCAGGTGCCCATCGAGCGGCTGCGCGAGGCGGCCGACCTGATCAGCAAGTGCGACGGCAAGCTGGCCGCCCATTCGTGGCGCGCAGCGGCCGCCGGCAATCTGGGCGGCTGGCAGACGGCGCGCTGCCTCTTCTTCCTCAATGTGCTCACCGGCAGTGTGGGCAATCTGGGCGGCACCTCGGGCAACGAATGGAACAAGTTTGTGCCCAAGCCCTTTGCCACGCCGCCCCTCCAGCCCGCCTGGAACGGCCTTGAGTTTCCCGATGAGTGGCCGCTGGCCCACTACGAGATGAGCTTCCTGCTCCCCCACCTGCTGGAGGAGGAGCGCGGCGCGATCGATGTCTACTTCTCGCGCGTCTACAACCCGATGTGGATCAATCCTGACGGCTTTATGTGGCTGCGGGCGCTGCAGGACGAGGAGAAGATCCGCTGCCACGTGGCGCTGACCCCAACCTGGAACGAATCGGCCTGGTTTGCCGATTACGTGCTGCCCATGGGCCACGCCGGCGAGCGCCACGACCTGCAGAGCCAGGAGACCCACGCCGGCCAGTGGCTTGGCTTCCGCCAGCCTGTGCGGCGCGTGGCGATGGAGAAGCTGGGCAAGCCCGTGCGCTTTACCTACGAGGCCAACCCCGGCGAGGTATGGGAGGAGAACGAGTGGTGGATCGAGCTTTCGGCGCGCATGGACCCCGACGGCGCGCTGGGCATCCGCCGCTGGTTCGAAAGCCCCTACCGCCCCGGCGAGATCATCACCGTCGACGAGTACTACCGCTGGATCTTCGAAAACAGCGTGCCCGGTCTGCCTGCCGCCGCTGCCGCACAGGGGCTGACGCCGCTCGCCTATATGCGCAAGTATGGCGCCTTCGAGGTGCAGCGCGAGGTGGTGCTTCCCTTCGAACAGCCGCTCGCGCTGCCCGACTCGCCGCCTGCCGCTTCAGTTACGCCGGGCGACGGGCTGCTGCTGCGCGAGGGCAAGGCGGTGGGTGTGGTGGTGGATGGCCGCCCCTGCGTGGGCTTCGAGACGCCCAGCCGCAAGCTCGAGTTCTTCAGCCCCACAATGGCGCGCTGGGGCTGGCCCGAGATCGAGTACACCATCCCCTACCCCGTGGAGAGCCACGTCAGCCCGCGCCGCATCGATCGCGCCAAGGGCGAGATGCTGCTGCTGCCCAACTTCCGCCTGCCCACGCTGATCCACACCCGCAGCGCCAACGCCAAGTGGCTCTACGAGATCAGCCACAAGAACCCGGTCTGGATGCACCCCACCGACGCGCTGCGCCTGGGCGTGGCCACCGGCGACCTGCTGCGCGTGGAGACCGAGATCGGCTACTTTGTAGACAAGGTGTGGGTAACCGAGGGCATCAAGCCGGGGGTGATTGCGATGAGCCACCACCTGGGGCGCTGGCGGCTGCAGGAGAGCATGGGCGTGGGCGCGGGCATGTCGAACCTGGTGACGCTGGAACAGGATACACGCGGCCGCTACGGGCTCAACATTGTGCACGGCGCCCGCCCGTGGACCACCTTCGACCCCGACACCAGCCGCATCTGGTGGACGGACGTGGGCGTGCACCAGAACCTGACCCACGCCGTGCATCCCGACCCAATCAGCGGCGGCCACTGCTGGCTGCAGAAGGCGACGCTGGTGTGCAAGGCCGCCCCCGGCGACAGCCACGGCGATGTGTGGGTGGACGTGGGCAAGTCGATGGCGGTTTACAACGAGTGGAAGGCCATGGCCCGCCCCGCCACCACCTTCAGCCCCGACGGCACCCGCCGCCCCGCCTGGCTCAAGCGCCCCCTGCGGCCCGTGCCCGAAGCCTACCGGCTGCGCTAAAGCGATCGAGTATCGAGTATCGAGTATCGAGAGGGCGGCCCGCCAACGCTCGCCGAATAACGAGACTGGACGGTGGCCAAAGAGCGGCCGGTTGACGCCCTACCTGTCGGAACGAATGCTCTCGCTGCGAGAGGCACGAATCATTACGACGAGCAAGCGTGCGACCTCGGTCAACTGGGCAAGACGATGCAAGCCGGCTCCGTCCCCCAACTCTTCACTTACGGCGAAGTACCAGTGCCGGCTCTCTCGCGTTGAACCTAGGGCGTATTCGAAGAAGTGTGCTCGCTCGCGTGCTCCCGACCGGCTGTAGCCTTCGGCGATATTCGCTCCAATGCTGCCAACGGCACGATAGAGCTGGTCGGCAAGAGGATGATGCACGGCGTGGAGTGTGGCATAGTCACTGCGCACCAGAGAGGTCAAGAACAAGGCGATGCGGTAGGCGCGCTGTGTCCACAGCACATCGTCCCGAATACAGGCGGGTACGTTCGCTTCCCACTCCTCATAGCTCTTGAATCTGCGCACATGTACATCCACGCATCACCAGTCACTTCCGTTGCGCTTTTGCCTTGCGCAATTGGCCCACCATCGACCCGCGTTGATCTCTCAGCCACCTGACGCCTGGCCCTGGGCGAATGACGCACGCTTGGGGTAGTTCTCTCGATACTCGACACTCGATACTCGATGGCCTTACTCTTGCGCCATGTGGTACAGAATATCCGCCGCCGAAAGCACCGCGACCGGGCGCACGCCGCCCGGCTCGCGCGAGACGGCGACCACGCGGTGAATGTGGCGCTCGAGCAGCAGCTCCATCACCGTTTGCAGCGTCTCGTCGAGGTTGACGGTGATGGGGTCGGGCGTCATGTACTCTTCCACCAGCCCCTCGGCCCAGTCGGTCGATTCGTAGCAGGCGCGCACCAGATCGGTGCGGGTGATGACGCCGTAGAGGTAGCCCTCGGCGTCCACCACCACCAGTGCACTGATGTTGCGCCCGTTCATCAGGCGTGCGGCGGTCTTGAGCGTGTCGCCGGCATAACACGAATAGATGCCGAAGCGCTTGGCCTTCAGCACCGTGATATTCTGAAGCACCGTTGCCTCACCTTCTTGGTAGGTTGCGTGGGTCGATCGAGCGGCGTCGGGACGATCGGGACGCCGAAACGTACAGGGAAGCGGGGAACTGCCGGCCCCATTGTAGCCGATCTTGAGACTGGTGACACATGCAGCGATTGATCCAGGCACAAGTGCACCACCGCAGCTACGCCATGCTTGCCGGACTGGTGGCGCGCGGCCTTTCGCCGGAGTATCTGGCGATCCTGCAGTCCGTGCCCGATTTGGCGCCGCTGCTGCCCAAGAGCCTGCGCGGTGCCGCCGCCGACAAGGCCGCCGCCGAGCACTACACCGTCTTCGGCCTGAATGTCTTTGCCATCGCCTCGGTCTTTCTGGAGACCGATGCGCAGCTGGGCGGCGCAACGGCGGAGCGTGCGCGAGCGGCCTATGCCGCACTGGGCTTCACGCCGCCATCCAATCTGGAGGCGGACGCGCTGCCTGCCCAGTTCGAATGTCTCTCCTTCCTGTGCGGCGTCGAAGCCGACGCGCTCGAACGGGGCCGCGGCGCGGCAGCCAGACACGCGCGCCGGCAGCAGAGCGACTTTCTGCGCGAACATCTGCTCCCCTGGCTGCCGCCGCTGAGCGAGGCGCTCGCACGCCAGTCCAGCAAGCTCTACGCAACCATGAGCGGCCTGTTGGCCAACATCAGCTTCGACCACTACGCTGCAATCACCCCGCTCTCCGCCGCGCTCATCGCGCCCATGGCGACGCAGCCCACGGGAAAGAACCGGCTGCCCAGCACAATGAGCGTACGCGCCATTGCCCGCCATCTGCTGACTCCAGCGCTGAGCGGCATCTTCCTCAGCCGCGACGATCTGGTGCGGCTTGCCCGCAGCGTGGACCTGCCGTCGTCGTTCGGCGAGCGGGCGACCATGCTTGCTGACCTCTTCCACGCCGCAGGGCAGTTCGAGCGGCTGCCCGCGCTCCTCGACGAGCTCGACGGACTCGCCGAACGGGCACAAAGGGGGCACCGCACCTTCATGGATGGCACCCCAGGGGCGGACCCCTTTGTAGAGCCCTGGATCGACAGTCTGTATGGGATGCGCGCCATGTTGAAGCGAATGCGAAACACTGCGCTGGAGCCGGATACGGAGGATTGATGTTCCGTCGCGTGCTTGTGGCAAACCGGGGGGAGATCGCCGTGCGCGTGCTGCGCGCCTGCCAGGAGATGGGCATCGCCACCGTGGCCGTCTACTCCGAGGTCGACGTCGGCGCGCTGCACGTGTCGCTGGCCGACGCCGCCGTCGCAATCGGCCCGCCCCCACCGCGCGACTCCTACCTCAACGGAGAGCGCATCCTGCAGGCGGCGTTGGAGCAGGGCTGCGACGCCATCCATCCCGGCTACGGCTTCCTCTCCGAGAATACCGACTTTGCCGAACGCGTGGCCGCGGCAGGGCTCACCTTCATTGGTCCCACGGCGCAGGCCATGCGCAAGCTGGGCAGCAAGACCGCAGCGCGTGCCATGGCGCGCGCCGCCGGTGTGCCGGTGGTGCCCGGCTATCAGGAGCAGCAGGAGGACGGTGCGCTGCTGCACGCTGCCGCCGAGCTGGGCTTTCCGCTGCTGGTAAAGGCCACGGCCGGCGGCGGCGGCAAGGGCATGCGCCGCGTTAATGCCGCGGGCGAACTGCCTGCGGCGCTGGCCTCGGCGCGGCGCGAGGCGCAGAACGCCTTTGGCGACGAGCGCGTCTACCTTGAGAAGCTGGTGGAGCACGCCCGCCACGTCGAAATTCAGGTGCTGGGCGACGCTTACGGCGCGGTGGTGCACCTGGGCGAACGCGAATGTTCGGTGCAGCGCCGCCACCAGAAGATTATCGAGGAAGCGCCCTCGCCGCTGCTGGATGCCGAGCTGCGCGGCCGCATGGGCGCCGCCGCCGTCGCGCTGGCGCGCGCCGCCGGCTACACAAACGCCGGCACCATGGAGTTCCTCGTCGACCCGCAGCGCGCCTTCTACTTTCTGGAGACGAACACCCGCCTGCAGGTCGAGCACCCGGTGACGGAGACAGTAACGGGGCTGGACCTGGTGAAGCTGCAGATTCGGATTGCCGCCGGCGAACCGCTGCCCTTTGTGCAGGAGCAAGTGCAGCTGCGCGGCCATGCCATCGAATGCCGCGTCTATGCCGAGGATGTCGCGGCCGGCTTTCTGCCCTCCACCGGTGTTGTGCACCTGGCGGTGGAGCCGGTGGGGCCGGGCGTGCGCGTCGACGCCGGCGTCACCACGGGCGACACGGTGACGCTGCACTACGACCCCATGATCGCCAAGCTGATTGTGCAGGGCAGCAGCCGCGCCGAAGCCATCGGACGCATGGCTTGGGCACTGCGCCACTATGTGCTGCTGGGCGAGGTGACGACCAACATCGCCTTCCTGCAGGCGGTGCTGGCCCACCCTACCTTTGTGGCCGGCGCACAGACCACCGACTTCTGCGAGCAAGCCTTTGCCGGCTGGACGCCGCAGGCCTGGCCCGCGACACCTCCTCCCGACGCCGCGCTGCTGGCCGCCGCGCTCTTCGAGGAGGCGCTGCCCGCGTCGCCGGCGGTCGCGCTGGGCGCCGCCCCGGCGCAAGCGCACGACGCGTGGAGCCCGTGGCGCTCGGCGGCAGGTTTTCGTCTGGGCGCAGGGGTGAAGAACGGAGGCGAGCAGTGAGCGCAACGGGGAGAGTGGCAGCGGCAACCCACCTGCTGCGCGCCGCCGAGGTGACGCTGCACCCCGCCACACCCGGCGCGGCGCGCACGGCCACGGTCGACGCGCGCAGCTGGCAGGTGGCGCTGCAGAGCACAGCGGTGCTGCAGAGCAGAGAAGCGCCAACGTTGCAGGGCGGCGCGGCTGATGGCGTGGCCACGGGGCGGCTGGCGCTGGTGATCGATGGCCGCATGGTGGTGGCTCATGTTGCGCGCGCAGGGGCGCGCATCTGGCTGCACCTCGATGGCGCGGTCTGGGTGCTGGAGCGGGTTGCAGCGGCGTCCGCCGCCGGCCGTGCGCAGGCGCCACGCGCGGCGCCGGCCGCCACCCCCCACGCCAACCGGCTGGTCGCGCCCATGCCCGGCCGTGTGCTGGACCTGCTCTGCGCGCCCGGCGACGCAGTGCAGGCAGGGCAGACGCTGGTGCTGCTCGAAGCGATGAAGATGGAGCTGCGCCTTGCCGCGCCCGCGGCGGCGACGGTGGCTGCGCTCCACGTCGCGCCGGGCGCGATCGTCGAGCGCGGCGCGCTGCTGATTGAGCTGGCGCCCGCCGACGAATGAACGCGCCGCAGCACCCTGCCCACAACCAACCGCCTGCCAGGGCTGCGTTGTCCTGCAAGACCAAGCTCATTTACACTTAAGCTCCCCTGGCCAGTTGCCGTCCCCTGCTTCTCCATCACCTTCCCTGGAGGCCCATGTACAAGAATCTGATCCGGCTCTACAGGAGCTACAAACCCTTTCGCCGCCAGGTGATCATTTCGCAGTTGTTGCTGACTGCCGCCGTGCTCTCAAATCTGGTGCTCGTCTCGCTCAACGGCCGTATCGTGGATGAGGGCGTGCAGAAGGGGAACGTGCAGGCCGCCGTCAACATCGCGATCTGGATGTTTGTGCTGACGCTGGTCTACACCGTCTTTGTGGTCGGCAACGCCTGGATTGCCGTACAGTTCTCCGAAGGTACTGGCCACCACCTGCGTGTCAGTGCCTTCCGCCGTGTCCAGAACCTCTCCTTCGGCAACATCGACCGCTTCCGCACAGGCGACCTGCTGGTGCGGCTCACCACCGACATCAACAATGTGCGCTTCGCCGTGCTCTACGGCTTTATGTTGCTGCTGCAGGCGCCAATCACTATTGTGCTCACCATCGTTGTCGCACTCGTGATTGCGCCCAAGATGATGCTACTGATGCTGTTGGCGATGGTCGTGATCGGCGCTGCGCTGGTCTTTTTGGTGCGTGGCCTGACGGAGATGTACCGCACGCGCCAGCACAAGTACGAGGCCGCCAACAATGTGCTGCAAGAGGCGCTTTCGGGCGTGCGCGTGGTGAAGGCTTTTGTGCGCGAGGAGCACGAGACGCAGCGCTTTGGCAAGGCCGCAGGCGAGCTGAAGGATGCCGCGCTCACGGCCGCCTACCGTATCGCCGCGTTTGTGCCCACGTTGATGGGGCTGGTCTACATCTCTGTCGCCTTTGTGCTCTACTTCAGCGGGCGCAACGTGCTGCACGATGCCGGCATGACCATGGGCCAGGTCGTTGTCTACGCCAACCTGCTGGTGACGGCGATTGCGCCGATCGCCATGCTCGCCTTCATCCTGCCCTATTTCGAGCAGGGCGAGGCCTCGCTCGAACGCATCTACCAGGTGCTTGACGAAGTGGCCGAGGTGCAGCCAAGCGCGAACCCACAGACGATCGACCCGGCCACGGCGCAGGGGCGCATCGTCTTCGACAATGTGAGCTTCGGCTACCGCGAGGCCGACGGCGAGGCGCCCACCCGCGTTCTGCACAACATCAACCTCACGATCGAGCCGGGCGAGACGGTGGGCTTCCTGGGCGCCACCGGCTCGGGCAAGTCTTCGCTGGTCAACCTGATCCCGCGTTTCTACGACGTGGTCGAGGGCAAGATCACGATCGACGGCGTGGACGTGCGCGAGATTGCGCCCGAATCGCTGCGCGCGCTGGTAGGCGCCGCGCTGCAAGAGGCGGTGCTCTTCAGCGGCACGGTGCGCGGCAATGTTCTCTTTGGCCGCCCCGAGGTGGATGACGACGAGATGATTGCCGCTTCGAGGGCCGCCGACGCCGACGGCTTCGTCACCAAAATCCCAGAGGGATACGATGCACCGGTTACCCGTCGCGGCACCAACTTCTCGGGCGGGCAGCGCCAGCGGTTGGGCATTGCCCGCGCCCTGGCCACCCAGCCCGCAATCCTGATCCTGGACGACAGCACCAGCGCGCTCGATCTGGCAACCGAGGCCCGCGTGCAGGATGCGGTCGCGCAGCTGATGGCCAAGACCACCAAGCTCTACGTCGCGCAGCGCATCAGCGCCGTGATGGGGGCCGACAAGATCGTGCTGCTTGAGAACGGACGCCAGGTGGCGGTGGGCAAACACGCCGAGCTGCTCGCCGGCAGCCCGCTCTACCGCGCCATCTACGAATCGCAGCTGGGCAAGATCGACGAGCCGCCACCTGCAACCGCGCCGCCCACAGCCGCGCCGCCCACAGCCGCGCCGCCCGCCACGAACCCCGGACGCAGCGCAGCCGCGCCGTCGGCGCTGGCCACGGGAGGTGCTCTGTGAGCAAGTCTAGCGTTGCCAAGGACCCGCGCCGGCCGCAGCAGGAGAGCGAACGCCCGCCCATGGGCCCCACCCTGCGTCGTCTGCTCGCCTATGTCGCCGCCGACAAGTCGCGCATGTGGACGATGATTGTACTGGTGCTGATGGGCGTGCTGATCTCAGTCTCGATTCCCTACTTTGTGGGCCAGGCCATCAACGCGATTGACCCGGCCACGGGCAGCCTGGCGCTTCTGCGCCGCAACGCGCTGATCATCGCCGCGCTGGGCGCCGCGCTCTGGATCGTACAGTTGGCGGCCAACCGCACCCTTGCCGGCCTGGCGCAAAACTCGCTGCTGCGTCTGCGCACCGACCTCTTCGCCCATATCCAGAAGCTCTCAATCGGCTTCTACGACCGCCAGCCGATTGGCGAACTGATGAGCCGCGTGACCAACGACCTGGACTCGGTGGACCGCTTCTTCTCCAGCGCGCTCTCGCAGGCATACCAGGCCGTCCTCACCATCCTCATCACCATCGTCGTCATGCTCTTCCTCAACCTGCAGCTAACGGTGGTGACAGTGGTGGCGATCCCGCTGATGCTGGGCGCGGCGCTGCTGCTGGGCCGCATCGCCGGCCCTGCCTTCACCAGCCTGCAGGAGACGCTGGGCGAGACCAATGGCTACATGGAAGAGACGCTGGTGGGCGACAAGACCATGATCGCCTATGGCCAGCAGGAGCGCGCCACCGGCGACCTGGCGGCGCTCAGCGAGGACGCGCGCGAGATGGGGACGCGCGCACAATTCGTTTCGCTCAACGTCGGCCCCATCCTCAACATCGTGCAGAACACCCAATCGGCGCTGATCGCGCTGGTGGGCGCGGTGATGGCCATCAACGGCAAGATTGAGTATGGGCTTGTCGTCACCTTCACCACCTACTCGGCGCAGCTGCAGAGCCCCATCCAGCAGATGGGGCAGATTTACAACGTCATGCTGCAGGCGGTGGCGGGCGGCGCGCGCGTCTTCGCGATCATGGACGAAGTACCCACCGTGCTCGACCAGCAGGACGCGCGCGATCTCGAACTGAAGGGCGGCCACGTCGTCTTCAACGACGTCGACTTCAGCTATGTGCCCGGACGCAAGATCCTCAAGCACAACAGCTTCGAGGCGCTGCCTGGCCAGAAGATCGGTCTCTGTGGCCCCACCGGCGCCGGCAAGAGCACGATCATCAACATCCTTACCCGCTACTACGATATCGACAGCGGCACGATCACGATCGACGGCCAGAACATTGCCGACCTGACGCAGAAGAGCCTGCGCACCTCGATTTCGGCCGTGCTGCAAGAGGCCTTCCTCTTCAGCGATACGGTGATGAACAACCTCAAGTATGCCCGCACCGACGCCACCGACGAGGAGTGCATCGCCGCCGCCAAGGAGGCCAACTGCCACGAGTTCATCATGGCGCTGCCCGAGGGCTATCAGACGGTGCTGACCGAACGTGGCGCCAACCTGAGCCAGGGGCAGCGGCAGATGTTGACAATTGCCCGCGCCATGGTCGCCCGCCCAAAGATGCTGATCCTCGACGAGGCGACCAGCAATGTGGACACGCGCACCGAGAAGCTGATCCAGGAGGCGCTGCAGAAGCTGATGTCGGGCGTCACCAGCTTTGTGATTGCGCATCGCCTGAGCACGATTCGCGACTCCGACCGCATCCTGGCCATCGATTCGGGCGAGATTGTGGAGCAGGGCACGCACGACGAGCTGATGGCCAAGGGCGGCCTCTACCATCGCCTCTACATGACGCAGTTCCGCGCTCGCGAGGGTGCGGCGCCGGCTGCGGCGACTGTGCCGGCTGCCGCGAGCACGCCGGCTGCCCAGCCCTCGGCTGGCGACTGACCTTGAACGTGCGGCAGCGCCCGGCGCAAGTCGGGCGCCGCCGCACACCCCGTTTTGCCCGAAGGAGGGGGCCCCCACCCCATGACCAGCCCGCTTGACCCCCAAACCAACCCCGCGCCCAACCCCCAGCCCGCAAGCGAGGCGCCGGCCGGCGCACAACCCGAACGCAGCACCGTGCCCGGGAGCCCGCTGCCCGGCGCCGCCCCGCCTGGCACCATCACCCCCGCAGCATCGATCACCCGCTCGCTGCTCGAGCCGATGAAGGCCAACGAGGATGCTTTCCTGGTAGGGCGGCGCGATCGCGGCGAAGAGCTGGCCAGTTCGATCCGCATCTTCATGGAGTTCCTGCACGGGGTGGACGGCATGCAAGTGGTCGACCGTCCCTGCGTCACCTGCTTTGGCTCGGCACGTTTTGCGCGCGAGAACCCCTGGTACGAACTGGCGCGCGCCACCGGGCGCGCACTGGCGCAGGCCGGTTTTGCCGTCATGACCGGCGGCGGCCCAGGGTTGATGGAGGCCGCCAACCGCGGCGCCCAGGAGGCGGGCGGGCTGAGCCTGGGTTGCACCATCCGCCTGCCCTACGACGAGGAGCCCAACCCCTACATCGACCACACGGTGGCCTTCGACCATTTCTTTGTGCGCAAGGTGATGCTCGTCAAGTACTCGCAGGCCTTTGTCATGCTGCCCGGCGGCTTTGGCACGCTCGACGAAATGTTCGAGACGCTGGTGTTGATCCAGACGGGCAAGATCCATCGCTTCCCCGTGGTGGCCATGGGGCGCGACTTCTGGCGCCACTTCCGCACCTTTGTCGAGGACGGACTGCACGCCTACGGCGCCATCAGCGCGCACGACACCGAGATCCTGCGCGTCACCGATTCGCCCGAAGAAGCCGTCGCGATCATCCGTGCCGGCTGGAATGGGAAGTAACGCCCGTTCGCGGGACTTGAATTCGCACGCGTGTTCTGCTATACCATGAGGCCATGAACAACAGCGCTCTCCGCACGCCAGCCACGGCTCCAGCCGCCGCAGCAGATCCAGCAGCAACCCCGCCCTGCATCCTGGGCAAGGTCGTCAAGTCCAACACGCACATCGACTACGTCTGCCAGGTCTTTGGCCGGCGCGAAACGGCGCGCGTACCCCAGCCCGAGGAATATGCCCTGGGCGCATTTGTCTCGATGACGCTGGAAGGGGGCGCGTGGGCAGGCGGCCGCCTGGTTGGCATCGTCTACAACACGCTGCTGGTGAACCCCGAGTTTGGCAACCTGGGCCCGCGCCTCAGCCCGCCCACCGACCTGCGCGTGGTCTCGCCCGACCTCTTCGACGAGACCGCGGTGCTGATCGGCATCATCACCGTAGGCTGGCAGACGCCGCAGGGGCGCTGGCGTCAGGGCATCCCCGAAGTCGCAGCGCAGGTGAACAACGAGGTGCAGTTGTTGAGCGACGCCGAATTCCGCGCCCTGCACCTGGACGGCCAGGGCAGCGTCTGTCTGCACTATGCGCCGATCCTGCTGGCACAGGGCAGCCCCCTGGTGCCGCCGCTGCTCATGCGCGTGGCCGACAGGCTGCTCGAGAGCTTCCCCAGCCAGGCGCGCTGCATTACCGTGGTGCGCAATAACCTGGCCTGGAAGAGCATTGTGCAGCAGGCAGGCTAGCGAGGCGCGCAGATGACCCCTTCCGACCGCCCCCTCGACCTCTTTTCGGCGCTGCCGCCCGCGCCCGAGCTGCGCGACGACGCGTCCGAACTGGCCGACGACGTTCAGTACCCAGACGCGCCGGCAAACGACATGGCCTATGACGCCGACCCGTATGCCGAGCCCTACGCAGAGCTCGAGGTCGACCCCACGCAGACGCGCGTCACCAGCGCCGAGTGCGTGGGCACCGTCAAAGGCCCCGGCGAGACGCCGCACGAGTACACGCTGATTGCGCCCGACCCCGAGCGCCGCGTGCGCCACGGCGAGTTCGTCTTCTACGAGAGCCGCGTCGATGGCGCCGACCGCCGCATCCTCGGCCGCATTACGCGCCGCACCTCGGTCAAGCTCTTTCCCGATACCTTTCTGGCCGACCCCAGCGTGCCGCCGCACCAGGTGGCCGGGCTGCTGGGCTACGACAGCCCCGATTACGAACTCTTCGAGCTCACGGTGCAGGTGCTGGGCTACTTCGACGAGGAACTGCGCGAGTTCATCAACCCGCGCGTGCTGCCCGTGGGCGGTGCGCCCGTCTACATTGCCGAGGATGGCTACCTGGCCGGCGTGCTCAGCCGCAAGGCGCCGCAGAGTGTGGGCAGCGCCGCACTGGGCAGCCTGCTCAGCCGCGCGCCCGAGGCCGTGCCGGTGACGCTCGACGTGAAGGGTTTCACCAGCACCCACCTGGCGATCATCGCCAGCACGGGCAGCGGCAAGAGCTACCTGGCCGGCGTGCTGCTCGAGGAGCTGATGAAGCCCCACAACCGCGCCGCCGTCCTGATCCTGGACCCGCACGCCGAGTACACCACGCTGCAGGAGATGGCCAACCGGCCCGAATTCCGCGCCGGCAGCTATCGCCCCACCGTGCGCATTCTGCGCCCCGACCGGATTCGCGTGCGCGTGGACACGCTGACGATCGACGACCTGCGCTACCTGCTGCCCGACATGTCGGAGAAGATGCACTATCAGTTGGGGCGGGCGTGCAAGAAGATCGGCGCCGGCTACAAGCGCTATACCAAGGGTGAGCTGCTCGAGGCGGTGCTGAAGGCCGGCGGCCAGCCGCGCGAGGGCGAAGCCGAAGACGCCACCACCGGCGCGCTCGAATGGCGCCTGGGCTCGGTGCTGGACAGCCGCATCTTCTCGGACATGGAGAACATCGAGCTGCCCGATGTCTTCCAGCCCGGCAGCTGCACCGTGTTGCAGCTGGACGAGGTGCCGCAGCGCGAGCAGCTGATCATCGCCGCCACGCTGCTGCGCCGCACCTTCCAGGCGCGCGTCGAAACGAAGAAGGGGCGCACAGGCAAGGGCAAGCCCGACTATCTGCCCTATCCGGTCTTTACGCTGGTCGAGGAGGCGCACAACTACGCCCCCGCCGGCGCCTCGGTCGTCACGACCAACGTGCTCAAGAGCATCCTCAGCGAGGGGCGCAAGTTCGGTATGGGGGTGGGGCTGATCACGCAGCGCCCGGGCAAGCTCGATGCCGACGTGCTCAGCCAGTGTATGACCCAATGCATCATGCGCATTACCAACCCCATCGACCAGGAGACGATCGCATCGTCCGTCGAGAGTGTGGGGCGCGAGCTGGTGCGCGAACTGCCCAGCCTGAGCAAGGGGCAGGTGATTGTGAGCGGCGCCAGTGTGAACACACCGGTGCTGCTGCGCGTGCGCCGCCGCCTGTGCAGCCATGGCGGCGAGGACCTGGACGCGCCCGGCGAGTGGCAGCGCTGGTATGCCGAGGGCAGCGACCTGGCCGCCGCGCGCGAGGCGCAGGCCGTGAAGGACACGCGCCTAACCTACGACCTGGACGGCAACCTGCCCTTCGCCACGCCGCGCACCTGAACCACAACAACTGCGAACGGCAACTACGAACTGCTTATCGCAAGGGCGCAAGGGAGCAGATCAACTGAAGGGCGCAAGGAACAGCGAGGAAAAGCAGGGAACAGCAAGGGCAGCAGGGAACGGCAGCTGCGACTGGCAGGGTAGGGTGCAGCGCAGTGTGAATGTGGATTGTGGGTGCAATACAACGCCCGGCCGAGATTGCTCGGCCGGGCGTTTTGTCTTCTTGGGGCAGGTGAGGTCAGGGTTGCTGCGCTTCGTTGGAGGTGATGCGGCTGATGACGTGGATCAGGTCGGTGCGGGTGACAACGCCCACAACCACCTGCGCCTCGCCCTCTACAATCGGCAGCAGCGTATATTCGGGGGTGGAGAGCAGGTCGAAGGCGGCTTCGATCGGGTCGTCGGGGCCGGCGACGGGGATGTCGGTGTTGTCCATCAGCTCGCCGGCGGTGGTGGCCAGCGCCTCGCGCAGCCGCTCCTTGTATTCGCGGTGCTCCTCCAGGTTGAGCGGGATGAGGCCCGAGAGCACCGAGAGGTAGCGCGGCTCGCGCAGCGGTGCGTTGCGGGCGATCAGGTGCATCTCGGTGATCAGCCCCAGCAGCTCGCCCGTTTCGTTGACGACGGGCACGCCACTGATCTGCTGCCGGCTCATCAGCAGGGCGACTTCTTGCACCGAGGCGCCGGGCAGCACGGTAACCGCCGGAGCCGACATCACTTCGCGAAGTTTCATGGTTGCGTCTTTCCGTTCAGGGCGTAAGCCGAATCAAGGTGTGAGCCGAATCAAGGTATGAGCCGAAGCTGATTTTGTGTGCAGCGGCGCTCAGGCGGCGGGAGCGTTGCCGCCGGCGGCCTGCTCGAGCAGGAAGCGGCCGTCGCGGTAGAAGAGCTCGCCGTCGACGTGGATCTCGCTGTCGCGGCGCATGTCGCAGATGAAGTCCCAGTGTACACGCGAACGGTTGCGGCTGCCCGTTTCGGGATAGCCGGCGCCCACGGCCACGTGCATAGTGCCGCCGATCTTCTCGTCGTAGAGGATGCTGTGCGTGAAGCGGCGGATACGGTCATTCGTGCCGATCGCGAACTCGCCCAGAAAACGTGCGCCGGCGTCGCTCTCCAGCGTGCGGCGCAGGAACTCCTCCTCGCGCGCGGCGTGCGCCTCCACCACGGCGCCGTCCACAAAACGCAGCTCCACCCCTTCGGCGGCGCGCCCGGCAAAGACAGCGGGAAAGTCGCAGCGGATCCAGCCGTTGACCGAATCCTCCACCGGCCCGGTGAAGATCTCGCCGGAGGGCATGTTGCGCTTGCCGTCGCTGTTCATAAAGCTGCGCCCGGCGATCGAAAGCTCCAGCTCGACGTTGGGGCCACGCACGACGACCTGGCTGCGGCCGCGCAGCCAATCCACCAGCCGCTGCTGGCGCGCGTGTACACCCTGCCAATAGGCCACGGGGTCGTCGCCGTCGCACGCCGTGGCGGCAAAGACAAAGTCGGCGTACTCGTGCAGGCCCATGCCCGCCTCCTGCGCCAGCGCCGCGCTGGGATAGTTGGTAAGCACGCTGCGCAGGCTGCCGTCGGCCCCGCGCTGCATCAGCGTTTCGCCAAAGGCGCGCACGCCCTGTTGCAGCCGCTGCGCGCGCGCCGGCTCCAGCCCGGCCAGGGCGCGCGTGTTCGAAGGCGCGTTGATCACGATGCGCACGTCGACCTGCTCGGCCAGCAGCTTCTCGACGGGCGAGGCCCAGCCCAGCTGATCGTCGTTGGCGGAGGCGGCAAAGCGTTCGGTCAGGTTGTCGCTGCTGAGCTGTACGGTGGTGTGGGCGCCGGCAAGGGTGGCGGCGTGCACCACCTCCTCGGCCAGCGGTAGCCCCTCGACGTGGCTGCGCACAAGCACCCACTCGCCGGGCCGAACACCGGTGCAGTAGTGGGTGAGCAGATGGGCAAGGCGGGTGGTGCGCGGGTCGGCCATGGGTTCGGTTCCGGCGAAGGTTGCATGCGGTCGCTCGCCCCATTATACTCGAGCGCCGCGCCGGGAACAGCAGAAAAAGAACACAACCTGAAAAGTACACGGAAACGACGGAAACAACTGGAAAAGCAACTGCCGAGCGACGGGCCATTTGCCCAGGCGTGCCTGCGTTCCGACCCATCCCCGTTGGTCCCGTCGTTTCCGTGTACTTGTTAAGTTGTGCCCGCTGTGACACAATCCACTCGTCCCGGCGGGCACGTCGCCCCTTGGTAGCGATTGATCGATCGACACTGGCCCCGCCGGTTTTCAGCGACTTCCCCACTCACACAGACAGGAATTGTGCGTTGACCACTCCTCACACCCCGGATTGGGTAAAGCAGGCTGTCTTCTACCAGATTTTCCCCGACCGCTTTGCACGCAGCAGCCGCACGCAGCATGTGCGCGGCCTCACCTTCAAGCCGTGGGGCGCGCCCCCGTCGGAAGAGGGCTTTCAGGGCGGCGACCTCTACGGCGTTGCCGACAAGCTCGATTACCTGAAAGAGCTGGGCATCACCGCCATCTACCTCTGCCCGATCTTCTCGTCGGCCTCGAACCACCGCTACCACACCTTTGACTACATGCAGGTAGACCCGCTGCTGGGCGGCAACGATGCGCTGCGCGCCCTGCTCGACGAAGCGCACGCGCGCGACATGAAGATCGTGCTCGACGGCGTCTTCAACCACGCCAGCCGCGGCTTCTGGCCCTTCCATCACATCCTCGAAACGGGCGGCGGTTCACCCTACATCGACTGGTTCCATATCAACAGCTTCCCGCTCAATCCCTACCCGCGCGCGGCGCGCGAGCCGCTGGGCTATGGCGCCTGGTGGGAGCTGGCTGCGCTGCCCAAGATCAACACCAGCAACCCCGGCGCGCGCGATTACCTGCTCAGCGTCGCCCGCCACTGGATCGACTTTGGCATCGACGGCTGGCGGCTCGATGTGGCCGAGGAGATCAACGACCCGCCCTTCTGGCAGGATTTCCGCAAGACGGTGCGCGAAGGCAACCCCGAAGCCTACATCGTGGGCGAAATCTGGCACGACGCCGTCGAGTGGCTCAAGGGCGACCGCTTCGACGCCGTGATGAACTATGTCTTCAGTCGCGCCGCGCTGGGCTTCTTCGGCGCCAAGACGCTGCGCGTGGACTACAAGCCGGGCGGCTTCGACCTCAAGCGGCTGAGCGCAAAGCAGTTCCGCCAGCAGATGGAGCACATGCTGACGCTCCATCACCCCGAGATCATCCACGCCCAGATGAACCTGATCGACAGCCACGACACCGCGCGCACCCTCTGGACGCTCAACGGTGACGAGGCGGCGATGCGCCTTTGCCTGCTGCTGCAGATGACGATGCCCGGTGCGCCCTGCATCTACTACGGCAGCGAGGTGGGCATGGTGGGCGGCCCCGACCCCGACTGTCGCGGCGCCTTCCCCTGGGAGCACGAGGAGAGCTGGAATCACGACCTCTTCGCCTTCCACAAGCGCGCGATCGCGCTGCGCCACGCCCACAAGGCGCTGAGCCTGGGCACAACGCAGCTGCTCGAGGCCAAGGGCGACCTTGTTGCCTTCCAGCGCGACTACGAGGGCGAGACGATTGTTGTGATCCTCAACCGCGGCATTGAAGCCGGCGCGCTGACGTTGAAGCCCGAGGGCAAGTTCGCCGAGGGCGCCGCGTTCGTCGACCTGTGGCGCTCCGAGCTGCCCAACGACAGCGTGCAGGCGATTCTTCACGACGGCAAGCTGCGCGTGGGCGTGCCGCCGCTTGACGCCGCCATCTTCGCCGGCCCGCAGAAGAAGTAGCGCTGCCCTGACCACTCCACCCCCCGCCGCAGGGCTGCGGCCGGCTGCCCTTGCCGCTCAGGAGCGCGTATGAGCCAAACGGTTGAGCGGGCGCTGGTGATCCTGAACCCCTATTCGGGGCGCGGACACGGCGAACGGGCACGCGAAGAGCTGGCGCGCCTGCTGCGCGCCACGCAGACGCACTACGATATCGTCGAGACCGAACGGCCCGGCCACGCCATTGATCTGGCGCTGGCCGGGCGTTTGGCCGGCTACGAACTGGTGGTGGCCGCCGGTGGCGACGGCACGATCAGCGAGGTGGTGAACGGGCTGCTGCTGGCCAACGCGCAGATGGTGGAGCAGGCGCGCCAGGCCGCGCTTCAGGCCGCGCAGGCGGCGGCGCTGGAGCGCGAGCGTGCCGCCGCCGAAGCTGCCGCCCAGGCCGAAACCGCCGCTGCTCCTGAAGCCGCCGCGGCGGTCGAGGAGGAGGGCGCCGCAGTCGCCGAGCTCCCGTCCGACGCGGCGGTGGATGGACCCGCCAGCGCAGCGCCGCGAGCAGCGGTTGAAGAGCCGCCCGCAGCCGAGTTTACCTGGACCGTGCCGCCCGAACTGGAAGTTGCCGGCACGCTGGGCGTGGTGCCCGTGGGCAGCGGCAACGACTTCGCCACCATGGTCGGCATCCCGCTTGAGATGGAAGCCGCCGTGAAGCTGCTCGAGCGGCGGCGGCTGCGGCTAGTGGATGTGGGCAGCGCCGACGTGGTCTGCGCGCCGGGCACGGCAGCCGACGGCGGCGCGCACAGCTTTCACCGCTACTTCGACAACAACATGGGCATCGGCCTCGAAGCGTCGGTGATCCTCGAGAGCAACAAGATACGCCGGCTGCGCGGGTTGCTGCTCTACGCCATGGCTGCGATCCGCACCATCATCAAGAATCGCTCGCCGCGCATGACGATCAAGTGGCGCACGCAGGAGGGCGAAGAGGGCAGCCACGACAAGCCCACGCTGCTGGTTTCGGTGGGCAACAGCCCGCGCGCCGGCGGCGGCTTCTTTCTTACCCCCGACGCCGAGCTGGACGACAAGCAACTCGACGTGGCGATCGCCGACGACCTGCCGCGCCCGCAGGTGATGGCGCTGCTGCCGCGCGCGATGAAGGGCACCCACACCACCCACCCCGCGGTGACCATGCTGCGCATCGAGAAGTTGACGATCCAGGTGCCCGACGGCGCGCCGGTGCAGATGGACGGCGAACTGGTGCACGAGCGCGCCTGCGAGGTGCAGATTACGGTCATCCCGCACAAGCTCGAACTCATCGCGTAAACGGCAAACTACTTGACGCAAGGGCGCAAGGGAACTGATCAACTGAAGGGCGCAAGGAAAAGCAAGGAACAGCGAGGAATGGTAAGGAACAGCGAGGAACAGCGAGGAACAGCGAGGAGCAGCGGAAGACAGGAAGGAAGGCGAGGCAGGTCGAGCGCCGCCGTGGGGTAGCCGCCGGAATATGGCAAAGAAGACGCCGCCTCCGGATGGGGGGCGGCGTTTGTGCTGCTGCAACGGGGATTCAATCCAGGGGCGGGTCGCCCCAGCGGCGGTCGAGCTCGGCAGTGCCGGCCTTCAGGGCCAGCAGCAGCGCGTCCTGGTCGATGGGCAGCGCCATGCAGCGCACGCCCACGGCGTTGTGGATGCCGATCGCGATCGCCGGGCTGATCGGGATCGAGCTGATCTCGCCCACGCCCTTCGCTCCCCACGGCCCTTCGGCGGTGGGGTGCTCGACAATGTGGTTGACCATGGCCGGCGCCATGCGCACGCTGGGCATCTTGTACTGCCCCAGGTGGCGCGTCCACGGCATGCCGTTCTCCTCGATGTAGTGCTCGGTGAGGGCGTTGCCCAGCCCCATCACCACGCCGCCCTCGATCTGCCCCACCAGGCTGAGCAGGTTCATGGCGCGGCCCACGTCGTGCGCCGTCACCACCTGCTCGACGGCGACCTCGCCCGTCTCCGTGTCCACGCTCACCAGCGCGGCGTGTACGGCGTAGCTGAAGGCAAAGTGCATGTCGCCGCCCGTGCCCAGCGGCTGCGTCTTGGGCGCCCAATAGTCGTAGCGCAGGCGGGCGTCGCGCCCTTCGGCCAGCAGTTGCTGCACAGCCTGGGCAAAGGGCAGACTGCGCGTCTGCGGCGCGAGGATGGGCTTGGGCTGGGGCGCGGCGGCGGGCGCACCTTCTGTGCCGCCGGCCTGCACGCGCGCCAGGCGCTCGCTGTCTACATAGGCCAGCCCTTCGTGGAAGGCGATGGTCTCGGGCGGGACGTCGAACTTCTCGGCGAGCACCCCCTGCAGCCGTTCGCGCATGGCGCGGGCGGCCAGACGCGCAGCGTTGCCGCTCAGGTAGGTCTGTCGGCTGGCGGTGGTGGGGCCGCCATCGGGCGAAAGGTCGGTATCCATCACCAGCACACTCACCTGGGAAAAGGGCAGCCCCAGCTCTTCGGCGGTGGCGGCGGCCAGTACGCCGATCAGGTTCTGCCCCATCTCGGCGCTCGAGGTGCGGATCTCGGCGTGGCCGTCGGGGTAGACTTCAACCTCGGCGGCGGCGGCATCGGGCGCGCCGCCGCCCAGCCCGGTGTTCTTGTAGCCGGCGGCCAACCCCCACGCCAGCACCTTGCTCCCCTCGCGGATCGGCGCGTAGAGGTCGCCGCCGGCCGCGCCGGGGAAGCGCACGGCGTGCAGTTCGCGCATCGTCACTTCGGTGCGCTGCAGGCAGTCGAGCATGCCCACGCTGTCGCGCAGCACCTGGCCGGTTGCCGTCTGCGCGCCCACCTGCAGGGCATTCTTGCGGCGCAGCGCGGCCGGGTCCATGCCCAGTTGCTGCGCCAGGATGTCCATGTTGCTCTCGACGGCGAAGGCCGACTGCGTGACGCCAAAGCCGCGGAAGGCGCCGCAGGGGGCGTTGTTGGTATACATCGCGTAGCAGTCGATGCGGGCGTTGGGCACGGCATAGGGGCCGGTGGCGTGCGTGGTGGCGCGCGTCATCACCTTTTCGCCCAGGCTGGCATAGGCGCCGCTGTCGCCATAGAGCTCGGCCTCGACGGCGGTGAGCAAACCGTCGCGTGTGGCGCCGGTCTTTACCCGGATCAGCGTGGCGTGGCGCTTGGGGTGGAAGCGCAGACTCTCCTCGCGGCTGTAGAGCACCTTCACCGGCCGCCCGGTAACGGTGGCGGCCAGCGCGGCGTGAATCTGGCCGGCGATGTCTTCCTTGCCGCCGAAGCCGCCGCCCATCACCGTACCGCGCACGCGCACGGCCTCTTCGGGCAGGCCCAGGCTGGCGGCCACCTGCGCGCGGTCGGCATAGGGAATCTGGCTGCCGACGTAGATGGTGAGCTTCTCGTGCGCGCCATGGCGGGGGTCCAGGTGGCCGGCGGGCACGGCGACCGCGCACTCGGGCTCGAGGAAGGCGTGTTCGGTCATCGGCGTGCGGTAGGTGCGCTCGACGATGACGTCGGCCTGGGCAAAGCCCTGCGCGATGTCGCCGTGGCGCACCTTGATGTGCTTGAGCAGGTTGCCGTCCTTGCGGTCGGGATGGAGCACCGGCGCAGCGGGCGAGCGCGCCGCCACCGGGTCGGTGACGGCGGGCAGCGGCTCGTAGGTGACAAGGAGGGCGGCCAGCGCGGCGCGCGCCTGCTCCGGCGTGTCGGCAACGACGAGCGCCAGCGGGTCGCCGGCATAGCGCGCCGGGTAAGCGCCGCCGGCAAAGACGGGCCAGTCGGTCTCCACCAGGCCGTGGCGCGGGTTGCCCGGCACGTCGGCGTGGGTGAGCACGGCGCGCACGCCGGCCATGGCGCGCGCAGCTTCGATTTCGATGTGCAGGATACGGGCGTGGGGGTGGGCGCTGCGCAGCGTCGCCCCGTGCAGCATGCCTTCGAAGAGGTAATCGTCGCTGTAGAGCGCGGCGCCGGTGACCTTGGCCACGGCGTCGGGCCGGGGCAGCGGCTTGCCGATCTGCTCGAGCGGGGCGACGCTGGGCGGTAGCTCGGGGCCGGGCAGCTCGCCCGTGCGTATGCAGGTTGCCGCCGCCTTCACCGCCGAGAGGATCGAGGCATACCCTGTGCAGCGGCAGTAGCTGTCCTTGAGGCAGTGGCGAATCTCGTCGTCGCTTGGGTCGTCATTCTTTGCCAGCAGCGTGCTCGACTGCATGATCAGCCCCGGCGAGCAGAAGCCGCACTGCGTAGCGCCGTGGCTCACAAAGGCCTGCTGCAGCGGGTGGAGTTCGGCCAGTGCGTCGTCGGCTGCGCGATTGGCAGGAACGGGCAGCGGTTCGGCGCTGACGCGGCCGTGGCGCTGCCATTCGGCGGCCAGCCCCTCGATCGTCAGCACCGTCGCGCCCTGCGCCTTGAAGGCGGGGAAGATGCAGGAATCGACGGAGCGGCCGTCGACGATGACGGTGCACGCGCCGCACTCGGCTTCGTTGCAGCCGATCTTGGTGCCGGTCAGCCCCAGGTCATAGCGCAGCACCTCGGCCAGAAAGCGGTTGGCGGGGACGTCGATGGTGTGCGCGTCGCCGTTGACGGTGAGCGAGAGCTGGGGCATGGGCAGGTACCCTCCATGGGTGCGGCAACAAAGAGCGGGGGAATGCGTTTGATCCGTTGGCGGGATCAGCCAAGGGGGAGAGGAGTCGGGTGTGAACGCTCAGTCCAGGTCGGCGCGGGCGCGGGCAATGGCGCGCGTCAGCACGCGGCGCAGCAGCACGTCGAGCATCTCGGCGCGATAGGCGCGGCTGGCGCGGTGGCGGCTCGAACGGAAGGCGACCTCGGTGTGGGCGGCAGCGAGCACGGCATTCAGCGCGGACTCCAGCGCGTCGGCGTCGGCCACGTCGGGGGCGGCGCAGAGGGCGGCTTCGGCGTGCAGGGCGCGGAAGGGGATTGGCCCGGCCGGCCCGATGGCAATGGTGGCGCGGGTCGCGCGCCGGCCGTCGGCGTCGACCTCGACGTTGGCGGCCAGCCCCAGAATTGGCAGCGCCACGCCCTGGGGGCGCATGATGCGGTCGAAGGCGCTGCCGCTGCGCGGGGCGCGGTGGCCAAAGCGGAAGCCCACAATCAGTTGGCCGGGGGCGAGCGTGTTGCGCCCCGGCCCGGCAAAGAGCGCCAGCAGCGGCACCCACTCGGTGTAGACGTCGTCGGGCCCGGAGAGGCGGCTCTCGGCGCTGGTTGGGGTGCTGGGCGCCCAGGTCGCGACCTGCGCCTGCGCGCCCATGGCCAGCAGGCCGATGGTGCCGTCGGCGGCGGGCAGGGCGTGCGCCACATTGCCGCCCAGCGTGGCCACGTTGCGCACCTGCGGCCCGCCCACCACGCCGCAGCTCTCCACCAGCGCCGCAGCGTGGGCGCGCAGCAACTCGCTCGCTTCGACCTGGGCGTGGGTCACCGCCGCGCCGATGACGATGCAGTCACCCTGTTCGTCGATGCTGTCCAGGCCGGCGATGCGCGTCACATCCACCAGCGCGGCCGGCGGTTCGGTGGGCGCGTGCCCCTGCTGCATCTCGAGGATCAGGTCGGTGCCGCCGGCGACGACGCGCGCGCCGGCGCCGTAATCGGCAAGCAGCGCCAGCGCCTCGGCCAGTGTGGAGGGGGTGTGGTACTCCTGCCATCGAGCCATGGCGCCTATTGTAGCAAATTGCGCGCATGTGGGCGCGATGGCGCATGGTGGCTATAATGGGCAAGGCCTGCCAGACGACTCATCGACTGGCGACGCTGGGCTACCCCACGGCTCCTCTCCCCCAGACTGGACAAGGGTCTTCATGTTACGAGTGCCGCCTGTTGCTCCCGCCGTTGCGCTGCCCGATTCGCTGCGAGGGGCCATTGTGGCCCACGCCCGCAGCGGCTTGCCCGAAGAGGTGTGCGGGATTCTGCGTGGTCGCGGCAGTGTGGCCTTCGAAGCCATCCCCGCCGCCAACGTCGCCGAGGAGCGCATCGAAAACTATACGGTCGACCCGCTCACCCTGCTGCGCCAGTTCGAATTCGAGGACGCCGGCGAGGAGATGATGGGCATCTACCACTCGCACCCCGTTTCGCCCGCCGAACCCTCGGCCACCGACGCCTGGAACGCCCACTATCCCGACGCCGTCTACTTCATCTGCTCGCTGGAGGTGGACGCGGCGCCGGTGATTCGCGCCTGGCGGCTCGAGAGTGTGGATGTAGCGCTGGCCTGGGAGACGCTGCGCCGGGCGCTGCCCTTCCACGAGGTGCGCCCGCAGCTCTGGGGGCTGCACGTGGGCTTCGACGCGCCGCTGCCGGCGCCGCTGGCCGGCGGCGCGACGGCTTCGATTGCGGCGCCCTACTACCTGGTCTTCAACACCGATGCCGCCGGTGCGCTGCAGGAAGGGCGCCTGGTGACGGTGCGCGAGTGCCCGCTGCAGGAGTGATTCAGCGCCGCACAGTGGGCAGATAGACACGCGGCGCGAGCGGCGGCTGCCCAACGGTTGTGAAGGTGGCGCCAACGGTGCTCGTGGCAGCCATTGTCACTGTACACGCGCCGGCGCCGGTGCACGCCCCACTCCAGCCAACAAACTGCTCGCCTGCAGCGGGCGTTGCGCTGAGCACAATCTGCGTGCCCTCGCGCAGGTTGCCGGCGCTGCAGGTGACGCCGCAGGCAATCGGCCCGCCTGTCACTGTGCCCTGCCCCGCCTTGGTCACCATAAGCCCATAGAAGCCCACCTCGAGCGCGCCGACGTCGCACGCGCTGCCCTGCGGTCGCGCGACCCCGCGTTGATCTGTCAACACGCCGGCCATGCACTGAGCGCCGTCAAGAGCTGGGCTGTCGGCCAGCAGCGCCTGTGTGCGCGTGGGTCCGCCGTTGTTGGCCAGCGGGGCCAGCAGTGGGTTGGTGTTCTGCGGAAAATCACCGCCGGCACTCAACGTGCAGGTGTTGTCGTCGCTGATGTTGAAGCCTTGCGAGATGACTGTGGCTGGAGAAAACAGCCGGCAGTTGCGCCCATTGTCGGCCAGAATGCTGTTCCTGACTTCATATGTGCCGGCGCAGGACGATATTGGGCAACCGGCTGTGAGGACCAGCGACGAGTTGTTGGTGATTGTGCTGTGGATGATGCGTACTGTGCCGGTGGTACAAAACGCCGAGCCGGTGGATTCCGTCACTGTGCTGTTGCGCAGCGTGAGTGTGCCAGAATTTGTGAGCCCGCAGCCGCCGGAACCTGCGCTGTTGCCGTTGCTGCGCAACAGCGAAGACGTGATGAATGTTGTGCCCAGGTTGACGAGTGCCGAACCGTCGTATGCGGTTGCATTGTCGGCGACGGTGCTGGTTGTGACGGTGAGTACGGAGTTGGCCAACACGTAGAAAGCGCCGCCATAGCCGCCGGTGTTGGAGTAGATACTGCTTCCCTGGATTGTGACTTTTGGGCCGTCCCACAGCAGCAGCGCGCCCCCCAGGCCAGTTGTGCTGGTGGTTTCGTTATGGTGCAGGCGGCTGTTGGAGATTGTGACGACGCCTGCGCCCCAGCGCGGATAGATTGCGCCGCCGTTGACAGCCTTATTGAAGGCAAACTCGCTGTTGGTGATGGTGGTGGGGCCATAGGTGACGATAGCGCCACCACTGGCGGTGGTGGACACATTGTTGGTGAAGATGCTGTTCTCAATCGCCAGCGTGCCTTCGTTGTAGATGGCGCCGCCGTCGCCGCTGGCATAGCCACGCGTCACGCGCAGGTTGCGCAGCGTCAGGCTGCCGCTGCCTGTGATGTAGAAGATGCGCCAGGCGTTGCCGCCACTGAGGGTGATGGTGTTCTCCCCGTCGATCACGATCGCGGTGGTAATGCTCGGCAGCGTGCCTGCGATGCCCGTGCCATCGGCCACCGAAATGATTGCCGGTTCGGTGGGGCAGTTGAACGTGAGGCTGCCGCCGCCGGCGGCGTTGATGGCTTCTAGCGCGAGGTGCAGGCCGGCGTTGTCGCACTGCAGGAGCGTAAGGTCCGCGACGGCGCGCGCAGGGCGGCTTGCAACGAGGCAGCACGCGGCGGCCAGCAGCAGCGCGCCGACCAACACACGGCTCAGGCGGGTGAGCGGCATCAGGAGGTTCCTTCTGGGGGAGGCAAGTGTGTATGAGGGTGCGTGATTCTACCGCGCCGGCACGTGCTGCGCAACAGGTTCCCGCGCCGAACCGACTGCACGCCGCGTCTCGCAGGAAAGAAATGCACCCATGGAACGAATACTACTTGACAGCGCCCCGGCGGCTGCGTATACTTGCCCCACATTCGTTCGGTATTAAACGATTGTCCTGTTGCCAGCAAGGATTCTACACCGTTTATGAGAGCACGTGTGCTGCGCTCGTTCATCTGTTGTCCCTGCTTGTGTCGCTAGCGGGTGCTGCCGGCATGGCGCCGGTTGCCCCCGCGATCGTAGACAACCAGCAGGCGATGAACCGCCGCACATCCTGCCCCACGCTGCGGGCGCCCACATGACGGGCCGCAGCGGGGTGGAACCAACCGCCGAGAGGCGCCGGCCTGCGGGCCGCTACGCTCTCGCTGCAGTCACCTTTGTTACGGTGCGCCGGGTTCATCGACTGATGGCCCGGCGCTCTTCTTTTCCGCCGGCGCTTGCACGATACCGATTATCCAGAAGCACGCTTGCACGCCGGGTAGAGCCGGCGCCCCACCGCTCCGCACAGGAGCACGAAAGAGGCAGAACGATGGCGACTGTATTGATGCCCACCCCCCTGCGCCGTCTGGCCGGCGGCCAGTCGCGCGTCTCGGTCGACGCCGCAGACGTCGGCGCGCTGATCTATACGCTCGAGCAGCAGTACCCCGGCATCGCCGAAAAGCTGCTCGACGACAAGGGCGAGATCAAGCGCTTCATCAACGTCTTTGTCAACGAGAACGAGGTGCGCACGCTGCAGGGGCTGGCGACGCCGGTGACCGAGGGCGACAAGGTTTCGATCGTGCCGGCGATGGCTGGGGGTGCCGCGTGAGCACGGCCAACGGCACACACGCAGCCGGCAGTGCGCATGCTGCCGAGACATCCCCCGCCCAAGCGTCTGCCCCGCCCGCTGCGCGCCTGAACCGCGACCAGCTGGTGGCCCTGGCCCGCACGCAGATCGAGGAGATCAGCGCACAGGAGCTGATCCGCCGCCGCGCCGAGAACAGCGCACTCACCGTGGTTGACATTCGCGAGCGCGACGAGTTCGTGCAGGGGCACATCCCCGGCGCCGTCTTCATCCCGCGCGGCTTCCTCGAGCTCCAGATCGAGCAGCACCAGCCCGACCGCAGCCGGCCCGTGGTGGTCTACTGCGCCGGCGGCGTCCGTTCGGCGCTGGCGGCGCGCAACCTCAAGGAGATGGGCTACAGCAACGTCATTTCGCTGATTGGCGGCTTCAACGGCTGGAAGAATGCCGGGCTCGACTTCAAGGTGCCCACCGTAATGACCGCCGAGCAGCGGCTCCGCTACAGCCGCCACACGCTGCTCAAAGAGGTGGGCGAGGCCGGCCAGATCAAGCTGCTGGAGGCCAAGGTGCTGCTGATTGGCGCCGGCGGCCTGGGCAGCCCGGCGGCCATCTACCTGGCGGCGGCGGGCGTGGGCACGCTGGGCATTGTCGACTTCGATACGGTGGATGTTTCGAACCTGCAGCGCCAGGTGCTGCACGGCAGCAAGGACGTGGGGCGCTACAAGGTCGATTCGGCGGCCGACCGCCTGCACGACATCAACCCCGACGTCAAGGTGGTGGGCCACCGCGAGCCAATCTCGAGCGAGAACGCGCTCGCCATCATCAGCCAGTACGACCTCGTGCTCAACGGCTCGGATAACTTCCCCACCCGCTACCTTGTCAACGACGCATGCCAGTTCCTCAAGAAGCCGCTGGTAGACGGCAGCATCTTCATGTTCGAGGGGCAGGTGACGGTCTACCAGCCCGCAATTCCCGAGGCGGGCGTGGCGGGCGGCCCCTGCTACCGCTGTCTTTACCCCGACCCGCCGCCCCCGGGCGAGGTGCCGAGCTGCTCGGAAGCGGGCGTGCTGGGCGTGCTGCCCGGCATCGTCGGCTCGATGCAGGCGGTGGAGGCGGTGAAGCTGATCCTGGGCGTGGGCGAGCCGCTGGTGGGCCGCTTGCTGATGGTGGACACGCTGGACATGACCTTCCGCACGCTGAAGGTGAAGCGCAACCCGGAATGCCCCGTCTGCGGCGAGCACCCCACCGTGACGGAGCTGATCGACTACCAGCAGTTCTGCGGCTTCCACGCCTAAATCAGGGCAGAGCCTGAGTCAGGGCAGAGCCTGAGGGGAATTGTTACAGATGGCACTCGCAGCTCTACGCAGCAGGCAGAGAATCGGCAGGGCAAGGCGTTCGACAGGCGCGTGCCGCCCGGCCGCGCGCCTGCCTGCCACGCTGCTCGACCAGATCGGCAACACGCCGCTGCTCGACCTGACGCCGGTGGCGCGCACGCTGGGCGTGGCGCCGGGCGTCGCGCTCTATGCCAAGGCCGAGTGGCTGAACCCCGGCGGTTCGGTGAAGGCGCGTGCGGCGCTGCGCATGGTCGACGAGGCTGAAGGGAGCGGCCGCCTGCGCCCCGGCCAGACGCTCATCGATTCGAGCTCGGGCAACACGGCGATTGCGCTGGCGTTGATCGGCGCCGTGCGCGGCTACCCGGTGCAGCTGGTAATGCCTGCCAACGTGAGCCGCGAGCGCAAGGCGCTGGTGCACGCGTACGGCGCCACGCTGGTGGAATCCGACCCGCTGGAGGGCTCGGATGGCGCGGTCCACCTAGTGCGCAAGCTGGTCGCGGCGCAGCCCGAGCGTTTTTGCTTTGTCGATCAGTACAACAACCCGGCCAACTGGCGGGCGCACTTTGCCGGCACCGGCCCCGAAATCTGGCAGCAGACCGACGGCGCTGTTACCCACTTTGTGGCCGGGCTGGGCACCAGCGGCACCTTTGTCGGCGTCGGGCGCGCGCTCAGGCAGCGCAACCCGGCGGTGCGGCTTGTGGCCGTGCAGCCGCAGGACGAACTGGCCGTGATCGAGGGGCTGAAGCACCTGCCGACGGCGATCGTGCCCGGCATCTACGACGCCGCGCTGGCCGATGCGCAGCTGGCTGTAGGGGCCGAGGACGCCTGGCTGATGACGCGCCGCCTTGCGAGCGAGGCCGGCCTCTTTGTGGGGCCAAGCGGCGGCGCGGCGGTGGCGGCGGCCGTGCGCCTTGGCCAGGAGCTCACGGCCGGCGTGGTGGTGACGGTGCTCCCCGATGACGGCAGCAAGTACATCAGCCTGGGGCTCTTCGATTAGCCCCTCAGGAAGGAAGAGGACAGATGGCCCCTCTCGTCAACCAGCCAGTGAAGCCCGCAGCACCCGTCTCGAAGGTGGATCACTCGCTGCTCAAGGTGAACCAGGTCGCGATCATTTTGCTGCTGGTTGTGGCGTGGCTGCTCAACTGGAGCTGGCTGGTTGCCTTTGTGAGCGCCGTCATGCTGGTAGGCTCGATCTGGCCGCAGGCGGGGCTCTTCAAGCTTGTGGGGCAGAAGCTGCTGCAGCCGGCCGGCCTGCTGCGCCGCGACCTGCGCCCGGATCTCCCGCAGCCCCACCTCTTTGCCCAGGCGGTGGGCGGCCTCTTCCTGCTGGTGGCGACGGTCGCCTTTGCCCTGGGTGCGCCGCTGGTGGGCTGGGTGCTGGCGGCGGTTGTGGTCGCGCTGGCGGCGGTGAACCTCTTTGCGGGCTTCTGCGTCGGCTGCTTTATGTACTACCAACTGGCACGCATTGGCGTTCGCCCCAGTCTGCCCACCTGGCAGCCGGTCGTTGCGCGCCGCTAGAGATGATCTCCAACCCGAAAGGCTGCCCCTGATGCAGGTTCTTGCCCTGGCTCCGATGCTGGAACGGCTGTTGTGGCTGCTGGTGGCTGTGCTGTTCTGCGGCGGCGCGTGGGGAATCTGGCGTGTGTGGCAGGCGCGGCGACTGGCAGCGCTGCAGGCGCGCCCGGCGCCCTCTCTGCTCGACGACGTGGCGCCCAGCGGCCCTGCGCTGCTCTACTTCAGCACCGGCGACTGCGCCCAGTGCCGCTTCCAGCAGGCGCCGATTTTGCAGCGACTGGTAGCCACCGCGCCGGTGCCGGTGCCGGTGGTCGCGCTCGATGCCGTCGAGCGCGAGGACCTGGCGCGCCACTTCGGCATCCTGACGGTGCCGAGCACGGTGCTGCTCGATGGGGCGCAGCGGCCGGTTGCCATCAACCACGGCTTGGCCCCTCTGCACAAACTGCAGCAGCAGCTCGCGACACTATAACGACAACATCCGACGCAAGGGCGCGAAAGACGCAAGGAAACGCAAGGAAAAGCGAGGAACGGCAACTGCACTTGTTGGCTCTGCCGCGGCATGGCTCAATGCACATGCCACAGCGAGGCTAACAAGTGCAGTTGCCGTTCCTCGCGTCTTTCGCGCCCTTTCGTCGGATGTTGCTGGTTGAATTCTTGGGCAGCCGCCCGGCACGCGCTACAATGGCCGGACGCGCGGCGCGGGTCTTCTCGCTTCTCGCTTCTCGCTTCTCGCTCGCGATCCGAAGGGTTTCCCGTTGTTCGAGCTGGTCTTTCTGGGTACATCGGCCTCGGCGCCCTCGGCGCAGCGGGGCCTTTCGTCGGCGCTGGTGATGGCCAACGAGCACCGCTTCATGATCGACTGCGGCGAAGGCACGCAGCGCCAACTGCTGCGTTCCGGCCTTGGCTTTCGCCGGCTGGACAAAATCTTGCTCACCCACGGCCACCTCGACCATATCCTGGGGTTGGGCGGGCTGGCCAGCACGCTGGGGCGCTGGGAAGCGCTCGAGGAGCTGAACATTTCGGGCGGGCGGGTAGCGATGCAGCGGGTGCAGGCGCTGATGGAGGTGGTCTTCGGCGCCGGCAACATCCCCAACGTGGGCGTCAGCCTCAACGTGATCGAGCCGGGCGTGCTCTTCGACGAGAAGAATTTCACGCTCAGCGCCTTTCCGGTGCAGCACCGCGGCCCCGATTGCCTGGGTTACCTCTTTGAGGAGAAGACGCGCCGCCCCTTTTTGGCCGAACGCGCCGAAGCGCTGGGCGTGCCGCACGGCCCCGAGCGCCGGCAGTTGGCCGCGGGCGAGGATGTGCTGCTGCCTGACGGCCGCACCGTGCGCGCCGAGGAGCTGCTGGGGCCGCCCCAGCGTGGCGCGCGCCTCTGCTTTGTGGGCGACGTGAGCCACACCGGCCCCCTGCACCGCTACGCCGAGGGCGCCGACCTGCTGGCGATCGAAGCGACCTACCTGGAAGAGGACAAGGAGCTGGCGCGCCAGTACGGCCACATCACCGCCGCCGGCGCCGCACGGCTGGCGCGCAACGCCGGCGTCAAGGCGCTGGTGCTGCACCACGTCTCGCGCCGCTACCGCACCTCCGACATCCTGGCCGAGGCGCAGGCAATCTTTGCCAACACCTCCGTCGCCGCCGACCTGGACGCGATCGAGGTGCGCAAGGACAAACCCGTTGCCCTGCGCAGCCTCCGCAACTAACAACCCCATTACGGCGAACTGCGCAACTGCTCACTGCGCAACGCAAGGGCGCAAGGGAGCTGAATCAAGGAAGGGCGCAAGGAACTGCAACGGCCAAGGCCGGCAGTCCTGCAGCAACACGGCGGCCCTCAGTTCCAATAGAATGAATGAGGCGGACGGGGCGACCCGTCCGCCTCTCTGTTTACACTGAATCTGCACTCCGCGCTGCCCTCGATCCTCGATCGTTGTTAGCTTCTCAGCGTCGCGCCAGTCTCCTTCACCACGGCGTCGATCACGCGGCGGCGCAGGGAAGCCACCTCGCGCTCGGTGAGCGGGCGGTCGGGGCTTTGGTAGGTGAGGTGGAAGGCCAGCGATTTGCGCCCGGCCGCCACCGTGCCGCCGCGGAAGATGTCGAAGAGCGCGACCTCGGTGAGCAGGAAGCCGCCCGCAGCGCGAATTGTCTTCTCGACGCGTCGCACCGTCACCTCTTCTTCCAGCTCAAAGGCCAGGTCCTCGATCACGGCGGGATAGGGGCTGATTGGGCGCATGGGCGTGAGCTGAAAGTGCGGGCGCACCAGCGGCTCCACGCGCAGCTCGGCGAGGGCAACGCGCATGGCCGGCAGGTCGAAGGCCTGGCGCACACGCGGGTGTAGCTCACCCAAGTGGCCGATCGGCGTGCCGTCGATCTGCACGGCGGCGCAGCGCGGGCCAAAGGGGGCCACGTCGGGGGCGGGCACAAACTCGATCTGTGCCGGCGCAAAGCCCAGCCGTTCGAGCAGCAGCTCGACCACGCCCTTCAGGTCGTAGAAGTCGACCTCGTCGCTACCGTCCTGCGTATAGAAGTCGGGCGGGGTGCGCAGGCCGGCGAGCAGCAGGCTCACGCGGCGGTCTTCGTGCGGCAGGGTGCCGTCACCCGCCTCGGGCAGGTAGACGCGGCCGACTTCGAACGAGGCGTGGCGCGGCGCCAGACGTACGTTGCGGGCCAGATTCTCGAGCGCGCTTACCAGCAGCGAGCGGCGCAGGCTGCGGCGTTCGGGGGCGATGGCGTTGGCCAGCGAGAGGAAGTCGCTTTCGGCGGCCGGCGTGCCCGGCGTCAGGCGTGCGCTGCTCTCGGGCGAGGTCAGCGCATAGTTCACCGTCTCCTGCAGGCCGGCGGCGGTGAGCAGGTTGCGGATGCGCTCTTCGGTTTCGTAGGTCTCGTTGCGGCGCTGGGGCGGCAGCTCGTCCGAGAGCAGCGTCATGCCCACCCGTTCGTAGCCGATGGCGCGCGCGACCTCTTCCGTCAGGTCGGCGGGGATGCTGATATCGAGGCGGAACCAGGGTGGAGTGCAGGCCAGCAGCGGCTCGCCGGGGTCGCGCGCCAGGCCGAAGGTGGCTGTGGCGGGCGCACCGGCGGCGGGCGCCTCCACCTGTTCGACTTCGAACTCCAGGCGGCGCAGCGCAGCCGCCACCTCGTCCAGACTCAAGGGCAGGCCGAGCAGCCGCTGCATGTCAGTTGCCGTGGTATAGACCACGGGCGCGGCCTGCGGCAGGGGGTAGGCGTCGGCGACGTCACCCGCCGGCCCGGCCACAATGCGCCCGCTGGCATAGGTGCAGAGCAGCTCGGCGGCGTAGCGTGCCGCCACTGCGTTGAGCGTGGCGGGCACGCCGCGAATGAAGCGGTAGCTGGCCTCGCTGTTGAGCTTGAGCGCCTGCACGGTGCGGCGGGTGTTGGCAGCGTCGAAGGTGGCCGATTCGAGCAGGATGTTGCGCGTGGCATCGCTGATCTCGCTCTCGAGCCCGCCCATCACGCCGGCCAGCGCCACCGAACCGGCGTCGTCGGTGATCATCAGCATGTCGTCGCTCAGCGTGCGCGCCACACCGTCGAGCGTGGTGAACTTCTCGCCCGCCTGCGCCCGGCGCACGCGAATAGTGGGCGTTGCCTGGCCCACACGCTGGGCGCGCGCCACCAGCACATCGTAGTCAAAGGCGTGCAGCGGCTGCCCCAGCGCCAGCATCACGTAGTTTGTGATGTCGACGACGTTGCTGATCGAGCGCATGCCGGCGCGCGTCAGACGGTCGCGCATCCAGGCGGGGCTCGGCCCCACCTGCACGCCTTCCACAAGCATCGCCGTGTAGCGGTTGCAGCGCTGCGGCTCGGCAATCTCTACTGCAACCAGCGGCTTGCCGTCGGCGCTGGGCAGAATCGCGGGGCCGGCCGGCTCTGTCGCGCGCGCCGTGGCGGCGACGATCGGCGGCAGGTGCAGCGCGCCGCCGGTAAGGGCGGCGACCTCGCGCGCCACGCCGGCCACGCTCAGCGCGCGCGCAAGGTCGGGCGTCAGGTCAAGCTCGAAGATTTCGTCGCCCAGATAGTCGCGCAGCGGCGTGCCCACGGGCGCGTCCTCGGGCAGCAGCAGGATGCCCTCGTGCTCCTCGCTCAGCCCCAGCTCGCGCTCCGAGCAGACCATGCCGTTGGAGAGCACGCCGCGGATCTTGCTCGGCTTGAGCTTCTTGAAGGGGCGCGGCCGCTCGTCGGAGTAGGCGTCGAGCAGCGAGGCGCCCGAGCGGGCAAAGGGCGCCTTGAGCACGGGCAGCGTGCCGTCCGCCTTGGTGCGCCCCTTGAAGGCGAAGAGGTTGGGCGCGCCCGTCACCACTTGTTCGGTCTGGCCGCTGCCGTCGTCGACGTCGACCAGCGTCAGGCGGTCGGCGTCGGGGTGTGGCAGCACCGAGACGACCTCGGCTACGCGCACAAAGGCGGGGTCCCACCAGTCGCCCACGCGCTCGATGGCGTCGACGGCGAGGCCGGCCAGCGTCAGCCGCTCGGCCAGGGCAGGGGTGGGCAGGGTCAGGTCGACGTAATCACGCAGCCACGAAAGCGGAACACGCATACGGCAGCACTCCGGCAGATGGACCCGGGCGCGCCGGGCGGAAAGGGCAGATGGGGCGCGCGACGCGCCGATCGTTCAGTTTATCACAGAGGGGGTAGCCTGGTGTGTAGACGAGCAAACACAGAACCAACAGTACACGGAAACAACGGAAAAAGCGGAGATGGCGAACTGAGCACACATGAACGGGCAAAGAACCTGCCCGGCCGTTCGTTGCCTTTCCCGTAGTTTCCGTAGTGTCCGTCGTTTCCGTGTACTTTTTTGGCTGTGCTCAGGCGTGCGCGCGATTGGCGGGCGTGAGCGTCTCGCAGGCCAGCTCGTGGGCCATGGCGCGCCACTGGCCCCAGGTGCCCCTGTCACCGCCAAGGCTGCGCAGTTCGGCTGCCAGCCGGCCCAGCTGCTGCACGGGCGCCAACTGAAAGTCGGTGATCGCCTCGCCGGCGTGGGGGGTGGGCAGCCCACCTGCGCTGCGCACCAGGAAGACGTAGCTGGCAAAGGGCGCCTGCCGCCCGTCGTAGAGAAAGAGGTATTCGATCAGGCCGAGAAAGCGCTCCACCTGCACCGTGAGCGCGGTCTCCTCCTCGATCTCGCGCAGCAGCGCCGCCTCTACCCCTTCGTCCCAGTGTACGCCGCCGGAGGGCAGGCGGAAGAGGTGGCGCGGGTAGTGGGCCTTGGCGTGCACCCAGATGCCGCCGGTCGGGTCCTCAATCGCAAAGACCACCTCGGCGCGCCGATCGCTGCGGCTGCCAAAGCGGTAGGTGCGCGTGCTCTCGTCGGCGGGCAGCGTGATTGTGCGGTGGAGCGGGGCGCCGTACTTCTGCACCAGCGCGGCGAGTTCGGCATCGTCCACCGTGGGCAGCGCTGGGCTCTGCTCTTCCTGCGTGGGCAGCGCTGGGCTCTGCTCTTCCTGCATGTGGAGCGTAGGGAGATGGCCGGCGCCGTTTACTGCCGCGCCATTCAGAGCCGCGCCGTTGCTTGCCGCTGCGCCGTTGATGCTGCTGGACGCGCCAATCAGCGGTTTCCCCTGCCCCACTCGACTCTTGCTTGTGTTCTGTGTCACGCAGTCTCTCCGACATCTCTTCGGGTGCGGCGAACAGGGGGGTGGGTTCAACGGGAATGGCGCTTGCTCTTCGTCAGCGGCGGCGGCGGGCCAGGAGCCGGCTGGCCGGCAGTGCCGCAACCAGCAGCAGCGCCGCGCCCAGCGCTAACGTTGTGGCGAGCGAGATCCAGCGCCCGATCCTGCGCGTTGCGGTGTCGCCGTAGCTCAGCAGCAGGTACCCTTCGCCCGGCGGCACAGCAACGGTGATGCGGCCCAGCGTACCGGTGGTTTCGGGCACAATCGGCAGCTCGCGCAGTACGGCGCCATGCTCGCCGTCGAGCAGAAAGGCGCGCCAGCCGGGGTAGTAGAAACGGTTGAAGACGAGCGTGCGCTCCAGCGTGTCGCGGTTGGCAAAGTAGACCTCCTCGCTCACCGCGCTGTGCGCCACCGATTCGGCGCCGAAGCTCTCGTAGTCAAAGACCGAATAGTCCAGATTTGTGCTCACCGGCGCGTCGGGCGCGCCGGCGGCCTCCTGCTGGATGTAGTAGTCGGCCATCGGGCTCCAGCGCGGCACTTCGGTTACCCACGCCGTGCTGCCCGTCATCTCGTCGCTGCTCTGCTGGAAGCGCATCAGCGCCGCCAGGCTCACCGGCCCTTCGGCGGGTTCGCTGATTTCGACGCGCAGATAGGGATAGCTGGCGAGCAGGATCACCGTGGCCAGCGCCACCAGCCCCAGCCTCAGGTCGGGTTGGGCGTGCGCCGCCGGCTGTGCATCTGCTGCGTGCTGGGCGCCGTCGGCCTCGAGCGCACCGGGCTGCCAGGCGACCAGCCCCGCCGTCAAGGCTACAAAGGGCGCCATCACGCTGAACCAGCGCCAGGGGAACTGGGCGCTCTGCAGGATACCCCCGATCAGCGGCAACTCCCACAATGGCGCAGCCCAGGTGAGCGTTAGGAAGACGGCAACCGTTGCCGCCAGCGCAAAGAAGCCGAACTCGGCGCGCTGCCGGCCGGCGCGCGGCCACACCCGCACCAGGCCGATCAGCGCCAGCAGCAGCGCCGCCAGCCCTATCTGGAGGCTGATTGGGTCCTCGGGGCCGGGCAGGCTGACGCCAAAGCCCCAATTGCTGCTGAAGAGTTGGTGCGGGTAGACAAAGTGGCCGCGAAAGTCGTAACGGCCGCCGTACCACTGCTCCTGCAGCACGAACTTGCGCTCGAGGAAGGCGGGGAGCCAGAAGAAGGCGCTCAGCCCCAGCCCCGCCAGCGGCCCCAGCCCGGCAACCAGCGCTCGCCGCAGCGCCGCGCCTGCTCTCTGCAGGAGCGTCGCCGTGCTTCCAGCCGGCAGGGCGTAGAGCCAGGCCAGCAGCAGCAGGTAGGCCGCCAGCGCCGGGGTAAAGAGCACGATCACCAGGTTGCTGGTCAGCATCAGCCCGCCATAGGCCAGCGCTGCGGCCACAATCCAGCGCAGGTGGGGCGTGATCACGCTGCGGCGCACGCTCCACAGGCAGAGCGGCAGCCAGATGAAGGCCATGCTCTCGGCCAGGTTGGCGCGCACATAGAGGTTGAGTAGGTGGTAGGGCAGAAAGGTGTAGACCAGCGCCGCCACCAGCCCCATGCCCCGCCCGCCCAGCTCGCGGGCGCAAACGTACATGGCCGTCGCGCTCGCCACAATGCTCAGCGCAAAGATCGTCTCGATGGCGGCGGTGTAGCTCAGTCCGCCCCACCAGAGCAGCGCCTGCGCCAGCAAATGGCTCAGCGGGCCATAGATGTTGAAGAAGGGGTAGCCGTAGCCAAAGGCAAAGTCCGGGCTCCAGCGCGGCCACCAGACGCCCGCCTCCCACATGCGGTTGAACTGGTGTAGGAAGTAGACATGATGGCGGGCGTCGTTGGCGCCCCAAAAGTAGCCCGGCAGCGCAAAGGGCGCCACGGCGAAGAGCGAGAGCAGCAGCACCAGCCCCAGCATCGGGTCGCGCCAGAGCGGCACAAGCGCAGCGCGGGGCGCAGGGCGCCGGTCGGCGTGCGGTTCTGTACGGGGAGCGGGCAGGGGTGCAGCCACGTGTTCAGTCGCCATCTGCGGCCTGCCCGGGGAGGACCAGCTTGTTCTCGGCGCCAAGCGGCGCGACCTGCGCGCCGGCCGAGATGGAGCGGCGCGTGCCGTCGCGCCAGTCGTAAAAGCCGGCGTGGTAGACCACTTCGCCGCCCTGCGCCAGCAGATCTGCCACCGCCTCGGCGGGCAGCGTGAGCGTGTAGCTGCGCGTGTAGAGCGCGCCGGGCGCCCACTGCGTGGCGGGCAGCTCGGCCAGCGGCTGCACGTCGAGCTGGGCAAGCGGCTCGCCGCCATCGCTCATACCACTCTCGGCCAGCGCCTGGAAGAAGAGGTTGTCGTCGAAGGTAGGCGTGCGCAGCACCTGCCAGCCCAGTGTGAGCGTGGCCGTCGGGTCGGCGCCCTCGCGTGCGGGGCTTTCCGTCACCGTGGCTTCGAGCAGGGCGAGCACATTGTCGTCCACAATCGCCAGCGGCTGCGCGGGCGACGTCGCGCTGCTCCAGGTGGGGGTGAGCGCAGGCTGGGCGGCGATGGCCACCGCGAGCACGGCGGCGGCCCAAAGCGAGCTGCGCCGCCAGTCGGCAAAGAGCGCAGGCACCGCGGCGGCCAGCGCAGCGAAGAGCGGCCCGGCCAGCAGCAGCGGCTGCCAGGCGTAGGTGAAGAGCAGCTCGGCGCGCGTGATCCGCCAGAGCGCCGCTGCCCACGGCAGCGCGAGGGCAATGAGCAGCACGATTGTTGCGGCGGCAAAGGCCAGCAGCCGCCGCTCTTCGGGGCCGGCCAGCCTGTCGCCCGTGTAGAGTGCAAAGAGGCCGAGCAGCGCGAGCATGAAGGCAGCAATCCCCATCTGCAGCGGCTCGCCCGGCGCGGCGTTGTGGCGCAGCAGGCCATAGAGTGTGACGAAGCTTTCGTCGAACGGGCTGGGCGGTGCGGCGCGCAGCCCCAGCAGAGCAGCCAGGCTCAGCAGACCGGCGACGCCGGACCCCAGTGCAGCCAGCAGCGCCAGGCGGTGGCGCAGCACCAGCGCGGCATAGGCCGCGACCAGCAGCGTCGCCGCCAGCGCCAGCCCCGCCTGCGCGCGCCACATCCAGAGCAGCGCCACAACCGCAACCACCGCGCCCAGCAGCGACCCCTGGCGCGCAAACGCGCGCAGGCCGGCCAGCACAAGCGGCAGCAGTGCCAGCACAATTAGGATGGCCGGTGCACCCTGCACAAAGACCGTCGCCAGGTGCATGGGCAGCAGCAGCCAGACGATCGCACCGAGCGCGGCGCCCCGGTCGCCAAACTGGGGCGCCAGCCAGACGTAAACCGCCACTGCGCCCAGCGCCAGTGTGGCCAGCAGCACCCACTGCACGGCGGCCGCCGGCTCTATGCCCAGCAGCAGCAGCGGCTGCGCGGGCAGCAGTGCGCCCAGCCCCATGCCGCGCCAAACGTCCGGCGCGGTGGCGATGTTGGCGATGCTCGCCGGCGCCGCCACGTTCCACGCCGGCACAAAGCCAGATGTGGTGGCCCACAGCATGGGCGAGAGGCCGGCGGCGGCCACAAAGCCGATCAGCCCGAGCAGCGTCCACAGCCCCAGGCGCGGCAGCGGCTGCAAGGCCGGCGCGTCTGCGTTCAAGGCTGCGGTTGTCGCGTGCGGGGTCGGATGGCTCATGCAGTGTGGAGGCGGGCGGTTAGACGGCTCTGCGCTAGCGGATGCGCATGGTTTCGCGCGTGGTGTGGCTGTTGAGGTAGGCGAGCCAGGCGCGCGCCGTCAGCGGGCCAAAGTCGTTGTGGGGCGCCGTGGCATCCAGCGGCACGCCGGCGGCGGCGATCTGGCCGGCAAGGTCGATGGTTTCGGCGCGCGTGGCGGCCAGCTCGTCGCGCAGCGCCGCCGCGGAGAGCGCGGCGGGCATGTAGCCGTCGTACTCATCCTGCAGCGCCGGCGCGCCCAACAGTTGGCGCATGCGGCTCTGCCCCCAGCGTTCGATGCCGATCACATGGCGCAGCGCACGCACGGCGGCCTCTTCGTTCTTCGGCGCTGCGGCGCGGGCCAGAATCGGCTCCAGGCTGCGGGCAAGGCGCGCCTGCCACTCGGCCAGCGTATACTTGCGCCCCGGCCGCTCGAACAAAAGTTGCGCCGAGTTATGGAAGAAGGATTGCTTCAGGCTCATGGGGGGGCACTTTCGTGGGATAGGAACGAATCAGCTTCATCCAGGGCAACGCCCAGCAGAGGCTCGCGGTGGCCCAGATCGAGCAGCACGCCGCCGCCCTCGGCGCCGCCGGGTTCGGCGTGGGCCGGGCCGGCCAGCCGCAGCACCGCTTCGGGCGAGTGCTGCACCCGCTCGGCGTGGGCCGCCAGCCGCTCGAGTTCGGTCACCGTCAACCCATAGCGATTGGCGGGATGGTTGAGCAACCGCACCACGTCGAGCGTGAGGATACGGGCGAGGTCGGCGCTGCTGCTGAAGCGCGTCCACTGCACGGGCGCCTCGCGCACAAACTGGGCGGCGGCGGGGGTAAGGCGGCTGCCGCGCCGCAGCGGCAGGATCGAGCGCTCGAGCCGCCAGGCCAGGAACCATTCGGCGCCGGCGGGGGCCGAGATGTCTTCGCCCAGCAGAAAGTAGAAGCGGTCGACGTTGGCGATCAGCTCGTGCATGCTCTCGATCGTGCCGCCGGCTGCCGGCGTGCGCCGAATCTCGACGCCCACCTGCACCGGCAGCGCCGCCAGCGTGCGCCCCACGACGGCACGCGCGCTCTCGAGGTCGTGGGTGGCACTGATGAAGAGGCGCAACAGTTCGGCCATGGGCAGAGTGTATCACCGGCGGCGGGAGCGACTGAAAACGGGGGGCGATTGCGGCGCGCGCTTTACAGTGAAACCGCACTGCGAACTGCAACTGCTTATCGCAAGGGCGCAAGGGAAGAGACAAAGGAAGGGCGCAAGGACGGGCGCAAGAACGACGTTCGAACGCGGCTTTCATGCGGTCTCATTGTAGATGCAGCAAAGCAGGCGCCGCGCAGCGCCGGCGCGATCAGGGGGTGCGGCGCGATCTGCGTATAATCAGGGGCAACGCCGCGGCCGGCGCCGCAACGCGCCGGCGCCTTGCATTTACCCCGAGGAACCTGTTCATGAAGAAGAAATCGACTGCCGCCGGCCCCGCCGCTGAATCGCCCGCCCTTGAGTCGCCCGCAGCCGCCGGGGGCAGCGCGGCGCGCGAGCTGCGCGCCGGCATCGTGGGCGAGGCCACGCTGATCGTCGGCCCGGAGCATACGGCGCTGGCGCAGCGCAGCGGCAGCGTGCCCGTGCTCGCTACCCCCGTGATGGTGGCGCTGATGGAGGAGGCTGCCGTCAACGCCCTGGCCGGCACCCTGGCGCCCGGCAAGACCAGCGTGGGCACGCACATGGCCGTGCGCCACCTGGCAGCAACCCCCGTGGGCGTGGCGGTACGCGCCCAGGCGCGCGTCACGCTGGTCGACGGCAAGCGGATTACCCTGCGCGTGCTGGCGTGGGACGCCGTGGAGCAGATCGGCGAGGGCAGCCACGAGCGCATGCTGGTAGACGAGGAGAAGTTCCTCTCGCGCACGGCGTCGAAGGCAGTCCACGCCGCCGATTGACGGGCGTGCAGAGCTATTCGGCGGGGAAGAGGCGGGGGTCGCCGGCAAGGGGGGCAAAGCTGCGGCGATGTTCGGCGCAGGGGCCGCAGCGTGCCAGCGCCGCCAGGTGCGCCGGCGTGCCGTACCCCTTGTGTGCGGCAAAGCCATATTCGGGGTAGCGCACATCCAGCGCCCGCAGCAGATCGTCGCGGTGCTGCTTGGCCAGGATTGAGGCGGCTGCCACCGAGACCACCAGCGCGTCGGCGCGGGCGAAGCTGAGCTGATGGCGGTTGAGCAGCGGCAAGCGCACCCAGTCGATGATCAGGGCGTCGGCGGGCACGGCCAGGCTCTGGATCGCGTTCGTCATGGCGTGGCGCGTGGCGGGGGCAATGCCGTCGGCGTCGATCAGCGTGCACGGGCATTCGCCCACGGCCCACGCCAGCGCCTCGCTGCGGATCAGCTCGGCCAGCCGGGCGCGCTGATCAGGGCGCAGCTGCTTGCTGTCGCGCACCTCCGCCCATACGCCGCGGCAAGAGCTTTGCGGCGGCACAATCACCGCCGCCGCCACCACCGGCCCGGCCAGCGCGCCGCGGCCGGCCTCGTCGACGCCCGCCACGGCGCGAAAGCCCAGCGCCCAGAGCGAGGACTCCACCTCGAGCGTGGGTGCAGCGGGCGTGTGCAGGTCTACGGTCGAGCGCATGGGTTTGGGCTGGGCGCAAGCGCAGAAGGAACGAATCGAGCGCCGGTGGCAAGCGCCGGCGCTCGATGGATCTTTACAGCAAATAAGTCTTCACAGCAATAGGCAGACGGTTGCAGACCGCAGCCGCAGGCTAAACCTGCAGGAAGCGCTTCTCGCGCAGGCGAGCCGCCTTGCCCTGCAGCTTGCGCATGTAGTAGAGCTGCGCGCGGCGAACCTTGGCGTTGCGCAGAACCTCGACCTTGTCGATGTTCTTGGCAAAGAGCGGGTAGGTGCGCTCGACGCCGACGCCGTGGGCGCCGGTGCGGCGCACGGTGTAGCTGGCGCCGGCGTCATTCCCGCCGCGCATGGCAATGATGACGCCCTGAAAGATCTGGACGCGCTCGTTGCGCCCTTCGGTGATGCGCTGGTGCACGCGGACGGTGTCGCCGGTGCGCAGCGTGGGGAAGTTCTCCGCCTTCTGGGGCTGGAGCGATGCCATCAGTGCGTTGGTCATTATCAGCTATCCTGATCATACGGCGCCGGCCGGCCAAGGCGGCGCGCAGTGCCTGTTGCAGTAACTTGCACAGAATAGCACAGCCGTCGACGGCGGCGCAAATCGTACGCCGGCCCGGCTGCATCTGACTCCTGTCAAGAAGGGGTCGCCCTCCGGGACCCTGCCTTATGGCCCAGGCGTGGGCGCAGGCAGCACCTCCAGCCGGCGCAGCAGCCGCTCGGTGTCCTGCGCAAATCTCAGGATCAGCTCCCAATCGCTCTCCACAATCGGCTGCATGTGCGCCAGGTTGTTGCGCAGTCGTTCCAGTGCCTTGAAGTCTGCCTCGGCGCGCTTGCGCGAGGCAAAGCCCAGCGCCATGCGCAGCTCCTCGCTGCGCGCCACAATCTGCCCCTTGTCGCTGAAGGGCAGGCAGTGGAGCAGCGGCGTCTGGATGCCGCGCCGCAGACGCTCGGCCTGCAGCGCTTCGGCCCGCTCCACACGCGCCGGCGCCAGCAGCCCGCGCCAGACTACCTCTTCGGCCCAGCCTTCGATGCTGCGCGCGACGGTCGTTTCGATCAGCGTCAGCAGGCCAAAGAGCCACATGCGCACGGGCGGATCTTCCAGGTCCTGGCGCGAGACGATGCCGCAGGGCACGCCCAGCACTTCGACGAGCACAAAGGGGCGGTCGTGCAGCCGTTCCACCAGCGTGGCCAGCGGCGCGGTGCCGGCCACCAGGTCGCCGGGTTCGAGCGGGCGCGCCAGGTTGGCAAGCTGCGGCGCGCCGGCGGCCGCCGAGCCCTCCACCAGCGCAGTCTGCGTGATTACGTGGGTCACAAAGCCGCCGCGGCGCAGACCGGCGGCGGGGGCGTTGAGGCTGCGCAGGCACGCGAGCACCTCTGCGGCGTCGCCCTCCAACTCGAACGAGGCGAGCGGGTCGGCAATGTCGAGCGCGCCGACGCCGTACACAAAGACGCGCTGGGCGTCGTACTTGGTTTGCGAATGAGCCATGGCGAGCACCAGAGGAGGGAGGCGGCCTTCGGGCGCGCCGGGCGGGTCTGCACGGGGAGCGTGCGCTGGGTCAACCAGCAGCGCAGCGGGAACCGCCGGCGCTGCGCCTATGTTACACCTCCATCTGGTTTGACCGAATTCAAAAAGCGGTATAATGCCAAACAAGCTGACGTGAGCAACCGCACAATGGCCGATCTCACGCACTGCCGCTCGCACTGTCTCTCACTCCTCACCCTGCTGGACACCAGGATGTGACCACATCGTCCGGGTGAAGCTGCCGCGAATCTTCTCCGTTCCCGGCCATCCCCTCGAGCATCTGCAAGGGACCCCCTCTATGAAAACGCCTTCCATGAAGACGCCCACGATGAAGACATATGGCCAATCCGGGCTCTGGACGCCTGCATTCGCCGGCGCTGCCGCGCACGACGGCCCGGCGCTGCCGGCTGCGGCGCCGCGGCTGCACCTCTTCGCAGCCTCCGACCCGAACAGGTCGGGGCAGGAGGTGACGGTTAAGCGGCGGCGCGAGAGCGCGACGGGCAGCGCCAAGCCCACTGGCCGCGCCGATGCGTCGCACCGCCCCAGCGGCAGTGGCGCCGCCGGCGGTGGCAGCGGCACGTCGGGCGGCGGCGGTGGCGCAAGCAGCGGCGGTACAGGCGGTGGCGGCATGGGTGGCCTGATGCGCGGCGGCGGCGTGGGCGGCTGCGGCGGGATGGGCGGTATCCTGATGCTGGTCGTCATCGCCGCCATCTGGTTCTTCTTTATGCGCGGCGGCAGCGGCGATAGCGCCGGCGACCTCGCCACGGCCCAGCAGCAGCAGGCGCAGCAACAAGCCCAGCAACAAGCCCAGCAGCAAGCCCAGCAGCAGGCGCAGGTGCAGGAAGAGGTGCAGCAGGCGCAGAGCAGCGGCTGGGGCGGGCTGATCCCCGCCTCGTACGACATGGGCGCCGAGCCGGCCGCCGCCGAAGCCAACATCAGCACCGCCGCACCCGCCAGCGGCAGCTCGCCCAGCCCCACGGGCGACAAGTGGACGATCATGCTCTACCAGAACGCCGACGACCAGGTGCTCGAGCAGGATATCTACGTCGACCTCAATGAGGCCGAGCGGGTTGGCTCCACCGACAACGTCACCGTCGTCGCCCAGTTCGACCGCTACCGCGGCGGCTTCAGCGGCGACGGCAACTGGACGAGCACCAAGCGCTTCCTGATCGAGCGCGACAACGACCTGCAGCGTGTGGCTTCGCGCGAGATCGAAGACATCGGCGAGGCCAACCTCGCTTCGGGCGCGGCGCTGGTCGATTTCATCGCCTGGGCCGTGGAGAACTACCCCGCCGACAAGTACGCCATCGTGCTTTCGGATCACGGCATGGGCTGGCCCGGCGGCTGGAGCGACCCCACCGGCAACGAGAACGCCCGCAACCTGCCCCTTGCCCAGGCCATCGGCCACGACATGCTCTGGCTGATGGAGCTGGACACAGCGCTGGGCGAGGCGCGCCGCGTGACCGGCATCGACAAGTTCGAGCTGGTGGGCATGGACGCCTGCCTGATGGCCCATCTCGAAGTCTTCACCGCGCTGGAGCCGCACGCCCGTTACGCCGTGGCCTCGCAAGAGACCGAACCGGCCGTGGGCTGGGCCTACACCAGCATCCTGACGGCGCTGAACGAGAACCCGGCGATGAACGGCGGCGAGCTGGGCACAGAGATCGTGCGCAGCTACATCGACGGCGACCAGCGCATTCTGGACGACCAGGCACGCGCCGGCTTTGCACGCGGCTCGGCTTCGCAGGTAGCGCGCCAGCTCGCACAGGGCATCACCCTCACCGCCGCCGACCTGAGCCACATCCCCGCGCTCAACGCCACCGTCAACGATTTCGCCTACCAGTTGCAGAGCGTGAACCCCAAGGCCATTGCCCAGGCGCAGCGCTACGCCCAAAGCTACACCAGCATCTTCGGCCGCGACGTCACGCCCTCTTACCTGGACCTGGGCAACTTCATGGGGCTGGTGGTGCAGGCTTCGGGCGATTCGAACCTGCAGAACTCTGCGCTGCAGGTGGCCGAGCAGATTGAAAACACCGTCATCGCCGAAAAGCACGGCCCCGGCAAGCCCGGCTCCTTCGGCATCTCGATCTACTTCCCCAACTCGCAGCTCTACGGCTCCGCCGCCGGCGGCCCGCGCTCCTACAACGTGGCGGCCGAGCGCTTCGTCACGGAATCGCTCTGGGACGAGTTCCTGGCCTGGTACTACGGCGGCTCGGAATTCCGCAGCACCGACCGCGGCATCACCGTTGGCGTCGAAGGCGGCGCCGCCTCGCGCGCCCCAGGCGCCGGCGGCATCACCATCTCGCCGATCGAGGTCTCGGACAACGAGGTTGCACCCGACGACTCGATCCAGATGAGCGCCGAGATCAGCGGCGAGAACATCGGCTACGTCAAGCTGATGGTGGGCATGTTCGACCCCGCCTCGAATTCGATTCACCTGCTCGACACCGACTACCTCGAAGCGCCCGAGACGCGCCAGGTGCAGGGCGTCTACTACCCGGTTTGGCCCGAGGGCAGCTTCACGATGAACTTCGAGTTCGAGCCGATCGTTACCGCCATCACCGACGGCAGCACCACCGATGTGGCGCTCTTCGAGCCGAACACCTATGGCGCCAGCGCCGATGACGCCACCTACACCGTCGACGGCGTCTACAAGTTTGCCGACGGCACGCTGCGCTTTGCTCAGGCCTACTTCCGCGACGGCTTCCTGCGCAACGTCTTCGCCTTCAGCGAGGAGCAGCTGCCCGCCATGCCGCGCGAGGTGGTCCCCACCCAGGGCGACACCTTCACGGTGATCGAGAAGTGGCTGGACAGCGAGCAGAAGGAAGTGAAGGAAGAGGGGCCGACGGTGACCTTTGGCAACGGCGACATTGCCTGGGAGGTGCTCTATGCCGCCCCCGGCGACTACGTGGTGGGCTTCATTGTCGAAGATCTGGATGGCAACGAGACCACCAGCTACACGCAGATCCGCGTCCTTGAATAGCGCTTGAGGAAGTACCGCACCTGAATGGTCAGCAACTGGCGCGCGGGCTCGCGACGTAACAACGTTCGGCCCGCGCGCCGGCGCGCCTGCCCCACGCGCAGGTCGCTTGCTCTACCGCAGCGCAGTGCTGCTCTGCCCAAGCCATTGTCGAAGTCGTGCCAGGAAGAGGAACTGCCATGATCGAAGTCGTATGGCGCTATGACCCCGAATCGGGTCACACCGAGTCGCGCCCCCAATCGCCCGACGCCGCCCGCGCGCGGCTGGACGCAGGCAGCGCCGGCTTTGCCGCCCTGAGCGCAGGCCGCGACCGCCAGGTGCTGCGCCTGACGCCCAACGCTCTGGGGCTGACTGAAGCGCCCGGCCTGCCGATTGTGCAGGAGCCCTTTGCCGCCGTGCTCGGCTGCTCGGACGCGCGCGTGCCCGCCGAGCTGGTCTTTGGCCAGGCGGCGAACGACCTCTTTGTGGTGCGCGTGGCGGGGAATGTGCCCGGCGCCGAATGCCTGGGCAGCCTGGACTTTGCCGTCGAGAGCCTGCCCAGCGTGCAGCTGATCGCCGTGGTGGGCCACACCGGCTGCGGCGCCGTGAGCGCCGCGGTGGATGCGTACAAGGAGCCCGAGGCCTACTTCGCCATTACGGGCAAGGCCAACCTGCGCGCCATCATTGATGCGATCATGGCTGCCGTCACCACCGCCGCCGATGCCATGGCAGCCACCTATGGCAACGGCGTGCGCGACCAGCCGGGCTATCGCGAGGCACTGATCGAGACCACGGTGGTGGTCAACGCTGCGCTTACGGCGTCGCTGCTGGCGACCAAGGCGCGCGCCCTGCGCCGCAGCCGGCCGGGCATTGTCTTTGGCCTCTACAACCTGGCCGAACGTTCGGTGGGGTTGCCCACGGCCGCCGGCTGGCAGCCTGGTTTGGTCGACCCGCCAAACAGCGCCGCCGAGCTGCACGCGCTCGCGCGCAGCGTGGCCGCAACCTTCCCGCTCCGCGCCCCGCGCTGACAGCTGCATCTGCGCGCCTGTAGGTGCTGCGCCTACTTGCGCTTCTTGCGCAGCAGGGGCAGCACATCGGCGCCGTAGCTGCGCAGAAACGCCTGCTGATCCTCCTGCACCGAGTGGAAGAAGATGTGTGTAAAGCCCATCCGCACATACTCATGCACCCACTCGGCCTGCTCGCGCGCATTGGCAGATAGGCACATCTTCGCCTCGATCGCTTCGGCGCCCACCGGCTCGCCATTCTTCTCGGCCTGCTCGGGCGTATAGATGCTCTCGGTGAAGAGCGCCGGGATCATGGTTGCCGCCCAGTACTTCTTGTAGAGCGCAACGACGCCGGCGCGGTCGTCGGTGTAGTTGACGTTGAGCTCGATCAGGCGCGGCAGCTTCTTTGGCTCCTTGCCGGCGGCGCGGGCGCCCGCGTCAAACGCCTCGAACATCTCCTTATAGACTTCCGGCTGCTTGCCGCCGGTGGTGAAGAGGCCGTCGCCATACTGGCCGGCGAAGCTCGCGCTCTCGGGCACCATGCTCGAGACGTAGAGGGGAATCTGCTCGTTTGCGGGGCGGGTGTAGAGCCTGGCGCCGCGCGTCTCGTAGTACTCGCCCTCCCAACTCACCTTTTCGCCCGTCCAGAGCGCCCGGATCAGCTCGATGGCTTCGGCCATGCGGTCCTGGCGCTCTTCGTGGTCGGGCCAGGCGCCCATGGCGGCCATGTCGTTGAGCGCTTCGCCCGTGCCGACGGCGAACCAGGTGCGCCCGGGCGCCAGCACGGCGAGGGTGGCGGTGGCTTGCGCCAACACCGCCGGGTGGTAGCGCAGAATGGGGGAGGTGACGCCCGGCCCCAGCCCAATGCGCGAGGTGCGTGCGGCGGCGGCGCCCAGCCAGGTCCACACAAAGGCGGCCTGGCCGGCCTCGGCCCAAGGGTGAAAGTGGTCGCTGACATCGACGGATTCAAAGCCGGCCTCTTCGGCCACAATCACCTGATCGAGCATTTCGCGCGGCCCAAACTGTTCGGGCGCCGCCTTGTAGCCAAAGACCGTCATTCTGGTTCTCCCGGTGCGCATGGGGCCGGCGTGCTGCCGAGCCGAATCGAATTCAGGGGGTGCGGCTGCGTCTGCCGCCGCTGAGCCAGCAACGCCCGCCGCGCGCCGGCTGTTCCCGCGCCGGCTGCGTTGTGCAAATGCGCGCCCGGTGCGCCAACGTCGCTCCTTTGTAGCGGCGAATTCGATTCGCCGGATGGCCGGGATGAGCGTAGCGAGTCCTGGCTCTTGATTGCTGGCGCACGACTTTGGCCAGGAGCATGCTGTGTACTGGGTAGCGCCAGGGCTCGCTGCGCTCGTCCCGGCTGCCCGGCGATTGAAAATCGCCGCTACGAGTGCGACGCGCCACCGCAAAGCCGCTCGATCTGCACGCCAGGTGCCGGTTCTATGTGGGAGATCATTAGCCCATGGAGGCGCTGCCATCTGGGCATTTTGCACAAGAAATAGGCTGACGGGCGCCTTACTGTGCAACTCTGGCAGCGTAAATTGGGGCAATGTTGTGCAAATTGTCGATTGTGCCCGGACTCTACATCCTCTATCTTGCCCTCACCGCAGCGCCGCGGACGTGCAGGCTCTCTGTTCCTCCTCCGTTTCAGGCGCGACAACAGCGCAACTCACAAGGGAAGGCATGCGATGCAAATTGATACGGGCGATACCGCCTGGCTGTTGATCTCAACAGCGCTCGTGCTGCTGATGACACCGGCCCTGGCCTTCTTCTATGGCGGCATGGTGCGCAAGAAGAACGCCATCTCGACGTTGAACCTTAGCGTCGTCACCATGGGCGTGATCAGCATTCAGTGGCTGCTCTTCGGCTTCTCGCTCGCCTTTGGCAAGAGCCAGGGCGGCTTCATCGGCGGCCTCGACTTCCTGGCCTTCAGGGGCGTCACCGCCGAGCCGAACGGCGACTATGCGATCACCTTCCCCTTCCTGCTCTTTGCTGCCTACCAGATGACCTTTGCCATCATCACGCCTGCCCTGATCAGCGGCGCGTTCGTCGAGCGGGTCAAGTTCTCCACCTACCTGGTCTTCATTGTGCTCTGGTCGACTATTGTGTACGCCCCGTTGGCGCACTGGGTGTGGGGCGTGGGCGGCTTTCTGCGCAACCTGGGCGCGCTGGACTTTGCCGGCGGCACGGTGGTGCACATCTCGGCGGGCTTCTCGGCGCTGGCCTTTGCCATGGCGATTGGGCCACGCCGCTGGTATGGCGCCACCACGATTGAGCCGCACAACATCCCCTACACGATTCTGGGCGCAGGGCTGCTCTGGTTTGGCTGGTTTGGCTTCAACGGCGGCAGCGCGTTGGGCGCCAGCGGGCTGGCGGCCACGGCGATCTTCAACACAAACACCGCTGCCGCAGCGGCCGGCGTGGTCTGGATGTTCCTCTCGTGGCGAGACGGCAAGCCGAGCGTGCTGGGCTTTGTGACGGGCGCTGTGGTGGGTCTGGTTGCGATCACGCCGGCGGCCGGCTTTGTCACGCCGCTCTCGGCGCTGATCATCGGTGGGTTGGCGGCGCCGATCAGCTTCTACGCCATGCGCATGCGCCAGCGCGCAAAGCTCGACGAGTCGCTCGACGTCTTCGCCTGCCACGGCATGGGCGGCCTGTGGGGTGCGCTGGCTACCGGCCTCTTCGCCACCACGGCGGTCAACTCAGCCGGTTTCGACGGTCTCTTCTATGGCAACCCGGCGCAGTTCGGCATTCAGGCGCTGGCTGCGGGCATCGCGATTGTCTTCTCGTTCGGCATCACCTATGCGCTGGCCAAGGCGCTGCACGCCACCATGGGCCTGCGCGTTTCGCCCAACGCCGAGGAAGTGGGTCTGGACATCAGCGAGCATGGCGAGCGCGCCTACGCCTAAGCTGCGTCAGCAGGGATAGCCAGGCAGAATCGACACCGAGTTCGCGGCAACCGTCCCGCAACCCCAAGGCTCAACCAAGCCAGCGCAGCGCGTAGGTTGCCGCGATTCATACTTGAAGGAGAGACGGCGATGACCAAGAAGATCGAAGCGATCATTCGTGAAGAGAAGCTGGATGCGGTGAAGGAAGCGCTGCGCAAGGCCGGCATTGTGGGCATGAATGTGCAGGAGGTGCGGGGCCACGGGCGCGAGGGCGGCATTACGCTCAGCGGCCGCCAGGGCACCTACCAGGTGGACCTGCTGCCCCGTTTGCAACTGAACATCGTGCTGAGTGACCACAATGTGGAGACCACGGTGGCGGCGATCTGCGAGGCCGCACGCACGGGCCACATCGGCGACGGGCTGATCTTCGTCTACCCGGTGGATGAGGTCATTCGCATTCGCACGGGCGAACGGGGCAAGGAGGCGCTGCACTACGAGGGCGACATCGACTCGAAGCCGGCCAGCATGAAGATGCCGTCGGGCGTGACCAGCCCCAAGGGTGAGCGCGAGAAGGTGGGGAGCAGCAACTGAGAAGCTGATCGAGAAGCGAGAAAAAGCAGGGGGCGGGCCGCCAGGCCTGCCCCCTCTTTTCTGTGCGTGTGGATGCGCGCCGGCTACCAGCCGAAGCGCTCCTCGGTCCAGGGGTCGCCTTCCATGTGGTAGCCGGCGCGCTCCCAGAAGCCGGGCTTGTCGGCCGCCATAAACTCAAGGCCGCGCAGCCACTTGGCGCTCTTCCAAAAGTAGCGTTTGGGCACCAGCAGCCGCAGCGGGTAGCCGTGGTCGGGCTCGAGCGGCTTGCCCTCGTACTTGTAGGCAAGCATGGTGTCGTCGTCGTCGAGCACGTCGAGGGCGATGTTGGTGGTGAAGCCCTGCTCGCAGTGCGCCATCAGGTGCGTTGCTTCGGGCTTGACGGCGATCTGCGTCAGGAAGGTGCGCCAGGGCACGCCGACCCAGGTGGTGTCGAGCTTGCTCCAGCGCGTCACACAGTGGATGTCCACCGTCTGTTCGTTGCTGGGCAGGGCCATCAGCTCGTTCCAGGTGTACGTCTTCTCTTCCGCCACCAGCCCAAAGACGCGCAGCGTCCAGCCGGCCAGCGAGTCGTAGTGGGGCGTGCTGCCGTAGTGGAGGACGGGGAAGCGATCGGTGAGGAACTGGCCGGGCGGCACTCGTTCGCCCTGCGACGCAGTGGGAACGTTCTTCACCCGTTTTAGCTGTTCCACTCGCTTGAAGGGATTCTCGAAGCGCATGCTCTCTCCTCGCACTCTGCTGCATCCGTCCGGCGCGCACGATGGCAGCGCGGGGACGCCAGTATAGCGGCACAGGCCGTTCCGGCGCGTAACCGCCCTCCCACTGAAGCGGAGCAGCAGCTCTAGCGCATGGTCAGCGCCATCACCGCCTTCTGGGCGTGCAGGCGGTTTTCGGCTTCGTCATAGACGACCGAGTTCGGGCCGTCGATCACGCCGTCGGTGACCTCGATGTTGCGGTCGGCCGGCAGGCAGTGCATGTAGAGTGCGTTGGGCTTGGCCAGCGCCATGCGCCGCTCGTCGGTGATCCAGTCGGTGTACTTCTTGCCGATCTTGGCGCTCTCGGCGTTGTCGCTGGTGGTGAGCAGGGCGCCCCAGCTCTTGGGGTAGACGATGTCGGCGTCCTTGAAGCCGGCGTCGAAGTCGTCCATCACCTCAAAGCTGCCGCCATGCTTCTTCACGTTGTCGCCGGCCTGCTGCACGATGTCGGGCATCAGCTTGTACTCGGCCGGGTGGGTCAGGCGCACGTTCATGCCAAAGCGGGTCATCTGCAGGATCAGGCTCTGCGGCACCGAGATTGGCTTCTGGTAGCTGCTGGCGTAGGCCCACGAGACGTTGATGGTCTTGCCGCGCGGGTCGCCCACCTTCTCGATGATCGTGAGCAGGTCGGCCAGAATCTGGAAGGGGTGGTAGACGTCGCACTGCATGTTGAGCACCGGCACGCGGCTGGCCTTGGCCACATCGTTGATGTACTGGTTGCCCACCCCCCAGTCGCACTGGCGGATGGCGATACCGTCGTAGTAACGGCCGTAGATCTCGCCGATCTCCTTGGCGGTGTCGCCGTGGCTAATCTGCGTGGTGTCGGAATCGATAAAGGCCGCGTGGCCGCCCAGCTGCGCCATGCCCGCTTCGAAGCTGGAGCGGGTGCGCGTGGAGGTGAAGAAGAAGAGCATGGCGAGCACCTTGTCGCGCAGCAGGGCGTGGGTCAGCCCCAACGCACGGTCGCGCTTGAGCTTGAGCGCGACGTCGATGACGGTCTCGACCTCTTCCTTGCTGAAGTCCATGTCGCTGATCAGGTCGCGACCGCGCAGGTCGGTTTGCATGGCGAAACTCCTTCGCTCGAATGGATGAAATGGGTGTATGGGTGCAAGCGCTGGGCGCGCAAGGGGGGCGCGCCGCTTTGGGTTCGGTCTATTCTACCTGCTGCGGCAAGACAAATGCCAACGCGCCGCCCGATTTACAGGCAAGGGCGGCGACGCCAGGAGCGCCGGGCAACGCAGATGCCCCGGTCGATGGCCGGGGCAGCGGGGAGAGTGGGGTGTGTGGTGGGGCTCAGGTGGCGTAGGGGCGGGCGTTGCGCTGCGCCCAGGCGCCGTTCTGCTTGATCTGGCGGTCGAAGTAGCCGTTGAACAGGCGCAGGCGCACCATCCACTTGAGCATGCGCTCGGCCGAGGGTGGGAAGGCCTCGCGATCGGCCAACTTTTGCAGCTGCGCCGGCTCGAGGCTGCCGTGCTGGGCCAGACCAGCGCCTAGCGCCGCCAGCGCGTCAAAACAGCCCTGGTTCTGCGCTGCCGAGCTCGAACGCACTGCCTCTCCGCCCCCCTTGGCCAGCGTCCCCAGATAGGGCGCGCCCAGCCGCAGCGCCAGATGCTGCAAATACTGTTCCACGTAGCGCAGATGGCGCGTCTCGGGGAAGCCACACTGGATCAGGAAGGCGAGCGGCGGCAGGTTGGGCGCGCCGGCCAGCGGCGCCAGCGCCTCGAAGAAGCTCTTGACGGTCGAAGGCATCGAGTCGGTGTAGAGTGGGAAGCCAACCACTACGCCGCCGCCGGCCTGACCCGCGGCGGCAAAGGCGGCCACATGGGCATCCATCTCCTGCAGCCGCATCAGCATGCGGGTTTCGGTGGGGCGCTCGCTTGCGGCGGTGAAGCCGGCAGCGAACTTCTCGAGCAGGATCGGCGTGTTGCCCCGGTTGCCGCGCGGCGAGCCGTTGAAGAGCAGCAGCTTCTGCGGCGGCGCGACCTGCACGCCGACGGTTGCCACGGGCGCAGGCGCAGCATGCGGTGTCTGTGGGCGCGGTGCGCGGGCGGCTGCGAGCAGCGCCGACGCGACTTCGTCTGCCGGCTGCGTGGTGCGGGCGCAGAACAGCAGTTCGCTCTTCAGGTTGAGCGCCGTGCGGGCGAAGATGCGCTCGGTGATCTGCATCGCCTCGGCGCCAATGGCCGGGGCGACGCCGCGCTCCGGCGCCAGCAGCAGGGCGGCCTGCGGGTAGTGCGCGTAGCGCGCCTGGTGATGGAACTCGCCCTCGACAATCGCAAAGTAGGGGTGGACAAGCGGGATCGACTTGTCCAGCGCCCGCTTGAGCAGCGCCGAGGGGAAGCCCATGATCAGCGGCGAGGCCCAGAGCACCAGGTTGGCGTTGATGGCGGCGCGGCAGACCATGGCCGACTCGTCACGGACCACACACGCGCCGGGCGTCTTCGTCCAGCAGCCAAAGCAGCCGGTGCAGGGGCGCAGTTCCAGCGTGCGCAGCGGCAGGCTCTCCACCGATGCGCCGCCCACCTGCAGCGCGGCCGTCAGCTGCCCCAGATAGGCCAGCCACGCGGCGTCGGGCTGCGGGTGGCCGTCGAGAATGGCAATACGCATGATGATCTCCTTCGCTTATGCGCTGTCAGCAACGGCGCCAACCCGCTGCGGCGCATAGAGCTGGAAGTGAATGGCGCTGGTGTGGCAGCCATCCACACAGTTGCCGCAGAGAATGCAGTTGGCGTTGGCCAGCGAGCCGGTCTGTACCATGGCGTGCACATCCAGGCTCATGGGGCAGTTGGTGGAACAGGTGAGGCAGCCCGTGCAGCGCGCCGGCGTGCTCGCCAGGTGCAGGCCGGGCAGGTGGAGCGCCTCGCGTACGCGCTGGCCCAGGATCAGGAAGGGCGCCATCCAGCAGATCGTATGGCAGCCGGCGCGGCGCCCCACGGCCAGCGCCAGCGCCACAAAGACGAGCAGCACGCCGTAGAAGACCACGTAGCCGGCAGGCTCGGCCACCGAAATGCCGTGCGTGGTGGCGAAGAGCGGCTGCACGCCGCGCACGCCACCCGCCGCCCAGAAGGTGGCTACAATCCCCAGCAGCCAGGGCGCCCAGATCAGCCACTTCAGGCGGCGCGCCCAAACCGAGCGCACAAGCCGCTGGTTCATCGGCTGGCAGAACTCGCCCATGGCGCCGCCGGGGCAGAGCCAGCCGCACCACGCCCGCCCCAGCACCAGCGCCGAGAGGAAGAGCAGCCCGAACATCAGCAGGCTGCCGCCCACAATGCCCAGCGCCGCCGCCTGGAAGACCAGGTAGGGCGAGAGGTAGTAGATTGTCAGCGGGAAGGTGAGCAGCGAGAGCAGCAGCAGCACCTTGCGCAGCCGCTGGCGCATGGGCGCCTGGTGCACGCGCACCTGGGCCACCGGGCGCGGCCGGGCCCTCACAACCTTCATTGTCTTCGGTTGCGCAGCCGGGGCTGCGTCAGCCGGGTTGATTTGGCTCGTTTGCTGCGTCATCGGAGTTTCCCTTCAACATCGGCGAAACCAGCACGCCGCGCTCGAGGCGGCGAATCACATCTTCCATCCACTCCAGCTGGGCACGGGCGCTCACCAGACCCGATTCCAGCGTCAGCGCCCAAAAGAAGGCGTCGCGCTCCGTCGCCATGCGCTGCGACACCTGCTCGATCACCTGCGTCACGCCGGTGTAGCCCTCCAGCACCATGCGCATCATGTGCGCGCCGGTGCGAAAGATCGCCAGCGCCTCCTCGTTGTCCAGCCCGCCGGCGAAGAAGACCTGGATCAGTGGCGCGCTGCGCGCCTCCTGCATGGGCGGGCCGCTGGTGAGCCAGCGGTGCAGTTCGGCGCGCCCGGCCTCGGTAATCGAGTAGACCTTGCGGTCGGGGCGCTCTTGCTGCTTGACGAGCTCGAGCGAGACCAGCTCTTCGTCGTACATCTGCCCCAGCGTGCGATAGATCTGGCTCTGGTCGGCCGGCCAGAAGTGGCGCACCGAGACATCGAAGACGTTCTTGAGCTCGTAGCCCGTCTGCGGCATATAGGAGAGAAAGCCGAGCAGTGCGTGTCGAAGCGACATGGGAACCGATCCATACTGGACAACTCATATATAGGACTGTTCATATAATACAGCGACGGCTGCCCGCGCGCAACATGACAAATGTCCCGACTTGCCGCTATGATCGGGCGCGATGATTGGGTGCAGCATCCACAGCAGCCCACCCACTGGGAGAGGTTGGCATGAGCAGACGCAAGCTGGCGCGCACGGGCGGCCTGCACTTCGAGGAGTTTGAGCTGGGCGATGCGGTCGAGAGCATGGGCCGCACGATTACCGAGACCGACATCGTTAACTTTGCTGCGCTCTCGGGCGACTGGAACCTGATCCACACCGACGCGGAGTACACGCGCACGTCGCTCTTTGGGCAGCGCGTGGCGCATGGCCTGCTGGTGCTGAGCATTGCCAGCGGCCTGGCTGTGCGCCTGGGCTTTATGGAGGAGACGGTGCTGGCCTTCCGCGGGCTGGATTGGAAGTTCTCGAAGGCGGTGCTGATTGGCGACACCGTGCGCCTGCGCGTGACGGTGGAGGAGAAGAAGGCGATGCCGCGCTTGGGCGGCGGGCTGGTCTTCTTCAAGCTCGAGGTGCTGAACCAGCAGAACGAGGTAGTGCAGCGCGGGCGGTGGGAGCTGCTCTGCAAGGCGTTGCCCACCGCGCAGCCCGCCGCCGCCGAGCAGTCTGGTGCAGCGCAGCCCGCAGCCGAGCAGCCGGCCGACGCAGCGCAGCCGGCAGAGGGCGCATGAGCGCGCACACGCCGATCACCATGCGCGCCGCGGTCGCGCCGGCGATCAACCAGATCGGCATCGAGACGGTGACGCTGGACCCGCCCCACGCCAACGAGGTGCTGGTGCGCATGCGCGTGGCGGGTATCTGCCATTCCGACCTGCACACGATGCAGGGCACAATGCGCGCGATGCCGCCGCTGGTGCTGGGCCACGAGGGCGCCGGCGTCGTCGAGGCGGTGGGCGAGGCGGTAACCAGCGTCAAGCCGGGCGACCGCGTGCTGATCAACTGGATGCCCGTCTGCCGCGAGTGCGCGGCCTGCCGGGGCGGCCTGCCCAGCCAGTGCGAGCTGATGCCGCAGACCACCTACAAGGCGCTGCTGCCCGACGGCACAATGCGCCTGCACGCCGCCGACGGCTCCTTCCTCAAGCACTACCTCAGCTCGGCCACGCTGGCGGAATACACCGTCGTCACCGAGGCGGGCGTGGTGCCCATGCCCGACGGCGTGCCCTTCGACGCCGCCGCCATCATCGGCTGCGCCGTAGTGACGGGTGCAGGCGCGGTCTTCAATACCGCCGGCCTAAAGCCGGGGCAGGGCGCGGCGGCGGTCGCCGTCATTGGCTGCGGCGGCGTGGGGCTGAGCGCGCTGCTCGCCTGCGTCTACGCCGGCTGCACGCCAATCCTCGCTATCGATACGCGCGCCGAGAAGCTGGAGTTTGCCCGTGACCTGGGAGCCACCCACACGTTGCAGGTAACGCCTGGCCTCAACGTGGCCGACGCCGTGCGCGCCACGCTCGGCGCTGCGCCCCAGTATGCCTTCGACAGCGTGGGCGCGACCTCCACCATCGCCGCCGCGCTCGAGCTGGTGGCGCCGGGCGGCGTCGCGACGGTGATGGGGCTGCACGACGTCTGGTCGCCGGCGCCGATCAGCCCGGCAGCGCTGGTCTATCAGAACAAGCAGCTGCGCGGCAGCTACTTTGGCACGGCCGACCCGGCGATCGACCTGCCGCTGCTGATGAACCTGCAGCGCAGCGGCGCGCTGCCCGTCGAGCGGCTGATCACGCGCCGCTACACCCTCGACGAAGTGCCCCAGGCGCTGGCCGACCTGGACGCCGGCCGCGTCCTTGGCCGCGGCGTGGTGCACTTCGACTAACCGCAAACTTCAACTTCAACTGATTGACGCAAGGGCGCAAGGGAACAGATCAACGGAAGGGCGCAAGGAAAAGCAAAACTGCCAGGAACAGCAAGGAACGGCCGAACTCGCAGCGTTGTGATGTACTCCACAGGCTACATAACAGCGAACCTCCCCAGTTGCCGGGGAGGTTCGCTGTTTCTCGGATAGCCACGCATGTGCCCGAATTGACCAGGTGACGTGCAAAGGTAGTTCCTTGCAGTTTTGCTTTTCCTTGCGCCCTTCCGTTGATCTGTTCCCTTGCGCCCTTGCGTCAATCAGTTGAAGTTGAAGTTGAAGTTGCAGTTGCGGTTTGGGAGTTTGCTGCTCCGGCTGTGACGGCGGCGTCGAGGATTTTGGCGTAGCCGGTGCAGCGGCAGAAGTTGCCGGTGAAGGCCTCCTGCGCTTCGGCGCGCGTGGGGTGTGGGCGCTCCTCCAGCAGCTGCGCGGCGCTCACCACAAAGCCCGGCGTGCAGAAGCCACACTGCACGCCGCCCGCAGCGGCCAAGGCGCTCTGCACCGGGTGGGGCGCGGCGGGCGTGCCCAGCCCCTCAACCGTGCGCACCACGCTGCCGGCGGCGCGTTCGGCCGGCACCAGGCAGGACATCACCGCCATGCCGTCGAGCAGCACGGTGCACGCGCCGCACTCGCCCTCGGCGCAGCCCTCCTTGACGCCGACCCAGCCGGCGCGGCGCAGCGCGTCGAGCAGCGTCTCGCCGCCGTGCAGCTGCTGCGGCTGCCCGTTTACCAGCGCCGCGCCGGCCGGAAGCGGCGCCGACGCGGCGGTTTGCGCCACCGGCCAGACGCCGCCCGTGCCGCCCCAGAGCATCACCGGTTCGCTTGGCCAGCCCAGCCGCTCCTGGCCGGCGCGCAGCTGGCGCAGGGCGCGCGCGACCAGCACGCCCACCATGGCGTGGCGATAGGCGCCGGTCGCGCGAATGTCGTCGATGGGTGCGGCGGCCTCCTGTGCCAGGCGCGCGGCTTGGCCGATGGTTTCGTCGCTGAGGCTGCGGCCGGCCAGCCATCCTTCGGCGGCGGGCGCGCGCACCACGGTGGGGGCGACGCTGCCCAGCGCAATCGCCGCTCGGCGCACAGGGGCGTCTGCGCTCGCACTGCCCGCACCGGCGCCGGACTCAAACTCCAGCACTACGGCCAGGCTCACCACGCTGATCGCCTGGGCCTTGCGCAGCCCCAGCTTGATAAAGGCGCCGCGCCGTTCGGCGCCGGCGGCGGCCGGGGGCAGCGAGATGCGCAACAGCAACTCGTCGTCGGCCATCGCCACCTTGCGGAAGCCGGTGAGGAAGGCGGAGAGCGGCAGGCTGCGTTCGCCGCGCGCGGCGCTGGCCAGCGTCACTTGTGCGTCGAGCGCGAGCAGGGCGGGTAGCGTGTCGTTGGCTGGGCTGGCGGTGATGATGTTGCCCGCCAACGTGGCGCGGTTGCGAATCTGTGGCGCGCCCACCTCCCAGCAGGCGCGGGCAAGCACAAAGGCCTGCTCCACCAGCAGCGGGTGGGCGACGACCTGGTTGTGCGTCACCAGCGGCCCCAGGTGGAGCCAGCCGCGCGCGTCGGCCTCGATTGTGGCCAGGCCGGGGATGCGCGTGAGGTCGATCAGGCCCAGCGCGCCGCCGTTGGGCGCCGCGCGCGCGCCGCGCTCGATCTCGAGCAGCAGGTCGGTGGCGCCGGCCACAAAGCGGGCGGCGGCGCCATGCTGCGCCTTGGCAGCCAGCGCGGCGTCGACTGTGGTGGGGCTTTCGTAGAAGGCGTACATGGCGGCGAGGGCGGTGGGTTGAGGTGGATTGCCGGGGGAGAAGGGGAGCGTCAGCCGTGGCCGCCGCGTTCGGGCAGGATCAGCGCGGCGACGCCAGCGCCCACACCAAGCAGCAGGGCGACCAGCGCGCCGGCGAGCGACTGGCCCAGCAAGCGGCGCTGCACCATCCAGAGCGTGCCCAGCAACGAGAAGCCCGACGCCACCACCTGCGGCGGCACTGGCGATTCGGCGCCGGGCGAGTTGTAGGCGTTGAGCTGCATCTTGCCGATCTGGTTTTCGCTTTCGGTGAGCGCCCAGCCACCAAAGAAATAGGCAGCGGCGGCGGCGGCCAGCGTGCCAAGCAGGAATCGTATCAGGGCCACGGGTTGGGTTTTGCTCCTTGTCTGGCGTGCGCAACGGCCATCAGCCGGCGCGATAGGGATCAATAGCCGTCGGCAAAGGTGTCGATCATCAGCTTCACGTCGCCCAGCGGGTAGAGGATGGGGCAGGTGGCGCCGTTCTTCACATACTCGCGCACCTTCTCCTTCACCTCGGCCGGCGTGCCGCTGGCGGTAATATGCTGCACCAACTCGTCGGGCACCAGATGCATGGCGGCGCGCACCTGCTCCCTGGTTGCCGGCCAGCCCAGGATCGATTGAATCTGCTGCACCACCTCGGGGGCAACGCCGCTGGCCTTGGCAATGTGCGGCTGCTGCGCCAGGTACTGGGTCAGCAGCTCGCGCGCCCCATCCAGCGCTGCCTTGCGCTCGGTGTGCACCGAGCAGACGATCAGCTGCGGGCGGTCGATGTCGTCGAGGCTGCGGCCGGCGCGTGCGGCGCCCCGCTCGAGCTGCTCCATCGCTTCAAGGTTGTACTCGGGCGGCACACAGTAGTTGAGCACCACACCGTCGGCAATCTCGCCCGTCATCTCCATCATCTTCTCGCCCGTGGCGCCGATCATGATCGGCACGTGGCGCGGCTCGCGGCGGCCGTGCACCACATCCAGCTCGATGCCGTCGACGTGGTGGAACTCGCCGTGGAAGGTGACGCGCTCCATGGCGAGCAGGCGGCGCAGCACTTCGATCGTCTCGCGCATGGCCAGCAGCGGCTTGCGGCGGTCGATGCCGACGTTCCTGGCCAGCGGGTCCCACCAGGCGCCGATACCGCAGATCACGCGGTTGGGCGCGAGGTCGTCGAGGGTGAGGAAGGTGGCGGCGAGCAGGCCAATGTTGCGCGTCCAGTTGTTGATCACGCCCGAGCCGACCTTGATGTGGTCGGTGACGGCGGCGAAGGCGGCCATGGGCACAATCGCATCGCGCACCAGGCGGCTTTCGGCCTGCCAGACGGCCTCGAAGCCGCGCGATTCGGCGTAGCGGGCATAGTCCATGCCGTCGCGAATGGGGTGCTTGTCCTGCAGGTAGAGGGCAACGCGCGCGGGGTTGCTCATGGCAAGTCCTTGTGGGTGTGGCTGCGGCGGTGAAAGTGCTGCTCAGTCCATGCGGCCGTGCAAAGGCAGGGGCAGCGCGTGGTCGCGGCGGGCCGCGGGGAGGGCTGCGGTCAGTGTACCCGGGCCACTGGGCGGCGTCAAAAGGGGCGGCGAGCCCTCCGGCCGGGGGAGAGTGGCGCGCGTGCAGGGTGGGCGAAGCGGGGGGGCAAGTTGGGGGCGCTCTGCGGCGGTGCTATAATGGCCGCCTGGAAGGAACGTCCGCCGTGGCCACCACCCCTGCGCACGCTGCGCCCATCGATGCGCCCGCTGCACCGCCCAGTGCAGAGCTTGCGCTGCCCGCCCTGCTCGAGTTGATGCGCAGCCGCCGCTCGATTCGGCGCACAAGCGGCCGCCCAATTGAGCGGGCGCTGCTCGAAACGCTGCTCGAAGCGGCAACCTGGGCGCCCTCGGCCCACAACCGTCAGCCCTGGCGCTTTGCCGTCGTGCAGGAGCCGGAGGCCAAAGCGCAGCTGGCCGATGCGATGGCCGCCGCCTGGCGCCGCGACCTGGCCGCAGACGGCGATCCGGCCGCCGAAGTGGAGCGGCGCGCCGCCACCAGCCGGGCGCGCATTCTGGGCGCGGCGGCGCTGGTGGTTGCCGCGCTGAGCATGGCCGAGATGGACGCCTATCCCGACGCACGGCGCGCCCAGGCCGAATGGACGATGGCGGTGCAGAGCACGGCACTTGCCTGCCAGAACCTGCTGCTGGCCGCGCACGCAGCCGGGCTGGGCGCCTGCTGGATGTGCGCCCCGCTCTTTGTGCCCGCTGTGGTGCGCGAGGCGCTGGCCCTGCCGGCCGACTGGCAGCCCCAGGCGCTGATCACCCTCGGCTGGCCCGCCGAAGCGCCGCAGAAGACGCGCGCGCCGCTCACATCACGCGTACTCTGGCGCTGACGCGGCAGCGGCTTCCGCACCCGCCCTTGACCCTCCCGTGGCTGACTCTTCCGCATCCGACCCTCCCGCACCGCCTACGAGCCTCCGATGAGCCTGCGCAACGAACAATCGGCCCCACAACACGCGTCCTTCGCCCATCCCGCCGCGCCGGTGGTTGTGCTGGCCGGCGGCGTCGGCGGCGCGCGCCTGGCCACCGCCCTGCAAGCCACCCTGCCGCCGGGCGCGCTGACCGTTATCGTCAACACCGGCGACGACTTCGAGCACTGGGGGCTGACGGTCTGCCCCGACCTGGATACGGTGCTCTACAACCTGGCCGACCTGCACAATCCGGCCACGGGTTGGGGGCGGCGCGATGACAGCTTCGCCACGCTCGAATCGATTGGCGCGATTGGGGGCGAAGAGTGGTTTCGTGTGGGCGATCGCGACCTGGCCACCCACCTGCGCCGCAGCGAGTGGCTGCGCCAGAGCATCACCCTTACCGAGATCAGCGACCGCCTGCGCCGCAGCCTTGGCGTGCCCAGCCACCTGCTGCCCATGTGCGACGAGCCGGTGCGCACGCTGGTGCATACCGACGAGGGCGACCTGCCCTTTCAGCACTATTTTGTGCGCCGCCGCTGCGAGCCGATCGTCTTTGACCTCTCCTATGTCGGCGCGGCCGATGCGCAGGTGAGCCAGGCGGTGCGCCACGCCCTGCACAGCGCCGCCCTGATCGTCTTTGGTCCCAGCAACCCCTACCTCTCGATCGACCCGATCCTCGCCATCCCGCAGATGCGGCGGCTGCTGGCCGAGGCGCGCGCGCCGATTGTGGCCGTCTCGCCGATTGTGGGCGGGCGCGCCCTCAAGGGGCCGGCGGCGAAGATGATGCGCGAGATGGGCCAGATGCCCAGCCCGCTGACGGTGGTGGACCACTACGGCGACCTGCTCGACGGCTTTGTGCTCGACCAGGAGGACGAGGTGCTCGCTCCCGCCGTGGGCATGCCTACCCTCGTCACCAACACGATTATGAGCACGCCCGGCGTGGGCGAGAGCCTGGGCCGCAGCCTGCTCGCCTTTGGGCTGGGGCTTGGCGCCTCGAAGCGGGGCGCGCGCAGCCTGCTGCAGCCGGCGGCAAGCAACCCCAAACCAACGCCTGCACCTGCACATCCCGCGCAGGGCGCCCAGCCGGCCAAGCCCGACACAAAGCCCCTCCTCTGACGCCTGTGTCCGCCACACTCCACCCTGCACTCGGCGCGCCGGCGCTGTGGGTGCTGATCCCCGTCAAACCCTTTGGCGAAGGCAAGAGCCGCCTGGCGCCGCGCCTGAGTCGCGAGCAGCGTGCCGACCTGAGCCGCGCTCTGCTCGCGCGCGTGCTCGATGCCACCAGCCCGGCGCAGGGCGGCGCGCTGCAGATTGCCGGGCGCGTGGTGGTGAGCCGCGACCCCGCCGCCCTGGCAATGGCCGCCGCCGCCGGCGCCCACCCGCTGCGCGAGGCAACGCCCGAGCTCAACGCCGCGCTCGAGCAGGGGCGCGCCTTTGCGCTGGCCGAGGGGGCGCAGGCGCTGCTTGTGCTCCCCGCCGACCTGCCCAATGTCTCGGCGGGCGCGCTGGCGGCGCTGCTGCGTGCTGTCTTTGCCGGTGGGCATGAGCAAGCGCGCGGCGCAGGCTGGGGGCTTGCCGTGGTGGCCAGCGCCAGCGGTGGTACAAATGCCCTGCTGCTCCAGCCCGCCGACGCCATCCCCTTTGCCTTTGGCCCGGCCAGCGCCGCCCGCCACTGTGCGCTGGCGCAGGCGCGCGGGCTGCCGGTGCGCCGCCTCGAAAGCCCGGCGCTGCTGCTCGATGTGGACCTGCCCGCTGATCTGCCTCCCGACCTGCCCCCTGACCTGCCGCCGGAAGCGCCCGGCGCAGAGGCCGCACCGCAGCCGGCGCCGCTCGCACGAAAGTGAACCCGAGAGGAGATACGCGTTCAGGCGCCTCTCCTTGCGCCCTTGCGTTGATCCGTTGCAGTTTCAGAGCCGAAGCCGCAGTGTCATTTGCCCCAGGCCGCCAAATGGCGCACAATGGGGCGCACAGCCCGGTCGCTGCCGGGTGCATCTCTGCCGCCACTTCGACGGCTTCCCAGCCCACCATACGCTTTCTGCCTCCCGCCCCATCCTCCGAACGGGCCATGACGCCGCCGGCGCTGCCGCTGCCCCGCCGGCGTCGCCCGCCTTCGTCGCCAGGAGAGCCTTCCCGCAAGCGTCCCCGCCTGGAGTTCTTGCCATGAACCGCACACCGAGGACATCGCCGATTCGTCCTGCCACCCTGCTCGGTGCCACGCTCTTGACTGGACTGTTGCTGCTTGCGGCGCGCCTGCCGCTGCGCGCCGCCCTTCCCGCACCCGTGGGCCAGGCAACGCTGCCAACCTCCACGTCGACACCGAGCCCCGAAGCCACCGTTGCCCTGCCCAGCGCAACGCCCGCGCCCCCTACGCCCACGCCCGAACCGGCGGTGGCGCTGGTGCGCGTCGAACGGCTGCGCGTGCGCGCCGGCGCCGGCCCCGATTTCCCAATCCTGGCCCGCACCTTCACGGGAGACGTGCTGCAGGTGCAGGCGCAAGCGCAAGCCTGCTCGTGGCTACTGGTGACGACCGAAGATGGTGTGCGCGGCTGGGTGAGCGGCAGCCCCACGCTGCTCAGCTTCAACCTGCCCTGCAGCGTGCTGCCGGCGTCGACCGTGATCGTCAACACGCCGACGCCCACGCGCACGCCAACCGGCACGCGCACGCCAACACCCACACGCACGGCCACACCCACGCGCACCGCAACCCGCACACCCACCGTGACGCCCACCGCCACGGCAACCTGGACGCCGGTCGCGCCCGAGCTCTCGATCCGGCCCGACTTGGTCTTCCCGCGCACGCCCACGCCGCGGCCTGTTGCTGCGCGCCCGCGTGCGCAAACCACCGGCACCCCCACTGCCCGCCCGCGCGCCACAGTCAACCCGCTGGCGGCGGCAGCCGTTGGCGGCCCCACCAACGTGGGCAGCCTGAGCCCCAGCACCGACACCGCCACGCGCGACCGCACCACCTTCACCTGGGTGGCCGACCAACCACTGGCCCCCGGCCAGGTCTTCGAGCTGGCCTTCTGGCTGCCCGGCCAATCGCCCGAGCTGGGCGTCGGCTGGACGAGCGCCACCGTCGAGAACGCGCTCAACGTCAAGCTCTATGAGCAGCCGCCCACCGATTACCTGTGGGGCGTCTGGTTGGGTACCTACGTCGACGGCGCCTATTACCGGCTGCGCTATCTCGGTGGCGACCAGCGGCTGCGCATCCTGCCCCCACCCGACCCGACCGCGACGGCGAGTGCGCCGCTCAACTGCCCGCCGAGCGCGCCTTGCCGGCCCTGATTCCTGCCTGAAGGTCATGCCATGCTGAACGCTGCTCTTGCGCCACGCCTGCGCCGCACCCCTGCGACGGCGCTGCTCTTCGCCCTCGTCGCCCTCCTGCTGCTCGGCCACGCCGGCCGTGCGCAGGCGCAGGAACCCGACGACCTCCCCCCGGCAGAGTTTGTGCCGGAGCTTGCTGCACCAGAACCCTTTGTGCCGGCGCCGGCCGAGCCCACGCTCTGGTCGGGCGCGCCGACGCGGACTGAACTGGTGCAGCAGCCGCCGCAGGTTGGCGCCGAGCGTGCCGCCGAAGAGGCGCCGATTGCCGCTGCGCCCGGCGCGCAGCCTGCGATCGAACCATTCGCCGCCGAAGATGCGGCCGCCTTTGCGCCCGCGTTCGCCACCTGCTGTCGCGTGCACATCCCCGCGATCTCGAATCGTGGCTCGCCCGCCGTGATGACGGTGAGCGCGCTGCCCCGCCTGGTGGATGGCGGCTTTGACGCCGGCGGCGGCGCCTGGAGCCAGACGCGCGTGCAGCCCTGCGACGGCAGCGAAGCGCCTTTTGCGCTGGTAACCGCAGCCAGCACACTTGGTAACTGGCTGGATCAGAACTTCGATAACGAAATCAGCACCCCGGTGGAGGCAACCGACCCCAACCTCGTTTGGTTAGGTGGCGACAGCGCTCTTCCTTGCACGCCCGAAAACCCCGCCGGCCTGGCCGCCACCGATCGCTTGCAGCAGGTGGTGACACTGCCCGCCGACTACGGCGTGCGTCTGCAGCTGGATGCGCTGGTGCAGTCGGCCGAGAGCGCCTGCGACCACGACCGCGCCGAACTGATCGTCAACGGCGTTCTGCTGCCGCTTGCGCTGCCCCTTTGCACCGGCGCCGAAATCCAGCAGTGGACCGAACGCAGCGTGGACTTGAGCGCCTTTCGCGGCCGCCAGGTGACGATCGAGATTCGCCTGACCACCGACGCCGACCTCAACAGCAATCTCTGGCTCGACAACCTCGCGCTCTGCGGCATGGACGCCCGCCTGCCCGTGGCCGACCAATGCCCCAGCGGCGGCTGGCAGGAGCCGGTGGGCAACTCGGCGCAGCGTACGGGCATCAGCAACACGCCCGGCCGCTCGTACGACCCCTCGATCGCGGTCTCGCCGATTGGCCGCCCTTACATCGCCTGGGCCGACAACAGCTACGACGGCTTCGGCGAGATCTATGTGCGCCGCTGGAATGGCGTGGTCTGGGAACCGGTGGGCACGGGCAGCGCCGGTAGCAACGGCATCAGCAAGACCTATCGGGCCGAATCCTCGCTGCCGGCGGTGGCGGTGAGCAGTGCGCCGCAAGAGGGGCTGCCCGCCGAGCGCGCCAGCATTCCCTATGTGGCCTGGCAGGAGAAGAGCGCCGACGATGTCGAGATCTACGTGCGCCGGTGGGCGGGCAGCGCCGGTTGGGTCGAGGTGGGCGGCGGTTCGGCCAGCGGCGGCGGCGTGAGCAACAATGGCTCGCCCTCTTTCCGCGCCACGCTGGCGATCGACAGCACGTTGCTGCCCGCGGTGGCGTGGGCCGACGGTTCGGGCGCCAATACCGAAATCTACGCCCGCCGCTTCAACGGCAGCGCCTGGGTCGATATGGGCGCAGCTTCGGCGGCCGGCGGCGGGGTGAGCAACACGCCCGGCGCCGCCTCGGACGACCCGGCGCTGGCGCGTGGGCCGGGCGGCGTGCTCTACCTGGCCTGGAGCGACGCCGCATCGGGCAACGCCGAGATTTACGTGCGCAAGTGGACGGGCAGCGTCTGGGTGGATGTAGGCGCGGGCTCGGCAAGCGGCGGCGGGGTGAGCAACACGCCCGATGCCTCGTTTGCGCCCGCCATCGCCGTAGGCGCCGATGGCCAGCCGGTGGTGGCGTGGGAAGACCGCAGCGGCGGCGACACCGAGATCTACCTCAAGCGCTTCAACGGCACAGGTTGGGTGGCGCTGGGCGCATCGGCCGGTGGCGGCGGGCTGAGCAACAATGAGGGCGCCTCGCTCGAGCCCAGCCTTGTGGTGGACGCTGCCAACCGCCCCGTGGTTGCCTGGACCGACCTGAGCGGCTGGTTCAAGGCCGAGGTCTATGTGCGCCGCTGGACGGGCAGCACGTGGGCGGCGGTGGGCAACGCGGCTTCTGCCCACTTTGGCGGCGTGAGCAACAGCGTGGGGTACAGCGGCGACCCGGCGCTGGCGCTGGGGCGCGACGGGCTGCTCTCGCTGGGCTGGAGCGACGATACGTCGGGCCAGGGCGAGATCTACGTGCGCCGCCTGACGCCGAATTAGGGGCGCTGCCGGCTGCTTCAACTGAAGAGAACAGATGCGCCGCGACGAACCTGCCGCGGCGCTTTCTTGTGTGGGAACAGGGTCGAGTGCGGCTACTTTGCGCGTTCCATATTCCCATACTGCAACTTTGCCATATCACCGGTGTTACCCTATGGAGTCATTCCGCAGCACCCACCCAAATCGAACGCCGTATCACCCTGTGGAGCCCTGCATGGCACGTGCCCTTTCCACCACAGCGCCGCAACCCGCGCCGCTCGACGCGCTGCCCACGCTCGAAGAGCTGGCCGCACGCGAAGAGACCGTCAAGGTGACGCTAATGCTCAGCAAGCTCAGCGTCGAGTTCTTCAAGCACGAGGCGCGCGCCCGGCGCACCCAGTACCAGAAGATGATCCGCCGTCTGCTCGACGAGTACGTTGAGCGGCAGGCGCGCCACGAGCAGGAGCCGGCCGAATAATGCGCCGCGCGCCCGCACCTCTACCCACAACCCCCACCATCCGGCTTGTCCCCGCCCCTACACCGACAGGATTGCCGTTATGACAAGCTTTGCCAAACCTCCGAGCAGCCCGCTCTATGGCCGCGTGGTGGGCTGGGGCAAGTATGTGCCCGAGCGGGTTGTGACCAACCACGACCTGCCCGACCATCTGCAGACCAGCGACGAGTGGATTGTGCAGCGCAGTGGCATTCGCGAGCGGCGCTTGGCCGGCGACGACGAGAGCACCTCGACGATGTGTGTGGCGGCGGCGCGCGCCGCGCTGGATCGCGCCGGCCTGACCGCGCGCGACCTCGACCTGATCCTGATCGCCACCTCGACGCCCGACTACCACACGCCGCCCGTTTCGAGCATTGTGCAGGCGGCGCTGGGCGAGCACGGCACACCGGCGATGGTGATCGTCACCGGCTGCACGGGTTTTGTCTATGCTTACAGCGTGGCCAACCAGTTCATCCAGTCGGGCGCCTACCGCACCATCCTGGTGGTGGGGGCCGAGTTGCTCTCGCGCTTTGTCAACTGGCAGGATCGCTCGACCTGCGTGCTCTTTGGCGACGGCGCCGGCGCGCTGATTGTGCAGGCCAGCAGCGAGCCGTGCGGCATGGGTGGCTTTGTGCTCGGCTCGGATGGGTCGCTGGGCGAGCACATCATCATGCGCTCGGGCGGCTCGAAGAAGCCCTTTGGCGCCCAGGCGCTGGCCGACGGCGACTTCTATCTGGAGATGAACGGGCGCGAGGTCTTCAAATTTGCCACGCGCGTGGTGGGGCGCGCCTGCAACCAGGTGCTGCAGCAGGCTGGGCTGAGCATCGAGGATGTGGATTGGATCATTCCTCACCAGGCCAACCTGCGCATCATCGAGACGGCGTCGCGCGACATGGGCGTGCCGCTCGAGCGCTTCATCACCAACATCGATCGCTACGCCAACACCTCAGCGGCCTCGATCCCACTGGCGCTGGCCGAGGCAGTGGATGCCGGCAAGATCAAGCTGGATGACAAGCTGCTGCTGGTGGCCTTTGGCGCCGGCCTGACGTGGGGCGCGACGCTGCTGCAGATGGCGCCCGATGGCACGCCCACGCCTCCGCTGACTGTGCAAGCGCCCCATGCCGCGATAGTGGCGCACCCCAGCGAGCTGGCGGGTCTTCCAGCGGCGCCCAGGTGGGCCAAGCGCAACGGCCACATGGCGCGGGCCAAATAGGCCGCGGCGCGAACCCCTCCTCAACCGCATCAAGCACGCAGCGCCGGTGGCGAATGGCTGCCGGCGCTGCGCGTGCGGGTTGCAGGAGGCGGCGGCGCGCCCGCGACCGCGTGCGCCGGCCGCATTGCGCCCGCGCGCACCCTATTGACACGCACCCTGCGAAAGTGCTATAAAGTGATCGGTCACGTGATCGGTCATATGGCACCCTCCCCGCCTGTGGCAGGCCGATCGCGCCGGCTCCTCCCCCGCCCGCTTGCTCTCAACATTTGCTGCCGATGATGCCTATGGATTCTCCTGACCCCGCGCCCAGGCGCCGGCGCGGCGCGACCATGCAGGATGTCGCCGACCTGCTCCACGTCTCCAAGCAGACGGTGTCGGCCGTCATCAACAACAAGCCCGGCATTACGCAGGCCACCCGCCGCCGCGTGCTGGACGCCGTCGCGCAGGTCAACTACCAGATGGACATGACGGCGCGCAGCCTGCGCACCGGCCGCACGCACACCGTTGCCCTCGTCGTCACCGACGTCTCGAGCCCGATGCTAGGCATGATGGCCACGGCGGTGGAAGAGTGCATGTATGCCCTGCAGTACAACGTGGTGCTCCACAACACGCACGATAACCTCGAGCGCGAGCGGATGGCGCTCAACTCGATCCTGCAGCGCTCGGTGGATGGCGTGCTCTTTGTGGCCGCCACCGACGACAGCAACTCGCTGGCGACCTTTGCCGAGGTCGGCATCCCGGTGGTGGTGATCGACCGCGTGCCGCAGCGCTACACCGGCCCGGCGGTGGTGCTCGACAACCAGGCCGCGGGCCGCATGGCCGCCGAACATCTGGTGGGGCTGGGCCATCGCGAACTGGTGCACATTGGCGGCCCAGCCAACACGCACATTGCCCCCGAGCGGCTGGAGGGCTTTGTGCGCGCGCTGGCCGAGCTGGGCTTCCCCCGCCCGCAGGTGGAGCAGACGGTGGACTGGCACGTGGCGGCCGGCTACGACGCCATGCAGCACGTGCTGGAGCGGGGCCGGCCCTTCAGCGGCGTCTTCTGCGCCGGCGATTCGCTGGCGATTGGCGCCATGCGCGCGCTGGCGGATGCCGGCCTGCGCATCCCGCAGGATGTCTCGGTGGTGGGGCTGGACGATATTGAGGTGGCCGCCTACCTGCTGCCGCCCCTCACCACCATCCGCCAGCCCTCGGCCGAGATGGCACGCCAGGGGGTTAGCCTGCTGATGGAACTGCTGGCCGGCGCGCCTAACGCCGCTGCCGGCGCGCGCCGCGTGGTGATCCAGCCGTCGCTTGTCGTGCGCGCCACCACCGCCGCGCCCGAAACGGCAACGACCTTGACGCAAGGGCGGTAGGGCGCGAGGAAACGCAAGGAACGACGCGAGGAACTGCTACAGCATGCAGGGGCGGCCGTCGATCCCGTACCCCTGCGCCGACGCGCTCTTCTCCGCACTTTCCGTTGTTCCCGTGTACTGATCGCTTCTCCGTTCGATTCAAAGGTGCATTCGAATGGATCCTCTGCTGCAAGTCCGTGGCGTCACCAAATCCTTCTACGGCGTGCAGGTGCTCAAGGGCATCGACTTCGACGTGCAGGCGGGCGAAGTCCACGTGCTGTTGGGCGAGAACGGCGCCGGCAAGTCGACGCTGATGAAGATCCTCTCCGGCGCCTACAGCATCGACGGCGGCACGGTAGAGTTGGCCGGCAAGCCGATCGACTTCACCGGCTACACCCCGCGCGCCGCCGAAGAGCTGGGCATCGTCACCATCTACCAGAACTTCCACCTGATCCCACACCTGACCGTGGCCGAGAATGCGTCGTTGGGCAGCTTTGCGCGCGGCCGCGGGCGCGTGCGCTGGAACGAGGTCTACGCCCACGGCGAAGAGGTGCTGCGCCGCATTCACTTTGATGTGGACCTGCGCACACGCGTCAAGGAGCTGCCGGTGGCGCAGAAGCAGATGCTCGAGATTGCGATTGCCGTCTCGAAGAACGCGCGCCTGCTGATCATGGACGAGCCCACGGCGGCGCTCAGCCCTAAAGAGGTGGAGACGCTCTTCGCCACGATTGCCGAAATCAAGGCGCAGGGGGTGGGCATCATCTACATTTCGCACAAGCTCGAAGAGGTGAAGCGCATCGGCGACCGCATTACGGTGCTGCGCGACGGCCTGGCGGTGGCCACGCTGCCCGCACGCACGGCCGACCTGCAGCATGTGATCAGCCTGATGATCGGCAAGAAGCTGGCGCGCCGCAGCGGCGAGCATGGCGCACGCGTGCAGCGCGCCGAGCTGATGCGCATCGAGGCACTGGCCGGCACGCGCCTGCCCGAACCGATCAGCTTTACCGTGGGCGAGGGCGAGATTCTGGGCGTTACCGGGCTGGTGGGCGCCGGCAAGACCGAACTGGCGCGCCTGCTCTTCGGCGTGGACAAGCCAACTGCCGGCGCGATCAGCCAGGGTGGCAAGCGGGTGGAGTTTGGTGCACCGCGCCGCGCGATCGGCCTGGGCATGGGCTACCTGCCCGAAGACCGCGACGGCAGCGGGCTCTGCCTCAACATGCCCGTCAAGGAGAACATTACGCTGGTGCAGCTGGCCAAACAGCGGGCCGCCTTCTTTGGCCCTGCCGGCGAGCGGCGCCAGGCGGGCGAGATTGTGCGCGCTTTCAACATCCGCACGGCAGGGCTGGGCCAGCAGGTGAAATACCTGAGCGGCGGCAACAAGCAGAAGGTGGTCTTTGGCAAGTGGCTTTCGGCGCGCTGCAACGTGCTGGTGCTCGACGAGCCGACGGTGGGCATCGACGTTGGCGCGCGCGGCGAGATCTACGAGCTGGTGCGCGCCTTTGTGGGCGAGGCGCCGGGGCGGGCCGTGATCTTCTTCTCGAGCGACATGGACGAAGTGCTCGAGATCGCCGACCGCATTCTGGTGCTGGCCGGCGGGCGGCTGGCCGCCGAGCTGGACCCGCACACCGCCACCAAACAGCAGCTGATGGCCTTCAGCGTGGCCGCCAACCACACCGAGGGCATGCATCCCACGCCCGCTGCTGCACCGGCTGCGCGCCCGCCTGCGCGCCCGCCCGCCTGATTCAGCACGCAGCCGCGCCCAATAGCACCTGATGATCGCGCACAGTTGATCTCTCGCTCCTTCTGCTCCTCCCCTTGACGCTGCGCCAACAATGGACTGAATCCATGACGCAAATCAGCATGAGCGATTCGACGCACAAGAACAGCGCCGGCACCCAAAGCCCGCTGCGCGCGCTGCTGAGCAACCAGGGCATCACCATGCTGCTGATCCTGGCTGCGATCTGGCTGCTGCTTGCCTTCCTTTCACCCTACTTCTTTACCCTCAACAACATCTTCGAGATCACGCTGCAGACGGCCGTGATCGCCCTGATCGCCGCTGGCCAGACGCTGGTGATCATCTCGGGCGGCATCGACCTCTCGGTCGGCTCGGTCTTCGCCTGTGCGGCGGTGGTGGGTGGCGTGGTCTACACCGCCACGGGCAACCTGGCGTTGGCGCTGGCCACCACGCTGGGCGTGGGCGCGCTGCTGGGGCTGACAAACGGGCTGATGATCACACGCGTGCGCGTGCCGCCCTTCATTGCCACGCTGGGCATGATGGGCATGGCGCGCGGCTTTGCGCTGATCATCTCCAGGGGCATCCCGATCTACGGGCTGCCCGAGAGCTACCGCTGGATCGGGCAGGGCGAGCTCTTTGGCGTGATCCCGGTGCCCACGGTGATTGTGGCCGTGGTCTACGTGATCTTCTTCCTGATCATGAACTACTCGCGCTTTGGCCGCTTTGTCTACGCCATCGGCTCGAACGCCGAAGCGGCGCGCCTCTCGGGCATCAATGTCGGCGCCGTGATCCTGGGCATCTACACAATCTCGGGCTTGATGTCTGGCCTGGCGTCGACGATTGAGGCCGGGCGTCTGGCCACGGTGCAGCCGGCGGGCGGCAACGGCTACGAGCTGCTCGCGATTGGCGCTGTGTTGATCGGTGGTGCCAGCACCTTTGGCGGCGAGGGCAGCATCTTTGCCACGCTGGTGGGCGCGCTGCTGGTGACGACGATTCGCAACGGGCTCAACATCATGGGCGTCAACGCCTTCTGGCAGTACGTCGTCAACGGCGCTGTGATTGTGGCCGCCGTCGCCATCGACCAGTACCGCCGCCGCCGCTAGCCGGCGCGCCCTTTTGATTTGCGAACACTTGCCCCCATTCAGAGATCAGGCGCCGGTTGGGCTGTCCTGACGGTTGCTGAACCACGTGCCGTTCAATCAGGAAGGAGCGGAACCACAGAGCGAGCACCGGCAGTAGAGGAGAACCCGAGCTGTACGTCTTCGGCACGTGCCGGGGACGCCGGACTGTTCACAGTCTTCTGTTCACAGTCTTCCGTTCACAAACTTCAAGGAGGAAGCAAGAACATGCGTCGGTCTCTTTCGTTTGTGCTGGCACTGATGATGATCCTGGCGTTGCTGGCCGGCTGTGTGGCGCCCGCCGCACCGGCTGCGCCCGCCGAAGAGGGCGCGGCCGCCGAAGCCGCCGCCCCCGCCGAAGACAAGGGCACGATTGTCTTCATCCCCAAGAGCACTTCGGCCACCTTCTATCTCTTCCTGGTGAAGGGCGCGCAGGACAAGGCCGCCGAGCTGGGCTACACGATCGACTACCAAGGCCCGGCCACCGAAGCCGATATCGCCGCCCAGGTAGACCTTGTGCGCAACATCACTGCCTCGCAGCCGGCCGGCATTCTGCTCGCCGCGCTCGACAGCGAAGCGCTGATTCCGCCGGTTGAAGAGGCGATGGCGGCGGGTGTGCCCGTGGCCATGGTCGATTCGGGCATCAACAGCGAAGTGCCGGTGGCGAGCATCATTACCGACCAGTACGCCGGTGGCTTTGCGGCCGGCGAAGAGATGGCCCGCCTGCTGGGCGAAGCGGGTCTGGTGGCGAACCTGGGCATCCAGGCCGGTTCGGTGAGCGCCGGCCGCAGCCAGGGCTTTGCCGAGGCGATCGCGCAGTACCCGAACATGTCGGTGCTTGAGACGCAGTGGACCGATGCCGACGCCGCCAAGTCGTTGAACATTGCCACCGACCTGATCACCGGCAACCCGGATATCAAGGGCTTCTTTGCCGCTGCGGCGCCGATCGCAACCGGCATCGCCCAGGCCGCCGCCGCCAAGGGCATCGCCAAGGAGTTGAAGATCGTCACCTTCGACCCCAGCCCCGAGATTCTGCCGCTCTTCGAAGACGGCACGATTCAGGCCATCATTGCCCAGGACCCGTACCAGATGGGCTACCAGGGTGTGGCCGCGATCGACGCCTACATCCGCGGCGAACCGATTGCCGAGCCGATTGTGCAGCTGACCCCGGTGCTGATTACGCCCGAGAATGTGGACTCGCCCGAAGTGCAGGCGCTGCTGCAGACTCCGGAGAAGTTCGAATAACAGAGATCGAGAAGCGAGAATCGAGAAGCGAGAGGGCGCGCCCGGAGAGGCGACTTGATCCCTGCGCTTCCGGCGCCCCAACCGTTTCAAGCATTCCGCTTCTCGAGTGAGCGCCCGGCTGGAAGGTGACATCCTCCTTCGCCTCCAGCCGGGCCGCCCGCTTCCCCGATCGCCCTGCTCTCGATTCTCGATCCTCGATCGCTCCTCTCTCGATTCTCGATAACTCCCATGCCTACCCTACGCATTGGCCTGATCGGCACCGGCTTTATGGGGCGCGCGCACTCCAACGGCTATCGCCAGGCGCCCCGCTTCTTCCCGCTTGAATGGACGCCCGAGCTGACGGCGGTCTGCGGGCGCGACGGCGAAAAGACGCAGCGCTTTGCTGCCAACTGGGGCTGGCAGCATGTTGAAACCGATTGGCGTGCGCTGGTTCGGCGCGCCGACATCGACGCCGTCGACATTGCGACGCCCAACAACCTGCATCACGCCATCGCCCTCGAGGCGGCGGCCGCCGGCAAGATTGTGCTCTGCGAAAAGCCGCTGGCCATGAACGTCGCCGAGGCCGAAGAGATGGCCGCCGCCGTGGCCCGCAGCGGCAAACCTTCGATGGTCTTCTTCAACTATCGGCGCGTGCCCGCTGTGGCGCTGGCCCGCCAGATGGTGGAGGAGGGGCGGCTCGGCCGCGTCTTCCACTACCGCGCCAAGTACCTGCAGGACTGGACGATGAACCCCGCCCTGCCGCAGGGCGGCAACACGCTCTGGCGGCTCGACGGCGAGGCCGCCGGCAGCGGCGTGACGGGCGACCTGCTGGCGCATGCCATCGACCTGGCGCTCTGGCTGGTGGGGCCGATTGCCGAGGTGAGCGCCATGAGCGAGACCTTTGTGCGCGAACGGCCGCTGCAGGATGCGCCCGAGACGATGAAGCCGGTGACGGTGGACGACGCCTGCACCTTTCTGGCCCGCTTTGAGAACGGCGCGCTGGCCACCTTCGAGGCCACCCGCTACGCCACCGGCCGCAAGAACCAGAACACCTTCGAGATCAACGGCGAGGCGGGCACGCTGGCCTTCGACCTGGAGGACGCGCACCAGCTCCAGTACTACCGCCACGCCGACGACGCGCTCGCACGCGGCTTCCGCACCATCCAGGTGTGGGACAGCAAGCACCCCTACATGCAGCACTGGTGGGTGCCCGGCGCCGCCATCGGTTATGAGCACACCTTTACCCATGCCATCGCCGACTTCCTGGGCGGACTGGCGACGGGCGAGAAGAGGGTACCCGACTTTGCAGATGGACTGGCAACACAGCGTGTGTGCGACGCCGTGCTGGCCGCCGCCGCCGACGGCCGCCGCCACACCATTCGGTACACGGCAACAGCCTGAAAAGTACACGGAGACAGCCTGGAAAGTACACGGAAACGACGGAAACTGCGGGAAAGACAACTGCCGGCCGGGCTGGTTCTCTGCCCAATCGTGCCGGCTCACTCGTCCATTCTCGTTGTCTCCGCTGTTTCCGTGTACTTTTTCGGCTGTGTACTCACCCTGGGTGGAGGTTACCCCGGCGCGCGAAAACCGCGCTTGACGCTGCACGCGCCGCTCCGCTATACTGTCCAGTGATAGATGTACCTTGCTGTACCACCATGGTCGTCCCTGTACCTCGCACGCGCCATGGTTTGAATGCCCAGGCTTCCGCACTCCCCAAACCGCCCGCCGGACGCAGTGACCATGCTTGCACTCGAGCTGGACCGCAGCGGCGTTACCCCTCTCTACGTACAGCTGCGCGAGTGGATGGAACAGCGCATCCTCGCCGGCGAATGGCCCCCAGGAACCAAGCTCAAGGCCGAAGCCGAACTGGCCGACGAGCTCGAACTCGCGCGCGGCACCGTACGCAAGGCGATCGAGGAGTTGACTGCTGCCGGTCTGCTCACGCGCACGCACGGGCGCGGCACCTTCGTCTCGCCCCGCACGCTCGAGCAGCCGCTGGCCCAGCGCCTCGTCACCCACTCCGAAGCGCTGCTGGCGCAGGGCATCAGCTTCGAAACGCAGGTGCTTGAATGCTCTGTGGTGGGCGCCAGCGCGCTGGTGGCCAACCGGCTGCAGATCGGCGTGGGCGAGCTTGTGCTGCACCTGTCGCGCGTGCGCACCAGCGGCGACGAAGCGCTGATCCTGCTGCACAACGATGTGGTCTACAGCGTTTGCCCCGGCGCCGAGCAGTGTGACTTTACCCACCTGCGCCTCTTCCAGGTGCTGGAGGAGCAGTACGGCCTGCAGCTGGCCAGCGCGCATCGCACCTTTCAGGCGCAGGTGGCCGAAGAGGCCGTTGCCGACGCGCTGCAGCTGGTGGCGGGCGACGCCGTGATGCACATGATGCAGACCACCTTTCTGCCCAGCGGCGCGCCGGTTGAGATCTCCAGCATCTGGCTGCGCGGCGACCGCTTCCGCCTCTCTGCCGACGTCGAGCGCGGCAAGGAGCCGCCGCTGGGGCTCACCTGGCTGCAACCCGGCGTGCAGTCAGCGGGTGCGCCTTCCCCGGCATAGCGCGCTTCCATCCGCAAGGGCAGGCGCCCTGCATCAGTTGCAAGCCGTTTGCCGCAATGCCACACCGAAGCGAAAATGAGGTCCCCGACCCCATTTTGTCGTCCTTTGCCGTCCACAGAAGAGCAGTCGTCCGCTCCTGCTGCCATGCAGTCCCTCGCTGTGCCTGCCTTTCTGCGGCCGCGTGCCGTCGCGCCGCATCCAGCTTCGAAGGAAGTCGCCCTATGGCCCAAGGTCTCTCCCTGCCGCCCAGCCGCGCCAACGAACCTGGCGCTGCGCCGGCGGCTGCCCCCCAACCCCACCGCCTGCGCCGACTGCTTGCGGCGCGCGAGACCGGCGTGCTGGTGGCGCTGATTGTGCTCGCCGTGCTGCTGGCGATTGCCACCCCCAACTTTTTGAACCCGCGCAACCTGCTCAATGTCGGCCGCCAGGTCTCGCTAATCGGCATCATGGCTGTGGGCATGACCTTTGTGCTGATCGCGCGCGAGATCGACCTTTCGATCGGCGCCACCTATGCGCTGGCGGGGCTGATCACGGGCATGCTGCTGCTGGCCGGCTGGGGGCTCTTTGTTGCGATTGTTGCCGGGCTGCTGGTGGGCACACTGGTGGGGTTGGTCAACGGCCTGCTCTCCACCTATGGCCAGCTGCCCTCGTTCATCGCCACGCTGGGCATGATGAGCGTGGCGCGCGGCATCGCCCTGCTCATCACCGACGGCCTGCCGGTAGACATCAACTCCAATTCGGGCGTGGCCAAGCCGGTGCTGGACGCCTTCTACTACCTGGGTCAGGGGCGCCTCTTCGACCGCATCCCCATGCAGCTGGTCTTCTTTGTGATTGTGGTGCTGGCGGGCTGGTTCCTGCTCGCGCGCACCATCTTCGGCTTTCGTATCTATGCCGTCGGCGGCAACGACAAGGCGGCGCGCACCTCGGGCATGAAGGTCTTCAACATCAAGATCTGGGCCTTTGTGATCATGGGCTTCCTGAGCGGCCTGGCCGGCATCCTGGGGCTTTCGTTCCTGCCCAGTTCGCAGGCGGGGCGCACGGGCATCGGCCTGGAGCTGGACGTGATCGCGGCCACGGTGATTGGCGGGACGTCGCTTTCGGGCGGCGAAGGGACGATGCTGGGCACGGTGCTGGGCGTGCTGATCATCGGCGTGCTGCGCAACGGCCTGGTGCTGCTTGGGATTTCGCCCTTCTGGCAAGAGACGGCGATTGGCGCCGTGATCATCCTTGCTGTGGGCATCGATAAATGGAGCAAACGCCGTTAGGCGCTCTCTGCCCACCGCTGCGCGCAGAAAGGAGAGCCACCGCACCCACCCGTTTGCTGCTGCGGCGAGCCGGCCCTCTGTCGCCGGCTCCAGGCTGGACTTTACCCACGCACGCTTGCTGCGCTCTATTGCTGGGTTTTCTTGCTGGGTTGAATTGCTGCTCAAGGTCGTGTAACAGGAAGCAAGGAGAACGTTCCATGAAGAAGATTCTGTTGTTTGCGGCGCTGTTGGGTCTGCTGCTGACCGGCTGCGTGGCCCCCGTGGCCACGGCGCCCGCCGCCGAAGCGCCTGCCGCCGAGGAAGCTGCTGCTGAGGCGCCCGCTGCCGAGGCGCCCGCAGCAGCCGCCGAGTTTGTGCTGGCGCAGAGCATTGCCGACAAGGTGGCCGCCGGCGAGCCGCTGGTGATCCGCGTCTCGTACCACGACGTTTCGAACCAGTTTGCCCCCTTCATGAAGAAGGGTGTGGAGCAGGCCGCAGCCGAGTTTGGTGTGGATGCGCAGATGGTGGGCCCCGTGGGCGCCGACGCCGACGCGCAGATTGCCGAACTGGAGACCCTGATCGAAGCCGGCGTCGATGGCCTCGCCATCTCGTCGGTGAGCACCGGCGCACTCGCCCCGGTCATCAACCGCTTCCTCGAAGAGGGCATTCCGGTTGTGACCTATAACACCGACAACCCCGAGAGCAACCGCCTTGCCTTTGCCGGCCAGGACCTGGTGCAGTCGGGCGTTGAGGCGGCGCGCAAGCTGGCCGAGCTGATGGGCGGCGAGGGTGACGTCATCATCACCACGCTCGACGCAGCGGCGCAGTGGTCGATCGACCGTGAAGGCGGCGCCCGCGAGGGCTTTGCCGAGTTCCCCGGCATCAACGTGCTGCAGACTGTGAACACGGGCACCGAGCCGCAGGAGATCTACGCTGCGGTCGAGAATGCCATGCTGGCCAACCCGTCGGTCAGCGGCGTGCTTTCGCTCGAATGCTGCTCGCTGCCGGTGGTGGGCGAGTATGTGAAGCGCAACAACCTCGGCGACGCCGTCACCGTGGTGGGCTTCGACGAGCTGCCCGAGACGCTGGCGCTGATTGACGAGGGCTACATCGAGATGAGCCTGAGCCAGGCGCCCGAAGTGCAGACCTATTCGGCCGTCAAGATGCTGATTGACGCCATCAACGGCCTGCCGATCGAGGACATCGACACCGGCATCGGCGTGATCGACGCTTCGAACACCGCCGACTTCAAGTAGAGTTTGTTCGCCTGAAGCGGACTGCGGACGCGCCATGCAGTGCGGGTAGGGTGCGCCCCGGTTCGCAAGCGAATGCGCGGGGAACGGGTTCTCTCCTTTCCCGTTCCCCGCGCTGCACCTCTGGTGCGCATCCGCGCGAGCCGCTCCGTTGCGCAGCCGCGCGGGCCGATGTTTCGCTGCCGGTCTTCCCGCTGCCAGTCCCCTCGCCGGCTTTCTTCAAATTGATGGCACAGGACGCAAACGCCGTGACCAGCCCCCGCATTCAGCTAGAGAACATCAGCAAACGCTTCCCCGGCGTGCAGGCGCTGGAGGCGGTCAGCCTCGACATCTTCCCGGGCGAGATTCACGCCATTATGGGCGAGAACGGCGCCGGCAAGAGCACGCTGATGAACATCCTCGCCGGCGAGCTGCACCCCGACACCGGCACAATTCGGGTGGACGGCGCCGAGACGGTGATCGCCTCGCCCTTTGTCTCGCAGCAGCTGGGCATCAGCGTCGTCTACCAGGAATTGGCGCTCTGCCACAACCTTTCGGTAGCCGAGAACATTTCGCTGGCGAGTGTGACCCGTCGCTCGGGCGTGGGGCTGCTGCGCAGGCGCGCCTTTCGCGCCACCGCGGTGGAAGCGCTGACGCGGCTGGGCATGGGCCACCTGGACCCGGCCGAGCTGGTGGGCCGCCTGGGCATTGCCGAGCAACAGATTGTGGAGATTGCCAAGGCGATCTCGACCGATGTGCGCGTGCTGATTCTGGACGAGCCGAACTCGGCGCTGACCAGCGACGAGACGGCGCATCTCTTTGCCGTGCTGCGCCAGCTGCGCGCCGAAGGGGTTGCCATCCTCTACGTCTCGCACCGGCTCGAAGAGGTGCTCTCGCTGGCCGACTGCATTACAGTGCTGCGCGACGGCAAGTTGGTGGAGACGATCCCCGCTGCCGAGGCGAATGTGGAGCGGCTGATCCGCAGCATGGTTGGGCGCGCCGTCACCAGCATCTACGAACGCAGCGGCCCATCGGCGGTGCGCGACGAGGTGGCGCTGCGTCTGCGCAACCTGGCCGGCGCGCCGGGGCTGCTCGAGCTTTCGTTTGACCTGCACGCGGGCGAGGTGCTGGGCATTGCCGGCCTGCCCAACGCCGGCAAGGAAGAGCTGGTGGAGTGCTGTTTTGGCCTGCGCCCCCACCAGGGCGAGATCGAGCTGCGCGGCAAGCCCGTGCGTCTGCGCTCGACCGACGCTGCGATTGCCCACGGCCTGGCGCTGATCCCGGCCGACCGGCGCGGCGCCGGCGCGCTGCTGGTGATGGACGTACAGGAGAATATCGTTGCCGCCAACCTGCCGCGCGTCAGCCGCGGCGCTGTGCTCAACAGCGGCGCCGTGCGCACGGCCGGCCGCCGCGGCGTGAATGAGCTTGATATCAAGGTCGCTGCGCTGACGCAGCGCATGGCCACGCTCAGCGGCGGCAACCAGCAGAAGGCGATCCTCGCCCGCGGCCTCTTCACCGATGCGCAGGTGCTGATCCTGCACGAGCCGACGCGCGGCATCGATGTGGGCGCCAAGGCCGAAATCTACTCGATCCTGCACAAGCTGAGCGAGCAGGGCGTTGCGATCCTGATCGTCTCCTCCGAACTGCCCGAGCTGATCGGCCAGTGCGACCGCATTCTGGTGCTCTACCGCGGCCGCTGCACAGGCGAGTTCACGCGCGACGAGGCCGCCGAAGAGCCGATTTTGGCCTGCGCCATGGGCCAGGCCACCCACCTGAAAGAGGCGCACGCATGAGCAGCCGCCCCTCCCCTGTGATTACCGTCGTCGGCAGCTTTGCCGTGGGGCTTACCCTGCGCACCGACCACATGCCCATCTTCGGCGAGACGCTGCTGGGCAGCGACTTTGATATGGGCCCCGGCGGCAAGGGCTCGAACCAGGCCGTGGGCGTGGCCCGCCTCGGCGCGCAGAGCGCACTTTGCGGCATCATCGGCACAGACAAGCTGGGCGAAATCGCCACCGACCTCTACGCCGCCGAAGGGGTGGAGACGACCTGGCTGCAGCGCAGCACGCAGATGCCCACCGGAGTTGGCTTCATCATCCTCGATCTGTCCGGCCACAACGGCATCATCCTGGACATGGGCGCCAACAAGCTGATGGACGCCGCCTTTGTGGATGGCGTGGAGGAGCGCATTGCCCGCAGCGACGTGGTGATGAGCGTGCTCGAGATTCCGGTGCCGGCCGCCGCGCGCGCGATGGAGCTGGGGCGCAAGCGTGGCGTGCGTACGATCCTGAACCCCGCGCCCGCCGCCCCGCTTTCGATCGACGTGCTGCGCAACGTGGATTACCTGACCCCCAACGAGACCGAGCTACGCATCTTGCAGGGGCTGGCGCCCGACGACCCCACCCCCACGCACGAGCTGGCCCACCGGCTGCACGCGCAGGGCGTGGCCAACCTGATTGTGACGCAGGGCGCCGCCGGTGCGTTTGTGCTCAACGAGCAGGGCGCGCGCCACGTGCCGGGGGCGCGCGTGCAGGTGGTCGATACCACCGGCGCCGGCGATGCCTTCAACGCCGGCCTCGCCATTGCCCTCGCCGAAGGCGCCGACCTGGACACGGCCGTGCGCTACGCAACCTGCGCCGGCGCGCTGGCCTGCACCCGCCTGGGCGTAATTCCCGCCCTGGCGCAGCGCGACGCGCTCGATGCCTTCTATTCCACCCAGTTCGGCAACTGACGCCGGCGCCCGCCGCGGCGCAACCAGGCCGGCCGGCACCCGCACCCGCACCCGTACCTCAACCATGGCTGCGTCTTCGGCTTGTTTGGGCCGGAGAGAAGACAAGGAGAACCCCATGTTTCGTGGTCCGATTCTGAACAATGAGTTGATGTACGCCATTGCCTCGATGGGCCATACCGACCTGATGATCGTCTGCGACGCCGGTTTCCCGATTCCGGACGGCGCCTGGCGCATCGATCTGGCTGTGGTGCAGGATGTGCCCGACCTCGAGACGGTGCTGAGCGCCATTGCCCAGGTGATGATCGTCGAGAAGGTGGGCTACGCCGCCGAGATGGCCGAGAACAATCCGCCCCTGCACGACACCGTGCACCGCCTCTTCCCCACCAGCGACGTCGAGCCGGTGCCCCACACCGCAATCCTGGGCGAGATGGCCCACCGCGCCAAGGTGATTGTGCGCACCGGCGCCTTTGACCCGTGGGGCAACATCCTGCTCTATGGCGGCGTCGACGCCCCCATCTGGTTCAGCAAGCCTGGTGTAAAGGTGCCCGCCGCCTATCAGACCATCGTTGACCGCCTGCGCGGCAAGTAAGGAGTCTGCATGAGTCAGCCATCCGCTTCTCCCAGCTCGCGCGAGCGTGTGCTCACCGCGCTGCGCCACCAGCAGCCTGACCGCTGCCCGGTGGACTTTCTGGCCGCACCCGAAATCTGGCACCGGTTGGTGGAAAAGATCGGGCTGAGCAGCGATCGTCCCAGCGACGATGCCTTCTACGACCCGATCTGGGAGGCCGTGCTCCAGCACTTCGACGTCGACTGTCGCGTGATCTCGTACGACCAGTTCTACAACCCGCCCGCGTCGGTGCTCAAGCCGGGCGCCAGGCTGGACTGGTGGGGCGCGCTCAGCCGCTCGACGCCGAACCGCATGTGGCGCCAGGAGACGCCCGACGGCACGGCTTACGACCTGTGGGGCCACGTCATTCGCATTGTCGAGAACCCCACCGGCGCCTACGAGGAGTACGCCGTTTGGCCGCTGGCCGACGCCATGAGCGTGGACGACCTGGCCGCGTACCCCTGGCCCGAGCCCGACTGGTGGGACTTTTCGCGGCTGCCCCAACTGCTGGACCAGCTGGACGCCGGCGGGCAGCGCCACATCCGCTTCCGCATCGGCTCGGTCTTCGAGGTGGGCTGGCAGCTGCGCGGCCTGCAAGAGATGCTGATGGACCTGGTGCTGCAGCCCGAAATTCCCCAGTACATCATGCAGCGGCTCACCGACCTCTATGCCGAGAACACCCGCCGCGTGCTGGAGCTGGCAAACGGGCGCATCGACATGGTCTACTTCTACGACGACGTGGCGACGCAGAACGGGCTGATGATCTCGGAGAAGATGTGGCGCGAGTTTATTCGCCCCTGCCACATGCGGCTGATCGAGGTGGCGCAGGCGCACAATGTGCCGGTGATGTACCACTGCGACGGCGCCATCTACCCGCTGATCAACGAACTGATCGAGATGGGCGTCAACGTGCTCAACCCGGTGCAGGCCGATGCGGCGGGCATGGAACCCGAGCGGCTGAAGAGCGAGTTCGGCGACCGCCTCTGCTTCCACGGCGGCATCGACATCATCAAGACGCTGCCGCGCGGCACGGCCGACGAAGTGCGCGCCGAAGTGAGCGAGCGCATTCGCGTGCTGGGTGCACAGGGCGGCTACGTGCTGGCCAGCTCGCACCACATCCAGTCCGACACGCCGCTGGAGAATGTGTTTGCGATGTACGAGCTGGGGCTCAGGTAACAGAGAGCGAGAAGCGAGAAGACGGCCGGCGCCACGCAGGTCACATTCTCCTTGTGAAGATAGACAGCGCCCCGGCCGCATCGGCCGGGGCGCTGCGTTTGTTGGGACCGGAAGAGCAGGCCCGGCGGCGCCGGCTGTCTTCTCGCTTCTCGCTTCTCGATCTCTGTTATCCGCTAGGCGCTGCCGTTGGTTACCGCCGTCTCCATCACGCTGAGGTCGCGGCCGCTCCATTCGAGGCGGTAGACGCTGCGGTAGAGGCCCACTTCGTAGGCCAGCGCCCGGTTCAGCGTGTCGTAGGTCACGCGAGCGCGCATGAGCACCGCTGTGTGCAGCGGCAGGCGGAGCAGGTTCGCCTCTTCGGGGTCGAGGGTGACGGCGCGGAAGGTCTCGCTGGCGCGCACGGGGCGCAGGCCGTGCAGATGCTCGAAGACGTAGTAGATCGACTGCTGCGGGCCCGCAGCTGTAAAGTCTTCGGCGCGCAGCCAGGGCACAGTGTGCACGGGCACGTGCGAGGTGATCATGCCCACCGGCTCTTCGTTGATAAAGCGCAGCCGCTGCACCTCGAAGACCGCGTCCCCCTCCGCAATGCGCAGCATCAGCGCCACTTCGGCGTCGGCGGGGCGCCTGGCAAACGCCAGCAACTGCGACCCCGGGCGCAACCCCTTGCTCTGCACCTCTTCGGTGAAGGTGGTAAGCGAACGCAACTGCTCTTCAAAGGGCGTGGGCAGCGCAATCGTGCCCAGCGACCGGCGACGGTCGATCAGCCCTTCGGCCACCAGCTTGTTGAACGCCTGACGAATGGGGGTGCGGCTGAGCTGGAAGTGGTCCTGCAGATCCTGCTCGGTGGGCAGCAGCTCGTGCGGCTTGATCGTGCCCTTCTCGAGCAGGCGTCGCAGGAAAAGCTCCAACTGGTGGTGGAGCGGGACGGAGCTCTTCTTGTCGATCACCGACGCCGGGTTGACGCCGGCCAGCGCAGGGTGCAAGGCCCTTGGCACTGCTCGCGGGGTTGGCTGGGACACGCGCCCTCCCTTGTGTGGGCAACTCGTGCGTGCGCCACGGGCACGAGCGTGGCGCTATGGCTGTGCCGGCTCCGGCTGGGCTGGCTCGAACTGGGCCGCCGGCACGCTGACAGCCGCATCGGCGCCGGTGGCCAGCCGCATCACGGCCTCATGGTCGACGACGCTGTGCTCCAGTTCGCCACGCACGCGGCCGCGGTACATCACAATCACGCGGTCGCTCATGGCCAGCACTTCGGGCAGTTCGGACGAGACGAGGATCACGCCGCAGCCCTGCGCCGTCAGCTGGTTCAGAATCTGGTGCACCTCGGCCTTGGCGCCCACATCGATGCCGCGCGTGGGGTCGTCCAGCAGTACGATCAGCGGCTCGGTGGAGAGCGAGCGGGCGATGACCACCTTCTGCTGGTTGCCGCCGCTGAGGCTGGTGATCGGCGAGGCCAGCGAGGCGGTGCGAATGCTGAAACGCGACACGGCGCCGCCCATGGCCTTCTCGATGCGCGTCAGCTTGAGCAGCCCCAGGGCGTTGGCCAGGCGGCGCACCAGCAGCATCGCGCCATTGTCGCGCACCGACATCGTGGCGTACAAGCCTTCAAGCTGGCGATTGGCGGGAACATAGGCGATGCCCTGTGCAATCGCCGCCAGCGAATCGGCAAAGCGCACCGGCTTGCCACGCACCCACAACTGCCCCTGCATGCCCGGATGTCTGCCATAGAGCGCGCGCAGCACATCGCTTGTGCCCGAACCCTGCAAGCCCACCAGCCCCAGCACCTCGCCGCCGTGCAGCGCAAACGAAACGTCCTCAAAGCGGCCGGGAACCCCCAGCGCTTCCACGCGCAGCAGCGGTTCGACGCTGGGCGTGTGCACCTGCTTGGGGAAGAGGTTGGTGACCTCGCGGCCCACCATCATGCGCACCACCTGGTCGGGCGTGGCGCCCACCTTGGGCAGCGTGCCGATGTAGTGCCCATCGCGCAGCGACGAGATGCTGTCGGCAATCTCGAAGACCTCTTCCATGCGGTGCGAGACGTAAAGAATGGTGATGCCCTGCGCCTTGAGCTGGCGCAGCACCTTGAAGAGATGTTCGGTCTCGGAGCGGTTGAGCGCCGAGGTGGGCTCGTCCATGATCAGCAGGTCGCTCTCGAGCGAAAGCGCCTGGGCGATCACCACCAGCTGCTGCTGCGCGACCGAAAGGCTCGACGCCGGCACGTCGGCCGGGATGTCGACGCCCAGGCGCGCAAAGAGCTCGTTGGTGCGCTTGTGAACGGTGCGCCAGTCGACCAGGCCGCCGCGCCGGGGCAGCGGCCGGCCCAGGAAGATATTCTCGGCCGTGGTCAGCGCCGGGCAGATCGGGATCTCCTGGTGGACGATGCTGATGCCCGCCGCGCGCGATTCGGTCACCGAGCGGAAGCTGACCTCGCGCCCCTGAAAGCGCATGCTGCCGCTGTCGGCCTGGAAGACGCCGCCGCAGATGCGGATCAGCGTGCTCTTGCCTGCGCCGTTTTCACCCACCAGGGCGTGGATCTCGCCGCTGGGGATGGCGAAGGTCACCCCTTCCAGGGCGTGGACACCGCCGAAGCGTTTCGAGACCGCCTCGAACGCGATGATCGGCGCGCCGGGGGCGCGGCGTTCGGCAGGGGCAACGGACGGGGTGGGCTGGAGGAGGGCGTTCATGCGGCTCTCGCTTCTGCGTCTCAAGGCTTTCGGGCCGGCGCGATCGGGCCTGGGCTTTCTGTGCTGCGCTTTCGGTGCGGCGCCGTGCCGGGCGGCAGCAACCATCTGTGGGATTCAGCTCTTGCGGCGCCGCACCGGAACTGGGCGCGGCGCCGCAAGAGCAAGGCGGCCTAACTGCGCCGGCCCCGCATGGGATAGGGCCGGGCAGAGAGGCAACCCTTCGGCCGGCGCAGCCTCCCCACGCGGAGCCCGCACCGGCCGGCAGGAGGTCTAGCGGTAGTCGGGGTTGAACTCTTCGATGTTCTCGGGGGTCACCACGTCGGTGCCGGTGTCGATCGTGTTGGGGCGCACGCCGAAGGCCAGCATCTGGTGGAGCATCATCACCGGCATGTAGCCCTGCCAGTAGGGGTTCTGGCCGAGGCCGAAGGAGGTCCAACCGCCGCGCAGACCGTCGACGTTGCCCGGCGCCAGGTCCGAGCCGCCGGTCTTGAGCTTGCCCTGCAGCTCGTTCTTGGCAATGAACTCCGAGATGATGCCGCTGTAGTAGTCCACGCCATAGATGCCCAGGATGTCGGGGTTGGCCTGGTAGTAGGCCTCAATCGCCGAGTAGATCTTGTCCGGGTCGGCAGTGGTGTTGATCACTTCGCGCACTTCCCACTTGCCTTCGCCCTCGGCGGCCAGCGTCTCCTCGAAGGAGCGGATGCGCTCTTCAAGAGCGAAGTGGCCGAAGCAGCAGTTGGTGATGGCGATCGGGCCGCCGTCCGGCAGGTCCTTCATGACTTCGCGCGCCCACACCACGCCATAGTTGGTGAAGTCCTGGCCCACGTGCGGGGCAGGGACGGCCTTCGAGGCCTCGGGGTCGGTGGTGTTGAAGGTGGCAAGGGCAATGCCGGCATCGGCAATGCTCTGCAGCACGTCGTTGTAGGCCGAAGGGTCGACGCGGGTGGTGACGATGGCGTCGGGCTTGGCAGCCAGGGCGGCCTCGAGGATGGCGATCTGGCCGGGCAGGTCATAGGTCTGCGGGCCAAGGAATTCGCAATCGGCGTTGATCTGGCGGCAGGCGTCCTCCATGCCACGGCGCACGGGGGCAAAGACACCGGCGCCCAGGTCGTGGGTGACGAAGGTGATCTTCATCATGCGGTCCATGCCGAAGGTGGTGGTGGTCGTCGCGGCAGCTGCGGCCTCCTGGTTGGTGCCGCCGGCGGGAGCCTGCACGGGCACGGCGCAGCCAACCAGCAGCGCCAGGGCCACAATCAGGCCCAGCACAACGAAGAAGCGACTACCCTGTACGTGGCGTTTCATACGGCGTTTCTCTCCTTGGGTTCATATCGGTGTGAAGGGCAAGCTGCGGGACCGCGTACGCACTGCTGTCGAACTTCCGTCGAACTTCCGTCGAACTTCCGTCGAATGGACTGCGAAAAAGCTCACGGCTGCCAGTCTGCGCGCGGGGGCGCATGCCCAGGTATGGTTAGGTGTGTGCGGCGCCGGCGTCGCGGCGCAGGTGGGTGTGGATGAGCACGGCGACGATGATGATGGCGCCGAGGAAGGCCTCCTGCAGGCGCCCTTCGCCACCCAGCTGCACCAGCCCGTTGCGGATCACCGTGAGCAGCGCTGCACCCAGGAAGGTGCCCCACACTGTGCCGTCGCCGCCAAAGAGCGCCGTGCCGCCAATCACCACCGCTGCGATCACCGTCAGCTCGGCGCCGGCGCCTGCCGTGGGGTTCACCGAACCGAGGTGGGCGAACTGCAAGCCGCCCGCCAGCGCCGCCGCTACTGCCACCAGCATGAAGCAGATGACCTTGATGCGGTTGACGGGAATGCCCGAGAGCATGGCCGCCGAGCGGTTGCTGCCCGTGGCGCGCACGTAGTAGCCAAACTGCGTGCGCTTCATCACGATGTCGCCCAGGATCACAATGCCCAGCATCCAGAAGATCTGCACCGGAACGCCGGCAACGCGCCCGGCGAAGATGGCGTAGAAGCTGTCGGCCTCGATCTGTGACACCGGCCAGGGCGACATCAGCAGCGTGATGCCGCGGATGATGTAGAGCATGCCCAGCGTGGTAATGAAGGCGGGAATGCGCCCCTTGGTGGTGATCATGCCGTTGAGCCAGCCGATGGCGGCGGCCACCAGCAGCGCGATGGCAAAGGCCAGCCAGATGTTGACGCCCCAGAACTTGGCCAGGATGGCAAAGCCCATCGAAGAGAAGCCCAGCACCGAACCCACCGAAAGGTCGAGCTCGCCGGTGGTAATCAGGAAGGTCATCGCCACGGCCATCACGCAGGTCACGGCCATCTGGCGCCCCATGGCCAGGATGTTGGCCGGCGCCAGAAAGGTGGGGCGCGCGATGCCAATCAGGATCGAGACGACGAGCAGAAAGGCCAGAATCCCGAACTCGCGCGAGCCAACAAAGCTGCGCAGCCAGTTCGCCGGCCGGGGCGCGGCGGCGAGCGTGGCCTTGTCGGGCGTGGCGTCCATGGCAGACATAAGGGTTCCTCCATGCTTCCGCAGCGGCGCGTTGCGTGGGGCGGCGCTGCGGCCAAACGGTGCGGGTGTGGCGCAGAATCAGCAGGAGCAGCGACGGGCTATTCGGGTGCTGCGGGGCGCACGTTCTCTTGCATCAGGCGGCGGCGCTCTACGTAGGCGGGCAGGATTTCGGTGCCGGTGCCGTCGGCGAACCAGGCCATGGGGTCGGTGCTGGCCATCAGCGCGATGTTGCCCCACGGGTTGAACGACCCCGAGCGCACGATGAAGCGCGCCTTGTAGGCCATCTCGTTCACCAGCGCCTCGTGGGTGGTGAGCTTGAAGGCAGCGCCGGCGCCGGTGTAGATCTCCTGCAGCGCGGCATAGAGCGGCTTGTTGCGCGTCAGAATGTCGCCGGCAAAGTGAACTTCCTCGACGAAGACCTCCTGGCGCAGCACGCGCAGGATGTCGAGCAGGTCGGGGATGCCTTCATAGAAGCCCAGGTCGATGCGCCATGCTTCGGCGGGAATGGGAAAGCCGGCGTCGACAACCATAAAGAACTGCGAGTGGCCCAGCAAGGCCACGGCCCGGGCCAGTTCGGGATGAATGATGCGTCCTGCACGCATAGAAGCAACCTCCAAAGGAGCGGCTGGTGAGTGAACGAACGGCTGCGCGGGCTGCACGGGGAAGCAACAGCGGCAAGCGAGAGGGGTGCAGGTATGAAGGCCGGGCTCGGCAGATCCACTGCAAAATCACTGTAATGATGCGTGGTGACGAGGAGCGGCTAAGGTGGGGGAACCGAATCTGGTCGGCTCAGGGAAGCCGGTGCGCGCGGGCGGGCTCAGGCCAGGCTGCCGGCCTGGGCCAGGAAGGCGTTGACTTCGGCGCGCGTGTGGTAGGACGGCACGGTATCCCAGCGCGTGCAGCAGAGACCGGCCACGGCATTGGCAAAGCGCACGGCCGTCTCGCGCGGCATGCCCTCGATCAGTGCCGCAGCAAAGGCGGCGTTGAACGAATCGCCGGCGCCGTTGCTGTCCACCACGTTGTTGAGCGCGAAGGCGGGGACGGCGGTGGCGCCGGCGGCGTCGACGATAAGGCAGCCGCGCTCACCCAGGGTCATCAGCACGGCGCCGCAGCCCAGCTCCAGCAGGCGGCGCGCAATCTCTTCGTCGGGCGTGGGATCGTCGGGCGGCAGGCCCAGGCAGACGCGTGCCTCGGTCTCGTTGGGGGTCAGGTAATCCACGGCCTCGAGGTGGAAGCCGCGCAGGTCGTAGGCGGGGGCGGGGTTGAAGATGGTGGTGGCTCCCTGACGGCGCCCCACCTGCATGGCATGCAGCGCCGTGTCGAGCGGGATTTCGAGTTGGGTGAGAACAACCGAGCCGGGCGCCATGCGCAGGCTTGCCCCATCGACGTCGGCAGGGGAGAAGAGCTGGTTGGCGCCGATGTCGATGGTGATGATGTTGCGCCCGCTCTTGTCTTTGATGATGAAGCCGGCGCCGGTGGCCAGCTCGCCGCGCGTCTGCAGCAGGTCGGTGTTGACGCCTTCGGTCTGCATCAGGCGTGCGAAGGCGCGGCCGAAGTCGTCGTCGCCGATGCAGCCCACAAAGTGGACGGGGGCGCCGAGGCGGGCGGCCTGCACGGCCATGTCGCTGCCCTTGCCGCCATAGGCCTCGCGGAAGTTGCGCGCCAGCACCGTTTCGCCGGGGATGGGGATGCGCTCGACGTCCATCACCAGCGCCACGAGGTAGGAGCCGATGAGCACGATTGCAGGGCGCTGCGCTTGCAGATTGTCCTGTGGTTGCGTTTGGCCCTGTGGCTGCGCGGAAACCGGTGCAGACATGCGCGTATCCTTATGCGGGAGCGGGTGGAGCCAGGGAAGGCCGGAGATCAAACGACGCTGCTGCACGACGCTTCCGAGAAGTGAGAAGCGAGAAAGACGATTGCCATGCGGCCCCTCGATCCTCAGTCCTCGATCCTCGATCGCTGTTACTCTGGGTAGCCGTCCATCACCTTCGAGCCGGTGCTGGTGCCCAGCATCTGCGCGCCGGCGTTGATGAGCGCTATCGTCTTTTCGTACGAGTCGACCTTGCCCGAGGCCTTGACGCGGCTGGCGGAACCTGCCGTTACCTCGCGCAGCAGCGCGATGTCCTCGACGGTGGCAGGGATGCCGCCGGCGCCCCAGCCGCTGGAGTTCTTGATCCAGGGCACGCCGCCTTCAACGAGCAGCTGCACGGCGTGGCGCTTCTCGGCCTCGTTGGCCAGATAGCCGAATTCGAGCATCGCCTTGATTGGGCGGCCGTCGGCGGCCTGCACCAGCGCGCGCCCCTCTGCGCGGAAGGCGTCGTAGAGGCCCGAAAGGAAGAGCGCCATGTTCGGCTCGTAGTCGATCTCGTCGGCGCCCAGGGCCAGGCAGTCGCGCACCTGGGCGATCTTGCAGAAGAGGCTCTCCTGGCCGAAGCCGAGGCCGATGCAGGTGGCCACCTTGACGCCGCTGCCGGCGAGTACGGTGCGCGCCAACGGCACCCAGCAGTTGGCAATCATGGCGCCGTCGAACCCATAGGCGGCGCAGCTTTCGAGGTGGGCCACAATCTGTTCGCGCGTGGCGTTGGGGCGCACGTTTGTAAACTGGATCATCTTGGCAAGCGCGCTGCGCGAGAGCGTGCGCGCATCCATCTGCAGGGAAACGGCCACGGCGGCCTCCTGAAAATGCGGAGAATGGGGAATGGAAGTAAGGGTTCGGGAGCGTGGTGCGCCGGCGCTGGGGAGGCACCGTGTTGCGATCAGGCCGCGGGCTGGTATGCCGACCGCAATGTAGTATTGTAACTACAAACCAGTTGCAACCATCTTACGACCCGCTCTGGGGTGTGTCAATGCCACTTTGTCCTGCACTTGGGGTGACAAATGACAGGGGGCGGGGCAGATTTGTCGCCAAAGGTGCTGCAAAGAGCGGTTACCTCTTGACGATCGCGGCCGAATACGCTAATTTGTATATAGTCGTCTATAGACCTTAGTGTACGTTGTTGCTTATTGCAGTTCAGTGCGGCTTTCGCCCTCTGCTACTCTGTGCCCCTTGCTCTGTCTTGCGCCTTGTCCCGCGTCTTGTTCCGCGACTGGAGCCGAATGATGGATGCTTCCGCCTCTCTCCCTTCTACAACCGGCGCAGCCGACGCACCCGGCGCAGCCGACGCACCCAGCGCAGCCGACGCACCCGGCGCAGCCGACGCACCCAGCGCAGCCGACGGCGAGGCCCTGCTCGACACTCTCTACGATGCCGTCTTCGATGGCAACCGGGATGAGGTGGTGGAGACGGTGAAGGGGCTGATCGACGCTGAAATCGCGCCCGATGTCATTCTCTACGACGGCATGATCCCCGCGATCCAGGAGGTGGGCGCCCAGTTCGAACAGGGCAAGGCCTTTGTGCCCGAAATGTTGGTGGCCGCACGCGCCATGCAGGGTGGGTTGGATCTGATCAAGCCGCTGCTGGTGGCCGGCGACGTGCAGCCGCTGGCCCGCTGCGTCATCGGCACTGTCAAGTCTGATATTCACGACATCGGCAAGAACATGGTGGCGATGATGTGGGAGGGGGCCGGCTTCGAGGTGACGGACCTGGGTGTCAACGTGCCGCCGCAGAAGTTTGTCGAGGCGATCCAGCGCACGGGCGCCCAACTGGTGGGCATCTCGGCGCTGCTGACCACGACGATGACCAACATCCCGGTGACGCTGAAGGCCTTTGAAGACGCCGGGCTGCGCCAGCAGGTGAAGGTAATGGTGGGTGGCGCGCCAATTACGGCCGAGTTTGCAGCGCAGATTGGCGCCGATGGGTATGCCGCCGACGCCAACAAGGCGGTGACGGTGGCCAAGTCGCTGCTGGGCATTGCGGCGTAAGCGCCGGCTCGCGGCGCAGGCGACACGTTCAGGCGGGCGGCGCAGCGGCGCGCTGGTTCATTCAGAACAGAAGCTGGTTCACGCACAACGAAAGAATGGCCCGGCCGCACAAATGCGGTCGGGCCATCGTTTTGCTGGTGGATAGAGTGCCGCACGCTGGGGCGCCTCTACACAACTGGCGAGGCGCGTGCGCAACGGGTGGGGCGCTGCGCACAGACGTCTACACCCTGCGGGACAAAGTTCCCGCAGGCGGTGTACATGTGTCACTACTACAACAACTAAGCATGAAGTACACTGATGTTCGGAATGTTGCCGATCTGTTGCAGATGTTGTGGCAACGTCGCGCTCAGGCCTGCCTGCGCAACTTTCCACACCTGTATGCTGCATGCCCGTATTCTGGATTGCGCCGGGTTGCCCCGATGCAGAGCTCCCCTCCTGCATCGCAGGCACCCGATGATTTGATTCGTGAATTCTTTCACACACAGATTCTTGCCCTGATATCCACCTGATTTATACCGCGAAAACCATTTAGGAGGCTCGTATGGCTGGTCTGGACCCCAAAGAGCGCGACAAGGTGCTTAGCACCCTCAACAAGTATGCCGAGAAGACGCTCACCACCGAATACCTGCTCAAGCTCGACCACGACGACGAGTTCCCCACCAAGGTGCTCGAAGAGCTCTACAGCCGCATGGGGCTTCACCTCGTCTTCATTCCCGAAGAGTACGGCGGCATGGGCGGCGGCGCCTACGACATCTATCGCGTCTCCGAGGCCATGGCCGCCATCGACCTGGGCATCGCCACCGGCGTGCTTGCCACCTTCCTGGGCACCGACCCGATCACCGTCGGCGGCACCGAAGAGCAGAAGCTGCACTGGATGGGGCGCATCGCCGAAGAGGGGCTGCTGGTTGCCTATGGCGCGACTGAACCCCAGGCCGGCAGCGACCTCGGCTCGCTCAAGACCAAGGCCGAGCCGATTCTTGAGGACGGCAAGGTGCGCGGTTACAAGATCAGCGGCCGCAAGCAGTGGATCAGCAACGGCGGCGTGGCCGACATCTACACCATCCTGGCCCTGGCGCCGGGCGGCCCGTCGTGGTTTGTGGTGGAAAAGGACGCCGAAGGCTTTGGCAAGAACAAGCCCGAAGACAAGCACGGCATCCGCGCCAGCAACACCGCCGCCCTCTTTTTGGAGGATGTGGTGGTGGACGCCGACCGGCTGGTGGGCGGTGTGGAAGGGCAGGGGTTGCAGCAGGCGCAGGCCGTCTTCGGCTACACTCGCCTGATGGTGGCGGCCTTTGGGCTGGGCGGCGGCTGGGCGGCGCTGCGCAGGGCAATCCCCTATTCGCAGCAGCGCATTCAGGGCGGCGCCCCGCTGAGCGAGAAGCAGGGCTACACCCATAAGCTGATTGTGCCCAACGCCGTGCGCCTGGAGGCTGCCCGTTCGTACATCGAGTGGACGGCCGAGCGCATCGACGGCGGCGACGAGAACCTGCAGACGGAAGGCGCCGTGGCCAAGTTCCTGGCCACCGAAGCCGGCAACAAGGCGGCCGAGGATTCGATCCAGGCGCTGGGCGGCTACGGCTACACGCGCGAGTACATGGTGGAGAAGATCAAGCGCGACGTGCGCATCACCACCATCTATGAAGGCACCTCCGAGATCATGGAGTGGACGATCGCCCGCGACCGCTGGCAGCTGCACCTGAAGAGCCGCGGCGCCTTCTATGGCGATTGGGCCGCCCGCCTTGAAGCCAAGGCCGCTGCGCAGCCCGACAACGGCCTGGTTGCCGCCGCACTGGCGCTGCGTGCCCTCAACGTCGTGCTCGAGCGCTGCCGCATCGACCGCCTGACGCGCAACCAGCATATTCTCTTCCGCCTGGGCGAACTGATCGCCTTTGCCGAAACCGCCGCCATCTTCAGCGAGCGGGTGGTGGATGTGCCCACGCAGGCGATTGCGCTTGATGTCCCCACGCGCCAGGCCATGGCCCGCATTCACGCCCGCGAGGCGGCGCTGAAGGTTGCCGCCGACGGGCTGCGCTGGGCAATCGGCGCCGGCCAGAGCGACCCGAACCTGGGCGCCTCGCTGGGGCTGCCCGCCATCTACCAGGTGCAGGCCGGCCTGGTGGAGGACATGGATCTGGTGGCCGCGCAGCTGGTCAAGCTCTACCCGGCCCAGTAAGTGCAGGCATACGTGCTGTACCAGGATTTTGCAGCGGGCAATGCCTTGCCCCACGAACCGCGTTGAACCGATCGTGTGCGAGCATCCCCCCATTGAGGTCGCAGGGATGCTCGCACACGACTGTTGCACGCAAAGGGAGCCACTCTCATGAGTCTCAGCGAAGAACGGGCCGTCGCGATTGTCGGCGTAGGAGCCATGCTCCCCGACGCGCCCAACGCCCCTGCCTTCTGGCAGAATATTGTCGACAAACGCTACTGCATCAGCGAAACCCCGGCCAACCGCTGGTCGATCGCCGATTATTACGACCCCGACCCCAACGCGCCCGACAAAACCTACAGCAAGATTGGCGGCTGGGTAAAGGACTTTCAATTCGATTGGAAGCGCTTCCGCGTGCCGCCGCGCGTCGCAGCCGCAATGGACGAGGGACAGCAGTGGGCGGTGACGATTGCCGCCGAGGCGATGGCCGATTATGGCTACCCCGAGCGCCCGCTCGACACTGACCGCACCGGCATTATCCTGGGCACGGCCATGGGTGGCGAGCTGCACTACATTACCACCTCGCGCATCCTCTACCCGGAGTACGCCCGCTGGCTGACGTCGGTGAACGAGTTCGCGCAGCTGCCCGTGGGCGTGCGCGAAAACATCCTCAGCGGCTTCCATGACGTGATGGACAAGAGCCTGCCGCAGATTACCGAAGACACGATGCCTGGCGAGCTGCCCAACATCGTCTCGGGGCGCGTGGCGAATGTGCTGAACCTGCGCGGGCCGAACTTCATCACCGACGCCGCCTGCGCTTCGAGCTTTGCCGCGATCGAATCGGCGATCGATGCGCTCTCCCACGGCGACGTCGACGCAGTGATCGCCGGCGGCGTGGACCGCAACATGGGCGCCAGCATCTTTGTGAAGTTCTGCAAGATCGGCGCGCTGAGCGCGACGGGCAGCCGCCCCTTTGGCGAAGGCGCCGACGGCTTTGTGATGGGCGAAGGCTCGGGTGCATTCCTTCTCAAACGGCTGGCCGACGCCGAACGCGACGGCGACCGCATCTATGCCGTCATCCGCGGCGTTGGCGCTTCGAGCGACGGGCGCGGCAAGGGCATCACCGCCCCCAACCCGCAGGGCCAGGTGCTGGCCGTGCGTCGCGCCTGGGAAAACGCCGACCTGGACCCCGCCAGCGCCACGCTGGTGGAAGCCCACGGCACCAGCACGCGCGTGGGCGACGTGGCCGAAGTCGAGAGCCTCGCTTCGGTCTATGGCGGCGGTGCGCGGCCGGGCAGCATTGCGCTGGGGTCGGCCAAGAGCAACATCGGCCACCTGAAGGCCGGCGCCGGCGCCGCGGGTCTGCTCAAGACCACGATGGCGCTCTACACCAGGACGCTGCCGCCCACGCTCAACGCCGAACGCCCCAACCCCAACATCGACTTTGCGAAGACCCCCTTCTATCTGAACCACAACCCCAAGGCCTGGGAAGCCCCCGCAGCCGCGCCCCGGCGCGCCGGCGTCAGCGCCTATGGCTTTGGCGGCACCAACTTCCACCTGGTGATGGAAGAGTATGTGCCGGGCATGATCAAGCCCGCTGCGCGCAGCTATGCCGGCGCCGATGTGGCCGGCAGCGGCAAGTCGGCCGGCGGCGCTGGGTCTGGCGCGGGCAGCAACGGCGCCGCGCACAACGGCTCGGCAAGCAGCGCCCCGCAGGCAGGCGCTCCGGCGCAGCGCCCGCTGCCCCCGCGCGGCATCCTTGCCATCGGCGCCAACTCGCCAAGCGAACTCAAAGACAAGCTCGACGAGGTCTTCCACAAGGCCGAGACCGGCTGGACGCCCGAGCGCGCCCTGCCCAGCGCCGACGTCATCCGCGCCCCCGAGCGACTGGTGGTGGACTTTGGCGACAACGCCGAGCTGCTGGACAAGCTGAACAAGGCGCGCAAGGCCGCCGGCTTTGGCAACCCGCAGGCGTGGAAGGCGCTGGTGGGCCAGGGCATCTTCCGCGGCAGCGGCGCCAAGCCGGGCAAGGTTGCCTTCCTCTTCCCGGGGCAGGGCAGCCAGTACGCCAACATGGGCCGCGAGCTGGTTGCCATCTCGCCCACCGTCTCCAGGGTCTTTGCCGAGGCCGACCGGGTGATGACGCCGATTCTGGGCCGCCCGCTCACCAGCTACATCTTCATCAACGGCGACGACCCGGCGGCGATGAAGGCGGCCGAGAAGGACCTGATGCAGACGGCGATTACGCAGCCGGCCATGCTCACGCTCGATACGGCGCTGCTGATGCTGCTGCACGATTACGGCTTCGCTCCCGACCTGGTGATGGGCCACTCGCTGGGCGAATATGGCGCGCTGATTGCCGCCAATATCATGCCCTTTGCCCACGCGCTCGAAGCGTCGGCCGCACGCGGCGCCGAGATGACCAAGGTCAGTTGGGGCGACAACGGCTGGATGGCCGCCGTGATGGCGCCGCTGGAGGTGGTGGAGGCGACGCTGAAGGAGGTGGACGGCTACATTGTGGCCGCCAACATCAACTCCAACGCGCAGAGCGTGGTGGGCGGCGCCAGCAAGGCCGTCGAGCAGGCGATCGAGCTCTTCGTCAAGAAGGGTTTCCAGGCTGTGCGCCTGCCTGTGAGCCACGCCTTCCACACCAAGATTGTGGCGCCGGCCAGCGCCCCGCTGCGTACCGTGCTCGACCGCCTGAGCATCAGCGAGCCCAAGCTGCCGCTGGTGGCCAACGTTACCGGCGAGCTCTACCCCACCACGCCCGAAGCGATCAAAGACACGCTGGAGTTGCAGATCTACTCGCCCGTGCAGTGGGTCAAGGGGCTCGAGACGCTCTACGCCCAGGGCGTGCGCACCTTTGTTGAGGTTGGTCCCAAGAAGGCGCTCAAGGGCTTTGTGGATGACGTGCTCGCCGGCAAGGCCGATGTGACGTCGCTCTTTACAAACCACCCCAAGATCGGCGAGCTGCCCTCCTTCAACCAGGCGCTCTGCGGTCTTTATGCTGCGGGCTACGGCGCCGAAGAGTCGATGCAGCAGCAGCTTGAGATCAAACAGCCGGTTGCGCAGCCCATGCAGGCTGCCGCGCCGGTTCGCTCCCTTTCCGCCGCACCGGTTCCCGTGGAGGCCACCGTGACTTCGCAACCTGTATCGTCTGCGCTGCCCACCGACGCGCTGGGCCAGGCGCTGGCGCAGCTGCTTGCCGCTGCCTCGGCAGGCCACCCGGCCGCGGCGCCTGCCCTGCCCGACCGCAACGAGGTCCCCGCCGGTTCGGTGGTGATCAGCGGCACCGGCCTGGGGCTGCCCGGCGCCAACAAGAGCGTGATGGACCCCGACAACGCCCTGCGCATCCTGCGCGGCGAGCAGTTTGTGGACCTGATCCCCGAGCGCTTCCGCAAGGCGATGGCCGAAAAGCGCATCACGCGCCTGGTGAAGAGCGAGGACGGCAGCGGCAGCTTCGAGACGATCGAGCACACCGCCGACGTGATCAAGCTCGCCGGCCGCGCTGGTTCGTTTGACTTGGCCGAAGAGTACGGCGTGCCTGCCAAGCTGATCGAGGCGCTGGACATTACGACGCAACTGGCGATGGCTGCCGGCATCGACGCCCTGCGCGAGGCCGGCGTGCCGCTGGTGCAGACGTGGCGTCCCACCTCGAAGGGCACCTGGCTGCCCGAGCGCTGGATGCTGCCCGAGAGCCTGCGCGACGAGACGGGCATTGTCTTTGCCAGCGCCTTCCCCGGCGGCGACCGCATGGCCGATGAGTTCGGCCGCTTCTATGCCTGGCGCAACCTGAACGAGCAGATCGAAGCGCTGGAGGAGCTGCGCCGCTATACGAGCGATGCCGGCACGCTGGCCGAGATCGAGCGCCGCCTGCAGCCGCTGCGCGACGAGGTCGAGCGCAACCCCTACACCTTTGACCGCCGCTTTATCTTCCGCATTCTGGCCATGGGCCACAGCCAGTTCGCCGAATACATTGGCGCACGCGGGCCAAACACCCACGTCAACGCCGCCTGCGCCAGCACCGCACAGGGTGTGGCCGTGGCCGAGGACTGGATCCGCAGCGGCCGCTGTCGCCGCGTGCTGGTGGTGGGCGCCGACGATGTGACGAGCGAGAACCTGATGGGCTGGGTCGGCTCGGGCTTCCTGAGCACCGGCGCCGCTGCCACCGATGACCGTGTGGAAGAGGCCGCGCTGCCCTTCGACCGCCGCCGCCACGGCACACTGCTGGGCATGGGCGCCTGCGCCCTGCTGGTGGAGAGCGAAGACGCCGTGCGCGAGCGCGGCATGCGCGGCATTGTCGAACTGCTAAGCAGCGAGGCGGCCAACAGCGCCTTCCACGGCACGCGCCTGGATGTGAGCCACATCTGCGACGTGATGAACCGCCTGGTGACGGCAGCCGAGCGCCGCTTTGGCCTGAACCGCTTTGCCATCGCGCAGCAGATGGTCTTCATCTCGCACGAGACCTTTACGCCCGCCCGCGGCGGCTCTGCTTCGGCCGAGATTGCCGCCCTGCGCACCACCTTTGGCGACGCGACGCCGAGCATCGTCGTCTCGAACACCAAGGGCTTCACCGGCCACCCCATGGGCGCCGGCGTCGAGGATGTGATCGCCGTCAAGATTTTGGAACACGGTATTGTGCCGCCCGTGCCGAACTACAAGGAGGTTGACCCCGAACTGGGCATGCTCAACCTCAGCCGCGGCGGCCGCTACCCCGTGCAGTATGCGCTGCACCTGGCCGCCGGCTTCGGCTCGCAGATTGCCATGACGCTGGTGCGCCGCATCCCCGGCGCGCTGGACCGTGTAGACAACAAGCCCGCCTACCAGCGCTGGCTCGACGACGTCTCGGGCGAGGACCGCGCGCAGACCGAAGTTGTGAAGCGCACGCTGCGTGTAGTTTCGGCCGGCCGCCCGGCGCACACCCCGGCGCCCAGTCGCTGGCAGCATGGCACCGGCCCCGTGGTGCGCACGGCCGCTGCCGGCGGCGGCGCCTGGGGCCAGCCTGCGCCCCAGCGCATGATCATGCCCACGGCAAGCGCACCGGTTGCACCAGTTGCGCCGGCTTCGGCGCCGATTGCTCGCCCGGTCGCGCCTGTACCTGCACCGGTTGCGCCGGCCCCCGCGCCCGCTGCGGCAACTCCTGCGCCGGTTGCTCCAGCCCCGGCACCTGCTCCCGTGGCGGCCGCGCCGGTTGCGCCTGCACCGGCTCCTGTAGCGCCGGCTGCACCAGTGGCGCCGCCTGCCCCTGTGGCCGACGCGGTCGAGACCAAGGTCATGGCCGTCGTTGCCGCCAAGACCGGCTATCCGCAGGACATGCTCGACCCGAGCCTGGACCTTGAAGCCGACCTGGGCATCGACACCGTGAAACAGGCTGAGACCTTCGCCGCCATCCGCGAGGCCTTCGACATTCCGGCCCTCGACAGCATCAAGCTGCGCGACTACCCGACGCTGGGCAGCGTGGTGCAGTTCGTCTATGCCATGAAGCCCGAGCTGAAGCAGGCCGCTCCGGCGCCTGTTGCCCCGGCGCCCGCCGCAGCTCCCGCCGCTGCACCGGCGCTCGTTGCGCCCGCAGCTGCGCCCGCTCTGCCCGCTGCCCTGGACGAGAACAGTGTCGCCTTCAGGGTAATGGCAGTGGTGGCCGAAAAGACCGGCTACCCGCAGGACATGCTGGACCCGACGTTGGACCTTGAGGCCGACCTGGGGATTGACACCGTCAAACAGGCCGAGACCTTCGTGGCCATCCGTGCAGCCTTCGGCATCCCGGCCATCGAGGGCATCAAGCTGCGCGACTACCCCACGGTCGAGAGCGTGATCAACTTCGTCTACAGCATGAAGCCGGAGCTGAAGCAGGCGGCGGCAGCTCCCGTTGCCCCGGCAGCAACGGCGGCCGCTGCGCCCGCCCCTGTGCCGACGATTGCAGTCGCGGTCGCATCGGCGCTCGTCGCGGCAGCCGCAGTCGACGTCGTGGCCGAAAAGGTGATGGCGGTGGTGGCCGAAAAGACCGGCTATCCGCAAGAGATGCTGGAGCCCGAACTCGACCTGGAGGCCGATCTGGGCATCGATACGGTCAAGCAGGCCGAGACCTTCGCCGCGATCCGCTCCGCCTTCGACATCCCGCCGCTGGACGGCATCAAGCTGCGCGACTACCCCACGCTGGGCAGCGTAATCGGCTTCGTCTACGCCAACCGGCCGGACCTGAAGCAGGCGGCTCCTGCGCCCGCCGCGCCTGTTGCACCGGCGCCTGCGCCCGCTCCGGTGGCGGTTGTGGCCCCGGCGGCCGGCAACGGCAACCAGCCGCTGCCGCCTACGCCCAGCGCCCCTGCCGCCGCACCGGCGCCGGCGCCCGCTGCCGCTCCGGTTGACGCCGTGGCCCAGCGTGTGCTGCAGGTGGTGGCCGACAAGACCGGCTATCCCACCGAAATGCTCGACCTGGAGAGCGACCTCGAAGCCGACCTCGGCATCGACACCGTCAAGCAGGCCGAGACCTTTGCTGCGGTGCGCGCCGCCTTCGACATTCCGGCGCAGGATGGGCTGAAGCTGCGCGACTATCCCACCCTGGGCAGCGTGATCGGCTTCGTCTACACCTTCCGCCCGGACCTCAAGCCCAGCGTCGCGCCCGCAGCGCCGGCCGCACCGGCCCCTGCGGCTGCCTCGGCCCCGGCTGTGGCCAGCGATGTGGTGGCGAGCAAGGTGCTCAGCATCATCGCCGACAAGACCGGCTACCCGCCCGAGATGCTCGACCTGGACAGTGACCTTGAGGCCGACCTGGGTGTGGACACCGTGAAGCAGGCTGAGACCTTTGCAGCCGTGCGCGCCGCCTTCGACATCGCCCCGGTGGATGGGCTGAAGCTGCGCGACTACCCAACGCTGCAGAGCGTGATCGACTTCGTCTACACGATGAAGCCCGAACTGAAGAGCGCGGCTCCGGCGGCGCCGGAAGCACCTGCGGCTCCGGCTGCGGCGCCCGCTCCGGCTGCTGCGGCGCCCGCCGTGCGCACGATCGGCACGCTGGAGGACGCCGACCGCATGCCGCGCCGCGCGCCCGTGCCCAGCCTGCGCCCGGCGCTCGAGTGGTGCAAGCCCACCGGCGTCACGCTTGACGCGGCGAGCCGCGTGGTGGTGATGATGGACCAGGGCGGCGTGGGCAAGGCGCTGGCCGGCCGCCTGCAGAAGCGGGGCGTGACGGTGCTGGCGCTCGAAAGCGGCGTCGCCACCGAGAGCATGATTGCCCAGTTGCAGGGCTGGCTGGCCGAAGCGCCGATCCAGGGCGTCTACTGGCTGCCGGCGCTTGACGTCGAGCCGGCGCTGGAGGAGATGGAGCTGGCGCAGTGGCGCGAACTCAACCGCGTGCGCGTCAAGAACCTCTTCAATGCCATGCGCACCCTCTACGACAGCGTCGCCGGCCCCGGCCGCTTCCTCGTCTCGGCCACGCGGCTGGGCGGGCTGCACGGCTACGGCGCGGCGGGCGCTTCCGCCCCCATGGGCGGCGCGGTCACCGGCTTCACCAAGGCCTTCAACGTCGAGCAGGGCATGCGCGACGAAGGCAAGGGCACGCTGATCAAGGCCGTTGACTTCGAGATGGGGCGCAAGACCGCCGAACCGGCCGACCTGCTGGTCGACGAGACGCTGCTGGACGCCGGCGCGGTGGAGATTGGCTACTACGACGGCCTGCGCTACGCCATCACGCTCGAAGAGCAGCCAGCGCGCGACGGCAAGCCCGGCATGGAACTCAACAAGCAGAGTGTCTTCGTGGTGACGGGCGCCGCCGGTGGTATCACCAGCGCCATCGTCACGGACCTTGCCGCCGCCAGCCAGGGCACCTTCTACCTGCTCGATCTGGTGGCCGCCCCTGCACGCGACGACGCCCACATCGTCCTCTTCCGCAGCGACCGCGACGCCCTCAAGCGCGCGCTGATCGACGAGGCCAAGGCGCGCGGCGAAAAGCCCACGCCCGCCGCCATCGACAAGCAGATCATGGGCATCGAACGTTCGGAAGCGGCGCTGCGCTCGATCGAATCGGTGGAGGCCGCCGGCGGCACGGCCCACTATGTGAGCCTGAACCTGATGGACGGCGCCGCGTGCCAGGCGGTGATCGAGACGATTCGCGAGCGCCACGGCCGCATCGACGTGCTGCTGCACGCCGGCGGCATGCTGATCGACCGCACGCTGCCCAACAAGGAACCCAGCCAGTTCGACCTGGTCTTCGACATCAAGGCCGACGGCTTCTTCAACCTGGTGCGGGCGGCCAAGGGCATGCCGATCGGCGCCACCGTCTCCTTCAGCTCGGTGGCCGGCCGCTTTGGCAACAACGGCCAGAGCGACTACTCGAGCGCCAACGACCTGCTCTGCAAATTCAGCAGCAGCATGAAGAGTTGGCGCCCCGAGACGCGCGGCATTGCGATCGACTGGACGGCGTGGGGGCAGATTGGCATGGCCTCGCGCGGTTCCGTGCCGCAGATTATGGAGGCGCTGGGCATCGACATGCTGGCGCCCGAGTGCGGCGTGCCCACCATCCGCCGCGAGCTGACCTACGGCGGCACCCGCGGCGAGATTGTGGTTGCCGGCCGCCTGGGCGCCTGGATGGCCGAGAAGGACCCCACCGGCGGGCTGGACACCGAGAAGGTGAACGCGATGCTGGCGGCGCGCCAGAGCCCGCTGGTGATGCTCGGCAAGGTCACTGCTGCGAAGCTTTACGGCGGCATCGAGGTGGAGACGACGCTGGACCCGGCGCAGCAGCCCTTCCTCTTCGACCACATGGTAGAAGAGGGCGTGCCCTGGCTGCCCGGCGTGATGGGCACCGAGGCGCTGGCCGAGCTGGCCTCGCTGCTGGCGCCCGGCTACAGCGTGGCCGACGTGCACATGCTCGACATCCTGGGGGCCTTCAAGTTCCACCGCAACAAGCCGCAGACGCTGCACCTGAACGCAATGGCGCGCCCGCTGCCGGGTGATGGCGGCCACCTGCTGGTGATGGCCAGCCTGCGCTCGGTCTTCCAGCCGCCCAAGGCCGACCTGCCGCCCACTGTCAAGGAGCACTTCTTCACCGAGGTGCTGCTGCAGCCCGCGCCGCTGCAGGCGCCCACGCTGAAGTTCAAGGCGCCCAGGGAGAAGGCGCTGCCCATCACCGCTGAGCGCATCTACAAGGTCTTCTTCCACGGCCCGACCTATCAGGTCATCGAGCGCGCCGCAGTCGACGGCAACAAGGTGACGGCGCTGATGGCGCACAATCTGGGCCCCAACGCCTTCCCAGCCGACGCCGCCGAGCTGATGGCGCCGCGCCTGATCGAGCTCTGCTTCCAGACAGCGGCGCTCTGGAGCATCGAAAAGAAGCAGGCCATGGCGCTGCCCTCGGGCATTGGGCGCGTCACGGTCTTCCGCCAGCCGGCGCAAGCCAACGGCAAGCGGCTCTATGCCGTGGTGACCGCCGTAGACGACGGCGCCGCCTACGACGCGCAGGTGCTGGACGAGAGCGGCGCCCTCTACGTGGACCTGAAGGGCTACCGCACGGTGCAGATGCCGGGCGAGATGAAGCTGCCGTAACGCCGGAGCGATAGAGAACCTGCACCACTCGTGGTTGACATACTGTACTCGCGCTGCCCCCTTGGGTATGAGCACGGCTCGCCCAAGGGGGCAGCACAAACAGGAGAACAACAGATGCGCAGGCAGCGTGCAGCATCGCTTGCATTCCTGCTGATTGGAGTGGCGTGCGCTGCGATCGCGATCGTCTTTTTCGCAGCCGCAGCGCTTCGCGACGTTGAGCGGGTGCAGGTGGCTGGTGAAGCGACGCTTATGCTCGCACCCACGATGGAGAGCCCGCTTCCGACGCCGCAGCCGGCACAAGAATTCACGCTGGGCGGCTGGAGTTACCGATTTGTCTGGTCCGGGCAGGCATTGGCCCATGGGCGCGCGCCCATGGTGGGTGACTTCCTGCCCGATAACCGAACTCTGATGCTGATCGTAGCGCCCGATGGGAAAGAGCAAAGTGACGCTCGTCAAGTTGCTTTACTCGACGGCGACTCCGGTTCCTTAACCAACTATCTCCCATTGTCTGCCACCGAACCAGTTCACGAACCTGCGTGGCTTGAGAGTCTGCAGAAGATGGCGGTCCTCAGTGTTGACAAAGACCGAGATCCGCAGGTCCAGACGATTGATGTCAATGCTGCACGGGCTGGCAAGGCAAGTATAGAGACGATGGAATTGGCTGAAGTCGGCGCAATGAGCGGGCGCGGTGCACAGTTGTTTACCGTCGAGCGCACGACCGGACGCGTTTTGTCGACTGATATGGTTTCTGGTCGACAGGAGACGCTCATCGACAATCTGCGCAAGCTGGGTCTCGATCCGGCAGACTACTGGTTGAAGATGCTTACACATCCGAAGGAGCCGCTTGTTGCCATCTTCGGGCGAACCGGGATGGCTGTCCTCGATACATCTAGTGGCAAGGTGCGGACAATCCCGCTCGGCTCCGACGATAGCGAGGCATTCAGTGGCAATCGCTGGATACTGAATGCACAGTGGAATCCCAGTAACGCCGAACTGGCGCTGGAGATTGCCGTCGGCGATCCTCCCCTCGATGCGACTCGGCTCTTTATCCTTGATACGGCGACGGGCGAGATTGGCCGGATTCCAATTCCGCGACAGTGGGTGATGGATATGGCATGGGCGCCACATGGAGAGCAATTGCTCGTTCTCGGCCTCGAACACCTTGGCGCGACGAGTCGTCCACTACTTGTTGATACGGACTCCATGCAGTTCCTCGAACTCGATCTTTGGCCGCCAGTTGTCTATGAGGGGCTATCGCGCTGGAGTGTGGCTTGGTCAGTAGATGGTAGTCGATTTGCGGTAATGCACAGCAATGGGGTGACCATATTTGACGTTGTAGTTGAGGAAGGCGAGCACCGGTAATGAGTGTTATCCAGAAGGCGACCATCGTTGTCTGTTGCGCACTTCTACACGTAATTATCGCGGCTAGACCAGTTGAAGCACAGTTCTCGGCCCCGACGGCTGTGTCCGTTCTGATGTACGCACTCGACGAGTCGGGTGCAATCCTCAATGGCAATGACTTGGCATGGTCACGGTGCAAGACCAACGACAATCGCTTTGGCTGCACCAATCCAGACTCAGGTTTACAGTATCCGTTCATAGCTAACCCCGTTACAGTACTGATAGAAGGCACTGACGTTGACAATCGCTATCTGCGCGACGTAGTGTCGAAAGAGCTTATCGTGCCTGTGTTCCACCAGACTGCCGTGCGTGCACAAGCGATTGCTTCACGCACATATCTCTATGATTTGATCCGCAGAGGTGTGCAGGTCACCAATTCCAGTAACCATCAAGTGTTCGTTCCCCGCTCATACGATCTGTTGGCGACAGCGGAACGTGCGAAGATCGATATTGCAGTCAGCGGTCGTTGGTACCTATCGTCGAGTTCAGACATGTTGCCAATTACGAGCATGTTCTTCTCAGACGTGAGACTTCGTACACTCACGTGGCCAGTCCCTGGCTTCCCACACCTCTTCGGCGTTGAAGACCCAATAAGCAATCATCCAGATATCGTCGAAACCAGTCATTCCTCTGGCATGAGTCAAAATGGCGCCGGCCGTTGGGCGCGAGGCAATCAAAGCTACAATTTGGGGCGCGACTTGGGTCCGTGGCCTGTGTATTGGTCAGATGCGCAGAAAATACTGACTCACTACTACACCGGCATCCATATCCGCAACGCTGACAACGGCAACGCCATCATCACGCCTGAACGGAGGTCGGTTGACCTGAATCTTCGTTGGTCTCCCTCCAGCGGTGTTGCTCCAGGCCCTGTCTGCGCGGGTTCCGCACTCCAGCTGACGGCTCGAGTTCAGAACACTGGAATCACAACTTGGCCTAACGATGGCTCGGTCTACTATTCGTACCTGTTGCCTCCAGGTGCGATGCTGCAGCAGACAACCAACCCGGCATCCAGGTCTGTGCCTGAACAACCCGTTGCACCTGGAGCTGCCTACACGGCGACTATTTCAGTGCTGACACCGAGCAATGTTGCGCCAGGGACGACTCTAGGAGTGAATCCTGCCATGTTCCTTCGGATGTCGGATGGCAGTGGCGTCAGCTTTACAAGTCTGGAACCTGGAAGACCGTGGCTGCCGCAGCCGTATGGCGTCCCAATTGTCGCCTGTCCATACCGTGCACACTTGCCAATCTTGCGCAAGCCGGCGGGCTCTCCAGCGAGCACCAATCCGATTCCACTGCTGCCATAACGCAGCACCGTCCCAGTGGTAAGTCCCCAAAGCGAAGACAGAGACAGCAGACGCAGGGAGGTTCCATTCACGCAGGCCTGCCCCGCCAATGGGCGCCGGGCAGACAAAAGCAGGCAGGGCCGCGAGGCGAAGGAGGACCAGATGACGCTCGACTTCTCTCCGCGTTCACGGGCCGGCGCAGGGATGCCCGGCATGTTACCCAACCCCTCGAGCTCATTCGACTCGACCGCGATGGATGATCTGCGCCAGGAGGTTACGCTCCTGCGCAACCGTGTCAACGAACTGGAGCAGCGCCCGGCCCTCCCCGAAACGCCGGCGCGTGCCGTTCCCCCCTCCCCCCTCTTCGACCACTCGTTCTTCCGGCGGGGGTTCAGCCTGTGGGGGCATCTGCTGGCAACGCTGGCGGTGGTGGTTGTGGTGCTGCTGGCGCTTGCCCTGGTGGCGCTGCTCGGCTACGGGCTTTGGGCGGAGCTGCTGATGTAGGGGTGGCTTTCGATCCGGCCGCCCACGGCGCTGTTAATGGCAGGGCGCAGACTCGCCGCTGGTCTGAATGAAACGTGCACCCCCATGCCCGCGTTCTGGAGACACACCTATCATTTGGTCTGGGCAACGCACTGTCGCGCACAGCTGATTGCGGACCAGGTTGAACCGTGGCTGCACCAGTTCCTGGCCGACAAGGCGCGCAGTCTGGATTGCGAAGTATGGGCCGTCAACGGCATGCCCGACCACGTGCACATGGTGGTTGGCATCCCGCCGGCGCTCAGCGTTTCGGGGATGGTGCGTGTGTTGAAGGGAGCCAGCAGCCACGCCATGAACTCCAGGCTGGCGCCGAACGCGCCGACGTTTGCGTGGCAGCGCGGTTTTGGAAGCATTACCGTCAGCGAGAGCAATCGGGCTGCAGCGGTTGCTTATGTGGAGAATCAGAAGCAGCATCACGCCGAGCAGATGACGAACCACTGGCTGGAAGAGTGCGGCGGGATCGAATAGAAGAGGCAGAAGATGGGGGTCGCGTCGCTTGAGCAACTGCAGATGGGTTTGGCGCTTTGGGTCCGTGGGTTGAAACCCACGGCTGTACAAGGACAAGCCGGCTCAAGCCGGCTAACGCCACCCCGGCGGGCATGCGGCACGCGGGTTGGCGGGCCGGCAGTTGGCGCCGAACCATCCAGCGTCGCCCCCTCTGATGGAGTGAGCCGACTTCAGTCGGCATGTGGTTGTTTAGCCGTGGGTTTCAACCCACGGGCACAGGCGAGCCTTGACGCGAGAGCGCAGGCGCCGGGCACCCGCCCCCGATGATCCACTGGCTCATCCTGCCGGGCGCCGAGCTGCCCGCCGACGCCGCCGCAGCGCTGGCGCCCGCCGAGGCTGCACTCTTTGCCGGACTGAAGGTGGCCAAGCGGCGCGGCGACTGGCTGCTGGGCCGTTACGCCGCCAAGCAGTTGGTGCAGCAGGCGCTGGCGCAGGCGGGCCAGGCGGCGCCGCTGCCAAGCATCGAGATTGTGGCCGACGCCGACGGCGCGCCGGTCGTCTGGCGCGACGGGGCGCAACTGCCCCTCTGCCTGAGCATCAGCCATAGCCACAACACGGCTTTCTGCGCGCTGATTGAGGTGCAGAACGCCGGCGAGCGCCTGGGCGCCGACCTGGAGCTGGTAGAGGCGCGCGACCCGGCCTTTGTGGCTGATTTCTTTACGGCGCGCGAGCAGGCGCAGATTGCCGCCGCCCCGGCCGCCGCACGCGACCGCCTGATTACGGCCACCTGGAGCGCCAAGGAGGCGGTGCTCAAGGCGCTGCGCGAGGGGCTGCGCATCGACACCAAGCGCGTGGAGTGCTTCTTCGATACACCGGCCCCCGCTGCCGACGCATGGACGCCCTATACCATCCGCCTCGACTCTACGCTCGAGCATCCGTACGCGCACGGGCAGTGGGCCGGCTGGTGGCGTCTGTATAATCCCTTTGTTCTTACTTTGGCCGAGCGCAGCGCGCTCTGATTGCGCGTAGAAGGTGACGAATGGCAACACCCCGTCCTGCCGAGCTTGTCTTCCCGCCCTCTCACCTCGACTTGGTGGATGGCCCGTTCGCAACCGCGCTGACGACTCGTATGCCCGACGGTCGTCTGCAAACCACACCCATTTGGTGCAATCGCGGCGATGAGGGCGACTGTATTCTGATCAACACCATGCGCGGCTTCCGCAAAGAGCGCAACATGCGCCTGGACCCACGCGTCTCGCTGCTGCTCTATGACCTGAGCCGCCCGCTGCACAACCTCGAGATCCGCGGCGTTGTCGAGGAAATTACTGAGATGGGCGGCGTGGAACACCTTGATGCGCTGACGCGCCTCTACCTGAACAAGCCCGATGCACACTTCTTTGGCGATTCGGTGCCGGTCGAGCTCAGCAAAACCTATGTGCCCGTCAAGATTCGCATCCGTCCCTTGCGCGTGCGCAGCAACGACAGCTCTGCACTGAACTCGGCAAATCCCACACATGTGGCCGCTGCACATGCGCTCCAGGTCGTGAGCGCCGTGACGATCGTGCTGCCGGATTCACACCGCGATCTCTTCGAGTGCCCCGTGCATGGCGTGCTGGCAACGCTTATGCCAGATGGTCAGCCGCAGTCCAGCATCGTTTGGGTGGATTATGACGGCTCGTACGTGCTGATCAACACGACGATGGAGCGTCAGAAGGGCCGCAACATGCAGGCCGATCCCCGCGTCTCGCTGCTGGTGATAGACCCGGCAAATGGCAGCCGCTGGATCGAGGTGCGCGGTATCGTGGCTACCATTCAGCGCCAGGGCGCCGAGGCGCACGCCGACCGGCTCGCACAGCGCTACTCAGGCGGCGAGAAACAACGCTTCTACGGCGACGTCTACCCCGAAGCCCGCCGCGAACAGGAGACGCGTGTGATCGTCAAGATTGCGCCGCAGAAGGTGGCCCTAGACGCGATCTTTCGCTAGCCAACGCCGGCCTGCGCAGGTCTGGAACCGCCAATCACTGTGTACCGCCGCCCCACTGCGGTGCGCCCAGAATTGCCTTGAACGAGGAGAGGACGTTGGAGACCTACATCAAGAAGCTGCAAGACCGGCGCGCAATTGCCGCCGGCGGCGAAAAGGAAGTCGAGGCTCAGCACAAAAAGGGGCGCCTTACCGCGCGCGAGCGCATCGACCTGCTCTTCGACCCCGGCACCTTCAGCGAAATCGATACGCTGGTCACCCCACGCTATGACAAGTATATGGACGGCCGCGGCTCGCGCTATGGCGACGGTGTGATCACCGGCTTTGGCCAGGTGCACGGGCGGCGCGTCTTTGTGGCCTCGCAGAATGCGGCGGTCATGGGCGGCTCGCTGGGCGAAATGCACGCCAACAAGATCGTCAAGGCCATGAACATGGCGCTGAAGTACGGCTGCCCCTTCATCGCCCTCAACGATTCGGGCGGGGCGCGCATTCAGGAGGGTGTGGACAGCCTGGGCGGCTACGCTCGCATCTTCCATGCCAACTGCGAATCGTCGGGCGTGATTCCCCAGCTCAGCGTGATCCTGGGGCCGTGCGCCGGCGGCGCAGTCTATTCGCCCGCACTCACCGACTTCGTCTTCATGACCGAGAACTCCTACATGTTCATTACCGGCCCCGAAGTGGTGCGCGCCGTGATGCAGGAGGCAGTGAGCTTTGAGGAGCTGGGCGGCGGCCTGATCCACAGCAAGGAGAGCGGCGTCAGCCACTTCCTGAGCAAGGACGACGCCGAGTGTTTGGGCAAGGTGCGCGACCTGCTCTCCTACCTGCCCAGCAACAACATGGACGATCCGCCCTACATCCCGCCGGTGGACGACCCGCAGCGCCGCTGCCCCGAGCTGGAATCGCTGGTGCCCACCGACCCGAGCAAGCCCTACGACGTGCGCCAGGTGATCGGCAGCATCGTCGATGACGGCCGCTTCTTCGAGGTGCACGAGCTGTGGGCCGAGAACATGGTAGTGGGCTATGCGCGCCTCAACGGCTATGTGGTGGGGATTGTGGCCAACCAGCCCATGGTGCTGGCCGGCACAATCGACATCAAGGCCTCGATCAAGGCCGCGCACTTTATCCGCATCTGCGACGCCTACAACGTGCCGATTGTGACGCTGCAGGACGTGCCCGGCTTCCTGCCCGGCACGCACCAGGAGTACGGCGGCATCATCCGCAACGGCGCACGCATGATCTACGCCTATTCCGAGGCGACGGTGCCCAAGCTGATGATCATCCTGCGCAAGAGTTACGGCGGCGCCTACTGCGTGATGAGCAGCAAGGGGCTGGGCGGTGACCTGCTCTATGCCTGGCCGAACGCCGAAATCGCCGTCATGGGCGCCGAGGGTGCGGTGAATGTGCTCTTCAAGAAGCAGGTGAGCGAGGCCGAGAGCCCCGAAGCCAAACGCAAGGAGCTGGTGAACGATTACGAGGAGAAGTTCAACAACCCCTACGTGGCCGCCGCGCGCGGGTTGATTGACGACGTGATCGAGCCGCGCGAGACGCGCCGGGTGCTGATCCAGGCGCTGGGTGTGACCATGAGCAAACGCGAGCGCCACGTGCCCAAGAAGCATGGCATCTCGCCGGCCTAGCCCCAAGACTCAGGAACGAAGAGAAGGTATACATCCATGTTCAAGAAGATTCTGATTGCGAACCGCGGCGAGATCGCCGTGCGAGTGATTCGCACCTGTCGCGACCTGGGCATCAGCACAGTCGCGCTCTACAGCGAAACCGATCGCGACTCGCTGCATGTGCGCATGGCCGACGAGTGCTACCCCATCACCTCGGACCTGCGCTACGGCGACAAGCACGAGGTGATCGAACGGGCGCAGCTTTGCGGCGCCGACGCCATCCACCCCGGCTATGGCTTTCTGGCCGAAGAGGCCGACTTTGCGCAGGCCTGCACCGACGCCGGCATCGCCTTCATCGGCCCACCGCCCGAGGTAATCGCGCGCGTGCGCAACAAGATCGACGCGCTGCAGATGGTGGCCTCGGCCGGCTTCCCCACGCCGCTGATCTCGGAGCAGTCGTTCCACGCCGAGGAGAGCGAGGCGCTTGAAGCCGCCGCCGCCGACCTGGGCTTTCCGCTGGTGGTGAAATCGTGCAAGGGCGGGCGCGGTCGCGGCGAGCGTGTGGTGATGCGCGCCGAAGAGCTTGCGCAGGCGCTGGGCGAGTCGCGCCGCGAGGCGCAGATGATCTACGGCTCGGACATCGTCTACCTCGAGCGCGTGATCGCGCCGGCGCACCACGTTTCGGTGCCCGTGATTTGCGACGACGCCGGTACGCTGGTGCACCTGGGCGAGGTTGAGGGCTCGCTGAGCCGCCACAACCAGAAGCTGCTCGAGGAATCGCCTGCGCCCTGCCTGACGGAGGCATCGCGCGCCGCACTCTTTGCGGCGGCGCTGCAGATCGCCACCCTCTTTGGCTACCGCAATGTGGGTTCGATCGAGTTCCTGGTCGACGAGAAGGGCGGCTTCTTCTTCACCGAGGTGAAGGCGCGCATCCTGATTGGCCACCCCATCGCTGAGCTGATTACAGGCCTGGACCTGGTGGCCGAGCAGATTCGCTGCGCCGCCGGCGAGCCGCTGCAGGTGAGCCAGGAGATGATCAATGCCCACCTTGGCGGTGAAGGTGGCTGCGCGGTGCAGGTGCGCATCAACGCCGAAGACCCGTGGCGCAACTTCCTGCCCAGCCCCGGCACGCTCGAACGCTTCCGCATGCCCGGCGGCGTGCATGTGCGCGTCGACACCTACGGCTATGTGGGCGGTTCGGTGCCCGTGCGCTACGACTCGCTGCTGGCCAAGCTGGTGGTCAAGGGGCGCAACCGCGAGCAGGCTCTGCTGCGCCTGCGCCGCGCGCTCGAGGACTTCAAGATTGTCGGTGTGCGCACCAACCTGCCGCTCCACCTGCACATTCTGAATGATCCCGAATTCGCCGCCGGCAAGTATGACACCGGCTTCCTTTGGCGCCACAAGATGGGCAATTCCGACGCCGACGCCGATACGCGCCGCGACCTGGCCGCCGCCGCCGCCGTGGCCTTTGCCCTGCGCAACGAAATGGCGCGCCCCGTGCAGTCCGACCAGATGCAATCCGGCTGGCACCGCTCCAGCCGCACGATCCCCGGCTAGGCCCGCAGGAGAATCCCATGCGCAAAATCTCGGTAACGCTTGACGGGCAGGACTATCTGGTGGAGGTGCGCCCTGTGCCGGGCGACCGCACCCGCGCCGTGGTGGTGGTGGATGGCGAGGAGCTTGAGGTCTATCTGCCCACGGGCGGCGTGCCCGGCGAGGTGGAGTGGATGGTGGTGAACCGCCGCCCCTATGAGCTGATTCTGGGCGACCAGATGCACTGGGTGCAGTCGGGCGCGGGCATGCACGAGCTGGAGGTGCGCTGGGCGGATGCCGCCGGCGCCCCGGTCGCGCGTGCCGCCGTGGGCGATGGGCGCGTGAAGGCGCCGATCCCCGGCCTGATCAACCGGCTGCTGGTGGAACCGGGCGCCACCGTCGACGTCGGCACGCCGCTGCTGGTGCTGGAGGCGATGAAGATGGAGAACGAAATCCGCGCGCCCCGCCCCGGCGTCGTCGCCTCAATCGCCGTCAAGCCCGGCCAAACCGTCCTCCTGGGTGAGGTGATGGTGGAGGTGAAGTAGGGGGATGTGCCTATGGTGTGAAGTCAAGCGGGCTACCTCATGCCATGCATGAGGTAGCCCGCTTATGTTTCCTGTTGCGTCTATTCATTACATTTGTAGTCTAGAAAGTCCAGCCAATATGCTCAAGAAAGTCCGCCATATTGAGGTATTTGATGTTCTCCATTGAGCATACGTCAGGCATCTTCGTCAGTTTCTGAGTGTGAGTTTCATTGCTGACAACTGATGAATTTGACACCTTAGCCAAGCTAATCACCCACGGATCAGCCATTGAGCGGTTGCGCTGCTCCTCTATGAGTTTGGGATACAAATTGATGATTCGCTTGAGCTCCGTTTGGAGTTCCGGCGTTCCAGCATGAAATAGCTTAGGATGGTCTTTGGCCCACTCGACCAATTCAGTTGGCGCGCGCTTAGTCAGCTCGTCCAATACGATAAACGGTGAGAAGAGAACACCATCTTCGATAGCCTTCTCAAGGTTTCTCCAAAGGGATGGAAACGACCTATTTCTATAGTGTTTGCACCAACTATCGATAATGGAACTGGTATCAAGACAGTAGCCCACTAGCTACGCTCCTACAGGTGTGAACGCCGCTTGTTCCAGCTTTGAGATGTGACTGACGCGAGTATCGAGATATCCTGCGACTTCGCTCAGAGTAATCGAGCCTGAATAGTACGCTTCCAATACTTGCTTCGTATATGGCTTGCCATTCCAACCTAGTAGCCTAACATGGTAGTCAACACGGCCACCTCTGCGCTTCTTGTTGCCATCAAACCAAGCACTTTCATTTGCCTCGCGCCAGTGTTGATAATCCTGTTTCGAAATGAAATCCAAAGAAGCGAGCCTACGGACAATGACCTCCTTGCTTACCTTGAATAGCCTAGACAAGTCATCGACTAGCAGGTTGTCAACGGACTGTTTTGAGGAGGAGCTTCGAGTTTTGACCTCGGTCCTGAATCGCTCACTTGGCACTAGCGCCGCAGCGGCCGCTGCGTTGCAGAAGACCTCAACAGAGTGTTCACTCGATTTGTCTGAACCAATCGCCGACCAATCGCAGATTCCACCCTGGTTAAGCAGAAGATGTGTATACTCGTGAAGTAGCGAAAAGATTTTGCCACTCAAAACATCTGAAGTATTGACAACGACAACTGGATACCTTGTCGCCGCTATTGAGAAGGCTCGAGCTTCAGTCGCAGCCAGCGACTCACCCTCATTACGTGTTCCAAAAACCAAGACATTGAGTGCTTCCATAGCGCTACGCCATGAACTCAGAGCCGTATTTTGGTCTTTCCAATTGCTCTGCTCATCCCATGTAATTCCCAGCTGCTGGCGTATTCGTTCCCCCAGCAACTCCGTGCTATTGCCTAAATCTGCAGTACCAAGATAGACAAAAGTCCCTTCGTCTTGGTCTCCCGCAAGTGAGAGCATTATATCGCGGCGTTCGACTGCACTCCGATGTTCCCAAGCGAGTTGTGGTGACCAGTCAAGGTCAGTCCCCGGCAACCGGCGAAAGTCGGTTGTTGCTACACCATGTCCCTTAGGTGTGTCATTAAGGTAGAAGAGCGCCAAGGGCCTCTTGTATAAGGCTGCAAGTTTCGTAGCCTGCCCGATCGTTGGATAGCTATCACCCGACTCCCAAGCGCGCAGAACGTCTGGCTCGACGCCTATCTTCTTGGCAGCGTCGCCTAACTTGTACTTTGCTGAGTTGCGTGCCCATGTAAGCAATTTGGGCGTGACGTACGCTAGCTGCGGCTTTGCCATGGCGTGAACAGCCAGTCGAGGCTTGCAAAAAGGTAGTTGGCAATCGTGCGAATGGGGCAATAGCAATTCTCTCCAGAGTATCACGCTTCTTTCACCAATACTTGACGCTAGCAAGATAGTTTAGAGAATTGAGAACGTTCAGACGAACTACGCAGGGCGAAGGCGACCTATCCATCCTTGAGAAGTAGACGCAACTAGAAAGTTAGGGGCGGGCCAGTCCACCGGCCCGCCGCTTTTCGTTTGCATGGGCAGTCTCTACTCGTACGTCTCCGCAATCACCTCGGGCAGCACCGTGTCGCGCAGGGCCTCGAATTGCTCGAAGGCGACGGGATGGCCGGCGTTTGCGAAGGGGTAGATGCGGCGGATGGGGGCGTCGAGCGCCGAGAACCACTCCAGTGCCAGGTCGCGGCGGGCGGTCAGCTCGCCGTGGCCGTCGAGCCAGTAGACGGGGACGTCGAGCGCGGGCACGTCGCGGCGGAAGTCGATGCCCTGCAGCTGCGGGTACATCACTGTGAACATGTCGAGCAGGCCGCGGAAGACGTTGGCCTTCTCGATCCAGCGGTACTCGCTGCCCATGGCGCCGAAGAGGCCAAGGCGGGCCGCCTCGCCCCGCTCGCTGTAGGCGGCGGGGGGCGTGTAGGGCGGCTGCAGGGCACTGTAGTGGTTGGCTACCAGCACATTGGGGTAGGGCGTGTCGGCGTAGGGCGGCGCGCCGTAGCCCTCGAGCTCGGCGCGCAGGGCGGGCTGGTTGGTGGCGTCGGCCCAGGCCAGCAGCTGCTGGTAGAGCAGGCGGTCGGTCTCGCGTTGGCTCACCATCTGGCCGCTGCCGATGAAAGCATGGAAGAGGTCGGGCCGCTGCTGCGCTGCCAACACGCCCAGTGTAGAGCCCCACGATTCGCCCAACAGGTAGACCTTCTGCTCGCCGAAGCGGGTGCGCAGGTACTCGGCCAGCTCGATTGTGTCGGCCACCGCCTGTTCGAGCGTGAGGTCGGCGAGCGGGTCGATGGCGGCGTAGGATTTGCCCGTGCCGCGCTGGTCCCAGGCAACGAGGATCACCTGGTCGGTCAGGTCGTTGAAAAGCACGCGCGGGAAGGGCAGGTCGCTCTGCCCCGGGCCGCCGGCCAGGTAGAGCAGCACCGGCAGGTCGGCGCTCTGGCCGCGGATCAGGATTGTCTGTTCGCGGCCGCCCAGCTCAACCGTCGCCAGCTCGGCAACGCTGCCGGGGACGGGGTTGCCGCTCGCATCCACAATCGGCGGCGTTGAGGCGGGGAGCGCGTTCAGAATCGCCAGTCCGGCCACCAGCAGCACCAGCAGCCAGATCAGTGGGCGGCGCGCCACCGCGCCCAGCCGTGCGCGCCATCGCCCCGGCGTGCGCGCAACGGTCGCGCCCACTTCGACGCCAAGCCAGAGCGCCGGCAGCGCAATCAAGCCGTGTACGCCGCGCCCCACCACCAGCGCCAGAATGCCGTAGACGTTGTTCATCCGCGGCAGGTCGACGGTGGGTCCCACGGCGCGCAGGCGCGTCAGCTCCACAGCAACGATGTAGGCGGCGACCAGCGGCCAGAAGGCCCAGCGCCTGCCGATCAGCAGGCCGCCGAGTCCACCCAATGCCAGCATGCCCAGCATCACCCCCCAAACCTGCCCAGGCGTTGCCGGCCCGTGCGGCATCTGCAGCGTGGTGAGCAGGGCATAAAGCGCCGTTGCGGCGACGGCAATTGTGGGGGCAAGCCAGGCAGGCCAGGCGTGTGCACCACGCGTGGCGGCCACAGGCGCATGCGAGCCTGTGGCCATCGGTTGCATCGACATCATCTTCTATCCTTTCCCATCCGTCGGCAGGCGCCGGGCGTCCCGAGCGTGCTTGCGGCGGAAGAATAAGCCTTGTCAGGGGCTGCCTCCATTCTAGCCGCGCAAATGGCCGCCGTCGCCCGCCAAAGGGCCAGCACATCCGCACACGCCACGCACAGGGCGGGGGTCGCGTTCGCGACCCCCGCCCTGTTGTCGTCTCCGCTTCAGCGTTGACTACTGCTCGATGGGGAAGCTCTCGTCGTTGCCCCACTCCTCCCACGAGCCGTCGTAGTTGCGCACGGTGGGGTAGCCCAGCAGCTCGCGCAGCACAAACCAGGTGTGCGCGCCGCGGATGCCCGTCTGGCAGTAGGTGATGATCTCCTTGTCGGGCGTAAAGCCGGCGCTTTGGTAGAGCGTGGCCAGCTCGGGCGCCGAGAGGAAGGTGCCGTCGGCCTTGTTCACCGAGAGCGTCCAGTCGAGGTTGATGGCGCCGGGAATGTGGCCGCCGCGCGCCGAACGCACATCCACGCCGGCGAACTCCTCCACGCCGCGCGTATCGCAGAGCACCGCCTGCGGGTCCTCCAGCTTCGAGAGCACATACTCGCCCGTGGTGCGAATCTCCTCGTCGGCCGCGCCCGCGACGTAGGCGCTGGCCGGCAGCGCCGCCGTGGCCTCGGTCACCAGCGCCTCGCCGTCGGTCGTCCAGCGCTTTGTGCCGCCGTTGTAGACGAGCACGTTGGGATGCTGGTAGTACTTGAAGACCCAGTAGCCGCGCGACGCCCACAGGTTGTCGTTGCTGTCGTAGAGCACCAGCGTGTCGTCGTTCTCGATGCCCAGGCGGCCGGCGAGCGCCGTCAACTGATCGGCGGTCAGGATTTCGCCGGCGATGGGGTTGTCGGGGTTGGCCAGCTCGCTGGTGTTGACGAAAATCGCGCCGGGAAGGTGGCCGGCGTCAAAGTCCTCCTGCTTGCCGTGCAGCGCCAGGAAGCGCACGTTGGGGTCGGCCAGATGCTCCTTCACCCACGCGGTGTCGACGAGCAGGTCCGGGTTTGCATAGGCGGTGATCTCGGCCGGCGCAGCGGCAGAGTCGGCGGCGCCAGAGTCGGCCGCGGCAGAGTCGGCGGCGGGCGCGTCGCTGGTGGCCACCGGCGCCACGCACGCGCCCAGCAGCAGGCTCAGCGCCAGCAGCAGCGGCAGCGCCACGCGCAGGGGCAGGGGCAGGGGGGTGTGGTTCAGATTGCGTAGAGCACTCATGGACGGGTTCCTCTTTCAGATAGCAATGATTGAACACGATTCGGAAACCCGGCATCATCGGCGGGCGCTGGGGTTGTCTTCTCGCTTCTCGCTTCTCGATCCGGACGGCTCGCTTCTCGATCTATTTGCGCGTCAGCGTAATCGTCCACTCGGGCGAGCCGCTCTCCACGATCACCGCCTCAAAGCCCAGGCGCGCGGCCTGCGTCGGGATGGTCTCGAGCGCAGGTGCGTGGTCGGTGATCACCTCGAGCACACGCTCGTCGCGGCCCAGCCGCTTGAGCGCCTGCACCGTCTGCATCATGGGGTAGGGACAGATTTCGCCCCGCACATCGAGCTGCTTGTTGGCCACGGTTTGCTCCTTGGGTTGCTGCGTTCAATTGGATCAATGCATCAGCCGGTGCGCTTGATCAGCTGCGTGCCCAGCCAGGCGCCAACCGCCAGGCAGAGGGCAAAGAGCCAGCCGTTCAGCGCCAGCGAGGGGATGGCCGAGAAGAACGAGCCGATGGTGCAGCCCATGCCCAGCGTCGCGCCCACGCCCATCAGCACACCACCGCCGGCCGACTGCCAGTAGCGGCTCTGCCGGCGCGGGCGGCGAATCTTGAACTCGCGGGCGAAGAGCGCCGCCACAAACGAGCCCATCACCATCCCCCACACCAGAAAGAGCATGTGGTGGAGCAGACCGCCCTCGCCCATGTCCAGCGCGCAGCCGGGCAGTTGATCGGCGCCGGCAAGCTGGCCGGGACCAAAGCCCAGCGCATTGCTGCCGCCGATCATCCAGCGCGAGAGCTCGCCCGTGAAGCCCCATGGGTGGTGCTGCACAAAGAGCAGTACGTTGAGCCCGCCCAGCACGGCGCCGCCTACCAGCACAGGCCAGCCATGTACAAAGACGTTGCTGCCCACGGCGCGCAGGCGGGCGCCGAAGGCGGGGTCGTCGTCGGGGGCCGGGCGCGGTTCGGGGATAACGACGCCCGAGCGGCTCTCCCACCAGAGCACGGCAAGCCAGGCCAGCAGCAGCCCGCCCAGCGTGACCGCCACAGCGCCGGCGTGGCCCAGGTAGGCGGGCAGCCAGATGCGCGGCCCGCGCTCGATCGTTGCCTCCCACCACCAGTTCCACGTGTACGAGGCAGCGAAGAGACCGAGCAGGATGCCGCCGAAGCTCACCCACGAAGCGACGTAACCCTCGCCCATGCGGTAGACCGAGCCCGAAACACAGTTGCCCGCCACCACCATGCCCACGCCGAAGAGCAGCCCGCCCACCACCACGTGCCAGCCCAGCGGCAGCACATTGGCCGCCGTGGGGATGCTGCCCAGCTGCGGGTTGGGCGCCACCCGGCTCATGAAGGCGGCAAAGCCGAGCGTGGCCACCGCCAACCCCAGCAGCAGCCCCTTCATGGTGCGGCCGTGGCCAAGCAGAAAGATGTCGCGGAAGGCGCCGGCAAAGCAGAAACGGCTGCGCTGCAGCACAAAACCGAAGGCCAGCCCAAAGGCCCAGAAGAGCCCCATCTCGCCCTCGATGCCCGCCGCGATCAGCAGGATGCCGAGCGCGGCCAGCGTGGCGAGCAGCCCCATGCGCACGTTGGGCGGCACACGCAACCCGCCGCCGGCCTCAACTGCGGCGGCGCCTGGCGTTACAGCAGGCGCACCCATCAGCCCACCCGCCCGCTCTGGGCGCCGCGCGGCAGCGCCGGTGCAGACGCGGCGACTGCTTGCGGCCCCGTCTCGATCGTCACCCCTTCGGCCTGCGACCACTCGAGCCACGAGCCGTCGTAGAGGCGCACGCGCGGGTAGCCCAGCAACTGCAGCACCCACCAGGTGTGCGCCGCCCGCACGCCCGAGCGGCAGTAGGTCACAATCTCGCGCTCGGGGGTAATGCCGGCCGCCAGCAGCGAGCTGCGCACCTCCTCCAGCCCCTTCACGGCGTTCCAGCCGTCAGCCGGGATTGCGCTCACCCAGTCCCAGTTCACCGCGCCGGGCAGGTGGCCCTCGGCATACTCCTTGCTGCCACGTGTATCCACCAGCAGCAGGTCACTTTCGCCGCTGCGGCGCTGGTCCAGCTTGCGCTCGACCCAAGCGCGGTCGGCCACGGTCTCGTCGGCAAAGCGGGGGCCAAAGAAGGCGGGCGTAGCGACGCCGGCGCCGCCGCGCATGGGGCGCCGTTCGGCCAGCCACTGGTCCCAGCCACCGGTGAGCAGTGCCACCTGCGTGTGCCCATAGCGGCGCAGCGCCCAGAAGACGCGCGCCGCGGCCATTCCCCACTGGTCGTCGTAGACCACCACCAGGCTCTGCGAGCCGACGCCCAGCGCGCCGACCTGGCGAGCAAAGGCAGGCGCGGGCAGCAGCATGCCGTCGACGCCGCCCAGGCGCGTGGCCAGTGCGGGCAGCTCCACGCGCACGGCGCCGGGAATGTGGGCCTCGGCAAAGGCGTCGGCCGGGCGCACGTCGAGCAGGCGCAGGCGGCCGTTGCCCAGCGCGCCGGCCAGCCATTCGGGGTTGACGAGCGGGCCGGGCAGCGTCAGCCCACCGCCCAGCGGCGCGGCGGCCGCGAGTGCGGGCAGGTGCGCAGGCAGCTCGTGGCCGGCCGCCGCACGGGGCGAAAGGGGCAGGGTAGAGGCCGGCAGTGTGGCAGCGAGCGAATGCATGGGAATCCTTTCGGGCGCAACGGGCAGAGCCAGGGTGATGGTGAGGGCAGGTGGGCGCCGGGCAACGAGAAGCGCCGCCGGCTGCAGGGGCCGGCGGCGCAAAAAAAGCGCTCAGGGAATCTGAGCGCCGTAGCGTTGACTCAGGCTTCCCTCACCGGACCGAATGGTCAGCAGAGACGGTGAGGTGCGCTTTGGGGCAGGTGGCGTCAGACGCGCGCTGCTGCCCGCAAAGGCTTCCGCCTCTGCTGTAGACAACAGCAACAACAGGTGGTTGTGTGGTGCGCGTGCGCTGCAGCAGTCATGATGGAAGGTGAGTAGGCGCCGGCGCCCGTTGTGGCGGGCGGTGCGCACAGGAAATGCGTCTGCACACAGCGTAGCAGGGAACGGGGCGGCTGTCAACAACCAGTTTGAACTTGAAGCTTCAACGTCGAATGGAGAAGCAGGTTCTGAGACAAGGGCCAAGAACTCCAGAAGGGTTAGTTAGTGTTCTATTGACACGATCATAAGGCTAGTGTATGTTCAACACAAAGATGTCGCGCTTTAGCGAGCAGATTCGGAAGAATAGACAGAGCATTGTCCTTGCCGCTGTGGCCCCGGCTAGACCGGTATGGAACCCCTTCCCCAGCAGTGCCATGCAGCACCAGAAAGCGAGCGCAGCATGAAGCAGGACTACACCCACATCTCGATTGTTCTCGACCGTTCGGGCTCGATGGAATCGATCCGCGACGACGTGATCGGCGGCTTCAATCACTTTGTGCGCACGCAGCAGGAGACGGCCGGCCTCGCCACGCTCTCGCTGATCCAGTTCGACAGCCACAACCCCTACGAGATCCTCCACAGCTTCCAGCTTGTGCAGGCCGTGCCCCTGCTCACGCGCGCGACCTACGCCCCGCGCGCCAGCACGCCGCTGCTCGACGCCATGGGGCGCTGCATCAAGGAGCTCGAGGCGCAGCTGGTCTCGATGAAGGCGCAGGATCAACCCGAGCATGTGCTGGTGGTGATCATCACCGACGGCATGGAGAACGCCAGCCGCCACTTCAGCGCCGAGCGGGTGCGCGCCATGATCGCCGAGAAGCAGGAGCTGGCCGGCTGGAAGTTCGTCTACCTGAGCGCCGACATCGACGCCGTGGAGCAGGCGGTGCACGATTACGGCGTGGCCGGCGGGCACGCGATGGCCTTCGACAAGACAGCGCAGGGCAGTGCCAACGCCTTCCAGTCGGTGGCGCACAATGTGAACCGCATGCGCACGCGCCAAGCGACCGACCTGCACTTCAGCGAGGAGGACCGCAACGTGCAGCACGCCGAGCAGAAGCGCCGCAACCGGTAGGGCGCCCAGCCCCGCAGAGGGCGCCAGGAACCGTGCAGCGGAAAGCGGGCGGCGGCCGCGCCGCCTGTGGCCAGGGCCGGTCTCCCCCGACCGGCCCTGTGGTCGCGCCCCCTGCCCGGCTGTCACGAGCGTGTACCCCGCACACCCGGCTCACACGCCTGCAGCAAAAGCCCACCGTACCCTTTGCCGCCTGACGAACGTCTTGCGTGATACTGCGGCGCGATCGCCGGTCCTTCGTGCACGAGCACGGTTGCAGCGCTCCAGCGGCCGCGCACCGTGTCATTCGTCCTGCGCAGAGGGTGACGCGCGCCTGTTGCTCTAGCCGGTGAGGTGGCATACAATTACATCTGGTGCTCCTTGCGCAGGGCATCCGGCATGCTCCACATGCCGACTCCACACAAGAAACCCGCAAATCCAGGTTGAACAGCGAGGTTCAGCTTGCCGGGCGCGCCGTTGCGACCGGCTGATGCACGCACATTGTCTGCCGTCGCGCCGTCCCCCGGCGCGCTGATTCTGGATTCTTGTCGTGTTCTTCTCCATTTGCCGGCTTCCCGGCGCCTAAAGGACTCCTTCCGCCATGCTGCAACATCTACCAAACATCACACCTTTCGAAACGATTGCTTTGTGGAGCGTGCTGCTGGTGGCCTTCCTGGGCCTCCTCTACGCCATGCTCCTGCGCAACCAGGTCCTCGCTGCCGACAAGGGCACGCCGCAGATGCTCGAGGTCTGGGAAGCGATCAAGTCCGGCGCCGATGCCTACCTTTCGAAGCAGCTGCGCACGATCTTGCCCTTCATTGTGGTGCTCACCATCGCCCTCTTCCTGTCGGTCTACGTGGTGCCGCCGACGGCCGAGGCGCACGAGCGCTTCCCCGACCTGAGCGACCAGAGCCTGCAGCTGCTGATCGGCCTGGGCCGCGCGATTGCCTTTGTCATGGGCGCCGGTTTCAGCTTGATGGTGGGCCAGATTGGCATGCGCATGGCCGTGCAGGCCAACGTGCGCGTGGCCGCCGAATCGCGCCAGAGCTTTGGCGGCGCGCTGCGCATTGCCTATCGCGCCGGCACCATCACCGGCATGCTCACCGACGGCCTGGGCCTGCTCGGCGGCACGCTGATCTTCATGATCTTCGGCCTTGCCTCGCCCGACGTGCTGCTGGGCTTCGGCTTCGGCGGTACCCTGCTGGCGCTCTTCATGCGAGTGGGCGGCGGCATCTACACCAAGGCCGCCGACGTAGGCGCCGACCTGGTGGGCAAGGTTGAGCAAGACCTGCCCGAAGACGACCCGCGCAACGCCGCCGTGATCGCCGACCTGGTGGGCGACAACGTGGGCGACTGCGCCGGTATGGCCGCCGACATCTTCGAATCGTACGAAGTCACGATCGTCTCGGCCTTGATCCTCGGCCTGGCGCTGGTGATGATCACCGGCAACATCCAGTGGATCATCTACCCGCTGCTGGTGCGTGGCATCGGCGTGCTGGCCTCGATCATCGGCACCTACCTGGTGAAGGCGCCGGACAGCGGCGGCAACGCCATGTCGGCCATCTTCAGCGGCTTCCTCACCTCGGCCGGGATTTCGGTGGTGCTCTTCGGCGGCGTGGCCTTCTTCTATATGCAGGGCGCGCTGGGCGGCTGGTGGCGTCCCTTCATTGCTACGGCGCTGGGTGTGCTGCTGGCAATTGTGCTCGACCGTCTGACTGAGTACTACACCGGCACACACGGCAAGCCGGTGCTCGAAATCAAGAACGCCACCGGCGGCGGCCCGGCGACGACGATTCTGGCCGGTCTCTCGGCCGGCTACACCTCGACCGTCTATGCCGCACTGACGATTGCGGTAACGATTCTGCTCTCGGTGCTGCTCTATGCCGGCCTGCAGGTGCCCGCCGAAATCCTGGCGCGTGCCAACGAAGAAGCGCTGCGCCTGTCGCAGTTGGTTGGCCTGCCTGCACCGCTGGTCTTTACCCAGTCTTCAATTCAGGTCGCCTTCATCCTCTACAGCGTGGCGCTCACCGGCATCGGCATGCTGACGCTGACGGGCAACAACGTGGCCATGGACTCGTTCGGCCCGATTGCCGACAACGCCAACGGCATTGCCGAAATGGCCGGTCTCGAAGGCAAGTCGCGCCAGACTCTGGCCGACCTCGACGCCGTGGGCAACACCACCAAGGCCATCACCAAGGGCATCGCCATTGGTTCGGCCGTCATCGCCGCTGTCTCGCTCTTCGGCTCGTTCGTTACCGACGTTGGCAAGGTCGACCCCTCGGCGCTGGCCAACGGCATCCGCATCAGTGCGCCGCTGGTCTTTGTGGGCTTCCTGATCGGTGGTGCGCTGCCGTGGCTCTTCTCGTCGATTGCGATCAGCGCCGTGGCACGCGCCGCCGGGCAGATCGTCAATGTGGTGCGCGAGCAGTTCCGCCGCCCCGGTGTGATGGAAGGTACAGTCAAGCCTGACTATGCGCGTGCAGTGGGCATTTCAACCGCAGCGGCGCAGAACGAGCTGGTGAGCCTTGCCCTGCTTTCGATTGTGACGCCGGTGGTGGTTGGCCTGGCGCTGCAGGTCGAGGCGCTGGGTGGCTTCCTGGCCGGCGTCATCCTCTCGGGCCAGCTGCTGGCCGTCTTTATGGCCAACGCCGGTGGCGCGTGGGACAACGCCAAGAAGCTGATCGAAGACGAACCGCGCGATCTGGCGCGCAATTCGGGCAAGGGCTCCGAGCGCCACAAGGCCGGCGTGGTGGGCGACACCGTTGGCGACCCGCTGAAGGACACGGCAGGCCCGGCGCTCAACCCCATGATCAAGGTCATCAACCTCGTCAGCCTGATCATTGCCCCGATCGTGGTGCGCTACACCAACATCTCGTGGGGCACGGGCGTTGTCATCGTGATCGGCCTGATCGGCATTGGTTGGGCGATCATGCGCAGCAGCCGCGGCGGCTTCAACTTCGAGCAGCCGGCGGTTCCTGCGAGCAGCAGCGGCCACGACTGAGCCAAGCACGCACTCTGAAGCAGCAACCGGCCCCCTCGTCCCAGCGGCGAGGGGGCTGTTCTTTCTCGCGGGCCGGCTGCGCCCCCTATGCTAGAATGACGAGCGGAGGATCCCCGCCATGAGCAGCTTGCCCACGCCGAACCAAGCCTACATCTACAGCACGCTGCGCACGCCGCGCGGCAAGGGGCGCGCTACCGGCCGCCTGCATACCGTCCCCCCCGTGCAGCTGCTGGCCGGGCTGCTGCGCACGCTGCAGCAGCGCACCGGGCTGGATACCGCCCAGGTGGATGACTTGCTGATCGGCTGCGTGACGCCGATTGGCGAGCAGGGCGCCAACATTGCCCGCACGGCGGCGCTGGTGGCCGGCTGGCACGCCGACCTGCCGGGCGCGCAGGTCAATCGCTTCTGCGCTTCGGGGCTGGAGACGGTGAATCTGGCCGCGGCCAAGGTGCGCTCGGGCTGGGAAGCGCTGGTGGTCGCGGGCGGTGTAGAGAGCATGTCGCGCGTGCCCATCGGCGCCGACGGCGGCGCGCTCATGGAGGACCCGGCGGTGGCCGGCGCAATCGGCTTTGTGCCCCAGGGCATCAGCGCCGACCTGATCGCCACGCTCGAGGGCTTTGGCCGCGAGCAGCTGGACGACTATGCCTTGCAGTCGCAGCAGCGGGCGGCGGCGGCGCAGCGCGAGGGGCGCTTCTGCAGCATGGCGCCCGTATCTGGGCCCGACGGCGCGCTGCTGCTGGACGTGGATGAGCATATGCGCCCGCAGACCACGCTCGAGGCGCTGGCGGCGCTGCCGGTGGCCTTTGCCGAGCTGGGCGCAAGCGGCTTCGATGCCATCGCCGAGGCCAAGTACCCGCAGGCGGCGCCGATCCGCCACCTGCACACGGCGGGCAGCTCGTCGGGCATTGTGGACGGCGCGGCGGTTGTGCTGCTGGGCAGCGCCGAAGCGGGCGCGATGCTGGGGATGCGCCCGCGCGCACGCGTTGTCTCCACCGCGCTGGTGGGCGATGAGCCGACGATTATGCTCACCGGCCCGGCGCCGGCCACACGGCGCGCCCTGGCCCGCGCCGGCATGACGATTGCCGACATCGACCTGATTGAGTGCAACGAGGCCTTCGCCGCTGTCGTGCTCAAGTTTATGCGCGAGATGGGGATTGAAGAGGGCGGCGCCGAGAAGGTCAACGTCAATGGCGGTGCGATCGCGCTGGGCCATCCGCTGGGCGCAACCGGCGCCGTGCTGCTTGCCACCCTGCTCGACGAGCTGGAGCGGCGCGACCTGGCAACCGGGCTGGTCACACTCTGCGCCGGGGGCGGCATGGGCATCGCCACCATCATCGAGCGCGTTTAAGGACTGCTAGATCTCACGGTGTGTTGTGGAGGCAAACCCCAGCTCCCACTGGTGAAGACAGATGGCAGTCGAAGCCGCTGCAACTGAGCAAATGGGGTTCGAAAGCACGCAACGCCTCGACAAGAGAGGGACCAGCGATGAGCAAGATCAACATCGACAGAGTGGTTGGTAATATTCGGGGTAATACAACAGTGTACTCACCTGTCATCGAAACGATAGTCAATGCAGTCCAGGCAATTGAGCAGACCAAAAGGCAGGATGGCAGGGTATTAGTTTCTTTAGTGCGGAGTAATGAGTTTGACCTTGGCGAAGGTCAACCTGCCATAGTTGGCTTCAAGATTCAAGATAACGGTATTGGTTTCGATGACAAACACCGCGATTCATTCGACACCCTCTACACAGATACTAAGGTTACTGAAGGGGGCAAGGGTTTCGGTCGCTTCATAGGATTGAAATACTTCGAAGACATCCATTTCAAGAGTGTATTCAAGAGAAATGATGAATACTGGTCTCGAGAATTCACTATGGGCAGGAAGAACGACATCATCATTAATGAGAATACCGTGCGGAGCGCAACCCACGAGACTGGTACCGTCGTGACTCTCAGCAATCTTAGGGGCAGAAGCGCCTACGACAAGAGAATACAAACAGTCGCTCGCCACTTGGTCGAGCGTCTCCTCCCATATTTCATTTCGGAAAAGTGGGACTGTCCGAAGATTATCCTCTTGGAACATGAGTCTGGCAGTGAGGTCTGCCTAAATGACTATGTTGCGCAAGGGCCGTGCAGTGACATCCAAGAAGTCCAACCTACCACCTCCTTCACCCTAATGGCACACGAAGAACAAGCAGTGTTCGTTGTACGTGTGTTCAAGTTCTATTCGCCTGGTAACCAGAAGAGCAGAATTAGCCTCGTGGCGCACAAGAGAGAAGTACTTGGTTCCACTCTCGACAGATACATTCCCGAATTCGAAGATGAGTTTTACGATAGCAGTAGCCAAGGCGAGAACGACCGCGGACGAAACTACATCATCAAAGCCTATGTCTCAGGATCGTATCTTGATAGTCACGTTATGTTTGAACGTAGTGGGTTTGAGTTCCAACCCGAGAAGGACACCTTGTATGGAATAGCTCAAGCCGAGATTGAGCGGAAAGCATCCGAAATTGCCCTAACCGCCATGGGTAACGAGATCAAGATGCGACGCGAGAAAAAGCAGGCCCGAGTTCAATCCTATGTAGACGAACAGGCGCCTTGGCACAAAAAGCTTCTCGCTAACACTGATCTGACTAGCATGCCCTATAGGCCTACGGACGAGCAGATTGAGCTTCTATTGCAGAGAGAAAGGCTCGTACAGAATCTCGCAATCAGGGGCGATGTCGAGAAGATTCTGGTTGCAGGCGGCGTTGGGAAATTGCAGGACAGAGTACAGGAGATCGTTAGCAAGATAGCTGATTCCAGCATGAGTGAGTTGACTCACTACATTGCCCTTCGACGGGCTATTCTTGACCTGCTCGGAAAAAGCCTCGAGTCTGATGAAACGAGCAAGTATTCGTCAGAAGGAGTAGTTCACGACATCATCTTTCCACGTAAGGGAGATACGGAAAGAACGCCTCTAGAGCAACAGAATCTCTGGTTAGTCGACGAGCGCTTGAACTTTGCTACGTATGTCTCTTCTGACATCCCGCTATTTGGAAAAGGCACAGAACGCCCAGACCTCATTGCATATGATAAACGCGTTCTATTTCGCGGCGATAACGAACCCAGCAATCCCATCACCATATTTGAGTTCAAAAGGCCGCAACGGGATGATTTTGCCAACCGCTCTTCAAAAGAAGATCCTATTGCACAGGTGGTCAGATATGTTATGGACATCCGTAGCGGAAAATACAAGACCCCAGAGGGGCGTCCCATTCGGGTAGAGCAGAACACACCGTTCTACGGCTATGTCGTATGCGACCTAACAAGCAAGGTTACGTCGTGGATAGAGTATGAAAAAAACTTCAAACCATTGCCCGATAGACAAGGTTGGTATCAATGGATGGACAACCTCAACTTGTATATGGAGGCAATAAGTTGGGATAAGATATTGGCAGACGCAAGGATGCGAAATCGAGTATTCTTTCAGAAGTTAGGAATCTAGATAGGAGTTACAGTTCAACGAGTGACGCTGGCTATTCTGCCGAGAAACCCACTCGAGTGGATGACCCCAACTGCGTAACGCCTACCTAATAACACTTTTCGCCTGGGGATGTGAGAAGACATTCTAGCCAAGACAAGCTCTGTCAGTACTATGACAGGCGCCGAGTGGTTGTTTGCCATCTTCGCAAAAGCTGAAGTGATAGGCTAGAAACACAGGAGAAGACTCGGAGTGCTAGAAGAGACGATCTTCAGCAAGATTATCCGGGGCGCGATTCCGGCCACCATCCTCTACCAGGATGAGCTAGTGACGGCCTTTCGCGATATCGGCGCGCGGGCGCCCACTCATGTGCTGATTGTGCCCAACCGCCCCATGGCTACGGTGAATGACGTGACGGCCGAGGACGAGCCGGCGCTGGGGCGGCTCTTTACCGTCGCGGCGCAGATTGCGCGCGACGAAGGCATCGCCGAGAGCGGCTACCGGCTGATCGTCAACTGCAACCGCGATGGCGGGCAAGAGGTCTTCCACCTGCACATGCACCTGCTCGGTGGGCGGCGCCTTGGTCCCATGCTGGCCGGCTGAACGGCATCCTTCAGGGTTCACCCAGCGCACAAAAAGTGTGGAGTGCGAAGGGCGTAGCTGACGCCGCTCACACTCCACACAATGAACTTTGTACGCACCACTTTACGCAGCTACTCACACAGGCTGACGCTGGGGTCGCAATCGCCTACTTGGGCAGGACGGGACCGCGGCCGGCAGCGAGCAGGTCGCGGATCTCCTTGAGCAGCGTCTGGTCGACGGTGGGCGCCGGCGGCGGCGTGGGGGCCGCAGCCTGCTTCTTGCTCATCATGTTCACTCCCTTGACGACGAAGAAGAGCACGATCGCCACCGTCAGGAAGTTGATGATCGCCATGATCAGGTTGCCGTAGGTGAAGGTCGCCTCGCCCACCGAGAACGAGAGGCCGGCAAAGTTCACGCCGCCCAGAATCAGGCCGATCAGGGGATTGATCAGGTCATTGACCACCGAGTTGACAATTGCGGTAAACGCAGCGCCAACCACGACGGCAACGGCCAAATCGATAACATTTCCACGTAGAATGAACGCCTTCAATTCCTGCCAAAGGGTCTGTTTATTGGGGTCTGCTGCCATAACGCTCTCCTTGTACGCTGTTGGGTGCCCACCCGCAGGCACCTTCGAAGGGGAACCGCAAACGAGGCAGAGGGGATTGTGCCGCAACGACGACATCTAGATTATAGATCACGATTGGGCATTGCAGGAACGCCTATCGCAAGTGCCACCAGCGGCGACCCCTGCGCCTGGACTGTGAGAACCATTCCGTGAACGAGCCGCTTCTGCGCGCGGTGGGCAGTAGCCTGCAGCGCCCCGACGCCCTGCCCAAGACCATGGGCGCTTCCCTCTATGCTGGCGATATCGACCTGCCGGGCCAGCTCTGGCTCAAGGTGGTCTTTGCCGGCGTGCCCCATGCCCGCGTGCGCGCCGTGCACGTGGAGGCTGCGCGCGGGGCGCCCGGCGTCGTCGCCGTCTTCACCGCCGCCGATGTGCCCGTCAACGAGTACGGGCTGATCATGCCCGACCAGCCGGTGATCTGCGGCACGGGCAGCACGCCGCAAGCAGAGCTGGTGCGTTGGGAAGCCGACCACATTGCGCTGGTGGTGGCCGAAACGGCGGCGCAGGCCGAAGCCGCCGCCCGCCTTGTGACTCTGGAGGCCGAGCCGCTGCCGCTGATCACGAGCGTCGAGGCGGCGATGGCGCCCGGCGCGCACGCGCTGCACTCCTATGCCTTTCGTTACCCCTATGGCACACGCGACCTCGGCTCGAATGTGCTGCTCGAGTATGTGCTGACCAATGGTGACGCCGCCGGGGCACTTGCCGGCGCCGATGTGGTGATCGAAGCGACCTATCACACGCACGCCCAGGAGCACGCCTACCTGCAGCCCGAGGCCGGTGTGGCGCGCCTGCTGCCCGACGGCCGCATCGAGGTCACTTGCCCGGGGCAGTGGATGCACGAGGAGCGCGAGCAGATTGCCCACGCGCTGGGGCTGCCCGACGAGCAGATTGTGGTGCGCCACGCCACCGTGGGCGGCGCCTTTGGTGGGCGCGAGGACATCTCGATCCAGATTGCGCTGGCGCTGGCAGCGCAGAAGACCGGTCGCCCCGTCAAGGCCGTCTGGACGCGCGAAGAGAGCATCATTGGCCACCACAAGCGCCACCCCTTTGTGATCCATGCGCGCTGGGGGGCGACGCGCGACGGCCGTCTGGTGGCCGCCGAGATGGAACTGACGAGCGACTGCGGCGCCTATGCCTATACCAGCACCAAGGTCTTGGGCAACGCGCTGCTCGCCAGCCTGGGCCCCTACCGTATCCCCAACGTGCATGTGGTGGCGCGTACCGTCTATACAAACAACACGCCCAGCGGCGCCTTTCGCGGCTTTGGCGGCCCACAGGCCCACTTTGCCGCCGAGATGCAGGTCAACAAACTGGCCGAAGCGCTTGCGCTCGACCCCGTGGAGTTTCGCATGCGCAACCTGTGGCGGGACGGCGATTCGCTGGCCACGCGCAGCCCGCTGCCCGCTGGTGTGACGGCGGTGCAGGTGGTGGAGGCGGCGGCGCGCGCCGGCGGCTGGGAGGCGGCCAACGGCGCCGGCTGGCAGCCCGCCGCCGCGCCGGCGCTGCCGCCGTTGAGCCGCCCGCTGACCTCGCTCGAGGCGGCGGCGCGGGTCGACGACGGCAGCCCGCGCGTGGTGCAGGGGCGGGGGTTTGCCTGCTGCTTCAAGAATGTGGGCTTTAGCCTGGGCGCGGTAGAGCACTGCAACGCCTGGGTCGAGCTATACGGCGCATCCGCAATCGAGCGCGCCGTGGTGGGCTGCGTTGGGGCCGAGGTGGGCCAGGGCGCGCACGGCGCCTTCCGCCAGATCGCCGCCGAGGTGCTGGGCATCGACGTCGCACGCGTGGAGCTGCACGCCGATTCGAGCGACGTCACCGGCTCCAGCGGCAGCACATCGGCCAGCCGCATGACCTTTATGGCCGGCAACGCCATCGCCGGCGCCGCTCAGCGCGCGCTCAGCGCCTGGCAGGAGGAGGAGCGCCCGGCGCGCGCCGACTACCTCTTCCACCCGCGCGCCACCACCCCCTATGACCGCACAACTGGCGCCGCTGACCCAAACGTCACCTACGGCTACTGCGCGCAGGTGGCCGATGTGGAGGTGGACCTGGAGACCGGCCACGTCACGCTCAAGCGGCTGATCAGCGTCAACGATGTGGGCAAGGCGGTGAATCCGCAGCAGGTGCAGGGGCAGATCGAGGGCGCCGTGGCCCAATCGACCGGCTGGGCGCTGCTTGAAAACTATGTGCTGCGCGACGGGCGGGCGCAGAGCACGCGCCTGAGCACCTACCTCATCCCCAGCGTGCTCGATGTGGCCGAAGTGCTCGAGCCGATCATCCTCGAGATTCCCGACCCGCAGGGCCCGCTTGGCATCCGCGGCATGGGCGAGATGCCCTTCATCCCCACCGCGCCGGCGATCGCTGCCGCCATCCACAACGCCACCGGCGTCTGGATCGACGCGCTGCCCTACAAGCCCGATCTGGTTTGGGCGGCGCTGAACCGCAAGTAGACTGTCCGCTTCGAGTTGAGCCGGTTCGGCATCTGCTGTATTCTCAAGCAGTACCCAGGGCGCAAGAGTCAAGATGTAGTCGCGAGCGGAGAGATCATGGGGGAGACGCTACGCAATCCACCCCTCGTTGAGGCTGTGTGCGAGTTCAGGTTTCAGCCCCAGAGTGGATGGAACCTGACCGTACCTGGGCAAGTCTATGCCACGCTGGCTGCCGATTTCCCGGAGATTCGCGACGTGACTACGGTGGAGTCTCGCACGGTTCGAGAGCCAGGCAGCATCGAAGCCCTGGTTGAGCATCAGATCACGCCTCGCGTGCAGATGAGACGACGCGACGAGTCAGCTCTGATTCAGGTGGGGCCAGATCTTCTTGCCATCAATCTGCTCAGCCCATACCCAACCTGGAATGACTTCCGGGCACTGATTACGGACGTCTACAGCAAGTATGCGGAGACGATTCCATCGTCTGCCATTGTTCGTATCGGCCTGCGCTACATCAATCGCATTGTCATAAGCCCTGGCCGTACCAACATCTCCGACTACCTGACTCTTGATCCGCCACTCCACGGCGCACTGGAGCGACCGGTGACAGGCTTTGTTCAGCGCTACGAGCTTGCGTTCGATCAACCGGATGGCGTGTTGGTGCACCAAACGGGCTTTCAGACCAAGCCAAACTCAGTTCCATCGCTCATTCTTGACCTGGACTTTGCGGCTGAACGGTTTGAAGATCTGAGCGATACCGATGCCTTGGCCGCTTGGCTGACACAAGCCCATGATCGAGTCTATGAGTCCTTTGTTGCTTCCGTAAACCCAGCGCTGCTTGAGAGCTGGAGGTGAGACCTGTCTACCCAAATGACAACGCTTGAAACAAGCGCCGACCTCGAGTTCCAGTTCGTTCGCACTGTGCAGGAGAGTGATTCGGCCGTCACGATCGACTGGACGATGCTCATGCAGGCGAGCCGAGCAACCGGCGCCGGCGCGCCCTTTGTCTTCTCCCCACATCGGCGCAGCACGAGCAGGGTGAATCCGCCTGAGGGTAGAAACGAACTCCCTCACGGCGAGAGCGAACTTGGGCGCAGACTGCGCGCTTTGCGTGCCAAAATCGTGGCGTCCGGTGCACCGCTGCTTGATTGGCAGGAGATTGAGCAGGAGGTAAGGGAACGACGTGGAGAACAAGAGTGAGTGCGATGACGCGCTTGCTCTTTATTGACACGGGGGTGCTGATTGACGCCGCAAGGGGGACAACTTCTGGGGCGGAAGCTGCATTGGCTGTGCTTGCTCAGTCCGACGTCCAGTTTGCCTGCAGCCAGCTCATTCGGCTCGAGACTCTGCCCAAGGCCAGGTTTCACCAGCGCCAGGAGGAGGTCGATTTCTACGAAGCCTACTTCGCCGCGGTCTCGGTGTGGATTTCGGTTAGCGATGATCTTGTGAGCGACGCAATTGCCGAGGCGGCCCGGTTCAACCTGAGCGCGCTTGACGCTCTGCATGTGGTGATGGCGGCCGCGGCCGGCGCCGATGAGTTCGTTACGACGGAACGCCCAACGAAGCCCATCCATCGCAACCAGCGCGTGAAGGTGCGCTGCATCCAGCCTTCGTAGTGGCCGCAGTCGTACCCCACTCCCATCCTGATCTTGAATAAAAGAGGCTCGGCAGCCGGATCCCCAGGGGACGGCTGCCGAGCCTCTTCTTGCGTCAGCTGTCGCTGTCAGTCCGCCAGCACGTAGGCGAAGATCAGCGGGGCGACGATGGTGGCGTCTGATTCGATCATGTACTTGGGGGTGCTGATGTCCAGCTTCTCCCAGGTGATCTTCTCGTTGGGCACTGCGCCCGAATAGGAGCCGTAGCTGGTGGTGCTGTCGCTGATCTGGCAGAAGTAGGCCCAAAGCGGCACCTCCTCCATCTCCATGTCCTGGCGCAGCATGGGCACGACGCAGATCGGGAAGTCGCCGGCGATGCCGCCGCCAATCTGGAAGAAGCCGATCGGCTGCTGCGCCGTCTCGGCCGTGTACCATTCGGAGAGCGCCATCATGCACTCGATGCCGGTGCGCACGGTGTGCACGTTCTTGATCGTGCCCTTCATGCAGTGCGAGGCGAAGATGTTGCCCGTGGTCGAATCCTCCCAGCCGGGCACAAAGATCGGCAGGTTCTTCTCGCACGCCGCCACCATCCACGAATGCGCCGGGTCGATCTGGAACTCCTGCTCCAGACGGCCGCTGCGCAGAATGCGGTAGAGGAATTCGTGCGGGAAGTAGCGCTCGCCGGCGGCGTCGGCGGCACGCCACTCGTCCAGAATCGCATCCTCGATGCGGCGGATCGCCTCTTCCTCGGGGATGCAGGTGTCGGTGACGCGGTTGAGGTGGCGCGAGAGCAGATCGTGCTCGTCTTCAGGCGTCAGGTCGCGCCAGTTGGGCACGCGCACGTAATGGTCATGGGCAACCAGGTTGTAGATGTCTTCCTCGAGGTTGGCGCCCGTGCAGCTGATGCCGCTGATCTTGTCCTGGCGAATCATCTCGGCCAGGATCAGCCCCATTTCGGCGGTGCTCATGGCGCCGGCCATGGCCAGGAACATCTTGCCGCCGCCCGCCAGGAAGGTGCGGTAGCCTTCGGCGGCGTCGACCACGGCGGCGGCGTTGAAGTGGCGGTAGTGGTGCTGCATAAACGCCTTGACGGCGTTGTAGTCCTTCATGATTTGTCGTCCTTCATGGCAAGGCGTCTCTCTGCGGCGCGGCCGGGCTATGCCGCAGCTTCGCCGGCCGGCGCGCCGAGGGCCTGGCTGCGCATGGCGTAGGTAATGACCTTGTAGAGCAGTTTGGCAACGGCAAAGTCGGCGGCGTGCAGGCCGGGGCTGGGCGCAAGCTCGACGCAATCGATGCCGACGATCGTGGCGTTCTCGCTGATCACGCGCACCAGGTCGAGCGTTTCGTTCCAGGTCAGCCCGTCGGGTTCGGGCGTGCCGGTGGCGGGGACGATGGCCGGGTCCAGCCCGTCGACGTCGATGGTCAGGAAGACCCGCCGCCCGCGCACACGATCCACCACCTCGCGGCGCCAGGCAGCAGCGTGCACCTCTTCGGCGTACCAAACGCGCACGCGCGTCGATTCGGTGCGCGCCACCTCCACCTCTTCGCGGCAGACCGAGCGGATGCCGAACTGCAGCAGCTGTTCGATGCCGTCGCTCTCCAGCAGGCGGCGGGCAACGCAGGCATGGCTCCACGGCGTGCCGTCGTATGTGTCGCGCAGGTCGCTGTGGGCGTCGATCTGGACGACGGTGAGCGGACCGCCCAGCGCGCGCAGCAGCCCCTGCCCCACGCCGCTGCTGATCGTGTGCTCGCCGCCCAGCGCCACCAGCAGCTGCGCGTTGGCGGCGGCCTGCGCGACGGCCTCGGCGATCGCGGCGACGGCCGTCTGTGGGTCGCCGGGCAGCGCGAGCGCCGGCAGTGTGTGCACGCCCCAGCCGTTCACCGGCTCGTCGTCGAACTCGCGATCGTAAAGCTCCACCTGCTGCGAAGCGCTGATGATCGCCGCCGGCCCGGCTGCCGTGCCCCCGCCGTAGCTGACGGTGGCCTCGAAGGGGATGGGCAGCACGTGTACGCGTGCCGCCTCGGCTGCGCCAAGTTCGGGCGGCAGCCCCAGAAAGTTATCCAGCTCGGCTTCGGGCTCGTGGCTCATGGATGGGGAGCGTACCGTGCTTTCGCCGCCCTAGACAAGGATGGCGGCCGAGATGGTCGTCGTCCAGACCCCGCCCGATTCGGCGGTGACGGCCATGGTAATGCTCGTGGTGTCGACGATTTCGCCGCCCATGGCGTACTGCTCCTTGCGGGCGTTGTAGTCCTTGTCGGCGTCAAAGGGGATGCCCAGCGTGGTGGCAAGCATGGTGGCGGCCAGGTCTTCGGCGTAGTCGCCGGCTTCCTTCTCGGTTTGGCCAAAGGTGTGGTGCTCGGAGAGATAGCCATACTTGTCGGGGTCGGTGGGGCGGGCGACGCCGATGGAAGAGGCGATGCGGCGGCCGGGTTCGTTTGTGCTCATCTCGGCGATGACGGCGAAGACCACCTCGCCGGCCTGGAGCAGCGGCAGCCCTTCTTCTCGAGTGACGATCTTGCAGTTTGGCGGGAAGATCGAGGAGACGCGCACGAGGTTGAAATGGGCAATCCCGGCTTCGCGCAGGGCCATCTCAAAGCTCGTCAACTTCTCCTTGTGAACACCAACGCCGCGTGTGAGGAAGAGTTTGCGCGGGATCAGCCTCATGTGTCTTCGTCCTTCTATGGGTGTGCTGCGCTTGGTCAGCCTGTAAAGAACTATCGTTTGCGGGGATGCAGCGGGCGACCCCCGTTTTGGTCATGGGGCAACAGCCGTAATGGCGGCACCTGCGCCCAGCGCTACTGCCCGGCGCCCTGCGGCGGGTGGAAAAAACACCAGAACGCATGGTAGGGCTTTCGACCTTGGGCGTCAAAACAGGGACGCACCGTAACGGATGCAGCCCGGCGCGGCGAGTCTCCGGCGCGCACAGGCAGCCGGTTCCGCCCAGCTCTTGCAAGAAGCTCTGGCCTGTGTAGGTTGATAACGTTACTGGATGGGGATTGGGTCGCCCATGATTGGGGCGGGGTTGCGGCGCACCACATCGGCCAGCGCCACCACCAGCGCCGCCAGCTCGCGCGACGACTGAAAGCGCATTGTGCGCTCGGAGTAGGTGCGGCGGTCGGCGCTGACGCCGCGCGCCTCGACGCCCAGCGCGCGACAGGTGAAGATCGCGCGCGGTAGGTGGAAGGCCTGCGTCACCAGGATCGCCTCGTCAACGCCAAAGATGTGGCGGGCGCGGTAGCAGGTGTCGTAGGTGCGGCGGCCGGCGTAGTCGGGCTGGATGTCGGCGGCGGGCACACCCTGCTCGATGGCGTACTGCTTCATGTCGTCCGGCTCGCTGTAGGTGGCCGTGCTGTTGTCGCCGCTCATCAGCAGCTTGTCCACCGTGCCGGCGTTGTAGAGCGCAATCGCCGTATCTACCCGGTCGCGCAGCATGGTGCTCAGCCGCCCCTCGCCGTAGGCACGCGCGCCAAAGACAATCGCCACGCGCGCCGGCGCGACGCTCTCGGCCGGCTGGATGGCGTCGGCCGTGCGCAAGTTCACCCAGCCCCGCCATACAAAGGGAAAGGCAGCGCCAAGGGCGGCGCAGAGGGCAAGAATCCAGAGCAATATCCGCAACGGTCGGCGCAGCGAAGGCGTCATCTTCATGAGGCTCTTGTGAGCGAGTGGTCGAATTGTGTGCGCCGCGCATGGCCGCGCATGGAGTTGCGAATGCCGCCAGTGTAGCAGAGCCGGCTGCCCGCCACAGGATTGCAGCGCCCCCATTTGCAGACCAGAGCCTGACAGATCGCCCACCTCGCGCCAACCGCTTGCTCGCTCCCTGCACCCTTCGGCGCGTTTGACACGCGTGCCACGTGGCCGGATATACTGGAGCGCATGAGCGACGCCGACAACGTGCAACCGGCCTCCAGTGGGCCGGATGCAGCAGGGCAGCCGGCCTCCATTCCGCCCTCATCGCCTCGGCCAAATCCCAACCGATTCTACCGCCGCACAGCGCCCCGTCCCACCACCCTTGAAGGGGAGGGCAGCGGGAGCATGAGCGCGGGCGGCGTGCGTCCCGAGCTGCGCAACTGGGCAGTGCTCGACGAAGATGCTGCAGGCAGCGCAGGCGCTACCGCCCCGGCCGGCGCAGCAACCCCTGCCGAGAGCAGCGTTCACGTTGAGCGCGCGCCCACCGAGAACGACCTTGAGGCCACGCCGGCCATCGAGGGCACCGCGCGCGTGGTGGCCGAAGAGCCCGCGCCCGCTGCCCCTGCACCCGAGAGCCAGGAGGCAGCACCGGGCTCCGGCGCCGTCACCGGCGACCAGATCGACCCGATCCTGATCGCCGGGCTGCCCCAGCGCGAGGTGCATGTGCAGCCGGGCAGCAAGGCCACGCTGGTGGTAAGCCTGCTCAACAACGGCCCCATCGCCGCCACCTTTGATGTGCATCTGGAGGGTTGGGTGCACGAGTCGTGGCTGGAGGGGGAGAGCCGGCGGCGGCTGCTGGTGCAACCCGGCGAGCGCGCGGCGCTGCCGATCGTGATCGCGCCCCCGCGCGACGGCGGTGTGACGGCCGGCAGCTTCCCGCTGATCGTGGTAGTGCGTTCGCCCCACTATGCCAAGCGGCGCACGCGGCTGGTGGCCACGCTGGTGGTGCAGCCCTTTACCGACTTTGTGCTTGGGCGGCTGGAGCCGGGCCGGGTGGCGCTGGGCGCCTTTCGGCGGCGGGCACACTTTGCGCTCCCCGTCTCCAACCTGGGCAACCACCCGCTGCGGCTGGCGCTGCACGGGCAACTGCTGGGCCTGCCGGGCAGTGTGGAATTTACCGACGTGCTGGAGGGGAGCGGCAAGCAGGGTCCCACTTGGCTGGCCTCGCCCGCGACGCTGAACCTGGCCCCGCGCCAGACGGCCGAACTGTACGTGCGGGCAACGGTAAAGGGCGCGCCTGTGCTGGCCGCGCGGCCGCTGCCGGCTGCCGTGCGCGTCTCGGCCGCCGCCGGCGACGAGCGACGCCTGCCCCGCTCGGCGGCGGCCGAAGTCAGCTACCGCCCTGCGCTGCGGCCCTGGCACCTGCTGGCCGCCAGCGCCGCCTCGTTTGTGGTGCTGGTGGGCGCCGCGCTGCTGGCGCTGGCGGCGCGCCTGCTGCTGGCCGGCCCTGCGCCCCAGGCTGCCACCGCGCCTGCAGCTGCGCCGGCGCCGATTGTGATTGTACTCAACCAACCGGCGCCCACTTCTTCTGCCGCGTCAAGTGGGGCAGCCGCAACGAGTGGAGCCGCCGCGGCGCAAACGAGCGCGCCGCAAGCTGCTCCTCCGGTTGCCGCACAGGAGGGTGGCAGCGTGGCGCCGCAGGCCGATGTCAGCGCCGACGTGCCACTGGTGCAGCCCGGCCAGGTGACGCGCCCGGGCGAGAGCGCCGCCGTCACCCCGCTCACCAACCATGCCGGTAACCAGGCCGGTAACCAGGGCAGCGCCGAAAGTGGCGTCGTGACCGCCGCTTCGGTGACGCAGCCGGGGCAAACGGTGCCCGCCGCAGCCGCACCGGCCGCAGCCGCACCCGCTGTCGCCGCTGCACCGGTAGCCGCTGCACCGGCGCGCCAGATGACCTTCGCCGAGATGTTCCGCGACGTCGCCCTGCAGTACGACCTGGACTGGCGGCTGCTCGCCGCACAGGCCTACATCGAGAGCGGCTTCGACAGCCTGGCGCTGGGCGCCGACGGCGACATGGGGCTGATGCAGGTGCTACCCTCGACCTGGCGCGAGTGGGCGCCCGCCGTCGCCGTCAGCGACCCCTTCGACGCCCACAGCAACGCCCTGGTCGCCGCCGCCTATCATGACTACTTGCGCGCGCAGCTGGGCAAACGCGGCCTGCCCCAGGCGCAGTGGATGCTGGTTGCCTACAACTGGGGCATCGACCGGCTGGGCGACTTCCTGGACGCCGGCGGCACGTGGGACGAGTTGCCCGCCGTACGCCGCAACTACGCCGAAGATATCCTGCGCATCGCCCGCACCATTCCGTAACCAGAGTTTCCAGCCCTATCCGCCCGAGGCTGTCGCCTCCTGCCGCCGGAGCCCCCAATGACGCCGATGCGCCCGGACCTGACGGACATTCCCGCTGACGTGCTGGCCTACATCGAAGCGCTCGAGCTGCAGGTGGAGCAGGGGGCGCGCGGCGGGCGCAGCACGCGCAGCGCCCGCGCCGTCGACGACGATGACGCTGCCGGCGACGAGGCCGAGATTGAGTACAGCGAAGCGCCGACGCCTTCGAACGTGATCACGATCAGCGCTGCCGGCTTTGCCAAGCGCACGCCGCGCCATCTCTACGACCGACAGCGGCGCGGCGGCATGGGCGTCTTCGACCTGGAGAGTGCTGCAGGCGACCCGCCGGCGCTGCTGGTGGTGGCCGACGAACGAGCGTCGCTGATCCTGCTCACCGATCAGGGGCGCGCCTTTCGCGCCGCAGTCGAGGAGCTGCCCGAATCGCCGGTGCGTGCACGCGGTCTGCCCCTGCTCGAGAAGATGCCGCTGCGCGCCGACGAGCGGCTGCGGTTGGTGATTCCCGACCTGGCCGGCGCCTTTCTTTGCCTGGTGAGCGAACGCGGGCAGGTGCGCCGCATCGCCGCCAACTACCTGGGGCGCAGCCTGAACCCCGGCGCCATCCTGCACGACATCAAGGAGGGGGGGCCGCCCGCCGCCGCCTGCTGGAGCAGCGGCAACGATGACCTTGTGATTGTGACGCGCAAGGGCACGGCGATCCGCTTTGGCGAGCGGCAGGTGCCGGTGCGCGGCTGCCTGGGGCTGCGTGTGGAACCGGGCGACCGCGTGGCCGGCGTGGTGGCGCAGCCGGCCGACGGCGCGCTCTTTGTGCTGGCAAGCGACGGCAAGGGAGCTGTGCGCCAGCTCGAGACCTTTGCCGCCAACAAGGCGCCAGGCAGCGGCGGCAAGCTGCTGTTGAAGAGCGACGAGGTGGTGGCTGCACTGCCCGCCGGGCCGCAGATCGACCTCTTTGCCATCTCGCGCCTGGGCAAGATCATTCGTTTTCGCGCCGACGACGTGCCGCCGAAAGAGGGGCCGGTGCAGGGTGTGCACTGCATGGCCCTGCGCGCCGACAGCTGCACGGCGGCCGCCGCCGCCGTGGTGAGCGGCTGACGCAGCGCCGCCAATAGAACGCGCCGGCTGCATGCTGCCGCAGCCGGCGCCCATATGATCGCGACCCCCCGTGCGGGCGGCCAACTCGAAGCTCCGAGCGCCGCCCGCACGTGAATTTCCTCGTCTTCTCCTGCAAACCTGCTTCCGGCAGCCCGCCTTCTGCACAGCGGCGGCGCTGCTGCGTCGCCTAAAGTGATACCACAATGAAACCCGCAGTAGTGGCATAGAATGGCGGACGGAAGTCCGACAGGCGATGCTGGTGCTGCGGGAGGTTGGTGATGGTCGACATGGCGTCTGTTCTGGCAA
>WBZP01000062.1_pt1 | contig 146627 bp, 142 predicted proteins | sample 5204301 | NCBI WGS metagenome assembly WBZP01 (sample SAMN12412401, study PRJNA552823) | activated sludge metagenome | isolation source: activated sludge from nitrification reactor of wastewater treatment plant... | place: USA: Pennsylvania | collected 2017 | reverse complement strand
TAGCGGCCCCGGACGTTCAGCGCCACCATCGGCAGCGGGAAGGAGAACACGATCTCGCCCGTGTCCGGATCTGACAGCAAGAACGCGTCGTCGGTGATCACCGATCAGGCGGCGCAGGCCGTGATTGCCGAACAGGGCGGGGCCGCGGCCGAGGAGACTCGTCGCAAGGCGTATCGGATCTGGCTGGAACACATCGCGGGTGCGCAGCGATCGCCACACCGCGGCCAGGTCGTCGACGGCGTCCCGGTCGGTCCCGCGGCCGGCGAGGTAGGCGGCGTTGAGCGCCCCGGCGGATGTGCCGACCAGCAGGTCCGGTGCGATGCCTCGATCGGCGAGTGCCGCGAGCATGCCGACTTGCACCGACCCGAGGCTTGCGCCGCCTGACAGGACGAATGCGGTCGACATTGCTAGGTCTCCGTTCCCTGGTCGGGCTAGGTGGGTTCGATCCGTACGCAGCAGTACCGCTCGTGCGGGGCGAGGCGGGCCCGGCGAGTGGTGCACCCGGCGCCATCGAGCAGGCCTTCGATCAACTCGAGGTTCATGCCGCACACCAGGTCGGTGTGCTGCTGGGCGAGTGCATGGAACGGGCAGTTCGCCAGCACGATGTCGTCGCCGTCTCGGCGCGGTTCGTAGCCGCAGCGGGTCAGGGCGTCCATGGTCGCCTCGTCCGTGTCCTCGCGGTCGGCGATGCTGGCTCCGGTGGTGCGGCCGAGTTCCCCGGCCCGCGCATTCAGGCTCGCTCGCGCCGAGACGCCGGTGGACTCGGCGTCCTCGACGGCTTGTGCCAGCAGTTGACCGGCCAGCTCATAGGACCGATCCGGCAGGTGCACCGAGATCGCCTGGTCGGCCCTGCGGTACAACTTCGACGGTCGTCCCGCGCCGGGTCCGGACCGGCCGCTGAGTCGGGCGAACTCGACCGTGAGCAGTCCGGCGTCGACGAGCTTGTCGAGGTGAAACGCTGCGGTCTGGCGGGGCATGTTCAGCGCCTCGGACGCCTCGTCGCGTCCGACTGGACCCGGGTGCGCGCACACATAGGTGTACAGCCGGCGCCGGGCCGGCTCATCAAGGGCCGCGACGGCGGAAATGCCAGGGGGGGCGTCCATGATCGAATTCTAACGCTAATTTGAGTTGACTTAACAGTGATCGGTCTCTAAAGTCGATATGTGTCATTAATAGAACCGAGGAGGAACTCATGACCACCGACACCGCTGCAACCAGGTACTTCGATACGACCCGCCTGCACGAGCCCGGCTACCAGGCCTTTGTGCTGTTGCGGACGGTGTTCACCGTCGCGCCGATCCTGTTCGGCCTGGACAAGTTCTTCAACCTGCTCACCGACTGGCCGGCCTACCTGGCACCGTGGATCGATGCCATCCTGCCCGGCACCGCCGCGCAGGGCATGTACATCATCGGTGTGATCGAGATCGTCGCCGGCATCCTCGTCGCGATCGCTCCGCGCTACGGCGCGCTGGTCGTGACGGCCTGGCTGGCCGGGATCATCGTCGATCTGCTGACCTTGCCCGGCTTCTACGACGTTGCGCTGCGCGACTTCGGCCTGCTGGTCGGCGCTCTGGCGCTGGCGCGCCTGGCCGTCGTCTACAGCGGATCGAAGAAGTAGCGGTGAGCCTGCCCGACCACCGTGTTGGCACCTCGGTGCCAACACGGGTCCGGTCCGGCCGTCAGGTGCCGGGAATCGACCTCGACGCCGCCGAGTGCGCGGTCGCCGACCTGCTCCGCGCCCTGGGGCGCGATCCGGAGTCGGTGCACCTGGTCGAGACCCCGCACCGGGTGGCCGCGGCCTACCAGGAACTGCTGACTCCCCGCGACTTCGATCTGACCACCTTTCCCAACGACGCCGGGTACGACGAGTTGGTGCTGGCCCGCGACATTCCGATGACCTCGCTGTGCGAGCATCACATGCTGCCGTTCCGGGGTGTCGCACACGTGGCGTACCTGCCGGGGGAGCGGATCCTCGGATTGTCCAAACTGGCCCGCGTGGTCGAACTGTTCGCCCGCGACCTGCAGGTGCAGGAACGCATCACCATGCAGGTCGCGGACTGGCTCGACCAACACCTGCAGCCGCGGGGGATCGGGGTGGTGATCGAGGCCGAACACCTGTGCATGTCGATGCGCGGGGTCCAGGCGGCCGGCACCAAGACGGTCACCTCGGCGGTCCGCGGGCTGCTGCGCGACCGGGAGTCCGCACGCCGGGAGTTCCTGGACCTGATCCGGGGCTGAGACTGTGCCACCCAGCAAACGAACGCAGACAATGACAAGAACCCGCGAGAAGGCAATGAAAGCGACCATTTATCACAACCCGAGTTGCAGCAAGTCGTGCAGCGCCCTGGCCCGGTTGCAAGAGGCCGGTGCCGACATCACCGTCGTCGAGTACCTGGATCAGACACCCACCGTCGACCAACTTCGTGTGCTCATCGCCGAGGCCGGCCTGTCGGTGCGGCAGGTGGTGCGCGACCAAGAACCCGAGTACCGATCGCTGGGACTCGAAGGCGCCGACGACGAAGCGCTGTTGGCGGCGATGGTCGCCCATCCCAGGCTGATCCAGCGCCCGTTCGTGGCTACTGACCGGGGCACCCGGATGGCCCGCGATGGGGGCACCCTCGACGTCCTGCTGGCCGACCCGCGTCCGTGAACACCAGAAGGAGAACAACGTGACAACCGAAGCCCCCGCGGCACCCGGTACACCGGTGGTGATCATCGGTGCCGGCCTTGCCGGGGCCAAGACCGCCGAAGCGCTGCGCGCCGAAGGGTATGACGGACCGGTCGTCCTGATCGGTGACGAACCGCACCTGCCCTATGAGCGGCCCGCCCTGTCGAAGGGCTACCTCACCGGCGCCAAAGCCCTGCCGGAATTCACCGTCCACACCCGGGGCTGGTACCAAGAACACGACATCGAGCTGCGGTTGGGTGTCGCCGCCACCGCTATTGACACCGCTCAGCGCACCGTGACTCTCGCCGACGGCACCGTCATCGGATACTCGTCGCTGGTCCTGGCCACCGGATCGCATGCTGCCCGCCCGCCGATCACCAATGCCGATGCCGTCGGAGTGCACACCCTGCGCACCGTCGATGACGCCACCGCGCTGCGCGCGGAACTGACCGCGGGCTCGCGACTGGCGGTGATCGGTGGCGGATGGATCGGGCTCGAGGTCGCGGCCGTAGCCCGCAGTCACGACGTGCAGGTCACTGTGGTCGAGGCCGCCGAGCAACCGCTCACGGCGCCGCTGGGGCCACAACTCGGCGCCGTGTTCGCCGACCTGCACAGGCAACACGGGGTGGATCTGCGACTCGGCGCGCGGGTCGAGGCGATCACCACCGCTTCCGGCAGAGCCACCGGTGTGCGATTGGTGGGCGGGGCCACCGTCCCGGCAGACCGGGTTCTGGTCGCCGTCGGTGCGACACCGAACATCGCTCTCGCCGAGAACGCCGGGATCGCCGTCGAGAACGGCGGTGTCCGCGTCGATTCCGGACTGCGCACTTCCGCACCACACGTGTACGCGGTCGGCGACATCGCGGCGGCCGAGCATCCGTTCTACGGGATCCGGATCCGGACCGAACACTGGGCGACCGCACTGAACCAGCCAACGGTGGCGGCCCGCAACATCCTCGGTGCCGATGCCGGCTACGACCGGTTACCGTACTTCTTCACCGACCAGTACGACCTCGGTATGGAGTTCGTCGGACGAATAGCCGGATACACCAGGGTGATTCGCCGCGGTCATGCCGCTGGCGGTGAGGCGTTGTATTTCTGGCTCGATGACAAGAACCGCGTGCTGGCGGGAATGAATGTGAACATCTGGGATGTGACCGACGAGATCAAGGCATTGGTCGCCGGCCGGACATCCGTTGACCCAGACCGGCTTGCCGACTCCGGCGTGCCGCTGTCCGACCTGCTCAGTGCCGCGGGTAAGGTCTGCTCGCTGTGAACTCCCGGCAGAATGCATCGCCGCGTGCGCCATTCGGTGTGCACGCAATGGTCGCCCGTATCTTGAAGCCGATGTCGCGCAGTCACGTTGCGCTCTTCCGCGCGACCGGGGGACGGTTCGGCGGGCGCCTGCTGGGCAAGGGGGTCTGCCTGCTGACCACGACCGGACGCAAGAGCGGCCTGGCGCGCACCAACGCACTGCTGTTCGTTCCCGACGGCGACCGGATCATCCTCGTTGCAGCCCAGGGCGGCCTGCCCCGCCATCCACACTGGCTGCTGAACATTCGGTCCAACCCCGACGTCACCGTCGAGGTCGGCAACCGCAAACTGCGAATGCGGGCGCGCGAAGCGACCGAGACCGAACGCGGGGCGCTCTGGCCGCGGTTGACCGCGTTCTACCCCGGCTGGGCCCGGTATCAGTCGTGGACCGATCGGGTGATCCCGGTGGTCATCTGCAAACCTGCCTGAGTCAGGGCCACCACCAGATTGAGCACCGTGCGACGGTGTGGAGCACGGATAAACGTGCATGTTCAGCAGATGCGAGTTGCCGAGGCTCGGCGGCCGAACTGTTTACCATTTTGATGGTAGCCTAGTGGTATGCGTACCACCATGGATAAGGCTGGACGTCTGGTGATCCCAAAGACACTCCGCGAGCAATCAGGCATCTCTACGGGGGAGGTGGAGATTTTCCTCGACGGGTCCGGAATCCGCATCGAGAGCATCGCGGCGGACGATCTCGTCGAAGAGGATGGCCTTCTTCTGCTGCCAAGTGGCGGGCCAGAACTTGACGCCGACACGCTCCGGGAGTTGCGGTTTGCCGACCAACGCTGAACATGTGCTGGTCGATACCAGCGCCGCGCTCGCCCTGGCGCAGCGGGAGAACCCCTTTCACCACGCAGCCAGAGCCAGACTTCGGCGATGCCGGCGGGGGATGTCCGGGCACGCCGCGGTCGAGCTGCTGTCTGTGCTCACACGACTGCCGCCACCACACCGACTTAGTCCGGCTGCGGCACTTCGCCTCGAAGAGACGAACTTCCCGGAGTCCCGCTTCCTGTCGGCGGCGGATACGAAGGACCTGTTGCGGGAGTTTGCCGAAGCAGGTCTGGCCGGCGGGGCGCTCTACGATGGTCTCGTCGGTGCGGCTGCTCGCCGGCACAAGCTCAGGCTGGTCACGTGCGACCGACGGGCTGAGTCGACGTATCGCGTGCTCGGCGTCGACTACGAGCTGTTGTCGCCACGTCCGGAATGACGGGTCAGGGCGATTCACCGACATGCCTTCGTAGGGGCGCTATCCCGACACGACCACAAGAACCGTCCCGAGGTTGAGTGCTCGGGGTGCGTGAAGCGATCTCGGTTTGCCTGGCATTGCGCGGCGTCCCCTGCCTGGCTCGAGATTGTGCGCATCCAGTGGCGCGGGCATGGCCAACTCGCTACGCCATATTGGGCGGGTCGTCTTCGGGAGAAAGTCGCCCGGGTGGGTATTCAAGCCGGCAATTCGTAACAGTGACGAATCACCGGCGGCGATAGGCATGCGCCCGGTGCTCGATCCAGCCGATGTAGAGCGCGTGCTCATCGGGGAGTGCCCGAAATGTCACGCGGTAGCTGCCACGGCGCGCCACCCGCCAGCCTTCGAGCTCGAACCGCAGGGGCTTGGACATGGTGTACGGATCGGTCGGCAGCGTGTTGGTGATGAACTCTGCGATCGCGGCGGCCACCTTGTGTGGCAGCCGTTCCAAGGCGCGGATCGCGCCCGGAGACAGCTGCACTGACCACGCTTGGGGGTCGCTCACGTAAGCCCGTAGCGCCGGCGCAACTCGTCGCCGGAGACCGTGATGCCGGCGGCGTAGTCGGCGTCGGCCTGGCGCAGCTCATCGACCAAGCCCGGAGTCCTGAGCGCGTGCAAGGTTTCGTTCAGCGACTCCAGATCGTCGGCGGACATAATCACCGCCGCGACCCGACCGTGCCGGGTGATCTGGATGACTTCGTGGGTCGTGTCAGCTTCTTCGACGAGCGCCGAGAGCTTGTCCTTGGCCTCGCTGAGCGGTATGCTGCGCATTCTTCGGATACTAGCCTGTTAATTAGCCTATGCCTAGCCAGACTATTGGTCGATACTATCCGGCTATGTCACGTAACAGCTAAGGCGCCTCTGCGGCAAGCGGTTTCACGGCCCGATAATCATCTTTGTCCGGTCTCGACATCTCTGGGCGGCCAGGGCTCAATACGTCACTGTGACGGAATAGGCGGCACTTGCCCCCAGTGCCGCGGGGACGGGGCACAGTGGGCGTCCGCGAGAAAGTTGATCACACCACCGGCACGGACGTGTGATGAGATGCGACATTCGGTAGGCGAAATAGTGGAACGGTTATGTGCAGTGGTGATCGGACAAGTGAAAGCGTCAGAGATCAACTTCAAAACGACACGGACAACGGGGACGCGAACATCCCGCACATCCTGCCATCGCCCCAGCTAGGCCAAACTACCGATAAGCCACATTATGTCAAGTAAACCACTGCATATTGAGTTACCGCCCAACCGTTTTCGCATTCACGCATTGGCGGCAGGTACGCCGCGCTTTGCAGCTTCCGCGGCCAATGCGTGGTCGAAGGTTGCAAGGCTTGCTTGGTGTCGGAGCGCGACGTCAAGTACGCAACAGTCGGGCAACTTCAGCCCACTGCTGGCACGCAGTTCGGCGAGTCGTAATGGTTCCCCGCTGTCGTGAGGCGCGACCGTGATTCCGGCGGCGTGGATGTCATCGTGCATCGAAGCGCCCTGTCCTATCCGGACGCCGCCGACCAACACTTCCGCCATTGTGATCATGTGCACGAGCATCTCCCCGGGCGTGCCGGCCAGCAGAACTTCAGTGGCTGCTCGATGATGCGGATCGGCTGGATTCAAATGAGCGATCAGCACACTCGCGTCCACTGCGATCACGCTGGCCAGTCCGCTCTCAGCTCGGCGAGATAGTCAGGACCGAATGCCTCGGCGTAACGGCCCGCGCTGGCCAATACCGCGGATCGATGATCTTGCTTGTCGGCGGACTCGTCATCCTCGAGCATGTCACCTCCCGCCTCGACGAGTCGCAGAAGCAGTTTTGATCGAGGCTCCCCGGGCCATCGCTTCGCCGCCCTGTCTAAGGCGCGGGCAACCGTCGGTGTCTCTGTTACCTGATATCGGGGGCGTGTCGTCGGCACGACGCAAGTGTACCACCTGGTAGCGAAGTGATACACCGAGTTGGTCCGCCACTGAAGGGATGGACCCCCGGGGCCGTCCCCGTGGCCAGTGCGGACACGTCGGTGTGCCTGTTCTGCGGTCAGGTGCAGCAACCCCGAGTGGATGTCACCGGGATGGAGGTCCTGGTGATGCGGGACGGCACACCCTGGACTCAGGATCGCGACGATGTCGGCGCGTTGGGGAAACTGATCCCGCAGCGTGGCGGAACCCGGGTGGGTGGAGTAACCATCTATTCGGTCTCGATCTCGGTCTCGGTCTCGGTCTCGGACTTGGACTTCACCGATGATGAGGTTCTCGCTGCCCGAGTGTCTGGGCCGATTCCCCGCTGAACGAAGCTCGCCGGTCCCTAGCTGATGGCCGACCAGTAGAGCGCACCCCTTCCTCGGGGGCACACCCGGAGCGGAATACGGCGGGATCGGATATGCGGGTTATCTGCAGTACGTCGTATTACGCTGCGCCCCAATGATTTATGACGGACTCTTAGGTTGAAGTTGTCGGGTTTCAGATAACGATCACAACAACAACCTGTCCGGGCAGTGAACTGCCCTACTTCGTTTCGTTCGGCTGACTGGTGTGCACCTGCTCCAGGAACAGCGTGCGGTCTTCGACGAAGAACCAGATGCGAGCGGTGCCCTTAAGCGTCGGCTTGTGCTGCCAGCGCTCGTGGATCTTGTCCCCGCGCGCGATCGTGCCGAGTTCGCCGCGCAGCGGGTAGTTGGTCGGAGTCTTGGCTAGAGGGGTTCGCGTCAGAAAGTCCCAGGCCTCCGCGAGGGGAGGACATGATCTACGACATCGCCCTCAGCCGGGTCGCCGAGCGCGAGGCCAACGACCTTCAGTCGTACCGTGAATGGAGAAGGCGCAACGGGTCTCACCGTTTGCGCTCGATGCTCCGTGCAACTCAGCGACCACCCACTGCGGAGGAATACGTCGGAATCGAATATGGCGGGTTACCAGTATAGTGCGCTGTTTGCACTGTCGTTCAACAGGTTTCATTCATCGAGCCAGGCCTAGGAATGCCATCATCGCCCGCTCGACCTCGACCAGCTGCTCCGCCGTCAGTCGGCCAACCCTGGCGTGGACGTTCGACCGTCTGACCGTCGTGAGCTTGTCGATCATCACGTCACTATCGTGGTCGAGTCCCGAAATTCGCCCATCTCCGCCGCCAATGCGAATGCGCATCAACGGAGCATCCAATAGCGTGCTGGTTATCGGAGCTACGGTGACCGAACTCGTGACATCGAAGAGGTCATCCTGAACGATTACCGCGGGGCGCGGCTTCGCCGCGTAGACGCCTCCGGCCACGGTCCAGATTTCCCCTCGATTCACTCCTCGTCCCACCGCGTCGAGATCGCCTCGATGAAGTCTTGGTCGTCGCTGTTGATGTCGTCCGCTCTCGCGACCAGTAAGGCCTGCCTGTGCGCCTCGGCCGCGAAGATCTCGGTCCGCACGTCAGGCACCCAGACTTGCAGTGGCCGGAGGCCACGCTCACGCATTCGTCGTCGGTACTCGCCGACTCTTTCCCTCACCGCCATCACGCTATGTTACATGTAACGCCGGCTTGAGACTGCTGATCGTCACACGCCCGGCAGCAAACCACCCTGTCGTGAACTCTTCCCTGAACGCTTGAGTTGACCCGGCCGAGCGGTGGCGCCAACTCAAGCCGCTCCCCTGCCGCATCGCGGCGAATTCCGTACCTCGTATCGGGGAGGAATACGTCGGAATCGAATATGGCGGGGTTACCAGTAAACTACGCCGTATTGCAAACTGCCCCACGTGATTTCAGCCGTCGCAGTTCGAGAGCCGCCACGGCGACGCTGTGCGTTACAGGTCTAGGACGAAGCGGAGTGTTTGGTCAATGGCTTGCATCTGTTCTGGACTAATCATTCCCTGGCGAGATGACAGTCGTTCGACCGAGACCACCCGCAGTTGATCGCAGCGAGCGTAGGAAGTGTGGCCCAGCCCGCTGCCCGCCGGCTCGAGTTCAACGTGGCTTCGCAGGCCGTAACCCGCGGTGGTGATCGGGACGACGACTACCAGACCGCCCGGTCCGTTGTTGAGAATGTCGACCGACACCACCACCGCTGGGCGGCGGAAGGCTGGCTCGTGTCCGACCGGTTGGCCGAGATCTACGTGATAGACCTCCCCCCGCCAGATCAAGCCTGTGCGTCCCACTCGTGACGCTCGGCCAGGTACTGCTCCCACAGTTCGGGGTCGCTGCGCAGGCGCTGGTAATCCCCGTTGAGCCCCCGCAGGAACTCCTGTCTCTCCAAGGCGTCGATGGCCGCGTGCACGATGTCGACGACGGAGGTTTGACGAGCCTTGGCTAAAGATTGCAGCCGCTCAGAATCGGGACGGCGGACTCGGACTGTTGTGGTCTCTGCTGCCATAAAACCAGTGTAGACGAATTGTAGACATAAGGTATGGCCAATCGCCCCACGCGTTCAGCAAATGAACGACGCAGATTTCAAGTGTTACCGAACCCTTGCCCTCCCACCTTGGGTAGGGCGACTCCAAGGTTCCACACCCAAGCCTCCGTCACGATTCGCCGGTCTATCCCGGCAGCGAATACGGCAGGATCGAATATGGCGGGTTACCGGTAAAACACTGTGTATTGAGTTGTGGCGCAGAGTCTTTGAGGAGAATTCGGTCAGATGGTTCCCCGTTCGAGAATCCATCGGTGGCGGACAGGAAGCACCTCTGCAGCAATCTCAAAATCGGCGTCATAATGGATCAGCGTCACGTCGTGGGCATTGGCGATGGTGGCGATCAGGAGGTCGGCCATGCCGACAGCACGGTGGCGGCCGGTGCTGGCCAACTGTCGTTGTGCACCGAGTGCCGTCTGCCAGTGTTCATCATTGGTTGGCAGGTATTCGTACGCCAAACGGCGGTCTGACCAGAGCTGTTCATAGTCGGCCGGATTGCGTGCGCTGTAGAGTGCCTCGGCGTCGAGTTGAGCCGTGGTTGCGACCAATCCGGCCTCAATGAGTGGGGCAAGTCTGGAGGCAACTTCCGGGTGCGCCATCCGTGCTGCCGCACTGGTGTCGATGAGGTGCCGAGCGATCAACGCCACACGTCACCGCGTCGATCAGGTTCAGCCATCTCCCCTAGACCGCCGGCCTGCAGCCACGCGACCTGACGGGCACGCGCTGAGGCTGCCGCCGCTTGCTGCAACGCGATGCGCACGGTGTCCGACACGCCGGACGTCTTGAGCTCTTTTTGTGCGGCAGCCAGCAGGTCGTCGTCGAGTTCGATCAGGCGCTTCGTCATCTATCAAGCCTCCGCAGGTATATATCGACGTCCGAATCAGTATATACCGATGCTTGGGTGGGGTGCGAGGCGTCTGTGAGCACTCGCCGGGAATATGCAGGGTTACCAGTACGCTGTGGCGCTGCCGCCCAACGGCTTTCAAGAGTCGTCGGCTGTGGTGCGCCGCGGATGGCGCATTGAATCTGTGTCCCTCATCAAGGGACCGGGTGGTCATCACGCACACTGGGACACGCATCCGATGCTCTGGAGGAACGATGCCGGAATGGAGCCCCGCAGCCGAGTTCGACTTCATCGTCGTTGGCGCAGGCAGTGCGGGCTGCCTGCTGGCCAATCGGCTCAGCGCCAACCCTGATCACCGCGTCCTCTTGATCGAGGCCGGCGGCAAAGACGACTGGTTCTGGATCAAGGTGCCGGTGGGCTACCTGTACACGATTGCCAACCCCCGCACCGACTGGTGCTTCACAACCGAGGCCGACCCAGGTCTGGCAGGCCGCAGCATTCACTACGCGCGGGGCCGCGTGATCGGTGGCTGCTCGTCGATCAACGCCATGATCCACATGCGCGGACAGGCCAGCGATTACGACCTGTGGGCCAAGGCCACCGGTGACGAGCGATGGCTTTGGGGTGGCCCGGACCGTCCAGGCGAGACACTGGCGATCTACAAAAAGCTGGAAGACTACTTCGGCGGAGCCGACGACTGGCACGGCGCCGGCGGTGAGATCCGCGTCGAGCGACCGCGTGTTCGCTGGAAGATCCTGGACGCCTGGCAGGCCGCCGCAGCCCAGGTGGGCATCGCCCCCATCGATGAGTTCAACCGGGGCGACAACGCCGGCAGTGCGTACTTTCACGTCAACCAACGCCGTGGCCGTCGCTGGTCGATGGCGGATGCTTTCCTGCATCCCGTCGCCCATCGACCCAATCTCACCATCTACACCCACACCCGGGCCTTGCAGCTTCTGATCGACGACCAGGTCCACGAGGATCAGCGTCGCGGTGCCTGGACCACGGCGCAGCACCGCGTCACCGGCCTGCGGCTGCTCAAAGACGGCCAAATCGTTGACGTCCGAGCCCGCCGGGAGGTGATCCTGAGCGCCGGAGCCATTGGCTCGCCGCATCTGATGCAGGTCTCGGGTCTGGGCCCGGCTGGGCTGCTTACCCGGCATCAAGTGCCGGTGGCCGTCGATCTGCCAGGAGTGGGCGAAAACCTTCAGGACCACCTGCAGCTTCGAACGGTCTACCGAATTCAGGGCGCCCCGACTGTCAACACGCTGTACCGGAATTGGATCACCCGTGGCGGCATGGGACTTCAGTACCTGATGCTGCGATCAGGGCCCATGACGATGCCACCTTCCACGCTGGGGGCGTTCGCCAAGAGCGACCCGGCGCTGGCCAGTCCCGACTTGGAGTGGCATGTGCAGCCCTTGTCTTTGCCGAAGTTCGGCGAACCGCTGCACCGTTTCGGGGCGATCACTCCCTCGGTCTGCAATCTGCGACCGAGCTCGCGCGGCCACGTGCGTATGGCCAGTGCGGATCCACTGACCAACCCCAAGATCGTCTGCAATTACCTGTCCACTGACGCCGATCGTCGAGCTGCCGTGAAGGGTCTCCGGATGACCCGGGAGATCATGGCGGCGGCGGCTCTGGCCCGGCATAACCCGCAAGAGCTGCTGCCCGGTCCGCAACTGGTGAGCGACGAAGACCTGCAGCAGGCCGCCGGAGAACTCGGTACGACGATCTTCCACCCGGTGGGCACCTGCGCGATGGGAGCCTTTGACACACGCGGTCTGCCGCAGTCAACCGCCACGGTGCTCGACACCGACTGTCGCGTGTATCGCGTCGCCGGCCTTCGAGTGGCCGACGCTTCGGCGATGCCCACCATCACTTCCGGCAACACCAACGCGCCGGTCATGCTCATCGCAGAGCGAGCGGCGCGGGCGATCCTGGGGCAACCCGGTTAACACCGACATGTCAATCTGTTTGCTTTGGCGAGAGCGACACCTGCGCCGCTCTCCTGCGTCGCGTGAGCGCTCGTGCGCGCCTCACCTACGCGGATACGCTCGGCATGAGCGGAAGCAGCGAATTTGCCAGTAAGTGTCGCCGTATTGCGCTGCCCCCCAATAATTTCCGTTCGATTCGACGATTGCCCAGCGTTCAGAGGTCGAGGACGATGCGCAGTGCCGCATCATCATCCGATGCCGGCGTGCAGTCGCACCGAATTCCAGAACTCGCGGGTGACGGCGAGCTCGGCACGCAGCGTGGCCGGGTCCTCGATCGCGAGCAGGTGTGGAAACTCGGCCTTGAGGTGGCCGTTGAAGCTTTCGACCCAGACCGACGACGCCGTGACGGCCACCGTCGTCGATCGCGCCACCGGTGAGAGTTTCACCGTGACGGCCGACTACCTCGTTGGCGCCGACGGCGGCAAGACTGTCGGGCCCATGATCGGCGCGACGATGGTGGGTGCCGCCGACCTGCTCGATATCGTCACCGCCCACTTGAAGGCCGATTTCTCGCAGTGGTGGGACGACGACGTCCTCATCGCACACCTTCTCAACCCCGAGGCGGGCTCGTACCCCTCGGGCGGCACCTCGTCCCGATGGACAGCTACGGCGTCGAGCGCCAGCCGGTCGGGATGCGGATCGTCGACTGGGCGCTCTTCACCATGCAGAACCATTTCGTGATCGCCGTCGCCGTCATCGGCGGGGATCACCGCGACGCTGACGGCCAGTGGGCGCATGTTCGCGAAATCGCCGACGACGGAGCCATTCTCGTTCGCCCCGACAACTATGTGGCCTGGCGCAGCATGTCCTCGGCCGGCGATCCCGCCGACATCCTGATCAACGCCGTCGGCACCGTACTCCACCGCTAACGATCCCAATGACCCAAGGAGGCACAAGTATGAGCTCAAATGGCAAGGCGGACTTCGCCGAACCGATCGCCCTGTTCGGTAGCGATCCTCAGGACGTGAAGGAGATCGCCGACATGGAGAAGGCGGTCGAGGCGAACTACAACCATCAGTTCCTCAACGACCCCGACGCGCCGCTGGAACATTACATCGAGCATCCCGATGTGAGCTTCATCGACATTCTGGCGCCCGGCCACTATTTCGGGGCCGACGTGCGGAACTGGTTCAACTTCATCGGTCCGCAGTTCGTCGGTGAACTCGGGTTGATCAACATGCGGATCTTTGCCATGGGCGGCGTCGGGTTCGTGTACATGAACCAGACCTACGAGGGCACTCTGGACGACGGGAAGCACTTCTTCTGGAAGATGCGCCAGACCGACGTCGTGCAGAAGGTCGACGGACGGTGGAGCATCCTGCACGCCCACCTCTCGTTCGGTGCGGCCCCACAGGCCAAGCATCCCGACTCGTGGGTGGTCGACTTCGAGATGCCGCCGCGGCCGCTGCCGTGGACCGTGGGCGAGGCGTTGGCCGGCGGCTGAGGACACGCTCGGGATTGGCGTACGGCCGTGCCTCGACGGGCGGCGATGCTCTACGGCAGCTTGGGGCCGGTCCATGGTTGCCACACGGTGCTACTATGTGGCACATGAGCGTCCAACGCGAGGTCAGCCAGCGTGACCTACGGATGCGGTCGAAGGAGATCATGGACGCCGTCGAGCGGGGCGACTCCTTCGCCGTTACCCGTGACGGACACCAGATCGGTGAATTGATCCCCCTGCGTCGACGACGGCGTTTCGTCTCACGCGCCGAATTCGCCCGAGGCTCGCAGTTGGCACCGTTGGTCGATATCGCCGCCTTCAGGGCCGACCAGGACGCCACCTACAACCAGACCCTGATCGACCCGTATGCCCGCTGATCCGACCCGCGGCCTGCTCGACACGAACATCGTGATCCTGCGTCGCGCCATCAACCCCGACGAGCTCCCTGACGAAATGGCGATCAGCGCCGTCACACTGGCCGAACTCTCCGCCGGCGTGCACCTGGTCAGTGGCGACCACGCGGAGGCCATCGAGGAACGCGCACGCCGCGCGGATGTGCTGCAGCGGGCAGAGAACGAATTCGACCCCATTCCGTTCGAGACGGAGTCCGCTCGGGCATTCGGGCGCATCAGCGCCGCAGTCCAGGCACGCGGTCGGACTCCCCGGCGGCGAATCGCCGACCTCATGATCGCGTCGATCGCCGCGGCCGCAGAGTTGCCGCTGTACACCACCAACCCAGCTGACTTCGAAGGGTTGGACGGCATCATCCGGCTGATTCCGGTGCGACCTCCATCCTTGTGACCGGTTGGGCCGACACTGCGCGCAGTGACGTCGGCTTCGCTAAGTTTGGCCTGGCGCGGCGGAGAACATCGCCGAGTTGAGCAGGAGGGCGATTGAATCTCGAGAAGGTCGTCTTCGGATTCTTTGTGCTGTTGGCCGCCACGTTGAACTTCGGCTTCTTCATCGGCGACATCGAGGACCCCTGCTGCACAACAGCTACGAGCTCTTTGCGGCGGTGGTGGCCAGCCTCATCGCGACCGTGCTGAAGTTCGGTGACCGCACCCAACTCGGAGCCGTGCACCTGGCGACGAGCCTGGTCGCCGACTTTCAGCTGATCGCCGCCGCCCTCGTCTGGGGATACGCCTCTACGTCGCCCCCGAGGGGCTGACCGGAGGGGCGATGGCCAGTGTGGTCTCCCTGTCCGGCGGCGCGCTGGTGGCGAACATCGTGTCGGTGGTCCTGCTGGTGATCGAGACCGCGTCGTTCAACCGCCGTTAGGAACTTCAGCCGTTGAGCAACCCGCTGCTGTGTGCCCCGGCGCGAAGACGCCTGGGCCGCAGCGCTTGTCGACCGTCTCACCCGGGTGTGCGGCGAGCGGCTGCAGGCGGTCTGGAAGGTGGGTCTGACCGCGACGGAAGCCCCGGCGCTGCGGGCGTGGATCGCCGAGGGCGGTGCGCGCCTGGGCGACCTGCTGCGCAACCCGGAGGACCGTGACGAGTCGCTGCATGCGGTCCCGCTGCTGCTCGTCCGTGCCGCCGGGGGTGATCACGGCGACGACGTCGTGGTCACCCCGGATGACGACGTCGTGCTGGCCCCGAACGACGAATTGCTGCTGGTCGGCCAGCCGCGCGCCGATTGCTCAACGCGACGCTGATGGTCGACGCGACCCGTGAGTACGTCGTGCACGGACGGCATGTGCCCTCGAGTTGGGTGTGGCGCAAGCTCACCCGCCGTCCCGCCTGACTCTCAGCTATGCGCTGGCCGTTATGCCTTACGATCAGCCGGCCGTCGGTCACACCCACCAGGACTTGTCGGCCCGGGAACATGCCGACCCGCGTCGCGATGCAAACACCGCGCAGCTGCTCGCGGGGGTGAGAAGCGCATCGGTGACCGGACGCAACTTCGAGCCGAGGTCCACGACGTGACCCTACCCACGACGGGGTCGGCGCGGCTGTAGCGTGGCGGTTGTGAACTTCTCCCGTGTGCCAACCTCCCTCGCCCTCGCGGCCGGCGCCGCCTCGATCGCCCTGACGCTCGCCGCCTGCGGCTCCCCCACCGAGACGGCGAAGACCAGCGGCCCATCCGTCGCCGAGGTGGCGACATCCTCCGTCGCCCCGACCGCCGGCTGCCCCACCGCGGCGCCGGCGGACGCCGGCACCCCGGAATGGACGCTGCCAGGCGCCACGGGCAGCGTGGCCGTCACCGGATCCACCGACACCGCGGCCCCGAGCATCAAGGTGCAGGCGCCCTTCAGCGTCACCGAGACCCAGGTGCACACCCTGCGGGCCGGCGACGGACCCGTGGTGGCCGGTACCGCGACCGTCTCCGTCTGCTACATGGGTGTCAACGGCCGTGACGGATCCGTGTTCGACAGCAGCTACACCCAGGGCACACCCGTCGACTTCCCGCTCAACCGCGTGGTGCCCGGCTTCCAGAAGGCCATCGCCGGACAGAAGGTGGGCTCCACGGTCGCGGTGGCGATGACCTCCGCCGACGGCTATCCCGACGGCCAGCCCGCGGCCGGGATTGAGCCGGGCGACAGCCTGATCTTCGCCATCAAGATACTCGCCGCCCAGGGGTGAGCTGAGCGGAACGGCCTCGGCTGGAAGCGGATTCGAGCTTCAGCCAGTGCCTACTCCAGAGGCTTGCGATTGGCTGCCCCATCGTCGATCGACCAGGTGTAGCGGCCTTCGGGGGTCCCCTCGCTGCCGAGCATGAACGCGCGGTGGTAGCGGCCGCGCCGGGCGATGCTGGCGAACCATGTCGCCAGGGTGCTCATGCGGTTGCTGACGCCGGTGAGAAACGCGATGTGGATGAACCCCCACGCCAGCCACCCCACGAAGCCGGTCAGCCGGATCCGTCCGACTTGCAGCACGGCGTTGCCGCGGCTGATGTAGGCGGCCGAACCGAGGTCGCGATACCGATACGGTGTGCGCGGCTTGCCGGCCAGGTCGTCGCGGATGCAGGAGGCGGCGTGCAGCCCGCCCTGCATCGCGTTCTCCGCCACCCCGGGCAGCCCGGCGCGGCCGGCGAGATCCCCGATGACGAAGATCTCCGGATGTCCGGGCACCGAGAGGTCGGCGTCGACGGTGATGTGGCCGGTCCGATCGGCTTCGGCGCCAAGCACTTCCGCGACATGACGGGCGAACGGTACCGCCTCCACGCCCGCGGTCCACAACACCGTGCGGGTCGCGTAGTGCTCGGCCGGGCCGTCGTCCTTCGGTGTCACGGTCACGCCGTCGCGCCGCACGTCGGTGACGTGAACGCCCATGTGCATCTCGACACCGAGACGCACCAAGGTCCGGGTGGCGTTGGCGGCCAGCTCCGGCGCGAAGCTCTTCAGCACGGTCTGGCCCCCGTCGAAGAGCAGCACCCGGGCATCCTGCGGTCGGATGCTGTGAAACTCGTTGGACAACGTGCGTGTCGCCATCTCCCGGATCTGGCCGGCCAGCTCGACGCCGGTTGGGCCGCCGCCGGCCACGGCGAATGTCAGCCACGCGTCCCGTTCGGCCCCGGGCGGGAGTGTCTCGGCGATCTCGAAGGCGGTGAACAGGCGCTGCCGGATGGTCAGTGCGTCGTCGAGGGTTTTCATTCCCGGCGCCCATTGGGCGAACTGCTCGTTGCCGAGGTAGGACTGCCGCATCCCGGCCGCCAGGACCAGGACGTCGTAGCCGATCGTGAACGTCGTGTCGTCGGGCCGCAACACGGTGATGGTGCGTGACTCGGGATCGAGCCGGATGGCCTCGCCGAGCAGGGTGGTCACGTTGCGGTAGTCGTGCAACTCCTCACGCAGCGATCGACTGATGTGTCCGATGCTGAGCTTCCCGGTGGCGCACTGATACAGCAGCGGTTGGAACAGGTGGCTGGCGGTTCGGTCTAACAGCGTGACGTCCACGGCGGCGCGCCCGAGTCGGCGTGCGCAGAAAAGTCCGCCGAAGCCGCCGCCGATGATCACGACCCGCGTGCGCGCGTTCCCCATCCCAGCAGGCTAGCGGCTGACGATCAGCCGACCGCCCATTCCTTTGGCCGGGCTGAGCGATCAGGTGGACATGCACAGATGCCGTCTGCGTGACGGCCTCGCCGGTCTCGCGGACCCGACACCGGCCATCAGCCAGGACGGCGCCGACAACCTGGTTGCCGCGGTGTTCGACGTACTCGCCAACGACGCACCACAACCGACTGAACCGAGCCGCCGGTCACCCGGGTGGTATCGGGGCCGCCGGCGTGGGCGGTGCCGCGGGATCACCCGGTGCCTGGTCGTACCACCCGGGCGGTGGCGGCCCCTCGATGGGAAAGTAGCCGGGCGGCAGGGTCGGCGCGCCGAGTGCGTCAAGGGACGGATACCCCACCCCGGGCGTCGATGACTCGGGGGCCGTCAGCGAGGTATAACCGGGTGGCAGCTTGGGAGCCGGGCCGGCCCCGGGTGGCGGGGCCATGGATCCGCCGCTGTCGACCGTCAGCGCGCTCAGGGGGTCGCCGCTGCGGGAGGCGTGCCACAGATCCCGGAGGTAACCGAACGTCTGGCCCGACTGGCCCTGACCGTAGCCCGGGTTCTGCATCTCCGGGACGGGGGGCGGTCCGACCGGCAGAGCGGGCGGCGGGGCGGCCAGGTCGGGCGCGGCGAGGACGACAGGCTGCCCCGGCGCGGCAGCGGCCGGATCCGTCGGCAGGGGCGTCGGGACCACCGGATATGGATCGCCGGGGTCGGCGCCGGCCGGACCGGCGAAGGTCAGCGCGGCACCGGCAACGGCCACCCCGGCGAGCGCGATCCGGGTGAGCGGCATGCGGCGGTCTCGTTCTGTCGGCGACGGCATGGGCTCCAGCGTATCGCCTGGGCTCACGGGTGTCCGCGCGTCGCAGAACGCCGGGCCGCGGGCCGCGCTGCGCCCCACAGCCCGACGCCGATCCCACCGACGGCCCCACCGAGGCGGGGCCGATGACCTGCCGTTGGAGCGGGTTCATCGGAGTCACCCCACAGCCTGTTGGCGCGCAGCGGATCGACCAGGAACGACAACCCCGAGGCCAGCCGGATACCGCCCACGGTCAGTGCTGCGCGGTCGACGGACACGCCGCGGAGCTTAGTCTGCTGCCATGAGCCTGGTCACCTACGAACTCGACGACCACGTCGCCACGATCACCCTGAACCGGCCCGGCGCCCGCAACGCCATCAACGGCGCGCTGCGCGACGACCTCAACGCCGCGTGGGAGCGGTTCCGCGCCGACGAGGACGCCTGGGTCGGGATCCTGACCGCCAACGGCGAGGTGTACTGCGCCGGTGGCGATCTGAAGGACGGCGAGGGGGCGGTCGGAACCTTCGCCGGCACCTTCTGGGAGAAGCCGACCATCAACTCGTTCGAAAGCGGAATGGAACTGTTCAAGCCGACCATCGCCGCGGTCCACGGGCCGTGCGTGGGTTACGGCCTGACCGGAGTTCTGTTCTGCGACTTCGTCATTGCCACCACATCGGCCACCTTCTCCTACCCCGAAGTCCGGTTGGGAGTCCCCACCATCGTCGGCGCGATCCGGCTGCCGCACCGGGTCGGCTGGGCCGCCGCGATGGAGTTGCTGTTGACCGGCGAACCGATGGGCGCGGAACGGGCGAAGGAGATCGGTCTGGTGTGGCGCCTCGTCGAACCGGAGCAGCTGCAGTCCGAGGCCCGGCGGTGGGCCGAGGTGCTCACCCGGGCCGCTCCCCTGGCCCAGCGGGCCACCAAGGAGGTGGCCTGGCGAACCGCCGACATGGGCTGGATCGAGTCGGTGCGCTTCGGTGAAGTGATGCGCAAGGTGGCCGGCGCCACCGAAGACGTCGCCGAGGGCCTGCAGGCCTGGCGGGACAAACGGCAACCGAACTGGCGTGGCCGGTGACGGCGCCGCCGGAATGCCTGACCGTTCCCGCCCTGCTGCACCGGGCTGCCGAGACGGCCGGTGCGGACACCTACGTGGTGATATCGGACGAATGACTCAGCTACGCCGACGCGGAGGCCCGGTCCGCCGGGGCGGCACGCTGGTTGCTGCGACTGGGCGTCGGCAAGGGCAGCCGCGTCGGCCTGTTCTTCCCGAACTCGCCGCCCAAACCTCCGAGATCCTGCTCCCGGGCGCGGCACCGTATCTGCGGCGCATCGTCGTCACCGGCGCGCCGGACCGGCGTTGGGCAACGCGGGTCGATCCGGCGGCCGGTGTGCCGCCTGCGCTGCTGGGCGCCGTCGAGGCCGAAGTCTCCCCCGCGGATCTGGCGATCATGATCCACACGTCGGGGTCGACCGCCGATCCCAAAGGCGTGCTGCACACCCCCAGTGCCCGGATCCCCACCTTGCCGAGTGGCAAGCTGGATCGAAAGACGTTGCGCGCGAGGATTATCGACGGGGCGCTGGACTAGCCAGACCGCGAGTTGAGTCGCGCTGTCTACCCGGCCGGTGTCACCCCGTCCCCGGAACCCTTGACCGAAGCCTTCGCCCGATTCTCGGCCCGCACCGCCCTGCTGCCCCGCACGAATCCGGTCGCGGACACCGTCGCCGACAGCAGCGCCCCCTCGCCGTTGACGAAGGGGTGGAATCCGACCCCGGCGCCGCCGCGGCCTTTCACCGGGATGTCGGCGACTTCAGTTACCTTCCAGCCCTTTTCGGAGATCGACAGGATGGCCTCGCCGTTCTCACAGGTGAGCGGAAACGCGGCGATAACTGTGTCGTCGTCGGCGGCCAGCTTCACCCCGGCCACGCCGTTGCCGGCGGCGCCCTGCGGATTCACCGCGGCGGGGTCGATCCGCAGCACCTTCCCTCGGCGGGTCACCAGCGCCAGATGCGCGCCGGGCGCCAACACCCCCGAACAGAGCAACCCGGTGATGTCCGGCGCAACGGGGATGTCGCGGATCTTGTACGGCAGACCGTTACCGGTGGTGAACTTGATCCGCCCATCGGTCCACACCGCCCAGCCCAGACCGGCGGTGAGCAGGTCGCCTTTACTGTCGGAGAACACACCGCGGTCATCGAGTCGCCAGGCGGCGTTGACTTTCCGCTCGCGCGGACCGTCCTCATCGGCACCGGATGTCATGGGCGTGGCATCGAAGTCCAGCACGGTACGCCGGTCGAACTCGGCGCCTTTGAACAGTTTCGCGGTCTCCACCAACTCGTTGTCGATCACCACCCGGCGCGCGTCGGGGTTGGCCACCAACTCGGTCAGTTCGGCGAACTCGGCGTCCAGCTTCTCGGCCTCAGCCCGTAGTTCGATCACATCGAGCTTGGTCAGCCGCCGAAGCTGAAGTCCCAGAACGTAATCGGCCTGACCGGCGTCGATGGCGAACCTATCCTGCAAACCTTGGCGGGCCTGGTCGACGGTGTCGGATCCACGAATGACCGCCACGGCAGCATCGATGTCGAGGTGGATCAGCATGAGGCCGGCCACCAGATGACGGCGCGCGGTGACCTTCTCCAGCCGGTACTCGCTGCGGTGCAGCACCACTGAATCCCGCAGATGCAGGAAGGCGGAGATCAGTTCGCGCACCGACCACCAGCGCGGTACCCGGTCCTCGTCGAGGGCGACCAGGCTGGCGGCGAACGTCGACTCCAGCGGAGTCAGGGCCAGCAGTTGGTCGCGGATCTGCTCGGCGCTGTGGCCGCGTTTGGCGGTGACGACGATGCGCAGCCCGTTGCGACGGTCCGTCAGGTCTGACATGTCCGCCACACCCGACAGTTCACCGGACTCAACCAGTGACCGAATCCGTTCCTGCACAGTGTTACTCGCGACACCGGGCGGCAGCTCGGTGATGATGCAGTTCTTTCCGTCCACCGACACCGTGCCGCGCACCGTGAACGCTCCGCGGCCGGTGGTGATGTACTCCCGCAGCCCGGCCGTGCCGACCACGGTGGCCCCGCAGCCCCAGTCGGGGCCGGGAATCAGTTTGGCCAACCTGTCGTCGGTCATGTTCGGGGTTTTCAGCAGCGCCCGGCAGGCGGCCATGACCTCGCGCGGATTGTGGGCGGGCACCTTGGTGGCCCAGCCTTCGGCGATGCCGACTGCGCCGTTGCACAGCAGCACCGGCCACTGCGCCGGCAGCACCGTCGGCTCGGTCCATTCACCGTCGAACGTCGACACCATCGGCACGGCGTGATTGTCGAGTTCGGCGGTCAGCGCCGCGCCGGGTGCCGACAGCCGCATCTCCGTGTACCGGTCCGCGGCAGGGATGTCACCCTGGATGCGGGGGAACGCGCCTTGTCCGTCAATGACTTTCACGCGCTGAAACTCGGCCGCCATCAGCGCCGCGGCCCCGTACATCGAGGCGCCGCCGTGCGGGTGCAGGTTGCCGGTGACCGCGGAGCAGACCTTCGAGGACTTCTGCGGCTTGTTGCCGGGCAGCAGTTTCGAGTCGTGCATCTGGTAGAGCAGGCGTCGCTGGCCGGGCTTGAGTCCGTCGAATGCGGACGGGATGGCGCGGTCGCTGACGCTGTAGAGCGCGAACGTCAACTGGTAGTGGTTCCAGTAGTCGTCGGCGCTCTGGTCGAGCACCAGGTCGGGGTTCTGCTCAGGAACATCCAAGGTGGCAGTCATGTCGTGCTCCTAGTCGAGGTCCAGCGCGGAGGTGTCGACCCGGGAGGCGACATCGGCCATCCACGTGCGCCGGCCCTCGGGTGGTCCACCGAACAGGGTGTAGTGCAGCTTGTTCTCGGCGTCATCGGGATGCACCCGAATGACTGTGCGTCGCTGCGGATCCAGCACGGTGTTCCAGAAGTCGTCGGCGTCCATCTCACCGAGACCCTTGTTGCGCTGCACCTCCACTTTGCGCTTGGAGGTGGCTTTCAGTTGCGTGACCGCAGCGTCGCGTTCGGACTCATCCTGGCAGTAGATCCGCGCCGCGCCGTCCTTGACGACGAAAAGCGGCGGCAGTGTCACGTAGACCATCCCGGCTTCCACGAGTGGACGGTAGAAGTCCAGGAACATCGAGATCAGGCTCGAGTTGATGTTGCCGCCGTCGGGGTCGGCGTCGGAGGCGAACAGGATCCGGTCATAGCGGCACAGTTCCGGGTCACAGTGGTCCCGTAGCCCGCAGCCCAGGATGCGTTCGATCGAGTCGAACTCGTCCTTTCCCCGCGCCTTGCTCAGGGCGAATCCATAGACGTTGGGCGGCTTGCCTTTCAGCGGAAAGGCCGCCTGGAAGGTCGCGTCGCGCGCCGCTTTGATGGTGCCCAATGCGGAATCGCCCTCGCAGAGGAACAACTCGGCTCCGGAACCGCGTCCGGTCTCCCGGCTGGGCAGCAGCTTCGGCGGCAGTGACAGATTGGTGCCGAGGCCCTTGGCTTTCGACGCCGCGCGGGACCGGGCCTTGGCCCCTTCGGCGCTGCGTCGCGCCCGGGCGGATTCCAGTGCCAGCTTGGTCCACAGCGACACGGCGTCGCCGTTGGCGGGGTTGGCCGCCCAGATGGTGACGCTGCGCGCGACATCCGGAGCCATCGCCACGTTCAACGACCGTGATGACACCGCCGTCTTGGCCTGCGAGTCCCAGGACACGTCCGGGGCGCGGGTGTCGACGGCCAGCGCCGTGACCGCCGCGAAATCCTGTGGCTCCGGTCCCTGTTCGCCTTTGGCCAGGCCGAGGTCGCGGATCCGGGAAGACCGGTCGGCCAGGGCTTCGGAAAGTCCCTTCACCGCGGCGCCCAGGTGTGATCCCCCGCCGGGGGTACGCACGGTGTTGCAGAACGCGGCGACGGTGGCCGGTTCGGCCGGGCCCGCCGTCAACGACCAACGGAACGGGGTCGGGCCGCGACCGGTGGTGTACTCGCCGCAACCCTCCACCACTGCGCACACGCCGGGTACCGGAGTGCCGGCGGCGGTACACATGAGATCCAACAGGGTGTCGGTGCCCCACGGGCCGCTGAACGGCTCGGTCAACTCGGGCCGGACGTCCTCGCCGGGCCAGCCTTCGTCGACGACGACGAGGTGCACGCCGGGTGACATCCGTGCCGCGGCGTGCGCCCGCAGCAGCACCTCGTTGATGTCCACGCCGGAATCCGGCACCACCGCCGGATCGAACAGGATCCGCACCGTGGTGCCGTGCGCGTCAGGTTTGCGGTTGCCGGCGCCGCGCAGCTTCTGCGTATCGGCGCGGGTGAACGGGGCGTTCGGGTCGAAGTCCTTGCCCTCGTAGACACCGGGATAGCCGCCGCCGAAACTCTGCAGGTAGGTCTTTCCGGCCCGACGCACCGTCACATCGGTACGGGCGGAGATGAACACCGCCGCGGCGGCGCCGATTCCGTTCAGGCCGGCGCCGGTGCCGGCGGCATCGGAGTGAGCGGAGAACTTGCCGCCGGCCCGCGCGGTACCCAGCGTCTTGACGATGCCGTTCTTCCCGGTGACCGGATCGGAGTCGACGGGCAGGCCACGGCCGTCGTCAGCGACGCTGACCGATCCGTCGGCGTGCAAGGTGATGGTGACCGTGGATCCGCCGTGGCGGGGATCGGCGACCTCTTCGACGGCATTGTCCACCAGCTCACGCAGCGCGGTGTTGAGCACGTCGAGGCCCAGGTTCACCGCCGGCCGCAGGCGGGTGTGCTGGACATCGTCGAGCTCGGTGATGTCTGCGGCGTTGTAACTCACTGCGGGTTCTCTCCCGTCTGGGCCGGGTTGGGGGTGCCGCAGGAATGGTAGATGGCCGAGGCGACATCCCGGTCACCGCTGATCCGACGACACAGGATCACTTCCGTCGCTGCACGGCCTTGATGGTGTCCAACGCGTAACCGAGGGGCCGGTTGAACCAAAATCCCACACAGTTAGAACGTGTTACAGTTTGCTGTTTTGGCAGTGTAAACATCCAGTACGAAGGGGTGATCCTTGATCCAGCAGGCATCGTCGGTCGACGTCGAAACCACGGATGTTCTGGTTGTCGGGTTCGGCGCCGCGGGCACATCCGCGGGAATCTCGGCCCGCGAATCGGGCGCCGATGTCATTGCCCTGGATCGCGCGAACGGCGGCGGAGCCACCGCGATATCCGGCGGCATCATCTACGCCGGCGCGGGCACCTCGGTTCAGAAGCTCGCGGGTGTGAACGACACCGTCGAGCAGATGTTGGACTATCTACGACGCGAAGTCGGCGACGCGGTCAAGCCGGAAACGCTGGAACGGTTCGTGCGCACCAGTCCGGAGATGATCGACTGGTTGCAGAGCCACGGCGTTCCGTTCGATTCGACGCTGTGCCCGTACAAGACGTCGTATCCGAACAACAAGCACTACCTGTACTACTCGGGCAGTGAGAACGCCGGCGCATTCCGGCGCCACACACCGCCGATTCAGCGCGGCCACCGGGCCAAGGGACGCGGTGCATCCGGCAAGAAGATCTACGCGCCGATGGCCCGATCGGCTCTCGCACGAGGTGTCGACTTCCGGCCGCACACGACGGTCACCAAGTTGCTGCAGGACCCGTCGGGCCGGGTGGTCGGCGTCGAAGCGCGAACCATGAGCCGGGCACCGGAAGGGATCCGCCGGCTCTACGCCAAACTCAATGCGCTGTCGTCCAAACCGGGCATCTACTACCCGCCGCTGCGCCAGGTGGCAGATCGGCTGATCGCCAAGCTGGAACGGCGTCATGCCCGGCCGTGTCGATTCCTGGCACGCCGCGCGGTGATCGTGTGCGCCGGTGGCTTCATCGCCAATCGGGAGTGGCTGCAGCAATACGCACCGGAGTTCGGTGCGGGCATGCCGCTGGGTACCACCGGGGACGACGGCAGCGGGATCGCGCTGACCCGGGAGGTGGGCGCGGTGACCGACCGGATGGACAACGTGTCGGCCTGGCGCTTCATCACCCCGCCCAGTGCCTTCAACTCGGCGATCCTGGTCAACCAGCAGGGCGAGCGGGTCATCGACGAGACCCGCTACGGCGCGGCCGTCGGCGGCGCCCTGGTCAGGAACCACGGCGGCAAAGGTTGGGTCCTGGCCGACGCCACGCTGATGGCGCAGGCCAGGCGTCAACTGCTCACCCAGACCCTGTGGTTCCAGCAGGCTCAGGCCGCGGTGCTGCTGCTGACCGGCACCGTGCGCGGGCGCTCGCTGGCAGAAGTTGCGGGGGCGGCCGGCATCGACGCGCAGGGCCTGAGTGCCACCGTCGAGGCCCACAACCGGGCCATCGATGCGGGCGAACCGGATCCGGCAGGCAAAGCCTCCGAGTTCTGCCATCGCGTCGAGCGCGGGCCATACACCCTGATGGATGTCTCCGTGCGGCCCAACCCGCTGTATCCCACGCCGATGCTCACCCTCGGCGGCATCCGCGTTTGCGAGGACACCGGGGCGGTTCTCGATGCCGCCGGCGAGCCGATCCCCGGCTTGTTCAGCGCCGGCCGCACCGCGATCGGCATCTGTTCGGAGTCCTACGTCAGCGGGCTCTCGATCGCCGACTGTGTGTTCGCCGGGCGGCGTGCCGGAGCCTCGGCTGCCGACACCCCGCCGCACGCCGGCGCGCGATAACCCGCTCACGCTCGAGGCCCTCCCGAGCGGGAACTCCACGGCATCGTGAGGGGGTTGACTGTTCCATGCCCTCAAAGGTCTCGACAGTCCACCCGGACAAGCCCCGTCCCGGTGTGCGGCGCACACAGGAAGATCGCCGGGCCGAGGCGCAGCAGCGTCTCATCGCCGCCGCAGCCGCGCTGGTCTGCGAGTTGGGGCCCTCGGGAATCACGTTGGCCAACGTCGGAGAGCGGGCGGGTTACAGCAGAGGACTGGCTACCCACCATTTCGCGTCCACCACGCCGATCATGTGTTCGTCGCCCTGCCAGAAATTGTCATCACGCCGGCGCGTCAAGTCTGATGCCGATTTCTTGCAGGTAGCGGCCGCTGGACTAAGCGGCGGAGTCGACGCTACGCAGACGCGGCTTCACGACGCTCTCGCCGGAACGGAACCGGCGCGCCGAACCGGTGTGGACCGCCACCAGCGAATCCGAACGAACGACGCCGATTGGACCTCGCGGGGCGAACCGCGCAAGGTCGGTCCGGTACACCGCGGTGCCGGCCTTTGCCTGGCGGTAGCCGATCCGCATACCCGTGGCACCGATCGCGGCCAGGCCGCCCATCCCCGGCAGCGCCGCGGTGAACAGCGCCCACAGTGACGCCGAGATGAGCAGTGCGGCCAGGGCGCCGGTGATGTACGGCATCGTGCTGTGCGGTGCCTCAGCCAGAGCCGGTGGCACCGCGGCAGGCCGTGTCGGGGCGGTGAGCGAGGCGGGTGCGGCGAATCCGCCGCTGATCGCGAACATGACGGCGTTGTTCACCGGCAGAGGGACCTGAGTGCTCGAAGTTGTTGGAGTTGTTGGGGTTTGAGTCACATCGAGTGCGATGTTCCGCAATGCGGGGCCCGAGTGGGGGTGTGAGATTCCCGCGGTCGGTGTGGTCGCGCCGAGCGCGAGCAGGGCTGCGGCCACACCGGCGGGCACGGAGGCCAGGGGTATCAGCGAATCGCGGACCGATGTCAGCGTGCTCTGCAGGTAACCGATGACATCGGTTACGGGAGTGGGGGAATTCAGCAACGACACGATCAGCGCAGGAAGGGTGACGACTGCATCGCCGACGGCGACGGTGAGGTTCATCGCGGAAGTGATCACCACCGCTGCCGGCTGCAACAGGTTTGCCCGCACGGGACTCGCCGCCACCGGCGGTTCGGCGGACGTGGCCGGGTGCGATTCCGGCGCCGGTTGTGATGCGGTCGACGCCACTGGGTGGCCGCGGACAGCCGGCGTCGTGGTCGAGGATCCCGACGGCCCGGTGCTGTCAGCCACGGTCACCGGCGCTACGGGCGCCACTGCCGTGGCGGACACGGCCGCGACCGAACCGGCGGCAGCGTCCGCAGAGTCATCGGCGGGTGCCGATTCCGGGACGGACGCAGTGGTGTCCTCGTCGTGCGTCGCCGCAGCGCTCTCAGCCATGGCGGAATCGCCGGTGGCGTCTTCCGCAGCGGCGTCCGCGAGGGCCGGGTCACTGCCGGACTGTCCGGTCTTCTCGTGCTGCGGGTTCAGGCCCGCGGTGATGCTGACGGTGATGTTGCGGACCGCGTCCTGCAACGATTTCTGCAGCGGGCTGCCGCCCGAGCCGCCCGCGTTCTGGCTGGAGGTGGTGGTGCCCGACGAGGTGTGATCGGCGTCCGCAGCTGCGGTCGCACCACCCATGCCGCCGCCGACGGCCAGCCCGGTCGTGAGGACACACACGCCCAGCGCACGACGAAAGCGTGTCGAAATGGTCGTCTCCTCGCACCGGAATTGCACGTGATCGTCATCACAGCAATTTCCAATATGCGGTGTGACCAAGACGCTTGTCAAACGGGGCAACGAATCAGCAACTCATTCGGTGCCGTGCGGGCGGTCTGCGGGCGGTACCCGGCAGGCCCAGCGGGCCAACTTGCCGCTGGTGGTGCGGGGAATGGCACCGGCCGACAGCACGTGAACACCGGCAACGTCGACACCGTGCCGGCGGGTGACCAGATCGCGGATGGCCGCGATCGCCGATTGCACGTCCGCACGCGCCGTGCCCGCTGCCCGCTCGGCGACGATCGTCACCGCCTGCGCACCCGCCGGCGCGTAGGCGACCACGTATCCCCGCCGCACCAGGGTGGCGGCGTCGGCCACCGTGGCTTCGATGTCCTGCGGGTAATGGGCAAGCCCACCGATGACCAGCAGATCCGCCAACCGCCCGGTGACATACAACTCGCCGTGGTGGTAGAAGCCAAGATCGCCGGTTCGCAGCCAGTCCCCGTCCGCTCTGGCACCGACCGTGTGACTGCCGGCGTCCAGGACCGAGCACAGCCGCGCGCCGAACGTCCGCCGGGTGTCCTCCGGGCGGCCCCAGTAGCCCCGACCGATGTTGCGGCCCTGCAGCCAGATCTCACCGACCAGGCCGTCGGACACCTCCCCCGCCGTGTCGGGATCGACGATGACGGCCCATTCGCTGCGCGCCACCCGCCCGCAGGACACCTGCGGCAGCCGACCGGGCGCGTCCGCCGACACCGGCACCGCACGGCCGGCGGACAACTCGGAGCGGTCGACGTAGGTCACCGTCGGCACCGACGGAGTGTCCGTGGTGGAGACGAGCAGGGTGGCCTCCGCGATGCCATAGGACGGTTTGATGGCCGTCGGCGGCAGACCGAATGGCGCGAACGCGTTGTTGAACGCGGTGATGGCGTCGCAGCGGACCGGCTCGGAACCGATGATCATCACGACCCTGCTCAGGTCGATGCCGGTGCCGGCCGCCGGTACGCCGCGCTGCGCGGTCCACTCGTAGGCGAAGTTCGGTGCGGCGGTCACCACGCGGGCGTCGCGAGCCTCGGCGGCCAGCGCGTCGATCCACCGCTGCGGCCGCCGAATGAAGGCCGTCGGCGACATCAGGGTCGAATGACCGCCGTAGACCGTCGGAAAGCCGATCATCGACAGGCCCATGTCGTGGTAGAGCGGCAACCAGCTAACCCCGTGGGTGTTCCGGTCGAGCATGTCGATCGACAGGATCATCTGCAAGAGGTTGAAACCGACCGCGCGGTGGGTGATCTCGACGCCCACCGGTGGGCGCGTCGAACCGCCGGTGTACTGCAGATGCGACACGTCGTCCACGCCGAGTTCGGTCGGCCGGAAGGCCGCTCCGGCGGCGTCGGGCACCTCGTCGATGACGATCACGTGCGGTGTGACGCCCCGGTTGTGACCGGCCAGCTTCTGCAGGAACAGCCCGACCACCTCGCGGGCGGCCGCAGTGGTCAGCACCACGGACGGCCGGGCGTCGCGCAGGGCGATTTCGAGGCGTTCGGCGTGGCCGGGCAGTTCGGGTGCGAACAGCGGTACCGCGATCGTGCCCGCCTTGATCGCGGCGAAGAACCCGGCGACGAATTCCAGGCCCTGGGGGGCCAGGATCGCGACCCGGTCGCCGTGGGTGGCGACGGCCTGGATCCGGGCGGCGACGGCACTGAGCCGGACGCCGAGCTGAGCCCACGTCAGCTCGGTGGCGTGCGGCTGCCCCGAGCCGCTGTGGTCGAGATACCGGTAGGCGACCGATTCGCCCACGCTGGCGATGTTGCGTTCGATCAGGGAGATCAGGGTGGTGCCCGGGGGCACCACGATCCCGCCGTCGGCGTCGAGGCAGTCCTCGATGCGCAACAGGCCGGTCGGAACCGTGTCGTGTCGCGCGGCAACCATGCGGGTCAGTCTACGAGCCCCGAATTAGCTTGACGGGCAACTCAACTCGTGGTGTCGCTCACTTTGACCAGCATCTTGCCGATGTTGGCCCCCGTGAACAGGCCGTTGAGGGCCTCGACACACGATTCGAGGCCGTCGAACACGGTTTCGTGGTGCACCAGCAGGCCCTGCTCCTCCCAGCCGCGCAGCGCGGCGTAGGCCTCTTCGAAGCGGCTCCATTCGTCGAGCGCGTTGAAGCCCTGCATCAGGGCGGTGCGCGAGAGCAGGTGCACATAGTTGGCCGGACCCGGATGTTCACCGGTCAGATAGCTGGAAATGACGCCGCACAGCACCACCCGCGCCTTGGGCGCGATCCGCCCGAGCACGGCGTTCAGCACGGGGCCGCCGACATTGTCGAAGTACACGTCGACGCCCCGCGGGCAGTGCTCCCTGAGGTCGGCGTCGAGCTGGCCCTGCTTGTAGTCGATGCACGCGTCGAAACCGAACTCGTCGACGACGAAGGCGCACTTCTGCGCTCCCCCGGCGATGCCGACCACGCGGGCGCCGGCGATTTTGGCGATCTGCCCGGCGACCGACCCGGTGGCGCCCGCGGCCGCCGACACCACCACTGTCTCGCCGGGTTGCGGTTTGCCGATGCCCATCATGCCGAAGTACGCGGTCGCGCCGGTCGGGCCGTAGACCGACATCGCGGCCAACTGGCTTATCCCCGGGGCGACCGGTGTGCAGAACACGTCGTCGTGTACGACGACGTACTCCTGGAACCCGGTCAGGGTCGTCACCACGTCGCCGACGGCATATGCCGGGCAGCGCGATTCGACGACCTCGCCGATGCCGGCGCCGCGGACCACCTCGCCGAGTTGAACCGGCGGCAGGTAGCCGGGCTGATCGTCCAGCCAGGTTCGGGCCGCGGCATCCATCCCGATGTAGGTGGTGCGCACCAACGCCTCACCGTCGTTCGGCTCTGGCGCGGAAGCGGAGATCAGCTCGACGTCGTCGGGGGCGACCAGACCCGTGGGCCGTCGCCGCAGCACTATCTGACGGTTGGTTCGCTGCGCCACGAGGGCCCGAAACCTAACCCAGCGCGGCCAGCGCGGTGTCGTAGTCGGGTTCCTGGGCGACCTCGGGAACCAGTTCGGTGTAGGCCACGTTGCCCTCGGCGCCGACGACTACGACGGCCCGCCCGAGCAGGCCGGCCATCGGGCCGTCGGTGATGGTGATCCCGTAGTCCTTGCCGAAGCTGTCGCGGAACGCCGACGCGGAGGTGACGTTCTCGATTCCCTCCGCACCGCAGAACCGCTTCTGGGCGAAGGGCAGATCGTTGGACACGTTCAACACGACGGCGCCGCCGGCGGCCGCGCGTTCGTTGAAGGCGCGCACGCTGGCCGCGCAGACCGGGGTGTCGATGGATGGAAAGATGTTGAGCAGCAGCGCCTTACCCCGGAACTGCTCACTGGTGACGGTGCCGAGGTCGGTGCCCGTCAGGGTGAAGGCCGGAGCCGGGGTGCCGACCGCGGGCAGATCGCCGACGGTGTTGATCGCATTTCCGTGCAGGGTTATCTGTGCCATGAGCACAGTGTGTCAGGCGTCACTGTGCCGCGAGCGGCCAGGGTCGGGCCTTACTGGTCGATCATCCGCACCAGGTACGGCGTCATACCGTCGGTGCGAACCTTCGAAACCGTCACCGCCGGCGGGGTCGACTCCACCATCTGGCCGTTGCCGATGAACAACGCGACGCTCTGGGTGCCCTCGGGTCCCCAGAAGATCAGGTCACCGGGCAGGGCCTGCGACGGCAACACTTTGCGGCCGACCTTGTACTGCTCGCCCGACGATCGCGGCATCTTGATGCCGACGCCCGCGAACGCGTACACGACGAGCCCCGACGAGTCGAACCCGACCACCCGCGGTTTGGGGGCCGGTGCGGCCGGTGTGGTCGCGGGTGGCAGCTGCCCGAAGATCGGGACCCCGGCCGGGTTCAGCGGATCGGTGGCCGGCGCCGCACTCAGGTCGACGGGGGCCGGGTCATCCCCCGAACCCGATCCTTCGCTGGGACCGTCCACGTTGCCGCCGCCGTACGAATAGGGCACGCCGCGCTGGGACAGGGCCCGCTGGATCACGTACTGAATCGCCTGCTGGCGGGTGCCGGTCCAGGGGGCGGCGCCGGCGGTGCCGGCGTTGACCAGTGCGGGCGCCGCCAACGCGACGAGAGCCATGACGACCACTGAGAGTTTGCCGGTCCGTCTCATTTCCCTTCACCTTTCCGGTCACGGCGCGCTAGTCACCCGCGCCACAATAGTCACTACTACCACTTGTACAACAGCGGCGAGAGGGCCACCAAATCTGGTGGGGGCGACCGGGGATCTGTTGTCGTACCGTGACCGGCCCGGCGGTGCATCGTTACCGGCAGGGGTAAAGCTCAGCGCTTCTTGTCACGCACCTTGTAGGTCGACGGCCACGACATCCGCGACTCGTCGCCGACCAGTGGGACGCCCTTGGCGCCGACCTTGACGTGGTAGGCCTCCTTGCCCGCGCCCACCTCCTTGTTGGCGTGCTCGGTGGCCAGGTAGTAGAGCTCGTCGATCGCGGCCTCGCTGTAGGCCACGAAGGTGGTCTTGCGTTCGGCGTCACCGAGCCCGGCCTTCATCCGGTCGGGCAGCACTTTCGAGGCCAGGGCGCCCAGTGCGAGCAACGCGATCGGGATCACCCAGTAGAAGACGACGGACAGCGGGGACCTGATGTCCAGGATCGTCGCGTCGCCCTGCACCGTCGGCGGTATCGCCGACGAAACCGTCATGCCGGCGAAGACCGCGACCCAGATCCAGGTGAGCCGGTTGATGATCTCACCGAATAGATCGCTGTTGATCACGTCCGGCGGCTGGCCCTCCTCGGCGAACTCGCGGACGAACGGGTGCCCGGTCAGCACTCCCGTCAACGCGACCAGGAAGATGCCGGCATTGCTCAGCGGCTGCATCCAGCGTTCCATGACCGACTGGTCCAGTACGAGCGTCAGCACGGTCAGCGCCGCGAAGGTGGCCACCGCACCGATCTGCAGGGTGCGGCCGGGTTTCCCGCCGACCCGTCCGGCCGCCAGCGCCGCGACGGCGGTGGCCAGCGCGACCAGGACCGCGGTGAGGAAAGGGACATTGCCGACCAGGATCCAATAGACGATCCACGGCGCGAAGCCAAAGAGAATGCCCACGATCGGTGAGTCTATGGGTGCGCGGACCGAGGCGGGTCGCGGCCTCCAGGCGCTGGTCGGGCCGCTCAGGGCTCGAGCACGACCTTGATCGCGCCGGCCGACCGGTCGGCCGCCACCCGGAACGCCTCGGCCGCATCCGTCAGCGGGAAGCGGTGCGTGATGACCGTGGCGGCGACCTCGTGGTTGGCGGCCAGCGCCGCGGCGGCCTCGGCGAACTCGCGTCCGTCGCGGCCCCGTCCGTAGCAGTAGCTGCCCGCGATGGTGAGTTCCTTCATCAACAGCGGCAGGCCGGCCACCGTCCAGGACCCGGTGTTGACGCCGACCACCGCGACGCGTCCGCCGGGGGCGGTGGCTTCGATGCAGTGCTGCAGCGACGATTCGGTGCCCGCTGACTCCACCGTGATGTCGTATTCCCCGCCGGGCTGCCCGGCGCCCAGGCGCTCACCGGCGGCGACCTGATGGGGATGGCGGGCGGCGAGGTCGACGTCGAGACCCAACGCGCGGGCGGCGGCGACGGCGAGCAATCCGATCGAACCGCCCCCGACGACCAGTACGCGCTCCCCCGCGACCGCGGCAACCCGGCGAAACGCGTGCCAGCACACCGCCATCGGCTCGACGAGGGTGGCATCGGCCACCGGCAGCCCGGCCGGGAGTTCGAGCAGGCAGTCGGCGGGCACCGCGATACGGTCGGCCATCCCGCCGTCGAAGTCGACACCCAGCATGCCGTGTGCGGCCGGGCCGCGACAGCGTTGCGATGCGCCGGCGGCGCACTGGTCGCAACGCCCGCACGACACGGTCGGTTCGACGCAATACGTTCTGTCGCCGATGGTTCCGGCGATTTCATGACCGATCGTGACCGGCAGCCCGAAGCGGAGCAACCCCAGATCGCTGCCGCAGATGCCGGCGGCCGTCACCGTCAGGATCGGCCAGTCGCCGGACGGGGCGGGTGCGTCGACCAACGCCGCGCAACCGGCCACGGAGCGGACCGCGTGGATGCGCTGCCCCGTCATCCGACGGCGTCTCTCAGCCGCTGCCGCCACCACGCCACCCGATCGGGGTCGGTGAGGGCGAAGCGGCGGATCAGCTCCGCGTCCGGCGCCGGGGCCATCGGGGCGACCGGCAGGTGGCCGTCGGCCGGGATCAGCCAACGCGCCTCGGCCACCACGTCACCGGCCAGCAACGTGCGGGTGCCCAGCGCGCACCCGAACGGCAGTTCCGGCAGCACCCCGGCCAGCGCGACACCGCCGGCCAGCCCGACGCTGGTCTCGCCGGTGGAGGTCACCACGCACGGCAGGCCGCATGCCTCGGCGATCCGCAGGGCGCGGCGCACCCCGCCCATCGGCCCGAACGACAGCACGGCGATGTCGGCCACCCCGGACAGCTCTAGAGCGCTGGGGTCCGGTGCGTTTCGCAGTGACTCGTCGACGGCGACCGGTATGTCGATCCGGCGCCGAACCGCGGCGAGCTCTTCGGTTGTGGCACAGGGCTGTTCGACGTATTGAAGCCCACCCGCCGCACGCGTGAGCGCGCCGATGGCCGCCACCGCGTCGTCGATCCCCCACCGCCCGTTGGCATCGCAGCGGATCGATCCGGACGGTCCCAACGCGTCGCGCACGGCCTCCACCCGCGCGACGTCATCGGCAAGCGGTCCGTAGCCCACCACGACGTCGGCGGTACGGCAGCCGGATTCCGTGACCAGCCGGTGGGCTTCGGCCGCCCCGGCGGCCGGCACGCGTACCGCCACCGGGATCCGCCCGCGCACCGGGTCGGGCCAGCCCACCGTCCCGCCCTCGACCGCCGCGGTCAGCCACCGGCCGAGCACCGCCGGATTCGCGTCGGCGGCCGGACTGAACTCGCCCCAGCCCTGCGGCCCCTCGACGAGCATCCCTTCCCGCACCGTCGCCGCGCCGGTGTCGGCCGTCTGCGGTATCGCGAACACCGGGGCGCCGTCGAAGTCGATCAGAGTCTGCACAGCTTGCGACGTTAGCCCAGCGCACACAGGTGGATTCGGTTGCGGTACCGGACGCGGTGGTTACGGAACAGTGACGCAGACGCCGTTCATGCAGCCGCCACGGCCGGTACCCGGGGTCTCTTCGCCCGGCGACACCGGGGATGTCGTGGGGCTCAACTCGGTGGTGGCGGTCGTCGGTCCGGTGCTCTCGCTGCTGCATCCGACCGCGAGCACAATCGCGGCCGTTCCGCCGAAGAGCGTCAATGCCGTGCTGGCATTGGTTTCATCAGGCCCTCGCTCTCAATCGTTAGGCCCGCGCCGAATACCCGCGACCTGCGACGGCGAACCGGCGGCGGCTCAGGGGGCCGGCAGCTCGAACTGCACGCGGGCGGCCTGCTCGATCATCGGCGCCAGCCGTGCGCGGGCCGCGTTGTGCTCCTCGTCGAGGTCGTAGGCCCGGTAGGCGTCGGCGTCGGTGAAGTCGGACACAATCGCGAAACTCCAGTTGCCCTCGCGCAGCCCGAGGTCGTCACCGAGGGTGAAGCTGACCGTGCCCGGACAGTTCAGGTTGCGGAAGATGTCCTGGACCTCGGCGACCAGGTCCTGGTCGGATTCGGGCCTCAGCTTGATCAGGACGACGTTGCGGATCACCGCCGCACCGTAGCAGGACACTGCCTGCCAGCGGATTTCGGCTAACTCTTGACTCAGTCCAGAAAATGGAGTACGAGTGTCTATGTGACGTCGGGCCAGCACTACGCCGAGCGGTTGCGCAGCGCCGATCTGCGCGTGACGCGGCCGCGGGTCGCGGTGCTCGAAGCGGTGCACGACCATCCGCACGCCGACACCGAGACCATTTTCGCCGCCGTGCGCGGCGGTCTGGCCGACGTGTCGCGGCAGACCGTTTACGACGTTCTCAACGCCCTGACGGCGGTCGGGTTGGTACGACGGATCCAGCCGTCGGGTTCGGTCGCCCGCTACGAGTCGCGCGTCGGCGACAACCACCACCACGTCGTGTGCCGGCGCTGCGGGGTGATCAACGACGTGGACTGCGCCGTTGGCGACACTCCGTGCCTGACGCCGGAACCCGCGGCCGTCGAAGGTTTCCTGCTGGACGAGGCGGAGGTCACCTACTGGGGCCTGTGCCCCGATTGCTCTGTCGCAGAAGAGATTTCCTGATCACGACAGTGATCAGAGCCCACATCACCACTCCCGGAAGGAAATGTAGTGCCCGAGGAACACCCACCCATTGGTGAGGCCATGACGGAACCCGCGGAGAGCGGTTGCCCGATGCGCATCAAGCCGCCGGTCGAAGGCGGCAGTAACCGCGATTGGTGGCCCAACGCGGTAAACCTGAAGATCCTGCAGAAGAATCCCCCCGCCATCGACCCGACGGACGAGGGCTATGACTACCGCGAGGCCGTCCAGACGCTCGATTTCGAGGCCTTCGAGCGCGATTTCGATGCCCTGCTGACCGATTCGCAGGAGTGGTGGCCCGCCGACTTCGGCCACTACGGCCCGTTGTTCGTCCGGATGTCGTGGCACGCCGCCGGCACCTACCGGGTGCAGGACGGCCGCGGCGGCGGCGGGCGCGGCATGCAGCGCTTCGCCCCGCTGAACAGCTGGCCGGACAACGTCAGCCTGGACAAGGCGCGCCGTCTGCTGTGGCCGCTGAAGAAGAAGTACGGCAAGAAGATCTCGTGGTCCGACCTGATCGTCTACGCGGGCAACCGGGCGATGGAGCACATGGGCTTCAAGACCGCCGGCTTCTCCTTCGGCCGCCCGGACTTCTGGGAGCCCGAGGAGGACGTCTACTGGGGCGCCGAGGCCGAGTGGCTCGGTTCGCAGGACCGCTACGCCGGCAGCGACCGCACCAAGCTGGAGAACCCGCTGGCCGCCAGCCACATGGGCCTGATCTACGTCAACCCCGAAGGCCCCGAAGGCAATCCGGATTACCTGGCAGCAGCCATCGACATCCGCGAGACCTTCGGCCGGATGGCGATGAACGACGTCGAGACCGCCGCGCTGATCGTCGGTGGCCACACCTTCGGCAAGACCCACGGCGCCACCGACATCGAGAACGGCGTGGAGCCTGAGGCGGCACCGCTCGAGGCGATGGGCCTGGGCTGGGCCAACCCCGGCCTCGGCAACGACACCGTCAGTAGCGGCATCGAGGTGACCTGGACCCACACCCCCACCAAGTGGGACAACTCGTTCCTGGAGATCCTCTACAGCAACGAGTGGGAGCTGTTCAAGAGCCCCGCGGGCGCCAACCAGTGGCGTCCCAAGGACAACGGCTGGGCCAACTCGGTGCCGATGGCTCAGGGCACCGGCAAGACCCACCCGGCGATGCTGACCACCGACCTGTCGATGCGGTTCGATCCGATCTACGGGAAGATCACCCGCCGCTGGCTGGATCATCCCGAGGAACTCGCCGAGGAGTACGCCAAGGCGTGGTTCAAGCTGCTGCACCGCGATCTGGGGCCGGTCACGCGGTACCTCGGGCCGCTGGTGCCCAAGCAGACCTGGCTGTGGCAGGACGTCATCCCGGCCGGTAAGGCCCTGAGCGATGCCGATGTGGCCACGCTCAAAGCCGCCATCGCCGATTCGGGTCTGACTGTGCAGCAGCTGGTTTCGACGGCCTGGAAGGCGGCGTCGTCGTACCGGGCCAGCGACATGCGCGGCGGGGCCAACGGTGGCCGGATCCGGCTGCAGCCGCAGCTGGGCTGGGACGCCAACGAGCCCGACGAGCTCGCCCAGGTGATCCGCAAGCTCGAGGAGATCCAGCAGGCGTCCGGCACCGGGGTGTCGTTCGCCGACCTGGTGGTGCTCGGCGGGGCCGTCGGCGTCGAGAAGGCGGCCAAGGACGCCGGATTCGATGTCACCGTGCCGTTCCTGTCAGGCCGCGGCGACGCCACCCAGGACCAGACCGAGGTCGAGTCGTTCGCCTGGCTGGAGACCCTCTCCGACGGCTTCCGCAACCACGTCGGCAAGGGTGACCCGCTGCCGGCGGAGTACCGGGTGATCGACAAGGCGAACCTGCTGGGTCTGTCGGGTCCGGAGATGACGGTGCTCATCGGCGGCCTGCGCGTGCTGGGCGCCAACCACGGTGGCTCGGACCTCGGTGTGCTGACCGCCAACAAGGGGAAGCTGACGAACGACTTCTTCGTCAACCTCACCGACATGGGCACCAAGTGGGCGCCGGCACCCGCCGATGACGGCACCTACGTCGGCACCGACCGTGCCAGCGGTGCGCCCAAGTGGACCGCCAGCCGCGTCGACCTGCTGTTCGGGTCGAACTCGCAGCTGCGTGCCCTGGCCGAGGTGTACGCCCAGGACGACTCGAAGGAGAAGTTCGTCCGGGACTTCGTCGCCGCGTGGAACAAGGTGATGAACGCCGACCGGTTCGACGTCAAGAAGTAATCGCCTTCAGCAACACCCCGCGGGCCTCCGGGCTCGCGGGGTGTTGTGCGTCGCGGGGTGCGGCGCCCTCAGACGGGTCCGGACAGCTGCCCGGCGATCAACGGCGCGATACGGTCCGCCAGCAGCGCGTGGCCGGCGTCGGTCGGATGAACCCCGTCGTGGCCGATGAGCCAGGGTGTGCCGAAGAACCAGCCGGCGATCAACGGGTCGTAGAACGCCGCCCCCTGTGCCAATGCCTGTGCGCGCAGCGTGTCCCGGATCCGCAGGACGTCCGGCGGGACGTCGGCGGCGGTCCACGGCGGCCCGATCACCAGCAGCCGCGCACCCGGGGCGGTTCGCTTCGCCAGTGCGAAGGCCTCCCCGGCGTTGGCTGCCACCACCTTCGGGTCGGCGTGCTCGTCGTTGCGGGATCCGAAGAACACCACCAGGGTGTCGTCGGACCGCACCGCCCGGGGCGTCAGATCGCCGAACAGGCTGCCCCGGTTGCCGCGGACCGCGTAACCCGCACCGCCCTCGGCGGCGACGTCCGGCGCGATGCGGTAACCCTGGGTGGTCAGCATCTGCCAGACCCGGGGCGCCCAGCCGCTGGGGCCCAAGCCACCCTCGGCACTGCCGGTGGTGTACGAATCCCCGATCACCGCAACACGACTGAGCGATCTTCCCGACGCCTCCGGTGCAGCCTTGGCCGTGGGGACGCCCAGCGCGGCGAGCATCACCGTCAGCGCCACCAGGACGGCTGCACACCGCGTCACGGCACCGTCACCTTCCGCCTGGCCGACCGCGTGGCATCGGCGGAGCCGTCAGTCGGGGGACGCACGTCGAGCATTCGGCGCAACCACTTGCGCGCCGGCTCCTCGACCGCGTGGTACAGCACCGCCGAGGCGAGCAGGCACACCCCGAACAACCCGAGCACGATCAGCTTGCCCGGGCCGCCGGACAGCGTGAGGTCGAATTGGCGCGCCGTCCAGTTCCAGCCGGTGTGGACGAGTTCGTGGACCATGTAGAGGCAGAACGAGATCTGACCGCCGAGCACCATCACCCGGGTCGCCAGTATCCGCGGCAGCGTCCCGACGCCGATGGCCAGCGTCACCACCAGCGGAGCGAACAGCAGATCCACCACCCCGCCGCTGTCGATCACGCCGGGCAGCGGATGTGCGTCGAACAGATACAGCAGACCGACGGCGGCGGCGACGAGAACCACCGCGGTGACACCGGCGACCACCCGCATCTGGTGGGACGGCCGCAGCCGGCGCACCGCGGCGCACGCCAGCGCGCCGGCGGTGAACTGCATCAGGATCCGTGGCAGCCAGCTCCAGGGGGTGTAAAAGTGCCCGCTGATCAGCAACAGCAGCACCGGGGGCAGCGACGCCGCCAACCCCAGCAGCATCAGGCCGCGGGCGCGGGTGACCTGCGCCAGCCGGAAGATCACCAGGACCACCACCCCGAACAACAGGTAGGCCAGCCACTCGGCGCTGATCGACCAGGCCGGGCCGTCCCAGCTGGAGCCGTCGAAGAACGGCTGGAACCACAGCTGCGCCATGAACAGCTGCCGGATGTAGCTGACCGCGTTGAAGGCGGCGGTGTCCTCGGTGGGCACGTGACCGACGTAGAAGGTGAACATCACCCACAGCGCGGCCAGGTGCAGCGTCACCAGGTACACCGGCCAGACCCGGGCCAGGCGCAGCCACAGGAATCGCACGGTGCCGCGCAGCGACCACGACGGTCCCATGGTGTCCAGGTAGTTCCAGGTCAGCACAAAGCCGCTGAGGATGAAGAAGAGGTCGACGCCCTGCGCGCCGCTGTTGAGGATCGGCGCCGTCGCGGAAGCCAGCGCGGGCGCGGCGTCATGCAGCAGCGGTCGGAAGTGGAACAGCACCACCCATAGGGCGGCGAAGATGCGAAGGCCGGTCAGGGCCCTGATCTCTCCGCTGCGCACAAACTCTTCCTGACGACCACTTCCGACGGCGGTTGATCCCCTTCAGGGCAGCCTAACAGCGGTGCGCCCGCGGGGCCGGGACCGAAATGCAGTGGGATTTCTGATAGCTGTCGGCGACCGTCTGCCCGCTAACCTGGAACGATGGCCCGGATCCCCACGGTTCTCACCGTCAACGTGGCCGCTCCGGGCGGTGCGACGGGTATCGACAAGCGTCCCACTCCCGAATCGGTGGCCGTCCGCGCGCCAGGCCCGACGGGCAGCGGACTGGCCGGCGACTCGATCGGCAACGGACTCCTGCACGGCGGTGACGACCAGGCCGTCTACGCCTACGCGCGGGAGGACCTCGATGCGTGGCAGGCCAGGCTGGGCCGCGCACTGCCAAACGGGGTCTTCGGGGAGAACCTGACCACCGCCGGTCTCGACGTGAACGACGCCCGCATCGGCGAACGGTGGACGCTCGGCACGGCCGGTCTGCGCTTGGAGGTGTCCCGCCCGCGAATTCCGTGCCGGACCTTCGCGCATCGGTTGGCGGTGCCCGGCTGGGTCAGGACGTTCACCGCTGCGGCCGTGCCCGGGGCGTATCTGAGGGTGCTCGAGGCCGGTCCGGTCCGCGCCGGTGACGAAATCGAGGTGGAGCACCGTCCCGGCCATGACATCACCGTGGCTTTCGTCTTCCGTGCGATGACCACCGAACCGGAGCTGTTGCCGGCGCTTCTTGAGATCGATGCGCTGCCCGACCGGGTCCGGCAACTCGCGGTCAAACGCACCTGATCATCGAAACTGGCCGGATACCAACAGGTTTCGGTGTTTCGCGCTTGTTACCGGCGGGTACCGCCGCAACATGATTCTCACCAGAGTATTAGACGTTGCTGCCAATGACCTTAGATTTTCCCCATAGCCTTCCTGGCAGTGGTCGAGTTCTCGATCCAGGCAACACCAGCCCACAGGCAATACCAGGAGATGGAGCCGTTCATGACGCCTATGAATGCTTCGACGTTGGCCGGGTCGGTTCTCCGCTACGGCAATCCGGTGTTCGACTGCGACGGTGCCTGGATACGCGCGTTGTCACGTCAGCTGGCAAACGTCGTGACCATCGGCGGTTCGGTCAGCACCGACAATCTGGACCGGGTCAGCGCCCTGGTCCGTCGGTTCGTCAACGACGAGAAGCCGTTTGTCCTCGATCTGAGTGGTCTGGACCTGCTGACCGCCTCCGCCGTCCGCCTGCTGGACGTCGTCTCGGAGACCTGTGAGAAGGCGGGCGTCGACTGGGCCATGGTCGCCGGTGGTGTCGCCGCACAGGCGCTCGGCAAAGCCGACGCCGTTTTCGCGTCGGTACCCGATGCCCTGGAGGAGTTCGCCGAGGCGAGCGTGAGCCGCCGATCCATGATGATGCCACTGCTGGGCGCCAAGCTGACCAAGTCGGCGTAGGCGTAGAACTTGCCGGGTCCGCCCCGGCTGCCGGTAAGGTCGGTGTATCGCCACTCCAGCACCGTTATCCGGGCCCCCTTCCCTCCGATGCGCTGCAGCCCTGCTGGACATGGACCTGCCCGACGCCACGGGAGAACGCCCTGCTCGGCGGCGACTTCTACGACTTCGTCCAGACCCCGGACCGGACCGTCCACCTGATGACCGGCGACGTGGCCGGCCACGGTCCCGACGAAGTGATACCCGTGCGCCGGTCGACGACCGTCCCGAACGTGTCGAACAGGACCGCGCGCACCTCTGAACCCGTCGACGGGGAACGGTACGGCCGCACGGTCCAAGGCTAGGCTGAGCGGGTGGACCTGCCACGCCCGGACGGAGCAGTGCCGCACCTGGCCGACGTGACGCCCGCGCTGCTGACGGCACTGGGGGTACCCGGCTTCGAGGACAGGATCGGCCTGCGGGCTCCCTTGCACGGCGCGGCCGTCCTGCTGATCGACGGTATGGGCGCCGAACTGCTGGACGCGTTCGCCGCCGATGCTCCCGTGCTGGCCGGACTCCGCGGCCGCACGTTGCAGGTCGGATTTCCGGCGACCACCGTCGCGGGCCTGGCGGCGGTGGGTACCGGTTGCCGCTCCGGCCAGCACGGCATGGTGGGGATGACGTTCCGGCTGCCCGGCACCGGGGTTCTCAACGCGCTGCGGTGGCGACCCGGGGACGAGCTGCCGCCGGAGCGCGTGCAGCCACTGCCGACGGCTTTCGAACGAGCCGCCGCCGCCGGTGTCTCGGTCCGGGTGGTCTCCGGGGCGGAATTCGCCGGCTCGGGTCTGACCCGTGCCGTGCTGCGCGGCGGGCGTTACATCGGGGTGCTGGGAATCGGCGACCTCGCGGCCCAGGTGCGGTCCGCGATCGCCGAGGGCGGCCTGTGCTACGGCTACCACGCAGACCTCGACCTGCTGGGCCACCTCTACGGTCCCGGTTCGGACCCGTGGCGCCTGCAGTTGCGGCAGGTCGATCGGTTGGTGGAGTCCGTTGTCGAGGCATTGCCGCCCGGCGCGGTGTTGGCTGTCGTCGCCGATCACGGGATGGTGGCGACCGGAGCCGCCGACGCCGTCGACGTCGAGTCGAATACTGCTCTGCGGGAAGGGGTTTCGGAGGTCGCCGGCGAGGCGCGCGCCCGGCACGTCTACACGGAGGCCGCCGACGCGGTGGCCGCGACGTGGCGCGAGGTGCTCGGCGACCGAGCCTGGGTGGCGACCCGCGAGCAGGCCATCGCCGCCGGCTGGTTCGGCGACACCGTCGCCGACGCGATCCGGCCGCGGATCGGCGATGTGGTCGCGGCGGCGCGCGGCACCGTCGCGCTGGTCCGGCCCCGCGCCGAACCGATCGAATCGGCCCTCGTCGGACAACACGGTTCCCTGACCACCGCCGAGCAGCGTGTTCCGCTGCTCCTGGCCTACGGCTGAGAGGCGCGGACGACGACGCGCGTTGGCAGTACCGAACCGCCTTGTGCGGGCATAGCATCCATGCCTGCGATCGGAGCAGGTCATGGGCACAAAATCGATTCTAGAAATGGTGTCCGCGCTGGCGTTGAGCATCGGCTTGACGCCTGCCGTCACCGGTTTCAGCGTCGGCTGCGACAACGTGCGAGTAGCCCTCGCAGGGAGTGCTGAAACCGATCACCGCTACCCGGCCGGAAGCCGACCGCTACGGTCTGAGGCGTGATCGTGCTGCTGCCGCCGTCGGAGACCAAACGTGCCGGCGGCGGGGGCCCGGCGATGCGGCTGGACGAGTTGGGCTATCCCGACCTCACCGAGCTGCGCCGGACACTGGTCGGCGAGCTGGTCGCACTGGCCGCCGACCGGCCCGCTTGCCGTCGGGCCCTGGGGATCTCCGAGAAGCAGGACGCCGAAGTCGATCGCAATGCGGCACTGTGGACGTCGCCGACACTGCCCGCCATCGACCGCTACACCGGTGTGCTCTACGACGCGCTCGACATCGGGTCGCTCAACGGCGCCTCGGCACGGCGGGCCCGGGCGCGGCTGGCGGTCGGGTCGGCGCTGTTCGGACTCCTGCGCGCCGACGACCCGATTCCGGCGTACCGGCTCTCGGCGGGCGCCAAACTGCCCGGCGGGCAGACGCTGGCCGCGCGCTGGAAGCCACTGCTGGAACCCGTGCTGGTCAAGATCGCCGCGGCGGAGCTGGTCGTCGACCTGCGCTCGGGCTCCTATGCGAACCTGGGCCGGGTGCCGGACGCGGTCGGCGTCGTACATGTTGACGTGCTCGCCGAGCACCCCGACGGCCGGCGCACCGTGGTCAGTCACTTCAACAAGGCGCACAAGGGCCGGCTGGCGCGAGCCTTGGCCACCAGCCGCAGCGATCCCGGCGACGCGGCCGCGGTCGCGGCGGTGGCCCGCCGCGCCGGGCTGCGGGTGGAACGCGACGGCGCCAACCTGACCGTGGTGGTCAGCGCCGCGCGGTGACGTAGGTCGAGCAGGTGGTAGAGCAGTCCCTCGGCGCGGCTCGCCGGTGACCGGGAGGCCGCGACCATGGTCGCGGTCGCGCCCACGCTGGAGGCCGGGTCCCAGTCGCCGTCGGTGGCGCGTCGGGTCATCGGCGCTGGTTATCGCGATCGGGAAATCGTGTCGCATTCTGCATGGCACACTCGACACATGGGGTTCGACATCGCCCGTCCGAAGCTGGAGGGGAATATCAGCGTCGGGGCCGACCGGAGACTCGGGTTCGCGGAGTTCGGCGCGCCGCAGGGACGCCCGATCTTCTGGCTGCACGGCACGCCCGGAGCGCGTCGGCAGATTCCGGCCGAGGCCCGGCTGTTCGCCGAGCACAACGACATCAGGCTGATCGGACTGGATCGCCCCGGCATCGGGTCCTCCACGCCGTTCCAATACGACACGGTCTCGGATTTCGCGCGCGACCTGCGGATCATCGCCGACACCCTGGGCATCGACCGGTTCGCCGTCGTCGGGCTGTCCGGCGGTGGCCCCTACACGCTGGCATGCGCGGCCGCGATGCCGGACCGGGTGGTGACTGCCGCGGTGCTCGGCGGGGTCGCCCCGACGCGGGGCCGCGACGCCATCAGCGGCGGCGCGATGACGCTGGGCAACATCGTCGCCCCGCTGCTCCAGGTCGCCGGGCTGCCCGTGCGACTGGCCGCTGTCACCCTGGTCAACCTGATCCGCCCGGTTGCCACCCCCGCGCTGTACGCCTATGCGGCCATCTCGCCGGAAGGTGACCGCCGGCTGCTGGTGCGGCCCGAGTTCAAGGCAATGTTCCTCGACGACCTGCTCAACGGCAGCCGCAAACAATTGTCCGCGCCGTTCGCCGACATCGTGGCGTTCGCGCGGCCGTGGGGATTCAATCTGGACGAGGTGAAGGTGCCGGTGCACTGGTGGCACGGCGACGCCGACCACATCATCCCCTTCGCGCACGGTGAACACTGTGTGGCCGCGCTGCCCGACGCGACGCTCTACACCATTCCCGGCGAGAGCCATCTGGCCGGCCTGGGCCGGGGCGAGGAGATCCTGCGCACCGTGATGACCGTCTGGGACCGCGACGAGGGCGGGTCGGCCCGGTGAGTCATCCCAACGACGTGCCCGGTTTCCCGATGCTCATGCCGCCCTGGCTGGAGCGGCTGCAGATCAAGTACATGAACCCCGTGGTGTCGCCGGTGCTGCGGCACCTGCCCACGTTCGGCGTGATCAAACACGTCGGCCGCACGTCGGGCAACCACTACGAGACGGTGGTCTCCCCGATGCGCAGCGGCAACGTGATCGCGATCGGGCTGGTGCACGGCAAAACAAACTGGGCCAAGAACGTGCTGGCCGCCGGCGAGGCCGACATCCATCTGGGCCGCCGCGACGTGCATCTGATCCACCCCCGGTTGGTTCCGGCCGGTGGGGACACCTCCGGCCTGCCCCGGATGGCCCGGGTGATCGGCCGCCGGGCCGGCGTCTTCGTGGCGGACATCGCCTGAAACGCTACGGGCGCAACGCTTCCCGCAGCAGATGGAACGCCACCGTGGCGGCCCGCTCGCGGATGTCGGCCCGGTTTCCCGGCAGCAGCAAGGTGCGCGTCGAGGGTGTCGCTCCGGTCATCGCCACGGTGAAACACACTGTGCCGACCGGCTTTTCGGTTGAACCGCCCCCCGGTCCGGCGATGCCGGTGATGGCGATCGCGGTGTCGGCCCGGAACTTGTCGAGTGCGCCGGCCGCCATCGCCTCGGCGACGGGTTCCGACACGGCGCCGTGCTCGGCGATCAACGCCGGATCCACACCCAGCACCTGGCTTTTAGCCTCGTTGGAGTAGACGACCGCCCCGCCCATCACATAGTCCGACGAGCCGGCCCGGTCGGTCAGTCTTGCGGCCACCATGCCCGCGGTGCAGGATTCGGCAGTGGCGATCCGCCGCCCCGCCAGCAGTTCGGCGATCTGGTCGTCGACGGAGGAACCGTCGGTGGAGAACAGCTCGCGGGCGTGACGCTCGCGCAGGCTGTACACCAGTTGCGCGTAGACGCCGGCGTCGCCGGGCTCGTATCGCGTGACGATCTCCAGCTCGCCGCGGCGCAGGCACGTCGTGATCTCGAGCCGGTGGAAGCCGTCGATCTCCCGTTCGGCTGTCCGCAGCGTCTCGGCCAGGCCCGATTCCGGCAACCCGAACATCCGCACGGTGTCCTGACGGTAGACGGTCCGGCCGGCGATGGCGCTCTGCACGGCGGGCAGCCCGACTGCGGTGTGCCACATGGGCTGTAGCTCGCGGGGCGGGCCGGGCAGCACGAGAACCGCCGGGGCGCCGGGCACCAGCACGCCCGGCGCCGTCCCCACCGGGTCGAGCACCTGTGCCCCCTCGGGGACCAACGCCTGTTTGCGGTTGGCGGCGCGCACCGCGTCGAAATCTCGGTCCGGGAAGCGGCGAAGCAACGACCGCAGGATTGCGGCGATCTTCTCCTCCAGCGCGGCGTCGAGCACCAACGGGCGGCCGGTGAACTCGGCCACCACGGACACCGTCATGTCGTCGGCCGTCGGCCCCAGTCCCCCACTGGTGATGATCAGGTCCACGCCGTCGCCGGCCAGGAACCGCAGGGCCGCGGCGATGTCGTCGGGCCGGTCGCCGCAGATCGTGATGTGGGCCAGTTCGACACCCAGCCCGAGCAGTTGATCGGCCAGGAAGGGGCCGTTGGCGTCGGCGACCCGTCCGGTCAGCACCTCGGTGCCGGTGACGACGATACCGGCGCGTGCGCTCACCGGCGGCTCAGGCGGGGCCGGCGCCCGGAGCGCGGACCACCATCGGGACGGCCGGGAAGTAGGCGGCCATTTCCGCGCGCGACCGGCGCAGCGCCGCGGTGCCGAAGCCCCGCCTGCGGTGTGCCGGGTGGATCCAGATGCGGACGCTGACCTCGCCGCCGGCGAGTTCCCCGAAGACCATGCCGACCTTCTCGTCGCCCTCCAGCGCGACGAACCAGGCGGCGTCCTCGGCGGCGACGCGGTCGACCGCCGAGCGGATCTCGTCTTCGAGGTCACCGGCCGGCGCGCCCGAGCCGTCGCCGGCGGCATGCTGGTCGTCGGTGCGGATGGCGAAGATGTCACGGTCGGCGGCTTCGGAGAACGGCCGCAGCCTCAGGCTGTCGCCGACGCTGGCGGGGCGCTCGGATGCGGTGAAACTCAGCTGGGAGTTCAGGTCCTCCAGCTCCGCGGCGATCGCAAGGCGGGACTCCTTGGTGAGCCGGTCGAAGGACAATCCCAGCACCGCCTCGGCGCTGCGTTCGGAGGTGCCGAGGGTTTCCCGGATCGCGGCTACGGCGGCCGGGCGGTCCTCGGCCTCCACTATCGCGTCGAGCAGTTCGTGGCGGCGGTCCAGCGCGCTCAGCAGGGCGTCGGTGATCTCGCGGCGGGCGGCGGCAATGTCGTGGTCGGGCATGCTTACCAGCGTAGTTGAGGTTTCCGCTGTGCCAAGTGTCAGGCGGCGCCGGCCACCGGCACCACCAGGGCGGGGGTGTTGTAGCCCTGGACACGCACCCGGTCGGCGCGGGCGCCGGCGGGCAGGGTGGCCCGTAGTTCCACCGACTCACCGGGAAAGACCGTCACGTAATTGTCGCTGTATTCGACCGGCAGGATCTCCGCGCCGGATTCCTCCGCGAGTACCTCGGCGCGTTCGAAGAAGGCGATCTGGCGGGTGTGGTTGGCGAGCCGGACGGTCAGCGCGTCGGCACCGGTGCGCTGGGCGCTGACCTCGAGCGCCGTCCGCGACATCGTGTTGAGCGGTGTCATGTCCGCCCAGCTGACCTGTACGAGCGAAAAGGCGGTGTCGTTGCGCGGATCGCCGACGTCGTCGAGCCGCTGGGACTGCCAGTAAACGTTGTCGGCCAGGACGTTGTCGGCCGCGTCGAGCAGTTCGCAGCGCACGAAGAACACCCGCGAGTTGGCCGCCTCCCGCGGCAGGGTCAGCACCGGGGCCGCGCCGTTGGCGGGCACCGCCACCTCGGCGCTGCTGCGGTCGTCGCGCAGGCGGCCGTTCAGGTCGTAGACGCGCACCCGGACGTGCAGCCCGTCGCGGTCGGTCGGCGACTGGTTGACGGCCGTGACAGTGGCCGTGCTGTGGTCGCCGGTGGCGTAGGAGTCGAACACCACCGACAGCGGTTGCAGGCCTTTCTTGGCGCCGAAGTAGGCGCCGCCGGGCCGCAGGTAGTAGTCGAACAGGTTGCCGAAGAACGACGGCCAGTGGTTGTTGAGCATCCAGTAGATCGTCATCTTGTGGGTGTCCCAGCCGCCGGTGGCGAACGACTCGAACTGCGCGCGTGTCGATTCATAGTGTGCCAGTTGGGCTTTCGCCGCGAACTCCTCAGCGCTGCGCGATGAGCCGTAGCGGCGCACGACGGCGGTGCGAATGCTGCTCAGTTGTTCGTTGCTGTCGTCGGAGCCGGCGTGGAAATACCAGGTGCTGTTGATCGGCCACAGCTTGTCGGCCGGGATGAACTGTTTGAGGCTGGCGAACGGCGGGATGTGTTCGTTGTCGCCCTGCTCGGCGGTGGCGCCCCGGGTGGCCGTGTACTTGCCGGCGAACCAGTAGCTGGGCGGTCGCCAACTGTACGGCCCGGCCATCTGGATACCGTCCCAGGCGATGTTGCCGTCGTCGTCCCTGTTGACCGACGACACCGTGTCGACGACCGCGTTGGGCCAGTGCAGTTCCGAGAGGATGTCGTGATACCAGCCGCGCACCTCGGCGGGGGCGCGGCCGTCGCTGCCGTTGGCCCACAGGAACGCCGATGCGTGCGACCGTAGGGCGGTGATCTGGGAACGCATGCTGGCCTGCGCGACGGCGCGGTCCTCGGTGTCCCACTGGGCCCATTTCTCCCACTGGTTGCAGCACATCCAGCCGTACATCACCGGGATGCCCAGTTCGTCGGCGACCTGCAGCAGATGCTCGCCGGGGAACTTGCCCTCCAGCCGAATCATGTTGAGGCCCAGGTCCTTCACGTAACCGAGGATGGCGGTTTCGCGGTCGGGGTCGGAGGCGAGCAGCAGGTCCGGTGTGTAGGCGGCCCCGCGGACCAGCAGGTCGCGGCCGTTGACCTTCAGGTAGAAGTTGCCGCCCTCCCCGCGTTCGGGGTCGCCGTCGCGGAACTGCTGGACGGTGCGGATCCCGAATCGCTGGTGCGACGAGTCGACGACGCGGTCGAAGGTGCGGTACTCCAGATTGAGGTCGTAGAGGTCGGGTGAGCCGAGGGTGTACGGCCACCACAGATCCGGGTCGCGCACCGCGAGCGCCGGAAACGACTCCGGGGTGAACCGCACCTCGCGGTGCTCGCCGGGCCGCAGATCCACCGGCTGCTCGACGCGGACATCGGGTTTCCCGGCGCGGCTGACGGTGGCCCGAAGCACACCCCGGACCGGATGGGAGGTGGGGTTGCGCGCGTCGGCGTAAATCGTCAGACGCGCGGAATCCGTTCTGGGCAAGGGTAATTCGGAGTTGACGGTGGCCGGCCCGATCGACACGTCGCCGTTGACCTTCAGATACACCGGCTTCCAGATGCCGGCGTTGCGGTCCGGGACGAACGAGGTGCCCTGCGTCGCGTCGGCACCGGCTGCGCGATACCCGAGTCCGCGCCAGTTGATCCAGTCCCACCAGCTGTCGGCCAGCTCGACGCCGTCGACGTCCTGAACCGCCCGTTCCGGAGTCACCTTGACCGCCAACGTGTTCGGCGATCCGGGACGCACCAGGGCGCTGGCGTCGAGTTCGTGCGCGGTATACATACCGACGATGCTGTCGGAGTTGGCGAGCCGCCGACCGTTGAGCCAAATCTCGGCGCGGTAGTTGATGCCCGGGAATTGCAGGGTGTAGCGCGAATGTCCGGTGGGCGCGGTGAACGTCGTGCGGTACCACCAATCCTGCTGGTACAGATCGTCGGGCACCTCGTCGCGCAGGTTGGTGCCGACGTACAGGTCGGGGTACACCCCGTCGTCCTGGAGGGTCTGCAGCACGGTGGTGGGCATGCGCCGCACCGGGTGCCAGTCGCTGTCGTCGTAACCGGACGCCGACACTTCCGTGCCGGGTGCCGGCACATCGCGGGCCGAGGCAAGCCGCCAGCCCCCGGACAGTTCGATGGCGGCCGGCGCGGCCTGCGCGCGCGCGAACGACGGGAAATCCCCGGCCCCCAGCATCAGCACCATTGCCAACAGCGCGGCGACGACGACTGCAGTCGATCCTCGGCGCGGCACGCCGATACCTTACGAGATCGGCGGACCAGTGACCCGATGCGCGGCAGGCATACTAAACTAGAACATGTTTCAGTTTCCCCGGATTTCCCTCAGGCCTAGGAGCCACCATGCGTACCGCGCTCTGCGATCAGCTCGGCATCGAATATCCGATCTTCGCCTTCACCCATTGCCGCGACGTCGTGGTCGCCGTCAGCAAGGCCGGTGGGTTCGGCGTGCTCGGCGCCGTCGGTTTCACTCCCGAACAGCTGGAGATCGAACTGAACTGGATCGACGAGAACATCGGCGATCACCCCTACGGCGTCGACATTGTCATCCCCAACAAGTACGAGGGCATGGATTCCAATCTGTCCGCCGAGGAGCTGACCAAGATGCTGCAGTCGATGGTGCCGCAGGAGCATCTCGACTTCGCCCGCAAGGTCCTGTCCGACCACGGGGTGCCGGTCGAGCACAGCGACGAGGACGCGCTGCGGCTGCTCGGCTGGACCGAGGCGACCGCAACCCCGCAGGTCGAGGTCGCGCTGCGGCACCCCAAGATGACGCTGATCGCCAACGCGCTGGGCACGCCGCCGGCGGACATGATCAAGCACATCCACGAAGAAGGCCGCAAGGTGGCCGCCCTGTGCGGCTCGCCGTCGCAGGCGCGCAAGCACGCCGACGCCGGCGTCGACATCATCATTGCCCAGGGCGGCGAGGCCGGCGGGCACTGCGGCGAGATCGGCTCGATCGTGCTGTGGCCGCAGGTGGTCAAGGAGGTCGCACCGGTTCCCGTGCTGGGGGCCGGCGGCATCGGCAGCGGCCAGCAGATCGCGGCGGCTCTGGCGCTGGGCTGCCAGGGCGCCTGGACCGGGTCGCAGTGGCTGATGGTCGAGGAGGCCGAGAACACCCCGGTGCAGCAGGCCGCCTACGCCAAGGCCGGCAGCCGCGACACCGTGCGCAGCCGGTCGTTCACCGGCAAGCCGGCCCGAATGCTGCGCAACGACTGGACCGAGGCCTGGGAGACGCCCGGCAACCCCGAACCGCTCGGCATGCCGTTGCAGTTCATGGTGTCCGGCATGGCCGTCGCCGCCACCCACAAGTACCCCAACGAGACCGTCGACGTCGCGTTCAACCCGGTCGGCCAGGTGGTGGGCCAGTTCACCAAGGTGGAGAAGACCGCGACGGTGATCCAGCGCTGGGCCCAGGAGTACCTGGAGGCGACGACCACACTCGACGCGCTCAACGAGGCCGCCGAAGCCCACGCTTGATTCCGGGCGAAACGCGGCCCTGCTTCCGCTGAAAACGCAGTTCACGATGGTTTCCTGAACGCATGCTGCGGTTCTGCACACTGCTGGGCGCCGCGATCGCCGTCGCGGTTGTCCCGCTGCTGCCGGTGAGCCCGGTCGCGCGGGCCGCGCCCGACACCGACGACAGCGGGTTCGTCGACTCCTCCGCGCGGTGTCTCTGGGGCCAGCGGCTCGCCGCCATCGGACGGACCCAGCGTTCGGAGGTGGTGGTGTGCGCCACCGGCGCCGGCGGCTACGAGTACATCGGGGTGCGCGTCAGCGACGGCGCGGCGACCCGGGCCCCGGCTGAGCCCACCGACACCGGGTTCGTCGCGCAGACCGACAGTGCGCGGTACACGGTGTCACCGACCCGGCTCGAGGTGTTCTCGGACGGCCGGATGATCTACGGCGACACCTGGCTCGACTACCGCGAGATCGGCTAGGGCCGATCAGGTCTGAGGCACCGGATCGGCCGCCGGCGCCGGATCGGCCGGCAACGGCTGTTGCGGACCGGCCGGGAGGCCGGGCGGCGGGGTCGCTCCGGGGTCCATCGGCCGCTGGGTCAGCAACAGCAGCGCGTCTGCCCCGCTGACCTCCTGGGTCCGGTAGGCCTGCCAGAGTTCACGCAGGTAGGACAGCCCACGGCCCTGCTGCGGTGCCGGGACGTCGGTGGTGCCCGGCGGCAGATTCTGCGGACTGCTCAGATGCGGGACGCCCTCCCCGGACGCTTCGTCGGGTGCGGGTTCGACGTCGGCCGAGGCACCGGGCGCCGTGGCCGGTCCGGCCGTCGCCGGTTGCGCCGGGGTACCGCCGGACGTGCCGTCCGGGGCGGTCGTCGAATCTCGGGCCGGTGGGGTGGTTGACACCCGGGCCGGCGGGGTCGCCGGGCCCCGGGATTCGGCCGGCGCCGGGGCCGCGACGGTGTCGGCGGGGTCGGGCGTGGCGACCGCCGGCTGAAGAGCCGGTTCCGGATCGGGCGCTTCGGCCGTTTCGGCGGTGGTGGGCTGCGCCGGGGTGCCGCCGGACGCGTCATCCGGCGCGCCGCCCGTGTTCACCTCGGCCGACGGAGTCGTCGGGGGCTGGGGCGCCGGCGCCTCCGGGGCCTGGGATGCGGCCGCTGTCGGTGCCGAGACGGTGTCCGTGGGATCGGCCTGAGCCGGCCCGCCCAGCGTCAGCATCCCGACCACCAGGGCGGCCACCGACAGTGCCGCGGAACCAATGATGAAACGCGCCATATCTGTGATTCTGCCCGTGCCGCCCGAGTGTTACACGTGGATCCCGACGGGATGGGGACATGGTTCAGTTGGACTACAGGCGCCGGAGCGTAACGAGAGGTCAGTTGCCGTCGCCGAGGCGGCGCAACCCGGGGATCTTGTCGAGAATGCGGTCGCGCAGCCGCGGCTTCGACTCCGGCACCTCGGGTACCGGCGGCGCCACCACCGCCGGGGGCGGAGCGACGACCGGGGCCGGTGCGGGCGGAGCCATCTGATGGAACTGGGTGACCGGTTCGGGTGCCGGCGCCTCGGCCGGCGGCGGCGCCACGACAGGTGGCGGGACCTCGGCGGGCGGCTGTTCGGGAACCTGCGCGGGGACGACCGCGGCGGGCGGCGCCGGGGCTGGAACCGGCGGTAGCGCCGCACGGGCCCCGGTGGCAGCGGTCGAGGCCTGGGGCCGGTCCGGGAGTACATGCGGGGTGACGGCGAGGGCGGTCGACACGACGAGGGCGACCGCCCCGCCGGCGAGCATCAGGGCCGGACCCCGGATGGATCGACGTGGATCCGGCACGGCGGCGGCATCCCGGTAGGCGTACCAGTCGCTGAGATCCGCCGACGCCAGCGCCGCGCCATGGGCCAGGGCCAATTCGGCTTCCGGCGGGTCGTACACCGGCACGCCGAGTCCCTGTTCGAGCCAGGGCGCCAGGCCGCCGCCGTTCGAGCCGACCATGAACAGGCCCTCGGGCAGCCAGTCGTCGCGTTCGAAAACGGACCTCATCCAGTCGAGCAGCTGCTGGTCGTCGGCCAGGGAGCGCCTGATCTGGGACTCCACCGCGTCGTCGACGCTGTCCACCAGGGTCAGCAGCGCGGCGTCGGGTTCGACGACGCAGACCGCGGTGCGCTGGTAACCGATCACCTTGCCGATGCTGCGGGCCAGCGCCTCAGTCGCCTCGGGCATCCCCACCGGCACCACGGTGGGAAGTCCCCTGGCGGACAGGGAGTCGAGGACCAGTGAGGCCTCCACGTCGGCGGATTCGCTCCAGGTCACACCGATCGCGTGCAGCTCGTGACCGTCGGCCCGGGCGATCGACTGCACTGCCTCGGCGACCAGTTCGGATGCGGACAGCGGCGACTCGGCGCCGGAGAAGACGTCGAACTCGTCGTGTTCGAGGGTCACACCGTCCGCGTCGCACCCCTCCACCAGGACGGTTTTGACGTTGGTGGCCGTCACCGACAGGCCCAACACGGTTTGCACTCACGACTCCCGGATCGGCTTTTCCTTTTCTCTACCCGATCCAGGCGGTAAATGCGAACCGGTGTCGGGCGGTCTCAGTTCTTGTGCGGCATGGCCGCGACCAACGGGGTGTCCACCCCGACGGGGCCCAGTTCGGCGGCGCCGCCGGGATTGCCCACCGGGGCGTCGCGGCCGGGCAGAATCTCGGTGAAGAACGCGGCGTTGTCGGCCAGATGCTGCTTCTGGTCCTCGGGCAGATCCGATTCGAAGTAGATCGCATCCACCCTGCAGATGAACTCGCAGGCCGCGCATTCGACGCATTCGTCGGGGTTGATGTAGAGCGACCGTTCACCCTCGTAGATGCAGTCGACGGGACAATCCTCCACGCACTTCTTGTCCACCACGTCGACGCAGGCCGAACCAATCACATATGTCATGGTCAAATACGGTAGCCCAACAACCCGCGTCGGGCGGGTCGGCAAAGGTCACCAGCCGCGGGGACCTGGGTCCACAGTTCGGTCCGCAGGAGGTCCGCCCCGGCGGCGCCCCCACACCGCGGCCCCGGTCAGCAGCGCGCGCAGGCGGATCGCCAGCGCCGCGTATGTGAAAGCCGCTGCCACCGCGAGCGTTCCGACGATGAGTGCGAAGCCGGCGGCGTACGCCCCGTACACGGCGGCCACGCCGGCACCCGATCCGGTTCGGGTGCCGGCTGTGGTGACCGCCAGGAACGGGCCGACGGTGCGCCGTCGACGGTGGTGCCGGTGAAGTCGAGGCTATCGTCGGCGCGGGCCGGTGGCCAGGTCAATGGGATCAGCGGGGTGATGGCGGAGATCATGGCCACCAGGATGCGCGTGAAGCCGGTCATGTCGTCGTCCTTTCGGTGCTGTCCTGCCCAGTTCCGCATTCCCCATCGGGGAGACGATTGGCCCGCCCATCCGGTTCAGCAGATCACTTGCCAATGATTTCTTAGAGATAAATGTGTGATCGGAGTAACGCCTGGGTCAAAAGGGGCGAAACATGCCATATGAAAAGCATCCGCAAGTTCCTCGCAATGGCCGCCCTCGCCGGTTCTTTCCTGATGGCGATCATGGCGCTGACCACGGCGACCGCGAGTGCGGACAGCGTGAACTGGGATGCGATCGCCCAATGCGAATCGGGCGGGAATTGGTCGATCAATACCGGCAACGGCTATTACGGCGGACTGCAATTCAGCCCCGCAACCTGGGCCGCCAATGGCGGCGTCGGCAGCCCGGCACACGCCTCGCGTGCGGACCAGATCCGCGTCGCGGAGCGGGTGCTGGCCAAGCAGGGCCTGGGCGCCTGGCCGTCGTGCGGCAGCAAGGGCGGCTCGCTGTTCGCCGCTCCGAGCACCACCGGCACCACCAGCCTGAGCACCGCAACCGGCAACGGCCTGCCGTCCTTCGGCGCCGGCGACGACGGCCACGCCTGGTACCCCGGCAAGTACCTGCTGCAGACGGTCCGCGGCATGCTCAATCAGATGTCGCCGGTGGGCTGAGGCCGATACAGTCGCTGAGGTGTCCAGCCGTGTGGCGAATGTCCCGGATGTGAACGGCCGGCCGCCCCCGGAGGTCGCCCTCGCCGACGTCCGCCTGGACACCTGGAAGTTCTTCGCCAGGAATGACGAATTCCGCGACGGCGCCTTCGCCACCCTGCGCCGCGAATCCCCCATCACGTTCTTCGACGAGATGCGTTTCGAGGATTTCGAACCGGGCCCCGGCCACTGGGCGTTGACGCGCTACGACGACATCCATTTCGCCAGCCGCCACCCCGAGATATTCAGCTCGAGCCCCAACATCACCATCGGTGACGGCAATCCCGAGCTGGCCGAGTATTTCGGGTCGATGATCGTCCTGGACGATCCGCGGCACCAGCGACTGCGCTCGATCGTCAGCCGAGCGTTCACCCCCAAAGTGGTGGCGCGGATCGAGACCTCGGTGCGCGACCGCGCCCACCGCCTGGTCGACGAGATGATCGAACGCAACCCCGACGGGTCGGCGGACCTGGTGACCGAACTGGCCGGCCCGCTGCCGTTGCAGGTGATCTGCGACATGATGGGCATCCCGGCGGACGACCATGACCGGATCTTCCACTGGACCAACGTCATCCTCGGTTTCGGCGACCCCGACATCAGCACCGACTATGACGAATTCGGCCGCACCGCAATGGATATCGGCGCCTACGCGCACGAGCTCGCCGAGGATCGGCGCGCCCGGCCGCAGGACGACCTGACCACCGCGCTGGTGCAGGCGGAGGTGGACGGTGAGTCCCTGACCTCCGCGGAGGTCGCGTCGTTCTTCATCCTGCTCGTCGTCGCCGGCAACGAGACCACCCGCAACGCCATCAGCCACGGGGCCATCGCGCTGAGCCGATTCCCGCAGGAACGCCGGGTGTGGTGGGCCGATTTCGACGGCGTCGCCCCCACCGCCGTCGAGGAGATCGTCCGGTGGGCCTCACCGGTGGTTTACATGCGCCGCACCCTGACCCGCGATTTCGAGTTGTCCGGAGCCAAGATGCGCCGAGGCGACAAGGTCACCATGTGGTACTGCTCGGCGAACCGCGACGAGGAGAAGTTCGCCGATCCGTGGCGCTTCGACGTCCGCCGGAACCCGAACCCGCACTTGGGATTCGGTGGCGGTGGTGCCCATTTCTGCCTGGGCGCCAACCTGGCGCGCCGCGAGATCAAGGTGGCGTTCGAGGAGCTGCGGAACCAGCTGCCCGACATCACCGTCAGTGGGAAGCCGCGCCGGTTGATCTCCGCGTTCATCCACGGAATAAAGGAACTTCCGGTCAGTTGGACGCCGGCTACAGCGTGACGGTGATCGGACCCACGCTGGTGCAGATCGGCGCCGGCGGGTTCGCCTGTGCGGCACAGCCGCGACCCCGCGCCGTGTAGGCGACCCCGGGCCGATACGGCGACAGGTAGACCCGGGCGGCGTTGTAGCCCGGCAACTCGGCGCAGCGGCCGGCGGTGCTGCTGCCCGCTGCCGACAGACACGCCTGCGTCGAGGTCGGCTTGGCCAGGCCGGTGCACGCCCCCACCGTGATGCTGGTCGTCACCATCGGGGTGCCGGAGACGTCGACGACGCTGGGCGGCGCCAACGTGAAATTGCACATCACCGGTTCGGGTTCGGCCGCGGCCGGCACGGCGGTTCCCAGGATCACCGATCCGGCGAACACCGCCGGCAGAATGGCGCGCAGCAACATGCAGACCACCCTAGCGGCGTAGCGTTGGCGCGGTGAGGCAATGGTTGCACTGGCTGGCCATGCACGGTGTGGTCCGCCGATTCGCGGCGATGGGCGTGCGCAGCGGGGATGTCCAGGCCCGGATGATGGCGGATCCCGCGGTGCGCGCGGACCCCGTCGCGTTCTACGACGAACTGCGGGAACTCACCTCGGGCGGCAGCCCACTGATCCGCTGCCGGGTCAGCTACGTGACCGTCGACCACGACGTCGCAAGCGAACTGCTGCGCTCCGATGACTTCCGGGTGATCAAGCTCGGCGCGAACCTGCCGCGGCCGCTGCGCCGGCTGGAGGAACGCACCCGTCCGCAGGCACTGCATCCGCTGCGGCCACCGTCGCTGCTGGCGGTCGAACCCCCCGAGCACACCCGCTACCGCAAGACGGTGTCGTCGGTGTTCACCCCGAGAGCCGTTGCGGCACTGCGGGAACGGGTTCGCGACACCGCCGAGGCGCTGCTCGACGAGATGGCCGGAGCGGACGTGGTCGACGTGGTGGACCGCTACTGCTCACAGCTGCCGATCACGGTGATCAGCGAGGTGCTCGGGGTTCCCGAGCGCGAGCGGGCCCGGGTCCTCGAGTTCGGCGAGGCCGCCGCCCCCAGCCTGGACATCGGGCTGTCGTGGCCGCAGTACCGTGCGGTGGACCGCGGACTCGAGAGCTTCAACCAGTGGCTGACCAATCACCTCGCGGAGTTGCGGCGAAATCCGGGCGACGACCTGATGAGCCAGCTGATCCGGACCGCCGAGGGAACCCCCGAGTCGGGGCCCCTCCTCGACGATCGCGAACTGCGTGGTGTCGCCGGCCTGGTGCTGGCCGCCGGTTTCGAAACCACCGTCAACCTGCTCGGCAACGGCATCCGCATGCTTATGGACGCCCCCGATCAGCTGGCGTTGCTGCGCGACGACCCGCAGCTGTGGCCCAACGCCGTCGAGGAGATCCTGCGCCTGGACTCCCCCGTACAACTCAGCGCCCGGGTGGCGCTGCGCGACGTCGACGTGGCGGGCACCCGGGTGCTGCGCGACGAGATGGTGGCGATCTATCTGGCCGCCGCCAACCGGGACCCGGCTGTCTTCCCGGATCCGCACCGCTTCGATGTCACCCGCGCCAATGCCGGTCGCCACCTGGCCTTTTCGGGCGGCCGGCACTTCTGTCTGGGCGCCGCCCTCGCGCGCGCCGAGGGCGAGGTCGGGTTGCGCGCCTTCTTCGACCGGTTCCCGCAGGCCCGCCCGGCCGGAACGGGTCAGCGCCGCGACACCCGGGTGCTGCGCGGGTGGTCGAACCTGCCGGTGGCGCTCGGACCCGAGGTCAGCGCCGCTCGACCCCTTTGATCTGGGGATTGACCTGCGGGTCGATGTTGTCGGCGTGCTCGATGCGCTCGTCCGCGATGATGATCCAGATGACGCTGTCGGCCGTGTCGGGCTCCTGTTCTCCCCGGGGTGGCCCGGCTGAAAAGCGGATTCCCCGATCGGCTGCCGTCAAACCCGCGCCGGCGGGAAGTACATCTCCTGCCCGACGGTGCACACCAGAGTGCCGTCGCGGTTGAACATCCGACCCGCCGCCAGGGCCAGACAGTCCGCGCTGCTCGGTGAGGACTGGTCGTAGAGCAACCAGTCGTTCAGATCGGCGGGTCCGTGGAACCACACCGAGTGGTCGCGCTGCGCCGACGCGCGAAACGCCGGCCGCGCCGCGAACGCCGGTTCGGTCAGCGTCACCGCCGACAGGTAGGCCACCAGGGCGGCCTGCAGCATCGGATCGGCCGAGGTCGCGCCGTCGGGGCGCCACCAGATCAGCGAGCGTGCGGGCGGCGTCTTCGCCGCCTCGACGATGCGGCGCTGGAACCAGCGCAGGCTCGCCCACTTACCCTCGCTCACCTCCGGTGATTCGGCGAAATGCGGTGGCACGAAGGGCAATTCCTCCGGGTCGGGTGCCGCGGGCATCGGCGGCTGGTACTCGATGTCGGGACGGGCGGACTCGGTGCCGGACTTGAAGGAAGAGATCGCCTCCAGCAGCACCGTGCCGTCCTGGCGGGCGGTGACGCGGCGGGCCGAAAACGTCCGGCCCTCCTGGAGTTGCACCACTTCGAAGTCGACGGGCCGGCGGGCGTCGCCGGGCCGCAGAAAATAGGTGTGCACGCTGTGTGGTGCGCGGCCCGGCGCCGTGTGGCTGGCGGCCATCAGTGCCTGCGCCCCGAGATGCCCACCGAGGATGTGGTTGTCCGGCGCCGGCAACTGCTGCCCGACGAAGAAAGCCGCGTTGACACGCTCCAGCCGCATGGTGGCCAGCACCGCGGTCAGTGACGAGGTTGGCGAAGACATCACCGGTGCATCCTGCCGCATGCCCGGTACGAACTAGCCGAGATGGGTGGCGAACCAGTCCTGCCGCCGCCGCCACGCATCGGCCGCCGCGGCGATCTCCTCGGCGATGTAGCGCTGCAGCGGGGCCATCCTCCAGAGTATGCATACTCGGGAGGATGGCTGCACCGACCTCGACGGCACCCAGCAGGACTGCTGAAAATGGCCTGTTCAGAGGGTGGGTGAACACAAATGAAAATCTGTTCACTAGATTCGTTGACTCCATGAGCCGGAACAGGTTCTATGGACGGTTGTGAGCTATGACACGGTCATCCGCAACGGTCGCTGGTTCGACGGCACCGGGGCGCCGTCCGCGGTCCGCGACATCGGCATCGCCGACGGCCGCGTCGCCGCAGTCGCCGTCCCCGGCCAACTCGAACCCGGCAATGGAACCCATGTCATCGACGCCACGGGCAAGTGGGTGCTGCCGGGGCTGATCGACATACATACCCATTACGACGTCGAGGTGCTGGTCGCGCCGGCGCTGGCTGAATCGCTGCGGCACGGCGTGACCACGGTGTTGATCGGATCGTGCTCGCTGTCCACGGTCTACCTCGACGGCACCGACGCGGGCGACATCTTCGGCCGGGTCGAGGCAATCCCTCGGGAGTACGTCATCGCCGCGGTCGACGACAACAAGACCTGGTCGAGCCCGGCCGAATACGTCGACGCCCTCGAGGCGCGCCCGCTCGGCCCGAACCTGGCCGCCTTCATCGGCCATTCCGACATGCGTTCGGCCACAATGGGATTGGATCGGTCCACCCGCAAGGATCAGCGCCCCACCAGATCCGAGCAGGCCGCGATGGAACGCATGCTGGCCGACGCGATCGATGCCGGATTCATCGGAATGTCCTCGCAGCAACTACTTTTCGACAAACTCGACGGCGAGACCTGCCGATCCCGGACGCTGCCCTCGACCTATGCCAAACCGCGTGAACTGCGCCGGCTGAAGTCGCTGCTGCGGCGCAGCGGGCGAATTCTGCAGTCCGGCCCCAACATCGAGAACCCGCTGAACCTGCTGTCGCAACTGGCGCAGTCGGTCGGGTTGCTGCGCAGGAACCTCAAGACCAGCCTGCTGTCGGCGGCAGACGTCAAGTCCAACCCGCTGGCGATCAGGATCATGGGCCCCTCCGCGCGGGCCGTCGGACGGCTCGGCGGGGATTTCCGGTGGCAGCACCTGCCGGTGCCGTTCGAGGTGTACGCCGACGGCATCGACCTGGTGGTGTTCGAGGAATTCGGCGCCGGAGCCGAGGCCCTGCATCTTCGCGACGAGGTCGAACGCGACGAACTGCTGCGCGACGAGGCCTACCGCCGGCGTTTCCGCAAGGACTACGAGAGCAAGTTCGGCGTGCGCGTGTGGCACCGCGACTTCTTCGACGCCGAGATCGTGGCCTGCCCCGACGAGTCGGTGGTGGGCAAGACGTTCGGGCAGGTCGGTGTCGAACGTGGTGGGTTGCACCCGGTGGACGCGTTCCTCGACCTGGTCGTCGAACATGGCCGCGCGGTCCGCTGGCGCACCACGATCTCCAATCACCGTCCCGAGGTGCTGCGGCAGATGGCGGTCGAACCCGGCATCCAGATGGGCTTCTCCGATGCCGGCGCGCATCTGCGCAACATGGCCTTCTACAACAGCGGTCTCCGGCTGCTGCGCCACGTCCGCGACGCCGAGCGGGCCGGCCGGCCGTTCATGAGCGTCGAGCACGCGGTGCACCGGATGACCGGCGAGCTGGGCGACTGGTACGGCATCGACGCCGGGCACCTGCGCGTCGGCGACCGCGCCGACCTGTTCATCGTGGACCCGGAGATGCTCGACGAGCGACTGGACGCCTACGCCGAGCAGACCGTCGCCGAGTACGGCGGGATGAGCCGGATGGTCAACCGCAACGACGAGACCGTCAGCGCGGTGCTCGTCGGCGGCCGGGCGGTCTTCCTGGACGGCAGACCCACCGAGGTGCTCGGCCGGGAGCGGACCGGGAGTTTCCTGCGGTCCGGTCGGCCGACTCCCGCTCCGGAGGCGAAGGGGGCCCCGGCCCATGTCTGTTGAGTCGCAATCCGTTGAGGCGCAGCCGAACAACTATGTCCGCGAGGTGGTGCTCGGCATGTGGCGGGCGCTGTCCGACCGGGACTGGGAGACGCTGAAGACCTACCTGGCCGAAGACTGCATCTACCTCGACATGCCGGTGGGTCCCACGGCCGCCGCGCGTGGTCCGGACGACATCGTCAAACGCCTCAAGATCGGGCTCGAGCCGCTGTCGTCGTATGAGAACTTCCCCGGGCTGATCGTCGACAACGGCTCCGACGTCATGTACGAGCACCACGAGGAATGGCACTGGGCCACCGGGGAATCCGCGGTGCTGAGGTTCGCGACGGTGCACCGGGTGGAGAACGGCAGGATAACCCTGTGGAAGGACTACTGGGATATGGGGGCGCTCGCCGACTTCGCTCCCCCGACCTGGTTGGCGGATTTCGCCGATGCCGACATGTCCTGGGTGTTCGACGCCACCGGACTGGTCTGAGACGGCTGTGAGAAGGAGAAGCGCATGTATGACCTGACCATCACCGGCGGCACCGTGGTCGACGGCACCGGCGCCGACCGCTACCGCGCCGACATCGCCGTCAAGGACGGCCGCATCGCCGTCATCCACCGCGTCACCGGCGGCGCTGCCCAGGACCCCGGCCTGACCGAAGCGGCCGCGGCGAACAATATCGACGCCACCGGCCGTATCGTGGCCCCCGGGTTCGTCGACGTCCACACCCACTACGACGGACAGGTCAGCTGGGACGCCACCCTGGAGCCGTCGAGCCTGCATGGTGTCACCACCGTCGTCAGCGGCAACTGCGGCGTCGGCTTCGCCCCGGTGTGCCCGGGCCGGGAGCAGTGGCTGATCGAGTTGATGGAAGGGTGTCGAGGACATTCCCGGCAGCGCCCTGGCCGAAGGCATCACCTGGCAGTGGGAGAGCTTCCCGGAGTATCTCGACGCGATCGAAAAGCGGGACCTGGCAGTCGATTACGGCACCCAGATCGCACACGGCGCGGTGCGCGGCTACGTGATGGGCGAACGCGGCGCCCGCAACGAGGAGGCCACCGCCGAGGACATCGAGGCGATGGCCCGACTCGTCCGGGAGGGCGTCGAGGCCGGCGCCCTGGGCTTCTCGACGTCGCGCACCGAGGGCCACCGGGCACTGGACGGCCGGCCCGTGCCCGGCACCTACGCGGCCGAGGCCGAGCTCTTCGGGTTGGGCCGGGCGATGGCCGCGGGCGGCCGGGCCGTGTTCGAGGTCGCCCCGCAGGGCACCGCCGGGGAGAGCCCCGCCGATGCGTGCATGCGCGAGATGGATTGGATGACAAAGCTTTCCGACGACATCGACCGGCCGGTGTCGTTCACCCTGATCCAGGCCACCCATGCGCCCGACCTGTGGCGTCAGCAGTTGGAGCGCGCCGAGAAAGCGCAGGAAAACGGCATCCGGCTCTACGCGCAGGTCGCCGCGCGGCCGTTCGGTATGCTGCTGGGCTTCCCGGGCTATCACGCCTTCACGCATCGGCCCACCTTCCGCACGGCGCTCGCGGAGGCCGGCCGCGACGGGCTGGCCGCCCGGCTGGCCGATCCGGCGGTCAAGGCGGCCATCCTCGAAGAGTCCGACCTGCCGACCACCCCCGGGGCGCTGATGGACGGCATGTTCGCGCTCGCCCAGCACAGCGCCGACCGGATCTACGCGATCGGCGACCCGCCGGACTACGAGCCGACACCGGACATGACCGTGGCGGCTATCGCCGCTCGCCGCGGCCAGGATCCGCTGTCGACGATGTACGACCTGATGCTGGAGTCCGATGCCGGCGCGATGCTGATGCTGCCGTTCTTCAACTACGCCGACGGCGACTGCGGCGCGATCTACCAGATGTTGCAGAGTCCGGCGGGCGTGTCGGGCCTGTCCGACGGCGGTGCGCACTGCGGGCTGATCTGTGACGCCTCCTACCCCACCTTCCTGCTGACGCACTGGGCCCGGGACCGTCACCGGGGGCCGAAGTTTTCGCTGGAGTACGTGGTGCGCAAGCAGACCCTGGACACTGCAACGCTTTTCGGACTGTCGGACCGCGGTGTCATCCAGGTCGGCAAGAAGGCCGACCTGAACGTCATTGACATGGATGCGCTGCGGCTGGGGGTGCCCGAGATGGTCTACGACCTGCCCGGCGGTGGCCGTCGGCTGTTGCAGGGTGCCAGCGGCTACGACGCCACCGTCGTCAGCGGTGTGGTGACCCGCCGCAACGGCGCCGACACCGGGGCCCGGCCCGGCCAGCTGATCCGCGGGGTACGTTAGCGCGACTCGTAGATCCGCTCCGCGTTGCGGTGCGCGATCAGGTCGACCACTCTTCGAGTCGAACGATGTGTCTAAGTCGGCCAGCGGCTGCGTGTTCGCTTCGTTGAGCCCGTTCCCGAAACCGGTTGCGTGTCACCGCTGTTCAGCCAGCAGCCGTGCACGTGATGGTCGAGGAGCCGGACCGTGTCGACGTGCGCGGCCAGAGCGCTCACAGGCTCCAGGCCATCCTGAACCGGTCGCACAGCGCGTCCGGGGGCAGGTCCCCGTAGTGTTCCTGTTCGTATCGACGCACACCGAGCGTCACCGCGACGGGCTGTGGGCCGAGCAGACGGCGGATCAGTCCCGAATCATCCAGGGCGGCAAGGATATCGGGCTGGCGATCGGGTAACCGTCGGGTTCCGGCGGCGGCGCGTTGCGCCTCGGACTGCAGGGCCGGGTCGATCGTGGTCTCCGGCGGCAGCGTCGCCGCCCGCTCGATGCCATCGAGGGCCAGCGCCAGGATCACCGCAGTGGCGTAGTACGGGTTCGAGGACGGATCGACGACCTTCACCTCGGCGTTGGCGCCGTACGGATTTGCCGGACCGCCGACCAGGAAGCGCACCGCTGCCTCCCGGTTCTCGGCACCCCAGCACACGTGGGCGCCCGCCCAGTGGCCGGGTTGCATCCGCAGACCCGAGACGATGGACCCCGACAGGATCGCCTGGGCTTCCGGCAGCCCGGCCAGCACACCGGCGATCGCGGCCTGCCCCTCCGGGGTCATCCGGTGCGGGCCCGGGCCGCCCGAGAACAGCGGAACGCCGGCGCGCCACAACGAAAAATGTTGGTGTGCACCGGATCCCACACTGCCGAAGAACGGTACCGGGGACATGCTGACGCCCATGCCGTACCGGCGCGCCAGTCTGCCGATCAGGATGCGCATCAGGACCAGGTGGTCGGCGGCGGCCACCGGCGGCTGCGGGCGCAATGACAGCTCGAACTGATTCTGCCCGTACTCGGGATGGAACTGCTCGATTCCGATCCCGGCCTTCGACGCCGACGACAGCACGTCGTGGACGAACTCCTCGCGATCCAGCAGCCCCGCCAGCCCGTACTGCGCCCACGGGCCCGGGGGCAGCCGGCTGCCGTCGGGTGCGACGAGAACGAACTCGATCTCATGGCCCACCAGAGCATTGAGGCCGGCGTCGGCGAGCCGGGCCGTCACCCGCGTCAGCGTTCCCCGGCTGCACGCGGGAACCTCGTTGCCGTCCTGGTCGAAGAACCCGCCGGGCGCCCAGGCCAGCCCGTCACCGATGCCGTGCAGTGCGTTCAGATCGATGCGGATGCGTTCGTCGCCGACGACGCCGATGTCCTCGGAGAAGGCGATTCCGGTCTGGTCGACGGCGAAGGCGTGCCATACCGGGCTCGCCCCGAGGCCGGGTTCGGCGAAGGCCATGGCACGCCGGATCGGGACGGCCTTGACGTGCGTCAGGCCGGCCGGGTTGACGACCGTGCCGATCACGGTCACGACCCCATTCGCCTCGAGTTGAGCGATGGAGGCGCCGGGCATGTCCGTCAGATCTCGGCGGGGATCGGCGACCGGTCAGCCGCGGCTGGGAATGGTGATCGCGCAACTCTGGCCGACGTCGAGGGTGCGCAGCATGCGGCCCATGCCGACCCACATCGCACACGACAGCGCCAGGTCCGCGAGTAGCTCATCGGAGAAGTGTCCACTGCAACGCGCCCAGAAGTATTCGTCTTCACGCAGTTTGGTGTGCTCGGTGGCGAAGCGGTGGGCGAATTCCGCGGCGATGCGCTCCTGCTCGGTGAACCCCGCCCAGGTGCGCCAGTCCAGCGCGTGTGCGTAGAGGTCTTCGTCCACCCCGGCGTCGGGCCCGTCGGCGTCGCGGGTGTTGATGCAGACCGCACATTCGTTGTCGTGCGCGATGACGATGCGGGCGAGTTCGCGCACCCGCATCGGCAGCCGGTTGTCGTTGTAGACGGCCCGGGAGAACGCGGCCATGGCGGTGCCGATGTCCGGCGACTTGAGGATCCAGCCGGCCACGTCGTCGTCGGGGAAGTCACCGATTCGGCTCATGAGTTCCTCCTCTGTCAAGCCGCTGACGCCTGCTAGCCGGAGCCGCCGCCCGGCGGACGGGACACGCACTGCGCCGCGTACAGCTGCTCGCCCAGCTTCTCCATCAGCTGGAGCTGGGTTTCCAGGTAGTCGATGTGACCTTCCTCGTCCTTGAGAATCGCCTCGAAGATGTTGGCGGTGGTGGCGTCGCCCCGCTCCCGGCACATGACGATGCCCGGGCGTAGCCGTTCGACCACCTCGTACTCGATGGCCAGGTCGGCCTCGAACTGCTCGCGAATGGTCTGGCCGACGCGCAGGGAGAACAACCGCTGATAGTTGGGCAGGCCCTCGAGAAGCAGGATTCGATCGGTGATCCACTCCGCGTGGTGCATCTCCTCGAACGACTCCTTGCGGGTGTGCTCGGCGAGCTCGGTGAAGCCCCAGTTGTCCTGCATCTTGGAATGCAGGAAGTACTGGTTGATGGCGGTGAGCTCACTGGTGAGTTGCTCGTTGAGTAATTTCAGGACATCTGGATCGCCTTGCATGGCATCTCCTCTTGGCGTCAGTGGGGGCTGTTCGTCAAACCATCGTGACCATCGGGACCATAAAGAACTCTCGAGAAATCCGCGCGGACGTGAGCTGAGAGATTCCGGCGGGTGGGAACAATCTAACCCGAACTGGGCGGGCACGAGCTCGCAAGACACCAGGAAGATCGGGCCGCGCCGCCGACTTCGTCGGCTGGGTAAGACTCACTAGCCTATGGTTAAGGTAGGCCTAACATTCTTAGAGAAGTTAGGTTAGACTCGGCTAATCGCGCACGCCACGCGGCGTGCGCTGACCGGTTATCGCGCCCGGCAAGGAGGTGGCTCCCGTTGTACGTCTGTTTGTGCACCGGTGCCACCAGTCAGTGCGTGGCCGATGCCGTTGCCCGGGGCGCGTGCACGTCCAAGCAGGTCGCACAGGCGTGCGGGGCGGGAACCGACTGCGGCCGCTGCCGTCACACGGTGCGCGCGATCATCGAGTCGGAGGCCGCGAAGCTGACTCCGGTCGGCCGGGCCAGCTGACCGCTCACCGATTGAAGTCCGCGAGCGCCGCGGCGTTGTCGGTGCCGCCCATCAACTCCGCGAAGCATGCGTTCTCCCGAACGCGGGCCGCGTCGATCTCCGGCAGCACCGGTGCGGTCATCGTCTTCTTCACGGCCATCAGGCTCGACAGCGGCCGGGACGCGAGCACCTCCGCGTGCCGAACCGTCTCGGCCATCAGATCGTCGGGCTCACAGACCTTCCACACCAGACCCATCTGCCTGGCCTCCTCCGCACCGACCCATTCCGACGACAGCAGCAGCCACGCGGCGTTCTGCCGGCCGACCAGCTGCGGCAGCAGATACGACGATGCGGCCTCCGGGGCGACACCCAGGCTGGTGAAGGGACATTTCAACCGGGCCGTCGTCGCCATGAACGACAGGTCGGCGAAGCCGAGGATCGTGGTGCCGATCCCCAGTCCGAGGCCGTTGACCGCGCAGACGAACGGCTTGGGGAACGCCGTGAGCGCATCGACCAGTCGGCCGAAGCCCGAGCCGTAGTCGCCCGGAAAATTATCCGGGTCGGCGATGTAGGCCTGCATCTCGGTCAGGTCGGTGCCCGCGCTGAACGCCCGGCCCGTGCCGGTGAGCACGACGACGGACACCTCCGGATCGGCGGCCGCGTCCCGCAGTGCGGCGGTGGTCGCGTGGTAGAGGTCTTCGTTGAACGCATTGAGGGCCTCGGGCCGGTTGAGGGTGAGCGTGCGGACCCGGTTGCGGTCGGCGATTATCAGCGTCACGGATGGCAGCCTAAGCGGCGAACGGCGAGCGCAGCACGTAGCGGCTCGTGGGCACCGTGTCGATGTTCTCGCTCGCCCCGAATGAGGAGGTGCTGGCGACCATCTTCGACAGCCGCTCGGCCAGATCCGCGTCGTCGGCGGCGCCGAAGAACGCCTTGAGGTCACCGACCGCCTCGATCGGGAACAGCTCCTCGACGATGGCGGCCAACACGGGAGCCCCCGGTGTGAGCGCCCGCACCACCTCGTTCTGGGTGTAGCCGAAGGTCGACTGCGTCTCGATCGCGACCGGCGTGTGCCCGATATGCCAACGGCTGCGCCAGGTTTCGGTGTCCAGGTCGGCGGGACGGCGCAGCAGCGCCACGTTGGCCAGTCCGGGAGTGCGGACACCGGGCGGGTCCCGGTGCGGCAGCGGCACCGACTCGGTCACCAGGTACGCGGCCGTCTCGTCGGCTTCGGCGGCCAGGATGTCCAGCGCCGCCCGCAGCTGTTCGCCGTAGTACTGCTGGGTCCACATGCACACCACGGCGGTGACCGGAGGGTCGAGCACCGTCAGCGTCATCAGCGCCGCGCGCACGTCGGCGTCCCTGACATTGACCGTCAGTCCCGGCACGCCGAGGTCGAGCAGGCGCCGCGCGACCGGCCCGCGCAAGCGCGCACACCAGGCGTCGTCGGCGCCGGCGCGGCGCACCAGGACGATCACTTTCTCCACAGTCGGTGAAGGTACCGGCAATAATGACGGCCATGTGGGAGGGCGGCACATGGCGGCCGTCCTGGCCGTATGTCGGTGAGGTGCTCCGCAGCCTGGTCGGCGTCCTGCTGGCGGTGCTGGCGGCCTGGCGCTGGGCGCCCATCGGTGTGGCGGGCATGGCGGTGGCCACCGTCGGCAGTGCGGCCGTGGCGGGTGCCGTCGCGCTGCACGAAAGTCCCCACGCCCGGGTGCCGCTCGTGCTCGGCGTGTCGCTGGGCATGGGGGTGACCGTGCTGTTCGGTTCCCTGGCCTCGCCGCATGCCGGGCCGTTCCTGGTCCTCGTCACGTCGAGCTGTTTCGCGGCGGGCATGTGCTGGGCGATCAGCCGCAATGCGGGGCTGGTCGCCACCGCCGCCTGCGTCGTGCTGGTGACCTGCCCGCCGGCCGCGGACGTGGTCACCGCGCTGCGCGCCGGGGCGGTGGCGACGGCCGGCGGTCTGCTCCAGGTGGTGCTGGTGGCGGCCTGGCCCCGGCAGCGCTGGAAGGGGCAGTGGCGGGCGTTGCAGGACGCGTACGGCTGGCTCGCCACGGAAGCCCTCCGCGTGGCCGACGAGCCGGATGCCGAGCTCGATCCCACTCCCCTGCTCGAACTGCGGGCGGCCTACGTCCTGACCGAGAGCCAGGCCCGCCGCCGGCCGCCGGCCCACCGTGGTCTGCATGCGCTACCCGAGCGGATTGCCATGACGCTCAACGTGTTACGCGCGGAGATCCCCAGTGCGCCGCTGCGAGAGGCGCTGCTGGCCGGCGCCGACGCCCTCGGCGCGATCGAGCAACCGGGCCGGGCGGGGCGAGCCGACGCCGATGCGGCGTTGCGCCGGCTCGACGAATCGGTGGCCGCGGTGCAGGGACCGGCGGCGGCGGTCGCGCACAGATTCGCCGGGCAGGTCGGCGAGGCCTGCGCGCTGCACTTCGCTTCGGCGCCGGGCGTCCTGGGCGCACAGCGCGCCGCGTGGGCGGCGATCACCACCCAACTCTCCGGCAATTCGCCGGTTCTGCGGCACGCGCTGCGGCTGGCGGTCGCCACCGGGGTGGGTGCGGCGCTGGCCCGCGCCATCGGGCTCGGCCACGGCGAATGGATCGCGCTGACGGTGCTGCTTGCGCTGCGGCCGGAAACCGCCCACACCTACACCCGGTGCGTCAGCCGGGTGGTGGGCGTCCTGGCCGGTGTTCTGGTGGCGACCGTCCTGACGGCCCTGCTGCACCCGGCCGGATTCCTGATGGCCGTTCCCACCGTCGTCGCACTGGGCCTGTCGTACGCGCTGGCCGGCTTCGGCGCGGTGCCGATGACCGCCGCGCTGGCGGCGGGCATCGTGTTCCTGCTCGACATCGAGGGGGCCGCCGACGGTGCCGACCTGAGCCAGCGACTGGTGGCGGTGGCTCTCGGCGGCGGGCTGGCGGTGGCCAGCCACGTCCTCCTGCCGGACCGGTCGCTGGTCCGGCTGCGGCAGCGGGCCGGCGAACTGCTCAAGGCCGAAATCGACTATGCGGCAACGGTTATCCGCGGATTCGTGCACCCGCTGCCACACGCCGCCATCACCCTGGACGCCGCCTGGCGACGGGCGGTCCGGGCCCGCTCGGCGTTCGAGGCGGCCAGTGGCAGCGTGCGGGCCGAAGCTCCCGAGGTGCGCCGCTGGCTCACCTCCTACCGGGCCGCGCTCAACGCCGTCACCGGCGCGTGCGTCACGCTGGAGGAACAGGTTGCGGCGGCGCGGCCGGAATCGCTGGACCCCCGCTTCGTCGTCGCCGTCGACGACTACGCCGACGCGCTGCGTGGCGAACCGCCCTGTGCCGGTCAGCCGTGGACCGTGGACGAGCGACATCTGGCCGAAACCGATCAGCAGTTGCGCGACGCGGCCGGACTGCTCGACCGCCAGGACACCCCGCAACGGGTGCTGCTGACCGAGACCGAGGCCATCACCCGCCATCTGCTGGGAGTGAACGTCACTCCACGCTGATCGCCCGGTGCTCGATGAGATCGTGAATTCCTCTGGCGCCCAGCCGTTGCCGGAACTCCTTGACGGTGTAGCCGATCAGGACGCCGTCGGTCAGGGCGCGCACGGTCGCCGAGCGCGGCAGGCCGAACAACGGCCCGATCTCGCCGAAGTACTCGCCGGGTCCGGCGGTCGACAGCGTCTCGGAGCCGCCGTCGGGCAGTTCCCGGATGATCTCGAACTCGCCGCCGGACACGACGTAGATCAGGTCGCCCATGGTGTTCTGCGCGAACACCGTCGTACCGGCCGCCACTTCTATGGTCTCCGGAGCCCGGTCCGTGGTGGCCACCGCCGGTACGAGTTCGACGATGCGGTCGGCCAACGGCAACATCCTGCTGTCGTGGGTGGCCACCACCACCACGCGGTGGCCCTCGGCGAGTTCGCGGATCAACCGCAGCACCTCCTCGACCTGGATGAAATCCAGGTGCGCGGTCGGCTCGTCGGCCAGGATCAGCGGCGGATCCAGCGCGATCGCCCGCGCGACCGCCACCCGCTGCTGCTGGCCGCCGGACAGGTCGCCGGGCCGGTGGTTCATCCGTTCGGTCAGGCCCACCCGGTCCAGCAGCTCGGCGGCGCGTTTGCGGGCGACGCGATGCCCCATCCCGGCGGCCCACATCGGCACCATCACGTTCTCGGCGGCCGTCAGACTCGGCACGAGGTTGAAGGCCTGGAAGACGATGCCTACGGTGTGACGCCGGTAGACGCTCAGGCTGTGCGCGTCCAGCGCGGTGACGTCGATGTTGTCGGCGAGGATCTGCCCGGAGGTCGGTTTGAGGATTCCGCCGATGCAGGACAGCAACGTTGTCTTGCCGCATCCGCTGGGGCCCAACAGGATTGCCAGTGACCCGGCCGACACGTCGAGGTCCAGGCGGTCGATGGGACGCACGGTCTCACCGCCGCTGCTGTATTCGACCACCAGGTCGCGGATGCGCAGATCGCCCACGGTTCACGGCCCCCCGAATGCCAGTGCCGGGTCCACCGAGACCGCGCGGCGCAGTCCCGCACCGCTGGCGAGCAGCCCGATGATGACCGCGACCACCGGCAGCAACAGGAAGGCGCCGTCGGGGACGTCGACTCGCATCGGGAACAGCGGCGCCAGCACAAGCGACAGCACGACGCCGAGCGCCGCCGACAGCATGGCGATGATCACGGCCTGCAGCGCCAGCCCGCCCAGGATCGACTTTGTCGACACGCCGACCGCCTTGAAGACCGCGAAGTCGCGGGTGCGTTCCAGCGCGGACACGTAGATGATCGACCCCACGATCAGCGCGGCCACCACCCACAACAGCATCGCCATGATGCTGATGGCGTCGACGGCCACCTTCAGCGGTCGCATGAAGTCGTCGACGGCGCCCTGCCGGTCGACCGCGCGGTAGCCGTCCGGTAGACGTTCGGGAGCACCGCGGATGCCGATCGAGGAGATCACGGGCTGCCCCCCGAAGAGCAGTCGCTGAGCGCCGGCCACGGTGAGGAACAGGTTGGGCTGTTCGGCCAGCACCGTCGATTCCTCGACTATGCCGACCACTTCCAGGTCGTGCGAGGCGATGTCGAGGTGATCGCCGATCTTGCGGCCCAGGGTGGAGGACACCGCGATCTCGTCGGAGTTGACCGGCGGCCGGCCCTGCGTCATGGCGGGCATGCCGGGTCCGGCGGTGGGCGCGCCGAACATGTTCATGGTTCGGGGGGTGCCGTTGTCCAGGGCGGTGATTCCGGCGTAGACCAGTCCGGCGGCGGACTGCGCGCCCGGAAGTCGTTGCGCCCGAGCCACTTCGGTCTGGCTGAACGGCGAGGAACCCAGGAACGGGCCGACGGCGCCATCCTGGATCAGGAAGTAGTCGATGCCGAACGAGTCGACCGTGTTTCGTGCCTCGACACGAAAGCCGTTCGCCAGCCCGGTCAATACCAATGTCATCGCGAACACGAACGCGGTGCCGATGACGGCGATGATGAATCGACGGCGGCGCCACTGCAGATCACGCAACGCCGCGGTCAACACCCCTGAAATCTAGCGTGGCGGGCCGCCCGTCAACGCCGTTTCGGCGCGCGTGCCGGGCCCGGCGGCTCCAGCATTTTCAGCGCCGGCTGCGACGTTGTGCGAGGAGACCTCGCAGTCAAGGCTGAAACCGGCGGCGGGTGGCGGCGGTCAGCAGCCGGTGCTCTGGGATCCGGTGCGTAAACTTCGGTCCTGTGTCCGTGACCGACAGCGACGTCGCATATCTGGCGCGGTGCGTGGAACTGGCCCGGCAGGCCCTGGCGGACGGTGACGAGCCGTTCGGTTCGATCCTCGTCGACGCCGACGGCGCAACGCTGTTCGAGGACCGCAACCGGGTGAAGGACGGGGATGCCACCCGTCATTCCGAGTTCGCGATCGTCCGGTGGGCGGCCGACAACATCCCGCCCGTGCGGCGGGTGCGCGCCACGGTGTACACCTCGGGTGAGCACTGCCCGATGTGTGCGGCCGCGCACGCCTGGGTCGGCCTGGGCCGCATCGTCTACGCGACCTCCGCCCAGCAGTTGTCCCGGTGGCGCGACGAGTGGGGTGCGCCGCCGGCGCCGGTCGCCCCGCTGCCCGTCTCGACGGTGGCTCCGCGGATCGTGACCGACGGTCCCGCACCGCAATTCGAGGCCGAGATGAAGGGACTCTACGAGGCCAGGTTCCGGCCGTGACGGAGCATCGCGTGCCCGAGCCCCGGTGGGTGTGCCACGCGATCTGGTGGCACGTCTACCCGCTGGGCTTCGTCGGCGCGTTCCCGTCCGACGGTCCGCCTGCGGCCACCGAGCATCGGCTGCGCCGACTCACCGGATGGCTCGACCACGCGGTGACGCTGGGCGCGTCCGGCATCGCGCTGGGACCCGTGTTCGCTTCGCGTACACACGGTTACGACACCACCGACCACTACCGGATCGACCCACGCCTGGGCACGGACGACGATTTCGACGAGCTGGTCGAGCAGGCCGGCCGGCGCGGACTGCGGGTGCTGCTCGACGGCGTGTTCAACCACGTCGGCACGGACTTCGCCCCGTACCGCCGCGCGCTCGACGGCGACCCCGACGCCCGACGCTGGTTCCGGCCGAGCCCGGGCACACCGGGACGGTTCCGGACCTTCGAGGGCCACGGCGATCTGATCTCGCTCGATCACTCGGCTGCGGAGGTGATCGATTACGTGGCCGATGTCATGGCGCACTGGCTGGACCGGGGCGCCGACGGGTGGCGCCTGGACGCGGCCTACGCGGTGCCCGGGCGGTTCTGGGCGCAGGTGCTGCCCCGGGTGCGGCAACGACATCCCGACGCCTGGTTCGTCGGGGAGGTCATCCACGGTGACTACGCGGCCATGGTCGCCGAGTCGGGTTTCGACGCGGTGACGCAGTACGAACTGTGGAAGGCGACCTGGAGCGCACTCAACGACGCCAACTTCCACGAACTCGACCACGCGTTGGGCCGGCACGACATGTTCCTGAAGACGTTCGTGCCGCAGACGTTCGTCGGCAACCACGACGTGACCCGCATCGCCAGCCGGCTGGACGATCCCCGCCACGTCGCGCACGCGCTGGTGCTGCTGATGACCATCGGCGGCGTCCCGACGATCTACGCCGGCGACGAATTCGGCCTGCGCGGCGTCAAGGAGGAACGCACGGGCGGCGACGACGCCGTGCGGCCGGAGTTCGGTACTCCCCCGATGCCGGTGGACGACGCGGGCGCCGACCTGTTCGCGCTGCACCAGTTCCTGATCGGCCTGCGCCGCCGCCACGCCTGGTTGCACACGGCGCGCACGACGGCGCTGCACCTGGACAACCGCAGCTACGTCTACGAAAGCCGTTGCGGTGCGGACCGTCTGATCGTGGCGCTCAGCGTCGACGACGCCGAAGTTCGGGTGCGGCTGCCGGGCGCGGCCACCGTGATCGCCGGGGCCGGCGCGCCCCCGGAGCACACGCTGACCGACCTGGTGATCGCCCCGCACGGCTGGCTCGTCCTGCAACCGGCTCATGCCGGGGGCTGACCGAGCAGTTCCAGCGTCGCGCGGTCCTCCCGGCCGTCCGGGAAGCCGGCGTAGAACGCGTCGAGGACCGCGGTGAAATCCGCGGCGTTCTCGCCCGCGGCGACCGCCGCGCGTGCGAACAGCGTCATGCTGCTGCGGACCTTCAGATAGTCCGGATACCCGAGGATCTCCTCGGCCGAACGGCCCGCAATGCCGGCCAGCGTCCGGGCGCACTCGCGCAACCGCGCGCCGAGCACCGGGTGCGCGAGATAGGCGCGGGCCTCCTCGAGACCGGAGATGCCGAAGCGTTGCGCGGTGGGGCTTCGGCCCAGCGCGGTGAGTTGCGGAAACACGAACCAGATCCAGTGGCTGCGCTTGCGGCCGTCGCGCAGTTCGGCCAGAGCGGCCTCGTAGGAGCCGTCCTGGGCGTCGATGAACCGGTGCAGGTCGAACGGGTCTACTGCGGGCACGCAACCCACCCTGGCATGTCCCGGCCGGGTTCACCGGCGAATGCCGATGCAGCGGCTAGTGTTCCAGCCGTGACGACTTCGACCAGCGATGCCGTCGAAGCCCTGCCCGCGAGCGGTCAGTCGGGATCGGCACGCACCGGCGGGGGCCGGTTCCGGAGAATGTTGTCCCGGATGAGCATCCAGTCGAAGTTGTTGCTGATGCTCCTGCTGACGAGCGTGCTGTCCGCGGCCATCGTCGGCGCCATCGGCTACCAGTCCGGGCGGGCCTCGCTGCGCACCGCCGCATTCGACCGGCTCACCGAAATCCGGGAAGCCCAGGCCCGGTTCGCCGTGGGATCCTTCAACGATCTGCAGAACTCGCTGCTCGTCTACACCCGCGGCTCCACCACCATCAACGCGATGCGGGAATTCACCAAGGGTTTCAACGATCTGAACAGCGACCCGGCCAAGTTCACCGTCACGCCGCAGCAGCAACAGCAGATCGCCGACTACTACCGGACGCAATTCGCTCCCCAGGTGGAAAAGGAGTCCGGCCTCAACCTCGACCTGCGAGGACTGCTCCCCCAATCCAACGCGCAGAAGTACCTGCAGGCGCTCTATACCGCGCCCTACCGGAGCGACGAGTACTCCATCGACGTCGACGATGCTCACGACGGCAGCGCCTGGACCGCGGCCCACGCGAAGTACAACGACTACTTCCGTGAGATCGTGAACCGCTTCGAATACGACGATGCACTGCTGATCGACCCGCAGGGCAACGTCGTCTACAGCGCCTACAAGGGTGTCGACCTGGGCGCCAACCTGCTCACCGGCCCCTACCGCGACAGCGAGCTGAGTCAGGCGTTCGACAAGGCGATCTCGACCAACACGATGGACTACGTGGGCGCAACCGACTTCTCGGCCTACCTTCCGTCGTACAACGAACCGACCGCGTGGCTGATGTCGCCCGTCGGGGAGCGCGGGCATGTCGAGGGCGTACTGGCGATGCAGTTCCCGATCGCCAAACTCAACCGGCTGATGACCTTCAACCGGCAGTGGGAACGCTCAGGCATGGGCCGGACGGGGGAAACGTTCCTGGTCGGCACCGACAACCTGATGCGCTCGGATTCGCGGCTTTTTCTGGAGAATCCCGAACAGTTCAAGCGGGACGTCATCGAGGCCGGCACACCGCCCGACGTCGCCGAGAACTCCCTCCGACTCGGCGGCACCACACTGGTGCAGCCGGCCGGCAACGAGGCGGTGCGGCTGGCCCAGCGCGGTCAGTCCGGCTCGATCATCGCCGAGGACTATCTGGGCCAGGAGACGCTGCAGTCCTACGCACCGATGACGGTGTCCAATCTGCACTGGGTGATGATCGCCAAGATCGACACCGAGGAGGCGTTCGCGCCGGTGGCCGGCTTCACCAAGAAACTGGTGCTTTCCACGATGGGCATCATCTTTCTGGTATGCCTGGCGTCGATGTTGTTGTCGCGGCTGTTCGTCAAGCCCATCCACCGGCTGGAGGCGGGCGCCCGACGAATCGGCGCGGGCGACTACCACGCCACCATCCCCGTCGACTCACGTGACGAATTCGGCGATCTGACAAAGTCTTTCAACGACATGAGCCGCAGTCTGCGGGTCAAGGACGACCTGCTGGCCGAGCAGCGCCGGGAGAACGACCGGCTGCTGTTGTCGTTGATGCCGGAGGCCGTCGCGGAGCGCTACCGCCAGGGTGAGGAGATGGTCGCCCAGGAACACCGCGACGTGACGGTGATCTTCGCCGACATCCTGGGTCTCGACGAACTGTCCACCAGGCTGTCCAGCGACGAGCTGCTCACCGCGGTCAACCAGCTGGTGCGGCAGTTCGACGCCGCCGCGGAGTCGCACGGGGTGGAGCGAGTCCGCACCATGCGCAGCGGTTACCTGGCCAGTTGCGGACTGAACGTGCCCCGGCTCGACAACGTCCGGCGCGCAGTCGATTTCGCGGTCGAGATGGACGAGATCGTGGAGCGCTTCAGCTCCGAGTCCGGTTACCCCCTCGCGTTGCGCGCCGGTGTCGACTCCGGAACGGTCAGTTCCGGTCTGGTCGGACGCACCGCCGTCATCTACGACCTGTGGGGGGCGGCGGTCAACCTCGCCCACCAGGCTCAGAGCGGCTCGAGCCAGCCCGGTATCTACGTGACGACGTCGGTCTACGAGGCCTTACGGGACAGCGACAAGTTCACTGCCGCAGGCGAAGTCACGGTCGGTTCGCCGCCGGACAGCACGACCGAACCGATCTGGCGGCTCGCGGAGCGCTCCTGATGCCGCAGGCACTCTCGTCGTCCTGGCTCCCGTGGGCCGTCGGTATCGCCGTCGGCCTGCCCCTGCTGCTGGTGGTTCTGACCGAACTGCACAACGCGTTGCGCAGACGCAACAGCAATCTGGCCCGGCCGGTGTGGCTGCTGCGGACCTACATCGTTCCGCTCGGCGCGCTGCTGCTGATGATGACCAAGGCCCGCCAGGAACCGGGTCATGAGACCCCGGTCCGCATCGTCGCGACGATCTTCGGGTTCGTGGTCATGGTGCTGCTGCTGTCCGGCCTCAACGCGACCCTGTTCCAGGGCGCGCCGGAAGGCAGCTGGCGCAAGCGGATTCCGTCGATCTTCCTCGACGTCGCCCGGTTCGTGCTCATCGCGGTCGGGCTGGCGATGATCTTCTCGGTGGTCTGGGGCGCCAACGTGGGCGGGTTGTTCACCGCGCTGGGCATCAGCTCGATCGTCCTCGGTCTGGCGCTGCAGAACTCGGTCGGGCAGATCATCTCCGGTCTGCTGATGCTGTTCGAACAACCCTTCCGGCTCGGCGACTGGCTCGATACGCCGGCAGCCCGCGGCCGGGTGGTCGAGGTCAACTGGCGGGCCGTGCACATCGAGACCGGCAGCGGGTTGCAGATCACCCCCAACTCGGTGCTCGCAGGGGCGTCGTTCACCAATCTGAGCCGGCCGGCCGGCGACCAGAAGATCGCCGTCGCCAGCACGTTCTCCACCGCCGATCCGCCGGACGGCGTGTGTGCCCTGCTGGTGCGCACCGCGGCGGCTCTGCCGCAATGCCGCCCCGACTCCCAGCCCACCGCGGTAGCCCTCGGCGGCGACGGCTACCGCACGTCGATACCGTTGCGTAGCCCGGCCGACGAGGGCGCCGCGCGCGCGACCTTCAACCGGTGGCTGTGGTATGCGGCTCGCCGTGCCGAATACCACCTCGACGGAACCGACGACGACTTCGCCACCGAGGACCGCCGGATGCAGGCCCTGCGGGACAGTGTGCGGATTCTGCGGCTGACACCCGCCGATCAGCGGGACCTGGTCGACCGGGTGCGCCTCTTCCGGTACGGCGCGGACGAGGTGATCCAGCGATCGGGCTCGGTGCCACACGGCATGAAGTTCGTGGTGTCCGGAAAGGTGCAGCTGGGCGCTACCGCGCCCGACGGCAGCACGGTGACCTTACGGACCCTCGACGAGGGCGATTTCCTGGGGCAGACGGCGTTGACCCGCGAACCGGTGACCGCGCATGCGGTGGCGCTCGACGAGGTCACCGTCGTCGAGATCGACCGGGCGGACGTCGAGCACCTGGTACGCGACAACCCGTCGCTGCTTCAGGAGATCGCGCGGTCGATCGAGGAGCGGCGCAGCGATCTGCGTCGCGTGCTGGCCGCGATCCAGCAGGGCTGAGCGGCTTCGGGGCACGAACCCGCCTCCGGTGAACCCGGTCTGCAGCTGACCGGTCAGCTCGGCGACGTGATGAAGGAGCCGGCGCAGACCGGATCTACCACCTGCGCACCCTGGCGGACTCCGAGGCCATCGCCCTCCCACTGACCACCGGAACCTCCCTGGCCGGGGTGCGTGCCTGAATTCAGGAGGCCGCCGCGGCGAGATCCTCCACCGGCGTCCACCGGCCGTCGATCACCTCGGGCAGGCTCAGTTCCGCAAGCCGCATCCGTTCGGCCCGACGTCGCCCGACCAGCCCGCGCAGCCCCGGCGGCGGAGCCAGCAGTTCGTAACGGGTCAGATAGAAGACGTCATCGGGGTCATCGGCCAGATCGGCCGTCACCATGCGGGAACCCTTCTCGCGCAATATCATTCGAAGCTGATGGGTGGCACGTGCGGTGCTGTCCCAGGCCGTCTGACGGGCGGTGCGGGCGCGGGCGGCCAGCCGCCCCAGCGGATCGGCCGGCGTCCGGGCCGGCTCCGCGGACCACGGCGCACCATCGGTGGCAGCCAGCTCGGCGGCGGCGAGCAGCAGCCCGGGCTCGTCGGCGACGACGGGGTTGGCCAGCTCGGCCTCCCCCGTCCCGCGGTGGCCGACCTCCCGCACCGCGGCGTCGAGCGCCGCTGCCAGGGCCTGTTCGTCGGCACCGGCGCGGATCAGCGCGGCCAGGGTCGCGGTGTGGGCGGCCAGGTGTCCGGTCGAGGTCATCGCCGCCGGTTGCGGAGTCAGTGATCCCGGCCGGCGGGCCAGCCGGTTGAACGCCCCCTCGATGGTGGCGCCGACGGCGCTGAGCTCCCAACCCTGTTGGATCAGGGCGCACAGCCGCAGCATCCGGGTGTCGATCCGGGCGTCGGCCATGGCGTCCAGCGCCGCGACATCGCAGTCCAGTGTCGCGACGGCGGTGGCGTGGGCGCCGCACCGCTCGGTGAATCCGCGGGCCGCCCGAAGAATCCGCTGGGCGATCGACGTTCCCGGGTCGTAGGCGTCGTGCACCGATATCCCGGTGAAGACGCGGTGGCCGAAGACCCCGCCGGCCCGGCCGGCCCACTCGGTGGCCAGGTCCTCTGGCATGCCCAGCAGCCGGGCGGTGGCGCGCTGCGCGGCCCGCATCGCGGCGAGCTGGACGTCCAGTGTGATGGGTGTCAGCGGGCCGGGCAGCACGTCGGGCGCGCCGGTGGCACTGAACACCGGGAACCGCGGGTTGATCGGGTAGTCGAACTCCCCCGCCATTCCCTCGGGGCCGGCCGGGATGCCCGTCGCCGGCGCCGGAACGGGAGCCGCGCAGTCGTCGCCGTCCAGCGCCCGCCCGGTGAATCCGACGGCGGCGTCGGTGAGCGCGTCCGCCGGCGCCCAGCCGCACTCGAACTGCCAGTCACGTTGCAGTGGAAGCAGTCCGAAGACCGGATCCGGCACCGCCCACTGGGGGGCATTGCGGCGGACGGCGACACCGGAAAGCAACCGGCGCGCCGAGGTGTGGGTGATCGAGTCCGCTGTGGCCAGGTCCAGGGCACCGGTGCGGTCGCTGTGCACGGTGCGGGACAGGAACCGGCACAGATCGTCGACGTGCAGCAACCGGACCGGGCCGGTGGCGCCGTGCCGGTCGCCGGCCAGCGTGGCGATGCTGCGTTGCACAGGCCAGTCGGCGAGGCGGCCGACCAGCGGGGCAACCCGCACCAGCAGGGTGGGACCCCAGCTCGATGCGGCCAGCTCCTCGGCCTGCCGGTAGAGCTCCGGATCGCCGGCGGCGTGGATCGGGACGATCAGCCGCGTTCCGGAACGCGCGGCGGCGTCGGCCAGTTGGAGCAATCCGGTCAACCCGGCCGATTCGGGCACCCCGGGTTCCACCGGCGCCAGATGGATCACCACGTCGGCGTCATCGGTCAACCGCGCCAGCCGGTCGGCGTCCAACGGCCGCCGAGTCACCGTCACACGCGGATCCAGGTCGCGGTGCGGCCGTTCCGCGACGCCGGCGAGCTGGTGACCCGACGCCAGCAGATGAGCCGCCGCGAGGCGGCCGAGACCACTGGTGACACCGGTGATCAGTATTCGCATCGTCTATCCCCGATCCCTCACGGGAGAGGATATGCCGGGCGGTTGCCCGTTGCGGACGGTTCCGAAAGATTGCGTGCGGCGCGGGATTACGCCTGCCCAGCGGCTCGGTAGGTCGCGATCCGAATGTTTGCCCCGGTCGCCCCGATTCAGAGCACCTCGGCGCCGCCGTCGGCCCGCACCCGCACTTTCGCGCCGGCCGGGTCGCCGGTCTGCACGAGTGCGGCGGCGGCGCCGGGATCGGCGATGACCGCCAGTGCGCGGGCCTCGTCGGGAGTCCGGATCGCCAGGAACGCCTTGTCGGGGTTGCCGTCCCGGTCGAACGGCGCCGTCCACGACTCGAGGGTTCCGATTCCGGCGAAGTCGGCGTCCTCGCGGCGGGTGGGTTCGCGGTCCACCAGATCCTGGACGTCGGCCCACCGGAACCCGTCGGTGGGCGGGGTGGCGCTGTACACACCGAACGCGTGCTTGGTCAGATAACCGCCGTTGGCGGTGATCAGGCCCGTGGTTCCCGGCGCGGCGGCCAGCTTCTCGGCCATCGTCGCGATCGCGTGCGTGACGTAGTTGTTCCACGGGCCGCCGGCGAAGGTCAGACCCCCGGTGACCGTCAGCGGCCGCGCCGGATCGTCAGTGCGGACGCCGATTTCGTTGGCCGCCACCTGCACTGCCGACGGGAAGCAGGAGTAGATGTCGATCAGGTCGACGTCGTCGGCGCCGAGGCCGGCGAGTTCGAGCGCGCGGCCCGCGCCGATCCGGATCGCCGGCGAGCGGTGGTACTCCCAGCGCTCCGCGACCGCGTAGGTGTCGTGCGCATCGGTGCCGGCCCACGGGAAAACCCAACGCTCCGAGGGGATCTGCAGGTAAGTGGCCTTCTCCACCGAGGTGAGGATGACGACCGCGGCCTGGTCCACCATGTTGTTGGAGTTCAGCAACTTGGTGTAGGGCCAGCTGATCATCCGGTTCTGCGGGCTCGGCTCGCCGATCTCGCGGGCGCTCCACGCCTTGTTGCTCCATGCGTGCGGATTGTGTTGGGCCACCTCGTTGAACCGCGCCCACAGTTCGGCGATGCGCCGCCGGTGCTCGGCCGGGGCCTCGCCGCCGGCGACCCGCAGCGCCTCCTCGAACAGCGGGTAGACGTGCGAGGGCAGCGACAGCTTGATGCGGTCCTGCGCCGGACTGGACATCTCGACGGCGTGCTCGGCGCCCGGCGGCACCGGGACCGACTCGTCCTGCTTGGTCCAGTCGGGTCGAATCCCGTTGGCCTTCAGCTGTTTCCGAGTGCGCCAGGCCTCCGCGCCGGCCAGCAGGACGACCCCGGCGCGGCCGGCCATGACATCCAGGCACGCCTGGTTGACCAGAGTCTGCGGCACGTTGCCGCCGATGCCGGTGTACCGCGTCGCCGGGCCGTCGGCGCCGATCAGCTCGCCGAGGAGCAGGCCGGGATCGCGGTAATGCCAGGACAGCATGTTGACCACGCGGATGGCGTCGACGGCGGCCAGGACGCGCGGGTCGGCGGCGGCCCTGGCGGCCTGCGCCATCAGCGCGACCGGTTCCCGGGCGTCCTGCGGGTCGGCCTGCTGATTGACCTGCCCGTAGCCGACCAGGACCGGGGTGCGCGGATCCAAGGAGGTCCCAGTCATGTCAGTCCTGCCCCATCCGGTAGATGGACTTCGTGACGAGGTAGGCGTCCAGGCCCTCCGGGCCCAGCTCACGGCCCAGGCCGCTGGCCTTGACGCCGCCGAACGGCGCCGCGATGTCCAGGTTGTAGGCGTTGACGCCGATGGTGCCGGTCTCCACCGCTCGTGCTACCGCGGTGGCCCGGTCGGTGTCGGTGGACCACACCGTACCGCCCAGGCCGTAGTCGCTGTCGTTGGCGAGCGCGATCGCGTCGGCGTCGTCGTCATATGGGATCACCGCCAGGACCGGTCCGAAGATCTCCTCCCGGGCGATCCGGTCGCTGTTCTCGACGTCGGCGAACACCGTCGGTTCGACGAACCAGCCACGGGGCTGGTCCTTCGGAATCGATCCGCCGGCAACGAGTTTGGCGCCCTCGGCGGTGCCCGCCTCGATGTAGCCCAGGATCCGGTCACGTTGTCTCTCGCTGACCACCGGGCCGATCTCGGTGGCCGGGTCCAGCGGGTCGCCGACCACGAGGCCGCCGGCCAGCGCGGCCATCGCCTCGACCACTTCGTCGTAACGCGACCGGGGCGCCAGGATGCGCGAGTTCAGGTAGCAGGTCTGCCCGTTGTTGGCGAACGACTGCGTGCGCAGGCCGGCCATCGTGACGTCCAGGTCGGCGTCGTCGAGGATGATGGCCGCCGACTTGCCGCCGAGTTCGAGGGTCACCGGGCGCAGCAGCCGGCCGCAGGCCTCGCCGATGAGCCGGCCCGCTACGGTCGACCCGGTGAACGAGACCTTGTCGACCCCGGGGTGGCTCACCAGCTGCGCGCCGGCGGCGGCCCCGCCCGCGACCACGTTGAGCACCCCCGGCGGCAGGCCCGCCTCGGCGGCGGCTTCACCGAAAACCAGGGCATCCAGGGCGGTTTCGGGCGAGGGCTTGAGCACGACCGGACAGCCGGCGGCCAGCGCGGGCGCCAGTTTGAACGCCGCGAGGGCCTGTGGGTAGTTCCAGGGCGTGATGGCGGCGACGACGCCGACGGGTTCGCGACGCACGATCGTGTGCCCGATGGCGCTCGGCCGGACTTCCTCCTCGGCCATCGTGGCGATCATGTCGGCGTAGTAGTTGAGCAGCAGCGCCGGGAAGGCGCCGTTGGCTCCCCGCGACAGGGATGTCGGCATGCCGTTCTCACGGGTGACCAACTCGCTGGTCTGCTTGGACCGCGCCTTGAGCGCGGCGGCCATGGCCTTCAGCAACGCCGCGCGCTCGGCCGGCGGGGTGGCGCGCCAGCCGGGCAGCGCGGTGCGGGCTGCGGCCACCGCGTCGTCGACCTCCGCGGTGCTGGCCACCGCGCCGTCGCCCAGGGGTTGGCCGGTGGCGGCCTCGATGACGGGTTCGGCCTGGTCGCTGGGGCGGAATGCGCCGCCGATGAACACCTGAGCCGATGCTGACGTCATGCGCGGATCCTCTCCGGGGTGGTGAACAGCACGCCTTCGGCGAGCAGTCGTTCGGTGTGGGCGTCGTCGTATTGGAGCACGTCCCGGCAGACGTCGACGGTGTCCTGGCCGGGCAACGGGGCCGGCCGCTGTGGGGCCGGCCCGATGTGGCGGAACGGCGCCGGGCCCGATTCGGCGGGCAGCGCCGCGTCGATCAGCGGGTGGGTCATCTGCTGATACAGCCCCCGCTCGGCCAGGTGCGGGTCGGCGAGGACGTCCGGGCGCCGGTACATCGGCGCGGCGGCAATCCCGGCCCGCTGCAACGCCTCCGCCGCCTCCGCCGGGGTGCGCTGCGAGGTCCACCGCTGCCAGTCGTTCTCGCTGCCGATCAGCGCGGCCGCCGCGGCGCGGTCTGCCGGTCCGCGCAGCGAGATCACACACCACTCGTCGTCACCGCGGCACGGGTACACGGTGTCGTTTTGCTCCTCGGCCGGACCGGTCTCCAGCAGGTCCGGGTATTCGGCGAGGACGTTGCACGTGACGAAGTGCGTGTCGAGCTGGTTGATCCCGGCCTCGGCCTGGGAGATGTGGATGCGCGCGCCCCGGCCGGTGTGCGTGCGCCGGATCAGGGCGGCCAGCGCGCCGATCGCGGTGATCCGGGCCACCACATGATCGGGGAACACCGTGGTCGCGTCGAAGAACGGATGCCGGCCGTCGGCGGTGTCCGCACCCGTCCACAGGCTGGTCACCCCGGTGCTGGCACGCACCAGGGGCCCGTAGCCCATCCGGTTGCTCCACGGGCCGGTGTCGCCGAAGGCGCTGCTCTCGGCGAGCACGATCCGCGGGTTCAGCGACTGCAGCGTGTCGAAGGGAAAGCCAAGTCCGGCAAGGGTTCCCGGCTTGAAGTTGGCGAAGACGGCGTCGGAGCAGCGCACCAGGTCGGCGAGCACGGCGGCCCCGGCGGGGCTGCGCAGCTCCAGTCCGAGCGCCAGGTTGTTTCGGTGCGTCCAGGCGAACGACTCGCTCATCAGCTGTCCGGGCCGGCCCTGTCGCAGGCCGTCCGGGAACTGCGCGCTCTCGACCTTGATCACCTCGGCGCCGAGATCGCCGAACAGCCGGCTGAGTTCGCCGCCTGCGACGATGATGCCGAGGTCGACGATGCGAAGCCCGGAGAACGGCAGGTGCGGCGGATCGGCCGGCGCAACCGCTGGCGCGGGCTGCGCCCAGACCGGTTCGTCGGCGCCGACCGCAGGTGCCGGTGTGCGGAACCCGGCCCGCTGCCCGTCGACGTTGAAGTAGCCGACCGGCACCTCCGTCCGCACATCCGGCACCAGTTCGGTGTCGGTCAGCGCGCCGGCGGTGCGGAAATGTTCGGAGTGCAGTACCTCGGCGGGCTCGAGCACCGCGGCGATCGGCACGCCGTGCGACTGGCCCTCGGCGGCCAGTTCGTGCATCGTGCGGTCGGCGAACTGTCGCCCCAGCAGGGCGCCGATCTCGCCCCAGGCCGCGAACCGCTGGCCCACGGCGTCGTACTTGGGGTCCTGATAGGCCGCCGGCTCCCCCATCCAGGCCCGCAACCCGTGCCACTGCCGCGGGGCCATCACGGTCAGCCGGACGTAGCCGTCCCGGCAGGGCATGATCGGGTAGGGGTCCTGGCTGCGCGGGCGGCCGCGCCACGCGTCGGGGCGTTGCGCGGTGGCCGCCTGCCCCATCGACCCGAACGGCGGATCGAGCGCCAGCAGCACCGCTTCGTAGCGCGAGAAATCGATGTAATCGCCGCGGCCGCAACGTAACCGGTGATAGTAGGCGACCAGGACCGCCCACCCGGCCTGCACCGCGGCGGTGGCCGAGGCGATGCCGTCGGGCGGCAGCACCGGTGTGCCGGTGGGCGGCCCGGAACGCGACAGGGCCGACGACAGCGCATAGAGCACGGCGTCGGTGGCCCGCCAGTGCGCGTGCGGACCCGTCGTCCCGAAGTCGGTGACCGACAACGCGACCAGGTGCCCGAACCGGTCGGCCAGCTCAGCAGCCGAGGTGCCGAACGCGGCGGCGAAGCCCGGCAGGCCCGAGTCGATCAGCACGTCGGCGCCGCCGACCAGGTCGAGCAGACGGCGGCGGTCCGCCTCCGAGTCGGGGTCCAGGACGGTGCCGCGCTTGTTCGCGTTGTGCAGAGCGAACGCGATGCCGGTGCCGGCCAGTCGGGGCTCGGTGGTTCGGGCGGGGCTGCCCCCGGGCGGCTCGACCTTGAGCACGTCGGCACCGAGGTCGGCCAGGATGCGGGCGACCGCGTCGCCGTCACCGGACGACAGATCGAGGACCCGAAGCGATGCCAGTAACGCTCCGCTGTCACCCATCTGCGCCCACGCCCTTTCTCCGGCCCGCACCTGCGATTGGCCTCCCAGAGAATATCGGCGACCCCCCATTCTCAGTCAACCGGTTGGTAGATCACGTGACGCGAGTCTCCGCCGAGGATTACTGGGTATCTGCCGGGCGCCGGTAAGCTGCAGGGGTTATGTCCGACGCCGCCGTGATCGAAGCGACCGCTCCCGCCCCGGAGCTGGGTCAACTGGCGGCGCTGCACCACTTCCGGGTGTATGTGGACGTGGCTGTGGTGGTGGTGGTCCTCGCGCTGACGAATTTGCTGGCGCATTTCACCACCTCGTGGGCCAACGTGGTCGTCGTCCCGGCCGCCGCCGTCGCCCTGGTGTTCCTGCTGCGTTCGCGCGGGCTGGGCTGGGCCGAGCTCGGGCTTGGCCGTGACCACTGGCGCACCGGCGCCGGCTATGCGCTGGCGGCGTTCGGTGTCGTCGGCTCGGTGATCGCGATCGGCGCGCTGCTGCCCTGGACCCGGCCGATGTTCCTGAACAACCACTACGCCACGCTGTCGGGGGCGCTGATCGCGTCGATGGTCATCATCCCGCTGCAGACCGTCATTCCCGAGGAGCTCGCCTTTCGGGGCGTTCTGCACGGCACGCTGGACCGGGCGTGGGGTTTCCGCGGTGTGGCAGCCGCCGGTTCGCTGTTGTTCGGGCTCTGGCACATTGCCACCTCGCTGGGCCTGACGGCCGGCAACGTCGGGCTCACCCGCATCCTGGGCGGCGGCCCGTTCGGGATGGTCGCCGGCGTGTTCGGTGCGGTGCTGGCCACCGCCGCCGCCGGTTTCGTCTTCACCTGGTTGCGCCGCCGCAGCGGCAGCCTCATCGCGCCCATCGCGCTGCACTGGTCGCTCAACGGACTCGGCGCGCTGGCCGCGGCCCTGGTCTGGCATCTGAGCGGCTGAGCGTCTACACCGCCAGGACCGCCGCCCCGGAGATCCGGCCCGCGGCCAGGTCCGTCAGCGCCCAGTCGGCGTCGGCGAGCGCATAGGGCCGCGCGGTCACCTCTATGTGGTGCCGGCCGGCGAAGTCGAGGAACTCGCGGGCATCGGCGCGGGTGTTGGACGTCACCGAGCGGATCTGCCGCTCCTGGAACAGGTGGCGCTGATAGTTCAGCGGGCCGACGTCGGTCAGGTGGATGCCGGCGATGGCCAGGGTGCCGCCCCGGTCCAGCGCCTCGAGCGCGGGCAGCACCAGTTCACCGACCGGGGCGAACAGGATCGCCGAATCCAGCGCCACAGGCGGCGGGTCGGCCGCACCCTGCGCCGATGCGACCCCCAGCGACAGCGCGAGTTCGCGGTCCCGCTGCCCGCGCGTCATCACGTGCACCTCGGCTCCCTGGGCCAGGGCGACCTGAGCGGTGATGTGCGCGCTGCCGCCGAACCCGTACAGCCCGAGCCGCCCGCCGGGCGGCAGCGCGGCGCGTTTCAGCGACCGGTAGCCGATGATCCCCGCGCACAACAGCGGCGCGAGTTCGGCGTCCGGATAGCCGTCGGGTAGCTTGTGCGCGAAAGCTGCGGGCACCGTGGTGAATTCGGCGTATCCGCCGTCGGCGTCCCAGCCGGTGTAGCGGGACTGCGGGCACAGGTTCTCATGCCCGGCCGCACAATATCGGCAGCTGCCGCAGGTGTGCCGCAACCACGCCACCCCGACGCGGTCACCGATGCCGAACCCGCAGTCGTCACCCAGTGCGTCACCCAGTTGTACGACCTCCCCCACGACCTCATGACCCGGGACGACGTCGGCGCGGCGCACGGCCAGATCGCCCTCGGCCACGTGCAGATCGGTGCGGCACACACCGCAGGCGCGCACCGCCACCAGGAGCTCGTCCGGTCCGGGCCGGGGAACCTGCGCCGTCACCCGACGCAACGGAGTGCCGGCCATCGGGCCGGGCCGGTGCACCTGCCACGCGGTCATGGTCGTCGGTACGGACATCACTGCCATCACCCGACCATAAGGGACCAACGGCCCGGGATCGGGGTCCTTTGCGGCGTCGTCGATCCCGGCCGCGGTGCCAGAGTATCTGCATGAACGGTGGATATCCCGACGACGAGACCATCCGGGCGGCGCTGGCGCTGGCGGTCCGGGCCCCGTCGATTCACAACTCCCAGCCGTGGCTGTGGCGCATCGGCGAGCAGACCATCCACCTCTACGCCGACGCCAGTCGGCAACTGCCGCACACCGATCCCGCGCGTCGCGAGCTGATCCTCAGCTGCGGCGTTGCCCTGCAACACTTTACGGTCGCCCTCGCCGCCCTCGGCTGGCAGGCGCACATCCACCGGCTGCCGAACCGGGCCGACCCCGACCACCTGGCCAGCGTCGAGCTGCTCCCGTCGAGCGGCAGTGAGCAGGACATCGCGCTGGCCGCCGCGATCCCGCGGCGGCGCACCGACCGCCGGTGGTACAGCTCCTGGCCGGTGCCCGGCGGCGACATCGCGCAGATGGCGGCGCGGGCCGCCCGCAGCGGCGTGACGCTGCGCCGCGTCGACGAACCCGGGGAGCTGGCCGCCGCGCTGGCCGCCGCCGTCCACCAGCATTCCACCGACCCCGAGTATCTGGCCGAACTGGCCTTGTGGAGTGGTCGTCACGGATCGGCCGCCGGAGTTCCGGCCCGCAACTCCCCGGCCCCGGCCCCCCCGGACGGCAAGGAATTCGGCGGGCTGCCGGGCCGCGCGTTCGCCAGCCCGGCTCTGCCCCAGCCGAGCGGCGCCGAATCGCGCGACGACGCCGGCGTCATCCTGGTCCTGGGCACCAGCACCGACGACAGCATGTCGCTGCTGCGTGCCGGCGAGGCCACCGGCGTGGTGTTGTTGACCGCCACCGCGCTGGGCCTGGCGAGCTGTCCGCTGACCGAGCCGCTGGAGCTCGACAGCACGCGGGAGGCGGTGCGGTCCCTGGCGCTCGACGGGGACGGCTTCCCGCAGATGCTGCTGCGGGTCGGCTGGGCGCCGCTGAACGCCGATCCGTTACCGGCCACGCCCCGCCGGCCGCTGGCCGAGGTGGTCCAACGACTCGACGGGGCGTCGATCAGCTTGTGAGAGCAGCCCTTTCGCGCGGCTAGGCTTTTCGCACCAATCCGACGAGCCACAGCAGGATCACCGAGCCCAGCACCGCGGTGAACAGCGTGAACCACCAGCCGCCGCCCGCCGTGTCGAGGAAGAAGCTCAGCAGGAACCCGCCGATGAGGGCGCCGACGACGCCGATCACGATGTTCATCAGGATGCCGTCGCCGCCGCCGCGGACTATCTTGCCGGCGATCCAGCCGGCGATGGCGCCGATGATTATGTAACCGATCCACCCAACGCTCGTCAGAGTCGTCGAGCGGGCCAGGAACTCTGTGGCTGCTTGGTACACGGTGTCCATCAGGACCTCCTAGCTGTCGAGTCCAGCTCGGCAGCCGGATCGTGCTGTCCAGATATACCCGTTGTCGATAACGAATCGACATGGATATCGGGAACAATCCGCAGCACGGCGCCCAGGGGTGATTACTGGGGCATCATCCCCGGTGCGTTCTCGGGTGCCACGGGAACCGGCACGCCCACCGGGGCATGTCCGGGCTCTGCCGGCGCCGCGGGCGCGTTCGCATCGGTCGGGGCCGGAGCCGGGGCTTCCGGAGCCGGCGGGGCGGTCCAGGGCCGGATCGAATTGGCAAGCGCCACTGCGGCATTGGTGTCGATCGGGGCCTTCGACGTGCCCAGCCACACCACGAACCAGCGTTCGTTGCGCTGTCCGCGCGGTGCGTTCACACCTGCGTTGCCCACGACACCGGCCCAGATCTGCCCGTCGGGCTTGGTCGTGTCGGTGAACTTCACCTCGTACGACGATGCCGAACCGGTGAGCCCGTTCGCGTTCAGCGGGAAGGTCTGCTGGTTGATCCGGGTGCCCGGATAGGGCATGAAGAACTCGCCCATGTCGGAGGCCAGTCGGACCGCGGCCTTGGCGTTGTCGGGCTCGGCGCCGGCGAACAGCTTCAGGTCCAAACGGCCGATCAGGATGCTGGTGTCGGTGGCGACGGGGGCCGGCTGGCCGGCGACCGCCGGACCGGTCTCCTTGGACAGCAGCGCCTGACCGTAGTTGAGCTTGGTGGCGTCACCGACCACCCAACCGGCGGGCAGCACGTAACTGAACCCGCCCGCGGCATTGTCGATGCGGCCCTGCTCTTCGGGCGCCGGCGCCGCAGGGGTATTGGGATCCGCGGGAGCCGGCGCGGGAGCGTTCGGATCGGCCGGCGCCGGTACCGGCGCCGGAGCGGGGGCGTTCGGGTCCGCCGGGGCGGGCGCGGGTGCGGGTGCCGGGGCGTTCGGGTCCGCCGGTGCGGGTGCCGGGGCGGGCGCGGGTGCGGGGGCGTTCGGGTCGGCCGGGGCCGGAGCGGGTGAGGGTGCAACGGGATCGGCGTTGGCGATCGTTGCCGGGAAGGTCATGCCGGCGGCGGTGACGGCCGACGCCGCGGTGACCGCCAGCGCCGTCCAGATGCCCCGCGCACGTGTCCTGTGGGTCGGATGGTCCATGGCGACGAACCTATTTGTGTTACAGCCGTGACGCAAGTATGCAGTGCATCTATGTTTCCTGGCACAACGCTGTGACACGCCCACAGCTCTCAGCGCGCATACAACGCCACTTCCTGCGCTTTGACGGCGAACCACACGTCGGCGCCGGCGGTGAGCCACAGATCGGCCGCCGCGTCGGCGGTCACGTCGGCCGCGATGCCCGGGCCGCCGTCCGCGCCGGAGGACGACCGGACCCGGATGGCGGTGCCACGCGAATCCAGCTCGGCGATCCGGGCCGCCACGACATTGCGCGGGCTGCCCTTGGGCGGCTCGCCGTACACCGCGACCGCCGCCGGCGTGAACACCGCGACGGCCGGGCTGCCCGCGGTCAGCGGTTCGGCGGGAATCCCGTGCCAGTGCTGCCCCGACGCCGTGCAAAGCACCCCGTCCGACTCGATCGTGCCGGCCACCAGATTCAGTCCGGCCAGCCGCGCGGCGAAGGCGCTCCGCGGCGCCGCCAGTACCTGGGCCGTCGGCCCGTATTCGGCGACGCGGCCGTCCTCCAGCACGAGCACCTGGTCGGCCAGGGTGACCGCGTCGAGGACGTCGTGGGTCACCAGGACCGCGGGGCCCGAGGTGGCCAGGACCCGGCGCAACACCCCGCGCATGGCGGTCGCCACCTCGACGTCGAGGCCGGCCAGGGGCTCGTCGAGCAGCAGCACCTCGGGCTCGGAGGCCAGCGCCCGCGCCAGCGCCACGCGTTGCGCCTGACCGCCGGAAAGCCCCCGGGACCGGCGGTCGGCGAGGTCGCCGGCGCCGACTTCGGCCAGCCAGTGCCGGGCATGCTCGCGCGCAGCGCGCCCGCGCCCGCGGGCCCGTGCCGCGAACGCCACGTTGGCGGTGACGTCCAGATGCGGAAACAACAGCGGGTCCTGCAGGAGCAGACCCACCCGACGGGCGTGCGTGGGCACGTCGACCCCGGCCGAGGTGTCCGTGAGGACTCGATCGCCGAGCCGCACGAGTGCCGAGTCCGGCCGGATCAGCCCGGCGATCACGTGCAGCGCGGTCGACTTGCCGGCGCCGTTCGCGCCGAGCAGCGCCACGACCTTGCCGGCCGGCACCGTGAATTCGAGGTCGACACCGCGGCCGGACACGGTCGCCGCGACCGTCAGATCACCCGGCACCGGCGCCACCCAGCCGCCGGGCGCCCAGTCCGAGCACGACCAGCGCGGCGACGGCCACCAGCAGCATCGACAGTGCCACGGCGGCGTCGGCGTCGCTCTCCCGCTGCAGGTAGATCTCCAGCGGCAGCGTGCGCGTGACGCCCTCGCGGGATCCCGCGAACGTCAGAGTCGCACCGAATTCCCCGAGCGAACGCGCGAAGGCCAGCACCGCACCCGAGAGCAGGCCCGGCAGCAACAGCGGCACGGTCACGCGCCACCACACGGTGTTCGGGCGCGCGCCCAGCGTCGCGGCCACCGCCTCGTAGTCCCCCCCGGCGGTGCGCGCGGCGCCCTCCAGCGCGATCACCAGGAACGGCAGCGAAACGAAGGCCTGCGCCAGGACCACGGCCGTGGTGCTGAAAGCGATCCTGATGCCCGCGGTTTCCAGGTACTGACCGATCAGCCCGAGTCGGCCGAACGTGTAGAGCAGCGCGATCCCACCGACCACGGGCGGCAGTACCAGCGGCAACAGGATCAGTGGCCGAAGGCAGCGCACGGCCCGCACCCGGCTGCGGGCCAGCACCAATGCCATCGGGACGCCCAGCAGCAGGCACACCGCGGTGCTCGCCAGCGATGTCCGCAGGCTCAGCAGCAGTGCCGTGGTGGACGACGGACTGGTGATCAGCGACCAGAAGTTCGCCCAGTCGACGCGCGCGGCGATGGCCACCAGTGGCAGCACCACGAACGTGCCGCCCAGTGCCGCCGGGAGGTAGACCCAGCCGGGCAGCGCCGTCCGCGGGGTGTCGGCGGATCGGCGCACGGACATGACCCTACGGCCCGCGCGGATTCACGTGCTGTGGCTACCGTCCAGTAACATGACTGTCTCAAGGGGGTCCGGTGGGGTCCCGCCGCGCGGCGATCCCCGGCCGGAGCCGGTTGATGTGCCACGATTCAGTGGCGGGACGGTCATGGCGTTCACGGACGAACACAGGAGGTCGCTGCGATGGAGGTGCTGGTCACCGGCGGAGATACCGAACTCGGCCGATCTGTCGCCGGTACTTTCCGAGATGCCGGACATCGGGTGGTGGTCAGCGGCGGCCGCCGCGACGAGCTCGAGGTGACGGCCAAGGAACTCGATGTCGACGCGATCGTCGTCGACAACTCCGCGCCCGCGGCACTGACGCAGGCGCGCTCGGAGTTCCCGCAGCACCTCGACACCATCGTCAACGTCCCGGCCGCGCGCTGGACCGAGGGCGATCCGCGCGCCTTCACCCCCGATCAGACGGCGGCGGCCTGGCGCAACGCGATGGATGCCGTGGTACTGGCCCCGGTGCTGACGATGCAGGCGATCGGCGACCATCTGCGGTCGGGCGGCTCGGTGATCTCGGTGGTTCCCGAATGCCCGCCGCTGGGCGGACCCGAGGCCGCCGTCAAGGCCGCGCTCGCGGACTGGACCGCCGGACAGGCCGACCACTTCGGGACTCGCGGCATCACCATCAACGTGGTCGCCGTCGGCCACGGCGTGGATCCCGGCTACCCCGGTCTGACCGGTACCGAGCCCGCCGTGGCCGCCGAGATATCCCGGATGACACTGTTCCTGACCACCCCGGCGGCCCGCCACATCACCGGTCAAACCCTGCATGTCAGCGCCGGTGCGCTGAGGCATTTCGGCTGATTGTTCCCGGTTTTTCCGCTCGACACGCTTTAGGGTCGAACGGGTGACCATCAAACTCGGCTATCAGATCCCCAACTTCTCCTACGGCACCGGCGTCGAGCAGCTCTTCCCCACCGTCATCGCACAGGCCCGGGAGGCTGACGACGCGGGCTACGACGCCGTCTTCGTGATGGACCACTTCTATCAGCTGCCGGGTCTCGGCAGTCCCGATCAGCCGATGCTGGAGGCCTATACGGCCCTCGGCGCGCTGGCCACCGCCACCGAGCGGGTGCAACTGGGCACGCTGGTGACCGGCAACACCTATCGCAACCCGGCGCTGCTGGCCAAAGCCGTCACCACACTCGACGTCGTCAGCGCCGGCCGCGCGATCCTCGGCCTCGGGGCGGGCTGGTTCGAACTCGAGCACGAGCAGCTGGGCTTCGAGTTCGGCACCTTCACCGAGCGCTTCCACAAGCTCGGCGAGGCGCTCGAGATCATCCTGCCGATGATCGCCGGCGAGCGCCCCACCGTGACCGGCAGGTACTACCGGACCAAGGACGCGATGGCCAATCCGCGCTACCGCGACCACATCCCGCTGTTGATCGGCGGCAGCGGCGAGAAGAAGACGATTCCGTTGGCGGTCAAGCACTTCGACCATCTGAACCTGATCGCCGACCTCGACCGGCTGCCCGGCAAGCTGGCGGTGGTGCGCGACCGCTGCGAGGAGATCGGCCGCGACCCGGCGACCCTGGAGACCAGCACGTTGCTCACGGTGGTCGTCGACGACAAGATGTCTCTCGACCAGATGCCCGAGGCGTTCCGCGGCCGCGCGGCGATCGGCAGCCCGGAGGCCATCGCCGAGCAGATCAAGACCAGGGTCTTCGACGTCGGCCTGACCGGCGTCGTCTTCAACATGCCGGCCTACACGCCGGGGACGGTCGTCGCCGTCGCTGAGGCCCTGCGGCCGCTGCTGCCCGCCTGACCCGGCGGGGTGGCGAATTTCACCCGCGCCGGTGCGCCGGTCCGAGTGCCGGCCGCTACGGTTGTGGGTATACCGCTGTGACTAAATGTCCAGGATTCAGTCAAGGAGCATTTGGTGATCCACCCCGGAGCTACTGCGTCGGAGCGCCACAAGGTCGTCATCATCGGATCTGGCTTCGGTGGGCTGACCGCGGCCCAGAAGCTCAAGCACGCCGACGTCGACGTCAAACTGATCGCCAAGACCACCCATCACCTGTTCCAGCCACTGCTGTACCAAGTGGCGACGGGCATCCTGTCCGAGGGTGAGATCGCCCCGCCGACCCGCCTGATCCTGCGCAAGCAGCGCAACGCCCAGGTGGTGCTCGGGGAGGTGACGCACATCAACCTGGCGAACCGGACGGTCGACTCGATACTGCTGGGCCACACCTACCGGACGCCGTACGACAGCCTGATCATCGCCGCGGGCGCCGGCCAGTCCTATTTCGGCAACGACCAATTCGCCGAATGGGCGCCCGGGATGAAGACCATCGACGACGCGCTGGAGCTGCGGGGCCGCATTCTGGGCGCGTTCGAGCAGGCCGAGCGGTCCAGCGATCCCGTGCGCCGCGAGAAGCTGCTGACGTTCGTCGTGGTCGGCGCGGGCCCGACCGGAGTCGAAATGGCAGGCCAGATAGCCGAACTCGCCGACCACACGCTCAAAGGTGCGTTCCGGCACATCGATTCGACTCAGGCGCGGGTCATCCTCATCGAGGGCGCCGACCAGGTGCTGCCACCGATGGGACCGAAGCTGGGCGCGGCGGCGCAGCGCCGGCTGGAGAAGATGGGCGTGGAGATCCAGCTCGGCGCCATGGTCACCGATGTCGACCGCAACGGTCTGGCCGTGAAGTACAAGGACGGCTCCACCGCCCGCATCGAGTCGGCCACCAAGGTGTGGTCGGCCGGCGTATCCGCCAGTCCGCTGGGCCGGGACCTGGCCCGGCAATCCGGTGTCGAACTCGACCGGGCCGGCCGGGTCAAGGTGCTGCCCGACCTGACCATCCCCGGTCACCCGAACGTGTGGGTGATCGGCGACATGATGGCCGTCGACGGGGTGCCCGGCCAGGCGCAGGGCGCCATTCAGGGCGCCAGGTACGCGGCCAACCTGATCAAGGCCGAACTGAAGGGGGCCGATCCCGACACCCGTGCGCCGTTCAAGTACTTCGACAAGGGCTCGATGGCCACGGTGTCGAAGCACTCGGCGGTGGCCAAGGTCGGCAGGTTCGAGCTCAGCGGTTACATCGCGTGGCTGGCGTGGCTCTTCCTGCACCTGATCTACCTGGTCGGGTTCCGCACCAAGATCGCCACGCTGCTGTCGTGGGCGAGCACCTATCTGTCCCGCGGCCGCGGCCAGCTCGCCATCACCGAACAGCAGGCCTACGGACGCACCCGGATCGAGCAGCTCGAGGAGATCGCGGCGACGGTCGAAGACGACCGCGCGGCCAGTTAGGCCGGCGGCCGGCCGCCCTACCGGGTGGCCACCACACTGCCGTCGGCTTCGGCCTCCAGGTTCTGCAGCCGGACCTGACCGCGGGCGACCACGCGGTCCCGTTCGTCGGTGATCGTCACCAGCCACAGCTGCTGGCGGCGGCCGCGGTGGACCGGCTCGGAGGCCGCGTACACCGTGCCCGACGAGATGGCGCGCAGAAAGTCGGTGTTGTTGTTGACGCCCACGACGCTGCCGCCGCCGTGCTCGGCCAGCCAGACATAGGCTGAGGTGCTGGCGACGGCCTCGATCACCGAGCAGTAGACGCCGCCGTGAACGATGCCCATCGGCTGGTGCAGTGCCGGGGTGACGACGAGCCGGGCCTTGATGCCGTCCGGGGTGACCTCTGTGAAGGTCAGCCCGAGCTGATCGTCGAATGGGGATGTGACGCCCTCGGGCAGTCTGCTGGGTTCGGCCATGTGCTCTGTCTACACGCCGTGTCGATCGGCCCGTGAAAGAGGCGAGCCCCGCGCGGGTCGCGCGGGGCTCGCCCTTCGAGTGGACCGGGGGTCTCTGCAGCCCTCAGGACTCCGGCGCGGTCCGTATCGTTTGAACACCATTCAAGATAGGCAAGGCTGTCCTAAAATACAAGCGGTTCCCGGTGGTTGGCCGTGCCACGTCCGCGGCCGCGGTGGATCACCATGCTCGTGATCAGCGGATCGTCGACCGCGTTTGTCATCGCACCTCCGATATAGTTAGGTAAACCTAACCATAAAGGAATGCAGGCCTGCTGATGGTGTGACAGCGCTCACAGCGGTCGGCGGCTGGTACGACGCCCCGTAGTAAACGAGCGTAGGCTGGCCACAACGTTGACGGAGATGAGTTCACCATGGGGATACAAGCCCGTCTGGGGGACCTGGAGCAGGCGGTCATGGACCAGCTCTGGTCCTCCGCACAACCTCAGACCGTCCGGCAGGTCCACGAGGCGCTGTCGGTCCGTCGCGACCTCGCGTACACCACCGTCATGACCGTGCTGCAGCGGTTGGCCAAGAAGAACCTCGTCGTCCAGCACCGTGACGACCGGGCGCACCGCTACTCCCCCACGCACGGCCGGGACGAACTCGTCGCCGGACTGATGGTCGACGCGCTCGACCAGGCCGCCGACAGCGGGATCAGGCACGCCGCGCTCGTGCACTTCGTCGAGCGGGTCGCCGCCGACGAGGCCGACGCCCTGCGCCGCGCCCTGGCCGAACTCGAGGCCAAGTACGCCGACCGGGACGACTGAGACCCGTACCGGAGGTCGGTTGGCGGTCGCCGGGGCCGCTGAGAGACACTGTGAAGCGTGTCCGCGCTGGCCTTCGCCCTCCTCGCCTTGTGCCTGGTCGGTCCGGCGCCCGCGGCGCTCGCCCGGGCCCGCTGGCCGCTGCGGGCACCGCGCGCGGCACTGGTGCTCTGGCAGGCGATCGCCCTGGCGGCCGTGCTGTCGACCTTCAGCGCCGGAATCGCCATCGCCAGCCGGCTCCTCCTGCCGGGGCCCGACGGCCGCGGCATCTTCGCGGCGATCCCGCGGCTGGGCTGGCCCGGCTGGGCCGCCAATGTGGTCGTGCTCGGCTTGACCTGCGTGGTCGGAGTCCGCTTCGTCGTGGCGATCGTGCGGGTCGCCGTCGCCACCCGGCGCCGCCGCGCCCGGCACCGGATGCTGGTCGACATTCTGGACGTGTCACATTGCGGCGCCCGCCGGGGCGAATTGCGCATCCTCGACGTCGAACAGCCCCTGGCCTACTGCCTGCCGGGCGTGCGCAGCCGAGTGGTCCTCAGCGAGGGCGCGCTGAGCGCGCTGCACGCGCCCGAGGTCACCGCGATTCTGTCCCACGAACGCGCCCACCTGCGGGCCCGCCACGACCTGGTGCTGGAGGCGTTCACCGCCCTCCGTGCCGCCTTCCCGCGGTTCGTGCGCAGCGCCAGCGCCCTGGACGCGGTGCGTCTGCTGATCGAACTGCTGGCCGACGACGCCGCGGTGCGCAGGGCCGGTCCGACTCCCCTGGCGCGGGCGCTGGTGACATGCGCCGCGGGGCACACCCCGGCCGGCGCGCTCGCGGCCGGCGGGCCGACCACGGTGGTGCGGGTGCGCCGGCTGGCCGGCCGGCCCAACAGCCCGGCGTTCGCGGCGGCCGCCTACCTCTGCGCGGTCATCGTCCTCGTCGTACCCACCGTCGCGCTGGCCGTGCCGTGGCTGAACGAGCTGCAACGACTGCTCTCCGCCGCGTGACGAATTGCGCTGAAATCCGTTCAACCGAGTTGTGCCACAACCGAACCGAAAGGCCATCCCACACATGACCTCCGCGAACTCCGCTGACTCGAATCCGACCGACGGCACCGCGCAGATCGGCGTCACCGGCCTCGCCGTCATGGGTTCGAACATCGCACGGAACTTCGCCAGGCACGGCTACACCGTCGCGCTGCACAACCGATCGATCGCCAAGACCGACGCGCTGCTGGCCGACCACGGTGCCGAGGGCAGCTTCGTGCGCAGCGGGACCATGACCGAGTTCGCCGCAGCCCTGCAGAAACCCCGTCGCGCGCTGATCATGGTCAAGGCGGGCGATCCGACCGATGCCGTCATCGAGGAACTCGCCGCGGTGTTCGAGCCCGGCGACATCATCATCGACGGCGGCAACGCGCTCTACACCGACACCATCCGCCGGGAGAAGGCCATGCGCGAGCGCGGCCTGCACTTCGTCGGCGCCGGCATCTCCGGCGGCGAGGAGGGCGCCCTCAACGGGCCGTCGATCATGCCCGGCGGGCCGGCCGAGTCCTACCGGACCCTCGGCCCGATGCTCGAGGAGATCTCCGCCCACGTCGACGGCGTGCCCTGCTGCACCCACATCGGCCCCGACGGGGCCGGGCACTTCGTCAAGATGGTGCACAACGGCATCGAGTACTCCGACATGCAGCTCATCGGCGAGGCATACCAGCTGCTGCGCGACGGCCTGGGCTATTCGGCCGGCCAGATCGCCGAGGTGTTCGCCGAGTGGAACCAGGGCGACCTGGACAGCTTCCTGGTGGAGATCACCGCCGAGGCGCTCAACCAGATCGACGCCAAGACCGGTGGGCCGCTGATCGACGTAATCCTCGACGAGGCCGAACAGAAGGGCACCGGTCGCTGGACGGTCAAGTCGGCACTCGACCTCGGTGTGCCCGTCACCGGCATCGCCGAGGCGGTGTTCGCCCGCGCGCTGAGCGGCTCGGTCCCGCAGCGCCGCGCCGTACAGGGCATGACCTCCGGGCATCTGGGTCAAAAACCCACGGATGCGAAGACTTTCATCGATGACGTGCGAAAGGCGCTGTACGCCTCGAAGATCGTCGCCTACGCGCAGGGCTTCAACCAGATCCAGGCGGGCTCGGCCGAATACGACTGGCACATCACTCCCGGCGATCTGGCGACCATCTGGCGCGGCGGCTGCATCATCCGGGCCAAGTTCCTCAACCGGATCAAGGACGCGTTCGACGAGAATCCCGACCTGCCGACCCTGATCGCGGCGCCGTACTTCCGCGCCGCCATCGAGGATTCGATCGACAGCTGGCGCCGCGTCGTGGTCACCGCCACCGAGCTCGGTATCCCCAACCCCGGGTTCAGCTCGGCGTTGTCCTACTACGACGGCCTGCGCACCGAGCGGTTGCCCGCCGCGCTGACGCAGGGGCTGCGCGACCTGTTCGGCGCGCACACCTACGGCCGCATCGACACCGACCACGACAAGCGGTTCCACACCCTGTGGAGCGGCGACCACACCGAGGTCGAAGCCTAAGGAGCAGTGCCGATGGAGTTCCTCGCCGGCCACCGGCCCCCGTACGACCTGACCTACAACGACGTCTTCGTCGTGCCGAACCACAGCGACGTCACCTCCCGGTTCGACGTCGACCTGTCCACCGGTGACGGGACGGGCACCACCATCCCCGTCGTGGTGGCCAACATGACGGCGGTGGCGGGCCGGCGGATGGCCGAGACCATCGCGCGCCGCGGCGGCATCGTCGTGCTGCCCCAGGACCTGCCGATCTCGGTCGTCGCCGAGACCGTCGACTTCGTCAAGAGCCGCGACCTGGTGGCCGACACCCCGGTCACGCTGACGCCGGAGAACTCGGTGTCGGATGCCGCGGCCCTGATCCACAAGCGCGCCCACGGCGCCGCCGTCGTCGTGGACGGCGGCCGCCCCGTCGGACTGGTCACCGAGGCGTCCTGCGCCGGGGTCGACCGGTTCGCCCGGGTCCGCGACGTGGCGTTCACCGACTTCGTCACCGTCTCGGCCGGCACCGATCCGCGCGAGGTGTTCGAGCGTCTCGAGCACGATCCGATCGACGTCGCCGTGGTGACCGCCCCCGACGGCTCGCTGGCCGGGGTGCTGACCCGCACCGGGGCGATCCGCGCCGGGATCTACACCCCCGCCGTCGACGCGCGGGGCCGGCTGCGCATCGCCGCGGCCATCGGCATCAACGGCGACGTTGCGGCCAAGGCGCGCGCACTGGCCGAGGCCGGTGCCGACGTCCTGGTCATCGATACCGCGCACGGTCACCAGGCCAAGATGGTCGACGTCGTCAGGACGGTCGGGAAGCTGGATCTCGGCCTGCCGCTGGCGGCCGGCAACGTGGTGTCCGCCGGGGGCACACGGGACCTGATCGACGCCGGCGTGTCGATCGTCAAGGTCGGTGTCGGCCCCGGCGCGATGTGCACCACCCGGATGATGACCGGCGTCGGCCGGCCGCAGTTCTCGGCTGTCCTCGAATGTGCCTCGGCGGCAAGGGAACTCGGCGCACACGTGTGGGCCGATGGTGGAGTGCGGCATCCGCGTGACGTGGCGCTGGCGCTGGCCGCCGGGGCGTCCAACGTGATGATCGGCTCCTGGTTCGCCGGCACCTACGAGTCGCCGGGCGACCTGATGTTCGACAGCGACGGCCTGCCGTACAAGGAGAGCTACGGGATGGCCTCCAAACGGGCGGTCGCGGCGCGCACCAGCGGCGACGGTTCGTTCGACCGGGCCCGCAAGGCGCTGTTCGAGGAGGGCATCTCCAGTTCCCGGATGCCGCTGGACGCGGCGCGTGGTGGTGTCGAGGACCTGCTGGACCACATCACCTCCGGGGTGCGCAGCACCTGCACCTATGTCGGCGCCAGGAACCTGGCCGAACTGCACGACAAGGTGGTGCTCGGGGTGCAGTCGGCCGCCGGCTTCGCCGAGGGACACCCCCTGCCGACCGGCTGGTGAGCGGCGACCGGCGGACGGCCGGCGGTCCGTTAACATGGAACTTTCACGCGAACCCGCTACCCGTGTTCGGTGAATGTCGTCGTTTGTTGTTTCGGCTGAAGGGATCCCCGCTGTCCGCCCACGTGCCTACGGCACCTGTCGAGGACGCCTGTGGTGAACAGGCCCTCCCGTCCGGCCGGCAGCAGGCCCCCCAGGCCGAACCGGACGAACCCTGCTCTAGTCCGCCGGGCACCGCGATCGGTCCCGGCAGCGTTCCCGGGGTCCCGCGATGACCGGCTGGTGGACCGCACTCAGCGTGCTGGCGATCCTGGTCCTGACAGCCGGCACCGCGCTGTTCGTCGCCGCCGAATTCTCCCTGACGGCACTGGAACGCAGCACCGTCGACGCGAACGCCCGCACCGGTGACCGCCGGGACCGGCTGGTCCAGCGGGCCCACCGCACCCTGTCCTTTCAGCTCTCGGGCGCCCAGCTCGGCATCTCCATGACCACCCTGGCCACCGGTTATCTGGCCGAACCGGTGGTGGCGCGGTTCCTGCGGCCGGGTCTGGACGCACTCGGCCTGCCCCCGGGTGCGGCCGGCGGGCTGGCCTTGGCCGGCGCCCTGGTGATCGCGACGTCCCTGTCGATGGTGTTCGGCGAACTCGTGCCGAAGAACCTCGCCGTCGCCCACCCGGTGCCCACCGCGCGGGCCACGGCCGGCCCGCAGCTGGTGTTCTCCCGGATCTTCACCCTGGCCATCAGGGTCACCAACGGCACCGCGAACCGGGTTCTGCGCCGGATGGGCATCGAGCCCGCCGACGAGCTGGCGTCCGCGCGCACCCCCGCCGAACTGGTGTCGCTGGTGCGCAACTCCGCCCGCAGCGGCTCACTCGACGAGGACACCGCGAAGCTGGTGGACCGCTCCCTGCAGTTCGGCGAGCGCACCGCGGAGGAACTCATGACCCCGCGCTCCAAGATCGAGGTGCTGCAGTCCGACGACACCGTCGCCGACCTGATCGCGGCCACCACCGAGACGGGCTACTCCCGCTTCCCCATCGTCGACGGCGACCTCGACGAAACGGTTGGGATCGTGCACGTCAAGCAGGTGTTCGGGGTTCCCCCCGCGCGGCGGTCCAGCACACCGCTGGCGACGCTGGCCCAGCCCGTGCCGGTGGTGCCGTCGACCTTGGACGGCGACGCGGTAATGGCCCAGATCCGTGCCAACGGGCTGCAGACGGCCCTGGTTGTCGACGAGTACGGCGGCACCGCGGGCATGGTCACCGTCGAGGACCTCATCGAGGAGATCGTCGGCGACGTGCGCGACGAGCACGACGACGCAACACCCGACGTGGTCCGCGCCGGCAGCGGCTGGCAGGTGTCGGGCCTGTTGCGCACCGACGAGGTCGCCGACGAAACCGGTTTCCGCGCCCCCGAAGGCGAATACGAGACAATCGGCGGGCTGATCCTGGCCGTGCTCGGGCACATCCCGCAGACCGGCGAGTCGGTCGAGCTGACCGCCTTCGACCCCGATGGTGATCCCGAGAACCCGGTGCGCTGGCTGGCCACCGTCGCGGCGATGGACGGCCGGCGCATCGACCTGCTCGAACTGACCGAACTGGGCCGGAGGCACCGCTGATGGCCGGCGATCTGCTGGGTGTGCTCCTGACGGCGTTCCTGCTGGGCGCCAACGCGTTCTTCGTCGGCTCGGAATTCGCCCTCATCTCGGCGCGCCGCGACCGGCTGGAGGCGCTGGCCGAGCAGGGCAAGAAGAGCGCCGTGACCGTCATCCGCGCGGGTGAGCGGTTGTCCCTGATGCTCGCCGGGGCCCAGCTGGGCATCACGATCTGCTCGATCCTGTTGGGCCGGGTCGGCGAACCGGCGGTCGCGCACCTGCTGGAGAAGCCGTTCGACCTGGTCGGCATCCCGGACGCCCTGCTGCACACCGTATCGTTCCTGGTGGCCCTGGGCCTGGTCGTGCTGCTGCACGTGCTGCTCGGCGAGATGGTGCCGAAGAACATCGCCATCGCCGGCCCGGAACGCACCGCAATGCTGCTGATCCCGCCCTACCTGGTGTATGTCCGCGCGGCACGGCCGTTGATCGCGTTCTACAACTGGTGCGCCAACATCACGCTGCGGGCACTGCGGGTCGAACCCAAGGACGAGCTGGACGTCACGGTGTCGACCGTCGAACTCTCCGAGATGATCGCCCAGTCGGTGTCCGAGGGCCTGCTGGACCCGGAAGAGCACCTGCGGCTGACCCGGGCACTGCAGATCACTGAGCGGACCGTCGCCGACGTCGCGTTGCCGCTGCACGAGATCCGGGCCGTACCGGTCGCCGGACCGGATCTGGGCCCCACCATCGGTGCCGTCGAGCAGGCCCTCGTGCAGACCGGTTACAGCCGGTTCCCGGTCACCGACGTCGACGGCCGGTACATCGGCTACCTGCACATCAAGGACGTCCTCGCGCTCGGTGACGATCCCCGGGCCGTCGTGGACCGCGGCATCGTGCGGCCGCTGCCCCAGGTCGAGTCCCGGCTGTCGCTGCCGGATGCGCTGTCGCACATGCGCCGCAACAACAGCCACCTGGCCCTGGTCACCGGCCCGCCGAGCGGACCGGGCCTGCCGCCGATCGTGGCGGTGGTGGCGCTGGAGGACCTGGTCGAGGACCTGGTCGGCACGGTGCGCGACGGGACGCACCGTGTCTGATCGGAACGGCACGGCTGATCGGAACGGCACGGCTGAGGTGCTGGCCGCGGTCGACTGGGAGCCGCGGGCCGCCGCGCACCGCCGGCGGGCCGGCGCCCTGCTGTCCGCTACTCGTCCCGGTCGTCCCGGTGGCGCCCATCCGGTGTGGGATTTCCTGTTCACCTATTACGGCGTCCGGCCCGGCCAACTGCTGTGCTGGCATCCCGGCTACGGCGTCGTCCTGGCCGGGGACCGGGCCCGGCGGCGCTACCTCAGCCGGACCGGCTACACGGGGCACCCCGACGGCGTCACCGTCGCGGCCGCCCACCTGGCCAAACGGGCCGGCACGGTGCGGTTCATCGCCGAGCTGCTGGCGGCCACGGCCACCCGCCCGGCCCAGCTGAACTGCTTCGGCATGCACGAGTGGGCGATGGTCTACCGCAGCACCGAGGTCCGGCACGGGGTGGTGCCGCTGCGGCTCGGGGCGGCGGGAACCGACACGGTGGTCGAGTCCCCCATGTTCACGCCGCTGCGCTGCACCCACTTCGACGCCTTCCGGTTCTTCACCGACGCGGCGGTGCCGCGCAACAACGCGCAGCTCACGCGCGAGTCCCAGCTCGGCAGTGAACAACCGGGCTGCGTGCACGCGAACATGGACCTGTTCAAGTGGGCACTCAAACTCGGGCCGCTGGTGTCCTCCGAACTGCTGTTGGATTGCTTCGAGCTGGCCGGAGCGGCCCGCGAGCTGGACATGCGGGCCAGTCCGTACGACCTGACCGGCTACGGGTTCAGCCCCGTCAAAGTCGAAGAGCCGGCGGGCCGGGCGGAATACGCGCGCCGTCAGAGTGAGGTGGCACACCGTGCCGCCGCGCTGCGCCGGGAGTTGCTGGTCCGGTGCCATATATTGGTGCGAGCCGATCGCGGCGTGAACCGTCGCGGCACCCCGGTGCGCCAGCCGGCCGGTTACCCCTAGGCCCCAGCGCCCGACGTGGTCCTTTGCCGGTCCTAGGATTGATTGACTGCCAGCCCGCACGGGCATAGGAGGAAACATGACCGACCGTGTCGTCGTCGGCGACCTGCGGGTCGACCGGGTGCTCTACGACTTCATCACCGACGAGGCCCTGCCGGGCACCGGCATCGACCCCGAAACCTTCTGGTCCGGGGTGGACAAGGTGGTCGCCGACCTGACCCCGCAGAACGAGGACCTGCTGGCCCGTCGCGACGAACTGCAGGCCAAGATCGACAGGTGGCACCGGCACCACGCCCTCGAGCCGGTCGACCCGCAGGCCTACCAGGCGTTCCTCACCGAAATCGGCTACCTGCTGCCCCAGCCCGCCGACTTCACCATTACCACTTCCGGCGTGGACCCCGAGATCACCTCCACCGCGGGTCCCCAGCTGGTGGTTCCGGTGCTCAACGCGCGCTTCGCGCTCAACGCCGCCAATGCGCGCTGGGGCTCGCTGTACGACGCGCTGTACGGCACCGACGTGATCCCCGAGACCGACGGTGCGGAGAAGGGCGACAGCTACAACCGGGTCCGCGGCGACCTGGTGATCGCCTACGGGCGCCGGTTCCTCGACGACGCGGCCCCGCTGGCCTCGGGGTCGTGGGCCGACGTCACCAGCCTGACCGTCGCCGACGGGCAGCTGCAGGCCGATCTCGACGGCGGCTCCACCTGCCTGGCCGATCCGGCCCGGTTCGCCGGTTACACCGGTGACCCCGACTCGCCCGCCTCAGTGCTGCTCGTCAACCACGGGCTGCACGTCGAGGTCCTGATCGACGCCGACTCGCCCGTCGGCTCGACGGACCGGGCCGGCGTCAAGGACGTCATTCTGGAGTCGGCGATCACCACGATCATGGACTTCGAGGACTCCGTGGCCGCGGTCGACGCCGACGACAAAGTGCTGGGCTACCGCAACTGGCTCGGCCTCAACAAGGGTGACCTGGCCGAAGAAGTCAGCAAGGGCGACAAGACCTTCACCCGCGTCCTCAATGCCGACCGGACCTACACCCGCCCGGACGGGTCCGAGCTGACCCTGCCGGGCCGCAGCCTGCTTTTCGTCCGCAACGTCGGGCACCTGATGACCAACGACGCCGTCGTCACCACCGACGAGAACGGCGACGACGTCGAGGTGCCGGAGGGCATTCAGGACGCGCTGTTCACCAGCTTGATCGCGCTGCACGGCCTGAAGGCCACGGAGGAGAACGGTCCCCTCGCCAACAGCCGGACGGGCTCGATCTACATCGTCAAGCCCAAGATGCACGGACCCGAAGAGGTCGCCTTCACCTGCGAGCTGTTCAGTCGCGTCGAGGACGTGCTCGGGCTGCCGGAGGCCACCATCAAGGTCGGCATCATGGACGAGGAGCGGCGCACCTCGGCGAATCTGCGGGCCTGCATCAAGGCCGCCGCCGACCGGGTGGTGTTCATCAACACCGGCTTCCTGGACCGCACCGGCGACGAGATCCACACCTCGATGGAGGCCGGACCGATGGTGCGTAAGGGCGTCATGAAGAGCCAGCCGTGGATCCTGGCCTACGAGGACGCCAATGTCGACGCCGGTCTGGCCGCCGGGCTGTCCGGTCGCGCCCAGATCGGCAAGGGCATGTGGGCCATGCCCGATCTGATGGCCGACATGGTCGCGCAGAAGATCGGCCAGCCGCGCGCCGGCGCCACCACCGCGTGGGTGCCGTCACCGACGGCGGCCACCCTGCACGCGCTGCACTACCACCAGGTGGACGTCTTCGCGGTGCAGCGCGACCTGGAGGGGCGGACCCGCACGACGATTGACGAACTGCTGACCATCCCGCTGGCCGACGCTTCCCTGACCTGGGCGCCCGAGGAGATCCACGAAGAGGTCGACAACAACTGCCAGTCGATCCTCGGGTATGTCGTGCGCTGGATCGACCAGGGGGTGGGCTGTTCGAAGGTGCCGGACATCCACGACGTCGCGTTGATGGAAGACCGTGCCACACTTCGCATTTCGAGCCAGCTGCTGGCCAACTGGCTGCGCCACGGCGTGATCACCCCCGAGGTGGTCCGGGCCGGCCTCGAGCGGATGGCGCCGGTGGTGGACCGGCAGAACGCCGACGACCCGGCCTACCGGCCGATGGCTCCGGACTTCGACTCCAGCATCGCGTTCAAGGCGGCCGAGGATCTCATCCTGCTGGGCGCGGCTCAACCCAACGGGTACACCGAGCCGATCCTGCACCGGCGCCGCCGTGAGTTCAAGGCCAGCCTGAACACCTTGGCCGACGACAGCTAGGCAAGGGAGCCATGGGCAGGCACAGCATCCCCGATCCCGACGAAGCGCGCTACCGGTCGCCGGACCCCGATTCCGGCGGGCCGTTCGAGGACCCGCGGGACTCCGCCGACTCCGACTCGCCCGATTCCGGTCCGCCCACCGGCGGTCACCGCACGGCCGGCGAGTGGACCGGCAGCCATCGGGTGGTCGACCCGGGGCGCCGCGGTGTCAGCCCGGCGGTCATCGCCGCGCTGGTCGCCGTGGTGGTGCTGGTGGGCGGCGTCATCCTGTGGCGGTTCATCGGCGACGCCCTGTTGAACCGTTCCAACACCGCCGCCGACCGCTGCCTGGGCGGCCAGGCCCGGGTGGCCGTCGCGGCGGATCCGGCGATCGCCGACAGCATCTCGGCGTTCGCCAAGACCTTCAACGACACCGCCGGCCCGGTGGGTGACAAGTGTGTCGACGTCAGCGTCACCGCGGCGAATTCGACCGCGGTGGTCGACGGACTGCTGGACGCCTGGCCGGGGAACCTCGGCGACAAGCCGGCGCTGTGGATCCCGGGCAGCGCGGTGTCGCCGGCCCGACTGCAGGCCGCGGCAGGCCCCGGCATCGTCAGTTCGTCACATTCGGTGGCCACCTCCCCGGTCCTGCTGGCGGTGCGGCCGGACCTGAAATCCGCCCTGACCGGCCAGGACTGGGCGACGCTGCCGGGCCTGCAGAACGACCAGGCGGCACTGGACGGGCTGGGGCTGCCGGGCTGGGGAACCTTGCGCCTGGCCCTGCCCACCGAGAACGACAGTGACGCCGCGAACCTGGTGGCCGAGGCCGTCGCGTCGGCGTCGGCGCCTTCCGGCGCCCCCGCGACCGAGGGCATCGGCGCGGTGAACGCACTGATCGCCGGTCAGCCGAAGCTGGACGGCCCGTCGCTGGACACGGCGATGAAAGCGTTGCTGGACAACAGCGACGCGGCCGCCGCCCCGGCGCACGCCGTGGCGATCACCGAGCAGCAGCTGTTCGCGCGGGCGGCCGCGCTGCCCGACGCCAAGTCGGCGCTGGCCGGCTGGTCGCCCTCCGGGCCGGCGCCGGTGGCCGACTTCCCGGCGGTGCTGCTGTCCGGCGACTGGATCGCCGAAGAGCAGGCCAGCGGCGCGAGCGCGTTCGAGCGCTTCCTGCTCGAGCCCGACCAGCTGGCGCAACTGGCGAAGGCCGGGTTCCGCACCGCGGGCAACACGCCACCGGCCAACGACGTGGTGAAATTCGCGCCGCTGCCGGCCACCCTGTCGATCGGCGACGACGCGGCCCGGGTCTCGGTGGCCGGGACGCTGGCCGCTCCGTCCGGCGCGCACAGCACCTCGATCATGCTGGACCGGTCGTTGAACCTGGCGCCGGTCGTCGGTGCGCTCAACACCCGGATCGCGGCGCTCGCGCAGGGCTCGGCGGTGGGATTGACCACTTTCGACGGTTCGTCGAGCGCCACGGCCGTCAGCGTGGGACCCCTGTCGGACCAGGTCGACGGGCAACCGCGCGCAGTCGCACTGAGTGTCGCGCTGGGCGCACTGCCGCCGGGTGGTGGCGGCGGGGTCTCCTTTACCACGCTGCGCAACGTCTACACGGACGCGCAGACGAATTTCCGCCCGGGCCAGCCGAATTCGGTGCTGGTGATCACCTCGGGTCCGCACACCGACCAGTCGCTGGGTTCAGTGGGTCTGCAGCAGCTGATCCGCTCCGCCGCCGATCCGGCGCGTCCGGTGGCCGTCAACGTCATCAACATCGGCGACGATCCCGACCGCCCCACGTGGGAGGCCGTCGCGCAGATCAGCGGTGGCACCTACCAGAACGTCCCGGCTTCCGACTCCCCCGAGCTGGTGACGGCCCTCAACGCGTTGCTGTCCTGAGCGGTCCCGCCCGGCGAGGCGGCGCCATCTTAGGGCAACTGGCGCATTATTCCGTTTTGCCACGCCGGTCACTTCCGTCGATTTTCCCACTTTGGTCTCCGTGGCCACAGATAACGCTTTAGTCTCAGTTTTGTGACTGTTGTGTCAGAAGGGGCCCGGGTGGCCGGCGCGGCGAAAAAGTGCGTGGCTGCGCTCTTGGGAGTTCTCGCAGCGATCGCTCTTGGCGTGATTGCCGCCGCGATATTGCACTCGACTCCGCCGGTCGGCAGGGCGGCTCCGGAAATGAGCGTGCCGATACGGCTGATGTCCGCCGAGACGGAGCCGGCCGCGGGCGGCTCGTGCACCGACTTGACCGTGGCGGCCGCCGATCAGGCCAATTGCGGGTCCGGTTCGCCGGCACCGGCGGGCGCGCCCACACCCGGCTGGCTGATGATCGGGGACGGCGGCCTGCTCTGGGGCGACGGCCTGGACGCGCTCATCCTGGATCCCGGTTGCACCTCCGTCTGCAGCGGCGGTAACGGCGGAATCTTCGGCGGCAACGGGGGTGACGGGGCGTACGGCGGCCGCGGCGGCAACGCATGGATGGTGGGCGACGGCGGAAACGGCGGTGACGGTGTCGACGCCGTGTATGACCCGGTCACGGGAGCGCTGGTGTCAGCGGCCATCGCCGGCGGCGCCGGCGGCGACGGCGGCCTGATGAGCGGCAGCGGCGGCCGGGGCGGCAACGGCGGCGCCGACTTCAACTACGGGACCGCCACGCCGGGCGCCACCGCCGGCGACGGCGGCGCCGGGGGCGCCAGCGGGATCTACGGCGGTAATGCCGGTGCCGGCGGCAACGGCGGCGACGCCTACGCCGCCACCGGGAACGCGACGGCCGGCAACGGCGGTGACAGCGGCTCCCGCATCTCGGACCTCAATCTCGCCGGTGACAGCGGCGGCGGCGGCAACGGCGGCAACGCAGTGGCCGTCAACGGTGATGCGATCGGCGGCGACGGCGGCGACGGCGGCTCCGGCAAGTGGCATGCGGCCCAACCCGGCGGCGACGGCGGCGACGCGGCCGTGACCGGAACGGGAAATGCCTACGGCGGCAACGGCGGAGGGGGCGGACGCGTCTTCGCGGGAACGGCGGCCAACGGCGGCGACGGTGGTGACGCCGTCACCGCGAACGGCTCCGCCACCGCCGGCGGGGGCGGGGACGGTGGTCTCGTGGTCTCGATGGGTGATGCCGGGGATGGCGGTCACGGCGGCGACGCAATCGGTACCGCGGCCGTGACCGGCGGCGACGGTGGAGCCGGTGGGATCGGCGGCGGAATGGTGAGCGGCAACGGCGGTGCTGGCGGGGATGGCGGGGACGCCACCGGCGGAACCACCGTTACCGGCGGACGGGGCGGCGACGGCGGCTACGGCGGCTTCATCGGCACGGGTAACGGTGGTCACGGCGGCAAGGGCGGCGACATCGCGTCCTCGCAGGCGGGCACGTCGCAAGCCGGTAGTAGCAGCGCCGGCCTGGTTTCGGACGACAGCGTCAACACCTCGTCGTCGGGCGGTTCAAAGGCGGGCAACGGCGGCGACGGCGGGGTCGGCGGCCTGGTCGCGGGCAAGGGCGGCGACGGCGGCGACGGCGGCGCGGCGTCCACCGGATCGCCGAACAGCGGCGGAACCGGCGGCTCAGGTGGAACCGGCGGCATCGGCGGGTCCACCGGCAAAGCGGGAGTGAACGGCGAATGACCTCGGCCGAGCCCGCTCCGGACCGTTACCGCCCGCGGCATGCCCGGCCCAGGCGGGGAATGGCCGGCCGGACCGCTCCCGGGCTCAGGCAAACGCCTCCACCGGCGGGCACGAGCACACCAGGTTCCGGTCGCCATAGGCGCCGTCGATCCGCCGCACCGGCGGCCACACCTTCGGGCGGTAGCTCTTGCCCAGCGGGTAAGCCGCCTCCTCCCGGGTGTAGGGATGCTCCCACTTCTCGACCAGCAGTGAATCGGCGGTATGGGGAGCGCCGCGCAGCGGGTTGTCCGTCACCGGCCACTGGCCCGAACCGACCTTGTCGATCTCGGCGCGGATCGCGATCATTGCCGCGCAGAACGCATCCACCTCCGCCAGGCTCTCGCTCTCGGTGGGCTCCACCATCAGCGTGCCGGCCACGGGGAAACTCATCGTGGGCGCGTGGAAACCGTAGTCCGCCAACCGTTTTGCCACGTCGTCGACGGTAACGCCGGTGTCCTTGGTGATGCCGCGCAGATCCAGGATGCACTCGTGGGCGACCATGCCGTTCTCGCCCGTGTAGAGCACCGGGTAGTACTCGTCGAGGCGGCGGGCGATGTAGTTGGCCGACGCGATCGCGGTCAGAGTGGCGGCGCGCAGGCCGACGGCACCCATCATCCGGATGTACATCCAGGTGATCGGCAGGATCGACGCCGAACCGTATGGCGCCGAGGACACCGGGTGGCCCTCGGGCAGTTCGGGTGCCAGCGGATGCCCGGGTAGGAAAGGCGCCAGGTGCGAGCGCACGGCCACCGGTCCGACACCCGGTCCGCCGCCGCCGTGCGGGATGCAGAACGTCTTGTGCAGGTTGAGGTGGCTCACGTCGCCGCCGAACCGGCCGGGGCGGGCCAGTCCCACCAGGGCGTTGAGGTTGGCCCCGTCGACGTAGACCTGTCCGCCGGCGTCGTGCACCGCCGCGCAGATCTCGGCGATGTCGTGCTCGTAGACCCCGTGGGTGGACGGGTAGGTGATCATGATGGCCGAGAGGTTCGCGGCATGCTCGGCGACCTTTGCCCGCAGGTCGTCGAGATCGACGTCACCGTTCTCCCGGCAGGCCACCACCGCGACCCGCATCCCGGCCAGCGCGGCCGACGCGGCGTTGGTGCCGTGCGCCGACGACGGGATGAGGCACACGTCGCGATGTGAATCACCTTGCGCAACATGGTAATCCGCGATCGCGAGCAATCCGGCGTACTCCCCCTGGGAGCCGGCGTTGGGCTGCAGCGAGATCGCGTCGTAGCCGGTGAGGCCGGTCAACCAGCGCTCCAGGTCGGCGATCACGGTGCGCAGGCCGGGCGTGTCGGACGCCGGGGCAAAGGGGTGCTGGCGGGCGAACTGCGGCCAGGTGATCGGCTCCATCTCGGCGGCGGCGTTGAGCTTCATGGTGCACGAGCCCAGCGGGATCATCGTGCGGTCCAGCGCGAGGTCCTTGTCGGCCAGCGCCCGCAGATAGCGCATCATCGCGGTCTCGGTGCGATGGCTGGTGAACGCCGGATGGGTCAGGAACTTGGAAGTTCGGGCCGTGCGGCTGTCGTCGGCGCCGGTTCGGCCCGCGGCGGTGACGCCGAACGCGGCGAGCACCGCGGCGACGTGCGCATCGGTGGTGGCCTCGTCGCAGGCCACCGACACGTGGTCGGCGTCGACGCGCCACAGGTTGATCCCGCGCTCCTTGGCCGCGGTCACCACGGCGTCGGCCCGGCCCGGGACGTGTGCCAGCACGGTGTCGAAGTACGTGTCATGCACCAGGGCGTCGCCGAGGGCGGTGGCGATCTGCTCGGCGTGGCCGTGCACCCGGCGCGCGATCGCGGTCAACCCCTCGGCCCCGTGGTACGACGCGTACATCGCGGCCATCACCGCCAGCAGCACCTGCGCGGTGCAGATGTTGGACGTGGCCTTGTCCCGGCGGATGTGCTGCTCCCGGGTCTGCAGGGTGAGACGGTAGGCGTCCTCGCCATCGCTATCCCTGGACACTCCGACCAGGCGGCCCGGCAGCTGCCGGGCGTGTTTGGTGTGCACGGCCAGATAGCCGGCGTGGGGTCCACCGAATCCCATTGGCACACCGAATCTTTGCGCGCTGCCGAAGGCGACGTCGGCATCGATCTCCCCCGGCGGGGTGATCACCGTCAACGCGAGCAGATCGGCGCCGACGGCCACCAGCGCCCCGCGCTCGTGCGATTCGGAGACCAGGCCCGTCCAATCCACGACCCGCCCGCTGGCGCCGGGCAGCTGCACGATGACCCCGAAGAACTCACCCCCGGGCAGGCCGTCCCGCAGGTCGGCGGTGACGACCTCGATGCCGAGCGGCTCGGCGCGGGTGGCGACCACCGCGGCGGTCTGGGCGAAGACGTCGGCGTCGACGAGCAGACGGTTGCTCTTCGACTTGCCGGCGCGCTGCATCAGGGTCATCGCCTCGGCGGCCGCGGTGCCCTCGTCGAGCATCGAGGCGTTGGCCAGCTCCAGGCCGGTGAGATCGGCGATCATGGTCTGGAAGTTGAGCAGCGCCTCGAGCCGGCCCTGGCTGATCTCCGGCTGGTACGGCGTGTAGGCGGTGTACCAGGCCGGATTCTCCAGGATGTTGCGCAGCAGCACCGGCGGGGTCAGCGTGTCGTAGTAGCCCTGCCCGATCATGGACACCGCCACGGTGTTCGAGTCGGCCAGCGCGCGCAGTTCGGCCAGGGCTTCATGCTCGGACACCGGCGCCGGCAGTTCCGCCAGGCCCGGGGCCCGGCCGGCGTCGTCCAGCGCGTCGAGGATATTGGCCGGCAGGGCCCGGGCGGCCAGGTCATCAAGCGACGAGACGCCGATGATCTCCAGCATGGTCGCGATGTCGGTGGCGTCGGGACCGATGTGGCGGTCGGCGAACTGCTCGGGCACGGGGACTCCTCAGCGGGCAGGCGGAACTACTGTTCCTCCCCCTCTGTCGTCACCCGCGGCCGGGCGCCTGAGAGATTCGGCCGGGCGGCCTTTCCCCATGGGCGGGCCGGACCGCAGACGGTCCAGCCACTTTCCAGAGGCATCGGGGCCGTGCGCGGTCCGGGGGCCTGAGAGGTTGGCGGAGAGGTGTTGCTCCTTCGGCGTCCGTGACTGGCGGTCACGGAACTCTCCCGCGGGCGGGCGATGCGCCGTTCAGCTTACCCGGCTCAGCCGATCTTGCGGTCGCGGTGCTTGCGCCGCGAGGCCAACTCGTCCTCGGGCGCGGCGATCGACTCGCCCCCGTCGGCGCGTTCGCCCGGGAAGTCGGCGATGGTGCCGGTCAGTTCGCGCATCGCGCCGGAGACGGCGATGCCGAACACGCCCTGCCCGCCCTGCAGGAGGTCGACGACCTCTTCGGCGGACGTGCACTCATAGACGGTGGTGCCGTCGGAGAACAGGGTGATGTTGGCCAGATCCTCGACGCCGCGCCGGCGCAGGTGCTCCACGGCGACGCGGATGTTGTGCAACGAGATGCCGGTGTCGAGAAGCCGCTTCACGATCTTGAGGACCAGGATGTCCTTGAAGGAATAGAGACGCTGGCTGCCGGAGCCGGCCGCGCCCCGGATGGACGGGACCACGAGGGAGGTGCGGGCCCAGTAGTCGAGCTGCCGATAGGTGATGCCGGCGATCTGGCACGCGCTGGGGCCGCGATAACCGATGAGTGCGTCGGGGACGGAGTCGTCCGGGAAGAGGCCGGGTTGCACGGGACCCTGACCCTCGGTGGCGGACTCGGTACCGGAGTCGGTTTTCAGGTCCAGCTGCTCCTGCTGTGGCTGCTCGCCCACCCTGATTCCTCTCGCCGATCGTGTCCGCTCCGGTCGCCGAACCGCGCTGCGGTCGAGCGGCCTCGTCGGGCCCGAGTGTCCAAGAGCATACGCTCCCGTTGGGATCCCCGGTGGGACCCGGACCCAACTCTCGCTTCCAAGTATGGCCGGAATTCCGGCGCCGCCTGACAGGCGCCGGGCGTGTCGAATGCCGGATGACCAGTTGAGACGGTTCCGTGACATTCGCGGCCCGAAGCCGCGGGGTCAGGTGGCCTTGAAGTCGTCCGGGGAGATGCTGTCGAGAAACTCCTTGAACTTTTCGACTTCGTCTTCGCGCACCGTGCCCGAGGCCTCCTCGTCGGACTCGTCGGGGATCAGCAGTCCGGCCTCGGCCAGGACGGCCTCCTCGACGTAGATCGGGACGCCGACGCGCAGCGCTATCGCCACCGAATCCGACGGGCGGGCCGACACGGTGATGTCCTGGTCGAAGATCAGATCCGCGTAGAAGGTGCCCTCCTGCAGATCGACGATCCGCACTTCCTTGAGCGAATGCCCAAGGGCGGCAATCAGGTCGCGAATGAGATCGTGCGTCAACGGCCGGGCCGGCTCCACGCCCTGCTGTTCCAGCGCGATGGCGGCGGCTTCGGACTGCCCGATCCAGATCGGCAGGTAACGGTCCCCGTTGGCCTCCCGCAGCAGCAGGACCGGCTGGTTCTGGGGTTGCTCGACGCGGATCCCGACGACACGGACTTCACCCATCAGTATTGGCCCTCCGAAGGCTGCGGCGCACTGCCCCCAACTCTAGTCCTCACCGGTTCAGAACGTCGCGAACGGCCGACTTGATCAGCGACGTGTGCAGGGTGATGGCCAGTGCGGCCACCTCGCGGGCGAGGTCGTCGGCGCGGTCGCGGGCGCCCACCTTGTCGGTTTTCATCACCGGCCCGACGATCTGGGCGATCAGGTCGGACTGCCGGTCGGCCGCCGAACGGAACGCCCGCAGGTGTCGCGGTTCGACACCGTAGTCGGCCAGCGCCCGGGCGCACTGCGCGATGACCACCGCATGCTCGTCGAAGAACACCGCGCCGGCGCCCTTGGAGACCGGGGTGATGACGGCGTTGCGCAGCAGCGCGTTGAGCAGGTCCTCGCCGACGCCGGACTGTTCGAGCAGATCCGCCCGGGTCAACCGGACCCGGGCGGGCGCCACCCCCGAAACGGTCTCGGAGCCGGCATCCGGCACCAGCCGGGGGCCGCCGAAGCCGCCCGGCAGCTCCCCGTCGGGCAGCGCGTCCAGTTGGGCCTTGATGACCTTGAGCGGCAGGTACTGGTCGCGCTGTGCGGTCAGGATGAACCGCAGGCGCGCGCAGTCGTAGGCGGTGTATTTCCGATACCCCGACGCCGTTCGTTGCGGCGTGACGAGGCCCCGGTCCTCCAGAAACCTGATCTTGGTGATGGTGACGTCCGGGAAATCGGGTTGCAGCAGGCTCAGGACCGCTCCGATCGACATCCCGGCGAACTCGGGAGTATCGGGGGCCGTCACTAGCTGCCTGGACCCCCGTCATCGGTGCGCGGCCCGGTCAGGAAGACCAGCCGGAACTTGCCGATCTGGACCTCGTCGCCGTTGGCCAGCACCGCCGAGTCGACGGGCTCCCGATTGACGTAGGTGCCGTTGAGGCTGCCGACGTCGACAACCTGGAATTCGCCGCTCTCCAACCGGAACTCGGCGTGCCGGCGGCTGACGGTGACGTCGTCGAGGAAGATGTCGCTGTCGGGGTGCCGACCGGCCGAGGTGCTGGCCTGATCCAGCAGGAACCGGGATCCGGCGTTGGGCCCGCGCTTGACGACCAGCAGAGCCGAACCGACCGGCAGCCCTTCGACGCCCGAGACGGCGCTCTCGGATCCGCCGGGGGGCGGGGCGTCGAGCTCGTTGAGGAAGTCGGCGCGGAAGACCGATGTCGTCTCAACGGTTACCTCGTCGGCACTGTCCTTGTCCGTCACACGTGGCTCCTCACTTGGCTGCGGTGGCAGCATCTCCAGCATCCCCTGGCACCCCTGGCCTCCGGTGGCCGCCCCGCACTTCCGCCGACTTCGACCGTACCGTGCGATCGGCGTTCAGTGGTGGCGATCGCGGTCGGAACGGCGGCCGGTAGGCACCCTAACAATCGTTCACTCGGTCAACGAGGCCTGGTAGGCGTCCGGATCGAGCAGTGCGGTCAGGTCGTCGTCGAGTGTTCCGCCGTCCACGCGCAGGTCCACCAGCCAGCCCTCGCCGTACGGGTCGGAGTTCACCAGATCGGGGCTGCCCTCCAGATCCCCGTTGACGGCAACCACTTTCGCCGACACCGGCGCGTAGAGATCGGACACCGACTTGGTGGACTCGACCTCGCCGAAGGTCTCACCCGCGGTCACCTGGTCGCCGACCGCGGGCAGTTGCACGAAGACCACGTCGCCCAGGGCGGACTGGGCGAAATCGGTGATCCCGACGCGCACGGTGTCGTCTCCGGTGCGGCGCACCCATTCGTGCTCGGAGGTGTAGAGCAGTTCGGACGGGACTTCGCTCACGGTGGTCTGGCTCCTCGGGTAGCGGGCTACTTGACGGGCTGAGCGTATTGGCGGGGTTTCGGTTGCCGCAAGGCGGTGATGTCCACCCGTTCGGACTGCCGCACCGTCATCGTGCCGCCGACCCGCTCCACGCTGTCGACGGCGCCGCCCGGGATGTTCATCGCGGCGGCCAAGGTGGGCGGATCGCCAATGGCCAGAACGGAATACGGCGGCGACAGGGTCAGACCGTCCATGGCCAGCGCGCCGGGCCGTCCGACCACCCAGGAGTCGACCCCCACCCGGACCGACTGGGAGCCGTCGTGGATCTCGATCGCCTCGGCCCCGGCGGCGCGCAGCTCGTTGATGACGTCGAGCATCGTTTCGGGGGCCACGCCGCGCGTCGGATCGGTGATGTCGATCGTCACACCGGGTCCCGCGGCGGCGACGGTGCCGATCAGGATCGACAGCGCGGCCAGCCGGGCGCGGGCGTTGTCGACGGCGGCCTGGTCGGAGGTGCCCGAGGCCTGCAACGTCGCCAGTTGCCGTTGTAGGTCGCCGACCTCGGTGTTCAGTGCCGCCTCGCGCTGCTGCAGCGAACCCAGCAGCGCCAGCAGGTCGGCCGGGCGGGCGGTGTCCAGGGCGTCGCCGGACTCGGTCTGGCGGACCTGGGTGGCCAGGGCCAGCCCGAGCAGCAGGCACAGCACGACGGCGAGCACCGTGAAGATCAGGCGCGAGCGCCGGGATTCGGCCGGGGACACCTCAGGCCCCGAACAATCGCCGCCGCAGTGCCGCGGCGTTGCCGAAGATGCGGATACCGAGGACCACGATGATCGCCGTCGACAGTTGGGTGCCGACGCCGAGCTGGTCGCCGACCCACACGATCAGCGCGGCCACCAGCACGTTGAACACGAACGACACCACGAAGACCTTGGCGTCGAAGATGTGCTCGAGATAGGCGCGCAGCCCGCCGAAAACGGCGTCGAGGGCGGCGACCACCGCGATGGGCAGATACGGCTGCACCACCTCGGGCACGTTCGGATGGAACACCAGGCCCAGCACGATTCCGACGACGAGCGCGGCGATTCCGATCATCGGGCGTCCTCCATGTCAGGGCCCAGTCTTCTTGGCGAACTTGACATCTCGGGTGGCTCCGGCCGGCAGGGTCAGACCGTCCCCGGTGCTCACCGTGACACCTGCGCCGTATGACGACTCGAGCAGGCGCAGCCGGGTCAGGCCCGGGCTGCGGTCGAAGGTGTCGCGCATGGTGTTGGGCGGTCCCACCGCCAGGATGGTGTACGGGCCGGCGATCGGGTGGTTGTCGACGAGGATGGCGCCGCCGGCCTGGCGGATCGTCACATTGGGTCCGATCCGGATGCCGCCGACCGAGACCGCCTCGGCGCCGCTGGCCCACAGCGAGTTCACCACCAGTTGCAGGTCGCGGTCGAGGATCACCTGCCGGCTGCCGGTGACTCGTTGCTTGGACGCGTCCGACAGGTCGGAAAGGGCCCTGCCGGGACCGGGATCGGCCACGATCACGGTCAGCCCCGGGCCGATCACCGCGGTGCTGGCGGCCGCCAGGCTCAGGGCGTCCAGGCCGGCCAGCAGGGTGCGGCCCTCGCTGTCGTCGCGCAGCCGGGTCCGGGCCAGGTGGTCGACCTGGCCCGCCAGGGTGTCGCGGTCGCGGGTCAACCCGTCGGTGTTGTGTTCGGCGGCGCGCACACTGTCGGCCAGCACCCGCTGCGCGCTGGTCATGCCGGGGGCCAGGCTACGGGCCTGCCCCACCGCCGCGGCGAAGACGGCCGCGACCAACAGGGCCCCGATGGCCTGCCAGATCCATTGCGGCCGTGCGGGTTTCGCGCTGTCAGCGGCCGCGGCGGCATAGCCGGGGTCGAGATGGTCGGACAGCAGTGAGCGCAGCAGCGAGGGCACCGGCAACGTCTGCATCTGTTCGGCCCGGCTCATCGCGCGACCCTGGGCAGCTCGCGCAGCACCGCGGCCACCTGCAGGACGTAGAGGACGAACGACCACAGGTACATGTAGATGCCCCAGATCAGGAACGCCCAGCCGCACGCGCCCACCCAGTGTGTCCAGCCGGCCCCGGCCAATTCCCACTGCCCCAGCAGGATCAACGGGAACGCCGACATCAGCGCGAACGTCGCGGCCTTCCCGATGTACGTCACGGGCAACGCGGTCAGGCCCCGGCTGCGCAGCACCGGCAGCGTCGTCGCCAGCAGGGCGTCGCGGCCCAACAGCACCGCGATGATCCACCACGGGATCATCCCGGCGATCGCCATGGCCACCGGCACCACCACCATGTAGAGCCGGTCGACGGCGGGGTCCAGCAGTTCGCCGAGGCGCGAGTACTGGTCCAGCAGGCGGGCGATCTTGCCGTCGGCCCAGTCGGAGGCGCCGCTGACCATCAGCACCGTGGTGGCCCAGCCGTAGGAATGGGAGACCAGCAGCAGGTAGATGAAGACCGCGATCAGGACCAGCCGCAGCACGGACAGCACGTTGGGCACCGTCAGCACGCGATCGCGCGTCTGGCCCGGCTGCGCGTCCATGGTGCCCAACCTAATGCCCGGTTTAGCGGAACACTCCCGGCAGGCTCAGCACCGAGAGCGTGTCGTCCTGCAACGGATTGTCGTGCACCATGTAGGTCCACGTCGAGGTGGGCCGGGCGAGCTTGGACAGGTCCAGATCGAACTCGTGCTCGCCGCCGGATACCAGATCGGCCGTCTCGAAGGTCTGCTGGGCGGCTTCGACGGCGTTGCTGGCCAGGGAGCCGAACGCGTCGACGGCCAGCCGGTGGAACTCGTCGAGCGGGTTCTGCCGGCCCAGCGCGCGCAGGTGGATGCTCTCCCGGATGTCGGCGAGGTAGGCCAGATGGTCGGCCCAGCCGCGATCCAGGTGGTACAGCATGATCTGGCGGCAGATCTTCTCCAGCTGCTCCGGCGAGAATGAGGCCAGCGCCTCCAATTCCTGGGCCCGGTCCGGGGCCAGGACCTGCAGTTCCTCGTAGGCCGCCGGGGTCGCCAGCAGCTTGTTGCGCCGCTCGACGATGATGGCGCGCTGCTGGGCGATCAACTGGTTGTACCGCCAGGTGTTGGCGTGCACGTCGAGCAGCTTGCCCTCGGCGATGCGCTGGGCGTGGTCGAGCAGCGTGGCGGCCTTGGGGCTGACGATGCGGCCGTCTCCGTCGGTTTCGGTCGGCAGTTTGCCGGGCTCGAGGTGCGAGGTCACCACGTCGTCCTCCCAGCTGGCGAAGAACACCGACGACCCGGGGTCGCCCTGCCGGCCGGCGCGGCCCCGCAGCTGGTTGTCGAGGCGTTCGGTGAGGTGCCGGCCGGTCCCGACGACGTGCAGCCCGCCGAGTTCCACGACGGCGTCATGGGTGGACTCGTCCGAGCCACCGAGGCGGATGTCGGTGCCGCGGCCGGCCATCTGGGTGGACACCGTCACCGCCCCGAGCGCGCCGGCCTCGGCGATGACGGCGGCCTCCTCGGCGTCGTTCTTGGCGTTGAGCACGACGGCGGGCACGCCGCGGCGCAGCAGTTTGCGGTGCAGCTCCTCGGATTCGGCGACGTCCTGGGTGCCGACGAGCACCGGCCGGCCGGTGTCGTGCACCTCGGCGATGTGGTCGATGATCGCGTCGATCTTGGCCGCGTCGGTGATGTAGACACGGTCCTGCTCGTCCTCGCGGATGTTGGGGGTGTTCGGCGCGATCGGTGACACGCCCAGCGAGTAGAACTGGCGCAGCTGCTCACCGGCGGCCAGCGCGGTGCCGGTCATCCCGCACACCGTCGGGTAGCGGTTGATCAGCGCCTGCACGGTGATGGTGTCGAGCACCTCCCCGGTCTCGGTGGTCTCGATCCCCTCCTTGGCCTCGACGGCGGCCTGCAGTCCGTCGGGCCAGCGCTGCAGCGTCGCGATGCGGCCGCGGGACGAGTTGATCAGGTGGACGGCTCCGTCGCGGACGATGTAGTGCACGTCGCGCTGCAGCAGCACATGGGCGTGCAGCGCGACGTTGACCTCGGTGAGGGTGGTGGCGACGTGTTCCTCGGAGTACAGATCGATACCGCCCAGCGCCTTTTCGACCTTCTCGGCGCCGGCCTCGGTGAGGTGGATGTTGCGCCGGTCGGCGTCGGCGGCATAGTCCACGCCGGGCGTCATGTCGCCGACGAGTGCGATGATCTCCAGCCGCGGTTGTTCGCGGTGGGTGGTGCCGGCGAGCACCAGCGGCACCAGGGCCTCGTCGACCATGACCGAGTCGGCCTCGTCGATCAGGGCGACGTCGGGGTTCGGTGACACCAGGTCGTCGACATCGGTGACCAGCTGGTCGCGCAGCACGTCGAAGCCGACCTCGTTGACCGACGCGTAGGTGACGTCGCAGGCGTAGGCGGCGCGGCGTTCGGCCGCCGTCGAGCTCTCGGTGATCCAGCCGACGGTCAGGCCCATCGCCTCCAGCAGCGGGCCCATCCACTCGGCGTCGCGGCGGGCCAGGTAGTCGTTGACGGAGATGACGTGGACGTGGCGGCCGGCCAGCGCGTAGCCGGCCGCGGCGATCGCGCCGGACAGCGTCTTGCCCTCGCCGGTGGCCATCTCCACCACGTCGCCGGCGAGCATCCGCAACGCGCCCTGCAACTGCACATCGAAAGGACGAAGGGTGGTCGTTCTTTCGGCCGCCTCCCGGGCCAGCGCCAGGAACTGCGGGATGTCGGCCGAGTCCGCCAGCGCGTCGAGGTCCAGCAGCTTGGCGGCCTTGCGCAGCTGCTCGTCGTCGAGTTCGGCCGCCTTGGCGTCGAACTCGGCCGCCGCGTTGACCTCTGCGGTGGAGCGGGTGCGGTTCTTCTCGGTGCTTGCGCCGAGCAGTCTCCAGAACCGGCCGCTCGTCTTGGGGGTACGTGCCACAGGACAACGGTACGCGGCGGCGGTGTCGCGCTGCATAATCGGCGGGTGGACCCGGGCGACGACGTCGAGGTGCTGATCGCGGGCGCGGGCCCGGTCGGCCTGACCGCGGCCGTCGAGCTGGCCCGCCGAGGCGTCGGGGTCCGCGTGGTGGACCCGCTCACCGAGCCGCGCGGGTACGCCAAAGCTGTTGGTGTGCAACCACGTTCGCTGGAAGTCTTCGAGCAGATGGGCGTCGTGGGCCCGATGCTGGACGCTGCGATTGCGATGCGCGGGCAGTACGTGTACGTCAACGGGGACAAGGTCGGCGAGATCGAGTTGCCGGTTCCGGCGGGAATCCCGTTCGGATTCGCGGACATCCCCCAGTACGAGACCGAACGGATCCTGCGGGACGCGCTGCGCCGCCGTGGCGGGTCCGTCGAGCGCGGGGTGTCCGTCACCGGGTTCACCCAGTCCGCCGCCGCCGTTTCGGTGTCGCTGTCGGACGGTTCGTCGGTGCGGGCGCGCTACCTGATCGGCGCCGACGGCGCGCACAGCACGGTGCGCAAGACCCTGGGCCTGACGTTCGAGGGCGCGGCGTTCGAGGAGCAGTACATGCTCGGCGACGTCGAGGTGGACTGGTCGCTCCCCCGCGGGGTGGCGGTCCGGGCCATGCATCAGACCGACGGCAACACCGACGACCTGCTGGTCTGCATCCCGCTGCCGGGCCCGGGGCCCTACCGTCGGTACCGGATGTCGATGCTGGTGCCGCCCGAACTGCAGGTGTCGGCCGCTTCGGGCGACAGGGTGGCCCACGGTTTCGAGGGCGAGCGCAAACCGGCTCTCGAACACATCCAGGCCGTGCTCGACCGGTTGGCGCCGGAGCCGACGACGGCCCGCAACCTGCGGTGGTCGTCGGTGTTCCGGATCAGCCACCGCATCGTGAGCGCCTACGGCCGGGGCCGGGTGTTCATAGCCGGCGATGCGGCGCACATCCACCCGCCGACCGGCGGGCAGGGCATGAACACCGGCATCCAGGACGCGCACAACCTGGCCTGGAAGCTGGCGCTGGCGGTGTCCGGCGCGGCCGCGCCCGGGCTGCTGGACAGCTACGACGCCGAACGCCGGCCGGTCGGCGAGGAAGTGGTCGGCCGGACGGTGCAATCGGCGCGCCAGGGCATCGGCGCGGATTCCAGCGACCCTGACTTCGTGATCCGCCGCGAGGCGCAACTTCTCATCGACTACGGCGACAGCCCGATCGTGGGGCGCGCCGATGAGCCTGCCGACTGGCGCACCGTCGCGGCCGGCCGGCGCGCACCCGATGCGGCCGGACTGACCCGCGACTTGGTGGCGGGCCCGGTTCGGCTGTTCTCGGTGCTGACCGGTGAGCGGCACGTGCTGCTTGTCTACGTCGCCGGGCCCGCGGAGGTGGCGGAGCTCGAAGCGCTGTGCGCGACGGCGACGACGGCCGCGCACGGAGCGCTGGACTCCTATCTGGTGGCGGGGCCCGGGGCCGACCCGGGCGACACCGCACTGCCCGTACTGCGGGACACCGCCGGCGCGTTCGCCGGCGCCTATTCGCCGGGGGCGGTCGCGGTATATGTGGTGCGCCCGGACGGGTATCTGGGCTTCGTCTCCGATCGGCTCGATGCGTCGGCGCTGGTCAGCCACCTGGGGTTGACCTTCGCGCCGCGGTGACGCGGATCTTGTCGCACCCGGGTGGTATACCGAACATATGTTCGATCGAAAAACAAAGACCGAGGTCACCCCGTGTACGCCGGTGACCTCGTCGCTGTTGGAGCGGGTCCGCGCCGCCGCGCGGGCGGAGTCGCAGGCCGCGGCCGAGAAATTGGTGGCCGTCGCCGATCTGCACGAGGAGCGGGCCAGCCAGTTCGCCGACCGTCAGGAATGGGCCGTCGACGTGTGGGAGGCGGTGGCGGCCGAGGTCGCCGCGGCGCTGCGCACCAACGTCGGAATGGGGTACAGCTACCTGCGTTACGCCATGGCCATGCGGTTGCGTCTGCCGAAGCTGGGCAAGGCGTTCGAAGCCGGCGACATCGACTTCCGGTTGTTCCAGACGGCGGTGTTCCGCACCTGCCTGATCGAGGATCCCGAAGCCCTGGACACCGTCGACGCCCAACTCGCCGCGCGGGCGCCGCGCTGGCCCTCGATGAACCGGCGCAAGCTGTCGGCGGCCATCGACAAGATCGTTGCCAAGGTGGACAAGGACGCGGTCCGGCGGGCCCGCGACAACGCCGATGACCGGTTCGTGGAGTTCCACCCCGGGAACGGCGGTCTGGGCGAGTTGAGCGGGCACATCTTCGACACCGCCGGTGTCGCGTTGACCAAGCGCCTCGACGAACTGGCCGGCACGGTGTGCGACGGCGATCCACGTACCAGACGTCAGCGCCGCGCCGATGCGGTCGAGGCGCTGGCCATCGGGGCCGATCGGCTGGCGTGCCGGTGCGGCGGCGCCGATTGCCCGTCATCCGGGAAGAGTTGCCCGCCGGGCAATATGGTGATCCATGTCGTCGGCGAGAAGACCGCTCTCGACGGGACGTCGGACGAGCCGGCCTACGTGGTGGGCAGTGATGTCCTGATTCCCGCCGAGGTGCTGCGCGAGCTGGCCGAGAACGCCGCGCGCCGGCCGGTGATCCCGCCGTGCGACACACCGCCCGAGGCGGGCTACCGGCCATCCCGTGCGCTGGCGGATTTCGTGCGGTGCCGGGATCTGACATGTCGTGCACCGGGCTGCGAGCACCCGGCCGTCGACTGCGACATCGACCACACGGTGCCCTACGGCAAGGGTGGCGAGACACACGCGTCGAACCTGAAATGCCTTTGCCGCCTTCATCATTTGCTGAAAACTTTCTGGGGCTGGCAGGACGAACAGCTGCCGGACGGCACGGTGATCTGGAGAATGCCCGGCGGTGAGCGGTATGTCACCACCCCGGGCAGCGCGCTGCTGTTTCCCAGCCTGTGCACCCCGACGGGTAGCCTGCCCGCCCCGCAGGCGCGGCGCTCGGACTGCGCGGACCGCGGCGTGATGATGCCGCGGCGGGCCAGGACCCGGGCGAAGTCGCGGGCCCAGGCCATCGCCGACGAACGCCGCCACAACCGCGACCGCCGGCTGGCCCGCAGCCTGTGGCCCACCGACTACTTCGACGCCCCCGTCATCCCCGAGACCGCGGCGGCCGCCGACCCGGACCCGCCACCGTTCTGACTTGCACGGCTTCGCCCGGCCCTGCACGGTAGGTTGCCCGGGTGGATATCTTCACCCCGTCCCTGGACTGGGGCAACGAGCTGGTCACGTCGTTGATCTGGATCGCCAAGGCGTGGGCGATTTCGGCCGTCGTCACGCTGCTGGTGCTGGTGCTCATCGAGCGATTCACCAAGTGGGGCCGGCAGTACTGGCACATCACCAAGCGATACTTCATCGGTCCGGGCAGCGCCCGGGTGTGGCTGTGGCTGGCCACCATTCTGCTGTTCGTCATCGCGGGTGTGCGCCTGGACGTCCTGTTCAGCTACCAGGGCAACGACATGTACTCGTCCCTGCAGACGGCGTTTCAGGGCGTCGGCGGGGGTGACGAGGCGGTGGCCGCATCGGGCCGCCACGGCTTCTGGGTGTCGCTCGGCGTCATCTTCAGCATCCTGGCGACCATCCACGTCGTCCGGTTGATGCTCGACCTGTTCCTCACCCAGCGGTTCATGCTGGACTGGCGCGCCTGGCTGACGGATCATCTGACCGGCGACTGGCTGGACGGTCACGCCTACTACCGCACCCGGTTCATCGACGAGACGATCGACAACCCGGACCAACGTATCCAGTCCGACATCGACATCTTCACCGCGGGCGTCGGCCCGTCACCGAACACCCCGAACAACACCGCCGAGAGCACCCTGCTGTTCGGCGCGATCAGCTCCATCGTGTCGGTGATCTCGTTCACCGCGATCCTGTGGAACCTGTCCGGCGATCTCTCGCTGTTCGGGTTCACCATGCCCCATGCGGTGTTCTGGATCTGCTTCGTCTACGTGTTCGTGGCAACCGTCATCGCTTTCTGGATCGGCCGCCCGATCATCCGGTTGACCTTCAACAACGAGAAGTTCAACGCGGCGTTCCGCTATGCGCTGGTGCGGCTTCGGGACGCGGCCGAGGCGGTGGCCTTCTATCGCGGCGAGCGCGCCGAGCGGCTCCAGCTGCGGCGCCGATTCGCGCCGGTGGTCGACAACTACAAGCGGCTCATCAACCGGATGATGGGCTTCAACGGCTGGAACCTGGCGATGAGTCAGATCATCGTGCCGCTGCCGTGGCTGGTGCAGGCGCAGCGGTTGTTCCGGGGCGAGATCAAATTCGGTGACGTCACCCAGACGGCGTCGGCCTTCGGTTCGATCCAGGACGGCCTGTCGTTTTTCCGGAACTCCTACGACAGCTTCGCCGGCTGGCGGGCGTCGATCATCCGTCTGCACGGTCTGGTGGTCGCCAACGAGCAGGGCCGGGCGCTGCCGGAGGTCGACGTCGAGCCCAGTGCGGCCAGTCTGGTCGAACTCGACGACGTCGAAGTCCGCACCCCGGACGGCCGCCAGTTGATCTCCGACCTGGATCTTCGGCTGGACACCGGCGACTCGTTGCTTATCGCGGGCAAGTCGGGCAGCGGGAAGACGACGCTGCTGCGCAGCCTGGCGCAGCTGTGGCCTTACGCCAGCGGCACCCTGCGCTGCCCGCCCGGCGATTCGGAGACGATGTTCCTGTCGCAGCTGCCCTACGTCCCGCTCGGTGACCTGCGGGCCGTCGTCAGCTATCCGGGCGAACCCGGGGACATCCCCGACGACGGGCTACGGGCCATGCTGACGAAGGTCGCGCTGCCCCACCTCGTCGACCGCCTCGACGACACCGAGGACTGGGCCAAGGTGCTCTCCCCCGGTGAGCAGCAGCGGGTGGCGTTCGCGCGGATCCTGCTCACCAAACCCAAGGTGGTCTTCCTCGACGAGGCGTCGTCGGCGCTCGACGAGGGTCTGGAGACGATGCTGTACACGTTGGTGCGCACCGAACTGCCGGACACCGTCCTGGTCAGCGTCGCGCACCGCGGCACCGTCGCCAAGTACCACCAACAGCGCCTGCAACTGCTCGGCGACGGCGCCTGGCAACTGGGCCCGGTAGGCGGGTCGCAGCCGCTGCCGGTCTAGCGGGCCGCGGCGCGTGCCCCGGCGCGCCGGCCGAAGAACGAGCCCTCGCCGAGCTGGGTGCCGCTGGCGTAGCTCTTGCCGTCCTCCGCGATGTTCGACGCGCACGCACCCACCGCGTACAAGCCGGGCACCGGGGTGCCGTCCTTGCGCAGCACCTCGCCGTCGATCGACACCGCCAGCCCGCCCATGGTGAAGCCGGAGTACATCGCCCGGCCCAGCGACAAGTCGAACACCGCCCACGGCCCATTGTCTTGGGGCGCAACGTATTCCGGCTGCTTGTGAAAGTCCGGGTCCTCGCCGCGGGCGGCATTCGCGTTGTAGCGCTCCAGCGTGGCGGCCAGGTTGCCGGCCGGAATGCCAAGTGCGGCTTCCATTTCCGCGACGGTCTCGTACCCGTCGAGGAACTTGATCAGCGGCATCTCCGGCATCTCGGTGTGTGCCTCGTCGACGATCAGGTACGCGGTCTGATCGGGTTGTTCGAGCACGAACGCCGAGGTCCGCGAGTGGTAGGAATCCTCGGCGACGAAGCGCGTGCCGTCCTTGTTGACGATGATGCCGGTCAGCAGGATCTCCGGCGGATACGCCGCCGCGGTGATGAAGAGGTGGTCCATGTTGGTGGCCACGCCCCCGGCCGACACGCCCATCCGGATGCCCAGGCCGTCGTCGTTGGGGTTGCCCAGGATGTAGGGGGCCACCGTGCCGTGGTGTTTGGTCTTGCGTTCCTGCCCCAACGCCGGGGTGTGCTCGGCAACCATGTCGGGGTTCATCGCGAAACCCCCGGCCGCGATGATCACCGAATTCGCCTTCACTGCACCGGTTTCGGCGAAATGCTTCCAGGCCACCCCGATCACGGCGCCGTCCGGGTTCACGACGAGGTTGGTGGCGCCGGTCTCGTAGCGGAACTGCACCCCCAGATCGCCGGCGCGTTTGAGCAGCAGGTCGATCACCATCGCGGCGCCGCCCAACTCACCGGGCACCGGCACCGAGTGCCCGCGCGGCGCCGGCTTGGCCTGCTCGCAGAACGGCCACACCTTCTCGTTGCCGGTATAGGACAACCCCTCGGTGCCCGGCGGCACCACGACCTTGCCGGGATAGAAGCTGCGTTCGAACTGGAAGCCCAGATCCTCGAGCCAGTTGAAGTGTTCGACGCTGCCGTCGCAGTAGGCCCGGATCTTCGCCAGGTCGGGCTCGCGCGAAACCGCGACCAGGTACTTGTACATCTGCTCGGCGGTGTCGTCATGCCCGGTGGCCTCCTGTACCGCGGTCCCGCCGCCCAGGTAGAAGTGCCCGCCGGCCATCGACGTGGTGCCGCCGGCCGCCGCGGCCTTCTCGAGGACCAGGACATTGGCGCCGGCCGCCGCGGCGGTCACGGCCGCACAGCCGCCGGCGATGCCGAAACCGACGACGACCACATCCACCGCGTCGGACCAGGTTTCGACGTCGGCGACCGCGACGGTGGCGGGGATGTCGGTGTTCACGGCGTCTCCGGGGGTAGCTGGACAGGAGTCTGGACACTAATACGTATCGCATCGCAGGATAGCCCAGCCGCTGTCACGGCAGAAGAACCCCGGTGAACGCCGGAGTGGAACGTGTTCTAGTTGCTGGTCTCCGGGTCGCCGGTCGGCCAGAAGACGGCCGCCGGAAAGCTGCCCCAGGTGCTGTTGAACAGTCCGACCAGCACCGCGCGGTCCCCGTCGACGACATAGACGGGCCCGCCGGAGTCGCCCTTCTGGCTGACCACACCGTTGGTCATGGTGAACCAGCGGTTGTTGACGCGTTCCACCGTGCCGCAACTCTCCCCGCTGACGACGCCGAAGTGGCAGATCGGTGCTCCCGCCACCAGGCCGCCGGCCGCCCCGGACTGCAGGACGCGGCCGTCCGGCAGGATGTCGTTGACGGCCACATCGGGGTTCAGCGCGATCCGCTGGTAGTCGGTGATGACCTGGTCGGTCGCGATGACGGCGCCCTGGATGACGGTGCTCTGCGAGGTGGTGGTGACCCCGATCGGCCGACCCGTCCGGTCGGTCACCGGCCCGGGGGCGCGGCAGTGGCCGGCCGTGTACGCGACCCGTTGCCCGACGTCGACGTACCCGAGTGTGCACAGGTTGGTGCCCTGCCGGATCTCCATGCCCGGGTAGGCGGCCGGACCGGGATCGGCGTGCGCGACGGGAGCCAGGACACCGGCGGTGGTCAGTGCCGCCATGGCAATCAGTGATCGCATGACTCATTATCGACGCTCATCACACTTCTATTACAAAAAGAAAACAGCGGCCCGGTTGGCTTGCAATCCGGGCCGCTGTCTGAAGCTTGAAGATCAGTCGGGAATGGTGAGCACCTGACCGGGGTGGATCAGGTCGGGGTTGGCGACCCCGCTGGCCGAGGCGATCTTCGGGTACTGATTGCCGTCACCGTAGAAACGCTCGGCGATGGCCCACAGCGTGTCACCGGAAACCACGGTGTAGGTCCGCGGTGCCGGTGCCGGCGGCGGGGTCACAGGGGTTTCTGCGGCCGCCGGTGCCACCTCTTCTTCGACCTTCTTCAGTTCCGGCGCCGGGGGCGGCGGTTCGTCGGTGTTGGTCTTGGAGTCCCAGGCCGGTCCGTCGGCGGCGTAGAGCACCAGGTTGCGATCGTCCTGCAGCACCAGCTTGGCGTTCTTCTTGCCCTTGGTGTCGGTGTGCCAGACGGGCTTGTCGGCGGTGTAGAGCACGAAGTTGCCGTCCGTCTGCACCTCGGCGCGCACAACGTTCTGGCCGTTCGTGCTGGTGGACCACACGGCCTCGCCGCGCGCGGCCAGCACCAGATTGCCGTCCTCCTGCAGGGTCAGGGTGTAGGCACCGTTCGGGGAAGTCAGCGAATCGCCCTTCCCCAGCTTCTGTCCTTCGGTAAGCGTGTCTCCCACGTCCATCCCTTTCGTCCCGTCGTTGTCGGGTTCGTGCCGTCCGCCGTGCCCCCATTGGGCAGGCGCCGACGACGACACGAGCTTACCCACATCTTGTTTGCTGAAAAGAGTTGCGATCGGACCGATCCGCAAGCCGTCAGGAGTCGAAACCCAGTCCCAGCCGATCCAGGGTGCGCAGCAGCACGTTCCGCCTTCCGGCGTTGTGGTCGGCACGGTCGAGCGACCACCGGGTGGCCTGAATTCCGATGCCGGCCGCGGGTTCCGGCGGAAACGGCAACGGCTTTTCCCGCACCATCCGCAGCCGGGTGCGCTCGGTGGACCTGCCGTCGAGCAGATCGAGGCACACGTCGGCGGCGAATCGGGTGGCGGCCACGCCCAGTCCGGTGAAGCCGTTCACGTAGGCGACCCGGCCGCGGTGCGCGGTTCCCCAGTGCGCGCAGAAGCGGGTGTTGGTGTCGATGGCTCCGGCCCAGCGATGGCTGAACCGCACGTCGCCGAGTGCGGGGAAGGTGAGGAAGAAATGCGCCGCCAGTCGCTCGTAGGTTTGCGGGCGGTGCTCATAGGACGGGTCGACGCGACGGCCGTAGTGGTAGACCGCGTCGTAGCCGCCCCAGACGATCCGGTTGTCGGCGGACAGCCGGTAATAGTGGAACTGGTTGGCGGAGTCGCCGACGCCCTGCCGATTGCGCCAGCCGATCCGCGCCAGCTGATCGTCGGTGAGCGGCTCGGTCGACAGCACGTAGTCGTAGACGGGCACCGTGTGGAGCCGGTTGCGGCGCAGCAGGCTGGGGAACACGTTGGTGGCCAGCATCACCCGCTCGGCGGTGATGGTGGCGCCCGGGGTGGTCGCCAGCAGCCGGCCGCCCTCCCCCGCCAGCGCATCGACCCGGGTGTGTTCGTGCACGGCGACGCCGGCCTGTCGGCAGGCCCGCGCCAGTTCCAGCGCGAGCTTGGCGGGGTGTACGAGCGCGCACGTCCGGGCGCTGAACAGGCCCGCCAGGTAGGTGGGCGAGCGGACCTCGGCCCGCACCTCGTCGGCGTCGAGGAATCGCCCCTGGTCGTCGCCGGCGGCCTCCCGCAGCCACGGCACCTGATGGGCTTCGGTGGCCACCGACAGCATGCCGGTACGCTCCCAGTCCACGTCCAGGCCGAGCCGCTCGATGTCGGATTGCATGCCGTCGAGGTTCGCCAGCCCGAGCGCCTCGAGGGTCCCTATCTCGTCGGGCCAGCGGGACTTACCGTTCTCGTGGCCGTGGGTGATGCTGGCGTCGACGAATCCGCCGTTGCGCCCGGAGGCCGCCCAGCCGATGCGGTCGGCCTCCACCAGCACGATGCGTGCGCCGGGGTTTCGCTCGGCGGCGTGCAGCGCGGTCCACAACCCGGTGTAACCACCGCCGACGACCAGCAGGTCGCAGTGTGCCGGGGCGCTGAGCGCCGGATACGACGGCCGGGGCACATCCAGCCACATCGAACCGAATCGGGCATCGGCCAGCGAGCGCCGGACCAGGCCGGGATCTACGGGTCGGTCGAAAACGGTCTCCACCACCGCAGCGTACGGGTGCGGATTCCCGGACCACCGGCGAATCTGGCCGCGACCGGGCCGACGGCCGCGAGGATGAACACATACGGCGTCGCGAGGGCCTCGACCGCCCCGATGGTCTCGCCCACCAGGCCGATGATCACCAGCGAGAACTCCCCCCGGACGATCAGGGTCGCGCCCGCGCGCACCTGGCCCTTCGTCCCGACGCCGTCCCGGCGGGCGGCGTATGCGCCGGTCGCGACCTTGGTCAGGGCGGTCACCACCGCCAGGAGCAGGGCGGCCGGGAGCATGGGGATCAGGTCTCTGACGTCTGCGGCCAGGCCGATCGCGAGGAAGAACACGGCCCCGAACAGGTCGCGGAGCGGCGTGAGCAGGGTGCGGGCCCGCCGCGCGGTCTCACCCGTCAGCGTCAGCCCCACCAGGAAGGCGCCCACCGCGGCGGAGACGTGGATGTACTCGGCCAGCGCCGCCACGATCAGGGTCAGGGCGAGGATCCGCAGCAGCAGCTGCTCGTCGTCGCGGTGCGCGATCAGCCGGCCCACGTGGTGGCCCCACCGGTAGGAGGCGATGAACGTGACCGCCAGCGCCGCGACCGCGATCGTCATGCCGATCATGCCGTGCCACCACGTTGCCCCCGCGGCGAGCACCGCCAGCAGCGGCAGGTAGGCGGCCATCGCGAAATCCTCGAGCACCAGCACCGACAGCACCGCCGGGGTTTCGCGGTTACCCAGCCGGCGCAGATCCGAGAGCAGTCGCGACACCACGCCGGAGGACGAGATGTAGGTGATGCCGGCCATCGCCAGGATTCCCACGACGTCCAGCCCCAGCAGCGCGCCCGCGATCGCGCCCGGGATGGCATTGAGGACGAGATCCACCCACGCCGACGGGAGATGCCGCCGCAGGCTGGCGGCGAACTCGCCCATGGAGAACTCCAGGCCCAGCGTGAGCAACAGCAGCACCACGCCGATCGACGCGGTCGTCGAGATGAAGGAGCCGGCCGCCGGCACGGGTGCGATTCCACCGTTGCCGAGCATCAGACCGGCGAACAGATAGAGCGGGATCGGTGACAGGGCGAAGCGCCGCGCGATGCTGCCCAGCAGGGTCAGGGCGGCGAGAATGACGCCGAGTTCGAGCAGCAGCGCCATCGAATCATGCACGCGCCGGCCCTGTTCTAGCCATTTTCAAGGATCCGGGTGACCCTGTTGATGCCGTCCGAGGTTCCGATGACCACCAGGGTGTCGCCGGCGCGCAGGAATTCGGCGGGGCCGGGTGAGGGCAACACCTCCTCGTCGCGCACGATCGCGACGATGGAGGCGCCGGTACGGGTGCGCGCCTGGGTGTCCCCCAGCGGGCGGTCGACGTACGGGCTGTCGGGCCCGACGAGCACCTGGCCGGCGTCGAGTCCGGGCACTTCGCGGGTCAGGTCGGCGAACCGCTCGGCGATCCGCGGCGCACCCAGGATCTGGGCCAGCGCGTCGGCCTCGTCCTCGGTGAGGCGGAACACCGGCCGGGCGACATCCAGGTCGGCGGCGGAGTAGAGGACGACCTCGAAATCGCCGGACCGTTTGGCGATCACGCCGATGCGGTCGCCGTCGGAGTTGTCGAACTCGTAGCGCAGACCCACACCGGGCAGCAGCACCTCTTTGACGTCCATGTGGCTATCGTCGCCGATGCGGCGGCCGGTTGCCCGGACTTCAGTTCAGCGCTGCGGCGGCGCGCCGGGTCTGCGCGGCCCCCCGCGGCTGCCAGCCGGGCGGGCCGAAGACGTAGCCCAACCGGTCCCGCCAGGTGTGCGCGGCGCGCACGTCGCGGGCGATCGACACGTACTCGTGGGTCTGCAGCTTCCAGATGTTGAACGTGTTCACCGGCTTGGTCAGCCCGTAATGCGGCCGGAACAGCTCCTGCTGGAAGCTGCCGAACAGCCGATCCCAGATGATCAGGATGCCGCCGTAGTTCTTGTCGAGGTACTCCGGGTCCATCCCGTGGTGCACCCGGTGGTGCGAGGGCGTGTTGAACACGAATTCGAAAGGCCGCCAGAGCTTTCCGATGCGCTCGGTGTGCACCCAGAACTGGTAGATCAGACTCAACGAGAAGCTGAAGAACACCATCCACGGCGGAACGCCCAGCAGCGGCAGCGGAAGCCACATCAGGATCTCCCCGCTGTTGTTCCACTTCTGCCGCAGCGCGGTGGCGTAGTTGAAGTACTCGCTGGAGTGGTGGGCCTGGTGGGTGGCCCAGATCAGCCGCACCCGGTGGGCGATCCGGTGGTACAGGTAGAACAGCAGATCCACGCCGACCAGCGCGATCACCCACGTGTACCACTCGGTTGCCGGCAGGTGCCAGGGCGCGACGTAGGCGTAGACGGCCGCGTAGCCCAGCAGCGCGAGGAACTTCCAGGCCGCGGTGGTCGCGACCGAGACCAGGCCCATGGAGATGCTGGCCCAGGCGTCGCGGCGGTCGTAGGCCCCGGTTGCCGGGCGGGCCACTTCGTCAGTTTCGCGGCTGCTTTCGAGCTGCTCGAGCTTGCGCGCGGCGGTCCACTCCAGCACCAGGATCAACAGGAAGAACGGCACCGCGAACAGGACCGGATCCCGCATCTGCGACGGGAGGGCCGAGAGCATGTCGGTGACCGCGTTCACGGGCCGAGTCTAACGCAGAATCGGCTCTTGTTGTACACCGTGTCAATAAGCTTTCGGCGGCAGCGCCGCCGCGGACATCGCGATCAGCAGCCCCGCCAGCGGAACGATCAGCAACCCCACTCGCAGGCCGGCCGCGTCGGCGACGGCACCCACCAGCGCGGGGGCGGCCAGGAAGCCCGCCCGCATGAACCACGTCACCAGCGTCAGCCCCGAACCCGGGCGCAGGCCGGGCACGTTGTCGGCGCCGTGGAACGCCGCGGGCGCGACGGCGGCGACCCCGAACCCGGCGGCCGCGAAACCGCCGATGGTCACCGGCACCGCGACCGATGCGGGTGCCGCCAGCGCGATGGCCATGCCGGCACCTGCCAGCAGGCCGCCGCACCGGACCACGGCCCGCTCCCCGAACCGGTCCACCAGCCCGTCCCCCAGCAGCCGGCCGATGAACTGACACCCCACCAGCGCGACGTAGCCGAAGGCGGCCAGGGCCACCGGGGCGCCCAGTGCGCCGCTCAGGTACAGGCTGGCCCAGGAACTTCCGGCGTCCTCGACCGCGGCGCCGGCGATGGCCAGCAGGGCCAGCATCCCGATCAGCACCCACGTTCGCGACGTCGGGCGGCCCGTCCCGGTCGCACCGGCGCCCGGCGCCGGGTCGTCGGGACCGCGCAGCAGGAAGCGGTAGCCGACCAGGCAGGCCGTTGCGAACACGGTTCCGGTCAGCCCCAGTTGCATGCCGCGGGACACCCCCGCCGCGATGGCCGCGGCGCCCAGCAGACCGCCCAGCACCGCACCGGCCGACCACACCGCGTGCAGCGAGTTGATGATCGACCGCCCGTAGTTGCGTTGCACCCGCAGTCCGTGCGCGTTCTGGGCGACGTCGGTGACCGCGTCGGCGGCACCGGCGGCGAACAACGCCGCGGCGAACGCGGCCGGCACCGTGGCGACGGCGGCGGCGAACGTGCACAGCGCCACCAGCAGGCTGGTGGCCACCGCGACCCGCGCCGAACCGAACCGGCGGATCAGGGCGCCCGCGGTCAGTCCGGACAGCAGGGCCCCGGCGGCAAAGGTCGCCACCGACAGGCCGAAGGTCGTATTCGACAGTGCCAGTTGGGCCTTGATCTCCGGATAGCGCGGCAGCAGCCCGGCGAACAGCGTCCCGTTGGCCAGGAACAGCACCCCGACCGCGGCGCGGGCCCGGCGATCACGGGGATCGGCGGCGTTCGGAGTCACGGGTGCGGTCATCCTCCGTCACCCTAAGCGAGCCGCCGTAGCAAGATTGCGGGCATGACGGAGCAGGTGCTGGCCGAACTGGCCCGGCGGTCGGGGGTGGCCACGGAGTTCGACGACTGGATCGGCCGGCGGGTCCCCGTCGGCGAGGACACCCTGGTGGCCGTGCTCGGCGCGCTCGGCGTGCCGGCCGGCAGCCCCGAGGAGCGGGCCGCGTCGCTGAGCGCCCACGACCGCGCCCACTGGGGCCGGATGCTCCCCCCGACCATCGTGGGGCGCGCGGGCGCCGAGATCGGGTTCTGGGTGCATGTGACCCACGGCGCCGACGTACGGGTGTGGGTCCGGCTGGAGGACGGAACCGTGCGGCCCATGGTTCGGCAGCTGGAAAACTTCACTCCCCCATACGATCTCGACGGCCGGCTGATCGGTGAGGCCAGCTTCGCGCTCCCCGCCGACCTGCCGCTGGGGTATCACCGGGTGTACGCGCAGAGCGGCGCCGAGGAATCCAGTGCCGCGCTGATCGTCACGCCGGCGTGGCTGGGTCTGCCGGAGCGGGTCGGCCAGCGCCGGCTGTGGGGACTGGCCACCCAGCTCTACAGCGTGCGCTCGGCCCGGTCCTGGGGCATCGGCGACCTGACCGATCTCACCGATCTGGCGGTGTGGTCGGCCGCCCGGCACGGCGCCGGTTATCTGCTGATCAACCCGCTGCACGCCACCGCCCCGACCACGCCGATCGAACCGTCGCCGTACCTGCCGACCTCGCGGCGCTTCGTCAGCCCGCTGTACCTGCGCGTCGAGGCGATCCCGGAATATTCCGAGCTGCCCACCCGCCGCGGGGTGCGCAAACTGCACGCCGGCCTGCTCCGCCGGACCGCCGAGACCGACGGGATCGACCGCGACGCCTCGTGGCAGGCCAAGCGGCGCGCGTTGAAGAAGGTGTACCGGGTGCGCCGGTCCGCCGGCCGGGAACTGTCCTACGCCGCCTACCGGGCCCGCGAGGGTGCCGCGCTGGATGCCTTCGCGACGTGGTGTGCGCTGGCCGATCGGTTCGGCGCCGACTGGCATGTCTGGCCCGAAGAGCTGCGCCGCCCGGATGCCGACGGCATCGCCGCGTTCGTCGAGAAGCACCGACGCGCAGTCGACTTCCACCGCTGGATGCAGTGGCAGCTCGACGAGCAGTGGGCGGCCGCGCAGACCGCGGCGCTGGGTGCGGGCATGCCGTTGGGGATCATGGCCGACCTGGCCGTCGGCGTGCATCCCGACGGCGCCGACGCGTGGGCGATGCAGGACGTGCTGGCGCCCGGCGTGACGGCCGGCGCCCCCCCGGACGAGTTCAACCAGCTCGGCCAGGACTGGTCACAGCCGCCGTGGCGGCCCGACCGGCTCGAGGCGACCGAGTACGCGCCGTTCCGGGCGTTGATCGCCGCGGTGCTGCGGCACGCGGGCGGAGTGCGCATCGACCACATCATCGGGTTGTTCCGGCTGTGGTGGATCCCCGCGGGCGCACCCCCGACCGCGGGAACCTACGTGCGGTACAACCACGAGGCGATGATCGGCATCGTGGCCCTGGAGGCGCATCGCGCCGGGGCGGTCGTGGTCGGTGAGGACCTCGGCACGGTCGAGCCCTGGGTGCGGGACCAACTGCGGGAGCGGGGCCTGCTCGGCACGTCCATCCTGTGGTTCGAGCGCGACGAACACAGCCGTGCGCCCCGTCCGGGCCGGTACTGGCGGGAGTACTGCCTGTCCTCGGTCACCACCCACGACCTGCCGCCCACGGCCGGCTACCTGGCCGGAGACCATGTGCGGCTGCGTGATTCACTCGGCCTGCTGACCCGCCCGGTCGCCGAGGAGATCGCCGACGACGACCGCGAGAAGGCGGCCTGGATGGACGAGTTGCGCCGGTCGGGCCTGCTATCCGACCGGGAAGAAGAGGCGACCGACACCGAGCAGGTGATCACCGCGCTCTACCGCTTCCTGGCCCGCACCCCGTCCCGGTTGGTGGCGCTGGCGCTCACCGATGCCGTGGGCGACCACCGGACCCAGAACCAGCCCGGCACCACCGACGAACACCCGAACTGGCGCGTTCCGCTGAGCGGTCCGGACGGCCGGTCGATGCTGCTGGAGGACGTGTTCACCGACGCGCGGGCCGCGGCGCTGTGCGAGGTGTTGCGTGCCGAACTGCGCAGCTGAACAGGCATCGGGGTGTTAGCTTCGCCGCCATGAAGTTCGCAGTTTTCGCGCCGGTCGCAGCCGCCGTCACCGCCGACCCGGCGTGGATGGCGGCATTCGCCCGGCATGTCGAGGCGTGCGGTTTCGAATCGGTGGTGGTCGCTGAGCACACCGTGCTCGCGACCCGGTACAGCAGCGTGTATCCGTACGACCCCTCCGGCCGGGTCGAGGTGCCTTCCGAGTGTCCGGTGCCCGATCCGCTGGACCTGCTGGCCTTCCTGGCCGCGCACACCACCACGCTGGGCCTGGCCACCGGCGTCCTGGTGCTGCCCAACCACCACCCGGTGGTGCTGGCCAAGCGGGTGGCCACTGTCGACCGGCTCTCGGGCGGGCGGCTGCGGCTGTGCGTGGGGGTGGGTTGGCTTCGTGAGGAGATCACCGCCTGCGGGGCGCCGTTCGAGGCACGCGGCCGGCGCGCCGACGAGCAGATCGCGGTGCTGCGTGCGCTGTGGTCCGACACCCCCGGTGTCAGTCACAAGGGCGAGTTCTTCGACTTCGACGACATCGTGTGCAACCCGAAACCCGTTGCCGGTGAACACTTTCGGATTCATATCGGCGGGCACAGCAGGGCCGCGGCGCGCCGGGCGGGCCGATACGGTGACGGCTTCTGGCCGCTCGGTGTCGCCGGTGACGAGCTGTCTCATCTCCTGGAGGTCATGCGCACCGAGGCCGCGGCCGCCGGGCGTGACCCCGGGGCCATCGAACTGTCGCTCGGCCACCTGGTGACCAAGATCGACGGTGACCGGGCCGCCCGGCTCTCCGAGCAGGGTGCCGACCGCGCAGTCCTGGCGATGCCGGCACTGGCGGATCTGGGGCAGGCCAAGGACGCGTTGTCGGCGTGTGCGCAGCGGCTCGGTCTGACCCGATGACACCCGCGGACCGGTTGGCGCTCGCCGATCTGGTGCACCGTTACGCGGCATACGTCGACGATCGGCGGTTCGAGTGCACCGCGGCACTGTTCGCCGAGACGGCGGAACTCGTCGTGCCGAACCCGCCCGATCACCTCGAGGCGGCCACTCACCACCACGGGCGGGCCGGCGTGCTCGCCGCGCTCGCGCCGTTGCGCGAACTGACCCGGACCCGCCACGAGATCGTCGGCGAGGTCTACGACGCGGCCGGTGCGAACACCGCGACCGGCCGAATCGCCTGCGTCGCGCACCACTGGACGGTGCGCGGCACGTCGATCGCCGACGCGGTCTGGCATCTGCGTTACGACGACACCTATCGCCGCGGTGCCGGCGGCTGGCACTTCGCCCGGCGCGCCCTGACCATCGATGCCATCGAGACGCCCCCGGTGCGCCGAGTGCGGCCCAGCTGAAACGTTTCCGTCTCGCGCAGCGATGAGTCAGCAGACTCGTCGAGTTCTCCACCGACGCTGAACTGCGATATCGTCCCATCTGTCGAAGACGGAGGTCCCGCGTGAAGAAGGTCGCACTTCTGGTTCCCGGAGTGGGTGCGGCGGTCGCGGCCGCCATCATCGGCGCGGCGCAGGCCAGCGCGGACGCCCCCTACGTGATCGGCGAACCGTATGCCAGAGCCGTGGCGATCCTGCAGTCGCAGGGCTACACCGCGGTGTTCGGCGGCTCCGTGGGCAGCGACCTCCCCCAGTCCCAGTGCATCGTCATCGACCAGAAGGGCCAGGTCGGCAACTCCTGGTCCACGCCGTGGAACCCGATGGGCGGCGGCGGCACGATGAAGCTGCGGCTGGACTGCAACCTGCACCCGGGCCAGCAGAAGCCGGCCGCGCCCGGAACGCGCTCGATGGTGCCGCCGGGCGGTTCGGCCGGCGGTGCCGGCGGTGGCGCCCGGCCCACCCCCGGGGCGGGCACCGTCACCGTGACGCCGGTGCCGATCGGCTGAGGCGTCAGCTCCGGATCATCGCGTCGAGCTCGGGCAACGTCCAGGGCGGCGAATCGGCGTGGTCGCGGTAGCCCAGCAGGGCCGGTGATGGGCGGTCGAACCGGCCGACGAACCCGCCCGCGACGACCAGGATCTGTCCGGTGATGCCCCGGGCCAGGTCGCTGACCAGGTACGCGTACAGCGGCGCGGCGTATTCCGGTGGCGGCGCATCCAGCGAGGCCCGGGCGGTCGCCTCGTCGAGCAGACCGCGTCGCCGCAGCGCGCCGATCTGCTGCGCGTAGTCGGGACCCGAGGAGATCCGGGTCTTCGCACCGGGGCAGACCACGTTGGCCCGGATTCCGTGTTCGCGCAGTTCGGCGGCGATCGCCAGGGTCAGGCCGTTGACCGCACCTTTGCCCGCGGGGTAGCCGGTGCCGCCGTAGTCCCCGAGGAAGGCGAACGAACTCGTGTTGGCGATCGCGCCGTGACCCTGGGCCACCATGATCGGCGCCACCGCACGGCAGCTGTGGAACACCGTCATCAGATGGCTGTCCAGCTGCGCCTGGAACTCCGCCGCGGTGACGGTCAGGATCGACGAGCCGGGCGGCTCCGGGATGCCCGCGCAGTTCACCAGGATGTCCGGACCGCCGAACGTCTCGGTGCAACACGCGGTCAGCGCCGCGGCGGTCGCCGCGTCCGACGGCGACCCGGCGAAACCCGCGGCCCGCCCGCCGCCGGCGGTGATCTCCGCGACCACCGCCGCGACCGCGTCGTCGTCGCGGCCGTTGACGACGACACCGGCCCCCAGCGCCGCCAGCAGCAGCGCCACCTCGCGGCCGATGCCGCGACTGCCGCCGACGACCACGGCGCGGCGCCGCGCCAGCACATCCTCTGTCATGCGGCGAATCCTGCCACGGTCACCTGGCGGCGAGGTGGCGGGAAATGAGAGTGTGGACGGTGATGAGCACCCCGGATCATCAGCGATGGTGGACTCCCCGCCATCCGGTGGATGTGATGACGGCCGTATGGTCGGCCGCCGAACACCTCCCGCTGCGCCCCGGCACCGGGGCGGCCTACCAGACGTTGTTCCTCGCGCTGCGCCGGGTGGCGCTGGGCCGCACCTTCACCGCGGACGTCGCCGGAGCCGGGTTACAGGTCACCGTCAGTGAGATCGTGTCGCTGCTCGACCCCCTGCGCCTGATCCGGGGTGAGCTCGACGTTCGGCTCTCACTGACCGAAATCCGTTGGGGTGAATACGAATTCGACCCCTCCGAGGTGGTGCTGCGCCGGGTGGCGCTGCGGTCCGGCACTCCGCCGGTGGTGTCGGCCACGCCCGTCGAGGTCCGGCTGGACGTGCCCAGTGCCACCCTGGACGCGATGCTGCGCGACGCCCGGCCGGGCATGTCGGCCCATATCGACGACGACGGTGTCCCACGGGTGCGCTGGGCGCGCCGGCCCGGCTGGGGAAACGTCGAGTGCGAACTCGCCGTGGCGGGCGGCGCCGACGGCCCGGCCCTGACGGTCAGCCCGCGGGCGGTGATCGTCGCGGGCCGTCGGCTGCGGGTTCCGGCCGGCACGAGTCACCGGCTGACGAACTACCGGCTGGCACTGGACCGGTTGCCGCCCGGTGTCGAGGTCACCGGTGTGCACTGCCGGCCGGGGGCGCTGCGGGTGCACGCGACGTTGCCGCAGTGGCGGCTGCCGCGCTGACGGCGCGGACCGGGCGTCAGGGAATCCAGTCGAAGGTGTCCGGGTCCGGCCCGAGGCGGCCGGCCGGCCCGCGGTCGAGTCCGGAGATCGCGGCCATCCGATCCGCGTCGAGGTCGAAGTCGAACAACGCGAAGTTCTCCCGCATCCGTTGCGGCGAAACCGATTTGGGGAACACGATGTCGCCACGCTGGAGGTGCCAGCGCAGCACCACCTGGGCCGGTGTGCGGGCGAGGTCCGCCGCGATCGCCGTGATCACCGGATCGGCGAGGACCCGGCCCTGGGCGATCGGCGACCACGCCTCGGTGGCGATCCCGTGCGATCGGCCGTAGGCCCGCACCTCGTCGTTGGGATACTGCGGATGCGCCTCGACCTGGTTGACCGACGGCACCGTCGCCGACCCGGCGGCGAGTGTATCAAGCTGTCCCGCAGTGAAATTGGAGACGCCGATGCTGCGCGCCCGCCCCTGCGCGGCGAACTCTTCCAACACGTTCCAGGTGGACACGAAGTCGCCGTCGTAGCGGGTGGGCAGCGGCCAGTGGATCAGGAACAGGTCGACGTAGTCGGATCCCAGCGCGGCCAGGGTGGCATCGAAAGCACGGCGGGCGTCGTCCGGCCGATGGTGGCCGTTGTTGAGCTTGCTGGTGACATACACCTGCTCGCGCGGCAGCCCGGCATCGCGGATGCCCCGACCGACCCCCGCCTCGTTGCCGTACATCTGCGCGGTGTCGATGTGCCGGTAGCCGATCTCCAGCGCGGCCCGCACCGCGGCCGCGGTGTCGCCGGGCGCGATCTGGTACACCCCGAAGCCCAGCTGCGGGATGGTGGTGTCATCGTTCAGGGTGATGTCGGGAACGGGGCTCATGCACCTGACGGTACGTGCCGCCGAAGCGGCTGACACTCCGGCGCGGATCTGTAAAGCTGAAGCCATGACCACCGCGCAGAGTGACACCGGCGTGCTCGCCGGCGACGAACGAATGCTGATCGACGGCGAATTGCAGCACACCGCCGGCGGCGCGACGTTCGACGTCATCCACCCCGCGACCGAACAGGTCGCCGGACAGGCCACCGACGGCACCGTCGAGGACATCGGGCGGGCCGTGGGCGCGGCACGGCGGGCCTTCGACAACACCGAGTGGTCTCGCGACGTCGAGTTCCGGTTCCACTGCCTCACCCAGTTGCACGACGCCCTGGAGCGCAACAAGGAACGGCTGCGGCGCGTGCTGATCACCGAGGTCGGCTGCCCGGTGACCGTCACCGGCAGCCAGATCGAGAGCCCCATCGCCGAGGTCAGGCACTGGGCCGAGCACGGCCGTGACTTCGACTACCTGGTGGACACCGGCCTGCACGAGACCCCGCTGGGCCCGGCCCGGCGCAAGCTGCACTACGAACCGCAGGGCGTCGTCGGCGCGATCACGCCCTGGAACGTGCCCTTCTACCTCAATGTCGCCGAGACGGTGCCGGCGTTGATGGCCGGCAACACCGTCGTGCTCAAACCCGCACAGCTGACGCCCTGGTCGGGCACCGAACTGGGCCGGATCGTCGCCGAGGAGACCGACATCCCGGCGGGTGTCTTCAATGTGGTGGTCGGCAACGCCAACGAGATCGGCGCCGCACTGTCGGCCGACCCGCGGGTGGACATGATCACCTTCACCGGCTCGACGGCCACCGGCCGGGCGATCCTGGCCGCCGGCGCGCCGACGGTGAAAAAGACGTTACTCGAACTCGGCGGCAAGTCGGCTCACATCGTGCTCGACGACGCGGACTTCAACTCCGCGCTGCCCATCGCGGCGATGATGGCCTGCGTGATGTCGGGCCAGAGCTGCGTGCTGCCCTCACGGATCCTGTTGCCGCGCAGCCGATATGACGAGGGCCTCGCCGTGCTGAAGGCCAGCATGGAGAATTTTCCCGTCGGCGACCCGTGGACGCCGGGCAACATGCAGGGCCCGCAGATCAGCGAAACCCAGCGGCAGAAGGTGCTCGGCCTGATCCGGTCCGGCGTCGAGTCCGGTGCCCGCCTGGTCACCGGCGGCGGCATCCCGGAAAGCCTGCCGGTCGGCTACTACACCCAGCCGACGCTGCTGGCCGACGTCGACCCCGACGCGACGATCGCGCAGGAGGAGATCTTCGGCCCGGTGCTCACGGTGACGCCCTACGAGACCGTCGACGACGCCGTCGCGATCGCCAACAACAGCATCTACGGTCTCTCCGGCGAGGTCAGCGGGGCCGATCTGGACCGGGCGCTGGACGTGGCCAAGCGCATCCGCACCGGCAACGTCTCGATCAACGCCAAGAGCCACTTCGGCATCGACAGCCCGTTCGGCGGCACCAAACAGAGCGGCCTGGGCTACCGCAACGGGGATCAGGGCTATCTGGAGTACCTGCACATCAAGACGATCGGGATGCCCGAGTGATCGGTGCGGAGGTGTCGGCGCTGCTGTACCGGTACGCCCGCGCCGTCGACGCCCACGACTGGGAGCTGTACCGGTCGGTGTTCACCGCCGACGCGCACATCGACTACGGGCCCGCGGTGGTCGCCGGGGGGCTCGACGAGGTGACCGCCTGGCTGGCCGCCAACTTCGCCGCGCTGCCGATGAGCATGCACTACATCACCAACATCGAGGTCCTCTCGGAGGACGGGGACACAGCCACCGTGCGGGCGATGTTCTACAACCCGATGCGGCTGCCCGGAACGCCGGAACTCAGTTTCTGCGGCGGCTACTACCACCACCAGCTGGTCCGCACGCCCGACGGCTGGCGCAGCCGGGAGCTGCGCGAGGAGATGATCTGGTTCGCCAATCCGCCGGGCGGCCGCTCGGCCGACCCCGCACCCGGCGATTAGCATTCGGCAATGCTGCAGGAACGAGGGGCCACGGATGCGAGCACGAGTGACCGGATCCTGGCCGCCACCGCGGAGGTGCTCAGCCGCAACGGCACGACGAAGCTGAGCCTGTCGGAGGTCGCGCTGCAGGCCGGGGTGTCGCGTCCGACGCTGTACCGGTGGTTCTCCTCCAAGGAGGAACTGCTCGACGCGTTCGGCGCCTGGGAACGCCGGCAGTTCGACAGCGGCGTGAGCCGCGCCACCGCGGGGCTGCGGGGCAACGAACGCCTCGATGCCGCACTGCGTTTCATCGTGAGCTATCAGCAGTCCTATTCCGGTGTGCGGATGATCGACATCGAGCCCGGCCATGTGATCGGGCAGATGGCCACCGTCATCCCGGTCATGCGCGAGCGCCTGGAACGGTTGATCTCCGGCCCGCGGGCCGCCGTCGCCGCCGCGACCGCCGTTCGGGTCGCCGTCGCGCACTACATCGTCCGCAGCGACGACGAGGACCAGTTTCTCGACCAGCTCCGCCTCGTCGTCGGCATCAAGAAGTAACCGCCGTCAGGCGAAGTGTGCGGCGATCCCGGCCAGCATCTCCCGGTGTGCGGCGACCCCCTGCCGCACGGTGATGCGGGCCAGCGGCCGCGGCGCCGAGAACCGGATCTCCTCGGTCAGCAGCGTGCCGGCGCCGTCGCGCTCGAACGAGACGACCGTGTGCAACCGGACCCGCGGAAACTGCCACGAGTCGGCGATCACGTCGCCGGTGCGGGGCACCGTCAGCCGGGCCGTGTAGCGGATCGGCAGCGCCACCGGCCCGATCGGGATGCGGTCGCGGATCTGGTAGGTCTGCGTGTATCCATCGGCAGTCTCCCGCCGTCCGGTGCTGCGCACCGACACCACCAGCGGATGGAGTGCGGTGATGTTGTCGAGGTCCACATAGAACGCCCGCACGACGGCGCGATCCGCGGCAATCCGCGCACTGAGCGTGCGGTGCACCCCGACCATCTACGACAAACTACGGACGGCAGGCGTGACTCGCGTCACGCCCCCTAGTACGCTCGCGCTGAGCGACTGCTTAGCAGCCCCCGGGCGGCGCTACCGACGAACTGGAGTTTCGCCGATGACCGAGAGTGTGACGACCCGGTATGCGGGCACCCGGATGCCCCGCGTCGAAGACACCCGACTGCTCACCGGGCACGGCACCTTCGTCGACGACATCATCCGGCCCGGCATGCTGCACGCCTGTTTCGTGCGCAGCCAGTACGCCCGCGCCCGGATCACCGGCATCGACACCTCCGCCGCGCTGGCCATGCCCGGTGTGCACGCGGTGTTCACCGCCGCCGACCTCAATCCCGACGTCAAGGAGGCCTGGCACGCCGTCGTCGGCAGGGACATCCCCGACACCCCGCGCCCACCACTGGCCGAGGGCGAGGTCAAATTCGTCGGCGACCCGGTCGCCCTGGTGGTCGCCGACAGCCGCTACCTGGCCGAGGACGCCGTCGACAGGGTCGACGTCGGTTACGAGCCACTGCCCGTGCTGGCCGATTTCACCACCGCCGCCGCGGCCGCCGAAGCCGGCGTGGTGGTGCACGAGGCCTACCCGGACAACGTCGCCGGCGGCCTGGCGGGGGCCCCGCCCGACGAAGCGACCTTCGGTGCCGCCGCCCATGTCGCGAAAGCCCATGTCTACCAACAGATGTACGTACCGGTGCCGATGGAGACCCGCGGCATGGTCATCGAATGGGAACCGGCCTCCGGGGAACTGACGATGTGGGCATCCACCCAGACCCCGCACGAGCTGCGGGCGTTCTGCGCCCGGCTGCTGGGCCTGCCCGCGCAGAAGGTCCGGGTGATCATGCGCGACACCGGCGGCGGGTTCGGGCAGAAGGTCGTCCCGATGCGCGAGGACATGTGCATCATGCTGGCCGCGCGCCGGGTGCACGGCGCGCTGAAGTGGATCGAGGACCGCCGCGAGAACCTGATGTCGGCCGGGCAGGCCCGCCACGTCGACGGCGACGTCCGGATGGCGTTCGACGCCGAGGGAAACATCCTGGCCGCCGACATCGACTTCGCCCAGGACGTCGGCTCCTACCCCACCCCGTATCCCGTGCTGACCACGGCGGCGATCGGCATGTTCTTCCCCGGCCCCTACCGGGTGCCCAAGTGCAGCTTCAACTACAAGACCGTGTTCTCCAACACCGCGGGCCTGGCCGCCTACCGCGGGCCGTGGCAGTACGA